>PDWI01000013.1_pt1 | contig 212974 bp, 176 predicted proteins | sample 1430891 | NCBI WGS metagenome assembly PDWI01 (sample SAMN01162508, study PRJNA174530) | Oral metagenome, whole genome shotgun sequencing project. | biome: Marine environment; feature: Marine mammal; material: Swab sample of the gingival sulcus; isolation source: swab sample of gingival sulcus... | reverse complement strand
AATTTGACAACATCACGACAGATATTGAAGAAGCTCTGCATGAGGCAGAGCTTATTTTTGTGGTTGTTGCCGCATTTCTTCAGGAGGAAATAGCGAGGACCTGCGCGCCGTTCGTGCATGATCGGCAAACGATCATCCTGACCCCGGGAAATTTCGGGGGCAGCATTCAGTTTTCCACTGAACTTCAACGGGCCGGGTGTAACACTCTTCCCAAAATCGGAGAAACGGAATGCATGATGTATGCCTGCCGCAAAAAGGATCCGACGACAATCTGGATTCGAGGCTATAAGCATCATTTAGGCTTTGCCGCATTTCCGGCAAAAGATACAGACGCGATGCTGACAACGATCCAACCCATCTATCCGACATACGTCCCCCGTAAGCACGTCCTGGAAACAGGCTTGTCAAACCCCAACCCGTTTGTTCACGTTCCCCTCATGCTCTTCAACCTCAGCAATATAGAAAATGCGGTTGATATCTTAATGTATCACACGGCCTTTACGGAATCCGTCGGCAGCATCGTTGCAGCTCTGGAGGCAGAACGGCTCAGCCTCAATGCCGTTGAAGGACTGAAACTTCTGCCGATGACGAAAATTGTTCAAGGCTACTATGCCTATCAGGGAGCGCGGGGCGAAACACTGTGCGAATTGCACCGTTCGAATCCGATTTTCTCTTGGACCTATCTTCCAAAGACACTCCAACATCGCTACTTTCGCGAAGATATTCCATACGGATTAGTGCCGCTGTATAGCTGTGCCAAGCGATTTGGCACACCGCACAGTGCGATACAAGCTCTTATCGATTTATCCTGTGTAGCGACTCAAACGAATTATTATGAAAATGCCAGAGATTTACGGCGTCTGGGACTGGGAACATATAGCGCTGCTCAATTGCTGCGCTTTGTCGTTGATGGACTGCCAGGCTCGCAGAAATGACCGTAGCTGCATAGCTGCCATAAAATTTTCTTGACAGCATCCACCGGGAATTTCAGCTTAAATTGTTCGCAGTTTCTGCCTCTTGCAACTGCAGCATCCAGTTTGTGTCGGCCGGTAACGTAAACGATGATAAGATAACATGGAGGTGTACATGATGAAAAAAGTATGGTGTGTTTCAGGAATAAGTTTATTGCTTCTGACACTGTGCGGCAGCCTGGTACTGGCGGCGTATCCGGAAAAACCCATTGAGGTGATTGTGGCGTTCAATCCTGGTGGAGGAACAGACACAATGGCCCGGGTCATGACCAAATATGCCGAAAAATATATTGGCGGGAGTTTTGCCATTATTAATAAACCCGGGGCCGGCGGGGAAATCGGATTTACCGCAATTTCGCAGCAGTCCCCCGATGGATATCACATCGGATGTATTAATCCGCCTGCCTTTTTGACATACCCCATTCAGCGGGAAGGCGTAAAGTATCGCCTGGAAGATTTCACACCTATTGCGAATGTGGTCATGGATCCAAGCGCGATTATCGTTAAAGCTGACAGTCCGATCCAGTCATTTAAAGATTTAGTTGCCATGGCAAAGGAAAAACCCGAAGAACTGAACATGGCCTATACTGGTCCAGGCAGTTCTGAAGCCTATGCCTTGAAGGTGATCAAAGGAGCCGTCGGCACAGCATTCAACCTCGTTCCCTTCAGCAGCACGGCCCCTGGACTTTCCGCATTGCTCGGCGGACATGTCGATGTGATGATCCTGAATGCTTCTGAGATCTATTCTCAGGTCCAGGATGGACAGGTCAGAGTTCTTGCGGCTGGCTCACCAGACAGGATTGACTGGCTGCCAGATACGCCGACATACAAAGAAGAAGGCATTGAACTGATCAGTGCAGCGTTCCGGGGGTTTGCCGGCCCCAAAGGCATGGATCAAGAACAGGTCAAAGCCCTTGAAACAGCCCTGAAAAAGGTTCTTGAAGACCCTGAATTTCTGGCAGAAGCCGAAAAGATGAAACTGCCGTTATTCTTTCTGAGCGGTAAGGATTTCGGAACTTTTCTGCAGGAGATGGATGGACAGCTCAGAGCAGAATGGGAAAAAGGCGAATGGTAGTGAGTACTATCTCATGATATATCTCCGCGCGGTATTTCAGGAAATACCGCGCGGCAGAGGTCAAAACGCAATCTTATGAAAACATTCTACATTGTCGGCTCAAGCCTGTTTATTCTTGTTGCGCTGAGTTTTTTTATCGGAAGTTTTTCTTTCCAGGCTCCAGGTTCAAAAACGTTTCCTCAGACTGCCTCTATGATGGTGATCGTGCTTTCAGCGATCTACGCTGTCAAGAATCTTCGAAAATCTGGCATGTTCCCTGATGATGAGTTCCAGAACACCAGACCAAAGTCAGTCCTCTTAAGCATCCTGATCACGATTGGATACCTGTTTCTTATTTTAGGGATCGGATTTTTTCTTGCGACTCCGATCTACCTCTTCACGTTGATGAAGACCTTGGGAATAGAGAAAAAATCGTTATTTATCGCCGTCCCCATCGGCGCCACAATTATTATCTACCTGGCGTTTGTGCTCATTTTTCACGTTCCTGTGCCGACCGGCGTTGTGTTCAGCCGCTAAGTTCTTCGAGGTGATTGTATGGACATGCAGATACTCTTTGAATCCTTTTTTCTTGTGCTGTCGCCCTATAACCTTTTTTTCTGTGCGCTCGGCGTGTTTTCCGGCATTCTTATCGGGGCGCTTCCCGGACTGACCTCAACGATGGGGGTCGCGCTCTTTATTCCCCTCACCTTCACGCTTCCACCGGCAACCGGGCTTATTCTTCTGGGGGCGATTTATGTCGGTTCAGTATACGGCGGCTCTATTTCTGCGATTATTATCAAAACTCCGGGAACACCGGCCGCCATTATCACCGCGATCGACGGCTACGAGCTGACGCAGAAAGGTCAGGGCGGACGGGCGCTGGGCATCTCGACCATCTCATCATTTTTTGGGGGACTGATCAGTTGTTTTGCCCTGTTACTGATTGCTCCGCCGCTATCAAAGGTTGTGTTAAAATTCGGCCCGTCGGAAATCTTTTTTCTGTCGATTCTTGGACTCACCGTGATTATTGGCCTTTCAAAAGGGAGAATGCTGGAGGGACTGCTGGCCGGCTCCCTTGGATTGCTGTTTGCGACCGTAGGCACCGATGAAATCAGCGGTGTCTATCGCTATACCTTCGACAATCCCGCATTATTTGAAGGCGTTCCCCTGGTTCCTGCTGTCATCGGACTGTATTCCGCCGGCCAAGTCTTTGCGCTCGCCGAAATGAGACGTAAGACCATTGTTGCCGATACCTCAAAAGCCTCAGACCGCATTCTTCCGACCCTGGACGATCTGAAACGCCTGAAAACGATCATTTTTACCGGAGGAATTATCGGCACGATTGTCGGCATTATCCCCGGAGCCGGTGTCAGTATCGGATCATCAATCAGCTATAATACCGCGAAATCATCATCCAGACATCCTGAACGCTTCGGCACCGGCATCGTGGATGGCGTGGCTGCATCGGAATCTGCCAATAATGGGGTGGTCGGCGGATCGCTGATCCCCTTGCTGACACTGGGAATCCCCGGAAATATCGTCTCGGCGATTTTTCTCGGAGGGTTGATTATTCATGGATTGCGTCCCGGGTCGGAATTGTTTACCAAGTATGCCTCGACAACGTACGCATTACTTCTGGGACTTTTTGTCGCCCACGTCTTTATGCTGCTTCTTGGGCTTGCCGGGGCGCGGTATTTTGCAAAAATTGCGACATTCCCGACTGCGGCACTGGCTCCGGTGATTTTAAGCTTGAGCGTGATCGGATCATACGCGCTGCGGAATAATTTTTTTGATGTCTGGGCCATGCTGCTTTTCGGAGTCGTCGGATACGGCTTACGACATCTCAAGATACCTCCGGCGCCGCTGGCCCTGGGAATGATTCTCGGACCAATCGCCGAACAGGAATTCAGGCGGGCCATGATTCTGTATCGCGGCAGTTTCAGCAAAATGTTTTTTCGCCCATTGAGCCTGATTATCGTCGTCTTTATCGCGTTCTCGCTCCTCTGGCCGTATATTCAGGATTACCGGACGAAAAAAAACGCGGCCTCATAGGATCACTGATCACTCTCTTGGACATCCTCATGGATAAAACGGAAAAAATTCGTGCAGTTCTTAACGGGCAGATCCTGACTCCCCCGGCTTATGCTTTTTGGACTCATTTTCCAGGGATCGATCTGGACCCGGAACTTCTGGCTGACCGGACATACGACTTCTTCAGGCACTATGACATCGACTTTATCAAAGTGATGTCAAATGGCATGTATGCTGTCGAAGATTTCGGGTGTGTCTGTGATTTTTCAGCTATTGCGTCAGGAGGAGTGGCTAAAATTGTCAAAAGCCCCATTATGCAGCGTGAAGACTGGGAGAGAATCGAACCGGCCACGTTACAGGCCGGGGCGCTCAAACGCGAGTTGTCATCGTTACAACTCTTATTGAAGAAAGTGAAGGGTCAAGCCCCGGTTGTCTTCACGGTGTTCAGCCCGTTAACGATCGCGAATAAATTATCGAAGAATCAACTACTCAGTCATATCAAACAGGGAGAAACAGACGGCATTCATCAGGCATTACGTGCGATTGCCGAAACAACAGCTGCCTTGTCTGCGAAAGCAATTGAATCAGGCGCGGCAGGAATATTTCTGGCAACGCAGTTGTCAAGTTACGCCTATATGACCGAAGAACAATATCGGATTTTCGGCGTTCCGTACGATCAACAAGTGCTTGCATCCGCCAAAGAGGGATGGTTCAACATTTTACATCTCCACGGCGATGCTGTCATGTTTCAGCTTCTCAAGGATTATCCGGTGCAGGCGCTCAATTGGCATGTCTGGGAAACGCCTCCTGCACTGTCCGAAGCCCAGAAACTCACATCAAAATGCCTGTTAGGCGGAATCGAACGCAGCGATGTGACCCAGGGCCGCAAAGCGGCAGTACAGCGGCGCATTCACCAATCTTTACAAGAAACCGGGGGGAGCAGGCATATTATAAGTCCTGGCTGCGGTATCCGTTATCCGCTGCGAGAAGAGATCCTGATGTATATCCACGAAATCATCCATCACAGCGGTCAGTAAAAACGATTAAAGCGTTTGTTCAACCCCGACCTCATACTGCACATCAATGACGCCGTGTTTCCCATAGCTCTCACCCCGAAGTTCTGAAAGAATTTTTCTGCTTCTCCGCGATCATCACATCTTGTTCCAGTATGACACATCAGGTGAGTGCTGGATATGAGTCCCTGCAAGGCCTAAAGCAGGTCCCTCTTCTTGCTTGTTCGATCGATTTTTAAAAATCTAAAAAAACGCTTGACATAAGTAGTATATATCAGCAAGACTTTATACAATAATTACCATTGGTATTTTTTGAGTATTTCATGTGAGGCATTGTGTGCAGATAAAAAAAGAAGAAATCAGACAGGCAATTCTTGCGGCCGCAAAAGTTGAATTTTTGGAAAAAGGATATGAAAAAGCGTCGTTACGAACGATCGCCAAAAAAGCAAAGGTCACAAAGGGAAGCATCTACACCTATTTTAAAAACAAGGATACATTGTTCACGACTCTGACAGCGCCGGCTATGGATTTTTTTTATCAGCATATGAGTGACTCGTATTGCGATCAGTCGTTAAAAAGATCCTCAACAGGACTGAGCAAAACCCTAAACCATGCGAAAGAAGACACACGGCTGCATTGTGCTGCTATTTTGGAAGACTACGAGACCTTTCAACTCCTCTTTTTTCATTCCGCCGGGTCCAGCGTGGAAAAGTGCCGGGAGACGATCATCCAGTTGTATGCCAGGCAGAGTCATCGCTATTACGCGCTGTTAGGTGAGCGGCGTCCTGAATTTACAACAAATGTTTCCGAAATGTTTCTTCATACGCTGGGAGCTTGTTATATCGCTATGATTGAGGAGCTTCTCCTGCATAGCCCGACAGAAGAAGAACTGAATGCGTTTGTCGAACAGTTGTCAGCATTTGTGCATTTCGGTATCGAAAACATGCTGCTGCATCAGGGACTGAAACAGCAAACAAATGAACAAAACAGGAATGCGACACAAGTTGAGCAAGAAAGCTTGTGAATCATTTCTTCCATCAGACACGTCAATCACAATACAGGCGTTCATGCAAATAATTCATCACGTGTTTCTCACAATAATTGTATAGATTACAGGGGTGTAATATGGCCGAAAAACACACGCAGTCTCTTTTGAAACGATTATTGCCCTATATGGGAAATAAAAAATATCTGCTTCCCTTAGCGTTGCTCCTTTCAGCAGTATCCTCCGTGTTAGGGCTTTTACCTTTTGTCTTCATCTGGTTTATCAGCAGAGAATTTTTTACACAGGCAGAAAATATGTCGCTTGAGAGCGTTGGATATTATGCGTGGATGACGCTGGGAACAGCGTTTCTTGCAATGCTTTTATACTTTTTTGCCTTGATCTGCTCTCATCTGGCAGCATTTCGCTGTGAAGTGGGCATGAGAAAAATAGCTATGCGCCGGATCATCAACATGCCTCTCGGATTTTTCGATCAACATCAGAGCGGTAAAATGCGAAAAATTATTGATGATAACGCAAGCCAGACTCATACATTTTTAGCCCACCAATTGCCGGATCTTTCTGCCAGTATTATTGCACCGCTTGTCTTGCTTGTCCTGGTGCTGATCATTGACTGGCGCATGGGAATCGTCTCACTGATTCCCATCGGACTTGGATTTGTCTCAATGAGTTTTATGATGACCACTTCCGGGAAGAAATTCCAAAAACTGTATATGGACTCCCTTGAAGATATGAGCAGTGAAGCCGTAGAATATGTCCGGGGCATTCCTGTTGTCAAAACCTTTGGACAAAGTGTCTATGCCTTTAAACGCTTTGTTGGATGCATCACAAAGTATAAAGACATGGTTTACACATATACGTTGATGTGGAGGAAGCCATGGTCATTTTATACCGTTATTATGCAAAGTACTGCGTTTTTTCTCGTGCCCTTCACCATTTTCTTGCTTGGACAGACTCAGAATATGGCGGCCGTCCTTATTGATTTTGTATTTTATCTGTTGATTGCCCCCAATTTTACGCTCTTGCTGACGCGCAGCATGTACTTTAAAAACTACTCCCATATCGCCTTGCAGGCAATCGAACGCTTCGACGCGGTCCTGGACTACCCTGAGATGCTGTTTGAAAAAAACGGGGCACAGCCGACGTCCTATAGTCTGACGTTTAAAGGTGTTGTGTTTGCCTATGAAGGCGCACGCACAAATGCGGTTGACGGGATCAGTTTTACGGTACAGGAAGGAGAAACTGTTGCGCTCGTTGGGCCTTCTGGCGGTGGGAAAACGACCATTGCCCGCCTGGCCGCCCGATTTTGGGATTTGACTTCCGGAGAGATCCTCATCGGCGGAGAAAACATTACAACAATTTCCCGGAAAGAGTTGATGGAGCGTGTCGCGTTTGTGTTTCAGAATACACGTCTCTTTAAAAAAACGCTGCGTGAAAACATCACCTACGGAAAAGCAGATGCAAGCGAAGAAGCCATCCAGCGCGCCATAGATTTATCGCAAAGCCGTAACATTATTGATCAGCTTCCTGATGGGCTTGATACCCGGATCGGAAAAGACGGGACCTACCTTTCAAGCGGAGAACAGCAGCGTCTCGCTCTTGCCCGCGCTATATTAAAAGACGCGCCGATCGTGCTTCTGGATGAAGCCACTGCCTTTGCCGATCCTGAAAACGAGCATCTGATTCAGCGGGCCCTTCACGAGTTAAGCCGACAGAAAACCACGCTGATGATTGCGCATCGCCTGACAACCGTGAAAGATGCTGACAGAATCCTGGTTATTGATCACGGAAAAATCGTTCAAAGCGGCACACATGAGGATTTACTGAACGAGGGCGGTGTGTATAAACGCATGTGGAATGAATATCAAAGCTCCATCAAGTGGAAAATCTAGAGACACTCTCAGCTTGCAACTGCAGCTTTCCGAGCAAGTTAAAGACGTCTGAAACATAGAAAAGGGGATTTCTTATGATAAGATATTTTCAAGAAAAATTTGCACTCAGTGCAGAAGGCGCAGCAGACTTAAAACAGGCCATTATATGGCATGCGGTGTTAAATATTGTCCTGGTGCTCCCGGTTATAGCCGCGTTCGCATTTTTAGAAGACTATCTTGCTGTCCTGACAACAGGAGCCTCAGCTCTGCGGACTAGCACTTTTTATCTTCTGTTTGCCGCTGCCGCCTTTGCTATCATGTATATGATCGCCTATATTGACTACGGCAAAACATTTACAAAAATTTATAATGAAAGTGCGAACAGGCGAATCAAGCTGGCTGAAACACTACGGCAATTACCAATGGCATTTTTTGGAAAAAAGGATATTGCCGATTTGAGCGCCACCATTATGGAAGATGCAACGCAAATCGAACAGCTTTTCTCTCATGCAGTTCCCCAAATCTTTGCCTCAGGAATCAGCATGTTCGTGATGACGCTGTCTCTGTTTTTTTATAACTGGAAAATGAGTGCAGCCATGTTCTGGGTTGTTCCTGCTGGCTTTTTCGTGTTTTATCTTTCAAAGAAAAAAATAGCCCGCGATCATGCTTGTGTTTATACCAAAAGACGCATTGTGACGGATATCATCCAGAACGGCATGGAGATGGTTCAGGACATAAAATCTTATAACCAGGAAGAACGCTATTTACAAGAGCTGGAGGCAGAGCTTGATGATTATGAAAAAATCTTGATCAATGGTGAACTGATCGGCGGCGCGCTACTGAGTCTATCCCATTTTCTGCTCAAACTCGGTTTGCCAAGCGTTATTGTTGCGGGAGCGTTTTTTCTGGTAAACGGCAGCATCGACGTTTTTACCTATCTGGTCTTTCTCATTCTTGTCGGGCGGATTTACGATCCGTTTATGGAGACAATGAATAATTTTGCCCTGCTTCTGTACGTAAATGTCCGCATCCAGCGTATGAAAGAAATGGACGCGATGCCGCGTCAGAAAGGCAAAACAGTATTTCATCCTCAACATTATGACATTGAATTTCACGACGTGGACTTTTCATATCAGGAAGGCATACAAACCTTGCACAACGTCAATTTTACGGCAAAACAAGGGGAGGTCACTGCATTAATCGGCCCTTCAGGCGGAGGAAAATCAACCGTCGCCAAACTTGCCGCCCGTTTCTGGGATGTCGATCGCGGAACAGTGTTACTGGGTGGTGAAGATCTGTCCACGATTGATCCTGAAACGCTCCTGAAACATTTTTCGATTGTCTTCCAGGATGTCGCCCTGTTTAATGCCAGCGTTCTGGACAACATTCGACTGGGGCGAAAAGATGCAACAGACGAAGAAGTCAAAGAAGCTGCCCGTCTGGCACAGTGTGAAGAATTTATCGATCGCTTGCCTGACGGCTATGCCACCCTTATTGGTGAGAATGGCGAAAAACTTTCCGGCGGAGAACGTCAGCGGGTTTCAATTGCCCGTGCCTTGCTGAAAGATGCTCCGGTCATTTTACTGGATGAGGCCACTGCAAGCCTTGATGCTGAAAACGAGAGCCAGATTCAACAGGCGATCAGCACCCTGGTTAACAACAAAACTGTCTTGATCATTGCCCACCGAATGCGGACTGTTGTTGCAGCCGATAAAATCGTGGCAATCAAGGAAGGACAGGTTGTTGAGCACGGAACACCGGAAGAACTGAAAGAAAAAAACGGCATCTTTGCTTCCATGTTGCACGCACAAAGTCTGGCGTATCACTAAAAAAGTGATGGACAACGTGAGCTGGAGCTGTGCCATAGATACAGGTCCAGCCTCCCAGAGTGGACGGACATCAAGTTCTGATTCCTCTCAGCCAGGCAAGATTTCTTTGACTCTCCCAACCAAGCCGCTTTCCAAGAGGACTTTAATCCCGTGCGGATGCGCAGGAGATTTGGTCAAAATCGTTTTCACGATGCCTTCCGTTAATTTTCCGCTGCGCTGATCCTGTTTTTGTACGATGTTTACGCGTGAGCCAACGCTGATATCAGCGCGCTTTCTGCCATCCACCTTTCTCTTTCCTTGAGTTTCCAGCTCATCCGCCCCTCCTGAAAGCAAAATGTTCTCCGGCAGAAATTGAATATCGGCATACTCTAACTCTTTCGCAACTTCGTCGTAGGTTCTCAGAAATTTCCGGAACGCCCATTGCATCACATAGAAGCGATTCTGATAATACTCCCGATCGCCCTCAATACGGTGAAGATATTCAAGAATCTGAGGGAAAAAATAGCGATCGAAGCGTTCCTCAAGCGAAATCTTGTCCGGCCAATTTGGCGTGATCTCAAATTCAGCACACCATTTTTGAAAAATCTCGTCAATCAGTCTTTCATGACGTTTGTCCGGATTCCGTTCCGACGGAACCAGCTCGATCCCCACACGTTCCAAAGTGGTCAGCAGAGTCAGCACACAACTAATATATTTATTTCTGGATTCCGACGGAGCGTTTTTCAACTGAACGCCGTCTTTTTCCGCCAGCGTTTCTGCCAGCGTATTCACCAGCTCATGTTTTTTCATAGCCTTCCTCCCTGCAAGAGATGCTGACACACACGAAGCGATCGCATCAAGAAATTCTTCCTGTGTTTGACTGTCCCTACGCTTCTCGCAAAATTTTGAGCGGACTTTTTTCGACGATGTCTTTGACTTGCTCGCGATAAGTCGCGATAGGTCGGAGCCAGAAGATGAGCCTTCAGGTGCAGGCTCCGAGTATATGAGTAGAAGGCATCTTGTCTTTGTCAAGATTTCTTTCACCCGATATTTCCCTGGCATATCCAGTTTTTATAACGTGCCTGTCTTTTCTCTTGACTCCTGTCTGCCGGCCAGTAAGATCTATTTGATCACACTGTGGTTGAAAATTCACGTTCCCGGAGACGCGCAGGACTGTATGTTTGACGCTTTTGATCTCATTCAATTTCACGAGCTGCAAGAGGCATGTATTGATGCCTCCTCGCTTCTCTACCTCAGCAAGATCGGCTGTCTTGAAACGCTTCGGCGCGCAATCGAGCTCTACAGCATTGCCGAAATTCTTGATGAAGCCGGAATGTCTCATGACGGCTTTCATCTTATCGCCTGCCGCAAAAGCGATCTTTCAAACGATCTGAGACTTCTCAATTGTGCGATCGATCGCCAGGCTCCTCTCATATCAGAAGATAAGCAACTGCTCTTGCAAGCCAGGCGGGCGAAGCTGCCGTATTACAATTCATTGATGATGTTGAATTTTTTGGTCTTTGCACAGCTTCTCGATGCCGGCGAATATGCATGCTGCCATCGCAAGCTGCAACACAACGCCCGTTATTCTGAGTCTGTCTGGCAATACGGAGACGCCGTACTCCGGCAGATACACGAGCGCAGCATCAAATCGGAATCCTGAGAGCCCTTGCGGATTCTCCATCTCCACGCCTGTCGCGTAACGAGATTGTACGATCGGCCCTTTCACCCTGTGCCAAGTTTCCCGACAAATAACTTGACAAAAATGACGTTTTCGTCCGTTTTATGTCTGTTGTGATTTTCATATTAATCTGTGAAGATCGCCCCCGATTCGGTGTGCCCTCTGTCCTTAAAGAGGCGGCAGAGATATTCATCTCAAATTACTGTAAGGGATAGATCGTGGAGAAGACGAACGATATTTTATTGAATGTGTCGAATTTGCAGACCTGGTTTTACACGGAAGACGGGATTGCCAAAGCCGTCGACGGGGTTGATTATTATGTCAGGGAAGGCGAAACACTCGGCGTGGTCGGCGAATCAGGCTGCGGTAAAAGCGTCACGGCCCTCTCGATCATGCGCCTGATCCCTCAACCTCCAGGCAAGATCGCGGGTGGTGACATTAGCTTTAAAGGGAGAAGCCTTCTGGACCTCTCCCAGCAAGACATGCGTAAAATTCGCGGGAACAAAATTTCGATGATCTTCCAGGAGCCGATGACCTCGCTCAACCCGGTCTTTACAATCGGCAATCAAATTATGGAAGCCATCCAGCTCCACCAGAAACTTTCTCGAAAAGCCTCACTGGATCGCGCGATCGAAATGCTGCGCCTCGTGGGAATTCCTTCGCCGGAGCAGCGTGTCAAGGAATATCCTCATCAACTCAGCGGTGGTATGCGCCAGCGGGCGATGATCGCGATGGCGCTCTCCTGCAACCCGAGTCTGCTGATTGCAGACGAGCCGACCACCGCCCTTGATGTCACGATTCAGGCCCAAATTCTGGATCTGATGAGCAGTCTCAAGGAAGAGTTCAATACCGCGATTATTCTCATTACGCACGACCTCGGGGTCGTCGCAGAGAGTGTCGCGCGAGTGGTTGTGATGTATGCCGGAAAGATTGTTGAAGAAGCGGATGTGTATAATATTTTTGAGAATCCGTTACATCCATATACGATCGGCCTGCTGCGTTCGATTCCGCGCATCGACCTGGCAGCCACCAAAAAGCAGCGTTTACAGGAGATTGAAGGCATCGTGCCGATGCCTTCACAACTGCCACAGGGCTGTGCCTTTCACCCTCGCTGCCCAAAGGTGATGGATATCTGCCGAGAGAAAATGTCAACCCTGAAGCCTTACAAAGATCCGACACATAAGGTTCGCTGCTGGCTGTATGAGTGACGTTTGTGATGGATTGAGTATTCTATGCTTGTCAAGCCATCACTTCAACATCCCACCGATCCAGAATGCACGAAAAAATACTAGAAATTCAGAATTTAAAAAAACACTTCCCGATCAAAGGCGGAGTGTTCTCAAAAGTCGTGAATTACGTCTATGCCGTTGATGGAATCAGTTTTTTTCTGAACAAGGGCGAAACCCTCGGCCTTGTTGGAGAAAGCGGTTGCGGAAAATCCACGACCGGACGGCTGATCCTTCGTTTAATCGAGCCAACAGGAGGGGATATTCTGTTTGAAGGCCGTAATATTGCCCAGATTCCCAAACAGGAAATGCGCGTCCTGCGCAAGGATATGCAGATTATCTTCCAGGATCCATATGCTTCGTTGAATCCCAGAATGACGGTCGGAAAAATTGTCGGCGAAGCGTTAAAAATCCATCATGTCGCTAAAGGCAAGGCTCTCGACGATCGCGTAGCCGAGTTATTAGACAAAGTCGGTCTCCATCCCGAGCACAGCCGGCGCTACCCGCATGAATTCAGCGGTGGGCAGCGCCAGCGTATCGGTATTGCGCGTGCTCTGGCACTGAATCCGAAATTAATCGTGGCGGACGAGCCTGTCTCGGCGCTGGACGTATCGATTCAGGCTCAGGTCATCAATCTGCTGGAAGAACTGAAAGAAGAGTACAACCTTTCGTATCTGTTTATTGCTCATGACTTAAGCGTAGTGGAATATATGAGCGACCGGGTCGCAGTCATGTATCTTGGGAAAATCGTCGAGCTGGCCTCATCTGACGAGCTGTACAGCAATCCGAAGCATCCCTATACCCAAGCCTTACTGTCAGCAGTTCCGATTCCGAATCCGCGAAATGAGAAAAAACGGCAAATCCTTGAAGGCGATGTCCCCAGCCCGGTGAGTCCGCCTCCAGGCTGCCATTTCCATACGCGCTGCATGTATAAAACCAATGACTGTTCCCGTTTTGAACCAGAGTTCATGGACAGCGGGAACGGGCATTACGTGGCGTGTCCGGTCCGTGCCGGAGGAAATTTTCTGCCAAATGAACGAAGCTCCCCTTGATGCGCCTTCAGCGTCTTATCTCATCCAGAGCTGAGGAGCAATGCGATTCCGGCAGCAGGAAGAGCTTGAAAAGAACGAGCCGCCGGAATCGCAAAATCCGCTGTCAAGGGAAGCAACAGAGGACTGTTCTACACGCTTGAAAGGAATGAGAAACTAGTGCGGGGATCTTGAATCATGGCTTGTTTTTCCAGCCTCTGCCTTATGCCCTGCATACGCTTTTCGAGACTGCCCCATGATTTTTTTACAGACACGCCAAAAGCTGCTCACCTTGTGACCACCACGCCGGTATTGGCGTTCCACGACAGTAATTTTCCCTTTGCCGCTCAGCTCACCGTCAGCTTTGTCGTGTCCAGTTTTTTGGGGAACACTATGACGCTTTAATTGTTCGAGTTCATGACGCAACAGAGCAATCTGCATCTGTTGCTGCCGGAGTTGATCCGACTGATCTGCGCTTATTGCTGTAAGTGTCGATATGCTCTGAGCATCAGGGCCAGCAGCGTCAGTCAAAGCGGCCATGCTGCTTTCAGGACCAGCCAGTTTAACGTGCACTGTTTCGTCCTGTGATTGTTGTCCAAACGCTGCCACACGCTCTGCCAGAGCATCCACCTGAGCCGCCTCAGTGCGTTTACGTGTTTCAAGGGACTGGAGTTTGCGTTCCAAATTCTTGATCTGCTGCTCATGGGCGGCTTCAAGTTTTTCAAGACGGGCCTGAAGCTGTCCGGTATTATCACGTTTACTGGGCAGAGAGGCTTTTAAGCGCTGCATTTCACGGCTCAACAGATCAAATTTCTCCGCAAGACTCTGTTGCTGAACACGCTCAAGCCCTGTTGCCAACGTATCCACTCTGCCACTCAACGACGCTAACAGCAAACCTTGTTCCGCTTTCACAGAATCAAGCGTCGAGCTGAGTTCTGCGGCGTCCTCCTGGCTTTGCCTGCTCGCTTTCGTCAAAAAGGCTTGCAATTGCACGATTTTTCGCGATAACTGCCCAAATTGCTGTGTGGAATCCTGTTTCGTCAAGACGGTGTGCAGGGCATCAACCTGGCGTTCAAGTTTTCCCAGACGACGCTGCGGCTCCTTCATGGCTGAAGCGTGGCGATCAGACAGAGCGAGCGCTTTTTGTATGCTGTCGATCCTCGCTTCCAGAGCCCCAAGAGCGAGCTGTAACTGTTCATTACGCAGTTGCAACTCTTTGCTGCGAGATTGGGATCTAAGATATTCCTGCTCCCATTCCAGCCGCTTTGTCATCTCTCGCTCCAGGGCCTCTTCCAGTTCCGTCAGGCGGAATGCCACAGTAGAAGGATGCTCTGCCTTAAGCTTAGCTGCTGCGGCCTCTTCCATCAATTCGTCCAGGATGTCATCCGGGAGCCTAAGCTGATCCAGGACGTCCTGAAAAGCCATATCCTGCGTGAGCTCACTCCCCGGCAAATTAAGATAATATACCTGCCCGTCGGCGTCTTCCACAATGGGAATACGATGGGTTGGAATCACATCCAGGACCTCACTGATTCCACTTGCCGGGAGAGCGTTCGAATAATGAATGACTCCGCTCTCGTCCTTCCAGCGATAAATCTCAGCCTGAGAAGGGCTGATGGCAGCCAATAACATGCACAAGCACACGAGAAGTCTCAAAAACATCTTGCTGACCACATGACTCTGTACACGAGTAAGATCTTGCTGTCTCATGAGTCTATAATCCTCCTGTGGTAAAACATGTGTAAATATCCCTTTTTATTGCAAAAAACGACTGTAAATAAAACTATATGAGTAATCTCGCAGGATTGTCAAGAAAAACTTGCCGAAAACGCAGGATTTCTCATATATTCGTCCATAAACTCCATCTTAAAGCAAGCCGAACCCCCGTCAACCGCCGTCATATCTTCACGAGAAATGCAGGGCTGAGTAAAGCGTTGCTGCATAATGAGGAGAAAAGATTTCAGCTCGACAAGGCACGCATTCGAGCGGGAGTCTGCGTCTGTCACGCAGCCTGACTCCCGCTCCCGTCGCAACCGCATCAGAAAACGTCAGTATTTTGCCATAACAGAACAGAGGCAATTCAGCCTCTACGTGGCTGAATTGCCTCTGTCTGAACATCTGGAGCGTCTAAAAAAATACTCATGCGTCTATTTTTTTGTTGAATTTTATCAAGACTCTCGATACATGTCGTGAGTATTGTCACCTTCATGCAATAAGGGGGAGAGAATAAGGATGAGTACGCAGAATCGGCACTGATGAACGTGCTGATGAGTTGACAGGAAATACAGGAGAATGCAGACGATAAGGGGTTAGTCATCATGCTAAAGAAAAGCTATTCGAGCACCGGCAAGTTTTGTCGAGTCACCTTTCGCGTCCCTGCCGAATTCGGGGCTGAAACTGCTGCACTTTGCGGCGATTTTAATAACTGGAATACTGAAGATAAACCCATGAGGCTTCTGAAAAACGGTGATTTCAGCGCCACTGTCTCACTGGAAGCGAACAAATCGTATCGTTTCCGTTACCTTCTTGACGGAGAGCGTTGGGAAAATGACGATCAGGCCGATAACTACATCCCGAACGATTACGGTTCAGACGATTCCGTCGTAGAGTTATAAATTTTGCACCTTGAAAGCCTCTGAGAAGCAGCGCGCCACGGCTTCTCAGGCGCTCTTTTTTATCGTATGCCATGACGTCAGCTCTCACAGAACAGGCCCTTGATTTCGATCGCAAACATCTCTGGCACCCTTATACGTCAATGCAGACTCCTTTGCCAGTATATCCTGTGACGTCCGCTTCCGGGGTCTATCTGGAGCTTGCCGACGGGAGGCGTTTAATCGACGGGATGTCCTCCTGGTGGGCTGCAATCCATGGCTACAATCATCCAGCGCTCAACAAAGCGCTTGAACGGCAAGTTCAGAAGATGGCGCATGTCATGTTCGGCGGAATCACCCACTATCCGGCGATCGAACTTGGATCTCTGCTCTTAGAGATCACACCGCCGCCCCTCCAGCAGATCTTTCTCTGCGATTCCGGTTCCGTATCCGTCGAAGTCGCGATCAAAATGGCGATTCAATGCTGGCGTTCCCGTGGGAATCGTGCGAAAAGCAAATTACTGACCATTCGTTCCGGCTATCACGGCGATACGTTTGGTGCCATGGCCGTCTGCGATCCGCTCACTGGCATGCATACGATTTTTCAGGGGATCCTTGCCGAACATTTTTTTGCGCCGGCACCGGAGTGTCGTTTTGAAGAGCCGTGGGATGAACGTTATATCAGTGAATTTCATACATTGCTTCACGAGAAACACACGCAAATTGCCGCAGTCATTCTGGAACCGATCGTACAGGGCGCCGGGGGCATGCGCTTTTATGCTCCGACCTATCTACGACGTGTACGGGAGTTATGCGATGAATACGACGTTCTGCTTATTCTGGACGAAATTGCAACTGGCTTCGGACGATCGGGCCGGCTTTTTGCCTGTGAGCACGCCGGCATCTCTCCTGATATCATGTGTATTGGCAAAGCCTTGACCGGAGGCTATATGACCTTGGCCGCAACGTTGTGCACGGAAAACATCAGCAGTCTCATCTCAGAGGGAGACGCTGGTGTCTTTATGCATGGCCCAACGTTTATGGGAAATCCACTCGCGTGCGCAGTCGCCTCAGCAAGCATCAAGCTTTTGTCAGCCTCTTCATGGCAAAAGCGGGTAGATGCCATCCAGGGGCAGCTTCAGCGAGAGCTCAGCCCCTGTAAAGAACTTCCATCAGTTGCAGATGTTCGCGTGCTGGGGGCAATCGGTGTTGTGGAAGTCAAAAAGCCTGTCGACATGGGCCGCGTTCAGGCCGAGTTCGTCAAGCGAGGGGTCTGGGTCAGACCTTTCGGAAAACTGATGTATATCATGCCGCCTTATATCATTCATCCCGAAGAGTTATCCCAGCTCACCCGCGCACTTTACGACGTCGCTGAAGGACTGTAAGACGAGAAATCCGTACACAAGAGTGTTTACAACACTATCTCACACAGCGTAAAGACACGTGCCGGTCATGAAAATCCTTCAAGGCCTGAAAAAATTCAGGAAAAGGACCCTGTTCAGGTTGCCGATTAATACGGTGACACTGTCACATAAAATTTACACTTTGCGTAGGTGACCGGATACGCCTTAACCACATTGTCACTATAATGTTTGATGTACTGAACAGCATGTTCTGCAAGGTTCCCATTCTGGCTGAATTGTAACCGCTGCTGAAAACGGCGCGAGGCAATGCTGTAATCCGGTCCCGCCCCCTGATGGCCCCAGGTTGAGGACGTTCCCCACTCATCTGACCAAATTGGCGGCGGAGATGCTCCGAACTTCCAGTGATAATAGGCATAGCTCGAGGCCACCGCAAAGAAAATTTCTTCACCTGTCGGGCCTCTGACGATCAGATCGTGCTGATAGTTTGCAGCTGGAAACCTGTAGACCCGCCCTTTCCTGACCAGATTATCGGGATGATAAGGATTGGGAAACAAAATATTCACATTTCCGGTACTGTCAATGTCATAGAGAACAACATAGCTGTCTTTTGTCACAGTAAACGAAATATAAATTCGCTCTCCCACATAGTATGTGGGACTCTGATTGCCTTTATCAGTCCAGACATTGATTTCAAGGCCCCTGTTTCCATTCGGGGGCCCAACAATCGGCGACGGAACCACGGCCTTCGGACGTTCAGGACGCTGCTGGGCAGCGGCATCCGGGGTGCCCAAGGCAAAACTCATTCCCAACATGCCGACGAGCAATAACAAGAAACGAGACATATATCGCATAACTATTTCCTCCTGTACGGTAATTTACGCCCCCTCAAGGTTGACAGAAGCGATCGAGATAATCCTGAGCGATTCGTGACAGCAGCAGGGCAGACATCTTTTGAATACGGGGATCGTCATCATCAACGTATCTGGCAAGATACGGCAACACCTCTTTTCCCATCATGACAAAGGCCTGAAATGTCTCGGCCCGAACATCCTGTTCGGCCAGCAGGGGAATAAGCATATCCGTCAAGCTGAGAGCTTTCAGGCGGCCAGCAGCCAGAATCCAGAATTTCCTGAAAGAATATTCGGCGTGGCTGATCATATCTGCCACATCGGCAATCACGCGCAAATCAGGAGGGAGTCGGCTATAGAGTGATGCCACCATTTCCTGAACCTGCTGTGAGACAATCGCACGCATTTCCCGGAGTATCTCCAACGATGAGATATCCACCATCGATTGTAAGGCCTGAAGAAGCCCGACGTTGATATCGTTCGATGCGTTGGGGAGCAGATCAAGTAAACGCCGGCGTACGACAGCAAGATTGACTTCGCTCAATTGCGACGCATTTGTCCTGAACAAGGTCCCGAAAGCCTGAGCAACAGCCACAAGTTCTTCATCACTGCGATACGTATCCAGCATGCCAAACAGCGCATCAAACACGTTCTGGGGACTCGGCAGCTCGCTGCCGAGTGATGCGATCAGGCGATCAAGACTCTGTGCTGCCGCACAGCGGGCCAGACTGTTCCGACGACTCATAATAAAGGGAAGCAAGACACGGATGCCGTCCGCGCGCCCGGTAAAGCCCACTGCCAGAATGCCGGCCTCTTGAATCAACGGATTCTCGTGTTTGAGATAGCTTCTCAACTCATCAAGCCGTGCGCCGCCATAGCCTAAAAGCTTAATACAGCCAGGAAGCGCATTTTCGTCAGCCTCATCCAGCGACGGAGCTATCGCATTATACACGTTGTGCTTTGGAAAAGCCGCCAGAATATCAACGATCGTGTCGCCAAACTCATGCGGTTCCCGATGCAAGATCGCGACAAGTGCCGGGATGATTCTTGGGCTGTGCAAATCCTTAATCGCATCAAACGCGATCTGCGTCAACAGTGGATTCCTGTCTTCAATGAGCTGCAACAAGACCTGCTCTATCTGAGAATCAGTCCTGTCAAACGCGTTGAGATAGTTTTGCAGATACAGCGCTACCGACTCCCGAAGCTGAAAATTATCATGTCGCAGATAGACTGTTAAGTGAGGAAAGGCGCGTCGTCCATATTGTCCCAGGGCGTAGAGAATTTTCTGAGAAAGGGGAATCTGTTCAAGAAGCTCGGCGATCGGTCGAAGCGCTTTCGCATACTGCACACAACTCAGGAGCAACGCACAGTTCTCACGCAGCGTCTCCGGCATATGCGCATCATTCATGTCTTTCAAAATCGTATTCTTGAGAGTGACTGTCAGACAGCCCCGGAGCACTTGGCGGGTTGCGTCAAGCTCGTAGGCGACCCCGCTGAAATCAGCCGTTTCCTGCATGTCATTCCAGATCGAAACCAGCGCATTGATGGCCAGTTCGCGTATCTCACGGTCTTTATCTTTCAAAAAGCTCGAAAGCAGCGGGATGGCACGGGTATCCCCCAACATGCCGAGGGCGTTGATCAATGGATCGACGACCAATTCATCTTTCACCAATGATAACAACAGCCCGACCACACGCTGATCCCCTATCTTCCCCAAGGCTTCCAGCGTAGCGACATGCACCCAGTCATCATCGTGATCCGTCAATAAGCTCATCAAGGATGGAACGGCGCGCGGATCGCCGATATCACCGAGACATTCCACGAGGTTATATACCACATTGCTATTCTGGTCGTCAAGCCCTTTCAGCAAGATCGGCACAACTTCACGGGCCCGCAAGCGCCCCAGGGTATTCGCGCTGAGGATGCGCATGTCCTTGTCTTCATGCTGCAAGCCTTTAATCAACGGCTCAAGAATTTCAAGACTATACTCACTTCGACCAAGCTCTTTGAGAACATCCATCACCGAAGAACGCAGACCAGCATCAACATCGGTGTACGTGGAGACCAACTTCTTCCAGAACCAGGTGCTTTTTCCCACAAAATCCACCTTGCCCAGAACGACCAGCGCATTCGCAATAAGATTCCGAAATTCCCAATCAGTCTCACGTAAGGCCTGTAAAAGCACATCCACAATCGGCTGACCGAAACGCTCCAACGTGTCTCTTTCCAGCGTCGGAACAGCCTCAGCCAGCTCCAGCCCGGCATTCATCCGTCGCGTATCGTCTCCCGACATGACGGCATCTTCGTAGTGTTCAAGATCGAATGTCATCTACCTTTTTCTCCCGATTCCTGCTGTCACTCCCCACCACCTTGCCGACCGCAATGGCCTCGCAGCGTGGACATACGTTTACGAGTCCCGCCGAGCGTATTTTTTCAGGGTTGAGAGGGTAATATCCACAATGCTCGCACGATCCAGGGGCTTACTGACAAAACCGACAGCTCCGAGTTCAAGGGCCCGCTGACGATCTTTAGCACCATCTTCCGTCGTAATGACGATAATCGGAATGCCTTGATACTTTTCATCCTCCTGACAGCGTCTGATCAGTTCCAGGCCATCCATATTCGGCATATTAATGTCGGTAAAAATCAGATCGACGGGAGCCTCGATTTCCATGAGTTTATCAAGTGCCTCTAATCCACTCCCGGCCTCATGGAGTGTGAACTGTTTTTCGTCTTTCAAACTGATCGCAATAATTTTGCGGACCATCTTGGAGTCATCAACAATTAAAAGATGCTTTGTTTCCATAAATCGCTTCACTCATCCTTCATCTCAGACATTAAGAAAATATATATATGGCGAACAACAGGAGGCGTGAACCTGAAGCGCACACAACAGCACTTCAATCGTTATTCCTCCGCAACAACTATACTATATATGACAGCTTTAGTAAAGAAAATTCTCTCAAGAAAATTATTCGCCTCTTGCCTTTAAGCGTCGTGTTAAGATGGAAGTAAGTCCTGCCGTCCGCACAATTCAGCAATTTTCTCCATCATGATATTTGTCGCTGCATCCTGAATCTCAGCGCTTTTCTTGTCAGATGGACACTGAGACGCCAGCCCGAAAGGCTCCCCAATCATCACGGTGATCCGCCGAGCTTTTGGAAACCAGCTGCCTTTTGGAAGCGCCTCATACGCCCCATGAATGCCGATCGGAAGGACTTGGGCGCTGGACTTTAACGCAAGAAGCGCGCTGCCAGGCTGTCCCTTGCCGATTGTCCCTGTTTCTGAACGTATCCCCTCTGGAAAGATTCCAACGCATTCCCCCTGTTTCAGAAGGCGCAGGGCCTGTTTGAATGCTGAGACATCATAGCCTTCTTTTTTAATTGGAATGCAATAGACATGTCGACAAAACCAATGTATCAAAGGATGAAAATAAAAAAAGGCATAGGTAATATAATGAATCGGACGTTTAAAAATTGTGCAAAGCAACAACGGATCGAGAAAGCTGGCATGGTTGGCAATGACAAGGCATGCGCCCTCGCTCGGAATATGCTCACGGCCGATGACTGTGAGTCGAAAATATATCAAAAAAAATATCCTGGCAAACAATCTCGAAATTCGATACAACATAGCCTTCAGGATGATTCAGACTGCGCCTGTTCGGTAAATTTTGCAGCGCACTCTTCGCTGCAGAAATACTGGTCGACTCCTGCCCGAGTTTTCCTGATCGCCAGGGATTTCGGGACATAAGTCTGACAGATCGGGTCTTTGACCATCTCGTCAGCCTCTCCGTCATGGGAAGAGCTTTCATGTGAACGACGCTGGGGATTCACCATTGAGGAGATCTGGCTGATAATATGCTTTCCAGTCCAGAACAAGGCAAGTAACGCTAATAAACGAATGAGCAAAATTGTGATTCCTCTTCTGTAAAAAGACTCCGGCAGGTGTAAGCAACCGCTTCAGACAGGCAACGCGGAAACTTCACGCTCCCATATTTTCATGGTTCAAGATCATAAAAAAATCTCTGTACAACAGGCGGCAACTGTCCTGTTTGCGGTGTAACGCGTCCATTCCTGTCGCTGCGTCAGGACAGTTCAGCCTGCCCCCTCTTCTCCGTCATTTTCCGCCCAGTAGACATAGCGGAAACAAACCGGACAGCGATGCAAAAAGTCGCCGGTTTTGACTTCGGCATGCATTTGCGGAGTCAATGCAACATGACAGCCCGAGCAAATCCCTTCTTCTCCAACCCGGGAGACGGCAAGTCCATGACGGAGTTTCAGAATTCTGTCATATTCTTTTAACACGCCTTGTTCGATTTTTCCGGCTAATTCATCACGGATCTGCTGCTTGTTCTCCACCTCTTTCTGAAGTGCGCACAGCTCCTCCTCCCGGCTCTGCTTTTCCTCCGTCACCCGGGACTGCATGACGCCAAGCTCTTGCTGGGCCGTCAGTAAGGCTGCTTTTGCCCGCTCGACACTCTCCATCAGCTCGAGGATATCATCCTCGCTCAGGGTATTTTTGTTTTTCAGGCCCGTAATTTCAGCCAGCAGCGCAGAATACTCTTTATTGGTCTTGACGTGTGTCAATTGGCCCTGATATTTTTTAATCTTCTCGACATTTGATTCAATTTCAAGTTCTTTACTGCGACGAATTTTTTCCTGCTCATTGATGCTGGCTGTGATCTGGGCGATCTTGTGTTCTCCATCATGCAGCAACGTATCCAGGTCCCGGATTTTCCCCGGAAACGCTTCGATTCGTTGCCGATCGCTCAGGATGATTGCATCAACATCCTGCAACTCGATCAAGGTTTGAAGTATTTTGTTCACCTGTATCCCTCACATTCATGTTATCCTTCTGTTCCTGTCACATCGTGTAACCGACATCATTCTGCAATTTGCAACGCGGTGTTCTCGTCCTGGAGCAACAACAGAATCAAAAAAAAAGTGTACCCTCAAATCAAGGTACACTGTATGCATAATGCATTATGTGATAAAAGCAGACATATTATGACCAACTTACGCACACTCTGAGGGGTTTCTCCTTGCCAATGCACACCAGCGCCTCACTCATATACAAACAGCATTAACGCACCAACAAAACACAGCAGTACGAGACAGGCATAAGCATAATGTTTTTGATGAGTCAAGAAAAAAAGTCGAAATTCTCACGCGCGTTTCCACACGGATAGACCTGCGGCGTTTTTCGCTTGACACAGGAACGTCGAAAGCATAGTCATGAACAATGAGATCATATCGTGGTCTGCGTTATGCCGCACACGTATGCATCTCAGTATTTTGCAAAGGAGAATGCGACAGACTATGAAAAATATTAAGCTGGCTTCGCGCGAGACGAAGCAACACAGCATCGTCGAAGTCGGCGATCTGAAAATCGGACAAGACTTTTTGTTTATTGCCGGACCATGCAGTGTGGAAAGTGAAGAACAGATGCTGGAGACTGGAAAGGCCGTTAAAGAAGCAGGAGCCAATATGCTGCGAGGCGGAGCCTTTAAACCGCGGACTTCGCCATACGCCTTTCAGGGCCTTGGACTGAAAGGTTTAAAAATTCTGGAAAAAACCGGGAAAGCCATAGGGCTTCCTGTTGTTACCGAAGTCCTTGATACACGAGACGTCTCCTGGGTCTGCGAATATGCCGATGTTCTTCAAATCGGTGCGCGTAATATGCAAAATTTTTCATTATTAAAAGAGGTCGGAAAAACCCAGAAACCAATCATTTTGAAGCGCGGCATGTATTCAACGCTCGAAGAATGGCTCAATTGCGCTGAATACATTCTGCATGAGGGCAATCCACAGGTCATCCTCTGCGAACGGGGGATCAGAACCTTTGAGACGTATACCAGAAACACACTTGACCTGAGCGCCGTCCCAGCCCTTAAAGAGTTGACACACCTGCCGGTCATCATTGATCCGACTCACGGCACAGGACGGGTCAGTCTCATCCCGCCGATGAGCCTGGCGGCAGTGGTGGCCGGCGCAGACGGACTGGCCGTCGAGGTCCATAATCATCCTGAGATCGCGTTGAGTGATAAGGATCAGGCGCTTCGCCCCGAACAATTTATCGCTCTTGCCGCTGATGTGCTCGATCTCAAAGCGTATATGGACCGTAAGACGACATCATAAATGTGATTCACGCAGGGAGGAGAGCAGTGCTGCCCCGTCATCCTGAGCAAGGAGCCCATCATGATCACATATCGCATAAGAGGATCCAGCGGCGAAAGCCTGATCGTCCTCGGAGAATCTCTCGATCATCTGGACCGCTATATCACGAATCGCAACTGCGCGATCGTAACGGATGAACATATCGCAAAACTTTACGGCGACCGCTTTCCGTCCGGGGAGCTTATCCTGACAGGCTGCGGTGAGCAGCATAAAACCTTGCGTACGGTTGAAATGCTTTATCAGAGATTTCTCGATGCCAGGCTTGATCGGTCCTCACTTGTGCTGGCTGTCGGCGGCGGCCTTGTCAGTGATATGGCCGGCTTTGCCGCGTCAACATATCTGCGGGGGCTGCGCTTCGGCGTCGTAGCAACGACTTTGCTGGCCCAGGTCGATGCCGGTGTGGGAGGCAAAACCGGCGTCAATTTTCAAGGCTATAAAAACACGATCGGGGTCTTTGCGCAGCCGGAATTTGTCCTCATGAATTTTGAAGTGCTGCGAACTCTCCCGCCGAGGGTCCTGGGCTGCGGCTTTGCTGAAGCGATTAAGCATGGCGCGATCGCGGATCCGGATCTCTTCTGTTTCATGGAAGATCACGTGCAGAGCATTTGCGCCCTTGAAGCCAGTGCTGTCGAACGTATTGTGAACGATTCAGTAAGAATCAAAGCCGCAGTGGTCAACAATGATGAAAAAGAAGATGGCGACCGCCGGAAATTGAATTTCGGGCATACCTTCGGTCATGCTGTGGAAAAAACGCTGGGACTCCCACACGGCGAATCAGTGGCAATCGGCATGATGGTCGCGGCTGAATTATCCCACAACAAAGGCGGCCTGTCCAGAACAGAAGTCGAGCGCTTACGGCAGCTTCTTGAAGCCTACGGCCTGCCGACCTCGATCGAAAGCGACAAAACAGCGCTGAAAGAGGCAATGCAGCGGGATAAAAAGCGCTACGGCACTCGCATCAGATTTGTCCTGCTTGAAGAGCTTGGCAGGGCCGTTGTCGAAGACCTTGACCTGGAAGAGCTGGAAACAGCAATCGATAACATGCACAGCGCAAAAGAAGGCCGGCCATGAAGATCTGTACTGCCGTTGCGAAGATGCCATTCGACGAATGCCTGAACGCCGTCAGCACGCTGGACTTCGTCGAAATACGTCTGGATTTGCTGGAACTCTCAGAAGAAGAAATCATCCGTATTTTTTCATCGGATTGCCGAACGATCGCCACGTGCCGCCCGGGAAAATATGCAGCGGAACGTCGTCGACAATTGCTCCTGCTGGCCATAACGTCCGGAGCAAGCTATGTTGATATTGAAGTTGACGCTGATGACGGCCTGAAACACGAGCTTATCCGGGCCGCCAACGCAAAAGGCTGCCAGGTCATTATCTCGTTCCACGATTTTGAAAAAACACCGCAGCGCGAAGAACTGGAGCGCGTGATTCGCCGCTGTTCGGAATGTCACGCAGATATTATCAAAGTGGCCTGCATGGTCAGCTCTCCGCGAGATAATGCCCGCCTGCTCGGCCTGCTCGACTCGGATCTCTCACTGCTGGTGGTCGGCATGGGAGAACAAGGCAGGATAAGCCGTGTGGCAGCACCGCTGCTAGGCGGTCTGTGTACCTTTGCGTCGTTTGCTGCTGGGAAAGCAACGGCAGCAGGCCAAATGCGCCAACAAGACATCGAAGAGCTGTGGCAGCACTTCGAGCGCATCTAAGTGCTGAAAACGCTGCCCAAAAAGACTGGCAGGCTCTCCAACAACTCCAGTCTGCCCTCTTTTTGCTTCTTCCCGTCAATTTTTTCTTGACAGAAATTATTTTTCATCGCACGTTTTTTATTACCATGACTGGTGTGTATCCTCAAAGAGCGATGGAGACCAATTCTGTGAAGACACGCGGTCATACTGAGATCGAATCTCATGCCACCGGCTTGCCAGAAGCTGACGATGATCGTGCTACAGAAAAATTGCTCTGCCTGTCTCAGAGACCTGCATACCACTAAGCGGGCATTTCATGAAAGCTGTGCCCGTATCTTATTGCGCCCTGCCAATACCTTTTCGGGAAGCACGCAAAATTTGCGCTCGAACCGTTCGCTTCACAAGGCATGGAGAGCTCATGAAAAAACCCAGAGTGCTGATCGTAGAGGACGAGTTCATCACGGCGATGGACTTACAAACCCAGCTGGAAGATCTGGGCTATCTGGTGAATGGAAGAGTACAATCCGCTGAGGAAGCGCTTAGTCTTGTCCGAAGTCAGCCCTTTGACCTTATTTTAATGGATATCATGCTGAGAGGCGAGAAGACAGGAATCGAAGCCGCCTCGGAAATCCGCTCTGAATTTCGCACCCCCGTGATTTACCTGACAGCGACCACAGCCCCGCAGCTTCTTGCGCAAGCCAAAACCTCCGAACCGTTTGGGTTTCTCATGAAACCATTTCAGAAAAACGAGCTCCGTGCCAACATTGAAATGGCGCTCTATAAACATGAAATAGACGAAGGACTGCGAAAAAACGAAGAAAAATACCGTCAGCTGGTAGAGCTTGCAGACGATGCCATTGCCGTGGTCCAGGATGACGTGCTGAAATTTACCAACTCCAGAGTCGCCAATTTATCAGGCTATTCACAGACTGAATTACGCTCTGCCAAGTTCCTGAATTTTATTCATCCAGATGATCTCGACATGGTCAAAGACTCTCATACACGGCGTCTGCAGGGAGAAGAACTTCCGTCATCTTATCCCGCAAGAATCGTGCTGAAAGACGGTTCCACGAAATGGGTCGAGTTCCGGGCGATCCAGATTGAATGGGAAGAACGTCCGGCGATATTGGTCTTTTTTACGGATATTACAAAGCGTAAAGAGGCTGAAGTTGCCTCAGAAAACTATAAAAACCAGCTTGAAGAACTTGTCGCAAAACGCACGGCAAAACTGGAACAGGAAATTTACGAGCGCAAATGTATTGAAGAAAATCTGAGGCAGGCCAAAGAAAATGCCCTTCAATCGAAAGATCTCGCCGAAGCCGCCAACATCGCCAAAAGCGCCTTTGTTGCCAATATGAGTCATGAGCTACGCACGCCTCTGAACGGCATACTCGGTTACGCCCAGATTCTGCAGTGCGATCCTCAGCTGAATGAAGAGCAGAGAGCACAAATTGACATCATCCGAACTAGTGGAGAGCACCTTCTGATCCTGCTCAATGATATCCTGGATCTTTCAAAGCTCGAAGCTGAAAAGCTGAAGCTCCAAGAAACCGCCTTTTATTTATCCGACATTCTGAAGCCGTTGATTCATATGGTTCAGCTTGAAACCCGTAAAAAGGGGCTGCATTTTGAGTACGAAAAATCCCCAGGCTTGCTCTACGCATTTCATGGTGATGCAATGCGACTGCGGCAGGTCTTGTTTAATCTCCTTGGGAACGCTGTGAAATTCACCGAAGAGGGGATGGTGAGCTTTCGGGTGCGACGCGCTGCCGACCACGAGCCTGATTCCGCATCAGCGGCGTCCCGGCAGCTTGCGATCTGCTTCGAGGTCGAGGATACCGGAGTCGGGATTCCGCCGGAACAGCGAGAGAAAATTTTTACGCCGTTCTCACAATACGCTGGATCTCGTCTTTACACGGAAGGCCCGGGTCTGGGTTTGACGCTCTGTCAGCGCTTACTCCACCTGATGGGAAGCACGTTACAGGTCAGCAGCACACAAGGACAAGGCAGCCTGTTCTGGTTCAGGCTTCTACTCACCGAGATAAAAGATACAGACATTGACACCTGAGTCCGGTCGCAGAACACTAACCCAAAGACTCTGCGGCGCTTGCTGCAGGGAAGTTCAGCTCAACGTCCTGCGCACACCGTCGCTACGGTCCTTCTGCCTGACAGATATTCGTCTCATTGCATGACATCTCCTGTGTTGTCATCGCAGGCGGATAGGCATGGCGGCGTGTCAGGCAGCAGTCCACACGGTATACACTTATGCAGACAAATGTCAACACCAGACTCTGCGGGATCCTTGGAAAACCAGTAAACCATTCGATATCTCCGGCCATACACAACGCCGCTTTTGAGGCATTAGCCTTAAATTATGTCTATCTGGCCTTTCATGTCGATGATCTCGAAGGTGCCATGCGCGGCATGCGGGCTTTGAACGTTCGAGGGTTCAGTGTGACGATGCCGCACAAGGTTGAAGTCATCCGCTATCTTGACGACATCGACCCGATTGCTCAAAAAATCGGCGCAGTGAACACCGTCGTCAATACTGATGGGCTGCTGCAAGGATATAATACGGATTGGCTGGGATTCACGCGCTCCCTGGAGGCTGTGACGCCGATCCGGAACAAAAAAGTGGTCATTGCAGGCACCGGCGGAGCAGCACGGGCGCTGGGCTTCGGCATCACGGAAAAAGGCGGGACGCTGACGATCCTCAATCGTAGCGAACGGAGCAGTGCGGCAGCAGCTCTGGCCGCTGAACTCGGCTGCGACTGGGGCCCATTGTCACGAAAAAGCACGATCACTGAGGCAGACATTGTTGTGAATGCTACCCTGCTGGGAATGCCGCCGTACGAGAAAATGACCATTGCAGACGCTGCTTACTTACGCGCCGGACAGGTCGTCTACGACGTGGTCTACAATCCGCTGGAAACCCGATTGTTACGGGAAGCAGCCGCAAAGGGATGCCGGGTTGTGCCAGGCAGTGAAATGCTCCTGCTGCAAGCGCTTGCGCAGTTTGAACTCTGGACCGGACAAACGCCGCCGGTCGATCTGATGCGCACGATTCTTCAAGAACGCTTAAGAGGCTGAAACGACTCTGCAATCCGACAAGGTCGTCCCGAGTTCCGGCGTAGCGAAACTGCGTGATGTGACAAACATCTGCGACCGTATCACGTCAAAAACGCTATGAACATACAGAAAAAAAATATTGTTTTAATCGGAATGCGTGGTTCCGGAAAAACCACGATCGGCATCATTCTCGCCAGCCGGCTTCATCGCGAATTCATCCCGATGGACGCACTGATTGTCTATGAAGCAGGCAAGACAATCCCGGAGATTATCGCCCAGGACGGCTGGGATCGTTTTCGGGCGCTTGAAACGCAGGTCGCCTGGAAGATCGCGGGTCTGAGAGGTACGATCAATGCAACCGGCGGAGGCGTTGTGCTCAATCCCGAAAATGTCCGGCTGTTGAGGGAAACCGGCATCGTGTTCTGGCTCGACGTGTCGATCGGCAACAGCCTGCAACGCATCGGGGAAGACCCAAACCGGCCGTCTTTGACGGGAAAGGCGTCCCGACGCGATGACATGACAGCAATCTGTGCCGAACGCGAGCCTTTCTACCGCAGGGCTGCGCACTATCGCATTTCCACCGACGAGAAAAGCCCGGAAGCAATCGCTGCCGAAATCGCCACGCTCGCGCAGCAGCATGAAAGAAAAACACTCTAAGGCGCGCTGCTCACGCGCCTGGCGTTCTGCTGCGCGTGCGAAGCGCATAACTGCTCACGACACAGCCATGAGACATACACGCACAATTCGACCCGCCGGCATCAGCGGCCAGCTCAACGCGCCCGCGTCAAAAAGCGATATGGTGCGGGCAGTGGCAGTGGCTGCTCTGACAGACAACGCCTATACGATTCTTCATCCTTCGTACTGTGAAGACGCTCTGGCCGCCTGTCGTGTCGTTGAAGCCCTGGGCGTTCAGCTGCTGCGCAGCCCTGAACAGCTTCAGCTCTTCCCCGGGCGCAAAGCGATCCAATCCGTCCTGAATTGTGGGGAATCCGCTCTGTGCATCAGGATGTTTGCTTCGATCGCCGCCCTTGGCAGTGAGCCCACAACCCTCACAGGACATGGTTCTCTCAGGTCCCGTCCATTGACAATGATCGAGCAGCCCTTACGGGATCTGGGAGTGTGCTGCCACAGCTGCAGCGGTGTTCAGCCTCTTACAATTCAGGGCCCTTTGCAGGCTGGAAGGACGGTTGTTGATGCCTCGGGCAGCTCACAATTTTTAAGCGGTTTGCTGATGGCCCTGCCGCTGTGCAAAGGCCGATCAGAGATCATCGTGCCTGCCTTGGTCAGTCACCCCTACGTCGAAATGACCTTGCATCTGCTCAGGACTTTTGGTATTCGCATAGAGCACGACCGTTTTCAGCGCTTTTTCATCCAGGGCGCTCAGCAATATACGGCGGTCGATTATCAGATTGAAGGCGACTGGTCGGGCGCATCCTGTCTGCTGACAGCCGGAGCGCTGGCCGGCAGAATTCGGGTCACCAATCTGAGACACGATTCATTGCAGGCTGATACGGCAATTCTGGAGGCATTACGACGCGCCGGGGCTTCTGTGGATGTCGGCGAGCACTATGTTGAAGTTGCTCAGGCGCCTCTGTCAGGATTTACATTTGACGCAACAGAGTGCCCGGATTTATTTCCGGCGCTTGTCGCCCTTGCGGTCTCCTGCGTCGGGAAAAGCGTGATCTACGGCGCAGAGCGTCTGGCCGTCAAAGAAAGTGATCGCGGGCAGGCTCTCCTGACGGAATTTCGAAAGATGGGGGCCGCACTCGAACGCTATCCCGACCGTCTCGAAATTCTTGGCAGAACTTTCCTTGACGGCGGAACGATCGATTCCTATAATGACCATAGAATTGCAATGGCCTGCGCAGTCGCTGCACTTGGCTCGCGCAGTGGTGTCACAATTGAAGCTGCTGAATGCGTCGCCAAATCGTATCCTGAATTTTTTGATGATTTGGAACGCGTCATGATATAAGCATGTGGAATCGTATTGAGAAATGAATTCTTTTGGACGAATCTTTCGTGTCAGTCTGTTTGGCGAATCCCACGGTAAGAGTATAGGGGTCGTTATCGACGGCGTACCAGCAGGAATTCCGCTCACGCCAGAAGATTTTCGGACGGATCTGGAACGCCGCAGACCCGGGGCCAAAGGCACCACGCTCCGGCGGGAAGACGATCTCGGTCTTTTGAAAAGTGGCGTCTTTCACGATCGCAGCAGCGGAGCGCCCCTGATCGTTCAGTTCGAGAATACGGATACTGATTCTTCGGCCTACGAAAACATCCGCCAGTGCCCGCGTCCAGGACATGCTGACTTCACAAGCTTTCACAAGTTCGGCGGTTTACACGATTATCGGGGCAGCGGTCATTTCTCCGGTCGTATTACGCTGGGACTGGTCGCTGCCGGTGTGGTTGCAAAAAAAATCCTGAAAGGCATCAGCATCCAGGCCGAAGTCGTGGAAGCCGGCGGCAGCGCCCGTATTGAGGAGCCGATCGAAGATGCCCTGAAGGACCATGATTCAATCGGCGGAATTATCGAATGTCGTGTGAACGGTCTTCCGCCTGGACTGGGAGAACCATTTTTCGATAAAACCAGTGCCATGCTGGCTCATATCATTTTTGCCGTGCCCGGTATTCGCGGGCTTGAGTTCGGAGCCGGGTTTGCAGCAGCCCGGATGAAAGGGTCGCAATGTAACGACCCGATTCTGGATAAACACGGCACAACTGCAAGCAATCATTCCGGGGGCTTGAACGGCGGCATCACTAACGGAAACGAGCTCTTTTTCCGTGTGGCCGTCAAACCAACATCAAGTATCGGCCGGGCACAAAATACAATTCACTTGCCTGACGGCACGCCGACCACCCTGGTGGTCAAAGGCCGCCACGATACCTGTTTTGCGCTGCGGCTTCCGGTTGTCATCGAAGCTGCGACAGCAATTGTTCTCGCGGATTTCATGTTGTTAGAGCAGCGCGTTCCGCGCGTATATCGCCAGGTCTAATCCCGTAAACCTATGAAAAGATCGTGCTACTGTGGATCGTAAGGTCTCAATCGTGAAGCATGAAGTCATTTCACGTTTCAGGTTGTCACTTTCACACCGAAAATATGGACATTCACGAACTGAGAAAAGAGATCGATCAGCTGGATTTCGAACTGTTGAAAATGTTGAAGGCCCGTATGGAAACCGCCTTGAAAATCAGAAAATGTAAAGCTGAGGACACGATTCTCGATCCGGATCGGGAACAGGAAATCCTCGAGCGCACCAGCGCCCATGCGCTTGCCCTGGGACTGCTCAGCCCTGAGCTGGTCCAGGACCTGTTCAGCAGGATAATGACGGAAAGCAAAGCACTTCAGGCTGCAGGCCACCTTCTTGTCGGCTTTCAGGGGGAACACGGCGCAAACAGCGAAGTGGCAGCGCGGATCTATGATCCGAACCTGGTGTATATTCCGTGTATGGAATTTGCCGATGTGTTGGAAGGTGTCAGTCAGGGCCATCTCGATCTCGGCATCGTTCCGCTGGAAAATACTCTTGGCGGCGCAATTACACTCGTGAATGAACTCCTCATCGACAGTGATCTGCAGATTATCGGCGCTGTGAACCTCCCGATTCACCATTGCCTGCTGACCCTGCCCGGGACTGATCATCGTGAAATTCGCACCGTCTATTCACATCCTCAAGCCCTCACGCAGTGCCGAAATTTTTTACACCGGAACAATCTCGAAGCACATCCGTTCTACGATACTGCCGGAGCCTCGCGCATGTTAAGTATCGAACGTCCCAAAGCTTCTGCTGCAATTTCAAGCATTCTCTGCGCTGAGCTGTATAACCTGGAAATTATTAAAGAAGACATCGAGGACCACCGCGAAAACAGAACCCGCTTTGTGGTGATTGCCAGGGAAGCGAAACCGGAAGGCGGCACAAAATGTTCGATGATTTTTTCAGTCGCCCATAAGGCTGGCGCGCTCTTTGACAGCTTGCGCGTCTTTGCTGAAAACAGCCTGAGCATGACTCGAATCGAATCCCTGCCGAACCGCCGCGATCCGGGTAATTATTACTTTTTCGTGGATATTGAAGGCAATATTCAGGATCCAATTGTGGAACACGCGCTGGAACTGGTGCAGGAAAACACCAGCATGTATAAATTTCTCGGTTGCTATACGGAGGTTGCCCCTCAATGAAGACTGCTGTCATCGGAGCTGGTCACATGGGAAAATGGTTTGCGGAAGAACTACAGAAAGACGGCAATACAGTCGCTGTTTTCGATCTTGATCCAGAGAAAACCAGGCAGTGCAGGGGCATGCAGGTATTACACGCCTTTGCTGACTTGCGCGATTTTGCCCCTGATTTACTGTTGAATGCCGTCAGCATCCAGCATACGATCGAAGCCTTTGAGAGTTCTGCACCATATCTGCCGGATCATTGCGTTCTGGTAGATGTCGCTTCGGTCAAGGGTAATTTGCAGAAATTTTATCAACAAGGCAGGTTCAGATATGCCTCACTACATCCAATGTTCGGGCCGACCTTTGCGAATGTCGACGATCTGCACGAGGAAAACGCGATCGTAATCATCGAGTCTGATCCCAATACCAAAGAATACTTTCGGGACTTTTTCAAAAAACGCGGGCTGCATCTGACGGAATTTTCTTTCACGGCTCACGATCAGATGACCGCCTATTCGCTCAGTCTGCCTTTTGCGTCGAGTTTGGTCTTCGCAGCCTGCATGAAGAATACGGCTGTGCCAGGAACCACTTTCAAGCGGCATTTAACGATTGCGCGGGGCCTGCTCTCAGAGGACGATACTCTGCTGGCGGAAATCCTGTTCAACGGATTTTCGCTTGAACAACTGGACAACGTCACCTCACGTCTGGAATTCCTGAAACATGTCATCCGCGACCGCGACTACGAAGAAGCCTGCCGCTTCTTCGACACCCTGCGCCGCAATATCAATGCCTGAGGGCCAGAGCCCTCGCTCCTTTGCCGGAATTTATGCGAATGATGAATTCCGGCGCCACAGCTCGCTTTTCCCCTGGCTCGAGAAACGAACACAGCCCCATTATGACGACGATCCCATCATGGCCCGCCAGAGCGCTGTACTGGCTTCGCAGCCCTATTTTCTGCATCAGCATTATTAGAAAATGATATAAATTAAATTTTTTTAATCATAAGACTTGACAAAATAAGACTCATATATTATATTTAGCGTATAAGCATGAGATAGCATAACACTAACACCGCATCATCTATACACGGAGGGTACATAAGATGGCATTAGAAAGAAAACGCTACGGACGTTCATGGACACCACGAGCAGATATTTATGAAACCGAAGAGCAGGTGATCGTCCAGCTCGATATTCCCGGTGTACACGTCGACAGCATTGACATTCAGTGCGAGAAAGGGATGTTGAGTCTGAAGGGCGAACGGCATTTCAACGGCAGTGATGAAGAACGCAAATACTACCGGGTCGAAAACGTGTATGGTCCTTTTGAACGGTATTTCGAAATTCCGAGAACGCTTGATGTCAATAAAGTTGAAGCAAAATATACCGATGGAGTCTTGAGTCTGGTCTTCCCGAAAGCCGAGGAAGCCAAACCCAAAAAGATCGACATTTCGATCGGATGATTTCCGCAAACGTATACCGGCACATGATCATGCGTCCTGGCGCGCAGCGTTGTTAAGGACTCGCCGGGATGCTGAATTTGACAGGAGGTCTAATTATGTTAGCTCGATGGGAACCTTTTCAGGGCATCCGCCGCAGAGGGAATATTTTCAGGGATTTATCCCAGATGCAGGAGGAAATGAACCGCTTTTTCGATGACTTTTTCGGAGAGCACCAGACGCATATCGCGCAGGGACAATGGATTCCTTCAATCGATGTCTCAGAAAGCGACGGGGAAGTGCTTGTAAAAGCAGAGCTGCCCGGCATGACCCATGAGGACATTGAAGTGAATCTGCAAGACAATGTCCTGACTCTGAAAGGTGAGAAAAAGCAGGAAAAACATGACGACAAGGAATGCTTCCATTGTCTGGAACGCAGCTACGGAAGTTTTACCCGCTCGTTCAGCCTGCCGGCTGGTGTCAAAGCCGAGCAGATCAGCGCAACGTTCAAAGATGGTGTGCTGGCGATTACGCTGCCGAAAAGCGAAGAAGTGCAGCCAAAGAAAATTTCAATCAACACCGCGTCGTAACAGCCACTCCAGACCGTGAAAATCGACTTGTCTGATAACAGCGGTCCGCAGGAGTGCCAAGAACTCCCTGCCGGGAGATCATATTCCGGCAGGGAGTGTTTGTGGTAGCGACATAAGAGTATTCAGCGAGTGAGTCAACCCCAAACGCCAAAGTATACTATTCCAGTTGAGGGTTTTTCTGCTGTAATTTTTACTGAACGAATGTAGTGCTTGAAATGAATTTTGTCAGATCTCAGTCAAAACACAAATAAAGAATTACATAAGCTCTATGGGTGACAGACTCATATATAGCGATTTTTGCAGCGCTGCTCAGAACACAACAAGCCTCGAAGATTAGCTTTGGGAACCACACACAGCAGGAGCGACCGGCCGGCATGGAGTTCTGGGATGATTCAACGGCAATTTACTTGACAAGATTCACTCTCCCGGAAAACGTTCTGACAGTGAAATTGTCTTTCATACAAACAGCAACAGAGCATATCCGACGTTTGAGGACAGCACAATGAGAAGAACAGATGTTTTCATGTCATTCCTGGTCGTTCTGGCACTTCAGTTCGTCTGCGCGCAAGGGACCTGTGCTCAGGAAGAATTCGCGCGAAAAAGTAAACTCTTAATTCAAGAACTGCACACGTTTTTCCCAGTCGTGACAGGCACGGTGGTCTCGGTTCGGGATGAGCACATCTTTATCGACATCGGGCTTCACGAGAACATACGCGTCGGGGCCCAACTGGCCCTGCTGGCTGAAGGGATCGAGATTGTCGATCCCAAAAGTCAAAAAGTCCTGGGGAAATATGAAGAACAGATTGGAGCGATCCAGCTCACGGAAATACAGGAACAATTTTCCGTTGCAAAGGCCCTGTGGACTGAAGCAACGACCGAGATCGCTCCGGGAACTCATGTCGGCAGTATTCCCGGGAAGGTCAAAGTTGCCATCCTTCCCATCGCAGACCAGACAGAACAAGAGCTTCAGACAGACTCGGCGTATGAATTTTTTGTTGATGCCATGAGAGCTGATGGGCGTTTTACTGTGCTTGACGCCGCCGACATCAAAGCAGCAGCGATCACGGCCGGGCTCGCCTCCTTCAGTGATCTGGATCGCCAGGCCCTCTCACGCATCAACACGTCACTTGAAGCACAGAATTTTCTTCAACTCAGCTTTCAGGCAGATGCCGATACGATTCTGATGCAAGCGCTTCTCCTGTCAAAAGACGGCCGGGAAATCGGCAAGGCCCAGGAAATCCTGCGCGACCATGCCGCATTACAGCAGCGCGTCACTCCTGAAAAATCAGCGCTGCGCCAAGACGTTCAGCAGGAAGTGCCGGTCGCAGAAACGCAGCCAGCAGCGAAGCAGACGCTTGCCTGGTTCAGTGAGATCCTCCCGATTCGCGTTCATAAAATCGCCGTCGGCGATCTGACCGGTGACGGCCGAAACGAGGTGATTCTCGCCACCCAGAACGACCTTAAACTGTTTGAGTACGCTCGTCTTGGCGAGAAAGATGCGTTTCGTCCACTGACGACAATGAAGGGCTATAACGATGCAAAAATCCTTGCGCTCGGCGTTGCCGATATTAACGGCAACGGTCGTGAAGAAATTTTTCTGACCACTCTGCGATCAGTCAGTGCTGAACTAAGGGTTTTTGAATTCGACTCCGGCACATTCAGGGAGATCCAGAGAAACAATGGCATTGTGATGCGGATACTCCGCAGCCCTGAGGGTGAAAAAATACTGGTCGGGCAGCGGACAAGCGCGTCAACGTCTCTTGATTTTTTGTCCGGAAAAATTTCAGTCTATACCTGGGATGGAAACAATTACAGCCGTCACCGCACTCTTAACGTGCCTGGACGAGTCGATATCTTCGGATTTACAACAGCCGATCTCGACGGAGACGGAAGCAAGGCGCTGCTGTATTACGATGACTTCGACCGCGTTGATGTTCTTCGTGAAGGCACACGACTCTGGCGAAGCCGGAAAAATGAAGCCTACAGAATTCCCGTAGTCCGAAAAGGTGAAGATCCAAAGAAAGGCCGGCGTATTCCTGGAAAAATTGAATTAGTCGCGCTTGGACAAGACCGGCATGTCCACCTGATTCTGTTTGAAAACCTCAGCCCCTTCAGGTTTATCGAGGGCCTTCCTTTATATAATGCGTCGCGGATTCATGTGCTGCGCTGGACAGGCGAAAGCTTTGAACGGATTTTTCAATCAGAGGACTCTGACGGCTATACCGTCGATTACGCCGTAGCGGACGTCGATAATGACGGGCGGCAGGAAGTCGTGCTGGCCAAAGTGCTTCAGGGAGATGATTTTTTCAAAAGGCCGAAAAGCCAGCTGATGGTCTATGAACTGGACTAAAACACGGTGTGCCGCTTCTCAGCAGAGGCTCCGCAGAGACAACAGCAGCAGATCAACGTCCTCTCCGCTGCCGGTCTTGCATAACAAGACAAGGATCAGCAGCGGAGCCCCCCTTTTTTTCAGCCTGCTCACTCTCAAAAACGACATTCAGAAAAAATATCAGAATTATTATTGGAGTATTTTCTTGTAAAAAAGTTCCATATTTTGAGAAAAAATTAAAAAAAACTTGACAGTAATTGCAAGCTATCTGTATTGTTTGCCTTGTGTATGTAAGCTGAAGATTTTGTGCATACATAAAAATTACGTGGAGGGTGATGGATGGGCTTTTTTCGATGCGTGCAGGCATACGAGAGGGGTTACATGCATACGTTAAACAACATGTATGGAGGTTAACTTATGAAAAGATTTACAATCGCAGTCGTGAGCGTGTTGGCAGTACTGATGGCCCTGCCGGTTATGGCGCAGGATGAAGATGAAATGAGTCCTCTTTCCGGCGGATTGACATTTGCGAGATATCGTTTCGACTACGATGTGAGGGATCTTGCAGCAGGGTCGACAAGCGAATTTTTTGAAGATGATTTTGATACGACATTCACGTTCAAAAAAGGCGAAATCGAACTCTGGTTCGAGATAGAATTCGCCGACAACGTGATGGGTGATGACAACGCCACTCAAAACAGCTATTCCGATGCGTTTAAAGGCTATGGTGCCAAATGGACGCCTGAATCTTTGTCGGACAGCGAATTCTTTCTGCAAGTCGGTGATTTAGGGACTGGTTTTGGAAAGAACGTCAACAACGATGACAGTCCGCGTGGCAGCATTGAAGTCGGTTTTACGAGTGGGACCGCCTCGTTTGTCCTTGGATATGGAAGAACCTATGAAGGCAATACAGATGATGATGCTGAAGGGGACGGCAATTTAATCAGAGGTCAGGTCAGCATGCCGCTGGGTGAAAGTGGCTTCACGGTTGGAACATACCTTGCCGGTTATTTCGCAAGTGATATTATTATTCAGGAAGCTGAAGAGGGTGACAGTACTGCTGTGCCGCCGGTCGCGGCAGTGCCGGAAATCAAGGGTGACAGCACAGTCTTTCTTGGGTCTCTTAACTTGTCGGGAACAGCTGGCAGTTTTGACGTGTTTGCAGAAACCGGTTTTGCCTCTGGGACAGACGATACAGTGAGTGGCGAAATCGATCTGTCAGGATTCTATCTCCTGGGTGGCTTCTCGATGCCGGTTGGTACTATGACATTGGGAGTTGAGACCGGATTTGGAACAGGCAATGATCCTGATACTTCTGATAATGAAGGTTTCCTCGGCGTGAACAATGATTTCGGCATTGACATGATCATTGAAGATGCACTTACTGATGATGGCCTCTCAAACAAAATGTATGCCAAACTGTCACTGAGCGCCAGCCCGACTGAAAAAATGGGCCTTGACACAAATTTCGTCTATGTGGCTCCGGTGGAAGATGTTGATGGGGTCAATGGAACAACAGTAGACAGCTATGGCTTTGAAGTCAATGGCAGCATGAATTATAAATTGGCGGACAATCTGAAATACATCTTAGAGGTCGCGTTTGCGTCACTGGAAGAAGACTGGCTTGGTGAAAGTTCTGCCTACAAGACGATGAACCGCCTGGAGTTCAAGTTCTAAGTTTCGCGTTTCCAGGCAGAAAGCGCTTTAGACCCCCCTGCTGACTGAAATATGTTCAGAGGGGGGTTTTTTGTTGGCTATCAGCGTCCTGTTGCGGTCGCTGAACAACGCGCTTTACAAGAGTTCTTTCTCCAGCCTCTTCCTCTTAATAAAAACGAAAACGGCGGCGCACCGGACGCGATTTCTCCAGAATCCGCATCAAATCCGTTACCCGTCGATTCTCCGTCTGAAAGGGATCATCACACATGATCCGCACATCCAGCAGATTGCCGACCCTGATATAGCTCCAATCAAGATTATAGTGGATTTTTTTCTCTCTGGCCAGCTTGATAAATTCCCCGCGAATCTTCGCGCGCGTGTCCTGGGGCGGCATCGTTACAGCGTCTTGAATCTCGCGGTCCGTGAGAATACGCTCCACCATCTCATTCCGTTCGAGAATATAATATAAGCCCTTTTCAGTCTTGATGTCATGATACTGCAAATCCAGCATCAGGACCTTCTCATCCATATTTGTCCAGGAGACATGATGTTTCTGCATATATTCTTCAAGCAGCTTATATTTGATCACCCAGTCAAGTTCGCGGTCCAGCTGGAATGGATCTTTTTCCAGTGTATTCAGTACATAGCCCCACTTCTGGATAATATCGATCTCCATCGGGCTGAGCTGCCGGCTGTTCATATATCTGAGCGCCAGATCAAAGTATTCTTTCTGAATGTCCAATGCGCTCATCTTTTTCCCATTATTCAGCTTGACTTTCCTGAGACAAGTAATGTCTTCGGAGATCTCTCTCACAGCTTTGACAGGATTTCGCAGAGAAAAATCTTTCTTGACAAAGCCATCTTCAATCATGCGCAGCACCAGCGAAGCACTCCCGATTTTCAAGTAGGTCGAGAATTCCGACATATTCGAATCACCGACAATGACATGCAGACGGCGGTAATTCTCTTCATCGGCATGGGGTTCATCGCGAGTATTGATAATGCTGCGGTCGTTGGTCGTGGTCCCGGAAATTTTCTGGCAGATAGACTCAGCACGCTGCGAAAGGCTGTAGCGGGCACCATGGCGCTCATCGCAGATAATTTTTCCGGCGCCAGCATAGATTTGCCTTGTGACGAGAAAAGGGATGAACTGCTCTGCCAGATAATAGAAATCAGCATGGCGATCGACAAGATAATTCTCGTGGCAGCCATAGGAATTCCCGATAAAATCGGTATTATTTTTGTAGATATTCAGCGTTCCGCGAATGCCTTCGCGTTGGAGAGTCCGCTCGGCATCGCGTCCGAGGGAGTTGAGGATATAATCACCGGCTTTTTCGTAGCGGAGTAAATCGATCGGGTTGCTGCATTCCGGGGAGGCATACTCAGGATGATAGCCGGTATCCTGGTATAATCGTGCGCCGTTCTCAAGAAAAACATTCAAAAAGCCTTCAGTCGTCACTAATCGTTCGAATAAATAGCGGACGATTTTTTCAACCGGCAGGACGTTGCGGCCTTGTGACGAAAAGATAATGCCGTACTCAATTTCGACTCCGTAAATCCGTTTTTCCATACGACATGAACGAATGATCAACGCCAGACATGCACCGTCACAATCGACCCGGCTCTGCTGAAACGTTCAGCATCAGCCAGGTCTCACACGCGCCGCCCAGGCCTCTAAGCATTTCTGAACCGTTCCTTCATTTCGAGCGGCAGGATCCGGCGAAATTGCCTGCCTTCAATCGTTCGATCGAGAATCGCGACTTCCAGATGCTCTTCCTTGATACGGCCGTTAGTGCTTGTGTTCTCCAGCGAGTGTCGGCAAAGGTCCAGGGCTTCATTCACGGAAAGTGCCTCCCGATAGTGCTCACGCAAGAAGGTGTTCACGACTTCTGCATGGCCGCCGATGGCGGCATAGCCTGTATAATCGCTGATGCTGCCGTCAAAAAGAATGTGGTACATCGAATTTTTCTCTGCGCGTTCCCCCACTTCCACCACCAGAATTTCGATTTCAAGCGGCTTTATTTCTTTTGTGAAGATATTACCGATAAGCTGGGAATACGCGTTTGCAAGCGATTTTCCGGTAACGTCCTCCCGGCTGTAATGGTAGCCTTTGATATCAGCATAGCGAATGCCGGATTTGCGTAATGTCTCAAATTCGCTGTATTTTCCGACTCCGGCAAACGCCAGTGAATCATAGATCTCTGAAATTTTACTCAACGATGAACTGGGATTTTCTGCCGCAAGAAGGATACCGTCTTCGAATTCAACAGCAACCAGCGATTTACCTTTTGCAATCCCTTTTCGAGCATATTCTGCTTTATCCTGCATCATCTGTTCGGGAGAGACATAATAGGGCATCGGCATAAATTTTACTCCTTGAAGCGTTCTTTGAGAACAGCGGTATGCAGCGTCTCAATCTGCTCGTTGGGAATGTCCCGCACGCCATTGAGCGTCACACGCTTCACACTGGGATAGATCCCCCGCAAAACATCCGGGCCTCCGGTTGCCGTGTCAACATCAGCAGCGTCTGCCAGGGCCTCAACAGCAAGTTTGACCGCGGCAGTTTCGTCCATGCGGCTGCGGTAGAATTTTTTAAGAGTACTCCGGGCGTCTTTTCCTCCTGATCCTGCAGCATAATGCTCTTCCTCTTCATAGCGCCCGCCAATCAGATCATATTTAAAGATGCGGCCCTTATGTCGCTGAAGATCGTAACCGGCAAAAATCGGGACCACGACAAGGCCCTGCAGAGCAGCCGCCAGGTTCCCGCGAATCATATGGGCCAGTTTATTCGCTTTCCCTTCCAGAGTGAGTTGTTCACCCTCAATCTTCTCATAATGTTCCAGCTCAGTACGAAACAGTTTGGCCATATCAATGCACAGACCAGCAACTCCGGCAACCGCCATGGCAGAAAATTGATCGGTTTTATACACTTTTTCGATACGTCTCGACGAGATCCGATGACCCTCGACAGCTCGCCGATCGCCGGCAATCAACACGCCGTCAGCATAGCAGACAGCCAAAATCGTTGTCCCAAGCGGCAGAGGCAGCGAAGGATCCCGAACGCTTGACTGATATTCCTGCACATGAGGCAAAAGATGCGCACAGTCCTGCCGGAGGAGTTCGAAAAAACTGGACCCGTGATATGTTGTTGTCAAGCTCACCTCACTCGCCTCCTCTCTGGACATAACTTTTGATAAACTCTTCTGCATTCTCTTCAAGCACGTCATCGATCTCGTCTATAATTTTTTCAAAGTCCTGTTTCAGTCGTTCACCTTTTTCGCTCACGGCTTTTTTCCGCTGTGATGCGTCAGCTGACTGAGAAGATGCCGGTGTCGATTTTTCAACAGATTTTTCCGTCGACTCCTGCTCTGCGGCAGCGCTTAGCAGCTTCATACAACGTTTCGCTGCGCTGGGATAACGTCCATACGGACATACACAGATCTGCATAGTACCTCGTATTTTCTGACAAAGGGGTTCTCGCGTGCAATCATAAACTCGTCCTGAAGCGTCTTATAATGCTACTGCGCGATATTTGTCAATAATTCTTCCACAGTTTGGGATTTTTCCAACAACTGCTCGACATGCAATTTCGTCCCTTTTCCAGGCTCTGGCATCAGAATGCGTTTCACGCGTGTGCGATCGACATTAAAAGAGATCGCTCCCCAGCTCACTCCATGTACGCGCTCCCGAAAGCGCTGCAGACATTGCCCGCGAAAGTAGGCCCTGGTATCTTGCGGGGGATTCCGAACCGCCCGGAGAATCTCATCGTCTGACACAAGACGCTCCACGTGTCCCTGCCGCAACAGAACATGATACAGGCTTTTTTCAGGCCGGAGATCATGATACTGCAGATCCAGCATGCTCATTCTCGGATCGCTCCAATCACATCGACGGCTGTCGCAGTACTGTTGCAGCAGCTCGTGTTTAATCACCCAATCCAGCTTGTGACACAGCAAGCGGGGATTCTCTCCAAGGCAATCAAGCACATATGCCCATGTCTCGATCAGGTCTTTTACATATGGATCTTCGCTGCGATCACTGATAGAGCGTTGCGCTGTTTCCAGATAGCGCCGCTGAATCTCCAGGGCGCTCAGGCTCATCCCATTATCCAGGGGCAAGGGGCGCGAACAGCTCAAATCCCGCGAAACGTCATGCATGGCTGCAAGCGGATTTTGTAACGTCAGGGGATCGTCCAGGGCGCCGTCTTCAATCATCTGCAGCATCAACGCTGTGGATCCAAGCTTTAAGTAGGTTGAATATTCCGACAGATTCACATCGCCGGTGATAACGTGAAGGCGTCGGTATTTCGAGCGATCTGCATGGGGTTCATCGCGTGTATTCACGATCGGGCGTTTCATCATCGTATCAAGACCGAGCGCTGTTTCAAAAAAATCCGCGCGCTGCGAGATTTGAAACGGCACAGCAGCCCTCCGATTCTCCGCTCCGACTTTTCCAGCCCCGCAAAAGATCTGGCGGGTCACCAGAAAGGTCGTGAAATACTGCGCAATGCGATCAAAAGACAAACGGCGATCAAGGAGATAATTTTCATGATAGCCATAACTATTCCCTTTATAATCGCTGTTATTCTTATACAGCAGTATCTGCTGATCCGCAGGGAGCGTGGTGTTGGCGTTCACCATGCTTTGATACAGAATCCGATCGCCGGCCTTTTCGTAGAGCACGACATCTCTCGGATTGGAGCACTCCGGGGTGGAAAACTCAGGATGCGCGTGATCCACATAGAACCGCGCTCCATTATCAAGGATTTTATTGATCGTGGAATTTTCCTGGATCTTCGGAGGCTCGACACATCGATCGATAGCGAAACCGCGCGCATCGACAAAGGGACTTTCGCCCTCATAATCCCAGGAGATCTGCACGCGCTGCCCTTGCTCATAGCTGTTCACGATCAGCGTCGAAGACGCAATCGGATCGAATGTCTCACTATTTTTTACGGTGATGCCATATTCGGTTTCAGTGCCGAGAATCTTAAGAAGCGCCATTCATCCGTCCTATAAATACTGTCCTGCCGTGATCGTCTCAATCGTTTTTTCCGATCTGTCGTCATGGGATTGCTGAAGGACTCTCACATTGACAATCTGCTCGCCTTTACGGCCGGCGATCTTTGCCCAGTCATCCGGGTTGGTCGTATTTGGGAGTTCCTCATGCTCTTTGAATTCATCCTGCGCCGCCCGCAGGAAGTCCTCACACTTCAGCCCCCCTTCCTGCTCGGCAAGAAAGCGCTTCAACGCATATTTCTTGGCTCGGCGCACGATATGCTCGATCATGGCACCGCTGACAAAATCCTTAAAATAATAGATGTCTTTTCCGCCTTTCGCATAGGTGACTTCCAGGAATTTATTGTCTTCCCCGACATGGTACATCTGCTCAACGGTTTCTTCAATAATGTAGTCAAGCGTCGCGTCAACGTCGTTGTCGTGTTCTGCAAGTTCGTCCTTATGGATCGGCAAATCCGCAGTCAGATATTTAACAAAAATCTGTTTGGCCGCTGTTCTGTCCGGGCGATCGATCTTGATTTTCACATCCAGACGTCCCGGACGCAGCACTGCCGGGTCGATCAGGTCCTGTCGATTACTCGCCCCTATGATAATGACGTTTTTCAGGGCTTCGACCCCATCGATCTCTGCCAGAAACTGAGCGACAACCGTCGCCTCCATGTCGGAGGAGATACCCGATCCCCGCAAGCGAAACAGGGCATCCATTTCGTCAAAAAAGATCACCACTGGCGTCTCATCCGAGGCTTTTTCCCTGGCCAGCGAAAAAATTTGCCGCAATTTGTACTCGGTTTCGCCGACATACTTATTCAAGAGCTCCGGGCCTTTGACATTCAAGAAAAAGCTTTTGGCGGAATGACCGGTTTTTTCTTCAAGCTTTTTTGCTAAACTCTGTGCGATCGCCTTTGCGATCATGGTTTTGCCGCATCCGGGAGGGCCATAGAGTAACACGCCTTTTGGGGGCCTCAATTGATACGCCTGAAATTCTTTCGGATAGAGACAGGACAACTCCACCGCATCACGGATTTTCTCGATTTGCTCCTCCAGTCCCCCGATCTGTTCGTAGCCGACATCAGGAACTTCTTCCAGCAGCAGTTCTTCGACGTACTGCCTGGGCAACTTCTCAACGGCATAATTCGAGCGCGGGTTCAGCAACAAATTATCGCCGGCAGAAATCTTGATGTCCTTCAGTTCGTCTGCAAGGCTGATGACTTTTTCTTCATCCGCCCGCCCGCTGACGATCACCCGTTTCTCATCAAGGAGGTCCTTCACCTGAACCACTTCCCCTCTTGTTTCCTGATCTGCCGTGCCGATGATATTCAAGGATTCATTCAGGAGCAGCTGCTGGCCGGAACGAAAGGACCTCGGTTCAAGTCCAGGTCGGGCTGTCACCCGCAGGCGCCGGCCTTCACTCTCAATATCAATACTGCCGTCATCATTCAGAGCAATGTACGTGGCATAACTATTCGGAGGAACGCAAAGCGTCTCGATTTCATCCTGTTTTTCCCTGATGAGTGTTTTCAACTGCTGAAGTTTTGACACAAGACGCTCATTGCGACGCCGGGATTCACGCTGCTGTTCTTTAACGCGGTAGTATTTTTTGCGCAGAACCTCAAACTCGCGGACATTTCTTTCGAGTTTTTGCATCAACTCATCCAACTCGCCTTCCAGAAAGCGAATGTGCTTGTGCAGCTCTTTCATGTGCTCTTCGAACACGCACAGCCTGTGCTGCACGGCAGCGTTGTTGCCCGGAAAATGCGATGACAGCCGTTTCATGGTAGAGCGCATAAAATTTTTCTTGTCGTTCTTTCTGTAAAATTCCCCCATCCAGACTCACTCCAGGCGCTGAATTTCTCAAACAGCACACAGCAAAAACATGATGATCTTCGGTGCAGCCATGAAATCGATCCGTAACTTATTATACGATCCTGCCAGCAGACTGTCAAGCGAAAGCTCTGAGAAAAACGCTTCCCGAACCCCGCTCTTCAGGAACGCGTACAGCCTCACAGGGCATGCTGTCAGCCGGCGCGTGATCTGGTGGAACTCAGGCGTTGTTATCAAAAAATTCAAAATTCTCAATCACGGCAGCAGCTCCGGCTTCCAGCAGGGCCTTCCCGGAAAAAGACGTTCCAATTCCAATCACGTTGCAGCCGGCGCCTTTTGCGGATCGAATGCCGTTTAAAGAGTCCTCAAAAACAACGCAGCGTTCAGCCGGCAGCCCCAAGCGTTCAACTGTGATGACATAAGGTTCGGGATCCGGTTTCCCGCGCACGATTGCATCGCCTGTCACAATGACGTCGAACACGTCATGCAACTGAAATTTATTGAACACGACCTGCTGCGTAAGAGCCAGACTCGACGTTGTCACGGCCATTTTGTGAAATGTCTTCCTGGAACGACTGATAAAGTCCAGGGCTCCGGGAACCGGCTGAACCTTTTCGTTCAACATGTCGATGAAGATCTCAAACTTGGCCTCAATTAACTCCTCAGGCGAAAAAGCGCCGTCGGTAAAATGATCCACAATATAGCGAAAAATTTTTTCCTCAGTCAGGCCCGTAAAGATATGCCATTCCGACCAGGGAGCCTCGATGCCTCGAGCCAGCAGAGTCGCTTTTTCTGCTTCAAAATGTAACGGTTCTGAATCGGCGATCACACCATCCATATCAAAAATCAACGCTTCGGCATCTTTCATGACCATCGCGACCCGAACAGCCTCACGTTCGTGCAGCAATTCCTGAGCCAGCTTACAAAAAGGCCATTCAATCGAATGCGCTGTCACCGATGCATAAATCGGAGAGGGTAATCTCCGTTCCTTTCCTGTATTAATCAAAAAAGAGATTCCCTTTGGAGGAACGTTGTAAAACAGAACGATTTTTTCGTCACACTCATACTCTTTTTCACTGCGCTTAGCACCGTGAATAATGTCTTTCAACAACACATAACCCTGATTTTTTTCAATTGTTACTGCCGGCGGCGCTTTCAGTTCTTCAAGGAACCGGTCCAGCTCGGCTTTCTCATCGCGAGTGTAATTCCAGAGCAACAAACGCGCTTCTCCATCCATGATCCCCATTCTCCATAGTCCTGACTCTCGTAGTGATAAACCCGTGTTCTGCACGGCAAACTTGACTCGTGTTCAGCGGCCTTCAATGAACTTGCGCAGCCCTTTAGCTTTGTCAAGGAGAAAAGGCGCGCGCTCACAGCCCTGCATTCCTCTCGTGTAGCTCGTATTTTGTCAGTCACACGCCGCTTTTTATTGACACGCTTCCAGGATTGCATATGGCTGTCTGCATGAAAAAATACTTTCTTCTGCTCTTGTTTGCTGCCATTATGCTTGGGATCATCTTTCCGCTCGGACGACATGTGAAACCAAGTATTCCGTATCTGCTGGCAACCCTCATGTTTTTCAACTTCTACCACATGAAATTTGCCGCACAGCATTTTTTTCAACGAGGAGTGCCGATTTACTGTTTACTTGTGCTTTTCGTGTTTCCCTGGCTGATATTCACAGCAACGAAAACATTTCCTGCCCCCTTCCGAATCGGCATGTTCCTCAGTGCGATCAGTCCGGCAGCCATCTCAGGCCCTGTCATTGTCGGACTCATCAGGGGCAGCCGTGAAATTGCAGTGACGAATGTCGTCATTTTCAACCTCCTGGCGCCTTTCAGCTACCCCATCCTCATGAAATCGTATTTTCAGACCAACGATCTGACGATCCCGTTCTGGCCGCTCATCAGTAAATTACTCATGCTCGTTTTCCTTCCCTTTATCCTCTCGTGTCTGGCAAAACGCTCACAAGGGCTGAATGGCCTGATCCAAGGCTTTTCGGGCTCTTCTCATGCCATTCTTCTTCTGATAATTTATATCGCGATCTCGTCGTCATCAGTATCCTTGCGCCACATTCCTGCCAGGGATCTGGCGCTGCTCACAATCACGATAGTTCTGCTTGCAGGAAGTTTTTACCTCTCCGGCTATCTCTCGGGCAGAGGGCTTGACATGAAAAAAGCGCTGGGGTCAACTCTGGGGCATAAAAACTGTAGTCTCTGCATCTGGCTGGCCCTGGCAAATTTCGATCCCCTTGCTGCAATCCCTCCAACAGTGTATATGATAACCCAGCATCTCTTCAACACGTTGCTGATCTGTTATTTCAACCGGGAGCGCAGCAGAGTCACATGACGAGCAGGACATCTGCGGACGTTCATGTGAAGCATTTCAAGGTGAACCCCCGGCTTTCAGCAAAAAATATTTTTCATCCCGGTCGATCAAATCCTTTACAACGTTCCCGAATATGTTTATGATCGCTTTCTCAAGGAACACGCTATGAACACAACGCGTCTCGCGCAGATTCTGACCACAGGCGACAAGATTGTGATTGCCGTTTTGCTGAGTATCTCACTGGCAGGATTTCCACTTCTCAGCCGAGTCGGAAAAACGGGTAACACCGTCCAGATAGAAGTCAATGGCACGCACTCTGCACTCCTTTCGCTTGCTGAGAATCAGACCCTTGCCGTGCCCGGACCGCTGGGGGAAACACTGCTTACAATCCATGATGGGCACGTGCATGTTACGGAGTCTCCCTGCCGGAACAAAATCTGCATTCACAGCGGGCGTATTTCGCGTTCCGGTGAGATCATCGCCTGCGTCCCCAATAAGGTGGTCATCCAGATACTCGGAGACAAGACAGCGGACTACGATGCTGTGACACAATAGCTCATGAAGGAGGCGATGGAACTCTGGGCATCAGGAAACGCTTTCCCAAAGGCTGATCCTGATGGCCCTTCAGCAGACTTCTCCAGAGGCTACGGAGATCGTATGTCGTTCTTGTTCCGTTTTTTTCTGCCGGACAATTGCGATCCTTGCTGCCACTCTCAGGGAAGGAGAGATAAAAGAGTATTATACTCAAAATTCTCCACAAGCTTGTGAAGACTGCTTTCCAGCGCTGCGTTTTTCTGTTTGATCTGCTCAAGCACGCTCAGGATCTCTGAAATGTCCGCAGTCGCTAAAGCCTGTTCAAAGTCCTTCAGCAGCTCAGGATCGAAGGCCGTCAAAGCCTCCCGCATCTCGGCATCGCTCGGTCCCCGATCCATATCAGGCCCGTCCGTTTCCGTCCAGGACTCGTTATCGTCCGGGACCGCCGCGTGTTCTTCAGCCGTAGTGCTCTCTTCAGTCACGCTCCCCTCCTGACAGCAAATATAAAATGTAAACAGGCTGCCTTCTTCCAGACGGCTGTTGACGCTGATATCTCCGCCCATTAATTGTACAAACTTTCGACTAATCGCCAAGCCCAGACCTGTGCCGCCATGTATATGCTTTCCGGCATTTGCCTGGCCGAATGCTTCGAACACGCTTCCGATCTCTTCAGGCCCAATACCAATTCCCGTGTCTTCGAGCTCGAACTGTACGTGTATCTGATTCTGCTCTTCCTTGACCTGTTTCAAGCTCACTCTCAGGCTGATACTGCCCGATGCTGTAAATTTTACCGCATTCTGCAGCAGATTAATCAGAACCTGACGAAGCTTGACTTCATCAGTGCAGATATACTGGGGTACGTGCTCATCACGCTCGAACAGAATCTGCACTTGCGGATTATGCCGGACTTTCAGCCGGAACATCTTGATGGTATCGTCAAGAAGATGATACAGATTAAAACTTTTTGCATACAGGCTCACCCGTCGAGCTTCGATTTTCGAGTAATCCAGCACTTCGTCGATCAGGTTCAGCAAATGCTCTCCACTGTTTTTGATGGTCTGTAAGTAGTTCAGAGACTCTTCAGCATGAAAGGGCTGATTGATCATAAGCTGGGTAAAGCCCAGGATGGAATTTAAAGGCGTCCTGAGTTCATGGCTCATATTTGCGAGAAAAAGGCCTTTGGCACGACTTGCCGACTCAGCGCTCTCTTTTGCACACTGCAAATCCTGTTCTGCCTTCTGGCGCTCAGTAATATCCTCGCAGACAGTCACGCGTCCAAGGTAGCCGCCCTGAGCATCGTAGATCGGAGACGAAATAAGCTCGACCGGAAATTCCGACGCATCTTTACGCCGGTTCTGACGAATTCGTTTGGTATTTGGAGAAATCGTCTCAAAGTTTTCCGGCGCTTGCGCCTGCCCCGAATTTCTGGCGGCAAAAATGCTGGAAGACTGCCCGATCAACTCCTGAACCGTATATCCGTGCATCGTTGCATCCGCTGGATTGCTGTACAAAATTTTGCCGGAAGGATCGCTGATGGTGATTCCAATTTGCGCCGTTTCGATCGCTTTTTCCAAATGCAACAAACGCTGCTCTATCTGATGACGCTCACGAATTTCTTTATGAAGCCGCATATTCTGCTGAGAGAGCTGCTGTTGTACGCTACAAAGTTTGAGATGTGTCTTCACACGCGTTAAGACCTCTTCAGGATGAAAGGGCTTGCAGATATAATCCACTCCGCCGGCTTCAAAGGCCTTTACCTTGTCACATGCTCCGTTATGTCTGCTGAGAAAGATCACCGGGATATCCCGGGTTCGCTCGTTCACCTTTAAGCGGCGACACAATTCATAGCTGTCAATCTGAGGCATCAGGATTTCCAGCAGAATGAGATCCACCAGATTTTTTTCCAGAAACTTCAGCGCAAGCTCCCCACTGAGAGCCGGATAGACACGATAGCCGTGATCGGTCAGCATAGGGCACAAGATATTGAGCATCACCGGTGCGTCATTCACAATAAGAATACGTTGGTGTGCTGCGTCATGGCTTATCATTACGATGCCCCCATTGAATCTTCTTTAAAATGCCCATCTTCTGACAGACGGAGAACCCAGTTCCTCATGCGGTCGACAGTCGGACAGCAGGGAGCCGGCAAGCCGGGGAGAGATCTCAGGAGCGCGGGGAATATCAAATGCTGAACTGCGATTGTGTGTGATCGTGTCCCGAATGGGCAACTGCCCAGTTGGAGATGTCGCTGCCCTTCAGGAACACACAACACGATAAAAAAGACCTATACGCCGCAGAGGGCGTATAGCTTGTGACCGTTAAGACAAGACGTATTCGTTTTCATTCTCGACCTCGGGAAGCCGACGTCCCTGATTCCACTCGTTGACGTGACAGACTTTTCCCGAAAGAACGCCGCTTCGCAAGCCTTCCAGCAGCAGATTATAGGCGCTGCGCTGATAAGATGAGAGAATATAGTTAACAACGCGTCCATCGATCACCTCATCCGTCACCGTCATGGACAATTCCGGCGCTTCAAGCACTTCAACAAGCGCTGCCAGTCCGTCGAACCCGTCAATTTCCCCGATAAAGACGTCTGATTCCTGCTCAGCATCATGATGTTTGCGCAAACAGTACAACAGCGTCTGGCGGGAGCCATCTTCGGCTTCAGGCATCCGAATGACCGCTTTCACAATCGTTTGGCTGACAAGTTGATTCCGCAGCGTCGTATTTTTGATACGCCCGTACTCGAACATGTCATCTGGCAAGAGCAACAGAATCTTGCCTCCGGGTTTGGCTAATAGCAGCGCCCGGCGCAAAAAACTGATCGGACTATCGCCATGCACAGGCGGATCGCCAAGCACAATATCATAGGCACTACTCCCAAGCTTATTGCTCGTCAAGGCGTTTTCCTGATGCAGGACCACTTCCGGAAAGCCCTGGATCGCAACGGCCAAGGCGCTGCTGCGATGCGCAAAACGATCGATATCAACGCCAGTCAACTGACGCTGCCTGCAAAAGCGGAGAATCGGCATCCATCGGGCGACTTCATCCTCCAGAGGAACGTCAAAAAACTCACGTTCTTCGTCAGTCAACTGGACAAAATAAAATTGCCCGTTTCGCAATTCGTAGCGCAGGGTACAATCCCGTTCCGTCCATTCCGCTTCCTGCAGCTGCTCGTCAAACGTTTCCAGAATCTGCAGTAACGAGGCTCCAGTTCCACAGCAGGGATCCAGAATTTTATCATTCAACGTCGGCTCGGCCAGATGTCCCATAAACTTTATCGTGCTGATGTTGGTCACGCTTCTGCCTTTGGCCGGATTGAGATAGTGGTCGTGAATGAAACGGGAAAAGATCTCTTCCCGCTCTTCCGAGTGCACAAATTGATTGACGAGATCCGCATCGTAGGTCACTCCCTCAAGCTGGAAGGCATCCTGGAGAAAATCGATCACCTTTGAGCGTAAATCGTCCTCAATCATCTCGGATTCTTCAGCCTGCTCCTCAATGTCTTCACTTTCCGAGGCATATTCATCTTCAGGCGGCGCGGCTTCAGACAGTGCAGCCACAGGCGACTCAAGGTCTTCAGGCTCTCTAAGAGTCTCCGCTTCATGTTCAGCAACTGCCTCTGCAAGGGCATCGTCAAAAGAAAAATCCACATTCGGTTCAGCCAGTCTGTCTTCTTCCTTCGACAGCCTGCTGCTGATCCCAAGAGCTTCCTCAGCGTCCAGAAGCTCTTGCGGTTTTTCCGACCACAGCCGAAGTCCCCAGAGCCCTTCTTCCCTGACAAAACGCGGATCCGACATCAATTTCTCATCGACATCAGTCGAACTCGCCGGCATATTCAGCACAGAGGAAGTCAATTCTTCAGAGCTCAGCGCGCGTTCGATTTTCAATAAATACTGATACAAGCGTTCGATACGAGAAGGCCGCAGTTTTGTTTTCTGCTCGATGAAACGTTTCAACGTCCATTTTCCTTCTTTTTTCACAAAGCGCAGGTCCAGTTTGGGAATAAACACCGCGAGTTCTTCATCCACGTGAAATTCATGAACAATGCGGGCCAAAAGGTCTTTTTCACTCAGGCCGGATTTGATTTTGAGTAAAATCGATCGAGCGTATTCATTGACAACAACCCATTCATTCAGAATCCAGTATTTTCCGCCTTCAAGGTCGGAAAAACGGGCATCATTTTTCAGATCAAGTGTGAGCGTGATCTTTCCCGCCATGTGTTCGACTTTTGCCAGACGGTTCAGTACTTGCCGTTCGCTCAGAGGAGCCCGGTATTTCCGAAACACCTCATAGACCGAATCGTTCACTTTATTGCCCTCTGTCAATTTCCAGACCGATGCACCCTTCTCTGCCTGTCGAAAACTCGGATTTCCCCGTAAGATTGGCTCGACATAGCGCTCCTGTAATTGGGCTTCCGACAGATCTTTCAGCATATGCTCGTGGACTTCTTCCACGAGTTCTTTAATATCAGCCGTTTCGTGCAGAAAAAGCATTCGCTTCAGTAGGGCGAGTAAACTATACGACGGCCCCGAACTCTGCTGACTTTTCTTTAGCATAACACGCTGTCTCCTTCCACGAATTATCCCACCGAACAATTCTCTCTGTTCGTGTGAATCTTATCCAAATTTGTTTGAAAAAGAGCTCATATTAATCCCCGCTGAAATAGTCAAGCATTGAGTGACGTTTTGATAAATTTTCTTGAAAGGCGTGGATGCTGAAAAGGGGTCTGGACGCAGTCAGGACCATCAGCGCAGCAGGCTGAAAACAATTTCATCTTTCCCGCGATCTGTTCTCAACTGGCACAAGTACTATGAATGCCATTGCAGACCCTATGAAAATTATTGCGCATCTTTCGGGTTGTGCGGCACAGCAACGATCCGTTCTCCGCCGAATTTATCGCGGAATTTCAGGGAGCGGATAATTCTCCCGCCCAACTCAGGCGCAAGCTGCACCGCCAGATTAAATTGCTCTGATGCTCGTTCAAGTTCGCCGCGCTCAAGATAATAATTCCCCAGCTCCATCCGCGCCGAACCATACATCAGAAAGCTGCGATCGATATCAGAATCGCGGGCAATTGCTGTATCCTCCAGGATGCCTCGGAATCGGTAGCGTTCCCAAACCGTTTCATCAAGCACATCACCCGGCCGTCTGACTTTATACGTGATGCCGTTCGGAAGCAGCCAATAGGGCAGCTTCAGCGAGTGCGCACTGGAGAAATCGAAATACACCGGCCGCGTGTCGAGATTCTTGCGCACGATGTCCTCCAGGACTGCCAGCAGGTCTTTGTCATAGGTCTCAGCAGGCGCAGGTGACTCGAACAGATCCGGCGGCAGTTGATCGAGATACCAGGGAGATGTCAGATGGGGCACATGAACCAGTGTCACATCCGGACGCTGCTCTTCCACAATCTGCAGATACCAGAGAGGAAACGCTCCGCTGTCTCCCCAGGTGAAGAGAATCGCGTTCCGTTGCAGCGATGTCATGATGTTCGCGGCATAATCATAGGCCACATAATTCCGATGACGATCGACCTTTGGAAGGGTACGCAAAAAACGCGATCCAACCGGCAGCATGAAATACAGTGCGCAGACAAGCACCACCACTTCCCGACATGCCCGCCATGGAGCAAGCCACAAAACCGCCTTTGCAGAAGCCATCATGCCAAGCCCGATCCAGACTGCGGTCAATAAATAGGCAGGGCTGTGAAATTCTTTTAGCAGGAAGATGTTCTCTTCAGGCGGATCGCCGATCGCCACAATAATCAGCACCAGGGAAGTGACAGCGATCAGCAGGCAGCTCCCCGTTCTCCAGTCCCGCCACACGCCCCAGGCCAGGCCCATCAAGGCCAGCACTGTCCCGAAAACGCCGAATTCTTCGAGAGGGTCGAAGCTCTGAAGCTGCTTCCAGAGGAGAGAATGTTTCAGCACATGATAATAACGAGCCGCCCCGTGCTTTTTTACCAGGCGGACGTCTCCACCCTCTGTGCCGTCCGGGAAAAGACGCTCTCCAGCCTCTTCATCAAAGAACTCATGTTTCAGAGCTGAAAGGGCATAGCCGCTGGGAGCACTATCATACGCTTCGCGTGTGATCAGCCATGTGAATTGTCGCCAGCTCACGGGATTGCCCCAGTTAACCGCCGGATTCTGCGCTGCCCCTAAGGGGGCAAGCCCATAAATCGACAGGCCCAGCATGAGGCTGATCACAATTTTCAGCAGCGTCCTGGGCTGTAAAAGAATGCGCGTCCGGCCGACTGTCACCAAAAAGCCCGCGGCAATCGCCAGCAGTGAAATCGTCTGGTGATTGCCAAAGCCCAAGCCGAAAAGAAATGCGATCAGAGATAAGACACGATCCTGTGTGCCGCGTTGTCCTGCCCTGTGTTCTGCTGAGCACGCCAAAGGACGACTGCCCCGATACCACAACAGCAGCAGCCAGACGATCAGGCCGCAGAAACACGCGTTCAGCGAATAGACCTCAGCGATAAGGGCCTGCTGCCAGTGCGTGAGGGAGAACGCAAACGACAGGGCCGCAATCATCGCAAATATGGGCCTCAGCATCAATTCTGAGTTTGGAGACGACTTGCCTGCATGAGAGCATGACGAATTTTGGCAGCCCTGCTGAACATCCCCGAGTAAGATATATGTAATCCCGTACACCGTCAGCACAGCCAGAGCAGCAAAAAGCGCCGACATCATATTGATGCGGAATGCGAATGTGCCATACGGCAGCATGCCGAACAAGCGGCCCAACGCCACATAGAGCGGATAGCCTGGAGGATGCGCCACCCCAAAGCAATACGCTGCCGAGATCAATTCACCGCTGTCGAAAAATGATACAGTCGGCGCCAAGGTCTTCACATAGATCGACAAAGCGACACCTGCGGTAAACAGGCCATACACAAACACCAGCACATCATGCCAATCGCGTTTTTTCATCTCCTGCATATCCCTGATAAAGCGAGTCCAGACATCTTGCACGTCAAGCGTCTCCAGGAGGCAGGAGCCTGTCAAGGAAGTTTTATTCGGAAACAAACGCGCCACGCAGAACAGAAAAGTGGTCCCAAATTTGCATGTTTCTGTAGATTACAATTGACGCGCAGCGGCAATAATGATATTTATATGGAACGAGGGAGGAATCAGTTTTATGAAAGGCCTAACACTGCACCACAGCTTCTCGAAATACATCTGGGCGCTACTCCTGATGGCTGCGCTCACGAGCGCGCTCAGCAGACCTGCCTGGGCGGAATGCTCAGGAATAACGCTGGCTCAGGATGACTTTGAATGCGGCCATGCGGGCTGTAACCCTTTCACATGGGGTAACGTCGGCTGGTCCAGCGGCAACAGCAGCATATCGGGCTCAGGCAATCCTCACGGGACCGGGGGCCACTCCCTTAAAATGGATGAGTCGAATCCGATCTCTCAAAGACTCGTCAGTAACAGCATCAATGCGCAAAATGTGATCATTCAGTTCTGGTTTAATCCCTCTTCAGTGGACAGCACAGATGAAGCTGTGAACGTTTTCGTCAATGGAAGCGAGATTTGTTCAGTCGCTCATAATGGTTTTAGCGGGACACCCGCCCCTTTATTCAGTGCTGCAGCAGGGCAATGGGGCTTTGCAAGCTGTCCTGCGGCCATTTCATCAGGAGGAACAACTTTCCTCCTGGAATTTCAGGGGCCGAATCTTAGAGGAAATGACGCCTACCTGATTGACGATGTCGAAATCTGCGCTCCTGTTATTCAGGTGGGGATTCACGGGATCAGATATCATGACGGCGACTCGATAATTGTGTATGAAGACGAGAGCCTCCCTGTCGATATTACGTTGTTACCGCCGGGTACGATTGCTGTCGCGCTCTCAAGCAGCTTATTGGGAAGCGTCAGTGCCAGTTCCACCAGTGTAGTGCTCAACGCAGAGGGCCACGGCCAGGTTACGCTGAAGGGTGCGCCAAGTTTTACGGGCACAACAGGGACAGTGACGTTCAGCCATCCAAAAGCTCCTCCGATCACTCTTCACGTAAAAGCGCTGAAACGCGCTCCGATCTCCGGTGAAGGCTTTCGAACGCCGACCTTTTTTATGACAGCGGCGAATGACTGGCTGCACAATTTTTACGACAGCAACCTCTCATCAGGGAAAAGCACGCCTTCTCCTGTCGATGATTACGATGATCCTGATACAGATAATTTTAATAAAATCATCCTGATGGATTCCAACCTCTTTCCAATCCATACTGCCCTGGGAGGAGAGCTGGAGATGCCGAACATCATGATGCGCAACTGGACGACCGGCATCAGAGGGCAGAGCCCCAGCGTCAATGACTACATGAACCGCAGCGTGGCCGCAGTCGCCAATTACATCCCCGCCACAACAGCAATTCCACTTGCTTACGGCAGTCATAGGGAACTCAAAGCGATCGGCATGCGCGATCATCTGGAATGGGTGTATGTCGTTGATCCGGCAAATCACAATGTTCGCCGTTACAAATTTGTCAAAACGAACGATACCCTGCCTGGAGATCCCTATTGGGATGCGAGTTACAACAAAGACACCAAAGGCTATTATCAGGATGAATCCACGAATCCAGGCTTTGGTGGAGCGATCAGTCCCACTGCGAGCAAACCTGAAGCGAATTGCCCGAGCTGCGACCCGAATTACTGGTATGTGGTTGATTATACGCAATCGCTTGATGCCTATAACGGACAATGCCCGTTACGCTACTATGACGCGGATCGTGACGGACAGGCTGACATAAAATTTGCCATGTACGCCAGACATCAGAACCCCAGCGTGCCGGTCTCAAGCCCTCCTGTGCTACGCTACCAGTATCCAATTCCCGCCAGAACCGTGAAGGCTGGAAACCCGATCGATGTCTCAATGCTCTTGAGAGCGTTCAAAACGAATGATGATGCCGAGCTCTCGTTCACACTCAATAACCAGCCTTCTTCTCTGCCGAGCAGCTGTATCAAAAGCAGTTCGGCAAACAGCTTAAGTCCGGCCTATACTCTCTCTTCTGTTGGCGGATGCGAGCCCAAAAGAACCCAGTGCCGTCCATACGTTCATGTGAATTTCCCCAAGGTTCCGGTGTCGTGCGCCCAAAATTGCAACAGCCGCTACTGCTACATGACGATCGACATGCAGCCGAAGCTCGGCGGATGGTTTGTCGAACTGTCCAAAGAATGGACGCCCAGAACCACCGACGGTACGACAGCCAGAACTACGGACAGCATTCCCCTGGCTGGCTTCGAGCAGATCACCAATGAACTGGCCGTGCTCTCCCCTGCCAGGCGCCGAAAAGTGATCGAAAGTCGCTGGGCCAATATCAGTGCGTATCTGGATTTGATTCCGCCGCAATCGTATCCGGGCTATCCGACGTACACGGCAGTCAACCTGGCGCAGCGCAGGATAGGCTACGGCTTTCAGACCAATACGACTTTCACTAACGCTGACTATGTACGTTTTAAAAATCCGCGTGACATTGATGTCTATCGCGACTACTTTGACGATCAAAACGGCGGGCCAGTCTATATTTTCGTGGCAGATACCATGAATTCCCGTATTCAGGTGTTTATGAATGCAACCGCATCGGCTGGTGATGTCGGAGCAACCTTCCCCCTCCGCCCTGTGCCGGTCAAAGCGCCGAACGACAGCTCATCAACAGCGTATAGAAGCAATGAGCTTGCGGTCCGGCCAGCCAGCGGTTTTGGACAGGGCCGTCCGGCTGACTGGCGGTCCTATACCACCCTTCCGGGAAATTCATTCGTGAATATCACGGCCGGCAAAGGGGAATTTTTCTATCCTCACGGCATTGCCGTGGATCAGGATCCTGACAGCAAGGACGTGTATCTCTTTGTCGCAGACACCTATAATCATCGTATTCAGGTCTTCCGCGATCTGAGCGGTGTCTCGAGTCAGGCAATCGACGCTAAGCAATTCGATTTCGAATATGTTGGAGGCTGGGGGACGTATCCGCTTCAGACAACGATGAGCGTCACCCCTCCCGGCCCATACAATTTCCGCTATCCAAAAGGGATTGATATCGCTCGTTTTAAGAACAATTCGTCGTACCTCTATGTGGTTGACTCAAAGAATTACCGCCTCATGAAATATCTGATCGGCGATGCTGCTGCTGCATCAGGCAGCACGATCACTGTGTCGGCAAAGGCCGGCTACGGCTATGATGGTTCCGCATTTGTCAGTAATCTGCACCAGGCGGGCAACCTGGGTGTGCCCCTGAAAGCCAGCGGAACCACACCGGGCTTTCTGGATCCCCAGGATGTTGCGACAGGCTACAGCGGATTTTTCCTCTATACCAGTCCATTTGGAGAGGGTACACAGTTCCTGAATAATTATATGGTCTATGTCAGTGATTATGCTAGGAATAACACTTCCGCCCAGCCCATGAATTCAACGAGCACACGTGATCGCTTAAATATGCGGGTCATGCAATTTATCCAGATACCGGCAAGCTACAGCAATATCAGCGGAAACTGGATTCCCTGGGCAACAGAACAGGTGCCATTCGGCTCGTATACCAGCACGTCTCCTGCAGGGAACCTCACATTGGGTCAAAGCGTGTTTGGAGCGAGTAACGGCGTGTATAACAGCACCGGCGACACGAATCGGGGAATCGCTTCGACGAATAACGTCCCGGGAGTTGCGCAGGTGTACACTGACCGGCCTTTTGGAGTTGCTGCGCTGCAGTGGAATACTGTCAAGCCGATCGATATTCGGGTGGTCAATGCCGACGGGAGCGATGCAGCCGGGCTTAGCAGTCCCATCACCTCCTATCCGCCTGGCACTGCGCTGCCCCTGAACAGTGCTCTCAGAATCGGAGTCAGCTCCCGTTACCTGAGTTTTGGTTATCCTGAGAGCATGAAAGACAGCTTCTGGAATTTTTCAAGTGAAAAATCTGCCTTTTGGAATGTTTCAACCGCTCCCTCTCCGAGTGTCGGACGCTGGGACGGGATCAAGGCCGGACGGGTCCACATCTTCTGCTATGGATCAGCCGGAGCTTTCCAGGGGCATACAGCTCTGTCAGAGGCTCCTTATAGCGTGACGCTGTCCGCGTTCGGGTGTTCGAGAGGCGGGCTGGCAAAAATTGTCGCCGAAGATAATGATTTCGCGTACAGTGGCCGAACAGGAACCCTGTTCTATACCATTGGGAAATAACAAGCCCCCAGGGGAAACTCCACCGGGAGGAGAACAACTCTATGGCTCTCTTATCGAAAAAAACACGCGGTATGACGCTGATCGAATTACTTATTGTCATTGCCATCATCGGAATACTTGTGATGATCGCAACTCCAAATTTTTATAATATTATGCGCAAACATCGTCTGCGAAGTTCTGCCAACGATCTGCTGAGCAAGGCCCGCTGGGTGCGCACCGTCGCGATCGCCAAGCGGCGGCAACTGGAGATGACGATTCACGACGGGAGCAATCCGAGTCTGACAGTAAAAAAACCGAAACATACGGAGTACAATCTGCTGAAAGATATTGCCGGCGCCTTGCTCCAGACGCATCTAGCCGATCCCTTGAAGAATTTTGTTTTGTTTGAGGAAGCTGCCAATACACTGGGGAGCTTTACAATCGGCGACAAAGACAAGCCCGGCTACAGCAGCATGACGACAAACTGCCCTGCTAAGACGATCAGCTTCAGCCCGTCCGGAACGCTGAGTGCAACCTGCAACATCAGCATTATCAGTGATACCGGCGCCAGCTATACTCTTGAGTTGTACAAGGGAGGACAAATGATCCTGCGTTGAACTGCGCAGATGAAAAAGGAAAGCTTATACCTGTATCAGGAGGCAGAGCACTATGAAAAGCATACGTTCACAACAGGGAGTTTCATTGATTGAATTGCTTGTCGCGCTTGCAATTCTGGCTGTAGCGTTAATTCCCTTAATGTCTTTATACACCCATGCTGTCAGAACTGCTGAACACGCGCATAAACGCACGATCGCCGTGAATCTTGCCCGGGATTTGCTGGAAGAGATTCGTGCCAAGGCCTTCAGCGAGCCAGACCCCAACCAACTCTATTATCCCAATACCACGACAGCGCAGCCCTTTGGAATTGAGGAAAGCTTCTACAATTCGGCCCTGGGTCGCTGGGGACAATTTGATGATGTCGATGATTATGACGGTTGGTGCCGGGGTAAAGAGTGCGGAGGACAAGCCCTGGAAGCCTACGACGCAGAAAAGTATGCTGGAAATGGCTTCCCGCGCTATCATAATTTTACGAGACGGGTACAGGTCTATAATATCTACCCCAATATTTCGACTCAGGTTGCCGCCGGAGAAAACCGTCGGGGATCGGAACCCCGGAGTCATAACATGACTATCGGCGGGAACAGCCAGGCTTTCGATTTTTACGACCTGCGGGACCAAACACTGCCTTCACTCAAAGCGCCAAACGGAACTACCCGTCAGAAAGTGGTGCAGGTCACTGTAACGTATACTGGTCCGGTAACACCGCCTTTAGGAGTTAAAGAGACGGCGATTGTCGTATTGCCTCTACGCTGATACTATCCATCAAAAGGAGACACACTCTTATGTGCCGCTTGTCGAACAACAGATGTGGATTTACACTGGTCGAAATGCTGGTCGTCATTGCGATTCTCAGCCTGGTTCTGGCTGGAATTTACGGCTTATTGAGCTCAGCATACACGTCATACATCCATACCAAGGCGAAACTCGAAAGCCAGCAGATTGCCAGAACAGCGCTGGACTATCTGGTCTACCGCTTACGGGAGATCGATGTGGATAAAATGGTCTGTAACCCGAACGTCGCTTCATGCCGAACCGCCAATTCACAACCTCCAAAAGCGCCGGTATTTTCTCTTAAGACAAACGCTCTGACTGCGCTGGCAGGCATTCCATCTGCGTATAATTATGTTCAGGGGAACTTCATTCAGTTCAAAGCAGATTTGCTGCCGCTTCATGGCTTCAGTGAGTCGTTCAGCGACACAAATAACAATGGCCAATGGGACTGGACCGCAGGAGATAGCAGTACGGATTTAGACGGAAACAATGAATACGATCTGGGCGAACCAGAGTTGCTTGATGATATCAATGATAACGATAGTTACGACTACTTCAGTGAATTATGGACGCTGGAGTTGAAGCAATCAAGCAAGGGTCCCTATTACGAGCTGGTGGAAACCCTCAGTTTTTCTCATCTGAGTCCGGACATCTCGAGATACAATCGATCGCTCTATCTAAACGACAACAGCGGGAATGCCTATTTTGACGCGGCATTGAGCGAAAAGTATGTTGAGGTGCCTGTTGCTTATGGGATCACCGGTCTGAGTATCAAAGTGGTGCCGCAACCCGGAACCCCCACTCCGCCGGCCTGCTCCAATCCGAGTGATCCGAATCACAACGAAGATTGCAGCCTGTTCATCAACACGCATCCTCAATGGAACTGTGCCGGCTTAAGCGTCTCAGTGACCGCATCGAACACGAAAAGCAGCCCATTACGACGTGAGTTTACGACCTTGCGGCAATTTGTCATTTTACGCAACCTTGCCATCAATCAATAAGTTATGTTATAACTCACCCTGTATCAGGAAGGAGAAGATTATGAGTACGAGCAGAGACAGCCTCAATTCGCGAGGGATTGCGTTAATTACGGCGTTATTTGTGATGATGATCATGAGTATCCTCGCGATCGGCTTACTGACGAATGTCGATGACGAACTCAAGATGAGTAAAAGTGTCGAGAATTCTGAACGCGCCTTGGAAATCGCCGAGGCCGGTGTCCAGATCGCGCGCTCCAAATTCTTTAACCCATCTGCTCAAATCGTCAACCAGACCATTGAATTGTCTTCGGTTGACGGCTTTTATCGCGGCGGCTATTTTCTGACGCAGTTACAGTCGGGTTTTCAAGGGGAGGAAAAATGGACTCAGTGGCGCTATGACGGGAAAGTCAGCGGCAATAATGTTGAAAGTGAAATCACAGTTCCACTGTACAGAGTCTGGGCGACCGGCAACCTTGGAGTCAATGGCTTCTGGGATACACCAACCAGGTTTTTCGCCACAAACCTTTACGCTATTGTGGCCGGGGGAACCTATTTTTCAATCCAGTCCACTACCGGAGACACCTTGATTCGCGCTCACGATGAATACACTGGAAAACAGAAAGTGACAGACGTCGACGAGACGACGACCTATTGGCTCGATGACAAAAGCATCGCAGGATCATATAACGTTAATACGGCCAGCTGGATGAGTTCCATCGCCTCATTTTCCAACTTTGACTCCACGAAATCTCCGCCTGAGATTCTCTCACAAACATTATACTTCACTTATGCCGGGTCCAATACGCCCATCTCATCGACGCAGGTCGACACGACGACCACAGTTCGGCTACGCGCCGTCAACGCCTTATGCAATAATACTGCTGACGGAAATCCGGCGAACAGTCTCTGGGAATTTGATACGAATTTGCACGGGATCGGAACGTCGCCCACGGTCTTTGATCCAGATCCGAATACCGCAGGGGATGAGATTATCTATTTTGCAGTGGTCGCCATGGGTGACTCCGCCAATCCTTTGGCCAACAGACTCGATCTCAACCAGCAAGGCAGCGATACGTTTTTAAATTATCCCAATAAAGCCAGCGACGGCGACGAGCAAATCTATCTTTTTGCGATTGTCGACATCACACAGCCCAATGTTGCGAGTCCATGCAGCCCGACAAATCCCGACTATGTGGTCAAGTGGGCGCATTCATTTCCCGACCCCGAGGTGGTTCGGAATACCACCTACCCAACCGGTCATTATAACGAAACAGCCGGACAAACTCCGCCCTATGTCCACTCTGCGGCCAATATGGAGCCCTTTCTTCCAGAACAGGATCTGCTGCCGGATTACCGGGACGGCGAGGGAGAGTCTGGCGCATTTAATAACGATGGACAAAGAAATCTCGTGCGGGGGAATATCGCCCATAAAGCGCCGCCGGCCTGCAGCGCGCCCCTGGTCAGCGTGTTATATCAAAAAGCCAACGGCGATTTCACCGAAAAACGCCAGGAAGCGAAGGCAGAGAGCCAGACAAACCCACGTATTGATATTTATTTAATGTATACCGCCCGTTCGCGTGTTGCGTTTTATCGTTCCGGTGCCGCAAGCCCGATGGCCGGGTCCTCTACGGTGGAAACGGCAAGTGGAAACAACTGGGGTCCCCCCGGCGAGCGCAAACCGAACACCGTGCAAGCCCGATTGATTTCGATCAGAGATCGCCTTGTGGCCAGCTCAAACGGCTGGGACTGGAACGCGCCGGCAAGCCGCTATCCGACCTTTAAGTGGTCATACCGGCTTCCGGCTCACGATCCTGACGAAACTGACGCGCGGCCCTGGGACGGTTACGGTGAGTATACCTGGGATACCTGGTTTATGCAGCAGGTGACTCCGGTCATCAAATACGCCAAAACTGACCAAAGCCGACGGGAGTGGGCGACGATCGCAGGAGACGGCTCGGCCAATCTGTACCCTGTAATTTATACCCCATATCGAAGTGACGGCTTTGTGACCGGAAGCGGCTATATCAATGATAACGTGGCAGGCCGTGCTGGCCCAAACCTCAATCAGGGATCACCGACCAATTTCACCAGACAGTCCTGGACAGACTCACGTGTGATGATCATGGCCGTGCGCGATACGTGGGACGATTATATGGCCGGCAATCAGACCAATTATTTGTATGATGATATGGTGACTCAGAACAATCCGATGATCATGCCACAACCTTCAAACCCCTTTGAACCCTATTGGGTTCACGATCATAACGATTACAGCGGTTCTGGCGGAAGCAATACCTGCAATGCCTTTATAGCTGGCTGTCCGCCGAACGCTTATACCTATGCGGCATATCCGTCAAGAACCGTCATTACTTACAATATGACAGCTAACGACACGGCCGGGAATCTCATGCAAATGCCTTTTCCCGCCAATGCCAGCAAGGTTGGCTTCCCGCGTCCTTACCGCTGGTCTGAAGGGCTGTGGGATGCAAATGTCCGCGACGAGAGTGATAATACAATGCCCTGGAGCATGTATCGCCAGGGCTGGCAGGGCGCTGGTTTCTCTCCGAGCGCAGGCTATTCAAGTGGGAAAAACGATATTCGGGGGGAATCCCCGGCCATGTGTGCGGAGTGTTTAAGGGAACAGGGCCTGCTCGTCTTCCCGTTCACCGATACCTTAACTTCCAGATCCGGAAGGACCATGGAGTACCGCCTTCATGCGATCAATGCGACTACAGGACGGCATGAATGGGATTTTCACGCCAATGCCGATTATGCCAGCGGAGGCGATAACTTCAACGGCACCCCGGCCATTGCCAACGACATTGTGTTTGCCGCCTATAAATCTGATGGAGCCAGAACGGTCATGCTCGAGACATTGAATGCGGATGATGGAAGACGACGACAAATGGCGACTGTCGTTGACAACGACGCGGATGCGCTGATCCTCTCGCCAAGTATCGCCAATGGGGGGGTCTATATCGGGACCTATACGCACGGCCAAAATCTGCCGTCTTCGGTAAGTAACACGCAGAACCAGGATGATTTCATCCGCTTGTTTGCCCTCTCGCCCGTCATCAGGCTGGTATCGACCGGAATCTACCCTGTTGATGACACCCAGTATACCGGCAATGCGTTTCGGAATATTACGCTGCTCGATCACGATACAATGCTGAAAGATACCGGAGAGGCCTATCTTACTGGTCAGGGAAAAGTGCCAACTTCGAAACGGAAGCTGCAAGTGTGGGTGACGGGTTCAAACAGTAAATGGGAAGAAGTACGCGAGGCTTTTAGATAAAGGCCCCCTTGCACAGGATCACGTTTTTCCCATGCCCATCCTCTCTCCTCCGCCTCGCTGACGAGCCCGGTGGAGAGAGGAGAACGGCAGTTCATTCCTGCCTCATCCCCTCCTTTTTATGATTGCGTATGAAATATTCTGTCATTGTTCCATCCTATAATTCGGAAAGCACAATTGCCCGGTGTCTGGAAGCGCTCACGCAGCAACGCTTTGAAGAAAGCTCTGAGATCGTGGTCGTTGACAGTTCCAACGACGCAACGCCTGAGATCATCAGAAAGCACTTCCCGCAGATCAGGCTTATCCATCTCGACCAACGCACAGACTCATACACGGCCAGAAACATCGGAATACGTCAGTCTCACGGAGAGATTCTCTGTTTCATCGACTCTGACTGTCTTGCCCGCTCAGACTGGCTCTGCAGAATCGCCGCAACTCACAATGAGCATGCCGAGTATGCAGCCGTCGGCGGTTCGGTGGCAAACGGCAATCCCGGGAGCTCGATCGGCTGGGCCGGTTATTTTGCCGAATTTCGAGAATTTTTCCCTTTTCACCCTAAACAACTCATCGCAAATATTCCGACCTGTAATATTTCTTACAAGCGTCGAGTGTTCGAGCAATATGGAGAATTTCAGGATGTACTGCCGCCTGGCATTACAATCCGGCATCCCCAGCAGGGCGATCTGGTTTTCAACCTCAAATTGGGGGCGCATCAGGAACGCATTTTCTTCGATCCCGAGATTCAGGTCGCTCATATCAACATGACGACCCTCACACGTTTTGTCGGGCATCAATATCGGCTTGGACGGATCACATCAGTGGTTCTGAAACAGTTTCCGAAGCTGCGCGGCTCCTTTATCGCCCGTTCAGCATTCTTCAGCATTGCAGCCTGCCCTGTGCTGCCGCTTGTGAAATTTCTAAACACCTTCCGCATTGCAGCCCTTTCCCGGGACTATCTTTTCGCGTTTGTGCGCAGTGCCCCTCTCCTCCTCCTCGGCTTACTGTTCTGGGAAGCCGGCTTTCTTCGAGGTGTTTTTCTGCATGAATAAGCATGGACGTTCTTCAGGATTACGTGTTGCCACATTACTATCCGGCCGTGTCCTGATTCAGCTGATCAGTTTCATCAGTCTGCCGATTTTAACCCGCCTGTTCCTGCCTGAGCATTTCGGTGTCATCCAGATCTTCGATTCGCTCAGCCACATTCTTACCGCTATTGTCTGCTTAAAATATGAATTATCGATTCCACTGGCCCGAACCGATAGAGAAGCTCTGGGCGCCATGACATTAGCGATCCTTGTCACAATGCTGTTTACGCTTCTGCTCGCGATGCTTACGACATTCGGGAAAGGGGCGATCGCTTCCTGCTTTCATTCACCTGAGCTGGAGCCGTTTCTCTGGCTTCTCCCTGTCATTGTCCTGGCAGGCGGCATTGTGAACAGCCTGGGAACCTGGGCAGCACGCAGAGGACAATTCGGCGTGATCGCCTTTGCGGAAGTGGGGCAATCATTTACGGAACGACTCGTCTCAATCCTCCTGGGTCTGACGATGCCGCGCCTGATCGGGGCTCTTTTCATGGCCCGTGTTCTTGGATGGGCTGTACGCCTTGCCCTGCTGTCAGGGCTTCTCAGGCATCAATTAGGGCATCTTATCCGACAGTTCGGCCTCCCCTTCGATCTGCTCCTTCCGCTTGCAAAACGCCATAAAAAATTCGCGCTCTTTACGATTTGGGGCGCCTTTCTGAACACTCTTTCGAGACAATTACCAGTATTTTTTTTAGGCGCCTATTACTCCAAATCAATTACAGGATATTATTCCCTGGCCCAAAAAATCGTGCTCTTTCCAATGAAAATGCTCAGTACGTCGGTTGCCAAAGTCTTTTTTCCTCTGGCTGCTCAGGAATATAACGAGTCAGGCACGCTGAGCAGCATTGTGTCGAGTCTTTACATCCGACTGCTCCAAATCGCGGTGTTTCCGATGACGGCGATCACCTTATTCGGCCCTGCCCTGTTCACCACGCTCCTGGGGCCAGAATGGGCTCACGTCGGCTACTATGCCCGGATGATTGCCGTCTGGGCCTGCATAACCGTTCTGAATGCCTTCCAGGTCTTTTCCATCGTCAATCGTCAAGAACTTCATTTTCTTATGAATATCCTCAATATCAGCGTGACGACTCTTGGACTTGCCATTACTGTGAGAGTCGCCCCCCCTGAGCTTACGCTGGGGATCTATGTCACGATCACGACATGTACGCTTCTCATACGGATTGTCGTGAAACTGCGACTCGCTGACGTTTCTCTTCTTCGATCGTTCAAGCTGTTCGCACACTATCTGCTTCTTTCTTGTGCGCTCCTCGTGCCTGCTGTGATGATTTCAGGAAGGATGAACAATATCTGGGTAAGTTCAGGATCTCTGGGAGGCGCGGCACTTCTGTATGGAATTCTTCTGATCCGTATGGATGAGACCCTGCGGGAATTTTTCCGAAAAACTCCTCAGAGGTCTCCTTGAAAAAAAATGGACTTACCAGCCGAAATCCCTGCCTAAATAGCTATACAGTCGTTGATTGTGCGGTTCGAAAAACTCCTGCAGCTGTTTTCGCGTTTCAGCGTTCATCGTCTGATAGCTGCCAACATGCACAGGACGTATATCTCCGGGCACCCATGGCGGCAGATCCAAAAACTCGAGAAGCTCTCCAAAGACCTGCAAGGGCTGCTCATACAGTTCTTCACTATGTATAATAAAGAACCGAGTACTTTCAAAAACTTCTGCAAAGGCTTGCAGCTGATCGACGTAAATTCCCCGCTGGACATAGGAGTGACGTAAATGGTGAACACTCTCATACGACTGGTCTTCAAGCATCTTGTCACGTTCACCATCGAGGCGCTGCTCTTCTGCAGCGATAGCCTCTTCAAAGGACAGCTCTTCGCGCCCTTTCCTGCGCTCATGGTTGTAATGTGAGTACGCCCTGTCAACCGGATTTCTGAGCAGCGCGATAAGTTTTACATTCGGCACGGTCGCTGCCATCCGCCTGGCCGCATGAGGATGAAACAAATAGTAAGGGCTTGATTCACCAGTCAGCATAGGCCGTTTCTTTAGATATTGTTCATACACCTTTTCCATCCTGTATGGAAAATGAGCACGGTACCAGTTCATCCCCTCCTGAAAATGACAATCGAAGTAGTGAACGGCTTTTCCAGGGGCTGCTCGCACACAGGGATGTTTTTGCAAGAGTTGGTGAAGAAACGTTGTTCCACATTTTTGAGCGCCGATAATCACAAAGTCAGGAAGGAGCCGCATTTTTGCCGTGTACAGTCGATAACGCCGTTTCCCCTGCTCCAAAATCCTTCCAAAATTTTTTTTCATTGACAGCTCGATGAGTTCAGCGGCGCCGCGATCTGTACGACGTCCGGTGAAACGACTTGTTCAGTGCAGATTCTCTACAATCACCTCAGATTCAGGTGCTCGAAAGCAAATTTTACACGCATTGGCAGCGCCGCAGTTGCGATTCCCTGCCGTGTCCTTCAGCACTTGTTGAAATAGCGGGTTGAGGAATTCACGACCTGCTTTTTTACACGTTCTCAGCAGGGCACAACGCTCCAGCAATTATTTCGTCATGTCTTCCAGCGCAGACTTCCCCGCTTCACAAAGGTCTGGATCGCATAATTATAGACGTCGATATCGGGTTGGCATATCTGTGTAATTTTTTCTTCCATGTCTTTGCTCACAGCCGTTTGTATATACTCCGACGTTTTTGGATTCTGATTTTTTCGGGGAAAGCGCAGGGAGACCCCAAAGCGTTGCCTGAATTGTGCCAGAAAGAGATCCAGATGCTCCAGACAACCGATGATGGCAAATTTATGCAAATTTTTTTGGGCCTGTTCAATCGCGGCCTGAGACGCATAATCATGTGACGAATTCACCCCTCCTAACATTCTGACAAGGCGCTGTCCTTCGAGCGTTCCTCGTTCCGAGCATAAAAATGTCGCTAAGTCGTCTTCTATCCCCACATAATCCCTGTTCTGTAACTTATGACGATGGAAAAAAAAATTCGAGATCCATCTTTTCACGGGATCACGAATCATGGTAAGAAAATTGTATGTCTTTTGAAACTCCTGATAGGCTCGTTCGCTGAAACTGACATGCCCGGTGATATAGCGAATGCCCTGCCTATGCATGAAATACAGCAGCAAATGCTCTCGAAAGGTCAACACACTGTCGAAATCCTTGACGATTGGGTCATCAAGCTCATACATCAGGGCTGCGGCCTGGAAAGACTGGGCAGCGGTGATATGAACGCTGGAAAATGGATCGTAATGTTTCATTATGGCGGCATCACACGATTTTCCTCCGCATTTCGGGATATGTAAAAAAAAAATTTTTTCCTTCAGTGCTCTTCCATAGACGAGATCATATCCTTTTGCCACTAAAGGTCTCAGCCCCTCCCACATATCTCCTCCCCTTACGACATCGTAAACACATTCAACGCGTTCCGTAAAAAAAATACCTTTCCTGAATCTGCATCTCCTGACTCAGAAGCTAAGCTGATGCTGTCTGGCGCGGCAGAAGGTTTCAAGGATATAGGTCTCGTGCACAGAATCATTCGTCTCGGAGTTCTCTGAGACGAATTTCTGTGCATTTTCCTCATAAGATCTGTCCCGATAGACAGACGCTGCCCGATATAACAGCGGCAGCAATTTTGTGCGCTGGAAGGAGGAATCCTCGTACGGCCAGGATCTTCCCGGATCTGCATACGGAAGCAGAAAATCCAGGGCCTTACGAATCCCGCGTCCATCTTTGCTGCTGTAGTTCCACAAATCAATCCCAAGCCGTTCGGCCATTGCCGCCATACTGAACCACGCAGTGAGGTTGTACGTCGAATAGTGGAAGGTTCTTGTCCGCTGTAAGGCATAGTGCTGGCGTCCGTCAGGCAGAATCTGCTGTTTGATGCGCCGTTTCCTGCAGTAGGTGACGATCTGTTCCGCAAGCTCATATTTTCCCAGAAAAAGAGCATAGCTGACGATCTGCACATGATACCACAGGCCATGATTGTTTTTTCTTCTGCCCTCTTTCCTGCCATGCTTGCTTGTTTGCAGCCATTTCAGAAAGGCCCCGAACCAGTCCAGCATTCCCTGGCGGTCATCTTGAGTCCAGGCACGGCAGGATCTGAGCAATCCGACCGCATCAACGACACAGGTAAAGGTCAATGAATCAATAATCCCCAATCCGGTAATTTTTTTACGCCCGGGAATGGTCTGAGCATACTGTAAATGCGGATTCATTCTGCTGTCAGGGTCAAGAAACCAGGTTCGCAGCATCCGCCCGGCATGTTCGCCATACATATCACGCTCCAGAAGATAGTATGCCAGGGCCAGAATTTCCACAGTCCTGACCATGCGTCCCAACGACATCCGGTCAGTTCCCTGTTGGTTGTCCGGGTTGATCATCCCGTCCCGTTGACAGTATGGCAGGCCGTTTCTTCTGTTGGGATGAGGCCACCAGTATAAGCCCAGACTCAAGTAATCATGTTTATCGCCGCTGGGGGGAATCCGCTGTTTATCAGTCACGGAAAGGGGGCTGACTTTCAGGGCTTCATCAGCCTGCTGCCGCAGCAAGCGCTGCGCCGGGTCCAGCCGAGAAGGCTCTTTTGCAAGAGCGGCTTTGAGGGCCTGTAAGGCTTCCGCTCGCAAACAAAAAACATCAGGTCGCTCAGTCATAGCTTTTCAGTCTCCCCCCGCGCGCTGTTCTGCCCTATTGTCGCGTTGCTTTCACACATTTCGTCCGTAAGATTTCTACAATTCTTGTATATCGCAGAAGACACCATATCATGAGAATTTTCATTTTCATGCCAAAGGTCGCATCGCTTATCCGCATCGTTGTGACAACAGGCGGTATCGGAGGAAGATGATCCATTAATGATTCATAAGTCCAGCTCAAGGGGGCCAGATGCTGTTTCCAGGCTCTTTTTGTAAAACCTCTTGCCACTCGCCTGGTTTTTTCCTGCATTTCCGCCAGCGTAGCCCTTGCCGGATGCTTTATGCGTACATCGGCGGCATAGAACAGCGTATACCCGGCGGCCGTTACTCGCTGGCCCCATTCTTTATCGCCACCGGATTGCAGGGTTCCGTCAAAATCCCCGACTCGTTCAAAGACATGCCTGAATGTGAATAAATTCGCCGTCGCGCTGTATTTATATTTTTCAACATAGCGTTTTTGGCTGAGATACATGAGCCGGTCATAGAGCTCGACCGCTGTCGGACGATCAGGATCTTTGAAGAACAACGTCACCTCTCCTCCGACAATCCCACAGTTCGGGACGCTCAAAAGCGCTTTTACCCCTCTTTCAATCCAGTCTGCCGCAGGAATGCAATCAGAATCCGTAAACGCCAGTACCTCTCCCTGTGCCGTAGCAAGCCCTTTATTACGAGCGGAATAGGACCCGGGCCGATCTTCAAAATCGGCGCGAGCCTGGGCGTAATTCTCGACGATCGCTTCGATACTCTCTGCAGAGTTGTTGTCAACCACAATAACTTCGTAGGCCTCTTTCGGGTACGTCTGCTCTTCTAATGCGCCCAAACATATTTTCAGGCGTTCCGCATCGTTATAGACCGGAAGAATAACTGACACGAACGGTAGCGACATCATATCCATATTTGCCAGCGTCTTGTGACGCACAGCCCTCAGCATACAATCAGAACGTTCAGAATTCCGGGACAACCTGATATATCTATTCGACGTCGTGACCTTTTGTCAAGTCCTTTCCACATTTTTCAGACACAGTGACTATACGGACGGACTGAACAGTAAAAATTGATGATGCGCCCACAATCTTGCAAATACTCGCGGGGCATTTTCCAACAACGCGTATCGCAGGATTTCTCGTTCCATATTCGGGGCATTTCCACGAAAATAATCGAGAATACAAAGCGGCGCCCGGTCATTTTCGCGCTCTAAGCGCCGTGCCAGGCGGCCAAGACCGATCTTTTGCAGCATGTTCTCTTTGTTCATGGCGATGTCCGGCCAGGGGGGAATGTCGAAATAGGCCTGCTTGTCGAGCTTCCAGTTCATCTTTGTCATGATTGCAGCAATCTTTGCAACGTGAATGTTGTCAACATACACGCTCTTCTTCATGTCCGGCGAGCGCATACGAATCAGATGAAAAATATTTTCCCGGTTTGGGATGCACAGCAGGACAACTTTTCGGCTGATTCGCGTTACTTCCGCCAAAAATTGCTCCAGATCCGGCACAAACCATAAGGCTGCAAAGTTCCAGGCCATATCAAAGGACTGATCGTCAAACGGCAGTATCGCTTTGCTGGCAAATGGATGGTACAGAATATCCAGATCAAAGGAGAGTGCCTGCCAGACTCCCCGAATACATTCGATCCGTTCGCGGTTGTCGTCCAGGAGCGTTACATGCTTCTTGCGCGCGGCCCACCACAAGCTGTTAATACCAGAAACTCCCGTCATGCCAAAAGACGGAGCTTCCAGGACATGCTCAATGGCCTGCTGATCACTGATCTCCTTAAAAATGCGATGCAACATAAAACGTTCGTAGGTCGATCCCAATCCTTCATGATAATGCGTAAAATACTGTTTCCAGGCAGAGTGTACGTGCATTGTTCTTTAATTATTTCCGTGTCAGAATTTCAAAAAACGATACGTATGGACGTATCATATACAGCTCATCAAGCCCTTTCAGGTTATAATACGAATTTGTGTCGGCAAGGTAGACAGGTCTGTCCGGCTGTTCTTGTCTGAGCGCGTCGACCTGTTCCCGAATCTTTAGTCGTTTATGACACATAACAAGCGTGATATCCGGACGTTTCTTTTCGACCTCTAAAAGATATTTCAGGATTGAATATGGCGTAAAATCAGCAAAAATCACGGCATGCTGGCGGCTCTGTTCCAGGATCTCCTCGCCAAAAATCCGATCGCCATACCAGCCGCGTTTATTCGGATTTAAAAAAAAGCTATTATTGTCGCGGTAGGCTAATGTCCGCGCATGAAGTACGTCAATCTTGAGAACAGAGAGCAGTGATGGCATAACCGCATACAGCATGACAGTGAGCACAACGCTGGCTGTGACAGCTCCTCTTGAGAGCCACAGCGCCTTGCCGGGCCCCACTTTTTTGCTAACGTAGCTGTTCAGCCCCTTCAACAAAGATGATGCTCCGCAGCCGATATACACAGCAAACAGCGTATAGTCAGAAATATAAAACGTGTATTTGCTTCCCCCGTAGCTTGCCCATGACGTGGTTTTAAGAAAAAACACGGCATTACATAACAGCATCATCCCTGTCAATACGGCGGCAGCTCTGTGTCTCTCAGCTAAGGTCACTATGCCCAGGATTCCAATCAAAACACCGCCCAGAGGAAACTGGTAGCAGAGATAGAGGATATAAAACAGAAGTTCCCTGAGCAAAGGTGTTATTCCGTCAGGCAGAAGCAGATAATGCTTAATCGGCGGGGGACCAATAAGCATAGCGTGCAGCCAGGTGCGTATTTCGTGAGGCCAAAGCAGAACAGCCGCGATCGATCCAAGCAGCAGCAGACATGCCGATCCCCCGCCAAGCCAGAGAACTCTTTTACGCGATTTCGCAGTGAGATGGATGAATATATACACACACAATGCCGGCAGCACGAGTGCCAGAATGAGATGGTTCAGCAATCCACTGACAACAACAATGAGAAAAAGCGCCGGAAACCAGCGTTGAGTCATCTGCGTGAGAACCAGATAGAGCAGCACAGCGACAAAAAACGCATTCAGGGTGTAGACTTCTGCAATCACGGAGTGCTGCCAGAATGCATGCGAGACCATCAGCGAGAAGGCGCCGAAGAGCGCAGCAAGGGGCGATTCGCTGAGATGCCTGATGACAAGGAACACAACGAGTATCGTCAACAGACCAAAAAACGCCGACATCAGATTGAGGCTGTAGGCCAGTTCAAAAGGAAGGTATGAAAACAATTTCCCCACAACAAGATAGAAGGGGTGATTGTCGGCCCGGCCCAATCGCAGTTTATGCGCCTCGGTCAGCTTCAACTGTTGAACGTCTACGGCAAACGACGCACTGTCGCCCGCAATAATGCCAGGGGCCAGTGTCCACAGGTAAAACAGACCTGAGATCAGCAAAAGGACGACATGTGAACGATATGTTTTCATACGGCGTTTGACAGGCTTATACACGCATTTCTTTGAGAAAACTCTGCGCTGTCTCTGCAGGTCGATATGAACACAAGCGAATAGTGTCCTGTATATCGTAATACCAGCTTTTTGAAAGCAACAGTATCCGTGTACGCCATTTCTCATTACGCATCATACGAAAAGCGATCTCAAGTCCGTTGAAAACGACGTTCGGAATGGAGAACAGGGCAGGATAATCCACCCCATAGTAGTGCTGATGAATCAGATCTGCCAGGCGTTTGAGAGAAATTGGCTCTGCATCGGCGACGATGAACGTCCGAAGCTCTTTCTGACGCGTTTTGAAAAGCATTGTACGGATCAATTCAGCGAGTTTGCCTGCACTGAGGAGATGGATCAGGATATCATCCGACGGCAAGAGTAAACGCCTTTTTCGGACCACATCGATCAAGGTCTTCGGGAAACCGGTATCTCCTGCGCCGTATGTAATCGTGGGGCGTACAATATAGGCGTTGAGACCGCGTCGGATGTAACGCTCTACGATTTTCTCAGCAGAGATCTTCGATTGATGATAAAGGCTGTCAGCATGAAAAGGGCTTTTCCACGTTGCAGGAAGCTCGGCCGGAATTGATCCGTGTACGCCGACCGAACTGCAGAACACAAAGGTGTTGACAGCATGTTTCCATGACAGATCAAGCAAACGTTCTGTCCCTTCAACATTGACGGCGTGGTACGCGCGTGCATCTCCGCTCCCGGCACCTCGCAAGGCAGCCAAATGGATCACGGAACGAATCGGCAGCGAACTGAAGGTCTCTTCGAGGAATGCAGGATTCAGAACATCCCCTTGCTTCCAGAGAAGTCTGGCTTGTGGGAGCCCTGGGGGCCGGGCTTTGCGCGACAGTGCAAGCACAGTGCAATCAGCTTGCCTCAAGAATGCCTGTACAAGATGCGAGCCGATAAATCCGCCGGCACCGGTGACGAGTACGTGATGCGTCTCCATATCTTCTTATTTCCAGCGCTTTGTTGAGTCTGCAATATCCCAGATATAGGGATTCTTTTTCTTCAGATAAAAATCATACGCCCCCAAGGCGCGGCAAAAGGCTTCAAGAAGAATGGCCCCTGCGATCCACATATTTTTTTTCATTTCCCGTGAGAACTCCGGTAATAAGACTTTCACAATACTAAAAGGTTTACTCGTGCTGACGGTTAAATGTTGTGTCTTCTTCACGTACAAATGTCCGGCGGCAATCCGACGACGCTGCGTGATCATATCTTTCAGGGTTTCAGGACCCTTATTCCTGACAATTGCCTCGGGGACATAGCGCAGTTCGTACCCCAGTTCCTGCATGATGGCTTCAAGTGACGCCTCATCGACAGCCGTGTCCGGCGGGATGCGGTGAATGACATGTCTGAAAGCGATCAATTCACCCAGCTTTGGTTTGTGCAGAGCGATCTTATGATGCAGCCGCCAGAGCAGGCGCACCATAAAGCCGATGAAATTCTCAGTCGTATCGACTGGAACCGGATGCGCTCCGGTCATGCCGACTCGCGGGTTTTGAAACGGCGCGATTAATTTGTCCAGCGTCCCCTCATCAGGAACCGTATCGGCGCTCTCCAGGATCACAATATCCCCTGAAGCGTGCTTCAGAAACAGGTTGATCGCCGAAGCTTTTCCTTCGCGTTCAGCCTGCGCAAGCAGACGTACGCGTTCATCGGCCCGTTCATACGAACGGACAATCTTTTCAGTGCCATCAGTGCAGCCGGACGCGACAACCACGATCTCCAGCAACTCGCCATGATGCCACTCCTGCTTGAGCACCGCTTCCAGCAATGAACCGATAATCGCCTCTTCATTGTATGCCATAATCCCCATCGATACTTGTTGTTTCATAGAACTGCCTCCTTACACGAGAAAGGCAATTTTGTCAAAGACTAGATCGCAAAATTTCGGAGATGCGACTCGGAATTCTCTCCATTCGGAACGACTGCGCCGAAGTCATCAGGCCATTTTTCACTTCCCGGAATGATTTTTATTGACAATACTCTGCGATCATTAGCTACTAATTCGGTACTACACTGTATGGTTCTTCCTGTTCTTTCATCTATACCCTAGATGCGTCGTTGTGTTTAAGGAGAATATGTCTATGCCGGAAACCCCGATTTCTATGATTGTTATCCCAACATACAACGAAAAAGACAATATCATTCCGCTGATCACTACGATTCTGGACATCGATCCCCGATTCCATATCACGATCGTTGATGATAACTCACCTGACGGAACCGGTCAAATTGCAGACGAACTTGCCAGAACCCACTCTGGAAATGTGCATGTCATTCATCGGTCCGGAAAACAAGGGCTTGGAACGGCATATGTGAAAGGTTTCCAATATGCTCTGGATTTCGGGGCCGATTATATTTTTGAAATGGATGCTGATTTTTCACACGACCCATACCGTCTTCCTGAGTTTTTAAGCGCCATCAGGGATTACGATCTTGTGCTTGGAAGTCGCTATTTAAATGGGGTCAGGGTCGAGGGATGGCGGTTTCGCCGTCTTCTTCTGAGCAAATTCGCGAATATTTACACATCATATATCATGATCCTGCCGATTTGGGACTTTACCGGAGGTTTTCGCTGCTATCGGCGTGAAGTGCTGGAGGCGATCGACTTGGCGAGCATCTGTTCCGATGGCTATGCGTTCCAGATCGAAATGCTGTATTACGCGCTCAAGGCCGGTTTTCACGTGACGGAAATCCCCTTTCTCTTCCGTGAGCGTGAACATGGGAATTCCAAAATATCACGCCACGTCGTCCGAGAAGCGTTCTGGCTCGTCCTGAAACTGCGTGCGCCGCTGCGAGACATATTCGCTCATCTGCGCTATTTCAGAAAAAACTATGCTGAGTTTGTCACCACACATCCGGCGACCCAGAAACGAAGAGGCTGAAGGTCTCAGTCGTCTGAGGTCGGCTCTGGCTGGAATCATACATAACGCGTTGTGTCCTGCAAGTCCCCCTGATCGGCTTCTGTGTGAAACTTTCTTCTGCGCCTGATATAATCTCAAAAGTATCTCTTGACAGTGTACCTGCTTAGACTCTAGTCCGTTATAAGAATATATTTTACCAAAAACTTTACTATCGACTCCTAAGAATTTAAAGAAAGTTCTTTTTGCGTTCTGCGTCACAGGGAAACTTGAGTTATGGCCGCAAAACAACTGCCGATCGATATCAAAGTATTACGCGTTTTTGCGTATCGTTATAAATGGCTGCTCGTGATTCTGACGTTCAGCTCTTTTGCATTTTCAGCCTTTATCGTGAAGTCTATGGTCAGCCTGTATTCTGCTGCGACGACAATTTATGTCGATCCGGAGAATGTCCTGGGTGAAGTTGCCCGTGGCGTGGCCGTCTCGACCAGTCTTAACGATCAACTCGAAACGTTGAGACACTTGATTCTTAACGAAGATTTTATCGAACCGCATGTGATTCAGGAGCTTGATATCCGCTGGGAAGATGTGTACACACCGCCATTCAACCTGCAATTTATGCCGAGTGCCATAGAGCTTGGAGAGCGGCTTAAAAATTTTATCAAAGCGCTCTTTAAGCTTCCTGTCTACAGCTTAACAGAGGAACAAAAGCAGCTCATGGAGCGGCAGGAAATTACCAATATTGTCAAAGAGAACACGTCACTGCGTCAAAGCCGAGGGCGTTTTCTGCAAATTTCTTATACAGGGCCCAATGCCACTGCCTGCCAGAGAATTGTCGAAATTATCGCCAACCAGTGCAAAGAACTTCTGTTGCGTAATAAACATCAGGAGACCCGTGAAGCTGCGCGATACATCGAACGCCAGTATAGCGACGCCACCCGGAAACTTGAAGAATTCGAACGGGAATTATCGAACCTTCGCGTAGAACAATTTGACAAAGGGCCGGAAGCGAAAATTGCATTATTGCAACAACGTCAGACCTCTCTCGATACGCTCCGGATCGTTCAGCAGGATTTAGAAAACCAGAACGCGAGCAAACAACGGCTGGAGATTGATAAGGCCAATCGCCAGACCGTCCTGCGGCAGGATCCTGAAATTACGGCACAGTTGTTGGCGCGTTCGCAAGATCGCCAGGCGCTCGAGATGGAAGCATTAAAAACACGTCTGGCGCAGTTAGAGGAGCGTGGATTTACCGATGAATGGCCTGAACTTATCTCCTTAAAACAACAAATCGCGTCAAAAAAAGATTCGTTGAACGACAAAATTCAAAGCGATCCCGAGGCTGAAGAAAAAATCTTCCTGGCCGACCCCATTTATAATGAATATTATCGACAAATCCGTCAAGTCGAGACCGAGCTGCAATCACTTCACAATCAGGAAAAAAAACTTCTGTCCAACATTGCCTTATATGAAGACAAACTACGAGGGATGCCGGAAATTGAAAAAAGTTTTGAGGCGATTCAGCGGAAGATTGATTTGCAAACCGAACTCCAGACCGATCTGGCTAAACGTCGAGAGACCGCCAGGGCAACCCAGGAATTAGAAAAAAGTCGTGGTGAAAACCGCATTCGAATTGTCAACCGGGATTACCCTGATGAACCGATCGGACTGTCACCGATTGTGATCATGCTCGCCATTTCCTTATTGGGGCCAATCAGCGGCAGTGCGATCGTCTTTTTAGTCTATTACCTTAATACCTCGGTTAAAAGTGCGGAAGACGTCCAAATTGAATACAATTTTCCGGTCATTGCGATTATTCCAAAAACAAACTTCAGAAAAGAATTAAAAAAACATAAAAAAGTCCTGAACGTCAGGCGTAAGAAACGCGCCTCCCGTCTCAAGAATCGCCCTGAAACGTCTGAAAAAAGCCTGCTGGAGACTTCTCCCGACCCGGCGATCGAGGTCATGCACACAGACGAGGTGATCGCGCAACATGACGACCCCGCAGAAATTGAACTGTTTGATACAACCGTAGAGCGCATCCCGACTCCTTTGGAACCGAACTCACATTTATCAATGGTTCTCACAATGCTTACAAACCCGACATCTTATGCCGCAGAGGAGTACCGACGTCTGTGTTTCAATGTCGAATGGGGCCTAAAAGAGGCTCTTTCCGGTCCTTGTAAAAGTATTATGGTCACAAGCGCCCTCCCGAATGAAGGAAAAACCGTTACTGCGCTCAATTTGGCGTCAACACTGGCTCGTAACCATCGAGTCCTCCTGGTAGACGCGAATTTCAGGAAAGCCGCTGTCCATGAGGTCTTTGAGATCCCTCAAAAGCCTGGCTTGTCCGACATGCTCGAACAGGCCATCAGGCCGAAGCTGTATTTTCCCCCAGACAGCCCGAATCTCAGCATCCTCCCGGCTGGGGGAAGTGCGACGCACCCGGCCGATGCGCTGAGTTCTAAGCAGATGTACCGTTTTATCGACTCGATTAAAGGCTCATCCTATTTTGAATATGCTATTTTTGACGTTCCACCGGTGTCACTGATTCCGGACTCGTCAATTATTGCATCCCAACTTGATGGAATTGTGTGGATCATCTGGGAATTAAACACTGCAAAGGAAGTTGTTCGCCTCGCACTCTCGCGCATCACCAATCCGTCAATTCTCGGTGTCGTGCTCAACCGTTCAGAGCAGCAAGTCTTGCCGAGAAAATACGGGAAGTTGTGGAAAGAATATCAACAGCATTCTTCCAGAATACAGGCCTGAAAGCCATGATACGCCGCCGCCGTTTAACGCCACATCTCAGATTTGAACCAGAGATTCTTTGTATAAAAGGACACTGAATATGCCTATCTATATTTTCCCATCACTGCTCACCGCGTGTTTTTTTTCAGGACTGGGCGCGTTCGTTCTGAGCCGTAACAGCAGAGCCCTGGTCAATCAGAGTCTTGCGGCCGCTCTCTTTGGTCTGGCTCTCGTGCAATTTGCATATTGTTCGCTCTTAGTAAGCCAGCGCTTCCTCTGGACGAAGCTCGCCGTTGTCGGTCTTTGCATCCTTCCACTCAGTCTCGGCATCTTCAGTCTCAGTTTTTCACGGGCAAATCCCATAGAGGCGCTGCGGAAATGGAAAGGTCTGCTGATTCTCATCGGCGCCATTTCACTCTGGTTCCTGTACCTCGGAGTCAATGGGCTCCTGATCACCAAAACCAATCAGCTCTCTTTCAGTCGCTTCGAAGTGTACTCCTTTCAACCGGCAGGCTACTACTTTCTTTATTTTTTATTTTTCTCGATCGTGTTTGTTCTGCACAACCTGGAAAACACGTACCGTTCAGTAAGTGTTGAGAGTCGCTGGGGCATCAAATTCCTTGTGCTGGGCATTTTTTCCGCATCATTCTTTTACATTTTTCTGCTGAGTTTTATGATGCTCTACAGAATCGTGCGTGTCGAGTATTTTGTAGCAGAGGCCATCATTCTCTCGATTTCCGGAATATTAATTGCGTTCTCTCTTGCAAGGCATCGCCTGATGGATACGGATGTGTTTATTTCGCGCCAAGTCGTGTATAACTCTTTTGTCCTGTTTGTCGTCGGAGCCTATCTGTTCACGACCGCCTGCATTGGTTATCTTATCAAGTTTCACGTCATCGATCAGGAAGTCACCCAGTTTCTGGTGGCAGAAGTGTTCATGTACGTAGCGCTGATCGGCCTCTCGCTCCTCCTGCTTTCAGAAAATATTCGACACAGAGTCGAGTTGTATATCGGGAAACATTTTTATAAACATAAATATGAATATGACGAAGTCTGGATCGCCTTCACCAATCGGATTACATCGAACATCAGCCTCTCGACACTTCTGCCGCAGCTCGCCTCTTCCATCAGCGAAATCGTCAATACCGATCGTGTTTATATCTTTCTGTACGACGAAAAAAACCAGCACTTCCGGCTCACAGAAAGCACAATTCCCCTTCACAAGGAATTCAGGATTCCCGCTGAGAGTTCATTAATCACCTATTTTCACAGTATGCCGACTCTGCATGTTGATGTTCATGTTCTCCATGAGACGGCTGCGCTGCATCACGTCTACCAGGAACATCGTGCACTGTTTGAGAGTCTCTCGCTGTCCTTATGTGTTCCATTGCGGATCCAGAAGAGTGTGATCGGCCTGCTGGCGATTGGGGCGGAGCGTACCGGAGAACCCTACTCATACGAAGACTACGATCTCATGCATACGATCGGGATTCAGGCAGCAGGCGCCATCCTCAATGCCCGCCTGACGGAAAATCTGTCACAAGCCCGAGCCATGGAAACCTTTCATAAATTTGCGGCCTTTATCATCCATGATTTAAAAAATGCGACTCAAAATCTCTCCTTTGTGGTCCAGAACGCCCCGCATTACATGGATGACCCGGAATTCAGAGAGGATGCCGTGAGTACGATCGCCGATACAGTGAACCGCATGACGACTATGATTACAAAGCTGTCATCCGTTCCTGAAAAACTCGACGTCCATCCTGTCGACACAGAGGTTCTGAGCTTTGTTGAAGATACGTTGAGGCAGTCGAAAGTCAGCAAGCTTGACCATATCGACCTGCAGATCGATATTCCGGACACGTCACTTTCCGCCTCGTTTGATTATCAAAATTTTCAGAGCGTCCTGATCAATCTCCTGTCCAACGCCGCCGAATCGATCCAGGCCGAACGGGGGGAAATTCTCCTCCGGGTGGTTCGTACAGCCGACCAGGTCGAGTTCTCGGTCAAGGATAATGGGACGGGCATGACGCAGGAGCAAGTGCAGTCGCTGTTTACCCCGTTTAAGTCTACCAAGAAAAAAGGATTGGGAATTGGACTATATCAGTGTAAAACGATTGTTGAAGCCCACAAAGGCACAATTCATGTTGAAAGTGAAGAGGGGCGTGGAACCACTTTCCGCATCGCGCTTCCTCTCGCAACCTCATAAGGCATCATAAAAAAAGGAATATGACTATTATGGCAGACACAGAGAAAAAACATCTCCTCATTGTTGACGACGATCGGAATATCCGGAAACAGATGAAGTGGTCTCTGGCAAAAGAATATACTGTCTTGCAGGCAGAAGATCGACAAGGCGCCGTAAAAATCTGTCGGGAACACAAGCCAGGGGTCATGACGCTCGACTTAGGGCTGCCTCCGGACCCTGACGGCTCATCCGAAGGACTTCGGACGCTCCAGGAAATGCTGAAAATCAACCCGAAAATCAAAGCCATCATTATTACGGGCAATCAGGAAAGAAGCAATGCGCTGAAGGCGATCGAACTCGGCGCGTATGATTTTCAGAATAAGCCTGTCCAGCTTGACGAACTCCAAATCGTGCTTCGACGGGCGTACAGGCTCTATGAACTGGAAGAAGAACTGACGCAACTCCGGGCTCACCCCAGTTACGATCAGGGGTTTGAAGGCATTATCGGCGAGTCAGCGTCAATGCAGCATATCTTCGGCATCATCGAAAAAGTCGCAACCACTGATACCAGCGTTCTCATCACCGGCGAAAGCGGTGTGGGGAAAGAGTTGATCGCGCAGGCCCTTCATGCGCGCAGTCTTCGCAAAGGTGGTCCTTTTATCCCGATTAACTGCGCGGCGATTCCGGAGAACCTTCTGGAAAGCGAACTCTTTGGCTACGAACGAGGAGCCTTTACCGGTGCACAGACTCGCAAACTTGGGAAGCTTGAGCTCGCCCATGAAGGCACGCTCTTTCTTGATGAAATGGGAGAGTTAGGGCAGCCCTTACAGGCAAAATTACTTCGATTTCTCCAGGATCAAATCATCGAACGCGTTGGCGGCAAGGAGCAGATTCAACTGAATGTCCGTGTGCTGGCAGCCACGAACCGCGATTTGGACGAAGCGATTAAAGCCAAGCGTTTTCGGGAGGACCTCTTTTTCCGTTTAAACGAAATTCTCATTGTTGTCCCGCCCTTACGATCGCGCTCCAGAGACGCGCTGCTGCTTGCCAAGCTGTTTCTCCATCGCTTTGCCCAGGAGAATAACCGCCCGATCAAAGGTATTAGCCCTTCCGCTCAAAAACTGATCCAGGAATATCCCTGGCCCGGAAATGTGCGGGAACTGAGAAGCCGTATCAAGCGCGCGGTCGTCATGGCCGACGATACGCTCATTAAACCGGTAGATCTGGATTTACATACCACAACAACGATGCTGACCCTGAAAGAAGCCCGGGAGGAGCTGGAGCAACGCCTCGTCAGAGAAGCGCTGGAACGCCAGCAGGGAAATATTACGAAAGCGTCAAAACAACTGGGGATCACACGGCCGACGTTACACGACCTGATGAGAAAATACTCGATTTCAAAAGAGGATTTCAGCGCGTAACTGCGGCAGGCACAAACTCCCGGCACAGCCTGCATAGTGCTGAAACGCGCGAAGGCCTCTGAGCACAGGGCCGGCCTTCGCGTTTTTTCATGTTTAAAACAGGGCGTAGACAAAAGGAGCCACAGCAGTACCTTCGGTCAGCACAATCAAAAGGCCCAACATGAGCAGCATAATAACAATCGGGCCCAGCCACCACTTTTTCCGCTCCTTCATAAACTCAAAGAATTCAGAAAGAATCTGAAACTTTCCTGCCATACACTCTCCCTGGACGAATGGAGAAACACTGTAACTCCATTCGTCCGGCCTCCTGTAATCAATCCTCACATACCAGGGTCTATTATACAATATTACGAACGAATTTTCCTTCAACACGATGAAATACAGCCAAAAATCAATGATTCTTTTCTCAAAGCGAAGCCAGGGCCGCAGTCGCACTGTCCACAACCTTCCCATCCGGATCATCCAGCATTCGAGTCAATGCCTCCTTTGCCTCCGAAAAACCAAGCGTTCCAAGTGACGCAGCCGCCATACTACGGACATCCGCACTTTGATCGTTCAGCATATCCAGCAATGGGCTGAGAGAAGCTTTCGAGCGGATCATTCCCAGGGAACGGGCTACGGACCAACGGACATCCTGATCGGGATCCTGAATCAAAAGCGCGAGTTGCTCGATCACCTCTGGACGCCGGCTTTCTCCAAATGCCTCGACCACGCTCCATTTCACATCATTTCCACGTGTACGCAACACATCGATCAGCTCTGAAATCGCTTCAGCAGACGCAATCTTCCCCAGAGCGGAGACAGCCTGCTGCGCCAGCTCTTTATCAGGGCTTTTCAAAAAAGGAAGAAGCGCCTGAACAGCTGCTGTTGACCGAATTTCTCCAAGTGCGAAAAGAATACTGAGCTGCGTGTCAGGGGACTCCTGCTTCAAAAGCCTCAGAAGAGTCTCTTCAGCCTCTGTCACCTGCATTTCACCGACAGCCACCGCCGCACAATTCCGAACTGATTCGTCAATATCCTCCAGGGCCTCAAACACAGCCCTACGCACTCGTTCCGTGCGCAGCTCTTTGAGTGCAGTAATCGCTTTTCTTCTGGAATCAGGGTCTTCAGCGCCCTGAAGAATCTTGATCAGCAGTTTTTCAGCTTTTTCTGAGCCGATTTTCGCCAATGAGGAAGCAACACAACTGCGAACGTACACATCGGGATCGTTCAGGGCGCGAATTAAGACATCTTCAGCTTTCAAGGCTCCAATCTTTCCGAGAGCGACCGCTGTCCCGCTTCGAATATTGGCATCTTCGGCCTGTAGAAACGGCGCTAATGCATCTACCGCGCGCTCTGAACCAATTTCCCCCAGGGTAAAGATCGCTGTAGCCCGAACGATCTGATCAGCATCATCCAGCGCAGAGAGCAAATAATCGACTCCATTTTCAGATTTTATTTCTCCCAATGCCATGACCGCTTTTCGACGAATCTCTACCTGGTCACTGTTCAGGAAACCCTCTAACTTGTGTAATACACTCATTACTTTCCCCTTTTTCATCAGCATTCGGGTTTTTCCATATTTTTGTCTTTCGCAGACACGATTCGGTTCATACACCAAAAATTTAAGCCCACGCTCTCACCATTCTTTTGTTCAGGCCTCAACTTCACGCTGCCATAAGCGCCAGCGAACAATGCATATCCCAGCGAACAGAATCAACACAATACTGATGACGTGTGCCATTCGAAACGCCCCAAGCATCAGACTGTCGGCCCGAAAAAAAGAGACCACGAATCGTCCGCAGGAATAAAACAAGAGATACAGACAACACAAAAACCCATCTTTCCAGTGCATCTTGCGGATATTCCACAACAGCAAAAAAATACTCAGATTGATGACTAACTCATACAACATCGTCGGGTGCAAAGCTCGTCCGGGAAATTCCGAGCCCGCGATACTTCCAGGGGGAAACACGATCCCCCAGGGCATATCAGTTGGGACGCCATGCGCATCGCCATTCATAAAATTGCCAAAACGCCCAAAAGTCTGGGCCAGAATCATGCAGAGAGCCGCAATATCAGCCAGCTTCAAAAAAGGAAGCTTCCAGCGGCGCGTCAAGAGCCAACCGACCAGCGTCCCTCCGAGAATCCCACCGTGAATAGCGAGACCACCATGCCAAATTTTAAAAATTTCCAGAACATCCCGGCTGTAATAGGGCCAGTTGAACGCGACATAATAAAGACGACCGCCGACAATGCCGCCAAAGACAGACAGCATGACAAAATTCATCACGTCATTTTCAGACAGCACAAGATTTTTCCGCCGGGCTTCACGCTGCATAATCCGCACTGCGCACATGATCCCAATGGCATACATCAAGCCATAATAACGAAACTGCAAGGGACCGAGCTCAAAAAAAATTGGATGCATAGATTCTCGTTCACAGCAGGAATTTCAAAGAGCCTGTCGTTCCTCTTTTCCTCTTTTTCATTCGTATTTCTCTCAGGATCGTGTTAAAATGTTGACATTCACTTCAGGAAAAGACTTGACTAATTCTCACACATCATGATATAATACCTCGTAAGTTTGATGGACGTTTTTCAGACTGAGAAGAGCATATTTTCAAGGTCAGACAGTATCATATACAGCAATCCGCGTCCTGAATAATCGACAAGTTCCATACGTAACTATAAATTTATATGGAAAGATTGTCAATCGAAAAAGACGTTGAAAAAAATTTTATAAAGAGCTTCTTCAGCATCTTCGAGTCAATGCAATGGCGCCACATGTGTCTAAACTGAAAGTACGCATACGTTACATACCATCAAGAAATTTTTGATCACAATGGAGGAGAACTCGACAGATGGCGAGAGTTATGATAGTAGACGACAGTAAAGTTGTTCGTCACTATTTATCACAGATGGTCGAACTTGCCGATCACACGGCGATCCAGGTGGAATCCGGCGAGAAAGCGTTGGAGCTGCTGGAAGTCCGCGCGAAAAGTGAACCGACCTTGCTACCGGATCTCGTATTTATGGATGTACTCATGTCACCGGGCATGAACGGAATCGAGACGACAAGCAAATTAAAGGCCAGTCCAATTCCGGCCATTGCGGAAGTCCCGGTTGTCTTTCTGACAGGCATCGGAGAACAGGATATCGTCAGTAAAGCCCTGGATGCCGGTGCCATCGACTACATGGTCAAGCCGTCCAGCGCAGAATCGCTCCCCATCTTCCTGAGTAATCTTCGAAAAAAGCTCGACCGCCTTTTGACGATGAGCACCCGCAGTCTTAAGCGAGGAGCAGGTCTCATTGCCGATTTATCGAACGAATATCTCCCCTCCCTGCTCCAGATGCTGCACCTTGAAGATGCCTCCGGCTACGCGACCCTGACGAATACGAGAAAAAAGCAAAGCGCTTCGATGCATATCCGCTACGGAAACATCGAGCACCTTGTGCTGGTCGACACGTCAAAAGGCATTAAGGCTCGTATTGAAAAGGAAGAAGCGTTCTGGAGGCTGCTTAAATGGACAGAAGGGGTATTTTCCTTTGGACGGGCCGACCCTGAACGAATGCCCAAGGGCAAAGCGATGAACCTGGTGGCCCTGCTTTGTACAGTCGATGACAAAAGCATTGCTGATGTCACCACAGGCGTCTCTCAGTCCTCTCAGAATCAGCCGGCAGCCAATGCTGAGAAGCCTGCATTTGAGCCCTATGCCGACTTCAAACAACGTCTAGAACAAGAAATCACCAGTCTCGTTGATGAAAGCCGGGTTGACAGCATTTATTATGTCAGAATTAACAAGGGAAAATCATCCATTCTCCTTCAGGGCCACCATTCTACTGCGTCAGACTCCTTGAAGCTGTTTAAAGACAAAAAAGAATTTGTGGCATTTGTCAGACAAAAAGCCCCGGATTTGGAGAATGGAAAATTTAAAGAAATTTTCTTTTTCCTGGAAGAAGGATATATTGTCCTCAGAAAAGGAACACGAATTGATTATGTCGTGTTAATCGGCAGGGATCAGGATAGCATTGGACAGGGCCGTTTAGCTGCTGCCAGGGCGGCAACGTTCATTCGAAAAGCGGCGATCGAACGGCGTAAGCAACGCGTTACGCATCAATAATTCACATAAATCGTTTCATTGTGTACAAGCGAATTGAGGGGGACTGCGTTCAGGCTGATGTCAGGCATTTGCTCCAGGCTGAATTCTGGAACTCATTCGCAGAAACTCATGTCTAAAAACATACTGATTGTAGATGATTCTGAAATGACCCGGCGCCTCATCTCAACGGCAATTCGGCGTTTAGAGGATATTGAATATGAGGAAGCAAAGGATGGCTTTGAAGCGATTCAAAAACTCCCGACAAACGCCTTTGATATGCTGTTCGTCGATATCAATATGCCCAATATCAACGGCTTAGAACTGATTGACTATTGTAAACAAAGCGAGCAGTATCGTCAGATTCCTATTGTGATCATTTCGACGGAAGACAGCCGAAGAGATCAGGAAAAAGGGCTGGAACTGGGGGCATCAGCCTATCTCCTCAAACCCATTCAACTTGACCAGCTGCTTGATGTCATCAAGACGACGCTTGGAAGAGCCTGATGGTCTTACAGGAAATAATCCCCTATGATGAATCAACAAGACATTGATGAGTTAAATGAGGTCTTTGTCGAAGAATCACAAGAAATTGTTGAGAAGCTCGACAAAGATGTCTTAGAACTGGAAAAATATGTCGGGAAGCCCGAACTGAATAAGGCACTCCTGAACAATATCTTCCGTTACGTTCATACTCTCAAGGGGAACTCTGGCCTGGCAGGGGCTGATAACCTCTGCGATCTCGCTCATAAAATGGAGTCGCTCCTTGATAAGCTTCGAAAAGAAAAGATAGAATTAACGGCCGACATGGTCGATATTCTCTTCGAAGGCATCGATCGAATCAAATCCATACTCCAGGAGGTCAGGACCGGCAGCGAGCACGGGGTTGAAATTCAAGATCTGGTCAAACGGCTCGATCGGCATTTATCAGAAGTCCCCACGCCCTCGCCTGTTACGAAAAAGCCTGACAGTCCCCAACATGCTCTGGGCAAAGCAGGACCCATCAGTCAGGAGTCCTGCGGACTCATTGCCCCATCAAAGAGCCTGATCCCCGATGATATCCAGCGAGTACTCAGCGAATATGAAGAAAGTCGTATGTATGAATGCCTCAGCCGAAAGCTTGGCATCTACGAAGTGGTTCTCAACCTGATGATGAACAGTTTCGAACAGCTTGTCGCCTCAGTCACAGACTCGTTGATGCAGAAGCATGAAGTGATAGCAAAGGTTCCAAGCTCTAAAACAGCGCCAGGATACGATTTACAGGTTCGTATTATTTTTGCATCAGGTCTTGCGGAGAAAGCCCTGCATGATTATCTGAAGAGTCTGAGCGGCCTGACAAAAGAAAATTTTTCTTTAAAAACACTTCTCCCGCTGGAAACCTCGATATCCCAGACAGACGTCCCTGTCCACAAATTCGTCAGGACAGACCTGCCCCCGTTGCTAGAGGATGATCAGCTTGAGATCCCGGCTCCGGTCGCTATCGAAGAACACGGGGCTCCCATCCTCAAGGCCGTACCGCAGCCTGAAAAAAAAACGCCCTCTTCGCATGCCATTTCTCAGAAAGAATTCCTCGATCAATCCGTTAATACCGTCCGTGTCGATATTAAAAAGCTCGACGCCCTCATGAATATCGTCGGCGAATTGGTGCTGGCCAAGGCACGTTACCTCCAGTTCGAGGCAGAGCTGGAAGACAGTCCCGAGCACAAAGCCTTGCGGGACAGCCTGAAAAAAAATAATGATACGACGGCTAAACGCCTCGAAGACCTTCGTGAAGCGGTTCTCCAGGTGCGCATGGTACAGGTCGGCACTCTTTTCAGCCGTTTCCCCCGCATTGTACGGGATATTTCAAAGCAGAGCGGAAAATCAATGTTCCTCATCCGGGAAGGCGAAGAAACAGAAGTCGATAAAGCCGTTGTGGATGAAATGGGGGAGCCGCTGATCCACCTGGTCCGCAACGCCGCCGACCACGGCATCGAATCTCCTGAGATTCGTCGGAAACGAGGAAAACCAGAGGACGGGTCGATCACGCTGAACTCCTACCAGGAAGGCAGCTATATCGTTATCGAGATTCAGGACGATGGTGCCGGAATCGACATTGATACAATCCGCGCGAAAGCTGTAGACATGGGACTGATGGACTCTGATGCCAAGCTCTCCGACAATGAAATGTTAAATTTCATCTTTCACCCGGGTTTTTCAACGGCTCAAAAGGTCACCAGTACATCGGGACGAGGCGTCGGCATGGACTCCGTTAAAGCTGCGATCAGCCGCTTAAAAGGCATTATCGATGTCCAGACGCAAGCCGGCATCGGGACGAAATTTATCGTCAAGCTGCCGTTGACTCTTGCCATCATTCAAGTGCTCTTGATTAAACTCGAACAACAGACTTATGCGATTCCTCTCTCCAGCGTTACAGAGAGCTTCAGACTCAACCCCGAGACGATCGAGATTGTTGACGGGCAGGAGGTCACACAACTCCGTAATGTCGTCCTGCCGCTTTTAAGACTCAAAGAGGCCTTTGGAATCACCACATCGAACACCAGAAACGCTCGTGCCCGAAGCGAACATGATACCACAGAACACAAGCAGCCCCATCCGTTTGTTGCCGTGATTGGCCTTGCAGAGAAAAAAATCGGCCTGGTCGTTGATGAGCTGTTGGAGCAACAGGAAATCGTCATCAAGCCGTTGGGACGCTATCTCCTGAATACCCCAGGATTTGCAGGAGCCACGACACTCGGAGACGGACGGGTCGTACTGATCGTTGACGTCGTCAGCCTAACCGAGAATCTCAATCAACAATACCGGAAGAAGCGAAAAACCTGGAGAAGACAGCCTGTAATCCAGGCTGTTGCTGCAACATAACAACTCTTGCAGAGCAGAAGGACACAGGTGGACGATACCGAACGATTCCCGGCGTCGTGCTGCTTTTGTTATCGCCCGATGGAAGCCAAAGCCGTAGAGACCCAACAACATTCCCAGTCCAAATCGCCTGCCGCGCATCGAGAGACGGGAAGCCCTGAAATTCAACAGGTCTGCTTTATGCTCGCAGGTGGAGAATATGCCATCGATATTTCGCTCGTCAAAGAGATTATTAAGCCTACAGTGGAACCAACTCCGGTTCCACAATCACGGCATTTCGTGGAAGGGGTGATCGACTTACGCGGTGATATTATTCCGATTATCGACCTCAAAAAACGCTTTAATATTGAAGAGGATGACACGGAGTTCACGCGCATTCTGGTAATTAAACGCGAAGACATCATTGTCGGTTTTCTGGTCGATTCCGTCACCGAAGTCATTCGAATCAGAGAAAATATGATCCAGGACGCTCCGGGAAGAGTCGTCGGAATCGACCAGAAATATATTTGGGGAGTCACCAAACGGAGTGCAGACAGTCCTCTTATTATGTTGCTGGATATTCAAAAAATTTTAGGGCTGGATGAAGGACGCTCTGATACTGCAGTTCCAGTATGATCGGCGTCTGCCATATCATTACGAAGCTCGAACTCGGCGGCGCTCAACAAAACACGTTGTACACGATCAAACACCTCGATCGAACGCAGTTCCGCCCGGTCTTGATCTGCGGCTCGGAAGGGCTGCTTGTGGAAGAGGCCAGGATCTGTCATGACGTCCCTCAATATTACCTCCCGGAGCTTGTGCGGGAGCTTCGTCCGTATCAGGATCTGAAAAGCTTTCTGTCACTTCGACGACTACTTCAGCAAGAACTCGATCGACACCCCGGAGAGCCATTTATCGTGCATACTCACAGCTCGAAAGCCGGTATTCTCGGACGATGGGCAGCCCAAAGCGCTGGAATTTCGCATCGTGTTCATTCTATTCACGGCTTTAGCTTCCATGCTCGTCAACACCCAGTCGTCCGCTCTTTGTACATTTTTCTGGAATGGCTGAGCGCGAGGATCACGACGCATTTCATCGCTGTGTCCTCTGCAAACATGAAGACGGGAAGACGTTTCGGATTTTTTCCGCCTTCCCGCGTCAGTCTTATTCGAAGCGGGATCGAGATTCCCCGTTTCCAGAAATTCAGTGCCGCGAAAAACAAGGACTTTGACCACTGGCGCGCGCAAAAACGTCAGCAGCTCGGTCTCTCGGCACAACAGCCTGTTGTTGGAATGATCGCGTGTTTTAAACCGCAAAAGGCCCCGCTTGATTTCATACGAGTGATGCAGCGAGTGATCGAAGAGCTTCCCGATGTCCATGCCCTCATGATCGGCGATGGTATTCTGCGTCCTCGTATTGAGGCTCTTATCGCTGCCTGTGGTCTAAAACGACACATCAGTCTCTTGGGCTGGCGGCATGATATTCCGGAACTCCTGCCGCTCTTTGACGTCCTCGCCCTCACGTCATATTGGGAGGGTCTCCCGCGCGTGTGTCCCCAGGCGATGGCTGCCGGCGTCCCGATTGTCGCCACGAGTGTGGATGGTATTCCGGAAGCGGTTCATGATGGCGGCAACGGCTTTCTCTGCCCGCCCGGGGATATCGAACGTTTTGCCCGGAAACTACGCTACCTGCTGTTACATCCAGATATCGCCAGAGAGTTTGCACAAGAAGGGCAGACACGTGTTGCTGAATTCGACTGTGATCTGATGGTCAGGCAGCAAGAGGAACTCTACCGTACAATAGTTCGTAAGCAATCATAACCCTACTCTCAACAAGTTGAGTCATGCTTATGTTTTCGATATATTTCGCGACATTTTTGCTCGGTCTTCTCTTTGGCAGTTTTTTTAACGTCTGCATCTATCGTATTCCCCGCCAAGAATCAATCGTCTTTCCGGGGTCTCAGTGTCCTCACTGCAATCAGCACATTCAGCCTCGGGATAATATCCCGATCGTCAGCTATCTCCTGCTTGGCGGCAAGTGTCGATTCTGTCACGCTGAAATCTCCTGGCGTTATCCCCTTGTAGAAGCTCTGACAGGCGGGCTCTTTCTATATACCGTCCATCACTTTTCGATCGGCTGGGAAACCCTTGTGTATCTGGTCTTCATCTCAAGCTTGATCGTGATCTCCTTTATCGATATCGACCACCGCATCATTCCCGACGTCATTTCCTTACCCGGCATCCTGCTCGGCTTTTTCGCAGCCGTCTTTGTCCTCCCTCTTCACTGGTACGACTCACTGATCGGAATTCTCCTCGGAGGCGGGATCATTTTAGGGATCGGCATTCTGGGGGAACTCCTGTTCAAAAAAGAAGCAATGGGAGGGGGTGATGTCAAACTATTAGCCATGATTGGCGCATTCCTTGGCTGGAAGCTCGCATTACTCACAATCTTTTTCGGATCGTTGGCAGGTGCCGTCATCGGCCTGCTGCGACGAATCATCACTGGCGACGAATACATCCCTTTCGGGCCTTTCCTGGCACTCGGCGCATTAGCAGCACTGTTTTTGGGGGAGCGCTTTCTGCACTGGTACTGGATAGTCTTACTCCCCTCCCAATAACACGAACACGGATTCGCTTGTATGACAATGAACTCCTCACGGGGCTACACACTGCTTGAAGTGTTGGTTGTACTCTTCATCATCAGCCTGATTTCAGCCGTCAGCACTCCAAATTTTCTCACTTGGCTGCAATCTTACCGCTTACAAGCCGCCGCCGCCAGTCTGAGCAATCACCTGCAAAGTACACGCCTTCTGGCCATCCTGAAAGGAACTCCGCACGAAATGCAGGTACGGCCTGCTACAAAGGGAAATTATTATCAAATCGTCGAAGACCCCAAGGGCGAAGATCGACTCGTCGCAACAATTGGTCGGGTTATTCTTGACAAAGAATTCAGAGGAGTGGTAATATCTTCAACAACTTCGAAAGCGCTGATGTTCACCCCGCGAGGCACGGCAAAAAGCGGCAATATCCAATTACGGAATTCTCGTGGGGAGACGATCAAAATTACAATTTCGCAATATGGGCGTGTCAAAAGCGAATATCTGTAAAGTACACGACGCGTCCAGCAGGCTATGACAAAAAAAGAACTGGAACGTAAGATCATCAAAGCCCTGCATAAAGCCAACCGGGCCAAAACGCTGAAACGCAAGCTGGACAAGGTCAACACAGTCCTCGAACCTATCCAGGCACTTCTCGCCGAAATCTCCTGCGACCCACACGATGAGGCTGCCCCATTTCAGGCTGAACTTTCTTCGCAACGTCTCAGACAGTACAGCGAGCTATGCAGCATCTACAAACAAAAATTTCAACTTGATGCACTCCTGGACAGTATCAGCCGCGAGCAAAAGAAACTTGCAAAAACTCCCGACGAGATGACACAAGAGTGCTTTGAGAATATTACCCGCCGCTTACATATCATACTCGATACGGCTCCTGATCACCCCCGAGCCCTGGACCTTCTCGACCGTCTACACAGCAGCTTTCCTCGCTTTGTAAAGAATTCCCCGGTGAGCACACTTGATATCGATCTCTCGCCATACCAGCAACACGAACTGTCTATTGCGATTGAGTGTCCCCTGAAATCGATCACACAGCATGAAACGCTCACAGGTCAATATCACATATACCTTTCACGCGAGCACAAAAAAGGCCAGTATGCCATCCGCCTTCAGTTCTCCTCAAAACAACTGGAGGATTTTGCCGTCTTCCATGAAGAACTCCATACCAGTGCTGATTATAAGGTCTTTGTCAACGGAACGAGAATGCGGGAAGCGCTTTTCAGCGAATGGTTCCAGTGTTACAGACGCGCGCTGAAGGCTCGAAGCCCTCAATACTGTTATGGTGCCGGCCCCTTCACCCTGAATGTTTTCGGATGCCATAAACTTGCTCAGCCTGATATCGATAAACAGCTTCATAGCTGCTGGTTTTATCAGGGCGAACTGAATCAGGAGTCCGGTTTGTTTGTGATCGCACGCGAACAGATTGCCGACAACATTCGACGACAGCTTCCCGCCTGCGGCTTCTGTCCCTTGCTGACCCAGGAAAAGCTCAGGCTTGGTATGGCGATTCTTCCTGCATATATCAATCCAGAATGCGATCCCGACTGGGAGTATCTCTACGAAGAGAACTTACGTATCGGCGTCGTACCGACAGGCTCCGAGATCGCGATCGTGCTCCGGTCTTCTGAAGGAGAGAGCCTTCATCCGTCAGCATTCATTGAGATCAGTTCCTCTGCTCCGGCCCGCCGGGTGCTTGACTATACAGGCCGTCAGGACAAACGCATCCTTCACAAAAACCGATATAAAGACATTACTCGCTGCCTGCGCTGTGGAACTCCCTATAAAGCGCATACGATGATCTGTCCACACTGCAAACGCGATTTTGCCAAAAACGCACTGTCAGACTTGGACAACACATTGCAGAAGCTGCGCCATACTCAGCCAATCACGTCCCCCCAGCAGGCCCGGAAGCCTGAAGAAACGCGGTCTGGAAGCACGTTGAGCACGACAGTCTCCTTCGATCGCTTATGGCGCGATCCCCAGATTCAGCAGATTCTCTCAAAGGACTCTGCCGAACAGTACTCAACCGGCTCTGACGCTGCTGAGACAATTCAAGAGGATACGCAGCAGGAACGCCAGCATTCTCAACGCATAACGCCAGAGCAGGAACCATTCCAGGAGCATGACAACATCCCGATGTCTCCAGAGGGACTATATGAAAAAAACGTTCAGCCGGCCCATCGTTCTGCTTCGACTGGACCTTTTGCCCTGCACGGAAAGCTCCGCGGTCTTGTCTCGAAAAAATATCGTGAACGCAAAGCGCTTGAAGACGCCTTTTCCGACTCTGACGATTTGACGACGATCTCAACTCCTCCACAACAGACCCAAGCGCCTCCGAGGAGATTCTTCAACACGGCAGATATTCCTCAGCCACCTGGTATTCAGGAAGGAGGCATCCCGACAGCGGCTGATTCAGCCAACGATTCCAAGTCTGGAAACGCAGAGCCAGACATGGATGACGCTCTGGCCGAAGCAATGAAACGATTCACACTTCGAAAAAAATCGATGCTGAGCAAGCGCGGGGTGGTGCGAGTGATTTATCATGCTACGATGGATAAAGAGCACTGCCCCTTATGCGCTTATCTTGATGGCATGGTCATGGAACCCGACGAGCCGGGCACTGACATTTTCAGTCCGCCCCTTTATCCAGGCTGCACATGCAGCCGGGAATATGTGCTTAAAACTGAGAAACCAAGCAAATGGCCTGAAGTCAATTTTCGATTTCCACCTAAAGAGCTTTTAAGCTATCTCCAAAAGCACTCATCGCCACGAAATGACTAAGCGACACACATCAAGCTGAGTACTATACGAAAACAACTGCAAGAATTGTTGTGGCTTTTATCGCTCAAACAGAGCGCGATCGCAGGACGTTTTCCGTATTTTCCAAATCTGATAACAGGACACAAAGACAACAGCACCTAATCCACTCAGTATACTTAATGGAAAGCTGAGACCGAATTGTGAAAGTATCTTTCGATGGCACCACCACAGATCGAGACCATAGTACGGAATCCAGTCGTTCCGATCTCCGGAATTGCTTGAAGCAGTGAGCATAAGCCCTTCCACCGGCAGCCCATCGTTCTGAAAAATTCCGTACAATCCCTGTCTCAGTAGCCAAAGATGTCCGAGCAGATGCGGTAAATTCGGAGTGGCTTGAAGTCGTCGTCCTTCTTCCGAATTTCTAACATCCTCATCAGCAAGCGGCAGTGCGTACTGAATGCGCCAATAATAACTGTGATAATTCACCAGAACTCCGACAAGCTGCTGAAAAATCCCCAGGAGCAGCAGGAAAATAATGATTGCGCGACGAAATTTTCGTGGGGCCCGGGCAGAGAATGAACGATCGAGCCAGACCCCGACAATCAGCATAAAAAACGGCAGGGTCGGTGTCAGATAGCGGGGACCATAGTAAAGCTCATTGGTCGTAAAGGGATAAAACAGAAAAAAACTTGCGATAATACTGAAAAGCAATAAGGCGATTTGCCTGAAACGCCGATAAAAAACAGCAGCGCCAGGGATCGCAAGCAGGATCACTGGTGAATAAAGAATGATGCTCCCTTCAAGGCTCCAGAGATTCTCAGCGAACTGTCTCAGCACGTCTCCATAATAGCAGGTGAATTCGTCGCTGTAACCTGTTTCAAAAAGGCTGCCGAAACGCAGGAGATTATACGTTCCGACAGGTCCGAAGCCTGCGATTCCCAGAGGAACGCTGAAGGCACATAATTTTGTCCGCATGGGAACTGCTGTTCGACTTGCTTGCAGCACAATGAAGAGATACAGGAACGGTAAGACGATAAGAGCGACAATTTTGACGCTCATGGCGATACCAGCCGACAGTCCGGCAAAAACAAGCGCAGTCGTCGCAGAGGCGCTCCCCAGACCGTGCTCTGAGCAGCAAGGATCCTGTCGTGTTCGCGTTTCCGACGAACGAAGCAGCCAATACGCCGACGCGACAAGAAAGAACGTCAGAATCGGCTCGCTGAAATCCAGTTGAGCGTAGACCCAGGCCTGCGTTCCCAGTCCGTACAGACAGCTGCAGACAATCGAGGCATCGCAGGAGCAGCCCAGCCGCAGACAAAATAAAAACAACAGTGCGCAGGACAAGGCCGAGATCGCCGGCTGCCCCAATAAGGTCGTGAACATCGTCAGACGGTCGTATTGAGAAGCAAGCGCCGGCGACAGCGTTGCGAAGAAATGTCCGATCAGATAAAAAGGTAAATTATAGAGGGAATGCCCAATGCCGTATTGGGCGTAAAAAGATCCGTCAGAGGCAACTTTTCCCCAGGGAACTTCTTTGATCGCTACGCTCCCGTACAGAACCATCGAACGCGTGACATCGTAAGTCGTTGTTCCGACTCCGCCGTAACCGTGTCCGCCCATAGAGAGGATATAGAGCGCAGCAAAGCCCAGCATGATCCAGAAAGCGATCTGATGTCGTGAGGTTCTATTCACAATAGGCTTGTCATGAATGACGAAATGTTAGAGACACATGTTAGTGGTCATTCAGCTCTGTTTTTCGGGCTTGCAATAATTTTTCATAAACAGCCTCTGTGCCGGCCACATTCCGCTGAATACTGAAATGTGTGCGCACACGCTGCTGCCCGGCAAGCCCGATTTTCAGACGCAACTCAGCATCCGACAACAATAGCGCCAACGCGTCCCGCAGCGCCGCTGCATCGGCGGGCGGCACTAAGAGTCCGCTTTTCCGATCCTCCACAATTTCCGGGACACCTCCCACTCTCGACGCCACCACGGCAGTACCTATGGCCATCGCTTCGATCACGATTTTCCCGAAAGGCTCTTGCAATGAAGGCAGCGCTAAGACATCAAGCTGCCTCAACATGTCGGGAATGTCGGAACGAAAGCCCCAAAACGTCACATGATCCTGAAGTTTCCAGTGCATGATCGCGTCGCGTAATTGCTGAGTCGAGTGCTCAGTACTGTGTTCCGGTTCTACTCCGACAATCCAGAGCTTCAGGGCCGGAAAGTCCGTGACTAAATCCCGTAAGGCTTCCAGCAGGAAGATGTGCCCTTTGCGAGAGCCAATCTGTCCAACAATTCCAATGACAGGGCCTGAGGATCCTTCTTTGCGTAGTTCAGCAGAATTCGCATAGCTTTGCAAATCGACTCCATCATAGATACGGTGAATTTTCGCCGGCGGCATCTGTTCGTGAAGGAGATAGCGCTCAACAGCCTTTGAGATCGCGATCAGCGCTGAATTTTTCCGGATCAGGGGGCGTCCCAGTCGTCCCAGAGTTTCAATATCGCGAATATGCCCCAGGGAGGGAATTTGAAGCAGCTGCCCCAAGATCCCGGAATAGAGCGCTGCGAAATTGGTGTTGCCATGGATCAGATCCGGCTGCTCGTGCCGGGCCTTTTCCCACAGCAGAGGCATTCGATGAAGAACGCGCATTGCCGTGTAACGATTCAGCCCCGGGAGCACCGGAATCGCTTCGCATCGAATGTCAATAGCATCAAGCTCTTGCGTTAACGCCCCTTCAGGGGCCAGAACAACAGGCTCGTATCGCGCTCGATTGCATCTGCTCAAAAAATTCACCAGAGCGATTTCTGCTCCTCCAAGATATGAAACGTGGTTCACATACAGGATTTTTGCTTTCTTCATACACTGAAAATTCGAAATGTCACTGAAGCATCAATCGCTTTCAAGCCTGCCAAGGGATCGGATCACAGCTCATCATGACCAGTTTGCCCCAAACGGTACAACGCATAGACCTTGGCTCAGTAAGTTTCTCGATCAGCCTTTCAGGGACTGTAAGGCCACCGCGACCTCTGCGCCCAGACGGGCATTGTTTTTAATCAGGGCAATGTTCGACCCGAGACTTTCGCCTCTGGTGAGGACTTTCATACGGTCCAATAAAAAGGGAGTCACTTCTTTTCCCTCTATACCCTGTTCGCGGGCATCTCGAAGTGCGCAATCCACAGCCTTCTGCATCTCCTCCGGATCCATAGAATCCTCTTCGGGAATCGGGTTGCCGATAATCAAACCGCCCTCCAGACCCAGCTCCCATTTGGTATGAATTATCCGGGCGATTTCCTCGGGACTTTCCACGCGATAGCCTGCCGGAATACCGCTGTGTCTGGTATAAAATGCTGGAAATTCATCGCTTTGATAGCTCAGGGTCGGTACGCCCATCGTTTCGAGATATTCCATTGTCAGCTTCAGATCGAGGATCGCTTTGGCGCCGGCAGAGATCACCGCCACGTCGGTCTTCGCCAATTCCTGCAAATCCGCTGAAATATCAAAGGTCTTTTCGGCATGACGATGCACCCCGCCGATGCCTCCGGTGACAAAAATGTCGATGCCGGCCAGTTTCGCGCAAATCATGGTGGCCGCTACGGTCGTGGAAGCATGCAATTTTTTACTGAGCACAATGGGCAGGTCTCTCCGGCTGGCTTTGACAATATGTTTTTCCGTGGCCAGCAACTGCATCTGCTCTTCTGAAAGACCGACACAAATATCTCCGTCGATAATCGCAATAGTGGCCGGCATCGCACCTGTTTCCGAGACGATCTGCTCGACCTCTTTCGCGGTCTTCAAGTTGTCCGGATACGGCATTCCATGTGAGATAATAGTCGATTCCAAAGCCACAACCGGCAACCCGGCATCGAGCGCATGCTGGACGTCATCTGAACATATAAGATATTTTTGCATCATTTACTCACCTTTCGTCTCTCCCGCAAAAACGTAAGATAATTTCCGGGGAACTGCAATTTTCACTGTCGAAGCAGGAAGCTAACGCTTGACAGCGTTTAAAAGATACGTCATTATTCACACTCTGTTCCGACTGGAGCGTCAAACAAGCAGCTGCCAAGCCAAAGCTGACCGAGCTCTCAGCACTAAACTTGTGAAAACAGCCGCAGACGAACCCGGCGACAAAGGCATCGCCGGCTCCATTGACATTACGTGTCCGCGCAGCCAGGGCGGGAAACAGCCGTCCCTGCCCTCTATCTTTCTGAAAAGCATAGACGCCCTTTGGTCCCAGCGTAACGAGCATCCTGTTAAATTTCCCTCTCACAGATTGCACGAGCGCTTCCAGCTCTTCCTCTGTCGCAGCGAACGTTTCCAGCGTCACATCCTTTCCCATTTTTTGAGCGACTGCGATCAGTTCCGGGAGGTTCGGACTGATGGTATCGAGCGGCCCGGCCATGTCGAGCAGTTTTTGAGATTTTTCGACAGACACGGGCTCGATGAGATAAGGAATCCGGTGTATGCGGCACAGTCCTGCCGCATAGCGCAAACTCTCGAGCGGCAAATTTGTCTCTAAGACCACAAAACAGCTCTGCTTGAACAGATCCTCATACTGCGTCAGATACTCCGGATCGATTTTCTGCGTGATGTCCATATCAGAAACCGCGACCGCCAGATCGCGCTTGTCATCCAGCACAGAAAGATACGTCCCGCTGCACTCGCCGGGCACAATACGCAGGTGTTCGAGTCGAACACCTGCCCGCCGGGTCTGCTCTGAAAGTTCACGCCCGGCAGCATCATCTCCCACAGCGCTCAAGAGATAGACTGGCACATCCAGCAGAGCCAAATTATGCGCAATATTGCGTCCCACTCCGCCGGCCGAACGAGACACCTGTCCGGGGTTTGAGGTTTCGGGTATCAGCGATCGCAACGCGCTTCCGCTTATATCAAGATTGCTGGCGCCGACGACTGTGACATATGCTTCCATACATGAATCCGGGGAATCCTCATAAATTTTCCCTCGGGCGACATCACCACACCGCCTGCTTCAGGAAAAAAAGATTCTGACACGATAAAAACGGAACACGCACGATTCCACAATGTGTCAGGGACATTTGTCAAAGAAAAAAGGCCCTTTGACACAAAATGTTCGGGCCCCGCCTGTATAAAATCTTGACAAATTCGCAGAGGACAGGCTGTGCTTACAAGAGAACGCCTTTTAAGACTACACATCCACTGCGTTATCAAAAAGGCCTCACTGTTTGCAGTGATGCGGCAGTGTTCTCTGTATTTTTGAGCTTCAGTGCAAAGGAAGAAAAATTTTTCTTGACCTTCGCTGAAAAACAAGGTAGTATTCAAATACTTTCATGCGTTATTGTAACGCTGTTGTTTCATGACAGTCCAGGCAACACAACCGTTATATGAGGAAGATCCCAGATGAAGACATTTTTTTGTGGATGCCTCTGCATCCTTTTAAATGCTCTGCCAGCTTTTGCAGCGCAGAAGACCATGACTGATTTGCAGTATTGGTTTGCACCGGATCACATTCAAAGCATACTGTCTTTTGATCAGGAAGTGGAGACCAGCCATCATTTCCGCTCAAATCCTGAACGTTTTGTGCTTGAGATCGCCAACTGCCAGGCGGCACTGGGCAAACAAACAATTTTTGTCAGCGACATTACCTTGCAGAAGATTCGGATCCAGCCCTTAAGCAATAACACCTTGCAGGTGGTCTTCGATCTCTCGCAGAGTGCCGATGCCACAGTGCAAACCCTCCACAGCAACAATGGCCGGCCCGACAGGGTGGTGGTCAACCTCTTTGACAAAACAGCCCGCGTGCAGCAGCAGCAGGAACGGCAGCCCATGCTTCAGGAACTACAGCAGCAGCAATATCCCATTCTGGTCTTAGATCCCGGACATGGCGGACGGGACCCAGGGGCGGTGAGTAATGGTTTAAAAGAAAAAGATATTACGCTGGATCTGGCGAAACGTATTCAGGCCATTTTGCAAAAAGACGCGCCGCATATCAAAACATACCTGACACGCGACGGCGATTATTTTCTGCCTTTGCCAAAGCGCACCGAAATTGCGAAAGATTATCATGCCGATCTGTTCATCAGCCTGCATAGCAATTCGAACAAGCACACGCACGTCCATGGTTTTTCCGTCTACACACTTTCAGAAAAAGCCACCGACGCAGCGGCTAAAAACTTGGCGGAAAAGGAAAATGCGGCGGATTTACTGTTTGGGGGCCTGGAGACCCCGACGCCAACACAAGACGATCCACTCTTAACCTTTGTGCTGGCAGACCTTTCCACAAAAGCCTCTCTGCAACACAGCCTGACCTTCGGAAGCATGTCCTTAAACACGGCCATACAGGGCTTGCAATCGTACAATATTCATAAAGAAGGCTTACGGCGCGCAAATTTTGTCGTGCTGCGTTCAGCAGATATGCCAGCCGTACTGGTAGAAGCCTGTTACGTGAGCAATAAGCGCGAAGCATCGCTCTTGAAACGCAAGGATTTTCGTGACGATATTGCCGCAGCATTAGCTAAAAGCATTATCACGTATTTTCAGCAGCCTGGAACGTCCAATCGTCCGGCAGTGGTGCAGGCCCAGACAACAGCGTCACTCCATGCAGTCCCTCCAATGCCCGCAGCGTCAGAGCCGAAAGTCCATGTGGTCAAATCCGGAGAAACGCTCTCAGTGATTGCCGGCCGCTATGACATCGATTTCTCACGTTTACTCCAAATCAACAAACTCTCCAGCGCAGATGTAATTTATGTCGGACAACGTCTATGGATACCGTAACTCCCCGCATTATTCTTGCGTCCTCTTCTCCTCGAAGGAAAGCACTCCTCCAACAAATCCATCTTTCTTTCGATGTCATCGCCAGCCACGCCGATGAACATTTCGATCATACGCTGCCTCCCGAACAGACTGCTGAAGCACTTGCCCTCCGCAAAGCTCAGGAAGTCGCAGGATCACATCCTGATGCCATCGTGATCGGAGCCGACACGATCGTGCTTGACGGCGGGCAGATACTTGGCAAGCCGAGGCATGAAGACGACGCCTTTCGGATGCTTAGCAGGCTGAGCAACAAAGAACATCGTGTCATTACCGGACTTGCTCTGCTTTCAGGACAGGAAAACACATTCGTTCGGCACGAAAGTACCAGGGTGAAGCTCGCTGCGCTCTCGCCGCAAGCCATTCAACGCTACATCGACAGCGGAGAGCCGATGGGTAAAGCCGGGGCCTATGCGATTCAAGGACGAGGCGCGATTTTTATTGAATGGATTCACGGCTGCTACAACAATGTTGTCGGCCTGCCCTTATTCCTGCTGAACAGTATGCTGGAGGAGCTACGAGACAGCCAGAGATAACAGCGAGCGCCCCCTTTTCACACGTGTGTTTCAGCTGGCTCTCTCACAATTTTTTCTTGACAAGGAAAAACGGGCGGTAATATTTTGCCTGTTCTTAATGTAAACAGCCGCGTACAAGCGCGTATCTTCTGTAATAGTGAAGGAGGACTTTATTCCATGCCGATTTACGAGTACAAATGTGAAAACTGCAACGAAACCTTCGAGATCCTGCAAAAATTTCATGACGCCCCCTTAACGCAATGCACAAGATGCAGCAAAGGACCAGTAAAAAAATTGATCTCGGTTTCATCCTTTGTCCTGAAAGGGGCAGGATTCTATGTCAACGACTATAAAAAATCATCATCCGGTGACAGTTCGTCAAGTAAAACAACGACAAGCAGCTCAAGCGACAAATCAAGCAGCAGCTCCAGCAGCAGCTCCAGCAGCAGTTCTGCAAGCAGCAGCGCAGCCGCCGACAAGGATTAACTCTGCCAAAAGGTAAGGAGCCTTCCCGGGAAACAGTCATGGGCGGCTCCTGCTGTTCAAAGAAAAAGATGAGGATGCGAGTCTTTTTAAGTGGAAAAGAGCATCAAGACTGGCGTGGGGAAATTTCTGATTTTCTCACTCAGCAGCACATTGATTGTATTGATCCGATGAGCTGCCCGCCGGAGTTCTCATCACTTTTCAAGCAACTCAAAACCCTCGAAAGCTGCGATCTTTTGATTGCGAACTTTCTCGGACTGCACAACAGACAGCTGCTCTCGATCTTGGAGATCAGCTATGCCTCAAAGCTTGCCAAAGAGATCATAATTGTTGACGATATTTCCCTTCACAAAGAGTGGCTGGAGCGCCTGCCCTACTCCAAACTGTTCGTCAATCTCGAAGAAGCAAAGTGCTATCTGGATACCTTCTCCATTTCAGGCCGGAGGCAAGCACGATTTTTCGGATGAAAAGATTGCTCCTCATCCGGCTTCAATTCTGGAGAGAATGTATGAGTTATTTGAATGCAATGTCTATCACTTTGTTATCAGAAAAAATGATGTGTAAGCCTTCTTTTTCATAAATCCATTTGCAACGGGTCGGCACGCGAATTTTTTTGTCCGGTGATCCCAAAATAGCCAGCACATCCTCTTCGGTGCCGTTGGGTTGGAGGGTGATTTCCGTGTTGTGCTGCGATGACGGGTCGGCAGCGACAGACACAGGCTTCGATCCGTCCGAGGGGGACGTAGCAGAGTCGTGGAATATTGAGGGCAGGTCGTCTTTCGTGACGATTGGCTTCTTGTACATAGCGGGGAAGGGATACGGTTCTTTGTTTGACATGCTATAGTACCACATCCATTCTTGAGCAGTGGGATCGAGAATGCCCAGAGCTTTCCCCAGACGTTTGATTACTTCAGGTTTTGTTGGCCGTCTTTCTTCAGTTTCAATACTTGCCAGATAAGAATTTCCAAAGTCAATTTCAAGTCGTTCTCGCTGCAAAATCTTTTCACGGCGAAATCGTATGTATTGTCCGAAAGTCATCATGTTTATTTATAAATAAACGATAGTTCTGTCAAGTGAAAAAAACAGAGTCGAAAGATGACAATGAATATTCAACTGGATACTGTAATTTTATGTCTTCTAAAGCAGGAATGAGGTTTGATGAAGGGAGAACGCGGCAATTTTCTCCTGGAAAGATTGTTGGAGGTCTTGTCCGTGAATATTTAAGGGAACAATTGTTGTCGTTTTTGGAAGTGGAATTCCCTGCTGAGTAAGTTTTTTTGGCCGTTTTTCCCACTACTGAGAACTTAAGAAGAATCTCAATTGCAGGAGATCCTTCGTCGCGGGCTCCTCAGGATGACGGGGGGGAGGCGGGGACTCCTTAGGATGTCAAAATATAAAGAACTCCTCAGGATGACAGAAAGTACATTATGTTAGGTATATGCTCCTGTAGTGATTCTGACAAGAGTCCAACATCACCAAGCTCCAGCAGAACACTTGTCGGAACGTGGATTGGGATACAGAAGGCTTAAGGCTTTCGGCACAATAACATTTCAGCCGAATGGCCGATTTTTTAATTCTCCATCTGACGAGTCAGACATATATACTGTTAATTTTTCAAAAAATCCGCACCATCTCAATCTCATCGGAAGTTTTGCTTTCTGACAAGGAAAAGGAATGTGATAGGAAGTCCCTGCTGGATCATGCTAACATATTGCTACTTTCAGTAATATTTTGAAATATTAATAAATCAGTTTACCTTCTTTACGAGAACACGTTTTATCATAAATTATTTCTCTTTGAAATACACGCCATATCGCTAGACAATGGATAAACTCGATGATATAGAAAAAATTTTAAATAATTTCCATGATGGGGATATTGTTAATTATAAGAAAAATGAAAAAAAGCTTGACAGCGTTTGGATCGGAAATTTTATGAGAGCTCGACTCGGTCATAGAATGCCCCATAACGTCCCGTAACGCGGCCTGTTTTTGACAAGCAATAGCAGATTGATTTGATACGCTTCCCCGTAAACGTTGCATATAAGGCGAATTACGAGGTCGAAAAAAGCCATGGCATACAGAGTAATCTGTAGCAGGTATACTTTGCTTCCGGCAACAGCAACGGGGGTTGTGGGTTGTGTTTGACGGTAAATTTCAGTATGGTTCAGGGTACACTGCTACTCGCATCCCATGCACGGCAGGTTAAGTTTTTTGTCGTCCCGTTAAATTTATCGGTCTTACAAAATGTCCAGCTCTGTGTTAGCAATCTGTTTTCAGATTTTGTACTCTTTGCCGCGCTTCCAGATCAAATATATCTGTCTCATTACGTTTCTTCTTTATGCGCCGCATGCCGATGCATGGGAGCACGTGATCACAAAGCATTTTTATATCCACTATCAGCCTGTCGATCGCCGCATAGCTCAACAGCTCTCCCAAGAATCTGACGCCATCCATCAACATATCAGCAAAGATATCGGCTATCGTTCAACACGCAGGACGGCTGTCTATCTCTGTCCTGATGTCGAATGTTTCGAACGGCAGCAGCCGGGTTCACAAAAAGCTCCCAGATGGGCTGTCGGCCTGGCCTATCCGCAGCTCAACCGTATTGTTATGCGCACGGCCGTGACAGCGAAAGAAGGCGGGCAGATAAAACCGCTTGAGATTTTCACGCATGAAACAGCACATATCATTTTGGAACAGGCGCTGGCAGAACGCGGCGGGGCGCCGCGCTGGCTTTCGGAAGGCTTTTCAATGCTTCATGCCCGGCAGTGGACCATACACAGACAGCAAACGATTGCCGAAGTCACACTTCGCAAGCGCTTTATTCCATTACGTCTTCTGACCGTCAGCTTTCCTGCCGACGAACGCTCCGCCCGCATTGCCTATGCCCAGAGTTTCAGTCTTGTCTCCTTTTTGCTGCATCATAGCAATCGACAACTCTTTCCTGAATTCATTGCAGCCCTGAAGCGTGGCATGGATACCGATACTGCTCTGCGGGCATCGTTCGGCATCAGCCTCAAGACGCTGGAGCACGACTGGCAGGCCTCCCTTGCAGAGCGTTACTCCTGCTTCGAATACCTCAGCAACAGCGCTCTGCTCTGGTTCGTACTCAGCCTGATCGTCATCTCGGCCTACCTGATGAAATGTCGGCAGGCAAAGCGCATTCAAGAGGCCTGGGAAGAAGACGAGGCCGAGGAGACAGATGATGCGCCGAAATAATTCTTGCTTTTTCTTAACAGACAACATCATATTTCATATATGATATGTGATATACGTACTAACACCCATATAAGGGCCGCTGATAATGCCGTGATGATTCTGCTGTGCATGTCCATCGGCGCCATTCATTGGCATGCCTTAAGTTTTTCAGACAGAAGCGCCGCCCCATTTTTCTCCCGCCCGAAAGGTCACAAGCAAAGCGCTTGCCCGCAAAGACAGGATTTTTAGGGGACGGGTGTGATAAATTTTTCTTGACAGCATCCTTTTTTTACGCTGCTGTTCGCAGCAGCTTCAACACCATCCTTAATAAATGTTCAAAAAGAATTACTGTGGAGAATTTAACTTTTGGGAGGACCAATACATGCCTTTAGTCACCAGTAAAGAAATGTTTAAAAAAGCCTATGACGGCGGCTACGCCATTGGTGGATTCAATGTCAACAATATGGAACTGCTTCAGGCAATCGTCGAGGCCGGTAATGAAGAAAAATCGCCGCTGATCCTGCAGGTATCGGCAGGCGCCAGAAAATACGCCAATCCGGTCTATCTCAAGAAATTGGTTGAAGCGGCCATTGCCACAACTGATATTCCGATCGTGCTGCATCTTGATCATGGTGACAGCTTTGAGATGTGTAAATCCTGCGTTGATGACGGTTTCAGCTCGGTCATGATCGACGCCTCAAAGTACGCGTTTGAAAAAAATATCGACATCACAAAACAGGTGGTGGAATATGCCCATGACAAAGGAGTGGTTGTTGAAGCTGAACTCGGCAAACTGGCGGGCATCGAAGATGCTGTGAACGTCTCTGAGCAAGACGCTGTGTTCACCAATCCAGAAGAAGTTGCTGAGTTTGTCGAAAAGACCAGCGTCGATTCCCTGGCAATTGCGATTGGAACCAGCCACGGCGCATTTAAGTTCAAAGGCGAGCCAAAACTCGACTTCGATCGTCTGCATCGTATTGAAAAAATGATTCCGGGCTTTCCGATCGTGCTGCACGGGTCCTCCTCAGTTCCCCAGGAGTATGTTGCCAAATGCAACGAATACGGCGGAGCACTGCCTGGCGCTCAGGGTGTGCCGGAGCCTATGCTGAGGGAAGCTGCAAAATCTGCTGTCTGTAAGATCAATATCGATACGGATTTACGCCTTGTCATGACCGCCACCATCCGCGAAGTCTTCACCAAAAGCCCGGCAGAATTCGATCCAAGAAAATATCTTGGGCCAGGCCGCAGCGCAGTGAAAGAACTTGTACGCCACAAATTAATCGAGGTGCTCGGTTCTGCCGGCAAAGCGTGAGTTCTTGTTAAAAGCGTCCTGCTCCTTTTCTCACACGAAGTGAGGGAACGCTTGACCAGTCCTGTGGCGACGCTCTGCGTCGCCACAGCAGTGCCCCCCGATATTCCGGCATCCCGTCCTGGGAACTGCGCGACGCTCTCCTGAGCCGAATCACATCCAGATGATTTTTTCATACTCACAGCACGACTTCCTAAAACTTCCGCCTTTTTCATTGACAATTTTTTTCTGCCCTGATAGTCAAAAGCTTATATATTCGTTGCTATAATGTCAAATCACAAAACGTGAAGCAAAGTCATGAAACATGAAAAATCGTGCGGGGCGATTATTTTCCGGCAGAAAGCACAGGGCTATGAATTTTTAATTGTTGAACAGCGTAAGGGCCGCCATTGGGGTTTCCCCAAGGGACACGTCGAATGCGGAGAGACTGAAAAACAAACGACTCATCGTGAAATCTATGAAGAAACCGGGCTGACAATCGAGATACTGGAAGATTTCCGCAAGGAAATTCAGTATTATGTTAAAAGCAATGTCGTCAAAACAGTGGTCTTTTTTCTGGCTCGGGCCTTATCGGATGAGGTGCAGTATATCTTGCCCGAAATTGCGGGACACAAGTGGCTTTCCTTTTCCGATGCCCTCAAGCAATTGACCTTCAGCAGTCAAAAAAATTTATTGCAGAAGGCGTATCACTGCCTGCCACTTGATCTGCATGAAAATGTTGGCGGGGATTCGGCTATCACGTGAAGTCTTCTGCGTGTTCGAGCGTCCACTTTCCGCGAAGCGAAGGAGAGTGCAACGCGCGCTTGAGTTCCGTTAAAAATCGGCTTCGCGTCACCTCCCGCGCTCCCAGACTGACAAGATGCGCTGTCCTCACCTGGCAGTCTATAAACTCAACGTGCCGCTTTTTGAGATATTGTGTGAGATAGTACAGAGCGACTTTTGACGCATTGCTTGCGTGGGCAAACATCGATTCTCCGAAAAAACAGCGTCCCAGCGACACACCATAGAGTCCGCCGGCCAGCCGCCCCCCATGCCACGCTTCGACAGAATGAGCAAAGCCGGCATCGTGAAGTACTGTATAGGCGCGAATCATCTCGTCCACAAGCCAGGTTCCCCTCTGCCCGGGACGCTGAATGTCGGCGCAGGCACGGATCACCTGCTCAAAGGCCCGGTCGAGTGTGACTCGAAAGGCCTGCTGCCGTATGATCTTCCGCAAACTCCTTGACACATAAAATTCATCGGGATAGAGCACGAGTCGCGGGTCCGGCGACCACCATAAAACCGGAGTCCCGTGCTCATACCAAGGGAAAATTCCGGAAGAATATGCTGCCAGCAGCCGCTCCAGCGACAAATCGCCGCCGATCGCCAGCAAGCCGTTCTCTTCAGACAAATGAGGCGCTGGAAAAATATACTCTTCTGTCAGATGATAGACAGGCATTTTGCTGAAGCCTTTTTTTTTAACAGCCAGGGACAAACATCTTCTGGAACACTGATCAACTATCTACAGAAAAGAGGCGATTTTTTGCAATAGTTTTTTCATGACAGGCGCCGTCAAAAACAGCTTTGAGATCATCCCGGGCTTGACAAAACCCGGCTATCATGCAAAGTTATCCGAACGGAAACATTTTGCGAGTATGTGCTTTGACTTGTCGAATTACGTTGCGCCGCGCCTGTCGATTATGGACGCCGCTGCTATTGCTGCCATGAAATGTGCGCTTATGAGGCGCCATTGAACTTCAAGGCGGATTGCTCTATCGAATATTTCAGCGAGCGTAACAAGACAGCATAATGGAGCAGAGCCTGCAAACCCCTGCAACGTAGATGTTTCACACGAGGGTAACACGACATGAAAGAGCGCAAAGAATCTCCTGTATCGACGTTGTTCTCTGTCTCCTTTACCCCTTTATGGAGCAATACAAACCATGGAAAAGGTGAAACAAGACATTCTGCGAGAGCTTGACGAACTTGCAGAAGACTTATACACACTCAGCAAAACATTATACGACAACCCAGAAGTCGCTTTTGAAGAATACCAGACAAGTGCCACCCTCGGAACGTACCTCGAAGGTCAAGGTTTTGAGGTCGAATACGGAGTCGGAGATCTGGAAACAGCATTTTATGCTAAACGTCCTGGAAAAGAAACACGACCTGCGCTTGCATTTTTGGCAGAGTATGATGCTCTGCCAAACATCGGTCACGGCTGCGGACACAATCTCATTGCCGCCGCAAGTATCGGTGCCGGCGTGGCACTCAGTCGCCATCTTGATGCGATCGATGGGAGCATGACGATCATCGGTACGCCTGCAGAAGAAGGCGGCGGCGGAAAAGTCATACTGATTAACGCCGGTGTCTTCGATAAAATTGATGCTGCCATGATGTTCCATCCCGGTTCCAGGAATTTAGTCGGCAGCGAGTCCCTGGGACGCATCAAATTCGACGTTGAATTCTTCGGGAAGACCGCTCATGCTGCCGCAGAGCCTGAAGAGGGCCTGAATGCGCTTGATGCCCTCATTGCCCTATTTTGCAATATTGGCCTGCTGCGTCAACAGCTGAAAGATGACGCCCGGGTGCATGGCGTCATTCTGAAGGGCGGCGACGTGCCTAACGTCATTCCGGATTATACTTCCGCCCAATTTTATGTACGCGCATTGAATCTTGATTATCTTGAAGACGTGTACAGGAAGGTGTGTCACTGTGCCGAAGCAGCAGCGCTGGCGACCGGGACTGAGCTCAGAATCACTGAATATCCATTACGCTATGAGCCGAGGAAGCGCAGCCGTGAGCTGGAAAAAATATTTCAAACGTACATGGAGACATTTGGCCTGGAGGCAGAACAAGAGGAGTCAGGCAAGATGGGGTCAACTGATCTAGGTAATCTGAGTCGGCGGATTCCAGCGATTCATCCCTATCTGGCAATCGTGGATAACAACGTTCCTGGGCATTCAAAAGCACTGGCGGATGCGACCATGACCCCGCGCGGCCAGAACGCAATGTTGAACGCCGCAAAACTGCTCGCACTCACCGCATACGACTACTTGAGCTCGAAGGAGCTGCAAAGCAAAGTTGCTGAAGAATTTCAACGGACATAACTCAATTGTCGGCAGCTTCCCTGCGCCCGGAACTGGCTCAGGGAAATCTTGTATCGATCAGACAGGGAGAAAACACACGATGGAAAACATCGATCTATTACATTCAGTGGTCAGTATGCTGGTGGCTGATGGACAACTGCCGCCTCAAGAAAGCGAATTTTTAAAAGGCCTGTGCCGGCGTCTTAATTTGTCGGATGCTGTGCTGGAAGATGTCTTTGGAAAGTTCGAGCAAGGTGATGCCTATGTCTACCTTCCACAAGACGAGGACGAGCGGAAACAGCTGCTGAACTATCTGATACAGGCGATTGTGGCAGACGGGAAAGTGGCTCCTCAGGAGCGTCAGCTCCTGGAAGCCGTTACCAGGCGACTGGGAATTTCCCAAAACGATTTTCAGGACATGCTCAATGTTCTGCTCTGCACAGATTCCGAAGACACGACAGAGTAAGGCCCAAAACAACGAACATGACTGCCGGGAACAAGGCCCCTCGTGTTCAGTGTACTGCGAGCTCAGAGAGTTTCGTCCTGTGCCATGGAGACACAGGATCCAGAAAAGAAGCGACAAAAAAGAACTTTGTGCGTTTCTTGTTGACATTTTTGTGCCATTAAGTACAGAAGGTTTGTTAAAAGACAGAGCATCCTTGTTTTGAGCGAAGCACCGTTATCATTTACAGCATAAAGAAGACACAGGACATGCACAAAAAACTTTTCATTCCAGGTCCGGTTGACGTTCGGGAAGATGTACTCCAGGCGCTGGCAAGTCCGATGATCGGCCATCGCACTGAAGCTGCGTCAACATTACAGCGGGAAATCAGCGACATGGCGAAACAGCTGTTCCATACGGAAAACCAAATCCTGCTTTCCACATCATCGGGAAGCGGCTTAATGGAAGGCGCTATCCGATCATGCACGAGAAAAAAAGCTGTCGTGTTTTCAATGGGCGCTTTTGGAGACCGCTGGTATTCCATGGCACAAAGTAATAACGTGCCTGCCGATAAAATTTCAGTGCCCTGGGGACAGGCCATCACAGCTGAAATAGTGGATAACACTCTTGCCGACGGACACTACGACCTCATGACCATCACCCACAACGAAACCTCAACCGGTGTGACCTGCCCGGTTGAGGAGATCGCCGAGGTGATGAAGACCTATCCGGGTCTTGTCTGGTGCATGGATGCCGTCAGCTCAATGGGAGGTACGAAAATCGATGTCGACGCCCTGGGAGTAGATGTCTGTATTACATCGACCCAGAAAGCGATCGGCCTGCCTCCGGGACTGTCAATCTGTTCAATGTCGGAAAAGGCCGTCAGAGCGGCTCGTCAGGTTAAATACAGAGGCAGCTATCTCGACTTATCGAAATTGTATGATAATGTCACGAAAAAAAATTATCAATACCCCTCGACGCCGTCGCTGCCTCACATGTTTGCACTGCATTATCAACTGAATCGTATCCTCAATGAAGAAGGGATGGAGAATCGTTTCGCCCGGCATCTGGCTATGGCTGAACAGGTTCGTCAATGGGCCCGAACGCACTTTCGACTTTTTGCAGATGAACGATACCTCTCCGCGACTGTCACGGCAATCGACAACGTGAGAGGCATCAGCGTGGCGGAACTGAACACACAGCTCGGCGACTGCGGCTTTATGCTCTCAAATGGCTACGGCCCTTTGAAAGAGCGCACGTTCCGCATTGCGCACATGGCCGATTACACCCAGGAAGATATCAATGACCTGCTCAATACCATCGACGACATTTTAGGCGTATAAGTCGTCTTGTATACAAACTCTGAAAAGAGATTTCAGAAAGTGTTTTCTCTTTTCATATTCCAGAAATTCTTCCTCCTTATGCTTACGATCAAGCCACTGAAAGCTTACAGGCCGATTCCGGAACTGGCCGCTCAAATCGCCTCTCTGCCTTACGACGTCATAAACAGTGACGAAGCTCGTGAGGCAGCACAAGATAAGCCAAATTCTTTCCTGCACGTTATCAAGGCCGAAATCGATTTCCCTCCTGGCATCGACAGCCATGCGCCGCAGGTTTACGAACAGGCTCGCGCCAATCTGTACGCGCTTATCAGAGACGAAAAATTACGGCAGGAAGAGACTGATGTTTTCTATATCTACCAAGAGATCATGAACGACCGTAAGCAGCGTGGACTGGTCGTTTGCAACGCCATCGACGACTATCTCAAAGGGCGGATTAAAATTCACGAACATACCCGTCCCGATAAAGAGCAGGATCGTATCAAACATACGGATGTCTGCAATGCGAATACCGGCCTCATCTTTCTGACCTATCGTTCGCAGGAACAGATCGATCAGCTTGTGAACAACTGGATAGAAACGCATACACCGATTTACGACTTCCAGTCGGATGACGGAATTCGGCATACGGTTTGGCGGATTGATGATGGATCGCTCATCAAGACCCTGACTGCCGCATTTGCCCGTATCGATGCGCTCTATGTTGCCGACGGACACCACCGCATTGCCTCTGCAGCAAAAGTAGGGCAAATGCGGCGGGAGCAACATCCCGGATATCACGGAAACGAACCCTTCAATTATTTTCTCTCAGTGCTGGTGCCGGACGATCAAATTCATATTATGAGTTACAATCGGGTGGTCAGTGATTTACACGGCCTGTCGGCGCAGGCATTTTTACAGCGTTTGAACAGCGCCTTCGACGTGCAGGTCTGTGAACACGGGCCTTATCATCCTGAGGAAGTACATCGTTTCGGCATGTTCCTTGAGGGAAAATGGTATCGTCTTACGGCCAAAGCGGAGTCTTATGAGGCCCGCGATCCGATTTCACGCCTGGACGTGGAAATTTTACAGCGGAAGCTGCTGTCACCGATTCTGGGAATCAACGATCCCAAAAGCGATACACGCATCGATTTTGTCGGCGGCATTCGGGGTTCGCAGGAGCTGGAACGGCGTGTGCGAACTGGTATGAGCGCGGCGTTTGTCCTTTACCCGACCAGCATTGAAGATGTCATGGCAGTGGCGGACGCCGGCCAGGTGATGCCTCCGAAATCCACCTGGTTCGAGCCAAAACTTCGCAGCGGCTTATTCGTGCATACATTGTCGTGATGCTGTTGTCTCTGTCACAAAAAGACCGCGGAACACATTGCATTCTCAGCTGTTCCGCGCATTACATACGTCGGATTACTGCGAAACGTCAAAATTAATTCTTGACATTTTCTTTTCAATCAGAGCTGAGTTTACAGGGGGTGTCAAAGTGGCATCAATCATTGTTGACCTAAAGGTCAGGGAGGTGGTGTTGGGAGAAAGCAAAAGTATTTTCACGACGCCGGAGGCAAAGTTTTTCTGAAAATGCCGGCAATAAGCTTAGGTTTTATGTGGTAATTCTGCGAATTCGACGATGTTTTTCATAAAATCATCATAAGGGAGGAAGGTCATAGTATGAAAAAAATAAGTGCAGCAGTATTCTGTCTTATCCTTGCGGCAGCTCTTTCAGCATCTGCCGACATCAAAAATCCGGACACCTTCATCAAGGTTACGTATGGAACTGTCCCGACCCTCGATCCTGCGACCAACTACAATACCACCGGTTCGCAGCGTCTTGAAAATATCTACGATATGCTCATCCGTCGAGACGGGTCGTCCACGGACAAGTTTGTGCCGGATTTAGCAACGGAAGTGCCCAGCATCGAGAATGGCTTGATCTCTGAAGAGGGAACAACCTACAGCTTTCCTATCCGTGAAGGAGTAAAGTTCCATGCTGGCGGTGATCTCACCCCAGAAGACGTGGAATACTCCATTGAGCGCACCATGATCGTCGATCAGGACGGTGGGCCCTCCTGGATGCTGCTCGAAGCATTGACTGGTGAAGGCTCAACCCGCGATGAAAATGGGAATATTAAAGAAGGGCTGTTCGAAACGATCCTCAACGCCGTGGAAGTTGACGGCAACAACGTTGTCCTGCATCTTCCAAAACCCTATCCGCCGCTGTTAGGCATCCTTGCCAAGTCCTGGGCTTCGATCCTGGATAAAGAATGGGTCATCGAGCAAGGCGGCTGGGACGGGACCCTGGAAGACGCAGCGAAACATAATAACCCGGAATTCCTGCACGAACCGCTTCAAAAGCTGATGAACGGGACCGGTCCGTATATGCTGAAATCCTGGGAGCCTTCAAAACAGTTTGTGTTCGAGCGTTTCGATGGCTACTGGGGACCAAAACCAGCCTTAAAAACTGCAATTTTCAAGTATGTTGAGGAGTGGAATACGAGAAAATTAATGCTCATCAACGGCGATGCAGATTATGTTTCGGTGGACGCGACCTACGTTCCGGAAATGCAGGGGATTGAGGGAATTAAAACCTACAAAGTGCCTCAGCTTGGAGTCGCCGCAGCACTCTTCTGCCAGAAAGTCGATCCAAACCAGAACACCAGCATCGGCAGCGGAAAGCTGGACGGCGAAGGCATTCCGCCAGATTTCTTTTCGGACGTCAACGTGCGTAAAGCCTTTTTACATGCCTTTGATCGTGAGCTGTACACAGAGGACGTGCTGCAAAATATCGAAACCGTCCCCACCAACCCGAATGTGCCGGGGCTGCCATATGCGATTGAGGTGCCAATTTACGAATTCGATCTGGAGAAGTCGGCTGAATACCTGAAAAAAGCCTGGGACGGTCAGGTCTGGGAAAAAGGCTTCAAAATGACCATTACCCATAACAGCGGGAATGAGAAACGGGAAAAAGCGGCCTTGATGCTGGCAGAGAACATCATGTCGTTGAATCCGAAATTCAACATTGAAGTCGCCAATGTCGAATGGAAAGACTATCTGGTGAAGTATAAAAACTTCCAGTATCCGATTTACATTATCGGCTGGGGCGCTGACTACGCCGACCCGCATAACTTCCTGTACACCTATATGCACAGTGAAGGGCCGTACGGAAAATATATGGCCTATGTGAACCCGGAAGTCGACAAACTGCTAAAAGAAGGAATTGCGACCACCGAAGCTTCCAAACGTGCTGAAATTTACGAAAAACTCCAGCAGATGTGGTACGAAGAAGCCATCGGACTCTGCATTTATCAGAACATCGATATCCGCCATTATCGTGATTGGGTCCAGGGATTTGTGCCGAATCCGCAGGATGCCGATGCCTCGGAATGGTTGTGGAGACTGTCGAAAGAAGAGAAATAAGCGCATCTATGTTCAAACGGCGGGGCAGATCTTGCCCCGCCGCGTTGATAACGTTTTGTCTTATGCCCCCTGCGCCAAGAAAGGTGCTGAAATATTATGCTACATTTTATCATACGACGCCTCATTTTTTTAGTGTTTGTCCTTTTTGGAGTCACAATTCTGATCTTCAGCCTGTTAATGACGTTCAGTCCTGAGCGTCGCGCGGCCGCGTTTATCAGAAGCCCTCAATCAGCCCGGGATATTGAAAAAATCGTTGAGAAATTTGGCTTGAACGATCCTTTTATCGTGCAATACGGTCGTTGGATTAAAGAAATCTCCCACGGGAATTTTGGCTGGTCACTGGTGGCAAGCAGCACGGTGCTTGATGCCTTTCTGCGCTATCTGCCGATCACTGTCGAACTCAATCTCTATTGTGCACCGCTCATTGTGCTGGCGGGGATCTGGTTCGGCACCCAAGCCGGAGTACACCGGGATACCTGGATCGATCACAGCTCGCGCATTATTTCCATTATCGGCTGGTCGCTCCCGACTTTTCTCTTCAGCCTGATTCTCCTGATGGTCTTCTACGGACGATTCAACTGGTTTCCCCCTGGAATCATTGGTGATAACGTCAATATGTATATCCTCGATCATCCCGATAGCTTCACACGCTATACAGGCATGTACACGATCGATGGGATCCTGAACGGGAAACTCTGGATTACGCTGGACGCATTTCGGCGGCTGATTCTGCCGATCCTTACCAATGTCATCGTCATCTTTGCCTTATTGGTGCGAGTCATGCGTTCTGGCATGATCGAAGCCTTATCGCAAGATTATATCATCACTGCCAAAGCCAAAGGGGCTGACAAGAAGACCATCTATCTGAAGCACGCCAGAAAAAACGCCCTCATTCCGGTCATGACCGTCTCCGGCGTCTTGATCGCTGGTCTGATGACGGGCAGCATTTCGGTAGAATACGTGTTTAACCGCCAGGGGATGGGCTGGTGGCTCGCAAATTCCGCGATTCAACTGGACGTACCCGCCCTGCTTGCAGTCTGCCTATTTGTCGGCTTCATCTATGTGATCGCCAACCTGCTGGTCGACATTCTTTATGCCCTGATCGATCCGCGAATACGATTGAGCTAGAAATGGCAAGAGGGAGCCAACAGCCGGGTTGAAAGCGCGGCGGTGTTCCTGAAAAACTTTTGCCGTTATTAACCCTCTACAACATAGGAATATGGTCAACGTTCAAGATCCTCGTCTTCGAGAACTACAGTTTACATTAAGCCGGATATTTCGGAACCCAGCGGCGATCATCGGTTTTTCCCTGATGGCGGTATTTGTCTTTATCGCTGTCACAGCACCGATCCTTGCTCCGCCTCCCAAAGGATCCACAGATCCGTATCTGATGCCGCACGACGGTTTCGACCCGACGCCCAAAGCGCCGAGTGGTCAGAGTTATCATTTCACCACAAAGCGCTTGCTGAACATCAAGAGAGACAAAGAGTACACATTCCCGCCGGACTTGTATAAGGCCCTGAAACGCGACCTAAAAGACCGACGCTTTACATCGGAAGAAGACTTCTTAAGCGCCTTGCGGGACAGCATCGGCGAACAAGCCGCCGACGAATATCGAGAACTGATCAGGAAACATACGTTAAGCGCCGGACATCGCTTCGGTACGACCAGTGGTCAGTATGACATTTATTACGGTATTATCTGGGGGACCAGAACAGCCTTCAAAATCGGAATATTTGTGATTGGAATCGCTTTATTGATCGGTATTACGCTAGGACTGCTTGCTGGTTATTTCGGCGGATGGATCGATGAAATCATCATGCGCTTTGTCGATATTATGTACTCCATTCCGATGCTGGTATTAGCGATGGCGATCGTCGTGTCATGGGGACGGGGACTCGATAAAATCATGATCGCGCTGGCGCTGGTTGTGTGGCGGCTCTATGTGCGTTTATTCCGGGCGGAAATTCTCACCCTCCGTGAACGCGATTTTATTCAGGCTGCCAGGACAATGGGGGTCTCCAATCTGAAGATCATGGTCAAACATATCTTCCCCAATGCGATTTATCCGGTGCTGATCGTCGCCTCAATGGACATTGGTTCAATGGTCATTACAGCGGCCTTTCTCAGTTTCATCGGACTCGGTGCGCCCCCGGGATATGCCGACTGGGGCCAGATGGTGGCGCTGGCACGTAATTATATTCTCGGTTCACCCGATAATCCCTTTGCCTACTGGTTCACCGTCTTTTTCCCGGGCATGGCGATTGTCTTGTTTGTGCTGGCCTGGAACCTGATCGGCGACGCCTTGCGCGACGCATTCGATCCCCGACAACGGAGACGCTAAACACTATGGGAAAATTGCTTGAAACACAAGATTTACGGGCCAATTTTTATACCTATGAAGGTGTGGTCAAGGCCTTGAACGGCGTGAGTATCGTGGTTGATCACGGCTCGACCTTCGGGCTGGTGGGAGAAAGCGGTTGTGGCAAAAGCGTCACTGTGCGCTCGATTATGCGCATCATTCAAGAGCCGGGAAAAATTGAAAGCGGCAAAGTGATCGTGTATTTCAATGACGCCGATTGCGAATCCGGGATCGATCTCTTACAAGAGACCGAAACCCGCATGGAAGAATTACGGGGGAATCAGATTTCCATGATTTTTCAGGAGCCAAACTCGGCCCTGAACCCGATCCTCTCAATTAACGAACAGATTTCCGAGAGTTTTCTGATTCACCAGAGTGATGAAATGCGGGAGACGGTGCTTGCCGAACTCCAGGACCAGGTCAACGCTGACGCATCAGCGCTGAAACGATTCCAATTAGCGATCTTCAAACGACAGGCTGCGAACAAGGATGATTTGCTGGTAAAAATCCTCCGAAAGATTCCACTGCTCAAACGATGGGAACAACCCTTATTCAGTGAGGCGACCCGGCGTTCGACAGACATTATCAGCAAGCTTGGTATTGCCAATGCCGAACAGGTTGTCACACGCTATCCCCACGAAATCAGCGGCGGCATGAAGCAGCGTATTGTTATTGCGATAGCGCTCGCCTGTAACCCTACGCTTCTGATCGCCGACGAACCGACTTCTAATCTCGATGTCACGATTCAAGCCCAGATCATCGAGCTGATTAAAGAACTCAAAGAAAAATATATCTCATCAGTGCTTTTCATTACACATGATCTTGGGGTCGTCGCCGAAACCTGCGATCGAGTGGGGGTCATGTATGCCGGGAACCTCTGCGAAGTCGCTGATGTTCAGGAACTCTTCAACAATCCAAAACACCCTTATACGGCTGCGTTGCTGCATGCCGTGCCAAAAATTTCGCAAGAGGGTGCGCTGGCAAGCATCGAAGGCACTGTGCCGAACCTGGTGCATCCGCCATCCGGCTGCCGTTTTCATCCTCGCTGCCCAAAGGCTATGCCGATTTGCAAAACAGAATTCCCGGCCTCCACTGAAGTCGCCGACAATCACTTTGTGTCGTGCTATTTGCACCAATAACTTGAGAAGAACAGCGCACATGGAAAAATTACTTGAACTAAAGCACCTGAAAAAGCATTACCCGATCCTGGGTGGGATCATGCGCCGTCCGGTCAACTCAGTCAAAGCGGTTGACGGCATTAATCTGGATATTTATCGCGGAGAATGCTTAGGCCTTGTGGGTGAATCAGGCTGTGGCAAAACCACAACTGGCAAAGCGATTGTTCGCCTGCACGACTCCACTGACGGGAGTATCTTTTACAATTATCATCATAACGGTACAACGGAACGGGTGGATATTGCGCAAATGAAGCCTGCTGAGATGAAGCAGCGCGGCATCCGTAAAGAATTGCAAATGGTGTTTCAGGATCCGACGTCTTCCCTGGATCCACGTATGTTGATCAAGCATATCATTGCCGAACCGATTAAACTCTATCACAAGATGAGCGCCCGTGATCTTGAGGACCGCATTATCGAATTGCTCAACACGGCCGGTCTGAATAAGGATCACCTTTTGCGCTATCCTCACGAATTTTCAGGCGGACAGCGCCAGCGAATTGCTGTTGCACGGGCGATTGCTACTGATCCTGATTTTATTGTGATGGACGAACCCACCTCAGCCCTTGATGTGTCTGTACAAGCCCAGATCTTGAATCTTTTGAAAGGCCTGCAGGAACAGTTCAATTTAACGTATCTTTTTGTGACCCATCATCTTCTGGTGGTGAAATATATCAGCCACCGCATTGCCGTCATGTATCTGGGAAAAATTGTTGAAACCGCCGCATCAACAGAAATTTTCGATCGACCGGTGCATCCGTATACTCACGCGCTGCTTTCGGCCATTCCGACTCCTGATGTCGAACATAAGCGAGAACGGATCGTCTTGACCGGCGACGTCCCCAGTCCGATCGATCCGCCGTCAGGCTGCCGTTTTCATCCCCGCTGCCCATTTGTCATCGACCATTGCCGGCAGGAAGAACCGCCGCTTGACTTCTTTGGTGGGGACGAGTCCCATCAGGTGGCCTGCCACAGAAAAGATACGATCAATAAGTTGATCCACGATAAGTTTGGAGGACGAAGCCAGCACCAAATATCGTGAGTTCAACTGTTATGACGATACGCGCCAGACACATGAAGAGATGATGTATTCCAGACGCTTTTCACGTGGTGTGTGTATTTTTCAGGAACATTTTTTATGAAAGAGCAATTCGAGCAGCTTACAACGATCTTAGGAAAAGTCAACGATTTACAAAAAGCTGCAGCAATCCTGCAATGGGATCAGCAGACGTATATGCCGCCGGCCGGGGTTGAGGCCCGTGCCATGCAGCTTGCCACACTCGAACAGCTTGCCCATCATACCTTTGTGAGCGAAGAAGTCGGACAGCTCCTGGAGAACTTACACCCTTTGCTACAAAGTGAAGCGCCTGACAGTGACACGGCCTGTCTGATTCGGCTCGCGACACGAGAATATGAAAAAGCCTCTAAGATCTCGCCAGCCCTGATCGCGACGCTGGCCCGAAAAACTGCTCTGGCTCATAATGCCTGGGAAAAAGCGCGGGAAGAGAAAGATTTTTCGCAATTCAGAGGAATTTTGTCAGAGCTGATCGAACTGTTACGCCAAAAGGCCGAACAGCTCGGGTACACAGAGCATATCTACGACGCTTTACTCGATCTCTACGAACCAGAGATGACAACCAGAGACGTCGAAAACATTTTTCATCGCTTAAAGCATGCCGTGCTTCCGATGATTCAGGAAATCGCACAAAGGCCGGACGCCCTTTGTGACGACGTGCTGAACCAAGCCTATGACCGCGAAGTTCAATGGGATTTCGGGATTGAAGTGCTGAAACAGATCGGTTACGATTTTGACCGAGGCCGCCAGGATACAGCGGCACATCCCTTCACAGTCAGCTTTTCACCTCACGATGTCCGTATCACGACTCGTCTCAATCCGAATATGTTTGCCTCAGCATTTTTCTCAAGCGTTCATGAAGGTGGGCACGCCCTTTACGAGCAGGGTCTCCCACTTGCGCTCTCTCGAACACTGCTCTGCGAAGGCGCTTCAATGGCGGTTCATGAATCTCAGTCCCGTTTCTGGGAAAACGTGATCGGCCGCAGCCGTCCTTTTTGGACCTGCTTTTTCCCCCGCCTCCAGACAATGTTCCCGAAACAACTTGAAGGAGCGACTGTCGAGCAGATCTATCAGGCAGTCAATGTGGTGCGGCCTGATTACATCCGGGTCGAAGCGGATGAGCTGACCTACAATTTACACATTTTCATACGTTTTGAGCTGGAGACGGCCCTGATATCCGGCGCTGTTGGGGTGAAGGAACTGCCGCAGCTCTGGAATCATAAAATGGAGACCTATCTCGGGATCACACCGCCGAATGACGCACTCGGCGTATTGCAGGATGTGCACTGGTCGGCCGGGCTTTTCGGCTATTTTCCAACCTATACTCTGGGGAACGTCTTGTCGTTGCAATTCAATGCATGTCTGCGCAGGGACATACCAGATTGTGACGAACAGATTGCTCGCGGCGAATTCAGCCGGATCCTGCACTGGCTTCGGGACAAGATCCACATTCACGGCAGCAAATTTCCTCCAGCAGAACTTGTGCGGCGCGTCACCGGCACGCAAATCGATCCACAAGCCTACATCGACTACCTTCAAACAAAATACGGCGAGTTGTACGGCTTCACTCTCCCTGAAAACGACCTTACTGTGGAAAAAAGCTGAAGTCCATTCCAGCTTGAGGACTTCAGCCGACTGCTTCTGAACTTATGCCGTTCGGAAACGCTGTGGAATATATGCTGGCAGTTTCTTATCGATACATGTCATGCGCAGGCGGGCAAAACGCTGCAAGCCGTTTTCAATGGTGATCTCAGGCCAGCTATCACCAATAAGTGGCCCGGCGTAGCGGATGAACTCATCGCTGACATCCAGACCATCTTTACTGAGCCAGCGGGCCGGCAGCTGCCTGACGCTGTTGGCAACGTTCTCCAGTTCGACTTTTGCGTAATAGGGCGCATAGGTCTCGCTGGTCCAATCCCGCAGAATCGTCGCCATCCAATCGCTGCCGTCATTCATGCCGATCTCAACCGCATTCCGGCCAATCTGATAAGCTTCATCAATATCGACCTGTGACGCATAAATCGAAGTTGAGCGCTGCAAGACTCCGGGCACTTGACCGGTGGCCTGGCCGCGAGCCTTGAGCCCGACATCATTTAAATAATTGACCACGATTTGTGCCACCGTACTACGGCTGGCGCCATATTCAATATGTCCGAATCCATCGCGGGCTTCGCCCAGAGCGCCGACATCAAAACCTTCACTGACGACCACAAGGCAACGTCCGTCCCGTTCGAGCTGGCGGTTGACGTTCTCCGCCAGCGACTCAAGATTATGATCGCTTTCAGCCATATAGAGTTGCAGAGGCATGTCGCGATTCGGGTCAGCCAGGCGGGACGCCGCAGGAATGTACCCCGAACTTCGCCCCATCGCCTGCAAGACAGCAACCGGTTCAGAAACACTCATTCCCCGGTTTTCCTCGTTCGTGTTTTGTACAATTGAAGCCCAGTAGCGGGCAGCGCTGCCATAACCCGGCGTATGATCGATCAGCGTAAATGTGTCGTCGCCAATGTCATTGTCAATGGTTTTTGGCACACCAGTAACGATCAGTTCGAACCCCTTCTCCCTGGCCAGCTTCGAGACCTTTGCAGCAGTATCCATCGAGTCATTCCCGCCGATGTAAAAAAAGTAGCCCACATTATGAGCCTGCATCACCTCAAGAATACGGCCATAATCTTCGCTTTGCTCATCTTTCAATTTGTAACGGCAGGTACCGATAGCCCCGGCTGCGGGGGTATGACGCAGCAAAGCGATTTCATGACGATCCTGCTGCGTCATATCGATCAGTTCTTCCTGGAGCACACCTTCAATGCCGTGCCAGCCGGCATAAACACTCCCAAGCCGTTCCGGATAGTCCAGACAAGCTTCGAGCACTCCCTGAAGAGAAGCATTAATGACCGGAGACGGCCCTCCTGATTGAGCGACAATGACATTTTTTTTCATAGAGTGACCTCTAAGGCTAAAAAATTTAGATATTCCATCTGTCAACTAATGTCCGACCTTCTTGACTTACTGCAGCTGCGTTTGCTGTCAAAATTCTGGAAGCATGGAGCGAAAAGTACAGCCGATCTCTCGGCTTACTGATGACTCCGCGTCTCAAGCGCTCCACTATGTCCTTCGTCTCTCCTTTCACCCCTGTGCAGCAGTTTTGAAGAGCTTTGTCAACAGAAAGGTTTCAGGAAAGAGAAAATATCCGTCACTTTCCTTTTGACACGAATCCGCTTCTGTATTTAATGTGTTTTGAGCATTGAACACTGTCGAAAGACCCTGAATAATTGCGGATCCAACTCAATGGGAAGCTGGTGGATTTGACGATCCAGGAGCTTTCTGTCAAAGGAGGCCCATGCGCTACGTATTAGGAATTGATGTTGGAACATCCAGCACCAAAACTGTCTTATTGAGTGAGAACGGAGACGTTGTCGCGGTTGGTCAACAGGCGTATGACTTTGACACGCCACAACCCGGATGGGCCGAGCAGGACCCGGAAATGTGGTGGGACGCGGCAAAGAGCGCCATCGCTCAGGTGCTTCGCTCCTCTTCTGTCGCTCCTCAGACGATTCAGGCCATCGGCTTTTCTGGACAGATGCACGGTCCGGTCTTCCTGGATGCTGCCGGCCGGAGCATTCGTCCGGCGATTATCTGGGCAGATCAGCGCAGCACAGCCGAATGCCGGAAAATTTATGACACACTCGGAAAAGACGGGTTATACAAGACCGTCTGTAACCCGGTCGACTCAGGCTTTATGGCCGCCACACTGTTGTGGATGAAAGCCCATGAAGCTGAGCACTACGCCCAGATCGACACGCTTCTGCTCCCCAAAGATTATGTCAAATTTCGTTTAAGCGGAGAACGTGTCAGTGATCCCAGCGATGCGGGTGGCACTTCTCTCTACGATGTTCGGGCACGAACATGGTCGACGACGCTCTGTGATCAGCTGGGCATTTCGTCTGAACTCTTCCCAGCTGTGCGAGCTTCACAGGAGATCATCGGCAGAGTCAGTCACGCAGCTGCCGCTGAAAGCGGACTGGCCCCCGGGACTCCACTTGTCAACGGCGGAAACGATCAGACCATGGGTGCTCTGGCGAGCGGCGCCATCGAAGAAGGCCCTGTCATGCTGGCGATCGGGACCGGGGGCACACTGTTTACGACAATCGACTCCGTTGTGGTGGACCCGGAATTGCGCATGCATACTTACCCGCATTGTCTTCCCGACAAGTGGCATTTGCTCGGGGCGATTCTGGCTGGTGGACTCAATTTCAAATGGTTTCGGAATATTTTAAAAGGCGCTGACGTCCTTTCTTACGATGATATGACATCTGAAGCCGCGACCGTAGCGCCGGGATCTGAAGGAGTGGTATTTTTGCCCTATCTTGCCGGAGAACGTACGCCGCACATGGATAGTTTCGCGCGGGGCGTGCTCTTCGGCATGACAGTCAGACATACGCGCGCTCATCTGATTCGGGCGATTATGGAAGGCGTGGTTTTTGCGATGCGAGACTGCCTGGAGCTGTTTAAGGGCCTGAACGTCCGTCCGGAACGTATTATTGCTGCCGGCGGAGGGGCACAAAGTCCGTTATGGAGACAAATTCAGGCTGATGTACTCGGGCTGCCGCTTGCGACGGTGAAGACACCTGAAAAATCGGCAACAGGGGCGGCGATGCTGGCGGGAATCGGGACAGGACTTTTTACCTCTTTTGAAGAAGCTTGCCGGCAGACGGTCACGTACGGCGAAGTCGTCGATCCGATTCCTGAACACATTCTGAGGTATGAAGAGTATTATCATTTTTATACATCGCTCTACCCATCAGTAAAAACGCGATTTTCCGACCTGGCTAAGCTGGAATGCTGACAGGAGACCTGTGAGTGTATAGACAGAAAAAGACGCAGCAATGCCACATTGTTGCGCTCTTGAGAGACTGCCCTCACGGGCGGGTTTCAGCTCTGCGGACAGCAATCACGAATCCCATGTCTTCGTGGTGGCGTTGTGCGCGTGAACAAGTTTTGTATGTGTAATCGCAGCGATCGTATTTTTGGGGTGACGAAAACACATGAGGACAGAACAACGTGAAAATGGCGATCGAGGCCACTCCAATACACAGAATCGTCCTCTGAATGCAGATTCTGAGCGTAACGGCATGAGCCTGCCTGTGGCTCCTCTGGCATGTATCGAGGAGAATATCCCAACAGCAATCGTTCAGGCGATCAAGACGCTTTTAGCTTCGGAGGAAACAATTTTTGTCCTTTTTCGACTCAACTCCAGTCATACCTTTCAACTGGAGTCCGGCAAGGAAGAAAAATCCTTGATTTGGTCTGTTGTCACAGGGACACGGATTCTCCTCCTCTCGGTCGCCTCGGATGGACAGAGCTACTATGACGGCTTCGATCAAAGTGCTGTGGTGGAATATCAAAACAGCTTTGGCATTGATTCATTCAAGATCGCTGAACATTCGCTCTCTTCAGGATTCTGGCAAGGGAAACGCAGCTATTTTCAAGAAGCAGCCCAACTTTTCCCGTTACCGGAACATGAGAAATATCTCTATCTGACTGAAAAAGCCTTACGAGATCATGAACTTTTTCAGGCTGCTGCTCTCCTCAGGACGTCTCTCAAAAAACTCCCCGGCACCAAGGCGTATTTGATGCTTCTCTCCGTTCTCTCGCAGCAAGATCGGCGTGACGATGCCCTGAGCCTTCTTGATGAGGCGCTTGAATACGCTGAGTTACCCGTGTTTCTTGATGAACTGCAGCACTCGTTTCCAGACCATACCGAATTACTCCTGTATTTTGCTGCTGCGTGTGAAGAGCGGCGCGATTGGGACAACTGTCTCAAAATTTATCAGCAGCTCCTCCGCGAAAACCCGGAATTTGACCTCTATTTTCTGAAGTCAGGGGAAATCTACAACGCCACACAGGAATATGAACTCGCCCTGGAGCACTATCATAAATTCATCGAACTTCGCAGCGGGACGAAAAACCGTTTCACCAATTGGGAACTTTCGGAGATGAAATGCTTTTCAACGGATCCCGATCTGGTAAAAGCGTACATCGACCTTGCTGCAATCTACAAATACGCACTGAACGAGCTGAATCATGCGGTCTCGGCTTATATCGAATTACTCCGACACGCCCCTTTTTATCTTGAAGCCTACCGACTGTTCTGGATGGCTTACCAGCAATTGTACAGCTCATGTCCGGAGAAAGCCTGTCAGCTGCCGCTCCATATTCCAACCTTTTTACAAGTGTATCAGCTCCTGGCGCCTCAAAGTTATCGCGCAACTGTCGGAACAGGGAAGGAAAGCGCTCAGAGAAATGCAGGTCCACGTGAAATGCTCCCCGCTGGATATCGAAAAATTCTTGACGACGACCAGAATATGTTCCTGGATTCCGACGAGCAGAAAACGTTTCGGAAACTGCACGATTGGTTGATGGGTCTTGTTCTTTCAGAAGAGAACGGACAAGGAATCGAAGAGTACTGCGAACAAGTCACAGAAACGAATTATCCTGAAATTTTCCGGATGATCGCCCAGCTTTCAGAATTTTTTGATATCGATGTTCCTAACTGCTTTATTTCACGGGGGAAGATTGGGCTCTCGCTCAGAAATGCCACACGTCCCTTCATTTTTATTGGGAGTGAACACCTGAACAAGGACAATGACCGATATTTTTCCCAGGACGAATTGGTCTTTCTGATCGCCTCAAAAGCTGAATACATCAAATCCGACTATCTGCTTCTTACCAGGACAGAATTATGGAAGAGTCTTGGAATGGCATCCTTTAACGGTTTTTTAGCTGCACTGCAATCTCTGCCGGACGGAGGCTTTCTTGGGAAATTTCCCTCACATCTGGCTGCGTCCGGACTGAAAAAGCTCTATAAGAAATGTAAACGCTCCAACATACAGAACTTACTGGATTTTTTCATCAAAAGCCCGGGCCAGAAGTCATCCACCCATCCCAAACCCACGAGAGAAGAGCTTCCAGAGGCTTCCACATGGAATCAGGAGATCGTTGATTTTGTCCGTCATGCCGTTTATACAGGAGATCGTGCCGGTCTGCTGGCATCGAATCAGATCAGAACAGCCTGCTCGGCGATCTTTAAACTTGAGAAAATCCAAGCGTATGACGACATGGCAGCGATCCCTCGCGAGGGTCTGCTCAAGCTTTTAAGCAAACAAGATCAGCGCGGGCATTTCCTCTATTTCGAGCATGCCCGACGCTTGGGTGAATTGATCAAATTTGCCTTGTCTGAAAAGTATCTCTACTTACATCGTCATGCGCTGATTTTCCATAATGCACCGGATACGCAGTGACAGCTCCTTTCCCACCCTGGCCGACAGATTCTTCTCAGCAGGCCGGTAAGGCTTGAACGTCCACTGCACTGCAGGACGAACTTCTGAACACGCTCTTGTCGATAAGCTGCATCAAGCGTGTAATGATGAGATGTTAACGGGTGATGAATGACACTGAAAATGACTGTAACTCATTGAAAGCGGGGAAGAAGGCCAGGCCCGACCGTGTTCAACACGCTGAGAACCTTTATGAAACACAGTGTCGTCCGCCTGGATCGATTTTATGATGCATGTGCAATGACCGTGCTTTTCATATAGCGCCTCAGATTCTTGACCGCATGAAAATAGTTCGCTTTCACCGTTCCGACCGAGCAGCCCAGAATCTCAGAGATTTCTTTATACGGCAACTCTTGGTAAATACGTAAGAAGACGGTTTTCTGCTGTTTTTCAGGTAAGCGCTGAATCGCAGCGTTCAAGACATCCCTGACCTCCTGCTTGTCGAGTTCTTCAAGCATGGCTGCCTGCTCAACGGCATGGTAACTCTCCAGTTCCACGTGACATTTCGACTTGTTGCGCCGCAGATGGTTGATACAGAAGTTCGCCGTAATGCGATATAGCCAGGTATGAAAACTTGATTTTTTCTGAAAAGAGCCGAGGACCTCATAGGCTTTCAAAAACACATCCTGCGCGATATCCGATGCGTCTTCATGATTTCTGACCATTTTAAAGGCCAGGGCATACATTTGACGCTGATGGCGTGTAACCAGAATTTCGAAAGCGCTGTCTCTGCCCTCAAGAGTTAAGTCGATCAATTCATTATCTGTCATGCCCTCCAACTCTGCGATGCTAAACTGTTTGCGCTTCTGAATAGAGTGAGCCGGCGCCTGAAGCGTATGAAACGGATGCTGTACAGCGATAATTTGTGTAGCCATGAGATCTATCCTCCAATCTTTCAGTACAGAATATTTCGTATTTCGTGTGTCACCTGTCTTTCTTTATTCGCAAGCTCTCTGCCAGGATTGAGTGTATCGAGATTTTCATGAAAGACATCATCGCAATAATCGCATAACTTGTTGTATTTACAGGTGAAAAAATTTCAGCAGTTTTAATATTTATGTATGTTAATTTTCCAGGAACTCTTCGACGAGCCTTCTTTGAGATCACGACTTCAGGGAAGAGTGAGGAAAAATGGGGAATTAGGGGGAATCCTAACGCTCAGGGTGAATATTCCTTGACAGAACTGATGGAATCAACTTGGCTTCCCGGAAATTTACAGGAGTCAATCATAGAGCATCTTGCATAGATGCCATGCGTCGATCATGGCACAGCACCTTACAGAATATGCTGATTGTCAGTCGGCTCCCGGGAGCTGTTTCGACATAATTTTGAAAACGATTCCAGCGGCTCGAAATGTCAGCCGGATTCTACAGGAAAACTATCACGATTGAGGGACGTATGCAGCAGAACAAATGGGAGATCATTACAGCAATCCAAAAAATTTGCCGACAGGTCGGAGCCTTTCAACTCAAGCACTTTCGCGCGTATGCTCCTGGATTGGGAGAAGAAAAAAAAGCAAAAGAATATGTTTCCCGAATCGATATTGAATCCGAGGAAATGCTGAAAAACGGGCTGCACGACATTTGCCACGAGGCCGGTTTTTATGGAGAAGAAGGCCAGCGACAAAGAAATTATGCATTAGAATGGCTTGTTGACCCGCTGGACGGAACGACAAACTATCTGAGCGGCTTTGATCAGTTTACGATTTCTGTCGCGCTCGTCAAACAAGGACAGCCGCAGCTTGGGGTGATATATCGTCCGACAAGCGCCGAATTTTTCACGGCAGTCCGAAGTCAGGGAGCGTGGCACGATCAAAACATGCTGCCACGACAAACAGAACACCACTTGTCACAATCCCTGATTTCGACCGGATTTCCCTATCGATCCCAGGACCTGTTTGAGAACTTTTTTTCGTGCGCACAAGACGTCTTACGAGCCTCTCGCGGCATCCGCCGCACAGGGAGCGCCGCCCTCGACTTTGCTTACATTGCTGCCGGATATCTACAAGGCTTCTGGGAAGCGGATCTTCAACCCTACGATCTCGCCGCCGGCTTGCTGATGCTTTCTGAAACTGGCTGCCCGTATTCCACCTTGCGACAAAAACCTTACAATATCTTCGAAGACCGGATGATTATCGCCGGTCTTCCGGGCGTACATGCAGAGCTTTGCGCGATTGTGGACCGACATTATTGACAGCAGGATGTCCAACGCCGCTAAGAAAAATGCCTTGTCTCAAAAAGACGCGGCGCGTTGTTTCAATGCGAGCGCCCAGCGGGCCTTATCGACGTGTATCGGACGATGATTCTCAAATGCTCGAAGCAGTCTGGCAGGGCTTTCCTCAACCATCACAATCCTGCGATAGTCAGATTTGATAAAGCCTTCTGCGATGGCGTAGTCAATAAAACTGAGGAGCAGATCGTAATAGCCGCAGACGTTCAGAAAGCCGCAAGCTTTTTCATGAATGCCAAGTTGTGCCCAGGTAAAAACCTCAAAAATTTCTTCGAGCGTCCCCAGTCCGCCGGGCAGGGCGATAAAGGCATCTGAGAATTCTGCCATCATGGCTTTGCGTTCATGCATCGAATCCACCACATGGAATTGTGTAACATTTTCGAAACCCACTTCTTTATCGGCCAGAAATTTAGGCATGACGCCGATGACCTCACCGCCGTTGTCCATCATCATACGTGCGATCTCTCCCATCATACCAACATTGCCGCCGCCATAGACCAGATCGATCCCTTTTTCCAGAAATACGTCAGCCAGTGCGCGAGCCGTTCGGAGATACTCCGGCTTCTTGCCCGAACTTGAACCGCAAAACACACAAATACGTTTCATAGGTCTGTAACCTTTAAGTTATGCAGGTCGTCGAAAATTCCTCTATTCACTGTTTGAAAAGGAGCCTTCCGCGAAAATTGTCAAGAAATTATGACAAGAAGGGCGCTGACAGGAGAAAAAGCTTGACTGCAGGGATTATCAGAAGCGACAAGGATTCAATGAATAAAGGCTGTATGCCACACTACTGTATGACGACAGGTCGCTGATATGGATACTTTTGTTTTGAATGCCGTCTGCAAGGAACTGCAAGCGCAGATTTGCCCCTCGTGGATCAACAATATTTTCCAGACTGATGAGTTTTCACTGCTCTTCGTGCTCTGGTGCCAGCAGCGGGAAATCTGCCTGGCAGTCTCAGTAGACGCCCGCTTTCAATACGTGTATCTGACCCGCAAGAAGCCGGATGCTCAAGTTTCGACATTTGGAAAATTCCTCTTGCATCACATCAAAGGCGCTAAGATTCGATCGATCACCAAAGCGCCGCTGGAACGTATCCTGAGCATCGACCTGGTCAAGAAAGATATCGACGGCAGCGATCTCACTTTCCAGCTCATTCTGGAAATTATGGGACGCCACAGCAATCTGATTCTGCTGCAGCAAGCGACCCACAAAATTCTGGAAAGCCTGCGCCACGTCACCGCAGCTCAGAGTTCCTATCGCCGCATCGCTCCCGGCGCGGTTTATGTTGCACCTCCGCAGCAAAAAAAGCTCGATCTCAGCACACTCGCTGAAAGCGATTTTCTGAAAATTGTACGCCAATTCCACGAAGAAGCCGCACAGAATCCAGGGCTTCAACTCTGGAACGTCCTGCTGCAGCGGATTCAGGGTTTGAGTCCGCTGCTGGCTAAAGACATTGCAGGACAAGGCTCAAAAAACTGCTGGGAACGTCTCGAAGCCATCCGCGACATGCTGTGTTCTGAGGCATACCGGCCTTGCATCGTCCTGCAACATGTGAATTCGCTGCAGGAAAAAGCCCTGGCAGTTTCGGCCTTTCCACTGGAGCAATTTTCTCAAAAAAAGAATATCAAGATTCTCACGTTTGAATCGATGAGTGCTGCCGCCGAAGCCTATTATAGCAGCCAGGCAGAGCAACAACGCTCAGACTCACTGCGCAGCTCGCTCCTCAGTCCTCTCAAACAGCGTCTGGCAAAGTTACGAAAAAAACAGGAGCATTTGCAAGAGCAGCAAAAGCACATTGCGCATGCCCAGGACTACAAACAACAGGGAGAGTTGATCGCGGCGAACATCTATCGCTTGAAAAAAGGGATGTCACGCGCCCGCATTATCGATTATTATCATCCAGAGCACGCGGAAATCGAGATTGAACTTAACCCCAGACTCAATCCTTCGCAAAATGCCCAACACTGCTTTAAACGGTACAATAAACTGAAACAAGGCCAGGTGATCGCGGAACAGCGTCTTGCAGATGCTGAACAGGAGATCGCATATCTGGAAGAATTACAGTTTTTTGTGGAGGATGCAAACAGTCTGACGGAACTCCGTCGTCTCAAAAAAGAGGCGCAAGACAAACACGCTCTTAACAAGCCTCAAAAAAACATGCTGCCGCCGAAGCCAAAGGAGCCGGCGAAACCCTTCCGGCGTTTTATGTCGTCCGATGGTTTCGAGGTGTATGTCGGGCGCAGCAGCCGCGAAAACGATTTGCTCACTCAAAAATACGCCCGGCCTGACGACATCTGGCTGCATGCTCATCGTGCTCCCGGCTCACACGTGTTGATTCTCAATCGCAGGCGAAAAATGGCTATTCCCGGACAGACACTGCAGGAAGCCGCTTCGCTGGCCCTGTATTACAGCAAGCTCCGCTGTTCCGGGAAAGCTGATGTGATGTATACGGCCAGGAAACATCTCAAAAAACCGAAAGGTGCTCCGCCGGGGCTGGTCACGGTGTCACAGTTTCAGACCATTCACGCTGTTCCTCAGAGTGAAATTTCCATAAAACACTGAGATCATCTGCAGCGCAGAGACAAATCCTTTTTCCAAAGGAATCTCACTTGACTTTTTTCTAACACGCTGTTATGCGTGCAGCCTCAACAGCAAAAGCGTCGTCGTCACATTTCTTACTTTCTTTGAATAGACCCATAGAGGGAGAACACGATGAGAAAAATTGTTTTACTTTCAGTGTTGTTATCATGCCTGGTTCCATTTTTTCCGGCCCATGCTTTTTCACCGGATGCTTTGAAAAATGCTGTCTATCACGGAATTTTCGACAAGCCTGTGTCATTACACGACGGGCGCTATGAAGGTGAGCCGATCGTCAAAGACAGCCCGTCGCGCCCGATCGTAAGCCTGGTGGATGCCCTCATGGCCTTCGGCGATCTAAACGACGACGGTCAGGATGACGCTGCGGTTGTTCTGCTGAAAGAGTTCGGCGAAACCGCGACCTTGAGCTATGTAGCCGTCATGCTGAACAAAGAGCAGGTTCCGGTCAATTTTACGACTCTGTTTCTGGGGAAGCAAATCAATATTAAATCGATTGCGATTGATAATGAGCATGTCCTGATCGATCTGCTTGAGGATGGGAAAATTTTCCGCAACGTCTATCAATTTGGCCTGAGAGAAAGTGCCTCCGAAGAGCGTGGCCCCTTGTCGATCTCCAGTCTTAAAGGCGTGGAGTGGCACTTAACCCGCCTGGATCCTGTCAGGGATCTGGTAAAGGGTACAGAAATCAACGTACATTTCGACGACGGAAAAATCAGTGGAAAATCCGGCTGCAATCGATATTCGGCAGCTCTGACGGCTCACGGGGCAGGGAGGCTGAAAGTCGGACCACCGGTCAGCACCAGAAAGGCTTGTCCTCCAGCCATCATGAAACAAGAACAGCGCTTTTTAGCCGATCTGCAGACGGTCACAGCCTTCAGTATCTCTAACGGAAAGCTACTTTTGAAGCATCAAAACGGCAGCTTGATCTTCCAAGCGCGCCCAGTCACTCCCAAAAACGAAGGCAACAGCGCTCTCAAAGAGTAATGGGGGACACACAAGCTGGGTTCTGATGAACGCGGCTGGGAGGTCAAGCCTTAGCGCCGGACAGTGACGTAACTCTCTATAAAAATTTTCTTGGATCGGCTATTTTGCCTTCGATCGCGCTGGCGATCACAGTCGCTGGGCTCGCCAGAAAGATTCTCCCATCCCCCGATCCCATGCGCCCTTTATAATTCCGGTTACTGGAACTGATCATACGGGCATCGCGTGAGATAACCCCCATATGACTGCCGAAACACGGGCCGCAGTTTGACGATTCAACGTTAGCGCCGGCCTTGACGAAGACCTGCAAGATTCCCTCGTCCATTGCCCGCTCATACACTTTGCGGCTGGCGGGAATCACGATCAGGTTGACATCGGGATGGACGTTACGGCCCTGCAACACTTCAGCGCCGGCTTTCAAATCTTCATAACGTCCATTGGTGCAGGCTCCCAGAAACGCGTCGGTGATCCTGTCATCCTCCACTGCGCAGAAGTCGGGCGAATCGACTTTCTGACTTTGCTCGATCATGGTTTGAACATTATTGACGGTTGTCACATTTGCGGGCTTATGCGGAAAGGCGACACAGGGTTCCAGCGTCGACAGATCGATCGTCATGCTGTCGGCATAATTCGCATCCGGGTCGCTGTCGATCGGCTCGACCGGCCATTGCGCGCGATCTTGCAGATACTCAGCAATGATCTCATCACAGGCCATAATACCGCTACGAGCACTCATTTCAACGGCCATATTGCAAATTGTCGTACGGGCATCCATATTGAGGCTGCGCAGACCTTCTCCTGTGAACTCTGCCACGCGTTTCGAGCATCCGCCGGCCCCCATCTTCCCGATAATATGCAGGATAATATCTTTGGAATAAACACCTTTTGCCAGGCTGCCGACGAGTTCAAAACGGATCGACTCCGGCACGACAAAGTCATACAGATGACCAGTCGCCATTGCATAAAAACCATCAGTCGTGCCAACCCCGAAGGCCAAGGCCCCCATCGCGCCGTTCGTATCTGTGTGGGAATCAGTTCCCAGCACAATATCCCAGGGGACAATCTGACCATCTTCCATCAGGACAACATGTTCGATGCCGTCGCCCTCCTTATACACTTGTATGCCTCGTTCTCGTGAAAACGTTTCCATCAGATCGATTCCTTCGGCCACTGACACCGAAAACGCCGGCACGGAATGATCGGGGATAAAGAAAAGCCGCCTCGGATCCCAGACTTGTGAGGGCTTGCCGTATTTTTTAAAGAGGTCTGAAAAATTTTCCAAAAAGCCTTTGATGGCCGGCGGACCGATGACATCGTTAAAAAAGAGTTTCGTAATTGGCAGACGTTCGATCTTCTCCCCGGCATACACGTCGCAGCCGACTTGCCGGGAGATAATTTTTTCTACTATTGTTTGTCCCATAATATTACGTGGCCTCGTCAAGTGAGGGAATATCGAAACAGCACTCCATCACTTTATGCGTTTTTCACGCTTGTGATAAGATTTCTTCCACATGTGCACGTACGCGGCCGATTGTGCCGCCTTGTTGAAATGTCGAACTATCGTCGGGGTTCATATCAAAGCCGATGACAGTCTCCTGAGTCAGATTCTCGATCGTCCTGGCAGCCAAGTCGATCTTGAGCGAATCGCCCATGCTGAAACTCGAGACATCGGGAACCGTAATCAGCACCAGGCCGTTACTCAAAGAATTTCTGTAAAAAATATCCGGGTACGATTGCGCGATAACACAGACAACATCGTTGTCTTTTATCGCATACACCGCTTGCTCACGGCTTGAACCGCAGCCAAAATTCGCTCCGGCCACCACAATATTCGTGGTGGTCTGCCTGCAGCGCTCGCGAAAGTCGGGATCAAACTTCTCAAAGGCGTAATCCTTGAAATATCCCCGATCCGTACTTTGCTGCAAGAACAAGGCCGGAATAATATCATCCGTATTGATATCGGGGCCATACACTGTTGTGACTGTTCCTGTGATCATGCTTCACTCCTCTCAACCACGAGATACACCAGAGCACAAAGAATGCTCCGCGTTCACATCACCTGGTCATGCACCAGCGTTTTATAGCCAGACTTAAACAACACTTCCATTTTATTGTCGGCATGCAGCTTCGTGACGACGCCGATTCCGAAAGAGGGATGAGAGAGCAGCTCACCTTCCCCAAACACATCAGTCACTGAATACTGCTGCGCTTTCGAACGTTCCTTACCTTCCAGAGCGCGTTCCCACTCTGAGCCTGGACGGCCGGCATCTTGTTGCACACTGCTCGGCGTTTTCGGCATGAGCGCTCCACGAGCGTCCGCATCGAGCGATGACTCATCAACGTCAAATCGTCCAGACACGATATCCTCCACATCACGTACAATCGAAAACCTCGGCAGACTCTCCAAAAAAATTCTGCCATATTGTTTTGTCAAGAGCCGACTGTCGAGAATACAGAGGATGCCTTTGTCCCGCTTACTGCGTATCAAGCGTCCAAGCCCTTGTTTTAAGGCGATCACCGCCGACGGGACCTGATAGCTCATAAAGGGATTTTCGTTACGCTGCCGAAGATGCTCAATGCGGGCCTCAACAATAGGCTCGCCGGGCGAGGCAAAAGGCAGTTTATCAATAATCACACAGCTCAGGGCCTCGCCCTGCACATCAACTCCCTGCCAAAAACTGCTTGTGGCAAAAAGCACGGACTGCACATCGCGCCTGAACTCTTCCAAGAGCGCATTACGCCCTTTTTGTCCTTGTTTCAGCAGTGTATAGGGCAGCTTCTTCTTCAGTCGCTGATACACATCCTCCATGTTTTTGTAACTGGTAAACAGGATAAAAGCCCGTCCGTTGGATTTGCGCAAGAGCCTTTCGACCTCTGAGGCTACCGAGGCTGCAAAATCACGGCTGTTCGGTTCTGGCATCCATTTCGGCAGATAGAGAACCGCTTGTCGTTCATAATCAAAAGGCGAGCCTACGATCAATTCCACCGGCTGTGCCAAGCCCAGGCGCTCTTTAACAAAATCAAAACTATTCCCGGTCGATAATGTTGCAGATGTCAAGACAACCCGAGGGATCTGAAGGAAAATATTGCGCCGCATATCTTCGGCAATATCAATCGGCGAGGCATGCAGAAAGACCCCGCGCCCCTGCATCTCGCACCAGTAGACAAAACCGGGTTCGCTGCGATTTAAAATCAATTCCAGGCTGCTGTGTAGTTCCTCCACCCGGTCAGCCAAAAATTTCAATTCTTCGGTCGCCTCTTTCATTCCCCGGATTTGTGAGGTCAACTGCGTGAGCATATTCGCAAAATTCGGAGCAAGCTTTTTCACCTGTGTGGTGATGTACTCATCACGCAGGCGATAGCGGCTGGACTCATTCTCGAAACAGCGGAAGAATTGCTGTGAGGTCTGCTGTAAAGCGGTCAGAGTCTTCACAACAGTATCAGTCGGGAGTTTGGCATCAGCCATTTCCCGCAGCACGTTTTGCGTCATCTCCTCTGCCTGATAGCTGTTCACGCTGACGCTGAAATAGGACGTCGCAATGTTTTCCAGCAGATGAGCCTCATCAAAAACAACGGCCTCATATTCCGGGATGACTTCTCCCAAGCCTAAACCCCGTATAGCAAGATCAGCAAAAAACAGATGGTGATTCACAATGATCACATCCGCCTCCTTGGCCTCTTGCTTCATTTTGAACAAAAAGCAGCGATCGTAGAATTCGCATTGGACGCTGGTGCAGGTTTCCCGTGTACAACATACATCACGCCATGGTCCATAATTATCCGGAATCTCCCGCAATTCAGAGCGATCCCCGGATCGTGTCTGCTTGACCCATTTCTGAATCCGTTCAAAGATATCGACTTCTTTGCTGTCATGAAACAGGGCTTGCTGGCGAAAACTATTCAGGCGCTTCAGGCATACATAATTCGTCCGCCCTTTCATGTATGTGGCTTGAAAATCTTTATGAACATGTTTTCTCAAGTACGGGATATCTTTGAAAAAGAGCTGCTCTTGCAGATTTTTGGTTCCGGTGGAGATAATGGTTTTATTGCCGCTGAACAAGGCAGGAATCAAATATGCCAATGTTTTGCCGACACCAGTACCGGCTTCGACAATCAAGTGCTGCTTGCGGCGAAACGCTTCGGCAACAGCCCGGCTCATGTCGACCTGCCCCTGGCGATGCTCGTAATAAGGCAGAGTGTTTGCTAAAAGTCCGTTTTTGGTAAAAATTTCATGGACATTTGTCAACGCATACATAACAAAACCTTTCCTGAAGATCGGACTGACATTTCCTGCACTGCACACGAGAAAGGACAGAGCGGGAAAGGATACGGCTTCACCTTCCCTCACAATGTTACCGGCTCAATCGTCCCGGCAGGCGAGAGTTCGGCAGACAAGCCCCTTGAGATAGTCTCCCTCCGGAACACTAAGCGCAACAGGATGATCGGCGGCCTGCGAAAGCCGCCGCACGATCTGAGCGTCACATCCGGCATCAAGCGCGGCATCAGCGACAATTTTCTGAAACAGGTCCGCGGTCATCAAGCCGGAACAGGAAAATGTAAAGAGCAGCCCTCCGGGTCGCAACAGTCTGAACGCCAGCCAATTGATGTCCTTATAGCCCCGACTCGCTTTATTAAGACGACTTTTGGACTCGGCAAACTTGGGAGGGTCCAAAATGATGACATCAAATCGGCGCCCGACATCGCGGTAGTGTCGCAAGCGCTTAAAGACATCATCCCGGCAGAATTCGACTTTCGACACGTCCAGGCTGTTCAGTTCGACATTTCTCCGAGCCAGTGCAAGCGCCTCTGCTGAGGATTCGACCTGAGTGACATGCCGTGCACCGTATTTCAGCGCATACACACCAAACCCCCCGGTATAGGCAAAACAGTTCAAAACGTCTGCATTCCCGACATACTGTTTCAGGCAGGCCCGATTTTCACGCTGATCGAGATAAAATCCAGTTTTGTGCCCCTGCTGAATATTGACCCAAAAACGCAGTTCTCCCTCACAAATCTCCAACAGTTCCGGAGAGGCTTTTCCTGCGAGCACACCACAGGCAACAGGCAGCCCTTCTTTTTTCCGGACATCGCTGTCAGAGCGTTCATACATGCCCGAATGAGGCCATAAGTCCGCCAATTGTTCGACGATCGTCTGTTTCCAATATTCCATACCGCTGCTTAAAAATTGACAGACAAGAAAGTCACCATAGCGGTCGACAACGAGCCCCGGTAAAAAATCGGATTCTCCGTGAACCAGACGATACGCCGTAGATCCGTTGAAAGTGAGCTGTCGACGGACTTGTATCGAGCGGCTGAGGCGCGCACGGAAAAACGTCTCGTTAATCTGCTCATCCCGATTAAAAGACCAGACGCGGGCGAGAATCTGGGACTGAGGCGAATAGGCTGCCGAGGCAAGCCATCCCCCCTGAGCAGACAGCACGTCAACGGTTTCGCCGGCTCTTGCCTGGCCATGAAGTTTTTTCACGGCTCCTGAAAAAATCCAGGGATGACGACGCTGTAAAGATTTTTCCCGCCCTGTATGTAAAATAATCGAAGCCATCGGCAGCTTTTTCACGCTGAGATCATCGTCGCCACATCGTCAACATCTCAATACAAGGCACCGCTATCACAGCATTTCCTCAACAGATTTTTTCTCCGAACGCGCAATTATCATGGAATACGCCTCCTGTAGAGAGAAAAGAATGTCAACACTAAACATAAAATTTTTTTCCGGGATTTAACAATTTCCATTTGACAAAAGATACTGCGTCATCATAGTCAGAATCTATCTGTAGATGAACTGTACGCAGTTCACATATGATTCATCATATTCCACGCTTGGGACTGAACGCTATGACGCCTAAAAAAATCGCAGTGTTTCTCCTTATTTTCGTGCTTGTTGTGTATCTGTCGGAGCGTCGGAAAACCGGTCCACTGCCGGCACCGGCGATAGAGATACTTACGGAAGAGCTTCGGCAGACGGAAGGGATCGATTTCAGCTTAAGAGATGTAGCCAATCAGATCGTTGAGACAAAAGAATTACGAGGGGCTGTGCTTCTCCTGAATTTTTTCCAGACCTGGTGTCCGCCCTGTCGCAAAGAGATGCCATCACTTGAAGCGCTCTATCAGCGTTATAAAGATGAAGGGCTGATCGTGATCGGCATTGCAGGCGACGAGCAAGGCTTAAAAGTGGTCAAGCCTTTTGCGGAAGAATTTGCCATGACCTTTCCGGTGCTGATCGACAGTAACCACCACGTCACTGATCAGTATAACGTTCGGCAAATTCCAGCAGTGTTTTTACTCGATCGCCAAGGAAGACTTGCCGGAAAACTGGTGGGGGGAGCAGACTGGTCAAGCGAGGTTGCCTACGCGCATATCGAAACGCTGTTACATGAGCATTCTTAAATCAGGATTCTACACGTCGATCAAAGCTGTTAAATGTAACAAATATAAATTATCGAATGATACAAGTAACATATGAATATCCAATACGAAGCAACACTTGATGACATAGCCGAGGCCTATATTAGGCAATTCGTACGAAGCAGCACTTACACAAGAAATAGATTTTACCGGTGTTTGTGGGCAGCAATAAATGGCGGTGTATTTTCTGTTTTGATTAAACATTTTGTTGACCCCTTTTCCTTCATGGCTTATTCTGTTATCCGTATTGGCCAGCGGTATAGGATACTATTTTGTATACCCAGATAGTGTCAGAAAGCAGATTAAAAAACATTCAGGAAGAGAATTGAAAGAAAAAATTCCTATTATAATTACATACAAAATTACAGATAACAAAGTAGAGTGTAGATACTTGAACATCGGCATTTTATTTGATACTGAAGATCTTGTCCAACTTTCAGACGATGACGAAAGAATTGAACTATCTTTTGGCCCTAAAGGTCTTTGTGTTATCCCGAAAAAAGCTTTTGCAACACAAGAAGACATCAATCAGTTTAAAGATATTGTTTATATAAAATCAAACTAAATACAATCTCTTAATCGGCTTCAATTACTAATAAGGCCGAAAGTGTTTTGACATAGCATGCTCTATAACACTTATGCATTAGGCTCATTTGACCATCTATGCCTATAGACTTATAGCCTTCTTAGTAAAATATAAAACATTTAACAAATCGTTTCACCGGACTCGTTGCACTCGCCGGTGAACTCTGCGTTATGTATAATCAGCGTCAGACCGCGCTCATACTGGGTGCAGAATAGGTCGCGCCCATCCATCAGAAAAAATATTCCACCACTCTGTGCAACGCGCTTCACCCTAGCTCATGCGCCGCTGCAAAGAGATCTCAAGACGTCGAACGACCAGCGAACAGCTTCCAGTGAAAAGAAAATAGAGCAGACCTATCGTGATCCAGACCTCAAAGGTCAGATACGTCGTAGCCATGAGTTCCAGTCCCTGAAACGTGAGTTCTTGAATTGAAATCGCCGAGACAATCGCGGAATCCTTGATAGCTGAAATAAATTGCCCGGCCAAAGCTGGCAAAATTCGTTGGATTGCCTGCGGTAAAACCACATAACGCATTTGCTGCCACCATGAAAGTCCAAGTGCATATGAGGCTTCCCATTGTTCCTTTTCGATCGACTGAATGCCAGCCCGGATAATCTCGGTCATATACGCCCCTTCGTACAATGCGAGCGTTAACACGGCTGATAAAAATACCGAGACTTGTGAGGGAGGAGCACACAGAATCGTCAGAATTTGCTGAGTGCTTGCAGAACTTCCACGTACCAACTCATCGACACGCAGAAAGGTCATAATCTGATCTCCGAGAAAGAAATAGAATATGAAAATCAGCACAAGCGGCGGAGTATTACGAATCAATTCCACATAGGTTCTGCCCAGCATACGCTTAAACAGACTCTTACTTAGTCTGAAAATCCCGGCAACAGTCCCCAAAAGGATGGCAAAAAGCGTAGACCAGAGACTGAGCCGGATCGTCGTCAAAAAGCCCTGCACGATCAGATTGGGCACCCAACGTTTTCCCTCTGCATCGTAACGAAACAGATATTGCGGAATCACCCCCCAGTTCCATTTATAATGCATCTCAAGTGTTATGCGATAGCCGATATAAACGCATGCTCCTGCCAGCATGACTAAAAGTACTGCATCAAGAGGCCTAATGCGAATCGTTTGTTTTCTCAACATGAGCAGGAGCCGTCAGGCAGCTTAACACTGCCCGAGGGCATGACAAGGTTCTTATTCCACCAGATCTTTCCAGTCTTCCGTCCGAAACCAGTACGTATGACGCTCTTTAAGCCAGCCTTCCGAATCCACGACGCGGATCCAGTTATCGAAATAGTTGAGAGTATCGACATCTCCTTTGCGCAGGGCAAAACCAATCGGCTCTCTGGTAAACGTTTCTTCCAACGGGAGGAAAAGTCGATCGGCGTACTTGATCGCCTGAGAGGCGGGGAAAGGCGCTGAAGCCACGACAGCATGCACCCGGCCATTCAATAATTCCTGAATGGTTTGAGCCTCATTATCGAAGAGTTTGAGCTTTGCTTCAGGCAGATATTTTTTCACTGATGCCGCCGCTGTAGTGCCGGTTCTGGCAGCAATCGCCACCTCGGCTCTGTTAAAATCATCTATCGAGCGAAAGCCTGCTGCTTTTTCTTTGTCTGCGACAATCGACATACCGCTGTAATCATACGGAATCGAAAAATTCACTTTAATGTTACGGTCCGGTCGAATTCCCATACCGCCGATGATCACGTCAAACTTGCCTGTCAACAGCGCCGGGATTATCCCCGACCATTTTGTAGGCACAAATTCCACTTCGACCCCCATGTCAGCAGCCAGTCGACGCGCCACATCGACTTCAAATCCGACGAATTCACCGTCTTTTGCTTTCATTGCCCAGGGAACGAACGTCGACATCCCAACCTTCAACACGCCTCGCTGTAAAATCTGTTCCAGCGTACTTTCCCGAACCAACTGTTGTCTGATATCCTGCGCAAAAACGCCTGCACTAAGACTCAGGATCAGCATTGCCATAAACACTCCCGGCATCAGGATAGATTTTTTCATTCTTTCCTCCTTCAGGTATCTTACGTAAAACTTCCATTCTTTAAGATGTGATTCTTTTCAGAAAAAATGCTGATAACTGGATCTATCGAATAAGCCGTCACCTCCCTTTATCTGCAGGCTTGTGCGCCCGCATGACGACTGTTCAGAGAATCTGTTTGAGAAAGGCTTGTGTACGCGTTTCTTTCGGTGAGCGAAAGAAGTGATCCGCATGATTTTCTTCAATCAATTTGCCGTTTTCCATGAGGACAATCCGATCTCCGACTTCCCGCGCAAAGCCCATTTCGTGCGTCACCACCACCATTGTCATGCCTTCCCGCGCCAGCGATTTCATCACTTCCAGCACTTCACCAATCATTTCGGGGTCAAGGGCGCTGGTGGCTTCATCAAAGAGCATAATTTTCGGCATCATCGCAAGCGCTCGAGCGATTGCGACCCGCTGCTGCTGTCCACCGCTGAGTTGAGCGGGATAGCTGTCGGCCTTTTCACGTATGCCGACCTTTTCCAGCAGGCCCATCGTCATGTCCAAGGCGTCTTGAAACGATTTTTTCCGTACCAGCTTCTGCGCCAGGTTGATGTTTTCTTTCACCGTCATGTGGGGAAAGAGATTGAATGCCTGAAAGACCATTCCGACTTCTTTTCGAATTTCGAGACGATTCTTCCTGTGATGATCCAGAGGGATCCCATCGATTGTAATCAGGCCGCTATCGCATTCTTCAAGACCGTTCAGACAGCGTAAAAACGTTGACTTCCCTGCTCCCGACGGACCAATGACCACCACGACTTCGCGGCGCTCGATCCTTATAGAAAAATCTCTCAGCGCCACCACCCCGTTGTCAAAGGTCTTATTGAGCGCTTCAACCTCGATAATATACTCATGTTCAGCGTATTGCATACCATAACTCGCTCTTCGTCATGATGGGCTGTGTAATTTCAGCTCCATCGCATGGACCAGAGTCGACAAAGACACTGTAATCACTAAATAAATCGCCGCCACCGTAAACCAGATCTCAAAGGTTAAAAAGGTTTCCGCCACCACGGCCTGACCCTGCATCGTCAAATCGTAAATAGCGATCGTACTGACAAGGGCCGAATCTTTAATCAGCGAGATCGCCTGACTCGCCAGCGGCGGCAAAATCTGTCGGAACGCCTGGGGTAAAATAATGTAACGATACGTATGATACGTATGGATTCCCAGACTGTAAGCCGCTTCCCACTGACCTTTATCGATTGACATGACTCCTGCCCGAAAAATTTCTGAAGCATAGGCCCCTTCGAACAAACTTAATGCCAGTACGGCTGATGTGAAAGCGCTCATTTTCAGCACAGGACTTAAGACAAAGTACATGAAGAATAATTGAATCAGCAGCGGCGTATTTCTGATTGTTTCCAGATATACTCGAGCGAATGCTCTGGCTGTGAAAGAATGCGAAAGGCGGAAAAGCGCGGTCACCAGGCCGAAAAAGAGAGCCAGGATCAGTCCGGCGCTGCTGATTTTGAAGGTTACGATCAGTCCGTCCAACAGAGGGCCAGCGACAAAATTTCCAGCTTTTACCGTAAAAAGATACCGGGGAACACGGTACCACTGCCAATGATAACCCAGGCGCTCGGCTCCGCGCAACAAAAACCATATAACTACGCCGCTGGTAAGAAGAAACTTTAGCACATCGAGAACACGTTCGGTTTTTTTTGTGATTTTCATGACGATAATAGCATGTAATGGTCCTTTTTACGAGCTTTCCTCGATTTCAACGCAGAGTATCACTCGCCGGGCATACAGGTATGTGACGATCGCCGCACTCCAGGTGACAAGGAAGATGCCCCACCAGATCCCAAGCAGCCCAAAAGGAAGAATTTCCGTCAAGAGATAAAATACAAGGTATGGCGCGGTGATCTGCCGGTAGGCTCCGATGATAAGCGCAAACATCGGACGCTTCATGCCTTGCAGCACTGCTAAATGCACAAAAAGAATGACGTAGGCATACAAGGCAAAAGCATCGATTCTCAGATAGGCTTTGCCGATTCGAATCACCTGAAGATCCTCACTAAAAACGCCCATCAGAGAACTGCCAAAGACCACCACAGCAAAACACCCGATGATCGACACAATTCCACCGTATTGTAACGCGCGTTGCAGCGTTTCTCGAATCCGTCCGAAGTCTTTGGCCCCGTAATTCTGTGCGACAATGCTCAGAGTTGCGATATTGAGGCCGATCATCGGAAGCAGTACGATCTGTTCAATCCGAATGGCGACTCCATAAGCCGCCACCGCTTCCTGCCCGAATTTACTGAGAAAGTAGCTAATCACAAAGACGCCGAGAGCAATCGTCATATAATTCAGGCTCGACGGGAAACCCTGCTGAGCGATCTCTTTGAAATGCCGCCGCCTGGGCAGAAATTCCCGAGCATGTCCGCCTGCCAGTAGTCCGCTTCCATACGCACGCCATGCGAGATAGATGCAGCCGAGAATATGGATCAAGACTGTCGAGACAGCCACACCGCGAACGCCCATTGCCGGCACAGCGAATCCTCCGTAAATACACCAGGGATCGAGAAAAACATTCAGGACAAAACCCAGCATCAAAAAATTTCGAAACGTCCTCGTGTCACCCTGAGCGTTCAACATCGAATTAAAGATCTGAATCAGGACAAAAAAGAGCGATCCGGCAAAGATCGTATCCATATACAGCAGACAATCCCGAAGATACTCTCCTGATGCTCCCAAGGCTGAAAAAATCGACGGAGACACGATCCAGCCGAACCCTGTCAGGAGCACGCCGGTTAAAAAGGCAAAACTGATGCCCTGGACAGCATACAAGCGGGCTTCGACCGCATCGTTTGATCCGAGCGCAGAGCCGATCAACGCTGTTGCCCCAGTGCTGATACCGTTGCTTACAGAGATAATAATAAAAAACACCGGGAAAGAAAGTGACAGCGCAGCCAAGACCTGCGTCGAAAGCAGACCGGCAAAGTAGGTGTCCACGACGTTGTACATCGTATTAAAAAATAATCCGATGCCGGCCGGGATCGCAATCTTCCGAAGCAGTATCGGGATCGGTGCTATTGTTAACCCAGAATCGTCTTTCATAATGTTTAACATATTGGAGAATTCCTGAAAGTCAAGCTTCCCGCTCCAAAAACTTCGTAGAGTTCGCGGCGGTTCTCGCCGACTTGCGCTGCAAAGAGCGCTTCTCAGCGCTCTGCCCCAACGCATCCGGAAGAACGTGGGGTTCCTGCCAAAACGTCATTTATTGTCTTGACAAAGCTACTCCACGCCATGCTTTCATATCCTGACGAATCAGACAGGACACAGATAGAGCCCGCATCACGTTTTCTTCCATTAAGCGTGTCGCTCATAGTGATCATCCAGGGGGAAATCTATGTTGAAATGGAGCCTGCGCGTTAAAATCTTATGTTCGGCAGGATTGATCATTTTCGTCGTATTGGGAACCAGCACATTAGTCCATATCTCCAGGGTTCGGCAAGGCTATCTCGAAGCCTTGGAATGGCGTTCTCAGGCGCTCGCCCAGGGCTTGATAAAAAAAGCCCGGGAATTAGCCAATACGGCTCCCGAATTCAACAGCAATGACCTGTTAGAACTGTTAAGCTACTGGCTAAAAGACATCTACGAATCAAACCCCAAACTGACCCATATTGCCGCGATCGATCCAGCCGGCATTATTGCCGCCCATACCGAGAAAGCTTTATGGGACAGACCGGTGAACAGTTCTGAATTACTCCATGCGCTTCAGCGCCGCGAGCAGCTCACGGTGCTTGTTGAAGAGACCTATCATATGGTCTTTCCGATTTTTACCGGGCAGCGCAGCTATCTCGGCAGTATTGACATCGGTATTCCCAAGGACATCACCGACCGGGAGGCTCAACAAATTTTACACGATGCGATGGGTTTATTCGTTGTGTTTGTCGGTGTTGCCTTTGTTGCAGCGTCACTATCCGGCCATTTTCTCACAACACCGATCAATCACCTCGTCTCGATCGCTCGAGAATTAGCCGAAGGGAATCTGGTCAAAAGCATTAAAAGCACCTCTCGCAGCGATGAAATCGGAGTGCTGGCACGCAGTTTTGCTCATATGCGCGATCGCATAAAACAGCAGATCGAGGATTTACAACGCTTAAACGATGAACTGGAGCAGCGGGTGGAACAGCGCACTGCAGAGCTAGCAAGGGAAAAATCCATTGTGGATACATTTTTGGCAAATGTTCCTGACAGTATTGCTTTCAAGGACTGTGACAGCCGGATTATCCGGGCGAATAAAGCGCATGCCCGGCGAATGGGCCTGGAGAGTCCATCGGACGAAGTCGGCAAAACGGATTTCGATTTTTTTCCGGAGGAATCCGCTCGTCGCAAGTATATCCAAGAACAAAAGATTATTCAAAGCCGTGTTCCGGTCATTAATTTCGAAGAGCAAGACGTTTACCATGACGGTCGGACGATCTGGCAGTTGACCACGAAAATGCCGTTGTGTGATGAGCATGATGACGTAATCGGAATTTTTGGGATTTCACGAGACATTACCGAAATCAAGCAAGTCGAACATGAGTTGAAACAATATCGGGAGCACCTTGAAGACCTCGTCAGAGAACGGACATCCGAGCTCAGCCAGATCAATGCCCGTCTGGAACAGGAAATTGCCGAACGCACCCAGGCTGAACATGCGTTGCGAGTCAGCGAACAGCAGTATCGGCTCCTGGCCGAGAATGCCAATGATGGCATCGCAATGATTCAGAAAAATCGCCTGGTTTTTGCCAATAATGCGCTGGCCATGATGACGATGTACCCTTTAACACAGCTTCTTTCAACGGATCCGCTTTGCATTTTCCATGAGAGGAGCCTTCATACGGCCAAATCCCAGTTGAAGAAAGACGACAAGGACCACCCGCACACGGTCTGGCAGGCTGAACTCAGAACACAGCATAAATGGACGATTTGGGCAGAGATCGAACAGGCCGCTATTGTATGGAATGGACAGCCCGCTCTGCTGCTCACTTTCCGTGATATTACAGCGCATAAGCATCGCGAAGAGCGCCTTGAGCAAGAACGCAGCCGTCTTGAGGAGGAGAATCTCCACCTGAAATCGACGATTCGGGATCGCTATCGCTTTGGACCGCTTGTCGGGAAGAGTCCGGTCATGCAACGAGTGTATGAACTGCTTGTCAACGCCGCAGCGGCTGAAGTGAATGTATGGATCTGTGGTGAATCCGGTACGGGAAAAGAGCTGATCGCTCACACACTGCACCAGGTCGGCCGACGCAATACTCAGCCTTTCATAGCTGTCAACTGTGCCTCCATTCCGGAGACCCTCTTTGAGCGGGAATTTTTTGGACATCGCAAAGGCGCCTTTACCGGTGCTGATCGCAACAGTCAGGGACTCTTCGATCGCGCCCACAAGGGCACTTTATTCCTGGATGAAATTACAGAATTAAGCCCGGCATCTCAGGCAAAATTATTACGCGTGCTTCAAGATGGAGAATTTACAGCTCTGGGCGATACAGTCTCCAGAAAAGCAGACGTGGTGATCGTGGCAGCGAGCAATAAAAACTGTCAGGAAGAAATTATAGCGGGCCGCTTACGAAAAGATTTTTTTTATCGGATCGGCGTTATCGAAATCACCGTCTCTCCGTTACGAGATCGTAAAGAAGATCTCTCCTTTTTGATCGAGCATATTCTGGAAGAATATCGCCATAAACATACTCATGCTCAGGGGAACGATCCATCCCTGGACGTACCGGACGACCACACGATGCTGCCTCCGGAACTCATTCAAGCCTTTTACGCGTATGATTGGCCCGGAAATGTGAGAGAACTTCAGAATGTCGTGCAGCGTTACCTGGTGACGCGTAATACCCACGATGTACTTTCACTCCTCGGGGCAGCATCAGCTCTTCATCAGACGTCATATGCAGAAGACCTCCCTCATACCCTGCCGGAAGCCGTTCGGACCCTGGAAAAGCGGATGATTACACAGATGCTTCGCCAAACACAGCACCGCATAGGAAAAACCGCTGAACAGCTCGGTATGCCAGTCCGCACACTACAGTACAAAATTAAAAAATATCAACTATCGTTGAAAACGTGATGAGAGTCTGTGCAATATTTGCAGATCCTCTTTTATAGCTTAGTTACTAGGCAGTTATGGCAGATCACAGAAAAAATACGCAACAATTGCATCCCATGTTATCATATTGATTTCTAAAGACTTTATAAATTATCTGGCATCATATACGCAAAAATTGCATATCTGTCTACGCTTCTCTCTACACCCTGCGCCCTGTTGATGCAGCTCTTTCCCTGCACAATTAGCGGTGTCCGAAAGCCCCAGCATAGCTGGCACAACGATTGCATACTTACAAAAATACTGAGATTGCGATGACATATAAATGCTGTCGCCATACTATCAGTAATGTCTCACTTATACGCAGTCAGAATCTTCATTCACTCACAATCAACACAATCACAGGAGGCTTTGTATGTGTACTCACAAGAAACACGTTTTGACAGCAGCCCTTATAATGTTTCTGCTTACAGGAGGGATAATCGCCGCGTCCACACCTGCATCAGCTGCCGACAAAATCGTCTGGAAATCTTCAGGACACGGACCTGCGACAGACCCGTCACAAATTTTTCATGATAAGCTCTGTGAAGCTATTACAAAAGCGAGCGGAGGGCGCCTTGTCGTGAAAGCATTTGTCGGCGGCTCCGTGGTACCTGCCACTAAAGAGCTTGATGCTGTCAGCGAAGGGGTTTTACAAATGGCGTATACCTGCCCGATGTATAATTTGGATAAATGGAAAGCGGCCGGACTCATCAGTTCGCGGCCTGGCGGCCTTCCGGGGGAAGCATTACGGACATGGTTCAACTATGCCGGTGGCGCAGACCTTATGAACAAAATGATGGAAGGCTACAATGTGATAACCTTTCCCGGGGCTCTCTCTCCTCTGCCAGCGGAAGTATTCCTGCATTCTAAAAAGAAAATTGAACACGTTGATGACCTGAAGGGCTTGAAAATGCGCGCGTCCGGTGATGGCGGTGAGATCCTGGCTAAAATGGGCGCTTCTGTGGTCTTCCTGCCCGGAGGCGAGCTGTATGAAGCCATGCAGCGTGGAACCATCGATGCCTTTGAATATTCAACCCTGGCATCGAACTGGGATATGCATTTCCAGGAAATCGCCGATTATGTCGTCCTCTCCCCCAGCCGTGCTCCCAGTGATCCGCAGGTATTTTTTGTGAACAAACAAGCCTGGGAGGAACTGCCTGACGATCTGAAACAATTAGTGCAGGATCTTATCGGGAACTGGACGCAGGCACAGCATGAGTTTTTGACCAGTGAATCGATCAAAGCGATCAGTAAATTCAAAGATGCTGGCTGTGACGTGTATAAACTGCCGAAAGAAGTTGAAGAAGCCATCGCCTCGGAAGCTGAGAAATTTTATGCTGCCAAGGCGGGCTCGGAAAAACCGATCTATGCCGAAATTCTGAATTCGATGAACAATTTTGGGGCTTCGTATTCAACGACTCAATAACCGTCAGTGTCATCGCAGAGAATGGCGGAGCTATGGGAGTACCGTCGTCGTTTCCCATCGGGCTGAGAGTTTTCCCTCAACCCGATGGGGGTGGTGCATCCACGTACGTTGTCCGGGCGCTGCTCTGTAACTCTTCTACTTCTCAGATGTTCTCATGCTCATATTAAAAAAAATATTTACGTTCATTGACACTGCGAGTGAATATTCCGGATCTATTGCGAAATGGTGCGCCTGGGTACTCGTCCTGGCCGGAGCCTATGACACGGTTGCGAGACATTTTTTTAATGCGCCGACGGTCTGGGCCTATGACGTCTTGTGTATGGCCGGTGGAGCGCTTTATACCTTGGGCTGGTCCTACGATCACCTGCACGATTCACATATTCGGGTCGATCTCGTGTACCGAAAACTTTCTCCGAAATATCAGGCGCTGATGAACGCCCTCAGCGCTCTTTTTCTGTTTTTCCCGTTGGTGATCGCATTGCTGATCAGCTCTAGTTCTTGGGCGATTCGGGCATGGCGCATCAATGAAACCATGACGTCCACATTCTGGTATCCTCCGGCAGCACCGTATCGTACAATATTTGCGCTGGGAACCTTCTTGCTGCTGCTTCAGGGAAGTGCAAAATTTGCGAGGGATATCTATTTTTATGTAAAGGGGGAAGCTCTTGATTGATATGAGTCCGGAAATAGTCACGTTGTTAATGTTTGGGGGAGTTCTGACGCTCGTCCTGACCGGTTTCCCAATTGCATTTGTCATTGGAAGTATTGGGGCCATCTCCGGTGTCGTGTTATTCGGGCCTGATATCGCCGGTCATATCTTATACAGCCGTTTGTATGAGCTGACACTGAATTATCCATATCTCTCGGTGCCGCTCTTTACCTTTATGGGCGTGGTGCTTCAGGCATCAGGGATCGCAGAAGAACTGTACGAAAGTCTCTATGAAAGCTTGAGCGGATTTAAAGGCGGACTTGCCGTCGTAACCGTGATCGTCGGGACGATTCTTGCAGCGTGTCTGGGCGTGATTACAGCCTCTGTCACGATTCTCACGCTGATTGCGCTCGGCCCGATGGTGACACGCGGGTATAATAAATCATTAGCCTCCGGCACCTGTGTTGCCGCCGGCACGCTTGGAATTTTAATTCCCCCCAGCATCATGCTGGTCGTCTACGGGCCACAGGCCGGAATTTCCGTTGGTCAGATGTTTATCGGCGCGGTGTTTCCCGGCCTGATGTTATCAGGCTTATATGTTGCCTATATCAGCATTAGTTGTTATTTGAAACCAGAGCTTGGGCCTCCGATTCCTCCAGGAGAACGCAACAAACGATCGAGCTCGGAAAAAATGAGGCGTCTTGCCAAATCACTGCTTCCGCCTGTCATACTGATCACCGCAGTGCTGGGAACAATCTTTACCGGAATCGCTCCTCCGACCGAAGCTGCAGCTGTCGGGAGCGTGGCAGCCGTTGGGTTGGCGATCGCCTATAAGAAATTCAGTTGGCAACTGGTCAAACATTCAGCCATTGAAACCTTACGCGTGAGCGCGTTTGTGGTGCTGATTGCCGGAGCCTGCTATGCCTTTGTCGGCGTGTTTATGAGCGCCGGATGCGGCGAAGTCGTTTCAAATGCGATTATGGCGACTCCTGGCGGGAAATGGGGCGCATTTGCAGTGGTGATGCTCATTGTGTTTCTGCTGGGGATGTTTATCGAGTGGATCGGAATTGTATTTATTATTGTCCCGATCTTTTCTCCGATCCTGAAAGAATTAGGGTTCAACCCGTTATGGGCGGGTATGATGATCTGTATTAATTTACAGATGGCATTTCAAACGCCGCCGATGGCAATGTCAATCTTTGTCTGCAAAGGAACTGCGCCGCCTGAACTGGGTGTCACAATGGATGACATCATCAAAGGCGTCCTCCCGTTTATCGCGATCATTATTTTCACGTTGATTCTCTGCACCATCTTTCCAGGAATTATCACCTGGCTGCCGTCAAAAATGATGGGGCATTAATCGATCACGAAAAAGCCGTTGGCTGGGCCAACGGCTTCTCCTCCAAAGCTCATAACAGCCCACAATGTGGCAAAATATCTGCTTCCCCCCATCCCCGCTCAATGTTTATAATCGCAGCCTTACTCAGCTCTTCTTTATCATCCGACAGCTTCAGCAGTTTGCAGATGCGATCCCTGATTCTGGTGATAAGCTCACGCTTTTCTTGACAAAGCTCCAGCCTCCCGGGAGAACGTCAATGACTTACAGATTACATGCACAGAAGTATCGGAAGGAGAAAAACGACTATGCCGCTCACATTTGACATGCCATTAAAAGAACTGTCTTCCTATCAGGGCTGCAATCCCCGTCCTGCGGATTTTGATGCATTCTGGGACAACGCGCTGCGGGAGATGCAAGCGCTCGATCCGGAAGTGGAATTGTGTCCAACCAAATTCCAGACTGCCTTTGCCGAATGTTTTTCACTCTATTTCACTGGCGTTGGAGGATCGCGGATTCATGCTAAGTTGCTGCGTCCGAAAAATGCGCCGGCTCCGCATCCGGCCCTGCTGATGTTTCACGGTTATACCGGAGACTCCGGAGACTGGTATGACAAACTAGCCTATGCGGCGCACGGCTATACCGTCGCAGCCCTTGACTGCCGGGGACAGGCAGGACGCTCAGAAGATCGGGGTGGGGTAAGTGGTAACACGCATCACGGTCACATCATTCGCGGTCTCGACGACACGCCGGATCGAGCACTTTATCATCAAATCTTCCTTGATACGGCCCAATTAGCAAAAATCGTAATGGACATGCCGGACGTAGATGAAGAACGAGTCGGTGCAAGCGGCGAGAGCCAGGGCGGAGGTCTGGCTCTCGCATGTTCGGCTCTGGAGCCTCGCATTCGCCGCGTTGCCCCGGTATATCCCTTTCTCTGCGACTATAAGCGTGTTTGGGAGCTCGATCTGACTGTGGATGCCTACAAAGAGCTGCAAGACTATTTTCGTCACTTTGATCCGATGCACCAGCGTGAAGAAGAGGTCTTCACCAAACTGGGTTATATCGATGTCCAGCATTTCAGCCGGCGCATCCAGGGAGAGGTCTTGATGGCGGTCGGTCTGATGGACAGGATATGTCCACCATCGACTCAATTTGCTGCCTACAATAAAATCGAATCAACAAAAGAACTCGCGATCTATCCTGACTTCGGCCACGAAAATCTCCCTGGTCACCAGGATCGAATTTTTCGCTTTATGAGTGAGTTGTAAGGAGAGACCCGCAAAAATGATGAATCATTCGCTGGACACAAAGCACTTATGCTAAAAATACTCTGTATTGGAAGTGGCGGTTTTATCGGCGCAAGCTGCCGCTACTTTGTCAGCGCATTCATCCAGCGTATTCCGGGCTTCTCCTGCTTATCCTGCGGGACCTTTGTCGTCAATATGCTCGGCTGTTTTCTCATCGGCTTTCTGAGCGGCCTGGCAGAGAGCCGTCAGATCTTTTCTCCGGAATTCCGGCTCTTTCTCTTCATCGGATTCCTGGGAAGTTTCACAACCTTCTCGACATTTAATTACGAGGTCTTTCTCTTTGTTCAAGGTGGTCAATTCTTCACAGGCGCTCTGGTTATCAGTCTTCAGGTCTTTGTTGGACTCGGGCTGGTGTGGGCTGGCAACTTGTTAGCGTGTCTTATATGACGCAAGTCGCTTATACAATCAGCAGCAGCATCGGAATCATGATCTGACTGAGGAGAACAATGCTGCGTGACAAAAATACCGGAAGCTATGCCTAAAAAATTGCTGATGCTCCCATAAAAGCTGAAAGGAATTCAGCAGAGAGGAATGAAAAAAAAGATGGGCCCACCAGGATTCGAACCTGGGACCAACCGGTTATGAGCCGGTGGCTCTAGCCAACTGAGCTATGGGCCCCTGACGCGTAGTGTGGTCTTACATAGGAAAGTACTGTAAAATTGTCAACATTTATTTCATGTGAAACGCAGATACGCGGCCCATCCTGGCAGGAAAGATCCTGGTTCACCCCTTCTCTCTAGACAGCGCTGCGGAAGATATACTGTTCGCACGACTGTTGTTTATTTTTTTTCAGTTAAAAAACTGCGAAGCTTATGGCCTCCGGCGCTGAGGTCCCGCAAGGCTCCCAGCGCATTTTTTTCTATTTCGCCGATACGCTCACGGGTAATATCAAAATCTTTCCCGGACTCTGAAAGGCCAGACACATTGTTATCACCAATCCCAAAACGCATACGCAGCACTTTTTCTTCCCGGTACGTCAAGGTACTTAACACTTGACGAGTCTGCTCTTTCAGATCCCGGCCAACCACGGCATCTGACGGAGCCAAGGCTCCTTTATCTTCGATAAAATCACCCAGATGGCTGTCCTCTTCCTTGCCGATAGGCGTTTCCAGCGAAATCGGTTCCTGAGCGATTTTCATGACCTTCCGAACCTTCTCAATCGGCAGGTTCATTTTTTCGGCGATTTCAGCAGTGGTGGGCTTCCGCCCAAGTTCCTGAACCAAATAGCGTGACGTTTTAATCAGCTTATTGATCGTCTCGATCATGTGAACCGGAATACGAATCGTACGAGCCTGATCAGCAATCGAACGTGTAATTGCCTGCCGGATCCACCAGGTTGCATAGGTGCTGAACTTATATCCGCGCTGATACTCAAATTTATCCACAGCTTTCATCAAGCCGATATTGCCTTCCTGAATCAGGTCCAAAAATTGTAACCCGCGATTTGTGTATTTTTTAGCAATACTGACCACAAGACGCAAATTTGCCTGTACTAATTCGCTCTTCGCATTTTCAGCGCGAGCTTCACCGATCTCAATTCGTTGGAGGATTTTTTTCAGACGAGTTGCTGACACGCACGCTTCCAGCTCGACACGGCGAATTTTACGGCGCCCGTTTCGAATGATACGTTCGTACTCTTCCACCATATCCAAGCTTATTCTTTTCTCAGTTTCGATCGCCTTGCGTTCCTCTTCTTCCGCCCGTTTCAAACGCCGGGAATATTTTTTTAATTCACCGACTGTCATCCCCATCTGGCGTTCGCACACTGCAATTTCGCTTTCTCCTCGTTCGATACGTTTGACCAGCCCCTTAATTTTTCCCACAATCCGCTGAATTTGATTCGGATGCAGTCTCAACTCCATGAGCAAGCCGGAACATTTCTCCATTTCTGCCCGAATCACCACATCAATTTTTTTGCGTTTCTGACTCTCAACATTGCCTGAACTCAGGATACTTTCGAGCCGAACCATCTCCTTTTCACTTTTCTTCATTTCTTCGGCCCGGTTGAGAACTTCCTGCTCTAATTCATCAATCCGATTTTCTTTAATTTCATCGCTGTCTGTGACCTGAACAAATTCACGAATCTTAATACGATTTGCCTGAAAGCGCTTTGCTAAATTAATCACTTCCCGCACGGCAATACGCGTGCTCGTGACCGCCTGGATCACTTCATTCCGGCCCTGCTCGATCCGTTTGGCGATCTCAATCTCTCCTTCCCGCGTCAGAAGAGGGACCGTCCCCATCTCCCGAAGGTACATCCGAACTGGATCGTCGGTTTTTCCAAGGTCTTCAGCTTTCACAACTTCCCTTGTACTTCGAGTTTTTGTTTTTCCTTTTATCAGGAGCGCGGTTCGTTCAGCTTCAGGAGTTTTCCGCTTGTCAGTAATCTCAATGTCCATTTTATCGAGCAGAACAAAAATATCGTCTAACTGTTCAGGGGCTACGACGTCTGCCGGAAGATGATCGTTTATTTCATCATAATTGAGAAAACCCTTCTCTTTACCCAGTGCGATCAGCTTTCGTACTTCAGGTATTTTCAACGCATCATTCATACTTCCATCCCCTTTATATCGTTTTTTGAACTCACACGGTCATTCTGCTCAAAAAACACTTCCTGTACAATTCTCTCAAGGACCATACCGCCTTTACTGTAATATGTTAATTTTTAGCTCATTTTTCAAGAACAAATGTCATCTTTTTTTACAATTCTTTCTTTTTTTGTGGACGATTCTGCTGTTTTCGTACTAAATCTTTATTTTTTTGCTCAAGCAACTCTTCCAAGCGTTTCACATCCTTCTTTTCCTGGGCTTCCCTGACCCGTATACTGACATGACGAGTTGCCCGTTCAAGCGGTTTTCGATGTAACTCGAGCAGGCAATCCCGCACAGTTCTGGCTGGATCGACAATTTCATCGCTCCGGATCAGCAGCATTGAGAGCTCTTCCCGTGCTTCTGACGTCTGAAATGCATCAAAGATTTGCGCCTCAAAATCAGCTTTATCACTATAGACGAACAACTCTTGTACGATCTTTCGACTGAGTGGAGATGAAAGCTCCTCCAGCTTTAATGCATCTTTGACGCCTAAGATCAAACGTTTATCCTTTAACAAGGCTTTGATCAAATATTGCTCCAGGATCGGCATGCTTGCAGAGGCGCGCGCGCGCGAAGGGTATTCAATCCGCGATGTTCCGCTTTCCGCCATCCTTTTGAACTGCTGCAGAATCGAGACGTCCGTCACATGCAGCACATCGGCGGTTTTTGAAATTTGAGCGTTCCGTTCAATGATATTTCGAATTTTCATCATCATTGGTAAAATTTGATTGGCGCATTCGATCTGCTGTTCGACACGCGACAGATCATAACGCTCAACAATGCGATCCCGGATGAAGTCCAGCAGCATCGGTGCATTTTCAACAGCCTTTCGGAACCTGTCCGCGCCCTTTTTTCTGACAAACGAATCAGGATCTTCCCCTTGCGGCAGGACAACCGCTCGAACCTCGACGTCGGAAGCCAGAAAGAGATCGAGGGTACGCATTACCGCCTTCACGCCTGCCGGATCGGAGTCAAAGATCAACACCACCTTCCTTGCGTAGCGCTGCAACAAGCGCAGATGTTGTTCGGTCAGTGCGGTTCCCATTGTCGCTGCAATGTTTTTGACACCATGTCCATAGGGGATAATCATGTCAAAATAACCTTCGACAATCAGAATAGAGCCCAAACGGCGAATTTCATCCTTTGCCTGATGCAGACCGAATAAGGTTCTTGACTTGTGAAAGATCATGCTTTCAGGTGAGTTAAGATATTTCGGCCCGCCTTCTCTGAGCGTGCGCCCGCCAAATCCTGCGATTCGTCCGCGCTCGTCATAAATCGGGATCATCAAACGATCTCGGAAACGATCATACTGACCGTTACCGTTTTTCTTTTTGATCGCTAAACCGCTTTCAAGCATGAGATCAGACGGATACTGTGAAGCAAGAACTTTTCGGAGTCCATCCCATTCCGGCAAGGCATAGCCTAATGAAAAATTTCGGATCAATTCCTCATTGATTCCGCGCCGCCCTAAATACTCACGCACAGACGCAGCTTGCGGATGATTGAGAAGGTTCCGGGAAAAGGAGTGAGCTGCTTCTCGCTGCACACGATACAATGCCTCATAGCGCTCCAATTGCCGGGCGGGCTTTTGGTCCTGTAGGGGAATACCGGCACGTTGAGCCAGCACCCGTACAGCTTCGGGGAAGCTGTACTTTTCATGCTTCATCAGAAAGCTGAACACATTCCCGCCCTCACCGCAGCCGTAACAATGGAAAATCTGCTTCCCCGGATTCACTATGAAAGAAGGGGTCTTTTCGTGATGAAAAGGACACAGTCCTTTAAAATTCCGTCCGGCTTTTTCCAAAACAACATATTCCGAGATCAGTCCTGTAATATCGTTTTGTATACGAATTTCATCAATCGTTTCCTCTGGGATGCGAGACGGCATAGGACGGAAGAGAGCTCATGTGAGATCACGTTAACAGTCAAAGACGTTAACGCCGTTTCCACTTCACACGCTCATCACTTTTTTGAACCTGGCATAATACATGGTTTTTCCTGATTGCAGGAATTGCTGCTCATATTCTGAAAAATAGCGGCGCTGCCCATTCAGCTCGTCATGGGTCAGGGCATACACCTTTTGATAGGCCTCGCAGGCTTGGAAGACTTCCAGCGTGTCTTTCATATAGAACGCGACATCGGTCGCAATGTCGATACAGCCGCAAGGGATCAATGTCCGGGCAGCCTCTTCAATAAACGACGGACTGAATAAACGACGTTTCGCATGACGTTTTTTGGGCCAGGGATCCGGACAGTTGATATAAAGATTCGTGATCGACTCATCAGGCACAAATCGTTTAAAAATATAAAAGGCCTCACCATACAGCAACTTCACATTCGGCATCTCTGCCCGCTGAATTTTGTTGAGGCCTTTACGGTAATATTTCCTGGATACTTCGATACCCACAAAGTTTACTGTCGGGCGATCGCGGGCGATGGCGATCAAGAAAGCGCATTTTCCGAACCCGATTTCGATTTCAACTGGTTCTGTATTCCCGAAGATCTGTTCCCACGAGAACCGGGCTTCCATGTTCTGATACTGTATTTCGATATCCGGATCGATGTCTAAGTCATTCTTCATGCGCTTCGTAATATTGTCGTGATTTCAAAAATTTCCCTTCCAGTTGCCAGGAGAAGGAAAAACAGATGTAAGCGTCCGTCAACAGAAGCCTGACTGTGAGCCTGCATCCCATTCCAAATTTCAAGGCTTTTCATCTCACCACTTGGCAACAACGATTTCACTGGACGTCCACGTTGTCCAGAGCCCCCTCACGCTGCTGCCTCTTCTTGGCAGCTTCCTATTGACCGCCGTAATATTCGTAGTTATAATAATAGTAATATTTATAGTAGCCGTCCCTTTTGATGTCAACATCGTTCAGGACGACTCCGATAATATTCGCTCCGACCGTTTCCAGCTGTTCCTTTGCCCTTCCAATAATATCGCGGCTCGCCATGTTTGCTTTGATGACAAAAAGCACTCCATCAACAAGCGAACCAAGAACCGAGGCATCAGCCAGAGAACTGATCGGAGGAGAATCAAGCAGCACCAAATCAAACTGTTTTTGGGCTCGTTCCAGAAACAAGCGCATTTTCTGCGATCCCAGTAACTCTGAAGGGTTGGGGGGAATAATTCCGCAGGTGACAACCCAAAGATTGGCAATTCTGGTGGGAGTGTAGACCTGCCCGAATTCGACGGCATCGCTCAACGCATGTGTCAGGCCCTGTGAATTCGGCACACCAAACAAGCGATGCAAAATCGGACGGCGTAAATCGGCATCAATAATCAAGACTTTCTGCTGAGCGAGTGCAAAAGTTACTCCCAGGTTCGCAGCAGTCGTCGATTTTCCTTCACGGGGGATACAGCTTGTCACGAGCAGCGTACGCAGAGGCTTATCCACTTGGGACAACGCAATGTTCGTACGAAGCGTCCGATAAGATTCGGCCGCCATGGAATGGACGCCCTCCTCCCAAATCAGATCTAAATTCTGGTGTTTTCTGCGGCTTCGACGTTTCGCCATAGCCTATTTGCCTCCTTCCAGCGCATAATGTTTTTTCGCCCGCAACGACGGTGAGGATTTTCCACGAATTTTGCCTTGCTTCTTATCGATTTTCGGAATAGTTCCCAATACGGGGAGGCCTAGATGCATTTCAATATCATCAGGCGTCTTGACTGTTTTATCAAAATATTCGAACAAGAATGCCAGACCAACACCAAGCAATAAGCCGATCAATGCACCGACTCCAATGATTTGCCCTCGATTAAGCGGGGCTGTAATATCATCTGCGTTTCGCGCGGACTCCAGAATGCGAATCGTACTCTCCTCAACAAGTTCGCCGGTGACGCTGGTTTCTCTCAATTGGCGGAACAGCATATTATACAATTCTTCCGTAGAGCTTACTTCACTTTTCAGCTTAGAATATTCAAGGCGTTTGGAATTAATTTCAACCGCCTCCTGTTTGAACGCTGCCAGGGCCTCAGCCGCATGTCGCTCTTCTGAACGGAATATGGACGCGTCTGTCTCCAGTTTTTGAAACAGATTATTCACACCCCTTGCCAGGTTTTGATACAAACTGTCTAATTTCGCATCAAGCTGCTTAATTTTAGGGTGCTTTTTCTTATATGATTGCAGCAGACTTGCGCGTTCTATTTTAGCTGCCGTAATTTCTTCACGGATTTTTTCCAAGGCCGGCGCATCGAGGGACATTGCCATGTCTGTTTCAATTCCCCCTCCCTGCCGGCGAATTTTTTGTAATTCGGACAAACGGGCTTCAGCTGCGATACGCGTCTTTTTGGCCTGAGCGTAAGCAGCATTCAATGCAGCAAGTTTCGAGGCCTGCACCTCTGGAGCCATTTCAAGCGAGATGACTTTATTCGTTTCCTGAAAGTCCGACAAGGCTTCGTAAGAGTCTTGTACTTTCGAGCGCAAATCAACAATCTGTTCGTTCAGCCATACCAATGTTTTCCGCGCAGAGCTCAGTTTCGTCTGCATATTATACTCGATATACACTTCCGACATGGTATTCGCAAGCTGAACAGCCTTTTCCGGAGTCGCTTCAGTGGCAATGATTTTTACAAGGTAGGTTCCCGATACCGGGATGATTTGTATGGCTCGACTCACTTTTTGGATAATACGCTCATCTTCCCCGGGATTAAGGCCGTATTTTGGAATATCCAATTCGGACACAAGACGCTCCAGCATAGCCCGGCTTTTCAAAATATGCAATTGTGTCCGCTGATCAACGCCTTCGTTGAAATATTCCTGATAAAACGGTTCAGAGCCTCGAATATTCACAAGAGCCGGACGGTCTGGTTTCACGACCAACGTGGCTGTGGCTTGAAATTTCGAAACAGGCTCAGGCTTTCGATAGGCTCCGACTGATGCTGTAAGCACCACGAGAAAAAACGCTGAGACAAGAACCCAGCGTCGTCTCCGAAGAACAAGAAAATAGTCGATCAGGTGCATTTCTTTTTGTTTCATCGCATGATCCACTCACTAAAAACGAAGAAAGTAGAGGCAGAATCGATTCGATCCCAGCTCTACTTCCTCATGTCAGTATAACGAGCTTTTAGAAGAAACTCTCCGGGACAATAATCATGTCGCCGGGCATGATGGCGATATTCTTTTCCATATCGCCATCTTCCATCACATCTTTCATCTTGATACGGAACGTTTCAGTTCGTCCGTCCGCTTCCCTGACAACTTTTGTACCATTCATAGAGGCAAACTCAGTAAAGCCGCCGGCTCTCAAAATAGCATCCAGCACAGTGTCATCATCGTTAAAATTGTAAATTCCAGGTTTCGCGACGCTTCCAACAACATAAAATTGACGAGGTCCCATAGCAGGAACAGCGCCCCCGGCAACGTTTCCTCCGTCGTGTTGAGCGCCTTTTGCGGCAACCATCAACACATCACCATCTTGTAAATAAATATTTTGTGTTTGATCACCGTCAACAAAGAGTCTGTTGAGATCAACAACAACCGGTGCGAGTGTATCCGTCGAAGCCGCCTCTCCGACATCCTGCTTCGGCAGCCTGAGAATGCGAGCTTCCGACTCAAAAGAATTCGGCCCACCGGCGCTCAGGAGTGTGCTTAAAAGCCGTTCATCTCCCTGAAGCTCATGATAGCCGGGCTTCTTTACCATGCCCATAATGTAGACCTTTTTACTCCTGGGCTTTACAACGCTGACCAAGACCTCAGGATTCACCAGAAAATCTCTCGCAAGCAGCGATGCAACCTGCGCTCTTAACTGACCGGTTGTCAGACCGTCAACCCGAAGATCTCCGAGCAGAGGATAGGTAATAAATCCGTCCATTGAAACTGTCACGACTTTATCAAGGTTTTCTTCATTCACCACCTTAATTTCAAGCATGTCACCAGGACCAAGCACGTAGTCATCAGGATTTGTCGGAGTCTGCATCGGTTGATTTTTGAGAAGCTCTGCAAGAACACGCTGCGGGTCTGCAACAGCCGCAGCTGTTTTTCCCCGATCGTTCGATATTGGTCCGATCGTCGGCGCAGATGACCGAGTTGCTCCAGATGAGGGCATCGTCTTCTGCGACTGGACAGAGACCTGACGAGGCATGGGCGCGGCCGCAGGAGCCGGAGCCGCTGGCATTACCAATCTTGCTGCATCGCCAACAGCTCTCCGTAAACGAACAAGTTCCTTTTCACGAGCGTTCAACTGACCTTCAACACTAGACAAGCGGGCGATTTCCCCTTTCAATCTGTCGACCTCCACTGCCGAGGCTTCCTGTTGAGCTTTGATCCCTGTCTGATATTCCTCATTACGTGCCAAGAGCTTATCACGTTCCTTCAGGAGAGCATCCAATTCACGCTTTAGAGAATTCACTTGTTCCGCGAGGTGGTTCAAATCGACACTTTTCTGCTGCAAATCACGACGTGCTGCCGATTCACTCTGTTCCGCAAGCGAGACTTTTGAATTCGACTCAATCACATCTTCTTCAAGCTCAACAATACGATTGTTCGCTTCTTTAATTTTACGTTCCAGTACTTGAGCCATCGAATCTTTCACTGCCAGCTTTTCTTCCAGATGGAGCAACTCTTCTTTCGCTTTTTCGCGTTCTTGCAGCACTTCGGACAATTTGGCGCTAAACCATTCCAACTGGGCAGGCATATCTTCCGAAGAGGATGCTGCGGACGCCATCGTCACGTCTTTCCCATCCGGAGCAGGAGAGAAAACACCAACATCGAGCGTTTTCATCGACGCGCCTGACTTGCCGCCACTTGTCTTCATAGCGGCATTTGGCGAAAGCTTCCAGATATCGACATATATCCGGGAGGGATTCTTTAAAATACCTGGTCTGTAGGCAACTTCAGTTCCTATCAGCTTAATGATGTTCTTGACATCGTTACCTTTCTGCTGGGAAACAACCGACTTGACAACAGGATTTTGCAATTCGAGTTGTTTAAGCGAAGAGTTCAGACGAGCGTTAAAGACACTGACAATTAATTGATCTCCCTCCCTTGAAGTCGCATAAGGAGCTTTTTTATCAAGTGTGATAAGAACCCGCGTGACTCTTCCGGGTTTTTCCCGTATACTCATATCTGTAATCGTCGCTACGGAAGTTCTTTGTCCCTGTTTTCCCACTGACATGCTCTGTACCGACAGCTCGCTATCGCTTGAAGGACTACCGCACCCAGAGAGAACATACATCAAAAACAGTATAACACAGCACGTCTTTGCAATTTTCATCGTCGTCACCTACCTCTGTTCGAGAAATATACATTAACGATTCAATTAGAATATAACCCGGCCGCTCGCAACAAACTGATTTCTTGCATAATCATTATCCCCCAGATTTGACGTTTTCTCAGTATGATAATACATTCCCTTCAGAAGCACATACTGAGTAATTTTATACTCAAGCCCCCCGGAAAAGATATGGCTTGTTTCTTCACGATCAGCAGCCTCCAGGAAATCGTATGTAAAGAAATCTCTTTTCCGATAATTATATGCCAGCAGCATCTTCAAATTTTTGACCAGCTCATACTCCGTATCCGCGCTCAAAAGCAGCTGTTTCGTATCATCACCGTAGAGGTCTCGGGCTTCATCAAGATAATCGCCTCTGAGGTTTAACATCAAGCCCTGGGCAATCTTAAAGCCAAAACGCCCGAAGAAATCATCCGTCAGCAATGTGTCGCCAAAATCATTCTCGACGAAATAACGCTTATACCCGACCGTCATAAGCGGACGTTTCCCAAAATTTCCCGTAAGGCTTGCTTCCGCGATAAAACTCTCCTGATCGTCTTGCGAAAGATGACCAACATCCTCATACGATGTCATCGAATAGCCTCCCTTGAGATTTGCCGTCATGCGTGAAGTCAACTTTGTCTCAACACCGGTGATGACATGATGTCTCGAGAAATTGGAACTGACCAATTCATTTTCGTCACGTAATGTGAGCTGATATGCATAGGTCAAAACATATGTTAACTTTGAATTCAATGCATGCTTGAAATTTGCGCTTCCACGATGAGACTGACTATCTTCCGTCAGCATTGAAGTCCTGTCGTAGTCGGAAGTCGTCCACACCGTAATCGGATCGTCACCATAGTCGATCCGATCATAAGTATAATCCACAATAAAGGCTGTACGAGGCTTTGAAATCAAATTATAACCGATCCCGGCCTCAAAATTATTTCGCCACGTTCGGTTGCCGGGAAGCAAAGACGCTTCCTGATCGATAGGAATGTACGTAAGTACGTTCGACACGTTCAACTTTGCACGATCCCGAAAAAACCCCTCCTGATACTTCGAACCTACGGATAAATCAAAATCCAGCTTATGATCGCTATCATCAAGATCGGTATTCACAGAGTATTTCTTATAGGTAAATGCATAATCCATTCCCAGATTCACATCCAGCAGTTGACGTTCATACATCAGGTCCACTTTAACGCCGGCAATCGCGTCAAAATACGAATCTTCACGGTCGGCGTTATCTTCGGGATCACGATCGTCAGGGATCTGGAAGATATTATCATCATAGCCCCCTCCCACTTCCACATATGGGTGAATATTCACAAATTCCGAAATATTTGCCGCAAACGCTGACGACGAAATCCAGATAATTCCCAAAAGTAGTCCTGCAACACCTGATGAAACGATACATTCCTTCTGTCGATGAGCTATCATTGTATCCTCTCCCTTATATAATAAAATTTTTGTGACCTGAACAACGATTTTTCACGAGACATCCGGACCAAACGTTCTCAGGACTGTCAATTTTAGCTCACAAAACGTCACGTGTATTTACGTCTATAAAGAGTATTGCCGTTATCCGGTAACACAAGTTCTTCGCCTTGTCAAGATAAAAAGTACAGATTCTCAGCAATTGCTTTCCCGTTCCGGAAACGGGTTGCTTTTTCGTCAAAAGCCCTAAAACCCTCTTGCCACAATCATCCGCACACAGAATAAGAGCACAAAAGAAGGCAATTTCCGAATCCCGGTCACCGAACTACGGCGTCACTGTATCTTTATAGTCTGCCAAAATGTGTTCGATCAGTCGCCCAGCCTCATCGCTTCCCCATTCACGAGGGCCGAGAACTCCACCAAGTGCCATTCCAGAAGGAGCAATAATGATCGTAGCAGGCACACCACGGATGCCATACTCCGCTAAGGTCGCAGAATTCTTATCCTGGACATTTACAAAGGTCAGCCCTTTACTCTCAAGAAATTTTTTGACGTGCTCAGATGAGCCTCGATCGATTGAAACTGCGATAATAACCAGACCTTCATCCTTGTAGGCTTCATACAAATGTTGCAGGCCTTCACGCTCATGAACGCAATGCGGGCACCAGGTTGCCCAAAAATTCAACAGAACAACATGCCCTTTATACTCGCTTAAGCGAAGCTCTCCTCCACCAAGCTGTGGGAGCAGAAAATCCGGAACCTCAATCGGCTCTTCAAAACGACCGACGTTAAGTGTCTTAAAATAATCTTCCTCAGCAAGCACCATGCGCCCTTGAAAAACCAAGCCCCCGATTAGCAGACAACATAAGAGGCACCACCGTATCTTCCAGACATTTATTTTTGACATAACTTTCTTCTCACATCCCCTCAACAGACAGACAAGACAAACGGCAGGTTGAAAGAAATGCGTTCTCCATGTGTGACAATTAAGCTTTTGAGTCGTTCATCTGCCCGAGACTCTCTTTTTTTCAAAGTCAAAATACTTTAATAACTAAACGTCATAAACGCATAAACGTTTGAATCTTCTTTAACAAGACTGTCAATTTTTTTCCGTGAATACAACAAGATTTGTCATCAAAGATCGTAATTCTCTCAGTCTTATCACTTCAATATCCCAGTCTTTTCAGGGCGTTGACTTCCTGTGCAACATCCTTCCCAAAAGGAGGTTCGGCAAGTCCTTCCAGGGTTTGTCTCCCAAGCATGATGTACATGCGTCCCAGCGAATAGTGTCCTCCGGGCAGGTCTGGTTTCAGGTCAAGAGCTTTCCGGCAGAGTTCGACAGCCTGCTCGAGCTTATTGCGCCCGGCATATAAGAGTGACTGCTGAAAGAGTGCTTCTGGATGGGAGGGATCCACATCGAGGACGTTCTGGTATTCCTGAAACGCCTCATCTTGCGATCCTTTTCCAGCGTAAATCATACCAAGATAATAATGGGCGTCAGCCCTTTCCGGTTCGGCGCTCACAGCATTCCGAAAGTGTTTCATTGCAGTATCATATTCCCGGCGGATGAAATACACCCTTCCAGCATATTCAAGGGCATCAGCATCGTCTGGGCGGAGCCGCAACACTCTAAGTAAGAGATCGAGGGCTTCGTCATACTGCTTCCGCTCGTAATACATTCTCCCCAGCTCTCTTTGAATACTGAGATTGTGAGGATTCAGGCTCAAGCCGTATTGCAGTTCCGGAAGAGCGCTCTCAAAATCCTTCTGCCTGCAATACAGCATTCCCAGTCGGGCGCTCACATCATCTCGATTCGGTGCAAGACGTTTGACCTTACGATAATACTTTAATGCATTGTCCAGTTCATTCTGCTTTTCATACGCTTCCGCCAGCTCGTACAAGGCTTCGATCTGATTCGGTTCGGCATGCACAACAATAAGAAATTCACGAATCGCCTCCTGAAAATTTTCACGCTGCACGTAAACCCGCCCCAGCCCCAGATGCGGCAGCACAAAATCAGCCTGAATGAGAAGCGCTTTTTCATAATGCCTTAATGCCTGATCGTAATCTCCCTGGCTGTAGAAAAGATCACCAAGCCCATTATAAGCCTCAGCATGAGCTGGATTCCGCTGGATGACAATTCGATATTCAAGCAACGCCTCCTGGTATTGCCCCCACTGACGCAGAAGATTCCCCAAGCGATAATGGGCTTCTGCGTATTGTGGACACAGCTCGATCGCCTGCCGATAAAAATCCGCTTCCTGCTCTGTACCGCTGCTCAGAGCAATACCTTCAGAATACAAATCCTGAGCCTGTTCGCAGCCTTGTGAACAGGCGCGCTCATGGATTCCACCCCCCAATATCACCAGCATCACGATCGTCGTCATGAATTTTTTCATAGCAATGCTCCACTCATCTTATTGTGAAAATTATCTCATAATATCGTCACATTCCTCTCACGCCTCAGTCCCCTTGTGCCGAAGAAAAGGAGTGAGGCCGCCATATCCACTGGCCCCCTGCCGGCGGAGGGATACGGCAGGGGGTCATCGGATATTTCCCGACGCGGGCTTCCTTTCCTCCCCAGGGCGGCATAATCGGCGACGTAATTACGAAGAAACGTCGCCACATAAATTACGACTCCCGCGCCTCGCTGACTGTCAGTTCTTGTGGAAGAACCTCGTCTTTGACGTCGGGATTGTAGTATTCATACACGGCTGACGGCGGTGTTTTTGCCTTGAGCGGGAATTTCGCCTTTAAACGATATGAGAACTCAACAGGTGTCTCGGAATCGAGAGAGTCGAGATAAACGATTATCTGCCGTCCAGTCAGGCTGAAACGGGAAATTGTTTCACTTGCGACATAGTTATTCAAGTCAGCGACCTGTACTTCAAATCCCGGTGGAACCCCCAGATCGACCACGATCATATTGGCGCGGTCCGGACGATTGTTTTTTACCACAACCTTCGCAGTCAACATATCATTTTGGGCGAGTTCACTCTTATCGTAGCTCACGTCAATCTCCATCGGCAATTTGCCTTGCGACTTCTCCTTCCAGGGCAGGTAGAAACGTCCCACGATTTGGTACAACGCACTGACGTCACCCTCGATGCCGAGGGCGATCCGATTCGCCCCTTCACAGGTGTATTCTTTCACATCCAGCAAGCGCATGACATCACTGTTCTCGCTCGTCAGCACGAAGCTCTCGACCTTTTCATCATTGATCAACACCGTCACCTCACCGTCTGACTGTTTTGCAGCGTTTTTCAGAGATGACAACATCGTCTTCATCGCGAGAATCGTGGCCTGTGTCGAATGCCAAGTGCCGTAGCTGTCTTTCGACTCCACCAGCCAGGTCAGAATCTTGCTGACAGTATCATGATTTCTCTCCGCATTCATCAAGGCCAGCGCGGCCAATGCGCTTGTCTCGATATTGGCGGAGATGCCTGAACCATATACAGAGGTTCTTGATTTCACTTCCCACCAGACCTTGCCGGACTCTTCCTGCCGCTTTTCCAGCAGATCTTCAAGCGTTTGTATTGTTACGGCATCTTTGGGAGCATACAAGGCCAGCACGTTCGCGATCAAGGCCAGCGTGTAAAGATCCTGAACCTCTTCAACGTGACGTTTGATGTACGTTACAGCCTTACTCACGGCATCGCTGCTGTTGTCGGTCGCCAGCAGCGCCCAACTGATATAGGCAGTGTTCCGCATCACATCATCCGCAAATTTCGAGGCCACTTCATCGAGAAATTCAGTGTTTGGCTTCCAAGAACCGTCGGCTTCCTGCTGCGAAATCAACCAGCGCTGCGTTCTGGTGATAACGTTCGGATCAATGTCATAGACCTGTGCCATATCGTAGAATTCCATCAGTCCGTAAGCGGTCAGAATCTTGTGAGCCGGAGCGCGGCCGAACCATTCAAAACCACCGCCATCAACTTCATAGCTTAACAAACGCTGATAGCCGGTACTGATAAAACCTTCGGCTTTCATCTGAATCTCAGGCGTAATTTGCCCGTTCTGTTTCATATAATCCAGCACCAGCACGTTCGGATAGGTTGTAGATGACGTTTGTTCAAAACAGCCGGAAGGCATACGCAGAATTGAATCAAGCCCTTCAACAATCTGGCTGAAAATGCCAGGATAGACTTTGACCAGAATCTTAGAAGCGCCCTTGATCGCGTCAGCCGGAATATCGATCGTGTGTTCGACATCCTCAGCTAATCTGCCATTCACACTTACTTCAATCTTTTCTCCGTCTGGCAGCACTTCGATCGTGCGGGCAATTGCATCACTCATCGCAGAGCCGAAGGCATGGACAGTGAGTTTATGCCGCCCGATACTCCTGACGTTCAAGGTGAAATAGACAACATCCACCTGTCCACTCTCCAACGTGACCATTTTCTCAGGGATGTCATCCACCAGTTCAAACCATTCTTCCTCCGTCAGCTTCAGACGTACATTCTGCGTCTCCGGCAGATAATTATACAGAGCGACCGGAATCGAGACCCGATCGTTCTGCGTCAGCGTCGCTGGCAGATCGATATCCGCAAAAAAATCCTGAAATACCGTCAGAGATGACGTTCCGCTCCCCAGCATTCCGTCCAGCGATGAAGCCATGGCGCTCAAACGCCAGGTGGTGATAGAATCCGCCACAGCCGTCTGGATCGACGCATGCCCCTCTTCATCAGTCAAAATCGCCGGATTGGTATACAGTGTTTCCGGAAAATATTGCCGGATGCGGGGTCCGGTCTCTCCAGAGCTGGTCTCGCCAGAGTCTGTCTCAAGCACCTCCAACGCGGAATCCGACTTCTCCGCAAAAGCATCTGCTTCCTGCAACATCATCAGCGGAGCTGCTCTCCCATCTCGGCCCGCTTTGAAGTCATTCAGACGCTTACCTTTCAGCAGCCAATCGAAGAACGAAGGCGTTTCACTCTGTAAATCCAGGTAGCCGCTGAACCGAAGGTCGTCTTCAGTCTTTTCATGTCCATCTGGCCCCAGACACCAGAACGTATAAGAAGCGAAATCACCGTCTTCCGCCTGAACGCGGTACGGATTGCCCCAGGGGTCGAGCATATCCTCGTCTTGAAGATATGCAGCTTTTAGAACCGCTTCAATCCCTTCTTTTTTCGTTAAAAAGCGTTTCTTTTTTCGGGAATAATCGTTCATTGCCAGCGAAATTTTGCGGAAATCCTCCATGATTTTCTCCTGAATCAACGAACGAATGTTTTGCAGCTTGTCTGCAAAACTATTCAGAACAATATCGTAGTCCACGAGATGTTCAGCGGAAGCCAACAAGACCTTTGCAACCTGGCGGCGACTTGCGCGCCGCTGCGCGGCATCCTGAAACACAGCTGTATCCAGCACGACATCTTCCATACTGTAGGCATGAATCTCATAACGCGGCGTCATAAGTTCTTTTTCCAGCATGAAATATATTTTCTCCAGCCCCGGCTGCATTTCCTGAAGTGCGAACACGCTTTCATCAACAATGCTTACGCCCAGAGCTGCCAAAATCGGACGCCCCTGACCATCGCTGACATGGAGATCAATCCGGGCCTCTTCCCCCGGAAGAAAACGCTCTTTGGACGCAGCCATCTCAATCGCGAGTTCGTCGGCTGAGTCGACATATACAAGTTTCGTGTCACGGATGATATCGGAAGACGAAAGAATCTGATAGGCGTGTAATTGCAGCGAACCGGAAACCGATGCCTCAAGATCCAGCGTACCCCGGCCATCCGTCAATTCAATTGTTTTCGTCAAAAATGTCTGCCCGTCTTTGATAAGATCGAGATAGACCGTAGCGCGCGACTTTTCGGCAAACACGTCGATCGCCATCGTATCACCGACCTGATACAGGGCCTGGTCTGTACGCAGCAGGATCTGTTCGAGGCGGCTATCAGCGTCGAAGCTGAAATTCTTCGACACCCTGGCTCCGGCCGTATCTTTTGCACTAATCGAGAGATTCAATCGCTGTGCGTGAGGCGTAGCGCGAAGTTCAGCAATCCCGGAGGCATTGCTTGTGAGGATCACCGGCTTCTGACCGCTGAAATTTGCTTTAAGACTGACTTCAGCAGGCCTGCCGTCAGGATAGCTAACTGCTGCATAGAACAGATTTTCAACGCCCGGCACAATCGTTCCGCTCTCAGGAATCACAACTACATTCAGGGCCTCTGCGGCAATCGCGCGCGTGATGGTCTTGCTTTCCTCGTGTTCCGCGCCGTCCGTCACAGAGACCTCTATGCTCACAAAGGCATTTCCCTGTTCCAGGGGGCGTCCCACAAAATAATCCGGTAATGCTGTCTCAAACTGATAATATCCGTTGTCGTCGGTCTTGCCTTTTAATTCGGAAAAGGCCTCAAAGCCTGTGTCGAATTTCGACAGCGTGACGACCACCGTAGCGCCGCTGACCGCTTTCCCAAAAAAGTACTCGCTGTGTACTTCGCCCTTCAAGGAATCTCCGGGCTGATAAAAACGCTTATCCGTCTCCAGCAGCACGTTGAATTTGGGCAGCACATAGCGTTCGACCGTCACATGCTTTTCCTGGATATTCTCACCGATAATCGCCCGGATGCGATAGCTGCCTTCGTTCAATTCATGAGCCAGTTGAAAATCAGCGGAACTGATTCCGAATTGGTTTGTCTTCCGGCGCTGCTTAAAGACTTTATTCCCTTTCGCATCTTCGACTTCAACGATCATGTCCTCCTCAGCGGCAGGCAGCAGATCCGGTTTTCTCAACGCCAGGCTGCGGATATGAATGACCTGGCCGGGCTGGTAGAGCGGTTTATCAGTGGTGAGTAAAATTTTATAAATATCTTCGATCTGCACGGACTGCCTGATGATGTCTTTTACCCCGTCGATCTCCACTGTCACGATACATTCCTGATTTCCGATCGCATCCTTCGGCAGGGTAAATTGAGCGTCAAGCGTGCCGTGAGCATCAGTTTCGCCCTGAAAGATGCTGGAACCACCCAGAGAAATCTCTACGTTCGCTCCGGCTACGGTGTTCTGCGTACCCGGATCTGTCACGACAATCCGCACTGCCGCGCGACTGGCAGCATAAAAGCGTCGCTGCATCAACACCTTGGTTTCAATCTGCCGCACTGCGTAGAACAGGCTCTTCTTACCTTCAAGACGTTCCCCTTTTCCTGAAAGGCGGTAATGGATGACATACGCCGCGAGCGAATCCGGATCGATCTCGGCGTGAATCGGCAGCATAATTGTTTTGCTTTCCCGGACGATATTCATTGATGCACTGCTGCTGCCCAAGACCGTTCCTTTCAGGTCTTCGATAGCAATGCTGACCTCATAACGCGCAGCGTCAGCCGTCCTGAAATCGACGTCAAGAGGGAGCGTCACCTTTAGCAGAGAGTCCTGCAACATCGCTCGAATATGCAGACTGTCAACCGAAATCCTGGCAGTATCGTCTCCCAGAGCTGTCACGATCACGCCTGAAAAGGCGCCAAGCAGGGCGATGCCATAACACATGAAAACATAGAATTTTTTCATCTTTCATTCTCCATCTGTCAGCGAAACAGGCTTGCGCCGTCATCCCAAAATCCGGAATGCACGGGCAAGACGGTTAACAAGCGAAAACTCCTTGCAGATGAAACACATTTTTCGACAAAGCTCGTCCCTTTCTCATAATCAGTTCATATTAGACCCAGGACATACGAATACGCCACACAATTTTGCAAAAAATATTATTTTACAGCAGTCGCCTGCAAAAAAGGCCGACAGCGGAAGTCTGGCCCATGCACAGAAAACGACCGCAGAAGAGTCCCTCAACGATGCGTAACGAGGCATTCAGCGTACGGGACCGTGTAGACAACCGGGTGACTGACCCGATGCCCCCAATAGCCGTCTTCCCCATAAGCAGTGCCATGATCCGCACAGATTATCGCATACACTGGAGCGCGAGAACGCATTTTGCGGAATAATGCACCGAGCTGCCTGTCTGTATATTCCAGGGCAGCAGCATGGCTTTTAAGAGAGTCGTGAAGCTGTCCTGGAATATACATATAATTTGGATAATGAATCGCAGAGACGTTCAAGAAAAGAAAGACCCGCTGCGTACGCGGCAGCGTATCCAGAATGCCGGTCGCCAAATGTACCTGATTACGGGTTGAATTCGGATCGCTGTTGCCCATTTCCGGCGACCAGTGACTTTCCTGAAACAAATCCGGCAGAGCCGATCCAAGCGGAGTTAGTTTGTTGAAAAATTCAACACCGCCGATGCAAATCGTCCGATAGCCGCGTTCTGCCAAGCCAGAGACGATGTCAGCCGTCTCGAAGACACAGCTTTCCGGCGCGATCGTGTCGCTGGCAGGAAACGAAAGCGCAAAAGGACGGGGATATTTCCCCGGCGGAATCGGAGTCGGCAGAAATCCCGCAAAAAAGGCATGATGAGCAGCATAAGTGAAATTCCCCGGAGAGTGCCGCGCCTCCCATCCTCCCTGGGGCAGAATTTCAGCCAGATTCGGAATGCGTCCCTGCAGACAGCACTGCTGCGCCACATCGTAACGCAGCGTATCGAGCGTAATAAAAAGAATATCGTGAGTTCCAATCAGGGCATTAACTTGTATCATAGTCATTCATGTAGCATTGCGGGCCGTGCGAATGACGCCGTGTGCCGCATACAGCTATTGTCTTGTCCGCGAACGGCTCTGTCAAGAGATTTCGCCACTGCACGTTTTTTTCTTGCATTCATTGGGAACGGCTGTATAGATAGTTACGATGCAATTTCAGAGCCCTGTGTTACAAAATTTCGGAGGCCGATAACTATGGATTTTCCAACACCCATTGTCTATGGCAGCAATAGTCAGATGACTGAGAACAATATTATCAGGACACTTCAGCACTCTATTGACTTCCGGCCACTTCGTCCTGAAATGCAAAGCGCTCTGGAAACGCTTCACCTCAGCAAAAATCAGCCGTCTGATCAAGCCGGCAGCAGAAAAGAGGCGGAAGAGCTTATCAAACGCTTTTTGAATGAACTCACTGAGGCTGATGGCTTTCTGTTCAGCATTCGTCCAGGTCCATACGATCTGCCACAGTCCCTGCAAAACAGCGGGCGTGTTTCGCACTGTGTTCAGGGACTGGCGATTGAATATGCAGAGCGCCTTCATAATGTCACAGTTCGGGAGCATTTTCTCACCAAACTTTTCGCGTTCGCCTCTTTTCGAAGCGCTAAACACAAAGGGACAATCCAAGATTTAGCAGGATTTCATTCTCAGTACAAATTACTGCTGATGGCCTACAATCAGAGTCAGATGCGGGTTATGGGAAAAATTGTCGCCCACCATACAAAAGCTGATCTGCAAGAACTGTTCACGAACTATGAAACTCATCTCACACATGCGCTGACCGACGCTCCGCGCCCTCAAGCGATCGTAAACGTTCTGCAGCACGCTTTTGGGGGATTCTCAAAGAAATATCTTTCGCCTGAAGAAAAACGGTCTTTTCTGGAAGGTCTTGAAGACTATCGGGCTGGGCGTATCCCTCTAAGCGCCATCCTGAGCAAACTGAGAGCCTGGGCACTTCAATATCGGAATACCTACATTCTGACACAACGTTTTATGAATCCCTATCCCAAAGAGCTGCGAGAGATCAGCCAGCCCGGACAAGGGTGTTAATGCGTGCAACGTAGCGGGAGATTTGAAATTTTCGTGTAAGTCCTTTTGCGTTCATATAGCGGACTTTTCCAAAGACCTCGCGCTCTTTCCAGGGATGATCGTGCCTGCCGAAGCACCAGGCTGTTCCGGTGAACGCATTGGGATCGTGGCCATCCAATTCATAGCTGTTATTAAGCGAAAGCATGGTGTAAAAGGCTTCTTCAGGCGTTTTACTCCACTCGATAATTTTCTTGCCCCAATACATGCGCATATACTTGTGCATATGGCCGGTGATCAGCATTTCCTGTTGGGCTGCGTTCCAGTACACATCATGTGTGTCCGCATTTTCAAGCTGAGAAAAGCTGTAAAGGTACGGCCGTTCATCCTGCTGATGCTCTGCCAGCGTGCGGCGGGCCCACTCCGGAACTGCATCTTCATAATGATCGTAGCCTGGAGTATAATAGACAAAATTTCTGCTCAATTCCCGGCGAACGATGAGCTGCTCTAAAAAAGCCTCTTTAGCCTTCCGATTCCCAGCCGCCTCTTCGATCCTGAGGATGACTTCTATGGGAGAAATCTGTCCAAAACGCAGATACGGGCTGAGTCGTGACAAAATATCTCTGGCGGGATCGTTCGAACAATTGTGATACTCATCGAGTTTTTCGTTGATAAACTCTTCCAGACGCCTTTTCGCCTCTCCCCACCCACCCTTGAAACCGTGAGCAGGGACGATTGATCTGTTCAATGTCAGCTCTTGCAGCACAGCTTCAGGCTGAGTGATATCCACGCTCCGCATCGCTAAAAGCAGTTCACCGTATCGGCAGTCAGCTTCGCCAAAAGGCGCAAGCAGAAAACGCTCACTGCACTTATGCAGCTTCGGTCGCAGCGTTCTGGCCGCAATTTCTTCTTTTGATGAAGCCGTCTCAACAGGAACGACGACATCTGTTTCCACAAAGACAACAGGGCAATCAAGCTCTTCGGCTATCTGCTGACGCCACGCTCTCTGGAATCTCAGGTAGCCCCAGTCCCCCACCAGCATTGCAGCTCCCTGTGCTAATTCCGCAACTTCTCGAGGCATGCCCCCGATTCTCAGGACAAACTGAATATTCCGCCTTTGCAGCTCTGGAATCAGGTCTCGGAGCCCTTCAAGCATGAACGTATAATGACGAAGATTCGCATCAGGGGCGGTTTCGTCCAGCACAACACCTGTCACAAGCGGAAGCTGCAATTCATTCGCTTTGGCAATCGCATATTCCAAAGCGTGGTTATAATGCGTCCGTCTGGCTTGCTGCATCCAGTACAAAACGTACTTCCCGGGTTTCAGCCTCGCTGTTTTCAGATGATGAATTCGTTCTTCAGCAATCATAGACACGAGTCTTTCCGGCCCAGGCCGCGGCGTTCAGGACGACGCGTTCGTGACGCGCCTGAAAAGACCTTCGCGCAGGTTCACGTGCCGACAGTGAAAAACGCTTTTACAGCAGCGACAACGGTCCTGATATCCTCACGCGTCACATCCAGATGCGTCACCAGTCGAATCGGATGGCGAGGTAGAATCAGAATACCCTGCGTCTTTAAATAAGCAGCAAGTTCTTCATGCGCATGCTCTTTCAGCGACATCAGCACCATATTGGTCTGAGCCGAACCCGGGTCGAGAGTCAGCTCCTCAAGCTGTGAGAGCTCGTCGGCCAGAAATTGGGCGTTGGCGTGATCGTCAGCCAGCCGCTCAACATGCTCGATGAGCGCAATGATACCGGCTGCCGCGAGCACACCGGCCTGCCGCATTCCTCCTCCGAGAACTTTACGCCACCGACGGGCTTTGACAAGAAGTTCTCCAGGGCCACACAACAGTGACCCCACAGGTGCTCCCAGACCTTTGGAAAGGCATACTGAAATGCTGTCCGCATGTCGGGAAATCTCCCGAACATCGACGTTCAGCTTGACGGCAGCATTAAAAATCCTCGCGCCATCGAGATGCAGCCCCAGCCGATGTGTTTTGGCGAACTCAGCAGCTCGTGCAAGATAGGCCAACGGTAAGACCTTTCCGCCCTGCGTATTTTCAAGACAGAGCAATTTTGTGCGGGCAAAATGCACATTATCCGGTTTAATAGCCTGTTTCACCTTGTCGAGCTTCAATGTGCCGTCGTCTTCAAAATCCAGGGGCTGCGGTTGAATACTCCCCAAAATTGCTGCACCGCCGCCTTCAAATTTGTAGCTATGTCCTTCCTGTCCGACAATATATTCATCGCCCCGTTCACAATGGCTCATAATGCCGATCAGGTTGCTCTGTGTGCCGCTGCTGCTAAAAATCGCCGCTTCCGTGCCAAGCATCTCAGCCGCAAGCTCTTCGAGACGGTTCACCGTCGGGTCTTCCCCATAGACATCATCACCGACCTCAGCTGCGGCCATCGCTTTACGCATGGCCGCAGTCGGTCGTGTCACCGTATCGCTGCGCAAGTCAATCATCTTCACAGGTTTTCTCCTTGTATTTGTATGCGTAATATTCCCATATATATTTGAATGATATTGTTAACAGTCGTGTCAATAAAAATTTGACTGCACGCAGATAAAGACTGTTGAATACTGCCGCACGTTTGATGGCAAAATTGTCTCATCTTGCCAGTTTGTGATCCGCACACAGCATGTTCGAACGCTCTTATTTTAAGAACGATCGACATGCTGCGGCCGATGTCCTTCTCTGGGAACAACGCGTCAGAAGTCTAACACGTCTTTTCATAGAAAGACCCCTTGACAAAAAAACAGCTTGTCATGTTCACTCGTGTTCTGTCAGGATCTGATGATGGGTGTCTTGACTAGAATCTTGAATGTGCAAAAGCCTTTAATCATACGGAAAGAAGGAGGTTGTTATGAAAATCGAGTTGGTGTCCCCTGAAAAGATCGGCATGTCCGCAAAAACCTTGTCGTTAATTGACGAGTTTGCCTTGAACGGCATCAAGGCACTGTCCTATCGCGGTGTGGTGGTGCTGGTGGCACGGCACGGCCAAATATGTTATTTCAAGGCCCACGGTGCAGCCAGACAAGGACAGCCGATGGAAACGAATGCTGTGTTCCGACAGGCATCAATGACAAAACCGATCGTGATGGCAGCCTTTCTGCAATTTTACGAACAGGGCCACTTTCAACTTGATGATCCGCTTTCACGCTATCTCCCTGCATTCAAAGACCTGCAGGTCGCAGTAGATGACGGCAACGGCAATATTAACCTCGTCCCAGCCAAACGGGACGTGACCATGCATGACCTGATGAGTTATTCCGCTGGATTTACTTCAACGATCTTTTACGGTCTGGATGCCGTGAATTCCTATGTGGCGCAATCTTATGTCGATAACGGAGTGCGTGATCTGTTTCATGACGATTATACCCACACACTCGAAGATAATGTCAACGCGATCGCGCAGTGTCCGTTGTTATTTCACCCCGGAGAAGGCTGGCAGTACGCTCACGCTTCGCATGACATCATCGGCTATCTCATCGAACAATTTTCAGGCACGTCGCTGGATCGCTATCTCGAACAGGCAATTTTTGCGCCTCTTAGCATGACTGAAAGCTGGTTTTATCCTCCGGAAAGTGTCTTCCCCCGAATTCCCGAAGCAACAGTCATGCATAATTCAGAGGCTCCGTTTGTCGAACATATCCTGGGACTGCTTCCCGAAAATCAAGAGTACAGTTTTGGGAAAAATACGAGCTATCTTTCAGCAGGCGGAGGCTTACATTGCACAGCCTGCGATTATTTCAGGTTCGCCCAGATGATGCTCAATAAGGGCGAATTAGACGGGGTCAGGATTCTTAAGCCGCAGTCAGTGGAATTCATGACACAGCCCACGTCAGAGCACTTTCAAATCTCAGGACTCACCGGAAATATGTGGGGATACGGTCTGGATGTCCAGAATAGTGATACCCCCGGAGGAAGCGGACTGTGGCTCGGGGGAAAAGGCAGCTACGGCTGGCGCGGCATCTGGAGTACGCTTTGGAACAATAATCCCACAAACGACACTGTCGCAATCATACTCACACAAGTAGGCGACGATGGAGCGTTCCCATATATCTATCTGCTCAATGCCTTTGTCAGTGCAGCAGTACTGGATTGACAAAGGCTGCAACAGAGAGCGACCACCGACAGCAAAAAAATTTTTCAGGCATCGACCTCAACATCTTATCAGGTCTTAGCTCGATCGGGCAAGACGTTGAGGCGGTGTATGGGACTCTCGTATTTCAGTCAGCTACAGCGCTCAAATTTTTTCTACTTCTCGACCGCTCTGAAGACAATGATTCCAGGTTTTTTCAGCAGATACTGTCTCAGATCTCGATCGACGACTTTTCTATATCTGCCCGAAGCTGAGGCATGACGTAAGTAGATGCCCTCATCCGTCTTAATGACGATTCCTGTGTGAAAAACATCCAGTCCTTTTTTCGGGCTGTATATTCCAAGATAGTCACCGCTTCTCAGCCGATTCACCACGATCTCATCCAGAACTCGGGAAGGAATATAGGAGATATGACGGGTGACAAAAGGCAGACCGGGAATATAAACCTGTCCGTTTCCACGATCGTTTAAGCGTTTTACGACGGTTTTGGTGTCTGCCCCGCCAATCCGTTCAGTCACCTCTTCAATATATCCCCCCTGAAACTCTTTCCAGTCCGTAAAAAAATGATTTCGATCCTCGAAACGTACGTTCCCGCCATGATATCTGACATGCGCCACCTGAGCGAGAAATTCTTTAAAGGAGGCAGAACGACGCATAGCTTCCACGTAATCGAGATAGGTCAGGCAATCGACAGCTTCTAAATTGACGACCAGCACTTCCGCTCTCTCCCGACTACCGATCAGAGTAGACCTCTTATATGCATGCCCCAGAAACAGGCTGGATAAGAACTCTATCCGCTGACCAGCGTCCTGAATTGAGGAGGCATTGGAGAGCAGATCATCCAACTCCTGCACCGTCCATGACCCAAGCCGTATATCACTCCTCTGCGCCTCGACTGACTCCGCCATGGAAAGCAGCATGAAGAACACAGAAATTGCAATACGCATACGTCCCCGGCCTCCTGGGGCATCTGCGGCTCCTCTGAAATCAGGGCGGCAGATGCGACAGTGACGTGTCCCTGCTTCTAACGTCAAACCGTCATCAATTTTGACAAGCACGCGATTCATTGTATAGACTGAACGTTTTTCTCAAAATGTTGATAATCTTTTGAGTTCTTCCAGGCCCCTCCCCATGACCAGCCCCTTTTGATAAAAGCCCTATGGCAGGGGTCTCCCTTTCGAATCATCCCTTTGATGGCTTGTTCGCGGTCGAGAAAGCTTCGCCCTGCAGGAGGCAGCACAGTTCCCTTCCTGACATAGGGATTAACGAGTGGATTAATGTCGAGCGCAAGGCCATAGCTGTGCTTCGAGAACTTCTTGCGGCTGCCTGTACTCAGTCGACAGTTAAAGGCTGAGGAGTTATTATCCGCCATCGAGAGGTCATCATCTCCTTGATAGGCATCGATCAGCCGTATCTTTTCAAGCGGAAACGTCGCAGCCAGCAATTCTTTGAAAATCATCAGAATCTCGCCGGCAAGTTGTCGGTGTACGATCAGTTCTCCCTGATGGATCTGATCGTCATATCCCCAGTGCAGGACGGACAGATGCACAAGATCCTCAAGCGGAACCGGACAGCCCGGGCGCCAGGAAAATTTTTGCATCACGGCTTTCAACTCCTGCGGAATTTCCGTGACCCAAAACCCTGGTAATGCCTGCGGCTCAGAGGAGTCGTTTTTGAGGCTGAAACCCGGATTGTTTGCCGTAAGCTGCGAAGAGAGCGCAACAGGACGCTCTTCAGCACAAGCCCTGCAACATGCGATGCAGAGACAGGCTGTCACGATGATCCAAGAACATATTTTCATCAGCGGCCTTCACTCGACATGATAGCCCTGCTGGCGCAGCAGCGTCCGGAGATGCTGCTGCGCATCGGGATCGCCGTGAATGAGTTTGATCTGCTTCGATTTTTCCGGGATGGCATTGACCCAGTTCAGAAGATCGCGCTGGTCAGCATGGGCAGAATATCCGGACAACTGATGAATGCCGGCTTTGATAAAAAGCTTTTTGCCACGCAAACGGACATAGCCGTTCGGTTTTCGGCCGTATTTCAGAATATCGCGGCCCGGCGTCCCGACAGCCTGATAGCCGACAAAAAGCACATCATTTCCGGGCTCTCCCAGGCCCTCCCGCAAATGGTTCACAATCCGACCGCCGCTGCACATCCCGCTGGAAGCGATAATCACGGCTGGTCCGTGCATATCAAGAACCTGCTGGTGAGCTTTCCCATCTCTCGCGCTGAACAGGCCTTCAAAATCGAGAGGATGCTCGCCCTTACGAAAAAGCTCCTGCGCTTCCTGATCCCAGAACTCAGCAAGATCAGCGTAAATATCCACGATTTTCAGCCCCAGCGGGGAGTCGATCACGACCGGGATACGCCCTTGAGCGTCACGTAATTGCGGAAAGACTTCCTGCCAGTGCTGTTCTGAAAAGAGCCGATCGATTTCGTACACCAGTTCCTGGGTCCGGCCCATGGAAAACGCAGGGATAAAGACTTTCCCGCCATCACTCAGAGCATGCGTCAGCACCGCTCCCAGATTGTGCACGCGTTCCTCACGTTTCTGATGGCAGCGATCACCATAGGTCGACTCCATAATCAACAGATCACATGGATCGGGAATTGCCGGATCCGGGAGAATCGGTGTATGCGATGCGCCAAGATCACCAGAAAACACGACGGAGAATGGCGGATTATCCCATTCAAAACGAAGAAAGCACGAACCGAGTATATGCCCAGCTTGACCGCATTTGACGCGCAGATCCTGCTTCAGCTCGTAAACGGTATTATAATCAATCTTCCGTGAGAGCGCCTCTAACTGTCTCAAGACCCGGTCCACTTCTGCAGAAGACAGCTCTGAAAAACTCATCGCATCTTCCAGCATGGGGATCACAAGCGCTTTCGTGGCGCGGGTACTGACGATTTCTCCGGAAAAGCCACGCAGTATCAAGTCCGGAACCCGTCCAATGTGATCGATATGGGCATGGGTGAGAAAAAGATAGTGAATATTTTCGATCTTAAGCGGCCATTCTTCAAACGGAAGAGCAGCATCTCGCCCCTGAGCGTGACCACAGTCAATCAAAATATTCAGCCCATTCACCTGCAACAGATGACAAGATCCGGTAACGCAATGCTCTGCACCAAGATGAGTGATCTGATGTGACATGTCAAGCCTCCTGGTCAGCCGAAATCGGGATATATTCTGCCGACAACATGCCGGCACTCTATTTTCTCTATCAGGCAATGATCATACATCCCCAAATTGTCAAAGAAAATCTCTTCACATACATTTTTATTATCGTTCGAGAGTACAGGCCATATTCCCAGAGAGAAGACGGAATTCCATTGACAGCCTTTCCTGCTTTATGATAAACGGTTCATACGTTTTAAAGCATTTATACGTCTGACGATATGTGAGTGAAACAGACGGAAAGGCCTTATCAGGCCCTCCGGCTTGGATTTATTCATGTATGAGGAGTGAGAATGAGGGCAGACCTTCACATGCATTCATACTATTCTGACGGGCGCTATTCCCCGACTCAACTGGTGGAATATGCGGCGCAGAATAAACTGGACATTATTGCGCTGACAGACCATGATACAACGGCTGGGCTCGCTGAAGCCAGACAATGCGCGCGCAGGTTCCCCTCCGTTCGCGTTATTCCCGGGGTCGAAATCAGCACGAACTGCGAGGACGACGAACTCCATATTCTGGGTTACGGCATTGACGACAATACCCCCCGAATCAAAGAGTTACTGAAGCACGCTCAAGAAAATCGCAAAGTGCGTATTCATCGAATGTTACACGCGCTGAGAACGGCCGACATCTTACTTGACTTTGAAGACGTCGGAAACGGAAGCTGCTCAGAAAGCCTGGGCCGCCTGCATCTTGCGCGGCTCCTGCTAAGACGAGGGTATGTTCGGACGATCCGCGAAGCCTTTGAGAAATACCTCAGCTACGACACGGATTTCATGTCGTATGCTTCGACGGATTTCGTCTCATCGCAGGAGGCGATTGACACCATTCTCGACGCCGGAGGGCTGCCGGTGCTCGCGCATCCGACAATCAGCCAATTCGATCGTTATATTGTTCCACTTGTTGAATATGGTTTACAAGGCGTAGAGATTTTTAAACGCCGACGTCCTTCTATTGAAGAATTTTATCTTGAAACCGTTGTCAAAGATAAAGGATTGGTGATCACCGGAGGTTCCGACTGGCATGGTTATCATCCAACGATTGCGCTGGGAAAATTTTTTGTCGATGCGGCACGGATTATACCATTTCTGGAACGTGTAAACGCTTTACAAAATGTAGTCGACGAAAAGCAGTGAGCAGCGCTCCTGCCTGCTGCTGGCCGTCTGCTGCGTAATGAGGACTTATGGTTAATTTCCTATCAAATACGCTTGCAAAAGAAGTAATGACCAGAGATGTGGTCTCTGTCTATCCCAAAACGAGCCTCAAGGAACTCTCCGGTGTTTTTATCGATAATGAAATCAGCGGCGTTCCCGTGCTTGACGATAACGAAAAAGTTATCGGGTTTGTGACACAAACCGATCTCGTGGAGCAAGAACTGCATACTGAGGACTTTCGAGAGTCTCGTACGGAAGAAACCGGGGGGTTTGTGCAGGATATTATGGTGCCTGACGTGCTGTTCGCTCGTGAGACCGACTCGCTGGCGACAATCGTCGATAAAATGTGTACGGAACGGATTCATCGCCTGATCGTACTCGATGCCTCGGAAAAAGTCGCAGGGATCGTAACCACGATGGATGTGATGTGCTATCTTCGAACAATTTATCAACGGGTCGGTTAGTCCCAGCCCCATCATATCCCTGCAAATTCAGGCACTCGAGCAATTTTCGTAAAAATCACACTTTTTTCTTGACTTCGCAAGAGGAGATTTTTAGCGTTCATGCCTTTATAAGGGAACTTCCCACAGGGAAGAGGCCTCAGCGCTGGAAAGGACGACCAGGAGTAAAACGTCGGAACAGGATTCTCATTAAACGAGGAATACAAGCTCCCTGGGAGGGGAGGCAGAAAAAATTTCTGTTTATCTCCGGGAGGGGATGCCTGAAGAATTTATGGACGAACGATTTGATGCTGTTCGACAGCAGCTTTTGCAGCAAAAGCAAGCAATCTTACGCAAATTTCATGACAAAAAGGGCGAGCATGACAAGCAAGGCGGTGACTTTATCGACATTGCCACTGACAGCCTTGAGCACGAGCTCAATTATATTTTTGAAGAACGGGAACGGGAAAAACTTCAAAATATCACTACGGCACTAAAGCGCATACAAGAAGGCGATTACGGCGAATGTGACGAATGCGGCGAAGATATCGATCTCGACCGTCTTATCGCCCTGCCCTTTGCTCGTCTCTGTCTTGATTGCAAATCAAAGCAGGAACGGCAGAAGAAGCTTCGTCTCTACACCACGCAAGAGGTCTAAATGCTACGCCTGTGACCTGCGTTCACAATCCGCTTTTCTGAAAAAAGGCCTTGGCAGTCGAAAGATCTTCAGAAATTTTTGCTGCCAGGGCCTGCATATGTTGAAAGGCGATTTCACCCCGGATTCGTTTCAAAAAACGCGCTTGGATATTCTCTCCATATAAATTTCCGTCAAAATCCAGAAGGTGTGCTTCGACGGTTCTTTTCTGGCCTCGGAAGGTAGGGCTTGTGCCAATATTCACGACTGCCTGATAGACGTGATCCTTCCAGACCACCTGACAAATATAGACGCCGTTACAAGGGATCACCTCGTGCAGCACCTCGATATTTGCCGTTGGACAGCCCAGCAGCAATGCTCCTCGCTGCGCTCCAGACACCACACGGCCGTCAAGCGTATACGGACGATTTAAAAATTCGGCGGCGTTGTCGACCTTGCCCTCTCGGATGAATCGACGAATTTTGGTACTACTCACGATCTCACCATGCAGCATAATCGGTTCTACGATCCTGACGATGAAGCCATAACGTTTACCCCACTGCGTCAAGCTCTCCGAAGCCCCCTGCTGGTCTTTTCCGAAACGGCTGTCATGACCAACATAGACTTCTTTCACGTGTAGAGTCTCCACCAGCGTTTTCCGAACAAACATTTCAGGCTCTTGCGCTGCAAATTCTTTGCTGAAAGTCATACAGATCACAACATCGATTCCGATCCGCTGGATGATGGCGATCTTTTCTTCAAGACGATTGATCAGATGGAGTTCCTTCTCAGGGTGAAGGACTTTCTGAGGGTGCGGGTCAAAGGTCAGGACGATCGAGGTTCCGTTGACTTCCTCAGCGCGTTGCTTGATTCGCCGGAAGATCGCCTGATGACCATAATGGACCCCATCGAAATTTCCCATTGTGAGCACTGGCATCGGAAAGGAATCGCTAATTGTGTCATGCGCTGAAAACATTTTCATTCTTTTTAAACACCCTTGCAGGAAAGATGGGGGCCAGGCACTGACATAGGCCCTAAGCGTTCACAATCTGCAGAGCAGCCCCAACACTCCACGGTTTTATGATGTCATATCTTCTCCCAAGCCCTTCTTGCGTTGAGTGATTCCCCTTGTCAAGCAGAAAGCAGATTTCAAAAATTGACTTTTCTCTTCAAAAGTCTTAGTTCATGTTAAATTCTATAATTTTCTTTTGACAAAATTTCGAGAACTATGCTAACTATCACAATACGTAGCGGATCTGATGAGACTTGTCAGCCGGTTTCCTGCCAGAAAGCAGATACACACGGGAAAATGCCGGGAGTCCGGATGCCCCATCCGATAACCGTAGATACGTCGTGAAGGAGTGATCGTTATGAGACAACACCGACAAAAATCTGCCCTGTATTTTCTCGGCGTGTTCCTGCTGGCGCTAAGCAGCGGATGCACTACGCCCCAAACGCTGGACACGCTTCTTGGGAAAGATATCGCAGCGCACAGGGCACAAGGACAAGGACAATCCTGTCCTGCAATCATCCGTTTTCACGCCTCCCCCACAACTGTCAATTGTGGCGGCGAAGTCTTCCTGACACTTGCTGCCCTTGCTCCTGATGCTGAAGAAATCTATTATCATTGGGAGATCGAGGGAGAGAACTTCGATTCTGGCACACATGCCGTCTGGAAAACTCCGGCCTGCACATACTTCAAGGATCCTCAGCAGCTCTATAGCATTCGAGGGGTTGCAAGTGACGGGGAATGCTCCGTGGCTCAGACGCGTGGTGTGCAGGTACTCTGTGACTGCCCACTCGAGCTGAAAGTCAATTTTGCATTTGGCAAGGCCGACCTGGATAAAACATCGATAGCGATCTTAGACATACTCGGATCAACACTCAACAACTATCCCTCTTACTCGATCTCGATCGAAGGGCATACGGACAGCATCGGGACCCGGGCAAGTAACCAGACATTAGGGAAGCAACGGGCCGAGGCCGTGAAAAACTACCTCATCTCACGATGGAGGGTACGACCAGAACGTTTTATTACGAGGTCGTTTGGTGAAGAATCTCCTGTCGCTCCAAACGACACAAATGCGGGGCGGGCACAAAACCGGCGGGCTGAAATTTTTCGTATCCGCTTGAACAGGGAGTAACATCGTGCATCGATACTTACAGAAATGGTCCAGATACGAACTGCTGGTCAGCTGGCGCTATCTGCGATCGAAACGGAAAGACGTGTTTATTTCTCTGATCAGCGTGATCTCGATCGCAGGAGTTGCCTTGGGGGTCATGGCCCTCATTATTGTGCTGGCCGTCATGACGGGTCTCACGAGCGAGCTGCGGGATAAAATTCTGGGAACGCATTCCCATATTCTCATTTTCAAACGCGGCAGCTGGATCACAGACTACCAGAAAATACTTGAACAGGCAGCAGAAGCGAAGCACGTCACAGGAACCGCCCCTTTTATCCTGCGTCAGGTGATGATTCAATCGGATCACGATTCGCTGGAAGCCAGCGTTAAGGGTGTGGATGCCGAAGCTGAGCAAACAACTTCGGAACTGGGCAGTCATATTCTTCCGGGAGGTTCCCTGGATTTTCTCGATCAGGCAGATGGACGCACTGGGAGCGCAGGGCGCGGGATTCTTTTGGGTCGTGAAATGGCAAAAACCCTGCACGTTGCTGTTGGAGATTCAGTGGCTTTGATCTCGCCGATGCGGGACAATAGCTCACAATGGCCGGTTCCCAAGCTCGAAATGTTCCGGGTCAGTGGTATCTTTGAATACGGAATGCACGAATATGACTCCAGCCTCATGTATATATCCTTACCGGCTGCTCAGGACTACTTTGAAAGCGGTGACATTGTCACCGGTATCGAGGTGAAGGTTGACAATATCTTTCGCGCCAGCAAGGTCGCTGACAGCTTAAAAGAACGTTTTGGCTTTTCATACAGTGTCAGAGATTGGTCGGAACTGAACAAAAATCTTTTCGCAATTTTCGGCCTTTATAAAAAAGCAATGTTTCTGCTGCTCGCCCTCATCGTGCTGGTGGCGTGCCTGAACATCGCCAGCACGCTCATCATGATGGTGATGGAAAAGAACCATGATATTGCCGTGTTAAAATCACTGGGAGCCAGTTCAGCGAGCATTCTGAAAATTTTTGTCATGCAGGGCTTGTTCATCGGCCTGACGGGGACTGGTATCGGCTGCCTGCTTGGTGTGCTGATCTGTCGCATCGCTGATGCCTATAAGTTGATCCGTCTGGAAGGCGGTGTCTATTATCTGAATTATCTTCCTTTCCGGATCATGCCTCTGGATTTTTCCCTCGTAGCCCTCAGCTCTGTACTGGTGTGTTTTTTATCAACTCTTTATCCAGCCAAACAGGCCGCCAGGCTCGATCCGGCGGCAGCGCTACGATACGAATAAACAGCCACGAGAAACAGGAAGACACGAACTTATGAGAACAACCTATTTATGTGCAGAATGTTTATTACGCCAGGCCCGTGAAGCCTGTGAAAACGCCTTTGACGGTTGGGAAGAACGCTACGAAACGATCGACTGGGTCATTAATAAACTTCAAAACTCTTTTCACGATGCGGTTCCTGAGATACTGGCCACCGAAATCCATCAAATGGTCAAAAGTGCGTCCGGCCGCGATCCCTATAAAGGACTGAAGGACGAGACCAATGCCGTCTTTCGTTCGTTTGCCGAAGAAGTTAAACCACACCTGAACAGTTTCAAAGACCGTGTGCTCGCTGCCATATTAGGGAATAGCGTCGAGGCGGCCGTTCCCCTGAATACTCATGCCGAATCTTTCGGCTATTTCTGCAGGCCGCTGTCAGAAGAAATGCAACGTGGCTTTGCGATCGATGAATTTGACAAATTCGAACACGGCTTACAGAAGGCTGACAGTATCCTGTATCTCACTGATAACTGCGGTGAAATCGTCCTTGATATGCTGCTAATCGAGGCACTTGCAGAGATGGGAAAAACGATTGTGATCTCTCCAAAAGAACACCCCATTCTGAACGACGCCACCGTAGATGACCTCGAAGAACTGGGGGCAGGGCATTATGGCGCAATTATTCCCCATACCGTCGACAGCATTGGTCTGACAATGGAAAGTATGTCCGACGGCTTTATTGACGTGTGGGATAATTCCGACGTGATCATCGCCAAAGGCATCGGCTATTACCAGACGTTGTTCGGCGTCCGCGACAACATCACGTTCCTGCTTAAAGCAGTCTGCCAGCCGATTGCCCGAAGTCTGAATGTACAAAAAGGCGATAACATTATTCTGTCCTAAGAAGGAAAAGACTCCGAACAGCATGTGGAGAGCTGGACAAAAAATCCGGTTTTCGGTGTGTTGTGCGCTGTCTTTTGCAAAACAGGGTGCCGAAGTTAATCGTGTTCCTGGGAAAAACACTGGTCTGGGATTCCTCGCGGGAAAAACGAACGATCAAAATAGGAAAACTGGAAGATAATGATATTGTGCTGAGGGATTCACGGGTCTCCCGCCATCACGCTGTAATCGTGAAAGAAGCTGGAAAATATTTTCTCTATGACAATGGCAGCACAAACGGAACCTATCTGCATAATAAACGATTGCCGCGAAAAATTCGCCGGGTACTCGATGAAGATGCAAACATTTTTATTTCTCCTTATATCCTGAGTTGTAAAATTCTCCCTGATGTCGATCTCCATCAGGGCACTCGCGTAGAGCCGATGGACGACGTGGTAGAGGACAGCTATCACTATGGAGCCATGCTTGGGAAAAGCGATGCCATGCTCAAAGTGTATGAGCAGATTCAGAAAGTGGCGAAACAACGTGAGCCGGTCCTGATTCGAGGGGAATCCGGCACCGGAAAAGAGCTTGTCGCCTGGGAGATTTTTACTTCAGGCAATCGCATCGACAAACCCTATGTTGCCATTAACAGCGGAGCGATCCCCAAAACCCTTCTCCTCAGCGAACTCTTCGGACACGAGAAAGGTTCGTTCTCCGGCGCAGTTGCTCGAAAAAGCGGCAAATTTGAAGAAGCAGACGGAGGAACACTCTTTCTGGACGAAATCGGCGATACTCTTCCTGAAACCCAGGTGGCACTGCTCCGAGTCCTGCAGGACGGCGTCTTTTATCGGATCGGCGGTCGTGAAGAAATTCGCGTGGATGTCAGAACGATCAGCGCCACAAACCAGAATCTGGAGTACTTGATCGAGGAAGGAAAATTCAGAGAAGACCTCTATCAGCGCCTGGGCATCTACACCATTACGCTTCCCCCCTTACGCGAACGGGGAGAAGACATTACCCTCCTGGCCCAGCACTTTCTCAAACTTTACGGGATGGAACAATCAGGCAGCATCCCGACCTTGAGCCCACAAGCCCTTGAACGCCTGAAAAATTTTCCCTGGCCGGGCAATGTCCGGCAACTGGACAGTGTCATCAAACGAACACTCTTATACAAAAGCAGCAGCGGGCCGATTGAAGCTGATGATATCGATCTCGATCACATTCGTCAGCCTTTTGACAATTCAGTGTTAAAAAATCCCACACGCCCTCAGTTCATCAAAATCCTCGAAGAAGTGAACTGGAACACACGAAAAGCCGCTGAACTTCTGGGAGTGACCACCAAGGCCGTTCAAAATAAGGCGAACCGCTATGGTCTGAAACTCCGCGAAATCAAGAAGCATGGCTATTTGCCGAAAGAATAGAGGGATGTCCGTATGATGAAATCATCGCGTCGCCTGATGCTCATCCTCTCAGCACTTTCGATTGTGCCGCTTCTATTCGCGACGGCAATTTTTGGAATCAGCTTCTGGCTTGGCGCCCCGTCAAAGACTTTGTTGGAAATACTGAATATCCCAATCCTGTCGATCCTGCTTCTTTTAGCGCTTGTCGGCTGTATCGCGTTCGCGTCTTCCCTGTCGCGCCGCATTCATGAACAACTGACCTTCCTGTCCCGACTTGGAGAATTCATGGGAAAAGGGACGTTGCCTTCCGACTTTCGGGAGCAGCAGCTCTACGAAGAATTACGCCCGTTATACCAGCATCTCATCAATCACGCGACATTTCATGAGGACATCAATGTGTACCTCAAAAATCTGCTCGAAGGTTCTCCATGCAGCGCTATGGAACTCCATTCCAACGATGCTGATTGTAGTCACGCTCTCAACGCATTTATCTCCCGCTTTTGCGACATCCAGCAAGTGCTTCAAGCAATCGGCGAACGCAACCTCGCCCTGCTCGAAGAGATGGATGAAAAAACACTCGGGACACTCCTCTCCCCCCACGATCTTATCACCGAACTCAGGAATCTTTCATCAGAAGCACAATTTTATATCGAAAAGCTCTTACGGGCAGCCTCTCAAATTGGGTCGATCAGCAACCAAAGTTCGCAAGATACTGTCAGCGTGAGCAGACGGGTCAACGAGATTCTTGAGGCAACTCTCAAAATGACCAACACAATGCAGACGCTGACAGCCTCCGCACACGATCAATCAGCGCCTCGAGAAGAACATGAACATGCGCATACCGTCCAAGAGATTACAAACGCTGTGAAGCGCATTACGTCCGAGCTGGGGGAACTTGATGACCTTCTTACAAAGCACCCGGCGGCACTTGAGATGCCGGGGAATATACACTCTTCCCTCGAACGGATACACAACACAAACACGCGCATTCGAACAGATGCGGAACGCTCGTCACAGCTTACGCAAAAGGCCACGAAACTCGTCTGTGCCGGACAGACAATGATGGAGCAGACAGTGACAGGTCTTCGCGCGACCAAAGAGTCGCTCAACGACTTTTTCGAGATTGTCGGAAGTGTGGGAGAACGTTCGGAGGAGATCTCTGAAATCCTCAAAACGATCGCTGATGTTGCCGATCATACAAACTTGCTTGCCATCAATGCCGCAATCATCGCAGCCCATGCCGGCGAACATGGCCGAGATTTTGCCGGCATCGCTGATGAAATTGGAAACGTTGCCGAGCGGACCAAAGCATCCGTTGATGAGCTTGAGAGCCTTTTGCAACACATTCGGGCCGACTTTCAGGGGGCTGCCCAAGCAATGAACAGCTCGTCGGAAGCGATCTCCGAAGGACTGAACTGCTCGCTTCAGGCTCGAAAAGCGCTGGAAACGATCGCGTCAAATTTTCATGACGGCACGAATATCGCTCTCAAACTTGCAGATTCTGTCGTGCAGCACACTCAAGAATATGACGATTTGAGGCAAGTCGTGACGGAACAAGATGATTTCAACAGCATGAGACAAGACGAATTCAGCCACATCCTCTCTCACTTACTTCGACTTGTCGGGCGTATTCGAGACATTTCGGCAGTTCAGGCAGAAGTAGAAATCCAGCTCAGCGAACGCAACGCACGATTCGAACGCTTCAAGAAAGAGATCGGCCACACTGCGGAACAACACATCATCACAGGGCAGCAGCTTCTCGAAGCGACGGGATACGTCCAGAAACTCACCCAACGTACCACGTTTGGCATAGAAAAAGCCATACAGCTGTCAAAAGAACTTGTCACACTGGGCGGCCATTTGGCGTTTACCGTTGGAGAATTTCCACTTTCCGGCCCCCATAGATCCGCGTTTCAGGTGGACATGCCGTGCATCGGCGTTGTCAAACGAAACGCTGACGATTTTTTCAATATCATGCTCCAGAGCGTAAAAAGCGAAGCTATCCGGCACGGCCTTGATGTAATTGAGCTTGATTCAAATAATGAGGCCACCAGACAAGTCGAAAATGTCAATATTCTGTTGAAGCAACCGTTCATTCAGGGTGTTATCCTCTGTCCAACTGATATTAACGCCGCCAAAAAGCTCGTACAAAAAGGCAGTGCGCAAGGTATCGCCTTTGTCGCGGCAGACGGGACCATTGCCACGACGCTCTCAGCTCAATCCAACAACCTGGAAGGCGGCCAAAATGCAGCAAAACTGTTTATGCGGCATCTCCAGCCGAATACGCTAATTGCTATTTTTACGGAACGATCGATCGAATCGATGACAACACGGACTTTGGGCTTTCAGCAGAAAGCCGAGCAATACCCTTTCGATCTGATCGAGATCTACTGTGACATGAGCAGCTCCGAAAGCTTGAGAAATTCGCTGAAAACAGCGCTGGAAGAAACCTCGGGACTCCAGGGAATCTTTCTTACCAACGAGGAGTTGACTTGCGCCTACCTGGATCTCTTACATGAGGGACAACTCTCGGATCATAGCTTCCTTGCTGTAGGCTACGATCGGACTCCTGTCATAGAACAAGCCATCCTTGACGGGGAGATGCTGGGAGCGATTACACAGCAACCAGACAAAATCGGGCGTCAGGCGTTCAACTTATTGTATAAGCTAATCAACAAACAGATCCAGCTCGATGACATTGAAGAACGAACGATCTATCTTGCCACCAAAATCATAAGCAAGGAAACGCTTTCAGCCTGAGTCTTCTGCTACTCGCTGCGATCATCTCCCTTTCCATCAGCGGGATTTTTTCGCCAGAAACGAATTACACGTTTAGCGCGCCGCCAGCGCTGAAGCTGTGTGTTTTGAAATTTTGCAAGGCGATACACCCGATTGTCGGTTGAGACGCCATAGAAAGCCGCGCTGCCGGGACTGCATTTGTCCAGAAGCACCACATCGTACATTTGGGCGTATGTTGACGTCCAGGGACGTGCTCGCTCACAATCCAGAATCCGGATCTGCCCCTGATGAAACAAAAAATTCCAGACATGCGGATCGCGATGGATCCACCCTTTCGCGTGTAGAGATTGAAGTGTCTCGGCGATTTGGGCGGAGTGTTCGAAACGACAGGTCTCCCCCTCAAGATACCGGTACACCCCCCAGGATACCAGCGTCATTCCCCAACGCTTTTTCTCCAGAACCAGGACCGGCTCAGGAACCGGAAGACCGTCTTCGTACATTTGCTGCAAGGTCCGCATCATTCGTGTCGCACTGCCCTTGCGGTAGAGACTGGTGAGCTGCGTCCAGAACCGCCGTTCCTGCGTCAAAGATCGCTTGGCGATAAACTGCCGGCCGTCCTGTTCAAGCAGCAGAACAAGGCTGTATTGTGTCTGTTGAAGGACTTTTCGGGGATGTAAAAGACTGCGGCACACATGATCGAATCCTGAAAAAGTCGTCTGCCAGGCCGGTAAGACGTGCAGTTGCCAGTTTTTCCGTTCTTCCTCAAGAAGCGGAAGCTGGCGTTCGAGCTCTGTACGGTCAAAAGAGAGAACTGCCATAGTCTCATTCGTATGATCTGTGAAAAAATGTTTTATGCCTTCTTCAGCCTCTCAATCCCCCGGCATTCCCCTCTCCTCGTTGCCAGGCAGCATCTGGGTCTCGTATAAACGGGCATAGACACCACCTTTCGTAAGCAGCTCGTGATGGGTGCCGCTCTCGATCAACCTGCCCCGATCGAGTACAATAATCCTGTCTGCTTTGCGAATGGTGGATAAACGATGGGCAATGACCAGCGTCGTGCGTTCTTTCATAAGATTGGCAATCGCATCCTGCACTAACTTTTCCGATTCCGAATCCAGCGAGGAAGTCGCTTCATCAAGAATAATAATCGGCGGGTTTTTAAGAATCGCTCTGGCAATCGCGAGTCTCTGACGCTGCCCGCCGGAAAGGCGTGTACCCCGTTCACCGATCGGTGTATCGTAGCCTTGCGGAAGTTTCTGGATATACTCATGAGCGTTGGCGATTTTGGCCGCTTGAATGATGCGCCCCATCGGACAGTCTTTCACGCCGTAAGCGATGTTGCTGGCAACAGTGTCATGAAACAAAATGACCTCCTGCGTGACAATGCCGAGCTGTCTACGCAAAGAGCGGAAAGTGACATCCCGTGTATCAATTCCGTCGAGCGTAATACGACCTTCCGAGGGATCGTAAAAGCGCGGCAGCAAACTCAACAACGTGCTTTTTCCAGCACCACTCAGGCCGACAAATGCTGTTACATGCCCGACCTGCGCCGTGAAGCTGACATCCTGCAGCACGGGAGTATCCTCATATTGGAAGGAGACCTGCTCGTAGCGAATGCAATCCTTCACTATCGGCAATTCTCTAGCATATGCCTTTTCTTTAATGACCGGTTTCGTATCCAGAATCTGAAAAACTCGTTCTGCCGCTGCCAGAGCTTGCTGCAGCTTGATATTAAATTTACTCAAACGCTTTAACGGCTCATACAGCATTAACAGGGCGGTAATGAAAGAAAAAAATGTGCCTGGTGTTGTAATACCGTTAATGACCTCATAACCTCCATACCAGACGACGCCGGCCACGCCGATCCCCCCCAGCGCTTCCGAAAGTGAAGAATTGACCGCATTGATCCTGACAACCCGCAGCGCTGAACGAAAATAGCCGTTCAGGACCTGGGAGAAACGCTCTGTCTCGATCTGCCCGGCATCAAATGCCTTGACAATCCGAATGCCAGAAATTTTCTCATACAATAAGTCATTGATCTTGGCCATTTTCCCTTGCAGACTATGGCTGGTTCTGCGCATTTTTCGTCCGAAAAACGTCACGATCCCCATTGCCACAGGAAGAACGAGCAAGGCGATCAGCGCCAATTTCCAATGACGATAAAAGACGACACACAGCAGACCCGCCGCCGTAAAGCCCTGACGGATTGCTTCGGAGATGAGATTCGCTGCTGCGGTTTGCAGTAATTGGACGTCATTCGTGATGCGCGACACCAGTGTCCCGGTTTGATGGGCGCTAAAGAAGCTCAGGGATAAACGATGGAGCTGTTGATAGAGTTCGTTGCGGATGCGCAGAATCACCCGTTGTCCAACGGTCTCGATGGAATAGACCTGTCCGAAAGATGCCAGTCCTTTGATTGCAATCAGTGCCAGGATAATGAAAGGCATATAGGCCAGCATCACGCGATCTTTATTCATAAAGATCGTATCAACGACATCTTTGACGATCATCGCTGAAACAGCGGTTGAACCGCCGACAATCAGCGAGCAGATCACGGATATGAGAATCTTTGAACGATAAAGCTTCGTATACCCCAGAAGTCTCGTATATATCTCCATAACTATTGTGCTGCCAGGGATCTTTTGAAACTAAGAACGCAGATCGTCTTCACAGGAAGCGCATGAGTCATCTATCAGTGAAAAGCCGGACGTTGCTGTCAAGAACATTTGAAGATTCAGGACATTTTTTTCAAAAAACCTGATCAGCCTCTCAGGGAATGCGGTTGCTGCATTTCAGGCGAGCAACAGCATACGAAATCGACGCGAGGGAACCCAGCCTCATGAGCTGCTTAGACCATGCGTGCCGCTTCCCAACAATGAGATAATCGAGACAGCCTGCTGCGTATGCCACAGATGCTCCAAACGCATCTGCCAGGACGTCGTGCAGGCTGCAATGACGCCCAGGGATGAAGTATTGATGCACCTCGTCACTGATTCCATACGCGACAGCCAGCAGCATGCCCATCAGACAGCAGTACTGCCAGCGCGCGAAGTCATTGTTCCCGTTATGGCGTGAAAGCAGGAGACGGATCAACAGCAATGCTAAAAGAACATATTCCAGGGCATGCAGTACATAATCCGGGGTATGTCCGCCGATGCGGGGATTCGACTGGGCCGACACGACAAAAACAGCCAGCATGTATGCAATCGGCGGTAGCCAGAAGCAGACAAGATTGTGAAGAGATCTTCTCATAACGAACGGAGCTAAGAACATACAGGCACGTACACTCGTCTTTCCCTGCTCTCGTCCTCTTATTCTTTAAGCATTCAGGAGGATCAAAAATGCGAAATACACGATACTTCCCAGGAACAACATGAGAACCGGCTGCCAAAGTACGTGATAGACTGTTCGGACATCAGCGTCAAAATACTCCTGACTGAAAATCAGGCAGACATGCAACGGCGATATCAACTCCCCTGAGAATCCCGCACAGTACCCCAGAACCAGGTATGGCAGCACTAATGAGTCGTCAAGCTGCACGGTGTGAAACAACGAGGCAGCACCGGGAATGAGGTTCCGACAAAAGCAACAGCGATACCACCGATACTGCCGACAATAAAGGGAAGCAGAATAACGAGAATCCAAAGCGGAATGGGCTGCCGGGCTAAAAATACGCTTAAATCGATCACGGCACGACTATCCACCAGCACCTCTTTGAACACAAAAATCGCCACATCATAGATATAAGGGCCAGGCAAACTCCCAAATATACCGGAACCAATAATTCAATAACGTTTAGATGATGTTCACGTCCCAGCTCTTCCACCATCGGAGCTGAAAATATCGCGCCCCCAGGCATCGGCAATAAACCGATCAACGCAGGGAACAGCACAAGATTAAAGCGGTCGTTACTTACCAGCCCCTTGAACGACGTCAATAAACGCTTCATCTGCTCGAGATGTTCCAGAGAACGGCTGAGAATCAGAATCAAGACGACGACAAGACTCAAGAGAATGGTCTTGACATCCAGCATGGTGGTCGCTATTGAATATGCTAATTCCCCTGCGCTCATCCGGCACCAGAGTCCCAGCACAAGCGCTCCGGCGATCATTGCCGTGCCAAGCTGGAATTTCTTACGTATCAACAGTAAAATCTGCACGAAGACTAAGCTGACTTTTAGCAGAATGGGAGTTCCCCAAAGTATATCCATCTCCGAGCCACAAAATTTTATCGTATCATGAAACATCCTTCCAATGCAGGCACAAGCGAGACCACGTGTACTCATTGTACGTCCTGCACGTGACAATCATACGTCCATCACGGCATTCTTTCAACCACTTTGAATGTTCAACATTGGAAAACGCGCCAAACGCTGCCAATATTTTTTGACAACCTGCTGATTATGAACATCACCTTCAGGTAAATTTGCGCTCACAAATACAGGCGGCAGCGTACCTAAGTCCTCAAGATTACAGGCAGTTTGCGCAACAATCGCATTCAAAATCGCCACACTGATAATGGTTGAAACCGGAGAGACACGCCAGCCGGAATTCGGAAGTTCAACGACCGCATCTCCTTTCGGGACCATCGTGTCAAGTACAATATCCGACACTTCGTATAACTTGTGACCTGAAGAGTGCCGCGACTGAACGACTTGTGAATGTGCCAGGCTGGTCACAGCAAGCACAGCAGCGCCCATCCGTTTCCCTTCAAGGGCAACTTCAATCGGAACGGGGTTAATTCCCGACTGTGAAGCCACCACAAGCAGATCTCCCGGCTGGATGTCATACTTCCCCATAAAATTAGCCGCATATCCCTCAACTCGCTCAGCCATTCCTTCTGCCGGGTCGTCAATCAACATAACGGCACCCAGGCCGCCGGCCCGAAAAAACAATTCTCCGGCAATATAGCGCGAATGTCCGCTTCCAAACACATAAATAAGATGATCCTGATGTATCGTTTCAGCCCACAAAACCGCAACGCGCTCCATGACCGAACGTTGTGAGGCAAGCACATGTTCCAAATGCTGCATTACTATTGTAAAATATCGATCAATTCCCGACAAAGCATCTTTGTCGTGATGTTTCATAACTGCCCTCCCGATACACGTGTAAAGCACTATACACAGCCTATAGCACTCTCCATCGTTGTTATATTCGCAGAGTTCCTGCAATGAGGAACCTCAACCTCGATCGACAGCAAACGTATTATCTAAGCGCCAAGACGCGCGAAGATCGATACGCAGCTGACGGTAAACTGCATACGCGGCATCATAAACTGCTTTCAGATCGGAATTCGGAGCATATCTACGTCTGATAGTGCTTGTCTTTTGTGAGGCTTCGGAAATGTCTTCGAACCATCCAAGTCCTACCGCTGCCAGGAGTGCAGCGCCCTTTGCTCCAAATTCGTTGCCATCCGGTATCGCGATCCGGCTGCCCGTACAATCTGCAATCACCCGGCACCAAAAGTCACTTTTCGTCCCTCCGCCGACCAGACGAATTTCATCGGGCACACCAATCGCCTCATAACAATCACGAATGGCCAAAGCCACACCTTCATAAATCGCTCTGAGCAGATCATGACGTGTCGTCGAGTTGGTGATTCCAAAAAATTGCGCTTTGGCATGTGGTTCGACAAAAGGTGCAATCACTCCTACAGGATGTAAATAGGGGTGAAATATGACACCGTTCGCTCCCGGCGGACTCTGCTGTGCCAACGTCTGCGCCGTTTCAAATATGCCTTGTTGCGACAAATTAACTTCACGTTCCCAAGCGCAAAATTGTTTGATTCCCCAATCAAGATTTGGCGTCCCGGTTAAATTCACCATCGTCCGAAGCCAGAACGATTCCGGTAACACAAACAGTAAGCCGACATCAGGAGGCTCAAAGACAGCTTGCGACACGACCAGACTATTATGACAGGTCGTCCCAAGTACTGTACACGCCATCCCGGGCATCACGGCGCCTGCACCGATTGCTGATGAAGGAACATCACCGGCCCCTGCGACAACAGGCGTACCGACAGACAAGCCGGACTGCTCCGCTGCCTGGGACGTGATCCGTCCTACCAACTGATATGATGCCCTCACCGGAGGAAAAAGATGCCTCCAGCGGGAAATTCCCAAGAGATCGAACAGGGATTCGTTATAGGCCCGTGCCTGATTATCGCCGGGGAGCACTGCAGCCTCAGTGTAATCAAGCTGCCGGGAACCGGTAAATTGGTAACATATCCAATCCTTGCTGCATAAGACCGTATGAGCGTTACGTAACGAATCCGCTTCGTGTTCATCCAGCCATCGTATGAGCGGCAGGGTACAGCCAAACTCCATCACACAGCCGGAAGAGCAATAAATCTGATGCAAGATATCCGGCTGTTCCTGAATGAGCTGTTCGACCAGAGGGCCTGTGCGATTATCACACACTAGAATCGCATTGCGTACAGGATGTCCCTGCTTATCGATCAACCAAGCTCCGACCATATTCCCGCTCAGTCCAACTCCAGAGATTTGAGTCTTATCGACCTGGGAAAGCACCAGTAACTCACGAATGGCTTCGACAGTGCTTTCCCACATATCAAGCATATCAAGCTCGGCCCAGCCAGGCTGCGGACTGAGAAGCCTGGATCGACGGCCGACCGTCAGTACTTCTCGTCCACTTGCATCAAAAAGAGCCGCTTTCGTCACACTCAGCCCGGCATCTAAGCCGAGAAGATATTGTTCTGATCTCATGACTTCACTGCTCCACTTGTGAGTCCTTCAACAAAATAGCGTCCGACAAAAGCGAAAAAGATGATAACAGGCAGCGTCGTTAAAGCGGCACCAGCAAGCAGCAGGCCCCAGTCAATCTGATATTGGCCGATAATCCCGGCTAAACCGACCGGAAGCGTTCGAGATATTTCACTATTGACCAAGATCGATGCAAACATATACTCGGTCCACGACGTGATAAATGCAAAGACGGCAACACTGGCAACTCCTGGAGCTGCCAAGGGAAAAATAATCTTGAGCAGAATTTGCAGACGGGTTGCTCCATCGAGCCGAGCCGCTTCTTCCAAGTCGGATGGTATGGTTCTGAAGAATGCTTGCAACATCCAGACGGCAAACGGAGTGGCAAACGTGACATTCACGATAACAAGGGCTGTCAAGCGATCGATTAGCCCAATCGTACTCATCACGCTATAGAGAGGGATAAGTAACAGTACACCAGGAAAGGCATAAGTCACCAAAATAATACGAAAAATGAGCTGCCGTCCCGGAAATTCGATCCGATATAATCCGTATGCTGCGAGAGTTGACAGCACAACGCTAATCGCCATTGTCTCCAGCGCAACCTGAATACTGTTCCATAAATATGTCGGATACGCCGATGAGCGGAGCAGTGTGTCGTAATGTTGCAAGGTAAAAGAATGCGGAAACCCTGTCGGGACTCGAGTGATAATTTCCTGAGGAGCTTTTATTGATGAAGAGAAAATCCAGTAAAACGGGGCAAAAACCATCAGGAACAACAAAAGCAATGAAACAAAGATGACCAATGGATGCTCTCGGCGTACCATTTTACCTGTGCTCCTCTTCCAGTGAAGGCGCCATATAGTGGATAAACAACGCGGCAAACACTAACAGAAACAGACCGACGATCACCGACATCGCCGCAGCTTGACTCAAACGATATTTTTTAAATGCCGTCTCGTAGATCAGCACCGGCAGTGTCGCCGTTCCTGAAGACGGTCCACCCCCTGTCAATAACCAGATAACATCAAAGACATTAAACGACAGTAAGGTTCCTACAAGCCCCAGAACAAACAGTACCGGCTGTAAGCCCGGCAGGGTGATGTGAACGAACTGCTGCCGGGCTGATGCACCGTCAACTCCGGAAGCCTCATATAATTCGCGGGGGATTCGCAACAGAGCTGCTAGCAGAATCACAGTGACAAAGGGAAACCAGCGCCAGGAATTAATCACAATGACAGAGAGGAATGCCCGGCCTGCGGTGCTGAAGAAACCTATCGGCTCGTCGATGATGCCAATGGTAAGGAGTAAATAGTTGACAATGCCTCCGGAGGCTGTCAGCAGCCATCTCCAAATGACCACCACAACGACTGTCGGCACTATCCATGGCAGAATGATCCAAAGACGAACAAATTGGCGGCCTTTGAACTGCTGTTGTAAAATAAGCGCAACGGCAAAGGCCAATAACGTTTGTAAAACGGCATTCCCCAGTACCCATAGCAGACTTCGCCATGTCGCAGCCCAGAACTGTAATGAGCTGAATACACGGAGGTAATTTTCGATCCCGACAAATTTCCCGCTACTGCCGATGATTTTAATATTCTGCATGCTGAGATACACTGTCGAGAGTAATGGATACAGAATCGTTCCCGCCAGCCATAACAGCAGCGGCAGGACAAAGAGATATCCGAGAATATGTTGCCACTCCGGTCTAAAAACGTGTATTCCACATCCATGAGGTCGATGTGTACTGTCAGTCATAATTTATCACGCTGTGGGGAAAGGCAGGGGAGAGAATGACGCTCTCCCCTGTTTTGTTCTTACTCCTCAATTGCGTCTTCCATCAATTTTTGCCCGGTGGCAATCGCTTTTTCAGCCGATTCGCCGTCAATGAGGAGCAACTGAAGGGCCTGCGCCAGCAAATTCTGCCCTGAAATTGCAGCGATGCTGGGAAAGGTGTTGCCATCTGTGAATCCGAAGAGGCGTCCTTTCGTAGAATTTTCTACCATCGTCTCGATCTGGGATCTATACTTCACGACTAAGGGGTCTTCCCAGAAACTCTTTGCCTGACTGCCGTCTTCAGTCACCGGCAAAAAGAGGCCGGGTTCCATAGTGAGAAAGCGGCCATAATTCTCAGGCTCCAGAATGAAGGCCAGAAATTTTTTCGCAGCTTCCTGCTTGGCCTGATCTTCGGTGAGCAGCATGACTCCATTCACATAAGAAATCGTTCCAGGGTCTTCCAGGCCTTCTTTATGAGGAATCGCGATGACTCCAAGGTCTTCTGCATCTCCTTCGGCCTGTGTGTCATAGGTCGTAATCACTGTAAACTGAAGAATCATCGCGCAACTGCGATTACCGAAACAGGCTTCAGCCTCGCCCCAGGTCCAGTTTGGGCTGTCCGGTGGTGAATAACGGTAAAGTTGTTTATAAAAATCGTATGCCTCAATAGTTTGGGGATTGTTAAAACGCAGCGTTCCGTCAGAATTATAAATGTCATCAGCTCCGGCGTTAATCATGAAATCATAGATGGTTTGATCCGTATACAGCTGCCGATTTGCCGGTAATCCAATGCCGTATTGCTTATCGCTTGTGAGTTTTTCAACAACGTCCTGCCATTCACTCCATGTAACGGGCGGCGCGACCCCGGCTTGCTCAAAGACACTCTTGCGATACCAAAGTGATTGCACCATATTGTAGAGCGGTACGGCCCATACAGCTCCATCATATTTATACGGAGCAATTGCTGCATCATAATAATGATGTGATGCATCCATCTCAGCGACAAAATCGTCCATCGGCTGAATCTTACCGAGTCCTTTCAAGATAGGGGTAAAATCAGGAATGGCAAACAGAAGCTCTGGTGCATTTCCCGCAGCGAGGGCTGCTGGGGCCTTTGCATAGATTTCTCCCCAACTTTGCGGCTCCTGCTTAACGATGATATCAGGGTTGGCCGCATTAAATTCATCGATCAATTCTTGAACGCGTGCGACTCGATGAGGGGGCTGTTCCATGTGCCAAAGAGTAATCTCAACGGGCTCGCTTCCAGCGACATGACTTAACGCCAGCACACAACAAAGCGTCAACAGACCTGCAAAGGTAAAAATTTTCATTATTCAACCTCCTGAAATAAATACGATAAAAAGTGATCGACAGCAGCTCGTTGGCCGGTGTGCAAGTGGTGGAGACTCCGTCATCTTTATAAACACCACTTCCCCAAATATCCGACAACGCTAAGAGAAAACAACCCAAAAATTGGGAATGACAACTCCACATTGTCAAGTTTTTTCTCCGTAGATTCCGATTTACAATCGCAACTGCGCAGCTCAGGTCGAACTCTTCATACGCCCTGATTTCCAAGCGTTCACAGAACACCTGCAGCAGTGAATTCTTTGTAAATTTTTCTTCTTTCGAAAAAATTTTCACAATTTTTCTTGCGTTTTCTACGTATTTCTGGTTTAGAAACCGAAAGTATCTCAATTGCTTCACATACTTAATAAGTACTCGCACTTCTCAAGTTTTTTTTCAGAAAAATAATTGCATCGTGTGAAATCAGGATTTTTGTGACGGTCGAATTTCTTGGGATCGTGTTTTTGTTCTGAAAACCCTACACAACGGATAAGTTATGCGCCCACAAGACATCATCAAGAAGAAACGTGACGGTATCGCACTGACACACGCAGAGATTCAATACATGGTCGATGGCTACATCAATTCCCGTATCCCGAATTATCAAATGGCGGCCTTTACAATGGCGATGTTTTTCCAAGGTGCGACCAAAGCAGAGACTGTGGCCCTGACCGAGTCTATGCTACATTCCGGGACTGTCGTCGATTTAGCCCTGCTTCCCGGCAAGAAAGTGGATAAACATTCTACCGGAGGAGTCGGTGACAAAATTTCGATTCCTCTTGCCCCGGCAGCCGCTGCCGCAGGGATCTACGTCCCGATGATCTCCGGTCGCGGCCTGGGCCACACTGGAGGCACTCTGGACAAGCTCGAATCAATTCCCGGGTTTCAGGTCAACATTCCCCTCGATCGTTATGTCGAAATTCTCAAGGCAATAGGCGTTTGTATGCTCGGTCAGACGAGTGATATTGCTCCGGCTGATAAAAAAATCTACGCTCTGCGCGATGTTACAGCGACCATCGAAAGCGTTCCGCTTATAACGGCAAGTATTTTGAGCAAAAAGCTGGCAGAAGGCATTGACGGCCTAGTCTTTGACGTGAAAGTCGGCAATGGTGCATTCATGAAAACTGAGGCAGATGCCACGATCCTGGCGAAAAACCTGGTCAGTATCGCTTCTATGATGGGTAAAGACGTCGTCGCGCTGATTACGGATATGAACGAGCCTCTTGGATTCTGTATCGGGAACACACTCGAGATTCTCGAATCTCTGGAAGTGTTGCAGGGAAGAGGTCCGGAGGATGTCGTGAAACTCACCGTTGAACTTGGTGCATATATGTTGAAAGTTGGCAAAGTCGCAGAAACGATCGACGCAGGGCGGCAAAAAATGCGGCAAGTGCTCTCTGACGGGTCTGCACTGAGGCGCTTCCGCCAACTTGTTCAGCTTCAAGGGGGCGACATCAGTGTCATCGACAATCCGGAAACTTTCAAACGTGCTGAATATACTCAAGAGATCAGAGCGCAGAGCAACGGCTATATCAGCTCGATGCATAGCGAAAACATCGGTACGGCAGCGATGCTTTTAGGGGCAGGGCGGGACAACATGGCATCACAGATCGATCATGCCGCCGGCATCATTCTCAAGAAAAAAGTTGGAGACCGGGTCACACGAGGCGATACGCTCTGTGTGCTCGAATATAACGATCACAGCAGACTGGAGGATGCTGTTCGAACGATCCAAGAATCCTATACGATCGGCAGTGTTCAGCCGAAAGCGCGTCCATTGATTCGCAAAGTCGTCACGGGTTCTCCCGAATAACGAAAACGACAGGAGGTTCATCCATGCACACAGATCTTCAAGAAACCGTCGAATTTCTCAAAAAGACCCTTCCGGCATGTCCGCATATCGGTCTGATCTTAGGCTCTGGCCTGGGAGAATACGCTGAATCGTTTCCCAGTCCTCTGGTGATTCCGTATGACGAGATTCCGCATTTTCCCGCCTCAACAGTCACTGGTCACAGAGGACGACTGCTCTTTCAACAGTTCGAACACAGTGCAGTGCTTGCGATGCAGGGGCGCTTTCATTATTATGAAGGCTATACGATCGAGCAAGTCACCTTCCCGATTCGCATCATGGGCTTGCTCGGGATTCAGAGGCTGATTTTGACAAACGCAGCGGGCGGTGTCAATCAATTTTTTGAAGCCGGAGACTTAATGCTTCTTCGCGACCATATCAATTATATGGGCGTCAACCCTCTTATCGGACCGCATTTTGAAGAGTTGGGTAATCGATTTCCTGATATGACTCACGTGTACTCTCCAGAAAACTGTGAGATTTTCGTACGGGTCGCACGGGAGCGCCGGATTCCCTTACAACAGGGTGTATATATGGCTTTCAGCGGTCCCTCGTACGAGACTCCGGCGGAAATCCGCATGGCCCGAATTCTCGGAGCAGATGCCGTCGGCATGTCAACCGTGCCGGAAGCGATCGTCGCCACTCAAATGGGGATCAAGGTTGCCGGAGTCTCATGTATCACAAATTTAGCCGCTGGTATGAGTGCTGCAACGCTTGACCATCGTGATGTGATGGACACCGCTGATCGCGCAAAAAAGAATTTTATTGCCCTCATCGACGGCGCAGTTGCTGAATTCGGAACACTGCTCTCTTAAACGATTGACAGTCATGACAAAACTGGAAACGATTCTTCTTGAAGAAGCCAGGGAGGCCCGTCTCAAAGCGCATGCCCCATATTCCAAATTCCTGGTTGGAGCAGCCGTTCTGACCAAAAGCGGAGCCATTTTTCAAGGCTGTAATATTGAAAACAGCTCCTTTGGCGCTACTGTTTGCGCAGAACAGAATGCGCTGTTTCATGCGTACATACATGGAGAACATGAGATTGAAGCCATTGCAGTCATGGCCGATACATCAAGCCCATGCCCGCCCTGCGGCATCTGTCGTCAGGTCATTATGGATCTTGCAGGGAACATTGCTGTCATCTGCGCCAATCTTCGGGGAGACAAGCGGCGTCTTACAACCGTTGAATTGCTTCCCGAGGCATTTACGCAAACATTTCTCCAGCACACAGCTTTGGAGTAGCCATACGCGATGCAAGCGAAGTACATCTTGAACTTACCAAATAAACTGACGCTCATTCGGGTCGGGATTGTTCCTGTGCTGGTCGTTGTCCTGTTGACTAAATTCAGCAACTGGCTGGCGGTCTTCATCTTTCTTGCGGCGGCGGCAACAGATTTTGCCGACGGTTATCTCGCCAGAACCCGCAAAGAGATCACGGTATTTGGTAAACTCATGGATCCGATTGCCGACAAACTCTTGATCGCTGCGTCTCTTATTTCACTGGTAGAAATCGGCTATGCACCAGCTTGGCTGGTCGTTATCATCATCGGACGAGAGTTTTCGGTCAACGGGTTACGCGCAGTGGCGGCGTCACAGAATGTGATTGTTCCGGCCGGGCCTTTAGGGAAGGCTAAGATGGTTGCTCAGGTTATTGCCGTTCCATTGCTGATCCTGAACGTCGATGCGAGCTATCTGGTCTTATGGATCACGATGCTCCTGACAGTATGGTCAGGAATCGATTATTTTATCAACGGGTTGAAAAAAATTGACTTTTCCCTTTGAAAGAGGGTGAACGACAAGACAGTATCGGAAGGAACTCCCTCTATGCAGCAGCACAGGGAGAGCATGTCATTTCCGAAACGCTGTCATCCACACGATGAAAATTGTTCTCCTCATAGGCGCCTATTTGTTCGGGTCGATTCCGTTTGGCTTTCTGATCGGAAAGATGCACGGCGTGGATGTTCGTCAATACGGCAGCGGTAACATCGGAACATCAAACGTTTCAAGACTCTTGGGAACAAAAGCGGCACTCGCAACATTGTTGGGAGACGGACTCAAGGGCCTGCTTCCAGTGTTGGCGGCCTGGATGCTGCTGGGCCGGAATGATATATGGCTAATTGCAACAGGCCTGGCAGCGATCATCGGCCACAACTGGTCCCTCTATCTGAAATTCAGAGGCGGCAAAGGCGTGACAACGACATACGGAGCATATCTCGCTATCGCCTGGCTGCCTGGCCTGCTAACCATTGCGTCCTGGCTGATCGTCACCGCAGTCACCAAAAAATCCTCATTAGCCGCTTTAAGCTCGTCACTGCTCGCTCCGATCTTTGCTCTTACCCTCGGTTCTTCAATCGCAGTAGTCGTGTTCAGCATTCTCGGCACTGCAATGATATACGCCCGTCATACGGAGAATATTAAGCGGATTTTGGCCGGAAAGGAAACAGCCTTAACTAAAAGGATCGATGTACCGAACGATGAAAAAATACCCTGATGCGATACGATCGTGCCAGGGAGACATTTTCTAAGGTTTCATGAGAGGATGAAAAAAATCATTGACAAATTTTCACGCATTTTTCAGAATTAGAGGGATATAATCTGTATGAATGGATGCATAACGTCAACATTTATTCCGGGAGGTTTTCACGCATGGCAGGAGTATTCATTAAAGATCTAATCAAGCGTTATCCAAACGGTTTCCAGGCGGTGAATTCAATTAATCTGGACATTCAGGACAAAGAATTTATTGTGCTGGTCGGTCCGTCCGGTTGCGGAAAATCAACGACACTGAGAATGGTCGCTGGTCTGGAGGAAGTCACAGATGGAACCATCTCGATTGGAGATCGTGTCGTAAACGAAGTGGCGCCCAAAGATAGAAATATTGCGATGGTGTTTCAGAATTATGCCTTATACCCTCACATGGACGTCTACACAAATATGGCCTTTGGCTTAAAACTCAGAAAATTCCCGAAAGATGAAATCGACCAGCGTGTGAAGCGTGCTGCCGACATTCTCGGGATTACCCAACTTCTGGATAGAAAGCCGAAACAGCTTTCCGGCGGTCAGAGACAACGTGTCGCTGTCGGCCGTGCGATCGTGCGTGATCCTGAAGTGTTCCTCTTCGATGAACCTTTAAGTAATCTCGATGCCAAACTGCGTGTGACGATGCGTGGTGAGCTGTCAAAACTCCAGCATCAACTGGAAACCACGATGATCTATGTGACCCACGATCAAGTTGAAGCTATGACAATGGGCGATCGTATCGTGATTATGAAAGACGGGTATATTCAACAGGTCGGTGCCCCTTTGGAAGTCTATGATTTCCCGGAAAACGAATTCGTCGCCGGTTTCATCGGAAGCCCGCCAATGAATTTTTTCAGAGCAAAACTTATCAGGCAAGACGGTGGTTTGACTGTTGATATGGGGAATTTCAGCTTAGCGGTCCCGTCAGAATATACGTCAATTTACGAAGCACATGTCAATAAAGATGTCACCTTCGGTATCCGCCCGGAAGATATTGCCGACGATATTCCTGAAGATCGCCGTGGAAAATGGGAAAGCTTCAGCGCCAAGGTCGAAGTGATCGAACCACTGGGAGCCGAAATCATTTTGGAGCTGTCAAAAGGCGAACATGCCTTTATTGCAAGAGTCGATCCGCATTCAAAATCACAGTTGGGCCAGGAAGTGGCTGTGTATTTTGATATGTTGAAAATCCATCTCTTTGATCCAGAAACTGGAAAAGTGATCTCGCGTCGTTAAAAAAAGTTTCCCGTATTAAGGCTATCAATACCGCTATGCTGCTTAACTGTGTGTAGCGGTTTTTTTATCCCTGCTCTCTCTATATTTCCGCAAATTCTGGAAAAATCTTGACAAGGACACCTAAGTCGCGCTAGTTTGAATTGTATACAGGATGCGATTACTTTCAGTCTTCATTAACCAGTAACAGACAGCACGTGGGAGAAGAAATATTTGTATGGAGTGGGGGTATATTCTCTGTGTCAATGATAACCTGCTTGAGCTGAACACCCTCGCAAACCAGCTTCAGGAAGAATTCAGCCGATCGCATATCGTTTACAAGGCTGAAAGCGCTGAGGAAGCGACTCTCATTGTCGATATGCTGCAGGCCGCTCATAAACAGATCGAATTGATCATCTGCGACCAGACCATGCCGGGGGTGAAAGGCACGGACTTCCTTGATACCATCCATCAGAGCAGTCCGGAAATTATGAAAATGCTCCTTCTGGGGCCGGACGATGAACTCCCCTCAAGCTACCTGCTCTCACGCGCCACTGTGCATGAAGTCTTCGAGAAACCCTGGAAAGTCGACCATTTGATCCTTTCGGTCGAGTCATTACTCCGTCTCTATAAACTCTCGAGCCACATCGAAGTCCTTCAAGACATTAATATACAATTTGGCCCTATTTTCGATCTGCGCCGCCTCCTCAAACAAGCCATTCAATACATCCAGGAAGTCACCAGTACGACGAAAGTGGCAATTGCCATCACGGACGGGCATTCAACAAAGATCTCGTCTTTTCTCTCAAGCTCCTCAGATGCTGATGAGCGTGAAGAAGAACTCTATCCTAAAGAACGGCTGGAGGCCCTGCTGAAAAAATTTTTTTCCAAACGCAAAGAACCGCTGATCTTCAGCAACGCTTACGAGAACAAGTATTTGAAGGAATTCGATATTCCGGGCTGGTATAAAGCCAATCATATCCTGTGTGTGCCGCTCTGGCGCGACAAAACGTTTTTAGGAGCGATTTATTTAGCAGATAAGGGAACCGGACTGCCATTCTTCCGCGAAGACATTATGTCGGTAAAAATTCTCGCCTACCAGTTACTGGCAAGTCTTGAAAATATCCGCTTAACTGAAGACAAACTGCGTATGGAGCGGCTCTCAACGATCGGAAACCTGGCCAGCGAAATCATCCACGATCTCAAAGGCCCCATGACCACCATTCTTGGTTTTTCCGGCTTGCTGGAAGGGGGAGCCTGTAGCGCTGAGGAGCAGCAAAATTATTCTGGGATCATTGCGTCCGAAATCGACCGCATGGTGGAAATGGTCGAAGAGATTCTGGAATTCTCTCGCGGTAATAAAATGAAACTTTTGCTCAAAGCCTGTGACGTCAACGAACTGATTGAGGAAGTCATGGTTCTTCTCGACAAAACCTTTGAGGAGAAGGGGATTCAATTAGCGGCAAAGCTCCACTGTACATATCCGATCTACGCGGACAAGGACAAACTGAAACGTGTGTTTTATAATATTGCGAATAATGCGCAAGAGGCGTTGAAGGAAAATGGACGCTTTTCGATTAATACCTACCTGTACCAGAAGACATTTATGGAATTTCGTCTCGCTGACAGCGGTGCCGGCATGCCTGAACATGTCAAAAAAAATATCTTCGAACCCTTTGTGACCTATGGAAAAAAACGGGGAACCGGATTGGGAATGTCGATTGCAAAAAAAATTATTACCGACCATGGCGGCAAGATTTGGGTGGAGAGTGAAGAGGGCAAAGGAACCATTTTCTATTTCACGGTTCCCCTCGCCGATCACTCTGTCAATTCCCTGACGAGCAGGACATCAAAGTCGTCATCCGCGTCGTGAAAATAAATGTAACCGGCTTCAAAAAAGACGGTCCATCGCGCATTACCGTCGGCAAAGCGGTCGGCACTGGCGCAAAACCAGTAGGGCATATCAAAAAGCGGATCGATAAAATCTCTCTGTTTTGCAGGAGATTCCAAAAGCGACGCAAGTTCTTCGAGCGTTGGCAAACGCCAACCCGACAACCCTGCATAGCGATTGGCATTCACAAACGCAATATGCTGTTCAATCGTTTTGCTGTCGACAAACGGGCGCGGAGTTTTCTGCCACATGAGTCCGGTACGATGATCGATAATAACGGTCTCATCATAAAACGACCGGCTCTCATATTGATGACGGATCGTTCCTGTCACGCTGCCCGACAGACCGACGCCGGAATAATCATCAGGATGATGAAAACCCTTCTGATGAATCATGCTGATGACATCGCTCTTCGAAAGCGTAGCGGGCGTACTTCTCAGCGCGTACACTGGCGGGCTCTGTAAAAATTGTTCCAGGGTGACTTTTGGGGTCTTGGTCAGATGCAGAGCAAACTTTGTATTGTCGTCTAACGTCCCGGTAATCTGTAAGCCGTGAGCCTGCTGAAATTTTTTGATGGCTGCTTCAGTCTTTGCGCCCCACATTCCGTCCAGCGGACCGGGATTGAAGCCGTTCGCCCTGAGCTGTTTTTGGGCGCTTAAAATGAGTGCTGAGGCATCGCTTTCGACGCTGCAGCATATCACAAAAAGACTTAACAACATGACGAGAGACCATCTTTGCCCTGCATATTTGAGGACTGTCATACATCATCTCCTTTCAGGAAAAAATTCTTCTAAGACCTTTCTTCAAACTGCGCTATACTGATAAAGAGAGTTCTGTCAATGGAAAATAGCGAATTATGATGCAAAAAGACGCTTACTGGTATCAGCAATCAGGGGTCATCCCATATCGAATCGCAGCACACGCAACACGTCACGACAACAGCATAGAAATTGTACTCATTACGTCTCGCAAACGAAAACGCTGGATTATCCCCAAAGGTATTATCGAACCGGGCATGACCGCCTATGAATCTGCTGAAAAAGAAGCGCTCGAGGAAGCCGGTATTCTGGGTGAGGTCTCGTCAAAGGCGATCAGCAAATATCGTCATCAAAAATGGGGCGGGACCTGCGAAATAGTCGTCTTTCCGCTAAAAGTCAACATGCTTCTCGAAAAATGGGATGAAATGCATCTTCGACAGCGGAAATGGATGTCGATCGATACTGCCCGGCGCAGCGTCAGGAATGCCACACTCAAACAACTTATTGCCGATCTGCCACAGCTTCTATGAGCTTTTATAAAATTCTCGAAGTTTTAGAGCAACATCAGATAGAATGTATTGTCCACAAGCACGCAGCAGTGATCACGATTGAGGATGCCGAGAAAAAAGCCTCTTCGCTTGTGGAAGGATTGATAAAAACCATCGTCTTTCATATCAAAGACACTGCTTGGGTGCTCGCTGGTATTCCCTGTCATGCGCGCGTCGATTATCGAAAATTGTCAGCGGCACTCGGGGTAAATCGCCGACAATTACGCAGCGCATCGCCAGAAGATGTCAGGCGGGTACTTGGCTTTGAAATCGGAGGAGTCGGACCTTTTCCAGTTCAGGACGATGTTCAGATCATTTTCGATGAAGGCCTTCGATTCCATGATCGTGTACGCTGTGGCTGCGGCAAAAACACACGAACTCTCGAGCTGAAATTCACGGACTTATTGCATGTCAGCGGTGGAGAGTTACATCCAATCATCCGGACATAATTAGTCGATTTTGAAAAAGCAATTAACATTCTGAAATAATTTGATAAATGTGAAAAAATAAGCTATAATAATTGCAAGAAACCAGATTGATACTCGTCTT
>PDWI01000012.1_pt1 | contig 217245 bp, 177 predicted proteins | sample 1430891 | NCBI WGS metagenome assembly PDWI01 (sample SAMN01162508, study PRJNA174530) | Oral metagenome, whole genome shotgun sequencing project. | biome: Marine environment; feature: Marine mammal; material: Swab sample of the gingival sulcus; isolation source: swab sample of gingival sulcus... | reverse complement strand
TCAGAAGCTGTTCTGGCGATAATTCCGTCCAGGGATGCTGTGAGTGGTGGGCAGTGATCAGCCGCCGGGCCCGTTCAAACAGATCAACGCGCAGATCGTCCATGGAAAAATGCGGCATGGCCCGCTGTTCGCTGAACAGACCCAGTTTGCGGTTGATAATTCCAGCCAACTGATGAGTCCCATGGACACGGTAGTCACCATCTTCACTTCGCATATAGATAACGCCAGATACCCGATGCAGTTGCGAACTGACAGGGACATGCACCACAATAACGGTCTTGCCGTCGATTGCCAATGCTTCCGGGAAAAGCAGATACGTTGGCTCAATTTTCTGAGCATTATTGGACAGATTGGCGATATCGGCCTTGAAGCGGGTAATTTTTTCAGGGGCGACGCCGACAATACGTCCGTCATCAGCAACACCCAGCAGGATATCCCCGCCATCGGTGTTCAGAAAGGCGCAGACGGTTTCAAACAGATTGGCCGGAAGAGTGTCGTATGCCTTCTTGAATTCGCAGTGCAGACCTTCGCCGCCTGCCAGCAGTTTCTGAAGTTGACTTGGTGTCATTATTTACTGGGCGCTCTGCTTCAGAGCCGAAGGGAACCATTTTACTGACAAACGTCAGCAAAAAAAACAACCGATTCCGTGTACCGGAAGCGGCAACAGGATCGGTTGTTGAAACGTGAATGGTGGAGGCGCGGGGAATCGAACCCCGGTCCGAAATTATTCAGCGTCCAGCGTCTACATGCGTAGTCGATGTGTTATTTTGACATGTTCAGGCTCCCACCGACAAAATCAAGAACACGCGAGTGCAGTTGAGATTTCGCGACTCAACCCCGCACATGAAAAGCCGCTAGTCCACGTTAATGACGTTCGCAGCGGCTCATGGACAAAGCACACATTGAACGCCGGGGAGTTTATGGTCCCCGGTTATGCTGACAACGCTACACTAGGCAGCCATTGCCATTGCAGGCATATTGTATTCGTCTGCAGTTGTTGTAGTCCGGGTTTAACGAGGGCCTCGGAACCTCGGCACGCAACTGAAGCCTCAACTAATCCCGTCGAAGCCAGGTCGCCCCCATTCTCAGCGGGCAAGAGATCGTATTCAGCAAGATCACTAAGACACGCCTGTTTGCTGAATAGTCCTTACTGATGACGCTGTTTGAACGCGCGCTGCATCTCGCGTTTTGCGTCTTTTTCTTTCAAAGAATGCCGTTTATCGTGGAGCTTCTTGCCTTTTCCCAGCCCAAATTCCAACTTAGCTTTGCCATGGGAAAAATACAAGCGCAGCGGAACCAATGTGTAGCCTCGCTCAGTGACCTTTCCGATCAACTTCCGAATCTCCTGTTTATGCAGCAGAAGTTTCCGGGGCCGCACCGGATCGTGGTTCTGGCGGTTGCCATGGCTGTATGGACTAATATGGCACTGATGCAAAAAAACTTCAGACCCTTTGATTTTTGCGTAGCTTTCTTTCAGATTCGCCCGTCCATTACGCAGAGACTTCACCTCTGTGCCTTGCAAGACCAGTCCGGCTTCATACGTATCTTCGATCAGGTACGAATGCGTGGCTTTTTTATTCACACAAATAATTTTTTTTCCGCTCATATCCAACTCACACCGAATGTCTAGAACTAATATAGTGATCGCGCGTCAATAGTGCAAGGAAAAAATATCTTTTTCAGACAATGAGATCAATTTGCTGAGCGACTTTCCCCCGTATTATACGAAAATTACGGAGCACATTTCTTCAAGGCTTCATCACATGACTCGCAGCAGCTTTATCGCCGCAAAGAGACCTGTGTCGAGCCTGCTCTTTGGCTGTACAACTCTGCCTGTGTCCTCTGTCCACGTTACGATAGCGCTGAATCATACGTCTGCCCAACTCTCAAAAATTCCCGCCATATAAATTTCTTGACAAGACAAAAGTGGAAAAAGTAAGGATATTCATTAAAAGGCAACGAGGCGATATTCCATCCGATTACATTCGGGAAAGGGGCAAAAAACTATGCTTGATTTTCTCATAAAAGGCGGCTATGTCATTCTGCCGATTGTGTTGTGCTCTGTGATTGCCGTGGCGATTATTCTTGAACGCTTCATGAATTTACGCGAAGACAAGGTCATTCCAAAAGATTTTTTTAACCGGATCAAGGGCCTGCTGCTTGAAGGACATATTAATGAAGTCTTGTCGATTTGTTCGAAAAGCAACAAACCGATTGCCAAAATCATCGAAGCTGGCATCATGAAATATTACTTTGGCCGCGACGAAATTAAAGAAGCGATTGAAGACGCTGGCCGTCACGAAATTGCCTATCTTGAAAGATACCTAATTATCCTCAGTACAATTGCTGGTATCACGCCATTACTGGGTTTACTAGGGACTGTGTGGGGCATGATCAAGGTTTTCAACGTGATTTCGATGGAAGGTATCGGACAGGCCGACAAATTGGCCGGCGGCATCTCCGAAGCATTGATTACAACTGCCGCCGGACTCGCCGTCGCCATCCCTACGCTGGTGTTCCATAACTTTTTTGCCGAGCGGGCCGATCGTTTAATCCTGAAAATGGAAAAAAGTTCAATGGAACTGACGGAAATCCTCTCCCAGGGCCAACGTGAAGAGTGGAAGGTCTAGCCCGCCACACGGGCACACGCCCGCAGAGAGTTTTTTCCAGTCTAAGGAGTGAGCAGACACGAATTCACGATCGACAGCCTGTCGCACTATGTCCATCTTCGTATGTCGTTGCGGCGCTCTAATCTGGTATGGCAGCAGAAACCCCAATGATCAGGCAGTACAAACGTATCAAGGCTGAACATCCTGATACGATCCTCTTTTTCCGCATGGGAGATTTCTACGAAATGTTCTTCGACGATGCGGAAATTGCGTCAAAAGCCTTGCAAATCACCCTGACCTCAAGGCATTCCAGCAGTCAGGCTCATGCTGTTCCCTTGTGCGGTATCCCCTATCATGCCGTTGACTCATATCTGGCACGAATGATCAAACAAGGCTTTCGGGTGGCGATCTGCGAGCAGGTGGAAGACCCTAAAAAAGCGAAAGGCCTGGTAAAACGCGAAGTCGTGCGTATCGTCACTCCCGGCACTGTCCTGGACAGCTCGCTGCTCGAAGCCAGGGAAAACAACTTTATTGCTGCGGTTTTCTCGCCGGATTTTGATGAACACAGCCGGCATTCGCGTCAGGAGCAAAAGCTGGGCCTGGCCTTTCTGGATCTCTCGACCGGAGAATTTCAGCTCGGCGAACTGTCTGGAGCGCAGTGTTTTCAAAGACTTCAGGACGAGCTTGAGCGTTTTGCCCCGAGCGAAATCCTGGTGCCGGAAGCCTATCACTCTGCTGAAAAAAGCCAGGCCCGCCGGACAATCGACCTGTATCACGCTGCCTGTGTTTCGACTCTTCCGGCGTATGCCTTTCAGCAGCGCAATGCCACAGAGACGCTCCTGAAGCATTTTGAAATACATTCTCTGGCAGGCTTCGGCTGTCGTGAGGCTTCATCAGGCATCTCTGCCGCCGGTGCGCTGTTACACTATCTTCAGGACACCCAGAAAACGTCGCTCTCACATATCCGCAAACTACGTATCCTGCGCCATGAACATGTGATGCTGATCGATTCGGCCACGCAACGCAACCTGGAACTCTATAAGACCATCAACGAGCACAGCCGCGCCGGATCGCTCCTGGGGCTGCTGGATAAGAGCATGACCTCAATGGGCGGCCGCATGATCCAAAAATGGATGCGCCATCCTCTGGTGGACGTCGAGGCGATCCGGAAACGCCTGGAGGCTGTTCAGGAATTGAAAGACGATCTGATTCTGCGGGGCGATCTGCGGGATCAATTGCAAGGCATTCACGATCTGGAACGCCTTATCACGCGCTTGACACTTTCCGCTGCCAATGCCCGTGATCTCACGGCCTTGAAAGCTTCCCTGCATCGTCTTCCGGGTCTTCGACTGCTTTTAAAAGATGCTGCCGCAGCCTTGACCCGCGATCTGATGGACTCCTGTGACGAGCTGCAGGACATCGCTCAACTCATCGAACGCGCCATTGCAGACGATCCGCCGATGACGCTGCGGGAAGGGAAATTGATTCGTGAGGCTTACAACGAAGAGCTGGACGAATTGCGAGCAATGAGCAGAGAAGGAAAAAACTGGATTGTCGGCCTGGAACGGCAGGAACGAGAGAAAACCGGCATCAACTCGCTCAAGGTGAAATACAACAAGGTCTTTGGATACTTTCTCGAAGTCACCAAAGCAAACCTGCACCTTGTGCCGGAACACTATATTATCAAACAGACTCTCGTGAATGCGACCCGCTTTATCACGCCGGATTTGAAAGAGTACGAATCAAAAGTGCTTGGGGCTGAAGATAAAATTGTCGAGATGGAGTACACCCTCTTTCAAGAGGTCAGAGACACGGTGACAAAAGAGGTCGAACGGGTACTTGGGACGGCTGAAAAGATAGCCGTCCTGGATGCACTAGCGGCCCTGGCAGAAGTGGCTGATCGGAACAACTACGTCAGGCCTGACGTCAGCGGAGACGATCGCCTGGAGATTGTGGAAGGGCGCCATCCGGTGATCGAGCAGATGAGACTTGATGAACCGTTCATTCCAAACGATACTCGACTGGATTGCGATGAGAACCGCCTGCTGATTATCACTGGCCCGAACATGGCAGGGAAATCTACATATATCCGTCAGGTGGCCTTGATCGCCCTGATGGCTCAAATCGGCAGCTTTGTACCGGCCAGGAAAGCCGAAATCGGGGTGGTCGATCGGATTTTTACCCGTATTGGAGCTTCGGATAACCTCAGTCGCGGCGAAAGCACCTTCATGGTGGAAATGAACGAGACTGCCAATATTCTGAATAATGCCACAAAAAAAAGCCTGATCGTGCTGGATGAAATCGGACGCGGGACTAGCACCTTTGACGGCATGAGCATCGCCTGGGCAGTGGCGGAGCACATCAGCAACGAACACATTCTGGGCGCACGGACCTTATTTGCGACCCACTATCACGAACTCACGGAACTGGCCACCCTGCTGCCGGGTATTAAAAATTATACTATTGCCGTCAAAGAATGGAACGATCAGGTCATTTTTCTGCGTAAGATTATCGAAGGCGGTGCTGACCAGAGTTACGGCATTCAGGTTGCCCGCCTGGCAGGTTTGCCGATTCCAGTCATCAACCGCGCCAAAGAGATCCTTGCAGATCTGGAACAGGATCGTCATGGCGAAGCAGCACATCACTTTTCAAAAGCGCCGGTAGTCCGAGAAGGCCGGCGAGCGTCGAAAAAATATCGCGCCTCCTCTTCCCAGCTTTCCCTCTTCGATGCTCCGCCGCATCCGGTATTGACAATGCTGAAAGACCTCGACGTCGGTAATATGACTCCTCTCGAGGCTCTCAACCTCCTGGATCGACTCAAAAAAGATTGTGAATGAATGCTTCCTCACACGCTGCGATGCATAGCACTCGCTGCTTTCCGTCAGTCAGCACGCACTGCTCACTCCCGTCCGTCCGGCACAAAATATTTGACAAAAGCCGCTTTTTTTGACGAAGATACCGACGCGTCAACACGGTCCCGCGCCGACAGTATGCGGGAGGCCTTCTCTCAATCGCTACACAACATAACATTGAGGATCCAAATGATGAATATGGACACGATCAAACAAGAGCTTCAAAAGCAGGCCCGCGAGATTGAACAGCGTATGTGGGATGCAGCACTGTTCATGCATGCCCATCCGGAATTAGGCAGACAAGAATTTCTGGCACAGGAACGCTTATGCTCACTGCTCGCTGCACACGGATTTCATATTGAAAAAGACCTCGCTGGCTTAGAAACCGCCTTTCGCGCCACATACTCCTTTGATGGAAACGATGCGCCGACAGTGGCCTATCTCGCCGAATACGATGCCTTACCGGAGATCGGACATGCCTGCGGTCATAACCTGATCGCTGCCATGAGTGTCGGGGCCGCTATTGTGCTTTCTAAAATACAGGGAGGACTGCACGGCCGCGTCATGGTTCTGGGGACTCCTGACGAAGAGGGCGGAGGAGGTAAAATCGAGCTGATTCAACATGGAGCGTTCAAAGATATTGACGCTGCAATGATGATTCATCCCGGGTCCAGAGATATAAAACGAAAATGGAATCTGGCGGCGGTCAGCTGTATTGTAGAATTCTATGGGAAAGCGGCTCATGCAGCAGACTGCCCTTTTGACGGGATCAACGCGCTGGATGCCCTGATCCAGCTTTTTAACAGTGTCAGCCTCCTGCGGCAACAGCTTAGGGATGATGTCAGAATTCACGGCATCATTACAGATGGGGGAAGCGCTGCCAATATTATCCCAGAATACACTCGCGCACAATTTCTCGTCCGGGCCTCTGAATTGCAGCGAACCTATAATGTGCTGGAACAATTCATACAGTGCGTCAAAGGAGCAGCACTTGCGACCGGAACAAGAGAACAGATCACGATCGATCGGGATCATATGTACGAACCGCTGATGACGAACAACCTGCTCATGGAACTGTATGCCGACAACATGCAGCGTCTGGGGGTGCAGGTGGAAGAGCAGCATCCCGGAGAATTAGGCGGCTCGTCAGACATCGGCAACGTGAGTCAGCTTGTGCCGGCGATTCATCCAACAGGACGCATTTTCCGGCCTGGGCAGGATGCTCCCGGGCATAGTCATGAGTTTGCTCTGGCGTCGAAATCCGAAGAAGCCAGGCTCAATATGTTGTTGGGCATCCAGGCCCTGGCAATGTGCGGCGCCGATCTTCTCGGACAGCCGGATATCCTCTGCAAGGTGAAAGAAGAATTTCAGAAGACCAGGACAAAAGCTTAAAGAAATACGACAAAGCGCCGCAATCATAAAAAAAATTATCCACAGCCTGTGGATAAAAATGTGAATAACTTTCAACGTATTATTATTGAAAATACAATCGTTAGAAGAAAAAAAGGTGTATTGAACCAAAAGCACGTCATACATTTTCGCCTTATTTTGCATACTCAAGGACGCGTTCCACGCAAAATTGCGCTTAGAACTTAGACTAATTTCGAACGGATGTTCAAAATTCTGTCCTTATTCTGAAAAAAGACCTCAACCAAATCAGGATCGAAATGTTTTCCCGCCCCCTCCTGAATGATTCGATCGGCTTTGTCCTCAGAAAATGACAGCTTATACAGGCGTGTGCTGATCAGGGCATCATAGACATCGACAACCGAGACGATTCTCGCCTCAAGTGGAATGTCAGTCCCGGCAAGCCGTTCAACATAGCCGGTACCGTCCCAGCGCTCATGATGATATTTGGCAATGTTGCGGGCCATCGGATCAATGCCGACGCTACTCAGCAATTCAGCCCCGAACTCCACGTGATACTGCATCTTGAGAAGTTCTTCATCGTTGTACTTCCCGGGTTTCTGCAGGATGCTGTCCGGCAGACCGACCTTTCCCACATCGTGAAGCGGTGCATACAGCCTGATACGCTTGACAAATTCGTGGTCGCAGCCATAGCCTTCTGCCAGGAGCCCAGCGTATTCTCCGACTCGTTTAATGTGGTTACCGGTGTCCGTATCATTCAACTTGTTGGCATTTTCAAGAGCATTGACCAATGCCAGCGTGATATTTGAAATCTGGCGGGTTTTCTCCTCGACCAAGTATCTGAGATGTGCTTCCCGGTCTTCAAGCATCATGTACATTTTTCGCAGTGTCAGATGCGTTTTAACGCGCGCCAGAACCTCTCCCGGCCGAATCGGTTTCGTAATATAATCCACAGCCCCGACCTCAAAACCTCTGACTTTGTCCGCCGTATCTGCCAGCGCAGTCATAAAAATCACCGGAATGGATCGGGTTTTTTCACTGGCTTTCAGACGCTGACAGGTCTCAAAACCATCGAAACCCGGCATCATAACATCCAGCAAGATCAAATCAGGCTGTTCGGATTCGACCAGCTTCAAGCAGGTTTCGCCGTCTGATGCAAACAGGACATCATACTCCAGGCTGCTGAAAATATCAAACAGCACGTTCAAATTTGACGGGTTATCGTCAACGACAAGGATAATCGATTCAGCAATATTCATGACTGGGGACTCTCTTCTTCAAGACGCTTGACAATTTCTTTCAATTCAAAACGCTTGGCCAGTTGCCGGAGCTCTTTAAGCTCTGGTTGAAGCCGCGCGTTCAGGGTTTCAAGGTGGCTGAGGAACGGCTTGACACGTCCGCTCAATGCATAGCGAAGTAAAATTTCCCGATCTTCAGCTGCCAGATACAGTTCCAGGTCTCCCGAATCTGTGCTCTCAGGGATAGAGATGCGGGCATGTTCAGCGTCGATGTCGTCGCTATAAATCCATGTGAGATGCAGATACTTTTGAAACAGATCGAGGAGCTCATCGACACAAAGAGGTTTCCTGAGGAAATCATTACATCCGAGTTGAAGGCTTTGCCGACGATCATTTTCGTACACGCTTGCCGAGACAGCGATAATAATATTATCGCGAAAGGTCGGATCCTTCCGAAGTTCCTGTACAGTATCGATGCCGTCCATGACAGGCATTCGAAGGTCAAGGAGCGTGATATCCGGTTGATACTTCACAATCTGCTCCATACCTTCCCGACCGTTTACCGCTTCAAGAACCTCGAAGCCTAAGGGGGCCAGCATATCGTACAACAGCTTACGATTTTCCTGACGATCGTCGACAACCAGTATCGTTTTGCGCTCGCCCGTATAACCGCTGACAGTCCGGCGCTCCGGTTCTGTCTGAGGCATAAAATCAGAGGAATTTTCGAGCATCAGATCAAAATGAAACACCGTGCCCTTTCCCAATTTGCTGCGCATGACCAACGTGCTCTTCATCAGGCGAATGAGTTTCTGACTAATCGTCAAGCCCAGCCCTGTTCCTTCAACAGAATGACGCTTCTCTCCTACCTGACGAAAGGGCTGAAAAATCGCCGAACGCTGGTCCTGAGCGATGCCGATTCCCGTATCCGCAACTTCAAAACGAACTGTCTGCACACGAGGGTTGCTGTGCTGCCGATTCCTCAGAACGTCGACACGAAAACTCACACTCCCTTTTTCCGTGAATTTCACGGCATTGCCCAATAGATTAAGGAGGACCTGACGCAGACGTTTTTCATCCACCAGCACTCCGGCAGGCAGGATCGGATCTCGCTTGAAGATAAAATCGACCCCACGTTGTTTGGCACGAATTTCGATCATTTCCGTAATATGCGCCAAGAATTTGAAAAAATCCACTTTCGTTGGATTCAGATCCATCTGCCCCGCTTCAATCTTAGATAAATCTAAAATTTCATTGATCAGATTCAACAAATGATTCCCGCTGTTGTTGATAATCTCCATGCCGTCCATCTGGCGCTCACTCAGATTAGATGCGTTCTTGATGATTTGGGCATAACCGAGAATTGCGTTTAACGGCGTACGAAGTTCATGACTCATATTGGCCAAAAATTCAGATTTCGCCCAACTGGCAGATTCAGCAATTTCCTTTGCCTTCTGGAGTTCAAGCTGTGTCTGCTGGCGTTCGACAATCTCGTCTTGAAGACGCTCATTCATGCTGGACAGTTCTGCCGTCCGCTCCTGCACCTTTTCAGCCAACGACGCCCGCTCCGCTTCCAGGGCCAGCTCCATCTGTCTCCGTTCGGTAATATCCTTAAAAACCATCACAAAGCCGACAAACTGCTCTTCATCGTTCACAATCGCATTGCCGCTATACTCAATAGGAATATACGTTCCATCCCTGGCAATCAGTATCGTATATTCACCCGGCACGATTGTAATCTGCGCACGTACTTCACCGTTGCTTCTCAATGTTTTCCGGGGTTCTTCTTCCCATGCATCAGTATTCACGACTTTAAATGATATGTCTTCTCCCATGACCTCATCAACCTTCCATCCGGTCAGACGCTCTGCAGCCGGGTTAAAGAAGCTCACAAGACCACGGGCGTTTGTCGTCACAACGGCTTCGCTCAAATTATTCAACGTCGCCGCCAGCCATTGCTCGTTTGACCGAACGATTCTTTCAGCATAGTCCCGCCGGCGTTCAAGATCGATATTATAAAGAGCAAAGGCCATGTCACAGCTAATTTCTTCCAGGAGGGCATACTCTTCTCTATCGGCGGCAAGATGATCAGGAATCGCGACGAACAGGATACCATACAGCGTGTCGTTGTAGCAGATTTTAATCGCAGCTTTTTCGTTCTGTTTGTGGCTTTGTCCAAAGCAGCACTGTTTACACATCCCTTCACAGTATTCGAAAAGGCTTCGTTCAGGGTGTTGTACAATTCGGCCAAGGCAGGAGAATAAACCTTCTTGCATCAGCGATTCGGAGACGTATTGTGAGATCTCGCCGTCTTGAGCTGTCGACCCGGCAGACAGCACGATTTCCCCAGCTTTATTCAGGAGAATGACCCATGAGCCTGCATAGCCTCTTGCTCCAACAAGATTATCACAGGCAGACTGAATGAGGCGTTTCGGGCTTTTCTCTCGGATAATAAGCTGGCTGATACCGCGAATGGCTTCCAGAACAGCATTCAGATGCTCAACTCGGGCGAGAGCTTGCTGCTGAATGCTAACATTCCGCGCGAACTCTACGAGGCCCAGGAACTGTTGATACTCGTCAAAAATCGGATAGACGCGAATGGACCAGGTTCCCCCTCCGGGCGAGGGAAATCTCCCTTCCTGCGGGCTGAGGGTCTCGAGCACTTTTTTCCAGAGTTCCTGTATTTCAGGGACGTCTTTGTGCCACCAGACATCCTGGAAAGGCTGCCCGATAAGTTCTACAGTACTTTTCTGCAAGGTCAATGATGCGGCCCGATTCATCCAGAGAATGTTCAGATCCTTATCATAATACAGCAGTAATTCCGACATGCTGTCAAGAATCAGCGATTTTTCCCATTCGGAGTGGCGCAGTGCATTATTCATATCCCAACGCTTTGTAATATCTTCACACGTCGTAATGATGGCGATCGGCTCTCCCTCATCATTTTTCACAAGATCGGACATGAGGTGGACAGGGAAGCGACTTCCATCTTTTCGAACATTCAGACTCTCCCGAACCCAGCCTCTGAGCTGTTCCACCTCTTCTATCGTCACATTGTGCCGCAGTTCGGGTGGGACAAAGATTCCGACATTCTGCCCGATCAGCTCTCCCGGACGATAGCCGTGCATCTCTGCATCTGCCGGATTGACATACACGATTTTCCGACTGAGATTGGTAATCGTGATTCCAAGATGCATCGTTTCGACCGCATTCTGAAAAATTCTGAAGCGTTTTTCAATCAATCGACGCGCTGTCTTCTCCCTGGACAGATTGGCATCCTGCCTTTTAAGTTTAGCCTGGAGGGTCTGCATCCGCTTTTGCAAGGCCTGATGACGTTGTCGAAGTTCATCGAGTTCGCGCTGCAACTGGTCCTGTGTGGAAGGATCTTGCATCATAACTTCATTCGTTTATATGATAAAATTTTTGCAATACTGTAAAAATATTCTTGCCACATCTTTCTATCGACAATGTGTTCTTCACTCATCGTTGCTGAATGCGCTCATTGGCGTCAAACGTCCCGCATGTCCAGGTTTTCCACAGGCATAATGAAACGGACGGCTGCAGTGCTCAATGCTCCGGCACTGGTCGACAGCAGACAGCACTAAACAGAACTTGTCAATTGAAACCTGCATTGCAAAACATTTCTCTGCGTTCAAGACCCCGGTTTTAACGCGACGCTTGCCGGGACAGTCTCTTGTCGCAGCAGGATAAGAGGGTGTTACTTGGGGAAAACCGGAGTGTCGGAAGGAATGATCAGGACGATTCTGGCACGTCATCACTTCAGCACTCGAAAAGGACAAGAGGGGATTTTCTCATGAAATACATCAGTTTTGATGCGCGGATGCGCCTGCGGACATCCACGTGAGTTAACATGTCTCATCGCGTAAGCAGGCGATTGAAGTCACGCGGTCTCCGCAGGACATGCTGGCGGGAACGACCGATACTGTAGGGGACACATCATGCAGGCTTGCCCTTCTGCAAAGAGCTTCAGCCCTGAACGCTCTTCACGAATTCTTCGAATTCAGCGATTTCAAGATTATACAGACAGCTTTCCCCAGGGGCCAATATCCTCAAACGACCTTCTTTCCGCTCCAGCGAACGGCCATCGACGATATTAGTGCCCGGCTCCATACCGACAACATAGGTTCCTTCGCCGTTCATCTTCCACTCAATCAGGACCGGCAATTGTTTGATATACAAACCAAAGCCCTCTCCATCCTGAAAGCCTTTATTGATCAAGGCGTTGTATACATAGCCGTATTCATCGGCTTTGACATCATGGTAGTAGACCTGTTCCTGAAAATTCGGCGTCGGCTCCTGAAAACTTGCAAAGCGTTCCAGCCCCCGGCGGGCATGGTCAGTTCGAGGCGTGGTCTTCGGTTACTGACTGCCAGCACAGCGAACGCCCGCAATAATCTGCCGCTGAAATATCAAGCCCCCGGTCGAGCAGCACGGTGAAATGCAGACCAGAACCGGTATTGAACTCTGCAGCTCGAACTCCCCGCGCTTTCCCATCGCTGAATTCCGTCGCAGTGACTCCACCGAGCTGACTAATGCTGCCGACCCGCTTTAACAGTTCATCTCTACTGTACTCCTGACCAAAAATCCGTGCCATACGATCCTCCTGTCAACATAGTGACATCCTGCCGTGCCTGGGCTGCCAAAGCTCTGACACTCAAATGCCGCTAGTCCGTCATTCCACCACTCCGGCTTATTCAAGAGACCGGAGAAGAGAAAAGGTATAATGCGACTCTGCCGCTCTCGCAGCGTATTGCTGGTGGAGCTCCGCAGCCTCCTGACGAAAACGTTCCGCCTCTGTTTCCCGGCCAAGCCGTGTCAGTAATTTGGCGATCATCTGACGACCTCCCACAAAATTCGGCTCAATGGCCAGCGCCTGGTACAACTGTTCGAGCGCAGCATCGAAGCGAGCGATGTCGGCATAGATCATTGCTCTGGAAAACAGGAGAAACGGGTTAAACGGATTATATTGCAAGGCAAGCTCATACTCGCGCAATGCTTTTTCGGCTGTTGCTCTGTTCGGCGAAAGCGTCTTAAAGAGTTCTTTGTACAATATTGCGCGAGTTTCATAAAATTTATAATAACGACGATTATAGCGGACAGCTTTGTCCAGCGCATCCAGGGCGCCCCTGAAGAGTTCGGAATCCGGGGCTTTTTTGAACGCTTCCATATAGATACGGCCGAGTTCATAAAAATACAAGGGATGAATCGGAACAGTATCGATTGCAGCCTGAAGATGTGGAATTGCGCGTAAAAGCTCATGCTCTTCTTTCAAATGAAGGTAGTCAAGATAGTGTCTGTGTCCAAGCAAGGGATAGACGATCGCGTACAGCAAAACATATACAGCCATAAGCAGAGTCAGGAGACAACAGAGCTTCGGGACCGCAAATTTCAGCGCTATCGGGGCTCTCAGGGGCTTCGACTCGAGGATAAGGACGCAGGCGAGCGTCATCACAAGAGCGATCGCCGGGGAGGCCAGGAGACAGGAAAATGTGCCCTGAAGAAGCCCTCCCAGCAACACTGCCGGAGCCGCAACCTCTGTCCAGGAATACGGCTTCCGGCGAAAACGACGCAGTGCATACACGATCACCAGCCCCAATTCTCCGAGCGCAAGTCCCAGGCCGGGAAGCCCCAGTTCATCGAGAATCTGCAAGAGATCGTTATGAGCGGAATTGATGTTTTTTCCGTAGCGGGCGATCGCCCGCTCTACCGGAAAATTGTAGGCCGGACTCACATATTCGAATTGCCCAGGCCCCACTCCTCTCAGGTAATTGTCGCGTGCCATTGCAACGCTGCTTTTCCAAATGCCGATACGTTCGTAGGCAAATTGATCGCTCTTTTTTTGCAGCCGTTCAAAGATGCTGCCTGCGGGAAGCGGAAGAAAAAAGCCCACGCAGCACAGCAAGAGAAAGCACAGCGCCAAACGGCGCTTTTTAAGGATAAAGATAAAAAATCCACTCCCCAGAAAAGCCAGAATCGCTCCGCGTGATCCGCCGTTGATAATGGTCCCGATCAGACAGCACAGCAGTATAGCAATCACAATCTTGAAGACCTGCGTATGCCGACGGGAGCGCTGCGGATCCGCAAAGATAAGAATACTCAGCCCAATATTCACTCCACAGACCATGAAACACGCGAAATTATTCGGATTAATAAAATCCGCCTGCAGCGCCGGGCGGCGTTCGGTCAGCATCCATCCCCAGGCGATCAGCATCTGCAAAACGCTGCTGGTAAAAAGCGTCGCCAGCAGGAGCTGTCGCAATGCACGAAACGGGAACAGCTGTCGGCACAGATAGAAGACGCCCGCATAGGAACAGATCTTAACCAGTTCAAGAAAGGCCGCATAGCGATAGACCGAAAAACACGTATTCACAGCCAGCCAAATCAGCGCAGCTGTCAGCATCCAGTCCAGAGGATCCACGCGGAAGAACGCGTTTCCCTGCCGCAGCGTCTGTACGCTCCAGATCACAGCGCAGAAGAGGAGAGAGCTGTGAGTGAAGGCTTGCACGATATAGCCATTGCCGCCTTCATCAAAGGGCATGACCACAATCAGCAGCAACAGACAGCCCAGAAAGATTCTGGCTGCCGGCTTGCGATCTGCACGCAACACGGCCTTTATCCAATACATGCTTTCTATCGGCTCTCTTCCAGCATCACACGGCCTTGTCGGCAGGCTTCCTGATAGATGTCTTTTACAGGAGTTTCAGGGTGAAGCTGAGCAAGTCGCTTACAATCGTCGTATTCCGGCTGAACATTCACGACTTGCCCTCCAAGGCGGGCAACCTTGACTGTCATCTCACCGAATATCGTCTCAATCGTGTACGATTCCCGCTGCGCTTTTGCGCGACGCACCTCATGCCACCGTAAACCGATCGTTGTACTTTCACGTAAGATCAGATCGATCGCTGCTTCACGCCGTTCCGCTGACGTCAGTACCGAAAGCAGAAAAGCCGGACGGCTTTTTTTCATAATCACAGGAGTGATATACAGGTCCAGCGCCCCGGCTTCATACAATTTGTCGAACAGAACATCGAACAATTGAGGATTCATGTCATCAATATTGGCCTCGATTTGGATGACTGTATCGGAATCGTAAGCTGCTCTCACAGCCATTTCGCCGAGTTGCACGCGCAGCAAGTTGGGAATTGGGAGCTCGCGGCTGCCGGCCCCATAGCCCACAGCCTCGAATGGACCATCAGGAGGACTTCCGAAGTCGTCACCAAGAGTCGTTAAAATTGCCGCGCCGGTTGGTGTGACAAGTTCGGCTTCGATATCGGTGTAGCGCGTGGGCTTGCCTTTCAGCAAAGCGACAGTGGCTGGAACCGGGACCGGCATTGTACCATGAGCGCAGTTCACAAATCCTGTCCCAAGAGAGAACGGCGACACGACAACTTTTTCCACGTCCAGTTTACGCAAAGCCGCGACTGCCCCGACAATGTCCACAATCGCGTCCAGCGCACCGACTTCATGGAAATGGATTCGTTCCACTGTGGTGTTATGGACCCTCGCTTCGGCTTCTGCCAGACGGGTAAAAATTCGTTTCGCATCTGCCTTGACCTTTTCATCCAGCCGGCTGTTGTCCAGGATGTCGACAATATGGCCTAAGTGGCGGTGGGCGTGGCTTTCTTCAGTCAGCACCTCCACAAATGTCCCTGTGATCCCATGCTTTGTGACTCGTGTCACGTTCAGCTCAAAACCGGACAGGTTCAACTTATCCAGCTCGTTTCGCAGGCTTTCCGCTGTCAGACCAGCGTCTAGCAACGCCGCTAAAATCATATTACCGCTTGCCCCGGAAAAGCATTCAAAATACGCAATCTTTGGCATATCTGACTCAGCTGTAAAGATGCTGTAACATGTGAAGAACACAGTCCTCCGTCACAGAACAAGTTGCGCCTTCCCACGCTGGCGGCACAGACCAAGCTCTTCTCCAGATTCAAACATTTTTACAGCATACAACGATCACATTCATCGCCCCGGCGGCAGTTTTTCACAGGTTTTCCTTGACAAATTACCAGAACCGGGGCCCTGTTTTCTCACCATAAAGAGAATCTATAACGCAACGAGTGAATCCGGTCAAGAAAATATCGGTTTTTCAGGAGCGTTCTGATTGAAATTACCGTCATAAAGGAAGGATGTATGGCAGACCTGCATATCTACCATCTCCACATGGACCCGGTCAATTTGATCGCAACGGTCAAATCCCGTTACATTCCTCATGAGAAAGAAATACTGCGTATTCAGCATTTCAATAATGTGGTGATGTATGCCGAAGTCCTGACCGTCGAGCATGATATCCGTTTGATGATGCATAAACTCGGCGAACACACTAACCGTATAAACATCACGGTCAGAGAAATCGACTTTGTCCCGGGACGGATCTGAAGCCGGCCAGCTCGACTCTGGACCTGCGGTTTTTCATAAGTCGTCTGAGAACTTCCAGCGCAGATACATAAGAAATTCCGTATTACCTTTTGCGCCTTTAATCGGAGATTCGACCACGCCTCCCAGCACAAAACCAACTGCCTCCGCATAATCCCCCACCTTTTGAAGTACCTGCTGGTGCTGCTCTGTGGCTTTAACAATACCTCCTTTGCCGACTGCCCCCCTGCCCACTTCAAATTGCGGTTTAACCAGCGCAACGACTTCGGCCCCTGCTTTCAGAAGCCAGCTCACATGCTCAAGGATTTTTGTCAGGGAAATGAATGCCAGATCAATCGTTGCCAGGTCAAATTGTTCTTCAATATCCTCTGGCGCAAGATGCCTGATATTTGTACGCTCCCGGTTAAACACACGTGGATCCCTGACCAATTTCCAGGCCAATTGTCCATAGCCGACATCTACTGCATAGACTTTTCGCGCACCTCGCTGCAATAAACAATCGGTAAATCCACCGGTTGAAGCGCCAATATCGATCGCCACCCTCCCTGCTGGGTCGATCTGAAATTCCTCTAACGCCTTCTCCAGCTTCAAACCGCCACGCCCGACATAATTGTGTTCCCGCCCCAGAACCCGAATGTGTGCTTCTTCAGCCACAGGAGTACCGGCCTTATCGATCTTGCGCTCGTCCACAATCACGAGACCTGCCAAGATTAAACGACGAGCCTGTTCGCGGCTTTCCGCCAATCCCTGCGCAAACATCAGCTTATCGAGCCGTTCTTTTTTTTTTGAACCTGTCATGGGAAGTGTTTTCGTGTCTCTATGATGACGCGATATGCAGCACGTCAGTCTGTTTCACGTTCATAGAATTCTTTGATTCGGCAAGATGCTTCAAGGAGTGCTCAATTGCTCTTTCAATCGGCAGATTCGCTGAAAAGATTCGCCGATGCGCTGCTCTGAGACAGCTTTCTGCGCCACGAGATCTTTAATAATCGCGATCGCCTTTGGGACCACTTGTGCGTCATAAGTCAGATTATTCCCAAAGGTCAGGATATCGACTCCGGCGTTTATCGCCTGATAAATTACGGTTTCAAGCGAATAATGCGAACTAATGGCCTTCATTTGCAAATCATCGGAAAGCACCACTCCATGATAGGCAAGTTCCCGGCGCAGAAGCCCTCCGATGATCTTCTCTGAAAGGGTGGCCGGCCATTTTGGATCGAGCCCAGCCTGAAAGATATGAGCCGTCATGATCAGATCCGCCAGCCCTTCCCGAATCAGTGCGCGATATGGGATAAGCTCCTCGGCCAGCCAGCTGTTGCTGACATCCACAAAACCGTGATGCGTATCCTGATCGGCACTGCCATGTCCCGGAAAGTGTTTGAGTGCGCACAGAATTCCCTGCTGACGATGTTCGCGGATCCAAGCCCCGGCATGCGCAATCACGGTATCCGGATCGCGGGAAAAACTTCGCTCCACCGCATTGATCGCCGGGCTTGCGGAGTTGAGATGCAGATCGACGACCGGAGCGAGATTCAGATTAAAGCCCAGGTCTTTCAGCAGACCTGCGGTCTGTCCTGCATACTGTGTCGTCAGTTCGAGAGAATTCCGTTCACCCAGAAAGCGGGCTGACACTGTGGGCCGAAAACCGAAACGCTCTTTTAAACGGCTTACTCTGCCGCCTTCTTGATCGATCGAGAGCAGCAAAGGCCCTGAAGCCGACTCAGACAAGGCTTGCAACAGGGCTCGAAGCTGATCGCGACTCTGAATATTGCGGCAGGGACTTTTTAAGGCAGAATCGTAATCAAAGAGAATTACGCCCCCAAGATGCCTCGTATGGAGATCCTCAAAAATGGGACTGTGCGTTGTCAACTCAAGACCACGAAAACCGACCAGCAACATTTGCCCGATTTGACGTTCCAGAGACGTGGTCATGAAAAACAATGGTGGAAAGCAGGATATGAAAAAAAATCGGGGTGAGAGGATTTGAACCTCCGACCCCTTGCTCCCGAAGCAAGTACGCTACCAGACTGCGCTACACCCCGATATACAATCACTATATACTCTGTCAAACCATATCCACACACCCAAAATTGTCAAGTCAAAAAAATAAAAAGTTTTCAAACGTCCGGCAGGCTCAAAGCGAGATGCAGCAGCTTATCGCAGATGACACGACCGCAGGGCTCCGGGAGAGACGGGATCACTCCAGCCAGCGACTCAAGCTGGGTCAAAACAGATATTTGATCAGCACAAAGCCGCCGATTAACGCCATGGTGAAGACAATGACCAACAGATTGAAATATTTGTCGATAAAATCCTTGATAGAGGGGCCAAAGTACCAGATCAGGCCAGACACCAGGAAAAAACGGGCAGAGCGGCTAACGCTTGAAGCAAGCAGGAACTTCAGGAAGTTCATACTGAACACACCGGAAGCGATGGTAAACACTTTATACGGAATCGGCGTAAACCCCGCTGTAAACACAACCCAGAAATCGTACGTTTCGTAAAGCTGCCTGACTTCCTGAAACTTCTCCTGCGCATGATAGAAATCCAGAATCGGAATCCCGATCTGTTCATAAAATTGCCATCCGATGACATAACCGAAGATCCCCCCGAGAACAGAACCGACGGAACACACCAACGCACAACGAAAAGCCCGGGCTGGGATGGAAATCGCCAAGGCGATCAGCAGGACATCCGGCGGAACCGGGAAAAATGACGATTCTGCGAAGGCAAGAAAAAAGAGTGCCGGCAGACCGTAGGGCGTTTCTGCCCAATGCAGGACCCAGTCATACAATTTTCTCAGATATCGAAGGGGGTTCCATGGCGTGCCTTGTTCTTTCTCAACTGTTTTGTTCATGTTTATCTCGTTACAAACTCGTTAATTTTCATCGATGACCTTCAACTCATCCAGGGCAAAGCACTCTGGCCTGGCCGCTCTCCGACATGTCCAGCATCCACCTGTTTTTTCTTGTTCTTCTGAGCGAGTCCGATCGTATTACAGCCGCAGAAAATGTCAAAGAAAAGTTCTGCATAATGTCCTTGAGCCTTTCGCTGCCGAGTGTTTCAGGCAGGAAATTCTTGACTTCCCTCTCTCTGACAGAATATCAGTAAGAGGGAAGAATGCGTCATTGAGGAATCATGCTGAGCGATTGATTGCAGGAGATTATCTGAATCATGAAGGCGCGTCGTCCGACAATGGGGACGTGATGCGCCTTCGGTTGACACTCTGGAGGTGCAAAATGCTTGATGTCTTAGCTGTAGGAGCCCATCCCGATGATTGTGAAATTATGATGGGAGGCACCCTCGCAATCCTGAAGAAGCAGTCCTATAAGGTCGGGATTTGCGATCTCTCGAGCGGAGAAGCCGGGACCTACGGATCGGCAAATACCCGCCGACAGGAGCTGGCGCAGGCGAGTACAATTTTACAACTGGACGCCAGAGACACTCTCGACATGCCGGACGGTCATATTCGAAATACTGAAGAGAATCGTATGAAGCTTATCAGAGTGATTCGAAAACACCGTCCCACAATCGTGTTTTCTTTTTTCAACGCCATGCCGCGTCACCCTGATCATTATTATTCCGGCCTTTTGACCAAAGAGTGCGTGTTTCTCGCAGGACTGGAGAAAATTGAAACCGGCTCTCCGCCTCATCGACCCTCTAACCTGATCCATTTCAAAGAGCTGGTTCTCAATGATAAACCGGACGTTGTCGTGGATATCAGCGAGGTATGGGATCAAAAAGTGCAGGCGGTCAGAGCCTATCAGTCGCAGGTCGTTGCCGGAAACGACGCTGAGCAGCCCCCAAAAACATTCATTAAAAGCAAAGCCTTCTGGGAAGTGTTCGAGGCCCGCTCACGTATGGCCGGGGCCATGATCGGCGTCAGATACGGCGAACCATTCTACTGCGAGGCTCCAGCAAAAATTCTGGACATCCCGGCGTCATTTTCACGGGGAAGCAACGTATGAAGCAGCTCGGAACTCTGCTTCTGTTGTTAAAAGGCCATGCAGTGGAACTTTCCATCGGATTTTGTTTTATGTTGTCGCAGAACTATGGCTTCATGAAAACGCCGATGTATATGCAGAAAGTCGTGGATGCGCTCACCGGACACAACAGCCGGAGTCTCATTCTGCACGATCTCTGGATGATCGTTGTCTACACGGCGCTGACGGTCGTTTCGATGTTCCTGATGCGGAAGCTCATCATCAGTGTCTCCCGTAAGATGGAATATGAATTACGGGACCGCATCTACCGCAAGCTGCTGACGCTGAACATGCGTTTTTTTCTGGAGCATGAGACCGGCGATCTCGTGTCGCGCTGTACGAACGATCTGAACAAAGTCCGTTTTCTGCTGGGACCGGGCATTATGTATATTCCCAATTCGTTAAGCCGCTTGCTGATGTTTTTCCCGCTCCTCCTGAGTTTGAACGCTCCCCTGCTGGCAACAGTAGTCCTGATAATTGCTGCAATTGTGGGGCTGATTTTTGGGTTTGTGCCGCGATTACGCCCTTTGTTCAAGAGCATGCAGGACTATATTGGCGTTATCAACAGTCGGGTCTGGCAAGTGGTGTCCGGCATTACAACGATTAAACTTTATGCTCTGGAACACATTGAAATCGAGCGTTTTAAACGTCTGAACGAAGAATATATCCGCCGCCACATGGCGATTGTGAAAACTCGTGGTCTTTTGTGGCCGCTGCTGATTTTTGTCTTTTCTTTCACCGAACTGCTGATGCTGCTGATCGGCGGGCGGGAAGTCATTCAGCAGAAGATGAGCCTGGGACAACTTCTGCAATTCAAAGTCATGATAGCACAATTGTCCATGCCAGTGCTTTCTCTGGGTTGGGTGCTTCCCTTGATTCAACAGGGAATCGCTGCCATGGGGCGTATCAGCCATATTTTAGACTATGCTGTTGAAGAGCGCGATGACTGGATAAATGTGGACAGCAGCGAACTCTGTTTTCGCGCAGAAGGTTTATCGTTCCGCTACCCTTCCGGCAAGAAAACCAGCTCTGAAACGCCCGCTGAGCAGCTCAAAATGCGCTCAAACCATCAAGCATCTCCCGATCGGGACAATGTCCTCAAAGATCTCAATTTTCGTATTCCAGCAGGCCAGTTCATTGGCATTACCGGGACGATCGGCAGCGGCAAAAGCACACTCATCAAGCTCATCAGCGGTCTGTTTACTCCGCAGCGCGGGATGCTGTTTGTCAACGATATCGACATCTGCGATATCGAGCCGGGCAGTCTGCTCAACAGTATTTCGGTGGTTCCCCAGAAAACTTTTCTTTTTTCGCGCAGCATTGCTGAAAACATTGCCTTGGGGATGGACGGGTCAATAGACCTGGAACAGGTCAAAAACGCTGCCCAAAATGCCGGACTGGCTCAGGAGATCCAACATTTCCCGGAACAATATGATCAAATTCTGGGAGAGCGCGGTATCACCCTGTCAGGCGGGCAGAAGCAACGTACCGCAATTGCGCGCGCATTAATGAAACAGAGTCCGGTCCTGATTTTTGATGATGCCCTGTCCAGCGTTGATGCAAAGACTGAATCTCACATCCTGGACAAGCTGAGCTCTTTGCACTCTTTCAGCACGCTGATCGTGATCTCGCATCGCATCTCGGCCTTGAAAAACGCTGATACGATTTATGTGCTCGATAAAGGACGCATCGTTGAAGAAGGTACTCATGAAGAACTTCTGGCTCGCCAACAGCTCTATGCCAGGCTGGCCAGATTGCAACACATGGAAACCGAGCTGGCTTGAAGGGCTAAGCCCCCTGACTGCAATCCGATAAGTTCTGCGCAATTTTTATCGTCTCCAGAAAGAGTGTAAGAAGCTGAAGGAATAACGATCATGCTGTCTCCCAATACGAGCAAGTCACAAAGATCCAAAATAGTCGATCCTGTCGTCGACTGCCACGCCAATCAGCACGCTGAACGGAAGATGCTGGATCTGACCCTGATGAAAAGACTTTGGCCTTACATTCGACATCATTATATGCTCCTGGGCCTGTCGATTTTTTTCATGTTAAGCATGAACGCGAGCAGCATTCTGCACCCTTATCTGATCAAAATCGGGATCGACCGGCATGTCAGCAGGGGGAATCTTCAGGGCCTGTACCATATCTGCCTCCTTCTCGCGATCGTACTGGCCAGCAATTTTGTATTTTTTACAGCGTTTAATTATTCCGTCAATTACCTGGGGCAGCGCCTGCTCTTCGATATTCGCCTGGATCTTTTTCAAAAGGTGCTGGCGCTGTCGAACAACTATTTTGATAGCACGTCAGTCGGGCAAACGCTTAGCAACGTCACCAACGATGTCGAAGCGATCCGACAGTTTATCTCTGAAGGGATCGTCAACGTGGCCGGCGATCTTCTCAAGATGTGCTTCATTCTGATCGCCATGCTCCTGGTGAATGCCCGTTTAGCCTTATTATCCTTTACCGTCATCCCTTTTTTTCTGGCAGCGACTGCAATCTTCAGAAAAAGCATCCGAAGTGGCTATCGCGGAGTGCGCAAGGCCAACTCCGACATCAATACCTCGTTGGTTGAAACCATTAACGGGATTCAAGAAATTCATCTTTTTAATCACGAAAAACGCAGTCAAATCGATTTTGAGAGCTATAACCGCAATTATCTTGATGCCTTTCTGGAAGTCGTGCATTCTTATTCGCTCTATTTTCCGATCATCGAAATCGTTGCTAACGGCAGTATGATCATCATTTTTCTTTATATCCATTTCGCCATCGGCAGTAAATTCGAAATCGGTGTGATTTTCGCGTTTTTTTCCTACATCAGCATGCTGTTCAAGCCTCTGCGTCAGATGGCTGAAAAATTTAACATGTTCCAGTCCGCAATGGCGGCTTCAGAACGAGTGTTCACTTTACTGGATGAAGACATCGCGATCCGTCATTCAGAACAGGCTCTCTGTCCTGATCGGCCGATGCGCGGCGAGATTCGTTTTGACAATGTGACCTTTGCCTATACCCCGGGAACTCCCGTCATCAAAAACCTGTCATTCACAATTCGGCCCGGGGAAAAAGTCGCCATTGTCGGACATACCGGCAGCGGCAAGACCACGACAATCAGCCTGCTGAATCGTCTGTACGACATTCAGGAGGGCACCATTACTATCGACGGCGTGAATATCAAGGACTACGAGCTACGCTATTTACGCACGCAGATCGCCACTGTCCCGCAGGATGTGTTCCTGTTCACAGGCAGCGTCGCGGACAACATCACCCTGCATGATCCACAGATTCAGCGTCAGGCCGTCGAGCTCGCCGCCCGTCAAGTCTATGCCGATCGCTATATCGAAAAATTGCCCAACCGTTACGATGAGCATATTCTCGAAGAAGGGAAACTGCTCTCAGTCGGTCAACGCCAGCTTCTCAGCTTTGCCCGGGCCTTTGTCCGCAAGCCCTCAATCGTCGTGCTAGATGAAGCCACCTCCAACATCGACTCGGAAACCGAAGCCCTCATCGAAGCCGGTGTCAAAAACCTGCTGAAAGGCAAAACCGCCATCATCATCGCACACCGTCTTTCCACCATCAAAAGCGTTGATCACATCCTGGTGCTGCACAAAGGCGAGTTGGCAGAAGAAGGTCGCCACGACAGCCTGCTGCAGGCAGGCGGACTGTACAAGCAACTCTATGACATGCAGGCGTTGATGCTGGGGGCGTAATACGGGCAGAATTCAGAGGGATCAGCAGAAAAGCCCCCGTCAAGTTGTGACGGGGGCTTGTGCCTGGAAAGATACTATTGGAGGAAGCTTATCTTTCCTGCTCTCGCATGTATCATGAAGCTCCTGCCAGCACGTCTCTCTGCCGGGAAACCGGCCGTACCCGCGTTTTGCTTACATGCGGCTCAGGAACATGTCGCTTTTCATGTCCGTCGCCTTCTATACTTAACACATCTGCCTTTTGGCAGCTGTGGGATAAAAGTTAAGATCTCATCAGGAGAACAGTCATCATTATGATTGTGTTCATGTTGTCGTGTGTATGCTCGCTTTTTTATTAATACAAGAGCTGTGCCAACAGAACAATATTTTAAGAAAAACTCCCTGAAATCCCCTAAAAACAGAAGAAAAATATTTTTGAGGACTCATTGGCAGCATCGCTTTTCAATCATTTGCGAACAAATTTATTATGATATAACAAAATTTTATGAAATATCACTAATGCAACATTTTCTTTTCCCGATTCTGACAGACAGTCTGACTTGCGACCATATAATGCCCTGCCTTGTCAGGGGATCTGTGCCATCATAGGTTCTGCCTTTGCTGCCGGGTGGATGATCGCATCTGAGGACTGACTTATGACATATCAGAAATTTATGTCGGCCGAACGATGCCAAGCTTTTTCATGCGCGATACCAATGTTTGTGAATTAATATCCAGGATTTTTGCCGCGCCTTTTTCGCCGCTGACACGCCAGTTCGTAAATTCCAGCGCTTTGATGATATGAGCGCGTTCCGCGTCTTTGAGCGGCGCAATACCAGAGTATTTTTCAGAAGGCGCAGAGATAAACCAATCACCAAGTTCGAGACGCTCGCCGGAACTCACAATCACAGCCCGTTCAATAATATTCTCCAGCTCACGAATATTGCCCGGCCAGTGATAACCTTCCAGATTTTCCATGACCTTCCTGGGAATTGTTCCGATCTGTTTCCCGACTTTTTTGCTGAACTTTCGTACAAAGTGCTCGACGAGCAGCGGAATATCCTCGGCGCGTTCCCGTAATGGAGGAATGTGAAGCGGGAAGACATTCAGACGAAAATAGAGATCTTCCCGAAAGCCTCCTTCCTCGACCGCCTTTTCCAGATTACGGTTGGTGGCGGCGATAATCCGAACGTTCACTTTCTTTGTGTTCGGATTGCCCAGACGTTCGAATTCACTCTCTTGCAGGACGCGCAGAAGCTTGACTTGCAGGTCCAGCGGGAGTTCGCCGATTTCATCAAGAAAGATCGAACTGCCGTCGGCAAGCTCGAAACGTCCGATCTTTTGCGCGATCGCGCCGGTAAAGGCGCCTTTTTCATGGCCGAAGAGCTCACTTTCGATCAAATTTGCCGGGAGTGCTGCACAATTAACTTTCACGAGCGGGCGCTCTTTACGGGGACTTAGATTATGAACCGCCCGTGCAATGAGTTCCTTTCCGGTTCCCGACTCGCCCAGGATCAATACCGTCGCGTCAGTCGAAGCCACCTTTTCGACCTGCGCCAGGACCTCGGCAAAACGTTCGCTCTTAAAAATCATTTCTTCAAAATTATGACTATGCTTGATCTCCTGTCTCAGATAGATGTTTTCTTCCTCAACGCGATTTTTTAAGAATTCGACCTCTAGTAAAGCATGAGTCAGATCTTTTTCCGCCTGGATTTGCGGACTAATATCGTTAAAAAATCCTTCAACGGCGATGACGTCTCCCGCGTCTGAATAGACACCGCGAAAACGGTTGGATATCCATCGTTCACTGCCGGTTGCCGTCAGAATCCGATAGATAATCCGTCCGGCTTTCTGCTGCATCAGGACTTCCTGAAAATACGCAAGCACCTTATCGAGGTCATCCGGATGGATCAGCTTGACAGCATGAGTGAGTTCGCGCGGCGCGTAGCCGGTAATCCTCCAGCACCAGGCCGTAATAAATTCGATCGTCATCTGCTCGTCGGGTTTACAGCGATATACGGCCCCAGGCAGATTGTTGATGAGGGTCGATAACGCCCGCTGACTTTCCTGCAAGCGTTCTTCGACTTGTTTCCATTCGCTGATATCGTGCAAAAAACTGCACAAATATTGCCTGCCTTCATGTTCGATCAGATTCGCCCTGACTTCCACAGACACCCAATCGCCGTTCTTTTTCTGCTGACGCCGTTCGTAACAAATATTTTTCTCTTTCTGGAGTTCCTCCCAGCGTTCCCGCCAGCTCTGTTCGGTTTCATCTGGTAAGAATGTGTAGATTTTGCTTTGCAGCATGTCCTCGCGTGAATAACCAAAGAGACGGCAGGCCGCATTGTTCACCCGATGAATAGAGGCATCAGCGTCGATCCACAGAACAGCGTCCTGAGCTTTTTCAATCGTAAATTGTGAGAGTTGAAGCGTTTCTTCATCCTTTGTTCTTTCATTCACCATACAGACATCACACATTATGAAAAAAACGAATTTTACCGATTCCTCCATCAATCAAGCATTGAGAGAAATCATGAATATTTTCTCTGACGTATATAGACGATCTCGGACGTTCTGTCCGGAGATAGTTACAGAATAATTCTGGATAGGGTCTTCATCCGCTCTGAATGGCTCCACTTTATGCGGAGCTCATCTCATACTCGATAAACTTGAGCGTGCAGGCTCCAGTATGAGATGAAATTTCAGGAGGAAAGAATTTCCCCCTCATGCTTCTGCCCTGGACCTCATTTTGCGAGCATCACCGGGCATTCGGCGTGTTCGATAATCGGCTCGACGGCAAGGCTTTCTTTACGGGAAGAGCCGCTTTTGCGATGTTTACCGAGCACAATCAGATCTACATTGTATTTCGCGGCCGAGTCCAGGATAATCCGCTGTGCTGTGCCTTCTTCGAGGATCAGCGCGACTTTGACGTGCTGAGAAACGGCCTCCTCTTCCAAACTATATAAAATTTTCCAGCCGCTTTCCTCAGCCTTGACCAATAACGATTCTTTTGATTCCGAGCCATAACGAGCCATGGTCTCGATCGCCCGGACCTCGACAATATGAAGAAAGATAAGTTGTGATTCATGCGCGCGGGCGAGGTTGACAGCGAAACGGGCCGCGCCAATCGAATATTTTGAATTATCTACCGGAACCAATATCTTTTTAAAGAGTTGTGACGTCGCCATCGCGCAAAAAGTCTTGGCATGCGAACTACGAGGATCAATCGGCATATCCAGGCCCTTTGACCCTCGTAGTTCGTGACTTTCGCTGTTACATTGTCATATCGATTCTCAGACACGGTATCGCGCTTCCGGAAGTTCTCAGCGCAAACGTCAGGACATTTTTCAACATGTCTCGAACACTGCACTACTGTTGTAATTTTTCTTTCACGCGCTTCAGTTGAAAAAGAATCTCACGCTCTTTTTCTTCCAGAGTATATTGAATGTATTTAACAGTTTCCGTATATTGCGGAATAAGAATATTATCCAGGGCATTGAAGCGCCGCTGCGTTTTTTTCAATTCTGTAGCCAGCCGCCATAAAGTGGTTTCGATTTCCGCGAGTTCCACAAGGTTCTCGAAACAGGCGGAAAAACGTTTTGACGCTTTATCCAGAGCGTATGTGGTACGCGTAAAACCATAACGGGGTTTTTCAGATTTTTTCCATTTCACTTGTACCACCGGAACCACAACTCCCATCACGCTGCGATCATGGATATCCAGCTGCGCTTCAGCCTGAATGCCAAAGGCTGCGCGTTTCAGATCTTCCGGTCCCAGCAGCACTTTCGCGACCGCAAAGGTCTTGTAGGCATCTGCCAGCGCTTTTTCCATAGAGAGCCGTTTGCGATGAGCATCTTCCAGGGTTCCCATAATCTCCATGATCAGGATTTCCCGCTTTTCATCCAGCAGCTCGCGCCCTTCAACGGCAAAAGTCAATTCATCGCTGAGGCGTAATAAATTACTTTTTGTTGACGGAATATTCAGTCGTGCCATAGTCCCTGCTGTTCTTCAGTCTCTGTCGAGCGTTAGCGTTAGCGACAGCATGTGGTCAATACTGCCCGTATTCTGCAATCTGCTCGTCAGTGACACGCGTCAATTCGCGGCGCGGCAAAGTCGAGGCCAGTTGCCAGGCCAAGTTCAAGGTCTCCTCGATGGTACGGTTTTCCGTCGGGCCTTGCTGCGTAAACATGGTTTCGAACTGACGCCCGACTTCCAGATACTGTTTATCGAGATCCGACAGCTCGCTTTCGCCGATAATCGACGCCAGTGTCTCAACGCGTTTGACGTAGGTGTAGGCGGAATACAGCTGGTTCGAAATATTACGATGATCCTCGCGGGTCTTCCCTTCTCCGATACCGTCGTTCATCAGGCGAGACAGCGACGGCAGCACGTTGATCGGCGGATAAATCCCCTGCTTTTCCAGATTGCGATCCAGCACAATCTGTCCTTCCGTGATAAAGCCGGTGAGATCGGGGATCGGATGTGTGATGTCATCGTTCGGCATCGTCAGAATCGGAATCTGCGTAATCGATCCTGTACGCCCGACAATACGGCCGGCCCGTTCGTAAATCGAGGCCAAATCGCTGTAGAGGTAACCTGGATAGCCTTTACGGCTTGGGACTTCGCCTTTTGACGTCGACACCTCCCGCAGCGCTTCGCAGTAGTTCGTCATGTCAGTTAATACCACCAGCACATGCATACCGCAATCGAAAGCCAGATATTCTGCGATGGTCAGGGCCGAACGCGGAGTCACCAGACGTTCGATCGGTGGATCGCTGGCCAGGTTGGTGAACATGACCACATTGCTCAAGACCCCGCTTTCTTCGAAACTGTGGCGAAAGACTTCAGCGTCATCATGTTTGATGCCCATCGCCCCGAACACAACGGAGAATTGAGTGTCTTCTTCACCAATGATCGTGGCCTGCCGCACGATTTGGGCCGCCAGCTTATTGTGAGGCAGACCGCTGCCGGAAAAAACCGGAAGCTTTTGGCCGCGCACCAATGTGTTCATCCCGTCGATCGATGAAATTCCGGTTTGAATGAAATCGCGAGGATATTCGCGGCTGGCCGGGTTAATCGGCGCACCGTTGATGTTACGGCGCTCATTGGCAATCGGCTCCGGAAGGCCGTCGATCGCTTCACCGATCCCGTTAAACACACGTCCCAGCATATGTTCAGTCACTGGGATTGTCAAAGGATGCCCTAAAAAACGCACTTTGGTGCCGTCGATTGCCAGACCGCTGGTCCCTTCAAAAATCTCGACCGCTGCCACGCTACGTCCAACCGAGAGGACGCGCCCGTGTCTGATTGTCCCGTCGGAGCCTTCAACGTGCACCACTTCGCCGAAGCCGATATCAGCAACACCCTCCATGTATAAAATCGGTCCTGAAACCTTTTTGAAACCAAGATATTCTCTCATTAGGGATTTCTGGATTTTTGATTGTTCTCCCTCACACAATCAGCAATCCAACCATCTTCAGTCTAGAAAAAAGCTCCGGAGTAGTCTTGTTCGAGCTCGTTGAATTCGCTGTCGATCTCCCGGACTAAGTCCGCAAATTTGTCCACTTCGTTATTCGGGATACGGGCTTTCATCCGACTGATATTTTCGATCGCCTCCATTTCACGAACGCGGTAAATCGGCGCACCTTTTTTGATAATCGCGCCGGCCCGCTCGTAAAAATGGATGATAACGTTCAGCATCCACAGCTGACGTAGCGGTTCAGCATACATATCGACATCATCGAAAGCGCTTTGCTGCAACAGTGATTCCTTGAGCAGTCTGGCTCCCTCGATAATCAGGCGTTGATCATCGGGAAGAGCATCTTCACCGACCAGTTTGACGATTTTTTGCAGTTTATCGTCCTGTTGCAGCAAAGCCATTGCCTGGGCGCGAAGTTCGCTCCAATTCGCTTCCTTGAACTGGTCCCACCATCCGGAGATGTCTTCCAGATATTCGCTGTAACTGTCCATGTAATTAATGGCCGGGAAATAACGCGCACTGGCCAGTTCCTTATCAAGTCCCCAGAAGCAACGTACAAAACGTTTGGTATGCTGTGTAACCGGTTCGGAGAAATCACCGCCCGGTGGTGAGACTGCGCCAATCACGCTGACAGAGCCTTCTTTCCCCATTAACGTTGAGACGCGCCCGGCCCGCTCGTAAAATTCTGCCAGACGGGTCGCCAGATATGCAGGGAAACCTTCTTCAGCGGGCATTTCTTCCAAGCGTCCGGAAATCTCCCGCAGGGCCTCGGCCCAGCGGGAGGTTGAGTCTGCCATAATCGCCACATCATAGCCCATATCGCGGTAATATTCAGCAATCGTGATGCCCGTGTAAATGCTGGCTTCGCGGGCTGCCACCGGCATATCTGAGGTATTGGCAATCAGAATCGTGCGCTCCATCAGCGGTTTCGCAGTTTTTGGATCGATCAACTCGGGAAAATCCACCAGCACACCAGTCATTTCGTTGCCACGTTCGCCGCAGCCGATGTAGACGATTAGATTGGCGTTGCACCATTTAGCCAGTTGGTGCTGCGTAATAGTCTTCCCAGTTCCGAAGCCCCCTGGGACCGCTGCCGTGCCGCCTTTTGCAAGCGGAAAAAAGGTATCGATGACTCGTTGACCGGTGATTAAAGGGATCGTGGGATTCAAACGCTGCCGGTACGGTCGTGGATGACGTACTGGCCAGCGTTGATACATGCGAACGTCCTGCTCTCCATCCTGGGTTTTAATCCGGGCAATCACCCGTTCAATCGTATAATCGCCTTCTTCGGCAATTTCAAGCAGTTCGCCTTTCATATTAGGCGGGCAAAGGATACGGTGAACCAGGGCCTCGGTTTCGGGAACTTCGCCGAGGATTTCTCCTCCGAGGATCTGTTCTCCCACTTCACGGACCGGGGTAAAATGCCAATGCTTTTCCCGGTCGAGCGGAACCACCTGAGCCCCGCGTTCGATAAAATCACCCTGCTGTGTCTGAATACCCTCCAGAGGACGCTGAATGCCGTCATAAATATTTTTCAGCAGGCCCGGCCCCAACTCCACAAATAATAAAGATCCTGTCCCGTAAATCGGAGCTCCGGGCTTAAGGCCGGTGGTATCTTCATACACCTGGATCGTTGCCATGTCGTCATCGAGTTCCAGCACTTCGCCGATGAGACGTTCTTCGCCGATCTCAACCTGCTCCATCATGCTTAATTTCCCGACATTATCAGCTCGAATGACCGGTCCGCTGATCCAAGACACTGTTCCTACACGATGTTCACTCATAAGCTATAATTCTTCGTGTTATTGACTCATGCTGTGCAATCAGTCCCTACTCCCAGTGTTTAACGCAATCCCAGACAGATTCCAGGACATCGGGAGTTGTCTCCAGCGTTCTCCCTCTTATGAGCGCAGGAGGAAAGGCGATCTTGCCACGCGCTGAGTTTATTGTTCGCCAAAAAGCGTGTTTGCAATCTCGATGCGGACTTCGTTTTCGCGCTGCTGCAAGAGACCCTGGAACGATTTATCACATTGCACCCGACCGTCAGCCCGCTGAACAATGGCTCCGCTGATACCGGGAATCGAAGTCTCCGAAAGCACGGCACGGCACTTGCTCTTTTTCTGAATCGCCTCTAAAAAGGCCCGATCAATCAGACCTCGATCTTCCGGCGCCACGAGAATCTCGAAGTCTTCACCATCCAGGCTCTCAAGTCCTTCAAGAACCAGCTGCTCCAGCAGCGCGGAATAGCGGCCTGCTCCGCGCAGAGCCAGCAGACGCTCCGCCACCTGATCTTTGACAGCCTGCATGAGCTTTTCGCGAGCAAGCAGTTCTTGTTTTCTGCTTTCAAGCTCAGCAGAAGCAATGAGTTGCTTATAGCGTGTTTTCGCCGTCTGAGTCGCGGCTTGGGGGTTCTCCCTGCCCAACTCTTTCGCAAGCTGGTCACGAGCGCCATCGATGATTCGCTCAGCCTCACGCACAGCAAGATTAATGATGTTCTCAGCGTCTTGACGGGCTTCATCAAGAATCGCCTGCGAAAAATCCATGTCTGAATCTAAAGGCATAGTAGCATCCTCAAAATTTCACGCCGATCGCTGATTTGACAAATTCATGCGGTGTCCGCCGATCCGCCATCGGTCCCTGGTGATCGGGAATCTCTACAATAAGAGGTCGTCCACCGCCGATGACCCAGTTATCGACTGCCTCACGGATATGCTGCGCTATTCGCTCGGTCAACACGACGATTCCGACATCATCCCGACGCGTCGCCCGCTCAAAGGCCGTCCGGATTTCTTCCTGTGTTGAAACGATCACCCCCTGTACTCCAGCCAGTGAAAAACCCAAGACCGTATCTTCGTCAGCGATCACAATAGTCCGCATTACAATTTCCCCAAAATCATAATGGCGATAATCAGGCCGTAAATAGCAATACCTTCAGCCAAACCAACAAAAATCAAGGCTCGTGCTGCCATTTCAGGCTTCTCAGCCATTGCCCCCATGGCTGCCGATCCGACGGAACTCACGGCGATTCCAGCCCCGATCGAGCCTAAGCCCACAGCAACAGCTGCCGCTAAAAAGCCCCATTTCACGACATCAGGATGCGTTCTGCCGGCTTGTGCCTCTTCACTGCCCAGCGCCACACTCATGCCGACATGCAGCATGATCGTAAAGACACTCATTACGACGAGAAAACCTAAAGCGACTCCCACAACGTTTCTCAAATTCACGATTTGTCCTTTCATAGAAACTCCTCACTCTGTGTACAGCATTATTCACCTTATTGAATGATATGACAAAAGAACGCTTTTACGCTCACGACTCTGTTTCAGTCGTCCTTGCCAGGACCTCTGAATAATGCCGTAGTTAATGAACTATTCAATTTTCAATGGGTGAAATCGTTCACCACCATCCTTGAAAAATTTGCTGAAAAATTCATAATATTCAAGTCGAACGGTTTGAATCGATACCACCAAGCCCTCCAGGGCGATAATCAGGACATTACCGAGGAGGATGACCAACCAGTACCACAGTCCTCCACCCTTCATATTCTCGACAATGTCTGCCAGAGAGAAGACTGCGATAAATAAACCGCCATGCGCCAGCGCAAAAGCAGCGGTTCTGATAAACGACACTGTACTCGCGAGATAACGCACGACCACGTCGATGACGTCGATCACAGATTCCATGAGGAACATTCCGATCCCTGATGGAAACATCGACTCATCGCCGCCGTCCTCTTTTTTAAACAAGATGTGAGCCAGCGGCTCTTTAAAAAAGATCACTCCGAGGGGCATGCCCAGCAGCAGAATCAAGGCTTTGGAACTGATTCCGAAATCGCCATAAACCGCATATTTCAATCCAAGCCCGACACTGAGCCAATAAAACAACGCACCGATAATGCCGTAATGTCCAAGAATACCAGCTTCATAGTCTTTACGGCGAAAGGAATTCAGAATGTTCAAAATAATACCAGCACTGATCATCAGCACACCGAAGCCCAGCGCAAAAGCCATAAATTGCCCGATATGTTCCGCCGGGTGGAACCAAAGAGCGGGGATCCAGTGCTCAACCCCGAAAATACTCCCGTAAAGGAGGCCGAATACTGCCGACGAAACGCCGCATTCCATCATAATAATCCCCAAGTCCATCATCTGATAACAATGTTTACACAGCCCGCGGCCAATCAGAAACAACACAAGCCCGTGCCCCACGTCGCCGAACATCACGCCGAACATCAGCAGAAAACTGATCGCAATAATTGGGGTCGGATCCAAGGCCTGATAGTCCTGGGTTCCATAATTGAAAAGAATCGTCTCAAAGGGACGGACCAGATAGGGATTGTGAAACAAAATCGGGATTTTCAGTGTGCCTTTTCGGACTTCTTCCACCATTTCAGCTTCGGAGAATTCAATTCTGGCCCGACCTTCTGTGACGCGAACGATCTCATTCTGAAATCTTTGTGTCTGAGTGGCCGGCAGCCATCCCTGAATGATATACGATCGAGTGCCTGCAGCATAGTGTTGTTCGGCCTGCAGAATCAGCATGGCGATCGAGACTTTCTCGCGCAGGTCCTGAAGTTCCTCGACAGCCTCTTTCTGCGTATCTTGCAATTCCAGGCTCAAGGCAGTCTTTTTTTCAGCCAACTGCTGAATCTCTGTCTCGAGTTTTTCCAGGATCTCAGAGAAGGCCCCCCGCTCGAGCGGGGGAAGATCCACGGCTTCGAAATATGCACTTTTTAAGGCCCGGTTTAACACATCTTTATCTTTCTGCGAGCAAAGCACCACAATCAAGCTGCGCCGCTCGAGCGCAATCAAGGTCTGCAACGTCACATGAACAGCCCCTAAACTGGCTTCCAGGCGCGGGATGTCTTTAGTCGCCACGAACCCCACCTGTTTATAGAGATAGCTGAATTTTCTTATGACTTCAAGGTCAGCCCCCGCAGGAGAGATCGAGCGAAGCAGCGCAAGCTGTTCCGAAGCGTGCTTCCGCTGCCGTTCAAGACGCGTGATCTGTTCAGCGGGCAGACTGAGCTTCTTTTGAATGCGCTTGACAGCATCTTCAATCATCTGCAGCTCTTGCTCTGGCTCGACTTCAAGGTCTTTACGAACTTTCCGCGCCAGGGAAAGACGGCCGCAAAGCTCTTTCAGCTCCTGATTGAGGGCCGTATAGCGGCTCATACATTCCTGAAACGCTTCTCCGCCGATCTTCACGGCTGTTTTCGAGAGTTCCCGGCTGTCCAGCAAATGGAACAGGCCCATTTTTGCGATCACATGCGTGACTTTTGCAGCATCTGAATGAAGCACCTGCAAAGCCACATTCACCATTTTCAGCGGTTTAAACATAGGGGAAAAGCGATGAAAGTCAGACGTTATAGCGTTTGAAGCGCCTCTTGTCTCGTCAAACGTCCGACTTCACAGTCACGTTAGTCACGACTCGTCTCTCCGTGAATCACATAACGCCGGCTTTCTTCAGGAGAAAGACCATATCGTTTGGCTTCAACGATGCTGATAATATCATCAATTTCAAATTCTTTGATCCAGAGGTATCCGAGGATGACACCGATCTGAAAAGGGTTTCCAGAAAAATACGAACGAATCTGCGCGAGGAGATAACGATTGAGTAAAATGTGCAGGGTGCTGAAATCCTGAATCTGTTCCGGCAGAGCTTTTCCATACACACTCTGTCTCAACACATCAAGGACCTCGCCGGCATTCTTCGCTTTCGACAGCAACTGGCGATCCTGTAATCTGAAATATGCGCCATGATGAATCGTGTAATTCAAAATTTCTTCAAAAGACAGACGATATTCTTCTTTGAAGCGTACAATCCATGCGACGTTCAGGATGTCGATCCGGATACCGAGCAATTTTCGGATAATCTTCTCTTCGCCGCGCGGCAATTTTCTCATGGCCTCCCACAGCGTCTGATAATAATGCAGATCGAGCGCCATTTCCAGGGGGAAGATTTCTCCTTCTTCCTCAAAACGTCGTAATGCCTGGTTCAAGGGATAATGAAACACACTATCCTGCAGATATGCAATCAGCTCTTGAACGGTGTGCAATGCCAGCAGCGCGTTTTTTGAGAAAAGCGTATAGCGTTCGGTCGGCAGCAACAATGCCTGCACTTCCTCGACCGCAGCCTGACTGAAAACTCCTCGCAGAATCGTTTTCAGATTCGTCAACTCATATTGTTGATAAAGCAGGATGAAAAATGGCTGAAGACTGCGGTCAAGCGATCGAACAGTCTTTTCATAATCCCCAAATAAACTTCGATACAGGATCAAACTGAGCTGAAGAGTCGACACATCAGTCCCAGGCAGTTCTCTAAGCGCCTCGGCGTAGTCAGTAGTCCGCAAGACATTCAAAACGTCTTCAGGGCGTTCACAGTTGAGCAATGCCCGAAAGGTCTTGTCGGAAAGAAGCCGGCCTTTTAAAGCACGCACTTTAGCGTTCGGGTAAGCGTATTTACAAATCGATCCCATCATGACTGTGCGCCGCCGCAGTCATCCAGGAGCAGATTCACCACACGCTGCACAGCCTTCTCGATCTGTTTTTCAGCGCCTTGTTCCAAAATTTCCCGGCGTTGCTGCGCTTCGTTTAAGATACGCGTTCTCTGGACATCAGCCTCTTTTTCCAGTTGCATGATTTCCTGCTGCAACTGCTCCCGAGCACGATCTTTTCCGTCGGCAATGAGCTTTGCGGCATCATCACGAGCTTTTTTCCGAATCGCACCAGCCTCTTTCTGAGCGTCTTCAACAATCTTTTGCGCTTCCGTTTCAATCTGAAGCATATTCTCAAGAATATTCACGGCCCAACATCCTCTCTCTTTATGCCGCAATGTCTCTAGTGCAAAGCAGCCCGATAGTCACGACTGTACTCTGAAGAACTCTCGCTTCATCAGGAAGCGTCTCAAAACCTGTACCAACAAGAAGAGGATCGTGTCAAGATTTTCTCTTATGAAAGTTCAGGCACCCTCGAAAAGCGATGGAACGCGCGCGCGAAATGGCTCGCAGCTTGTGCTGCAAGAGGGCGCCTGCCTGGCAGCTTTCAGCGGTGACGATATTTTTTTTCTTGACACTGAAGCAGCCCAAGACTATCAATCTCCCGACAGATTGTTGTCGCAGAATTGTGAAACCATATCATGTTAACCAGGCAGGTAAGGAGTTGTGCAATGAAAAAATATAGATGTTCAGTATGTGGCTATATCTATGATCCGGCTGAAGGTGATCCTGATAATGACGTGGCTGAAGGAACTGCTTTTGAAGATCTGCCCGAAGATTGGACATGCCCGGATTGCGGCGTGGAAAAAGATATGTTTGAACCGATGGATTAATGCTGAATGCAGGAAGCATCATGAGGCGCATCATTAAGAAATGATGCGCTTTCTGGGGCTGAGAGGCGAGACGATGTGAAGGGCATGAAGGGTTTTATCCAGGGAGATCGGAAGGCAAATCATCTCCCTTGAGTGCTGCGGCAGCGAGCCGATCGCAGCGCTCGTTTTCTGGATGCCCGGAATGGCCCCGCAGCCAGCGAAACGTAACGTTGTGTGTGTTGCATAAGCTCAGAATTCGTCTCCAGAGATCCACATTCAAGGCCCGCTCCTTCTTGTTGCGCATCCAGTTATTTGCTTTCCAGCGATAGACCCAGCCCTTATTAATACTATTCACAATATACTGGGAATCGCTGTAGAGCATTACCTCGCAAGCGCCTTCAAGCGCTTCCAGCCCAGCGATAACCGCCATCATCTCCATGCGGTTATTTGTCGTATTCTGAAATCCACCCGAGAGTTCGCGCTGTTGCTCGCCATCCACGATAATCGCTCCATAGCCTCCATTTCCGTATGGATTATTCAAACATGCCCCATCAGTATAAATCTCTACATGTTTCATAGTCGTCCTCTTCCTGTTTACGCCGAAAAACCCGTCACACAGCCTCCCATTTTTTCGAAGATCCTGAGAGACAAGACTGCTGAGTCACAAGCAAGACGTCAAGCGAAAATTCTCTCAATGCAGAGAAATAAACTTGACGTATGAAAGAGCTGATACAATTTTTATCTCCTGTGACAGCAGCAGGCAGAGTCCCTCACTCCAGCAACTCTTAACATGAAGGAGACAGCAAAGATCATGGCAGCACGAAGCTCTCGAACGCGACGACAACGTCCTCGTCCACAAAAATACCCGCTCAAAAATCCCATCTTATTCATCCTTGTAGCGTGCATTGCAGCAATTTCTGCGATCTATTTCGATTATGTTCCCCCGCAACTGCTTGAAGCCCTTCCGCCAGAGATGCAGGAAATCATCATCTTGCTTCTGCCGGTCCCGAAGATCGCCGACCTTTCCGGAATTCCAACGGAAGGAGGGAATACCACCATTGAAAGCTTCAGCAAATCCAAGCGCTATTTGCTCAAAATGCATCTCAGCGAAAAGCAGTTGGATACATTTTACTGTGGCAGTACCTTTAACGGCAGGAAAAAAGTTTTACACAGAGATTCGGGCTATGCGCCCGCAACAAGCGATCGGGATCGTGAAACCCGGCTCGAATGGGAACATGTTGTTCCGGCATACGCCTTTGGCATGAGCTTTCCCTATTGGTCGGGATACGGCGAAGATCCTCATCCAGACTGTTTCGACAGCAAAGGCTCACCGATCCCCAACCGCAAATGTACAGAAAAGAACAGCAAACAATTCCGTTATATGCAGGCTGATTTACATAATTTAAGACCGGTAATTGGCGCCGTCAACGGCCTGCGCTCAAATTATGAGTTTGGAGAGATCCGGGGAGAGTCCCGGGAGTTTGGCGACTGCGACATGGAGATCGACAGCAGGAAAAAACGCGCTGAACCGCCGGAAGGTGTGCGGGGCGACATTGGGAGGACCTACTTATATATGGCGGCCGCCTATCCGGACGTGCAGTTTCTGACTGACAGGCAGCGCCGGCAAATGGAAGAATGGTCTGCAAACGATCCGGTTGACGCCTGGGAATGCAAACGCGAACGCCTGATTTCACGCATGCAGGGCAACCGTAATGCCGTGGTCAAGGCTGCATGTGAACAAGCCGGTTTGTGAATACAGGGAGAACGTATCCAACATCTCGATATCGTCTCCTGGGGCGCCTTTATGGTTTTTCCTCCAGCAGTGCTGTGACGCCGATCTGCCTGCCTGCTGTCCGGTTTGTGCTCCTGCTTGTCGCAGTCCTGCTCGACTGGCGCATGAGCCGCTGCATTGTATCAGCCTTTAATCGCTCCGGCCGTTAAACCTTCGATAAGGCGTTCTTTAGCAATGCCGTACAGGAGCAGAACCGGCAGCGATGACACCAGCAGCGCCGCCATCATTGCCGGGACATCCGCAGAATATTGTCCTTGGAAATCCCACAACGCAAGAGGCAGGGGGCGGACCTTTTCAGAACTGAGCAGGGTCAGCGCAAAAATAAACTCGTTCCATACGTGTACGAGGTTAAAAATGCCGACAGCCGTTAAGGCTGGACGCGATATCGGCAGAACCACATGCCAGTAGACATGCCAGCGTGATGCGCCGTCAATATAGGCCGCTTCTTCCAGGCTGCGGGGAATCCCCTTCATAAAGGCCGTCAAGATAAAGACCGTCGTCGGCATGGCAGCGGCGACATAGGGACCGATCAGCGCCCAAAGCGTGTCATAGAGTCCCAGGTTTTTCGTGATCGTGTACACCGGGATCAGGGTCACATGGACCGGAATGGTCAATCCTCCGACAAAAAGCAGATATAAGGCTGTATTTCCCCGAAATCTAATGCGTGCCAGGCCAAAGGCCGCTGCGCTGGCCACGATCAGGATCAGCAGCAAAGAGCTGCTTGAAAGAAAGATGGAATTCAAAAAATATCTCCAGATCTGATTCTCCCAAATCTGGAGATAATTTTCCAAGGAAATTTTCTCCGGGAGCGCCCAGACACTGGCTCGATAAAATTCCGTTGCTGCTTTCATCGAATTCTGCGCTAAAAAGAGAAACGGATACAGCGTCACCACAAACCAGAACAGCGCTGCCCCGTACACCAGCAGCTTTGAGGCTCTTTGCGGCAATTTGGATTGTCTTTGATACATAAGCTGTTGTTCTCACGGTCTGCATAGAGCCAAAACAGCACTCAGGCAGAGATCTCGTCGTCTTTTTTGCCGCCCGAGAGGGTGAGCATCGCCAAGGCAAAGGATAAGAAACACATGAACACAGCAATGGTGCTGCCGTAGCCCATTTTAAACGACGTGAAGGCCTGCTCGAACATGTACGTGGCCAGCAGTTCGCTGGCGCGATTGGGTCCGCCTCCTGTCATCACGTAAATCAGATCGAAAAAGCGCAGCGAGCCGGTCAAAGACAGGACGCAGGCGACCCGAATCGTATTTTTTAACAACGGCAGCGTAATTCGACTGAATGCCTGTAAGCCTGTTGCTCCATCGATATATGAGGCTTCATACAGATCCTTTGGAATGCCGGCCAGAGCAGCCGCAAACAAAATCATATAGAATGGAATAAACTGCCAACACGTAGCGACAATGACTGAGCCAAGAGCGAACGCAGGATCTCCCAGCCAGCCTTTGGCCAGCATATCCAGGCCGATCAGCCGTAAGAAGCTGTTGAGCAGACCGAAATTCGGGTCATAGACATATCTCCAGGTGATCCCGATCGCGACCGAGGAAATCATCATCGGAATAAAATACACCAGTTTAAAAATTCTGCTGCCCTTCAGGGTTGACGAGACAAATACGCCTAAAATAATCCCGACCGGTATTTGCAGAGCAATGGAGGCGATCACGAGGACCATATTATTCATGAGCGCTTTCCAGAAGATCGGATCGTGGAACAATGTATTCCAGTTGTCAAAGCCTAAAAATTTTTTTCCGGTGTAAGAATATGCCAATATCTGATCCCGACAGCTCTCGAAGTCTTTTGCTCCGATATGCTCTTCAAGTGCGGCTGAAAACTCTGCTTCCCCTTGAAACTTTTTATTGCGGATCGGCTTGAGTCTGGCACTCAACTCTTCAGGAAAATTCTGCTCTTTTTCCAAACGCTTGAGAACCGGGGTCGAAATTTTATAATTTGAGGGTAAGCCATTCCACTGAAAAAAGCTGTAATACAGGGATGATGGGATCGGGAGGATGAAATACAACGCATAAATCAGCAGAGCAGGACCGATAAACGCACAGGCTGTCAGAACGTTATGACGGGGTTTCATGCCCAAGCACTCCTCCTCAAAGGCTGTGCCCGGCGCACAGCGCCATGTGCCGGGCACGTCATCAAAAACTCCAGGTGAATATTTATTGGTTCAATTCCACTTGAAGCGCTTCCTCATGAGCCTTTGCCACGTCTTCAGGACTCAGTTCAAGGCCGAACAGCGCTTGCGTCGAATTTTTATGTACTTCGCCCATGGCCGGAGGCATAAACTGATCGTAGTATACCTGTACGCCGTTCGCGGCTTCAAAACTCCTGGCGATCTTTTTGAGCATCGGATCCGTGACAAGGTCGGACGCCCCTTTGACCGGAGGAACAAGCCCGTTAGACGCCATTGCCTGGACCCAGGCCGGATTCATCACCTGTGTTTTGAGAAACTCAAATGCCGCGTCCATATTCTCGCTGGACGTCGTCACACACGCATAATCCTGTCCCGGACTTCCGATTAAATTGCTCGGATCGCCTGCACCGCCTTCAACTGCCGGGAAAGGAAAAAAGTCGAGCTGATCCATCATATCGGGATAATTCCTCATGGCCTCACTCAGAAACCAGGTCCCCATCAGATACATTCCAGCTTTTTTGGTATATAATAACGCTGATGCCTGCGATAAGTCTTCATCCAGACCGTTGACTCCTTCAGGAAAATAACCCTTTTTGACAAGCTCCTGAATCATTTCACCGGCTTTGATGTAAGCCGGGTCCGCGAAGGTGACGCCGTTTTTGCGATAGAGTGCATTCTGAAACAGCTCTTTTCCACCAAGCCGGTCGGCCAGATACATGTAATAAAACGAGCCCGTCCATTTGTTTTTATTTGCCAGCGCAAAGGGAATAATACCCTTGGCTTTCAGGGTTTCACAGACCTGAAGCAGTTCCTTCCAGGTCGTCGGAACAGTAATGTCGTTTTCCTGAAACAGATCCTTGCGGTACCAGAAATACACCCCGGTTAAACCCGCAGCCGGAAGGCAGTATGTTTCACCGTCAAAAGTGACCGGATCAAAAGAGGCCGGGATGAATCTGTCTCTGACAGCCTCCAGCACGTCTTCCGGGACAGGCTCGACCATGCCGGAATCCACATATTCCTTGAGTGGGCCGCCGCCCCAGCTCTGGAAAATGTCCGGCGGGTTCCCGGCACCCATGACGACTTTGAGTTTGGTTTTATAAGGATCGTTTTGTAAGTGAACAGCTTCGACCGAAACATCAGCAGTTTTATTAAACTCTCCTGCCGCCGCATCGACAATTTCTTTCAAAAAATCCGTCATGTGGACATCCCACCACAGCACTTTCTCTGCGGCAATTGCGAGACTTGCTCCAGCCGTCATAAAAACGGCACACATGACAACAGCGATCAATTTTTTCATAACGTGGTCTCCCTGACATGGACATCGTATAGTGTTACAGACAATACTCGACAACACAACAGGTAAAACAATTCACTCTGGATCATTCCGGGTCATCTCGCCCGAAAGCGCATCACCCCTCTTTCGATACTATTCATCACATACGCAGATAAACACATCTGAAAGCAGTCTTGTTTGACATGACTCATCCAGACAATCCATTCATAGCCCTCTAAGCGCTATTTAAGCCAATGTCAAGCAAAAAATTCACCGACTCCGCACACAGACCCCACGTCGTTATTTCAGCAAAACGCGGCTGAAAGGGCAACCGGACTTCGAGCCCGAAATGGCTTGCAACGAATGCGGTCATCATGGAGAGGACAGACAGTTCCCGGAGCGTTGCCGATTCGCACAAAGCAGCCGGCATTTACAGGAGCGGCTTCAGGCAAGCCGCAGTGTTCAGCCTCTTTCATGTCCTTTGCAGCAGCAAAAAAGCATACAGTCCGTAAAGAATAGCTTGACAGAGCAACGAAGGCATAGCAGGACCGGATAGAAAAAATCGTCCTCATAGAGATTGTGTTCTCGAGCACGCAAGGAGCTTCCCTGAAATGGAGTATGAAGAGTTAAAGACAAAAGAGGCTGTCTCAGACTGCCTGAGCAGCCTGGAAACGCAGATCATCTGTCTCGACCTTGAAGGAGAGTATAATCTGCATGAATACGGGGAGAAGGTCTGTCTGGTACAGATATACGACGGGAAGACGTTTTTCATTCTTGATCCTTTTAAAGTGCCACGCGAAGGGCTGGTGCTGATTTTCGAAAATCCTCGCCTGCTCAAAGTGATGTATGGCGCATCGAGCGATCTTTCCGTCTTAAAAAACGGGCATAATATCGAATGTAAATCGATCCTCGACCTTCAGCCCGGCTTGAAACTGCTGGGACACAGAAAGCTGAATCTCCACGCGATTCTGTACGCCTGTCTGGGCATCGAACTGGAGCAGAAAAAAAAGTTTCAGAAGTATAACTGGACCAAAAGGCCGATCAATGCCGATGCGATCGACTATGCCCTGGGAGATGTGAAATACTTATTTGATTTAAAGCGCCTTATCATGCGCCAATTGCAGGACCAGGGACTGATAGAGCAGTTTTTTCTTGAAAATCTGATTCTGCAGCAAAAAGACTATACCCGCGAGCCAGGCCAGCGTCTGCGCAAGACGCGCCGCTTCCACAACTTTTCCCATACCGAAAAAGAACGTTTCGAAGGGATCTTTGCGATCCGGGAACGTTATGCCCGACAACTGAATCTGCCTCCCCATCGCCTGCTTGGCAATCAGGATCTCCTGGATATTTCCGGCAGTCCGATTCTCTTTGCGCAGGTTGAAGTCTCAAAGGGAATCCGCCGCGACGTTCGAGACGCCTTCCGCCGCGAAATCCGAGTCTTTCTTCAGAACAATCAGCGAGCACGCTGTGCTGGCGGCAGAAGGAAGAGCAGTGAATCAATGCCTGAGTACATTGTGTAAGCGCCCTTTCAGCATCATTGGCTTAAGCAGCATCAGGCTCCTCAGTGAAACTTTTTTCTTGACACTGCCAGAGAAGTATACTAGAGCTGAAAGAGTGTTTGTATATTTTCACATCGAAACGCCAACAATTTCGCAAAGGGGGATAAATCTCATGAGGAAGAAACAGACTTCAACAACCGTCATCTCCTTATGGATGACAGTCTTTGGGTTAGTTTTCTGCAGTATTGCTATCGTAAGTTCTCCTGCTTATGCCTTATGGGTTGGTCAATCTCAGATAAACCCTTTCCTTGAGTTGAAGGGAAGCTATGAATCGAATATTTATCGTGTGAACGAAGATACAGACAGCGATACGATCATCACTCTCAGTCCCGGAGTGCATATTGAATATCCAACAGGTCAGGGCTCTTCCATCAAGGCGGTTGCAGACTACCGGGCCGACATTACAGTGTACGGTCATCATGGAGACGAGACGATCGATCCGGATGAGCAGTTGAATACAATCGACCACCGTCTGGGAGGATATGTCACGTTCAACCTTCCGTCGGGTCTGTTGGGCAAAGCTGGCTATGTATTTACCGTATCTTCGATAGCGCCTGATTATAAAGGAGATACACGCAACGATTACAAGCAGCATACGCTGGAAGGCGTGATCGGCTATCGTTTCGCTGATCGCTATAAAATCGAATTCGATTACACGGGACGTTTCCAAAATTTTGACGAGAGTGAATTTTCTGCCGACGACATCCATTCAAATACGATGGATCTCCTGGGTTTTTATCAGATTCGTCCTAAGCTCTCGACTCTTCTCGGCGGAGCGTATGCGCTTTTCGATCGTCAGGATCCTTTTATCGACAGTGAAGAGTACAGAGCCTACGGAGGCTTTGAGTATGAGCTGAGCGAGAAAACAGAGGGACTCCTGAAAGTGGGGGTTGCCAGCAGGCAATTTGACTCCGATGCGCTCGACGATGTGACCGATCTCTTCCTTGACGGTCATCTGCGCAGTGAGTACCTGGAACGAACGCAGTGGACCTTGAACCTCTTTCGGCATTATCATGATACAGCGCTGTCTGATCTCACTGTCGAAAACGGCATCTATTACATCAGCACTGGCTTTGGCGGGAGCGTGAAACACAGCCTGGCGACCTTGCCTAATATGTCCTTCGTGGCGGAACTGACTCTGAGCAAAGACAGCTATCCTGACGATCCGGACGATCGGGAAGATAATTTCATCGATGCCAATGTAGGGCTTAACTATAAATTCTATAAGTATCTCAGCCTTGGGGCCGCTTACAATTACATAAACCGCGATTCCAATATTGATGTGCGCAATTACACCAATCATCTGGCGATGATGAGAATTCGAGGCTTGATATAGTTTCGTGCACTGCACGTTCCAGGGACGATCTTATCATGATGCAAAAATCAGTTCAGAGAAGACGATGTCAACAACAATACAGTTATGTCTTGCTGATAGGCCTGCTGCTCTTCAGGCTTTGCTGGGCAGAGGCTGTTTCCGCTCAAAAGGACGGTTCTGCAGACAACTACGTCATCGGTGCCGAAGACGTCCTTGAGGTGACCGTCTGGGATCATGACGACCTGACCCGTGACGTGACAGTCTCGGCGGACGGTTATTTTTCATTTCCCCTGATCGGACGCATCAAAGCCGGCGGTTTGACGCTGCGGGACCTTGAAAAAAAGATCGCCAGGCTGCTTGATAAGGACTATATCGTCAATCCACAGGTAACGATCGCGGTACAGGAGTACAAAAGCAAAAAAGTCTTCATTTTAGGGGAAGTGACTAAACCGGGAGCGTATTACCTGTCTAAAAGCGATACACTCCTGGAGGTCATCTCAAAAGCCGGAGGTGTGACGCAGGAGGCTGGCCGGGAAATTGTTATTGTTCGGCCTGCTGCAGGAACTGTCCTCAATCAGCCTGCCAGACTTGACAGCCGAAACAACCGGCTCATCCATGTTGAGCTCCAGGCTCTGCTCGCCGGAGACACGCGCAAAAATATCGGCGTTCAAAATAACGATACGATCTATGTCCCCAAAGCGAGCGTGTTTTCGGTGTTTGGAGAAGTCAGGAAACCCGGTTCGTATTCTTTAGAAAAAGACACCACCGTTCTGGAAGCGATCAGTATCGCAGGGGGGCCGACTGAAAATGCAGATACACAGAAACTGGAACTGCTGCGCAAAGAAAACGGGGTACAGCAAAAGCTGATTCTTAACATCAGACAGCTTCTCGAAGCGCGGGCCGGTTTTGAAGAATACATGATTCGGGACGGCGATGTGATCTACCAGCCCAAAGCTGAATTCTTTTTCGTAATGGGAGAAGTGAAAAAACCCGGAACCTATAAACTCGAAGAAGGCATGACGGTGACCAAGGCGATTTCCGTCGCCGGCGGATTTACCGAAAAAGCTTCTAAAGGAAAAGTCAAAATTCTTCGGGATCACAACGGAAAACAAGAAGAACATCGAGCAGTGCCAAACGAGTTTGTTCATGCTCAGGATGTCGTGGAAGTCCCGCAAAGTTTCTTCTAAGCCTCTCGCTGTCTCTGTCAGCTAAAGCTCTCTCAGCATGTCTTCCTGAATACAGGCCTGCCAAAAGAGTTTTCATGCGGTTTTGCCGCTAAGAGAAGACCTTCCTTCAGGGCTCTGTCTACAGCCCTTCACCCCCTTGCCATTGCCTCATCCCACGTTATAATACCAAAAAAAGATTGACAAAGAGAATGCCTCGATCGTAGGATTAATGTTTACATCGCACAAACAGAGGAGCAGCTCTCAGCTGTCATCACTTTGTTCTTGACAAAAACGACAAAACGCTTACAATAGAGAACACATTATCTATGTGCTAAGAGTCGTTGTAGAGCATGACGTAGTAATATTACGCACATTTTCATGACTGGAGAGTGAAAGAGGGTCGGAACATGAGCAAGCTGAATGTATTAGTGATCGCAGAACATGCAGAAACTCAGGAGGAGTTCAAAAGCATTCTCGCTGGTGAGTATGAAATACTGACGGCATCAAACGGAGTGGATGGGGTGGCTATTTCCAGAATGGCCCGTCCTTCGGTGATTTTCCTTGATGCGGACATTGCCCAGCCGAACGCTGCGGGGATCTGTCACTCATTGCTTGCGCATGATGATGTCAAAAGCATTCCGGTGCTCGCACTGGCAAACTCCGAACATCTCACTGGCGCGTTAAGCTCCCTGGCAAATTTAAAAGGAGTGCTTCAACGACCGCTTCAGGCTGATCGCGTGAGAACAAAAATGCAGGAAGTGGCCGGGGCGGCAGCTGCAGCCGGTGCAGATGTTAAAAACACTGTTGTAAAACGTAACGCTCCGATTCGAGTCCTTTCGATCGACGACAGTTCGGTGGTACGAAAACTGGTCACCATGATTCTGACCGCAGAGGGTTTCAAGGTCGCAACGGCCTCAGATGGACTGGATGGCATTAACAAAGCGAAAGAACTCAAACCTGATATTATCCTTCTCGATTTTGTGATGCCCAAGATGAACGGCTTCCAGGTCTGCCGAATTTTGCAAAAGGATGAAAAGCTTCGGAAGATTCCCGTGATTCTGGTCACCTCAAAAGGTGACAAGGTCGGCGATAAATTTGTCGACCAGCTCGGCGTTACCGGGTATATTACCAAACCGTTCCAGCCGGAAGAACTCGTGAATAAGATTCATCAGACCCTCGAAACTCCCACAGAAGACACCGCCGTGCCAAAGGCTGTTGCTCCAAAAACAACGGCCGCTGCTTCCGCACCGCTTGCAACGACTCAGGCTGGAGCGAGTCCGGCCGTTCAGACCAACGCACTTGACGAAGGCAAGATACGGGCCATTATCAGGAAGGAACTGTCGAAGCTGCTGGACCAGGAACTAAAAACGACTGTCCAGAAAGAACTCGAGAACTTCTCAGCCACCCTTGATAAACGCATAGAAAGGCGTGTGATTGAAAAAATGAATGAATATATACGGCGAGCAAAGAAAAAATAGCGGTTCAGCGGACGGTGGCGTTATATGGGAAAAATTTTAATCGTTGACGATAGTATTGTCGAAATAAAAATATTGGAAAGCATTCTGGCCAGAACTGATCATCAGCTTATGGTCGCCCGTAACGGCGAAGAAGGTGAAACACTTGCAAAAAGTTTTCGGCCGGATTTTATTTTTCTTGATGTGGTGATGCCGAAAAAAAACGGCTTCCAGGTCTGCCGCGATTTACGCCGTGATCCTCAATTTACCAAGACGCCAATCGTTCTTCTGACATCAAAATCTCAGGATATAGATAAATTTTGGGGAAAACAGCAGGGAGCAACTGAGTATATCACGAAACCCTATGACGGCAGTACCATACTTAAAATAGTGAACAAGTATCTTTAAAGGAAGCAAAACGGACAATGACGCAGCAGCAGGATATTTCTCAAGGTCCAACAACAGAAGTACAGCCTGAGCAGGAAGCAGACAGCCCGGAATATATCCAGCTCTGTATCTTTGAATTGTCCGGAAGATTGCTGGCCCTAAGCATTTTTAACGTCCAGGAAATTCTGGAAGATGCCTCTATGACGCCGGTTCCGACCACACCGAATTTTTTACACGGGGTGATCAACCTGAGAGGCGATATCGTTCCAATTGTCGATATCCGGGAGATCCTGGGATTTCAACTCCGGGAACGAACTCTTGACAATCGCATCATGATTTTAAACGCCGGCAAGACCCGTTTCGGAATTTTAGTTGACGCCATTTCCGAAGTGGGCCGCATAGAAAAACGTGTCATTGAACAAGACGCCTCGATGCTGGATATTGCTGACGGAAAGTTTATTTCAAATATCGTGCAATATAATGATGGTTTGCTGGTCTTGTTGGATGTGGATGCCCTTTGTGCTGCGGTACAATTATAGACAGGGACCTCATTCGACTCCCTGAGGCAGAGGTTTCGACCGCATCTCATTGAGGAATACTTTCTCAACAAGGACGAAGAAGTGGGGAATGATCCGTATCGTCTGTCGATAAGCGGCTTTTTCCCCTTGCTCTTCAGGCTGTTAACGCTCATGAGCCATAAAAATTTTTTCACGGGTGACCGCGTGCGCGCTAATATTCATTCCTTCTGGTTTAAATTCACTTTCATCAGCGCACTACTCATTACTATAGCAGTCCTTGTCAACTGGGGGATGCTGAACTTTTCTTCCCAGCGAGCCTTGACACAGGAAATCGAACAAAAAGGTCATATTATCGCCAAAATGGTCCGTTCTTTTGGGGTTGAAATCCGCTATAGAGAGGGACAGAAGAACGGCGACTATCGAAAATTACAGGGCCTTTTAAAGCTCGCCCGTAAAGATCAATCTGCACATACAGAAATTGCGTACATCTTTGTCAAAAATGAGAAGGGAAGCCTCCTCGCGATCTCTCCTCCGGAAATGGCAGACAGCACAACTCCAGACGGCGCCTTAAAAATGGTGAATCCCATCCCTCCGGGTAACGCTGTTTCCAGCCAAACGCTGACAGTCACTGATCCGGGCGGAAGGCAATACACTCTGCAGGACACCGCAGTGGAAGTGATTCCAGGACAACGGGCGGAACTTCATGTCGGAGTTCGCACGGACGTCAGGCAGACCTCTTTTCGCAACACGATGAACGTGATCGGGATTATCATCGTCTGTGTTGCGGCAAGTGCCATTATTTTAAGGCACTTCGTGCTCTCACAAATCCAGAATCCGTTAAAACAGTTGAATAACTATATCAGGCAGATTGGACAGGGCAACCTGGAACATAGTCCTACCCTGAATGTGAAAAATGAGCTGGCTGAGCTGGGACATGGCCTGCAGGATATGACCTCGCAATTAAAAGGCTCAGTGCAGACGGAAGCCGATATTAATCGTATGCAGGGTCAAATTATGAATATGCTGAGCACGGTGAGCGCAGCAGCCGATGGAAATCTGACCGTTGAAGCTGAGGTAACGGCAGATGCTCTTGGTTCGCTGGCTGACGCCTTTAACATGATGGTGGCAAGTCTGGCATCGCTCGTGCAACAAGTTCGGGACTCTGCTTCAGATACCAGTTTAGCGACAAATGAAATCCTCGGCTCGTCAGCTCAGATGCTGAAAGGCGCAGAAGAGCAGCAAAATCATATCAATAATATCACCAGCGCTGTTGATGAAATTGCGGTGTCGATGCAGCAGGTTGCCAATAACGCTGAAGCCGCAGCGCACGCTTCGCAAAAAGCGACTGAAGCCGCGCAAAAGGGTGAAAATTCGGTCAAAGAAACCATCCGGGGCATGCATCGGATTCGTAATACTGTCCAGGTCACCGGGAAGAAGATCAAGAGTTTGGGCGATCGATCGATCGAGATCAATGAAATTATCACCACGATCGACGATATCGCCCGACAGACGACCATTTTGGCGTTGAACGCCGCGATCGAAGCTGCACGAGCTGGTGAGCACGGACGAGGATTTGGCGTGGTCGCAGAAGAGGTCAGAAAGCTGGCTGAACGATCGAGTAAAGCGACACAGGATATTGCGGATTTGATTAAAGGCATTCAGGTAGAAACCAATGAGGCTGTACGGACAATGGAAGAAGGCACCCGGGAAGTCGAAGAAGGCACCCGTCTGGCCGATGCTGCCGGGTCTTCACTGAAAGAGATCGATAAGAGCGTCGGTCAGGTGGCGAACCTCATTCAGGAGATTTCACTTGCTGCCAAACAGCAAGCCCGTGGAACCGACGGGGTGGTACGTTCAATGGAAACCATTTCGGATCTCACCACCCTCTATGGCGAAGGAGTCCGCAAAACAACGACAACAATCCAACAACTGGCAATGCTCTCCGATCGTTTGATCGAAGCCATTGGGAATTTCAAAATCGCCGAAAGTCCTTCAAAAGTCGACGTGCCGCAATCAAGACCTATCAGAGCGTCTTCGTCACCATCAGCAACGCAGCAGGCCCAGCTTTCGACACAAGCGGCAGGGGAAGCCTTCTCAACCTCACACGCGCAGCTCACTCAGGCCAACGCAGCGCAGACGCATGCGTCCCAGCCAATGATGTCGTTTGAGCCTCACACGCAAGTATCTCCGCAATCACAGGATTTTTCGGATTTTCAGCAGACCCTCCCGGACTTTAAAAAGGCGTTCGGCGATGATGACGACGATGACGAAGATCTAATCACCGAAGATGATTTCTTTGCAACTTCATAGGCCTCGAGAGACGGAGGATCGAAGAACAGGGACGCAAAGCACACAGTGCCCCGCAGAGAGCAGGCTCGACAGAAATTCTTCGCGCGCTCTTATTTCTTCAAATCCCTGCCCCCTGACTGTCCATGAGTGAAGGCTTAAACCGATCCGACATTGTTGGTTTTTTCCTGGTTGAAGCCAGTGAACATCTCCAAATCCTTAATGATGGCCTGCTTGCCCTTGAAGCCAACAGCAAGGATACCGGCGTCATAGACGAAATTTTTCGCTCGGCTCACACGATAAAAGGCTCGGCTGCCATGCTCGGCTTCAATGTCGTAAGCAAGCTCGCCCATAAGATGGAAGATCTCCTCGGCAAAATTCGCAGCGAGGAAATCGAACTGTCGGAAGCCGTCATCGACCTTCTGCTTCATTCGATCGATACACTGACGCTCCAGGTGGATGAGATTCCCAGCGGCGCTCCGGAAGACGAAAGCCTGCTGTTGATGTTCGAAGACCTCTATCGGGAATATCTGGAGGGAAGTGATACATCCAACGCCGCCGCCACGGAGAGAATCGCCCCGCTGCCTCCTGAAAGCACAAAGGAGGATATCGACGACGATCTTGTGCTTGAAAATGAATTCGAGGAAGGGGAAAGCTTTGAGGACGTCTCTGATGAAGATCTTGACATATTTGAAGCTTTTGAAGAACTCCCGGTTGACGACAAAGAGGCACAGAAAGAAAGACCACTAACAGGCCCCAAAAGTCCTGAGCTTGCGCTGGAAGGCACGGACACAGAGAAGGCCCGTGTATCGAGCTCTAAGTTCCGCCCTGCCCCAAAACCCCAATCCCCCCATGCAGTAACAGCCGCTCCACAGCGCTCGATGGTCTCGGCAAGCGACAAGAAAATTGTCAAGGTCGAAGTCGAAGGACTGGATCTGCTCATGAATCTCGTCGGGGAAATGGTGATTAACAGAACCCGACTCGATCAGCGCATCGCATACGTCCATAAATTAGGCGGGGAACTCAATTTCAGTCAGGAGCGTTTGTTGAAGGTGATCCGGGACTTCAAAGAAAAATATGAATTCGGACAAGCCCTCGCAGACAGCTCGCCACAGCCCAGTCACTCAATCGAAGACGCCCTGTCGAAAAAGACTCCCAGCTCGCCGGATCTCCTCGACGACTTTTTTGATATGGAGTTTGATAAATATGACGACTTCAATATCCTTTCGCGCAGCCTGGTCGAAATAGGCTCTGACATCTCGGAGATCATGAACCAATTGACCGAATTTTTCGATCAATTTGAGGAAGAATCCTCGCAGATTCAGCGTATTACAAATGAATTACAAGAAGAAATCACAAATATCCGCATGGTGCCGGTGGGACAACTCTTCAACCGCTTCCATCGTACGGTTCGAGACGTTGCCAAGCAGGAAGGCAAGCAAGTCAGCCTGACCATCGCCGGTGAAGAAGCAAAACTGGATAAGACGGTGATCAACGAAATTGCCGATCCCTTGATGCATCTGGTTCGGAACTCCGTGTCACATGGGATAGAGAGTCCGGAAAAACGTCAAGCTCTGGGCAAAGACCCCCAGGGCTATGTCGCACTCAATGCTTTTAAGGAAGGCGATAGTATCATCATCGAAGTTACTGATGATGGAAGCGGAATTCACCTCGAACGCGTGCGCGAAATCATCGCTGAAAAGGGACTCTGCTCCATGGCGGAAACAGAGCGCTTGAGCGATGACGAGGTCATGAAATATATCTTTGCCCCGGGATTTTCCACCACTGCGGAAGTCAGCTCGATTTCCGGCCGAGGTGTCGGGATGGATGTCGTGAAAACAAACATTGCGAAGCTCGGGGGCATCATTGACATCAAAACCAGCAAAGGACAGGGCACGAAATTCTCCATCACGCTTCCTCTGACGCTTGTCATCTCAGCAGCCTTACTGTTGCAAAGCAGCGGGCAGGAATTCGCAATCCCGCTTAGCTCTGTCGAAGAAACCGCACGGATTCCGGCCCAGCACATCCACAACGTCGGCCGGCAGGAAGTCATTAAGCTGCGTGATCAGGTTCTCCCGCTTCGTCGTCTGAACAAAATTCTGCAATACAGTTCTGAAAACACCCCGACGACTGGCGACGCGTATGTCCCGATCGTGATCGTCCGTTCCGCCGAACAGTCGCTTGCCTTACTGGTCGATGAACTGATCGGGCAGGAAACCATCGTCATCAAATCGCTTGGAGATTATCTGAAAAAAGTGCGTCTCTTTTCCGGAGCCACGATCTCAGGTGAAGGAAACGTTCGATTAATTCTCGACATCTCCACCATCATCGATCAGGAATTGCTGGGAGCAGACCCGAAACACAGTTCCTCCGGCATAATCGGCCCAGGCGGCCCGATAGAGGCCCAGCCGGATCAAGCAGTCCCCCAGTTGCTGCTCGTCGATGATTCCATCAGTATCCGAAAGATTATTGGAATGCTGCTGGAAAAAGCCGGCTATGAGGTAGATACGGCTGTAGACGGTGTGGACGCTGTTGAGAAATGCAGCGAAAAAAATTACGACCTGATCGTCACGGATTTGGAAATGCCGCGTATGCACGGCTACGAGCTGATCGCCGAAATCAGATCCGGGTCCATGGCAGACGACATCCCGATTATCGTCATGACCTCGCGGGCCGGCGAGAAACATTACAAAAAAGCCATGCAGCTCGGTGCGAACGATTATATCATTAAACCAGTGGAAGAAGAGAGTTTAGTGCAGAGCGTACGAACGCTGCTGGCGAAAAAGAAGGCGGGGAGAGGCGCGTGGTGATACGGGTTCTGGTGGTGGATGACTCTGCGGTGATGCTGCGTCTCCTGAGCGAGATCATCAACGACGATCCCGGCTTGCAGGTAATTGCTACGGCATCTCACGGCTACGAAGCGATTCGCAAAGCCGAGACTTTACGCCCGGACGTGATCACCATGGACGTCAATATGCCCCACATGGACGGACTGAAAGCCGTCGAGCATATCATGATCAGCGCTCCGACGCCGATTGTCATGATTAGTTCGCTGACTCGCAAGGGCGCTGAAATAACACTCAAGGCGCTTGACTTAGGCGCTATTGATTTTGTGTCCAAACCTTCAGGCTATGTCTCGCTGGATATCGGCGATATTGCTCATGAAATTTTATCAAAAATCAAATTAGCCGCAAAGATCCGGGTGGTCGGCACAGTAAAAAACTCGACGATCACGACGAACTCTCCGAGCCTCCTTCGCCGCGCCACCCTCCCTGAACCCCCAAAGAGGGGAGAAGACATCGATATCGAGCATGCCATCTTCCGTTACGTCCTCTCCAGGTCATCTGGAAATATCTATAATTATAGTCGGGTCGTCGCCATCGGCTGTTCAACCGGAGGCCCGCAGGCACTTAACGATATCCTCCTGCGCTTCCCGCAGCAATTCCCTGCACCGATCCTCATCGCACAACACATGCCGGAGAAGTTTACCGAAAAAATGGCAGAGCTGCTTGACAGACGGGCCGAGCTGCACGTTGTTGAAGCGAAAAGGGGCATGAAACTCCAGAAAGGACTGGTCTATATCGCGCCTGGAGCCTATAACCTGAAAGTACTGCCGGATCGCACACTCGCCCTTATCGAGGACAACACCCCCAGCTCGCAGCCCCGGCCTTCAGTGGACATGCTCTTTATCTCGGTCGCGGCAGTCTTTCGGGAACAGGCGGTCGGCGTACTGCTCACAGGAATGGGGGGCGATGGTGTTATCGGTATGAACGCGATCAAAGACGCCAAAGGCGTGACGATCGCCCAGGATGAAGAAAGTTCGCTGGTCTTCGGTATGCCCAAAATGGCGATTGAATCAGGCTGTGTGGATTCAATTGTCCCTCTGGCATTGATGGCTGATGAAATTATGGATTCTGTCAATATGCCGGCAAAAAGATGACCGTATCTCCAGCGTGAAAAGTGCTCATCGAACAATTTTTTTGTAAAAAAGCTGTTCCCGGAGCATTTTATCCTTGCAAATGGATAAAAATGGGGTACAATTAGTATGCTTTACAGTTTGCGGGCAGAAATATGCCTTCAATATGGACAATCTTGTCGAAATCGTACACGTTCGGCATACGGAGATTGCTCCGTGTTTGTCAGCGCTTCCGCTTGTCCGGGGAAAATGGGCATATCGCGGAAACGATGTCTATATCATCGATCTCAGGGATTTGTTTGAGCTGGAAGATCAAAGGCCAGAACAGGAAAACGCGTCCGGGCATGATAGGCCTGCGCATCCGGTGTCAAAAACCATCCTGGTCGTAAAGATCCGAGAACAGATTTTCGGCCTTCTGACGGATACCGTGCTGCACATGCACATGCTCAAGGTATTTTACGAATACCCTGTCATGATTTCAACACTGCCGCGACGCTATTTCGCCGGGGTCACGATCCTCGATCGCGAACTTGTCCTCTTGCTGGCAATAGAGAATTTTATTAATGGGGATGAACTGGAGAGCCTGCTCAGATTGGACGCAAAGCCGGAAGAAGCGGAATTCCCCACGCAGGCCGAAGAGTAAGGAGAAAATATTATGGCTCATAAAGTACTTATCGCAGACGATCAGATCGCCTCGCGCCGAATGTTTGAACTGGTGCTGTCGCGGGAAGGTTACGACGTCATCACGGTTGAATCCGCAACAAAAGTCCTGGATACGGTTCAGGAAAAACGTCCGGACCTCGCCTTAATCGACGCAATCATGCCCGAGCTTGACGGTTATCAGATCTGTGAAACACTGAAAACGACCCCGGCCTTTCAAAAAGTTCCGGTCATCTTACTGGCAGGGCGATTCGAGGACTTCGACCGGGAAAAGGGCCTCAAGGCAGTGGGAACGGAAAGAGCGATCCTGAGCAAACCGGCCACATCAAAGGATATTCTTGCAAAAGTTCAGGAATTCTTACAGGCCGCCGAACGCAAGGAAGAAGCCGCCCATACCGACGCAGTTCCATTGCCCGCGCCCGAGGCTTCAGTCGTCGAAGAACCGCCCATGGTTCAGGAAGAATACGAATTCGACGAAGATTCCGAAGAAGCTGATCTGGTCGTTGAAAGCGAAATTCTCGAAGAAGGTGAAGTATTTGAAGAAGACCTCTCCGAGGAAAGTGCTCCCCCCACAATGGGCGAAAACGTGCTGAACAAACGCACAGAACGCACACTACTGAAGCAAGACAGTCGGCCTGCGCCGCAAGAACGCAAGATCACGGCCCGCGCAGAGTTTTCCGACGAAAATCTTGACACGATTGCTGATGAGCTTGCACAACGTTTAGCTGGAAAATTACTTCCGGTCCTGGGACAGGAACTCGCCAAATATCTGATGCAGTTTCCAGCAGTGAAGCAAGTGATCACGTCTGCCGGGAAAGAGATCGTCAAAGAATTATTGCCGGATATTCACGATACACTCTAGCAGCGATTTGTGAAAGCTGTCCAAAGACAGATCGTCAGAAGAGGCCGCAGGTCTGCTTGTGGCGGTCTTGGCGGGGTCTTCGGAATCTTCAGTAAATGCTGCCGCCCCTATCCTCAAGAACATCGACGAAGGAAGAAGCGCTATGAACGCAGAACAGAAAAAATTTATACAGATCGATCCGTCCTCCCTGCCAAAACACTTTGACGCTGAAGAAGCCGAACTGCGCTGGGATCGCCAGTGGGATGCCCAGGACGTCTATCGCTACAATCCGGATGTTCCAAGAGAGCAGACCTTTGTCGTGGATACGCCACCGCCGACAGTTTCCGGCTCGCTGCATATCGGTCATGTGTTCAGTTATACACATGCCGACGTGATCGTCCGCTATAAACGGATGAAGGGGTTTAATATCTTCTATCCGATGGGCTGGGACGATAACGGACTTCCTACGGAGCGCCGGGTGCAGAACTACTTTCATGTCTCCTGCAATCCTGCCGTAGCTTATGAGGAAAATTTCACGGCTGGACAGGCTTCTGCCAAAATTCGGAAAAAACGAGCCAAAGACGTTTCCCGCAAGAACTTTACCGAGCTGTGCCTGCAACTCACGAAAGAAGACGAAAAAGCCTTTATGGAGCTTTGGCGCCGAATCGGCTTGTCAGTGGACTGGAAAGAAGCATATGCCACGATCGACGATCATTGCCGGCAGCTCGCACAATACAGCTTTCTGGATCTGTACGAAAAAGGACAGGTCTACAATCAGGAATCTCCAACCATGTGGGACATCGGCTTTCAGACCGCTGTCGCGCAGGCCGAACTGGAAGATCGCTCCATACGCGGAGCCTTCTATAAAATCGACTTTGGCGTAGAAGAATCCGAACGCTGCTTCACGATCGCCACCACCCGCCCGGAACTGCTTGCGGCCTGCGTCGGCGTGACGGCCCACCCAGACGATAAACGCTATACAGAGCTCTTCGGGAAACGCGCGATTACGCCTCTCTTTAAGGTGCCTGTGCCGATCTTTCCAAGCCCGCTCGCTGATCCGGAAAAAGGGACCGGGATTGTCATGGTCTGTACCTTTGGCGATCAAACCGATGTGGAATGGTGGAAAGAACACGGACTGGCCTTGCGGCAGATTGTGGGCAGAAATGGCCGTCTGTTGCCAGTACGCTTTGGGACACAAGGCTGGGAAAGCCTCGATCCCGACGCTGCCAACCACTGTTACGAGCAGCTCATCGGCCAAAACGTCCGCAAAGCCAAAGCCATTGTCGTTGAGATGTTGAAAGCCCCTCAGGGATCGGCCACAGGACGCGGCGCTCCGCTCCAGGGTGAGCCTGAGCCGGTCAATCAGGAAATCAAATTTTACGAAAAAGGCGACATGCCGTTGGAATTCATTACAACCCGTCAGTGGTTCGTACGTCTGATCGATAAAAAGGACTTGTTGCTGGAAAAAGGCAGGCAAATCCAATGGCATCCCAGACACATGGGTCTGCGTTATGCCAACTGGACGGAAAATCTCCAGTTCGACTGGTGCATCAGCCGCCAACGGTACTTCGGCGTGCCCTTCCCGGTCTGGTATGCTCTCGATGCCACTGGAAGCCCTGATTACTCCAATCCAATCCTGGCGGATGCTGAACGGCTTCCGGTGGATCCGACGCTTGATACGCCGCCGTCCTATACTGAAGAGCAACGTGATCTTCCGGGAGGCTTCACCGCAGAAACTGATGTGTTCGACACCTGGTTCACCAGTTCACTGAGCCCGCAAATCGGTTCGCACTGGGCCAAAAATAACGAACGGCACAGCAAGCTCTTTCCCATGGATATGCGCCCGCAAGCGCATGACATTATCAGAACCTGGGCCTTTTACACCATTGCCAAAGCAGCCTTGCATGAAGACACGATCCCCTGGAAGCATGTGGTTCTTTCGGGCTGGATCCTCGATCCGGACCGCAAGAAGATGTCGAAAAGTAAAGGAAATGTCGTCACACCAATGGAATTTGTCAAACAATTCACCGCAGACGGCCTGCGCTATTGGGCAGCAAATGCCCGCCTGGGCACAGACACGGCCTTTGATCAGAAAATGTTGAAAGTCGGGAAACGGCTGGTGACAAAACTCTTCAATGCTGGAAAATTTGTCCTGGCAAATGAAGGAAAACCCGTAGCAGTCAGCGAAGAGCTTGATCGGGCATTTCTGGCGCATCTGGCCCGACTGGTGCAGGAGGCAAGCCAGGCCCTGGAAGAATTTGATTTTGCCAATGCGCTCGCATCCATTGAGAAATTTTTCTGGCAGAATTTTACAGATACGTATCTTGAATTAGTCAAAAACCGTGCCAAAGGCTTAGGCAACGTCACAGAGGCCCAGAAAAATTCAGCCGTCACCAGCTTACGGCTTGGCCTGAACGTCCTGTTGCGGCTCTTTGCGCCGATGCTGCCCTATATTACGGCAGAGATCTGGTCATGGGCCTTTGCAAAAGAAAGCGCATGGCCGGAGATTCATAAAGCGGCCTGGCCGAGTGAAGCTGACTTTGAGGGTCTCGAAGCACCGCAGTCTGCGGACAGCTTTGATCTGGCGATTGCCGGCGTCACGGAAATCAGAAAGTATAAAACCGAACAGGGCGTCTCAATTGCCAGGGAGATCGAGCACTTGACCCTGGGTGCAGATCCAGAATCGCTGCAGACCTTTCGGTTGGTTCTTGACGACGTCATGGCGGCTGTTCATGTCACACAATATCGCTTAGAAGAAGATCCCAACATGGCAAAAGGCGTCTTCAGGGTCATTGAGGCCAAGATCGCGGAGAAGACCTGAAAACACGACAGGAAAATCCCATAAGGACTTTCCATATCGTCAAGAGGCTGCAATCTGTTCTTGCGGCTGCAGCCTCTTTGTCTGCGAGAGCTTTTATCAGGCAAGCAGGCGAACAGGAAACGCTCATCATGCGGACGAATACACGATCAGCAGGGAAAAGAATCACTCTGACAGACAGTAACAGTACCCAAGCCAGACTTCTGGAATTACTGCGCTCGAAACCGCATGACTACATCTCTGGCGAACGGCTCAGCAATGACTTGAACATGTCTCGCACCGCGATCTGGAAACATATCAATACCCTCCGGAAACTGGGCTATCAGATTGAGGCGATCACCTCGGTCGGCTACAAGCTGCTCTCCTCGCCCCGACTTCTGCTTCCGCTGGAAATACGCAATGGTTTGAAGACAACGACTATCGGGCGGCATATCCATTGGAGCTATGAACTTGCTTCCACCAATACCTTGGCCCTGGACCTGGCTGAGCAAGGTGCAGAAGAAGGCACGGTCGTGCTCTGCGAAGCGCAAAAGCACGGCAGAGGCCGCATGAAACGTGAATGGCTTTCACAAGCGGAAGCCGACATTGCGCTTTCGATCATTCTGCGGCCCGAATTCGCCCCGGGACACGCGTCGGGCATCACCTGTATTTCAGCGATTTCTGTGGTTGAAGCGCTGGAAAAATCGTGCCAGCTCAAGCCCGCCATAAAATGGCCGAACGATATCATGATTCACGGCAAAAAAGCGGCCGGTATCCTGACCGAACTCCGCGCCGAGCTGGACAGAATTCACCACCTGATCGTCGGGATCGGCATCAATGTCAACAGCACCCGCTTTCCTCAAGAGCTCCAGGACAAAGCCACCTCATTGTGTTTAGAACTGCAGGAAACAGTCTCACGGACCAAGATCGTGCAACGCCTGCTCGAATCATTTGAATTTTGGTATCAGACTGTCTGTGGGCTCCGCCCGGAACGTGCTTTTGAACGCTGGCGCGAACTCTCCTGTACGCTGGGGCGTTACGTCACAGTCAACCTGGGTGACACAACGCTGCACGGAACAGCCAGCCGTATGGGCCTGAACGGCTCGCTGTTCGTGAGACTGGACAGCGGAGAAGAGCGCGAAGTGCTGGCCGGCGACGTCACCATGGTGAACAAAATTTAAATACACGGTATGCAGCACATGGACCAACAGAGTTACTGGCAGCAGATCGAACGCTATTTCGTGGAAAAACGCGGCAACGCTCTCATGCTCTCTCCCAAAGACTGGCCGCTCTTATCTTCCTGGGAAGAGCGCCAGCTGCCGCTTGACGTCATATATGAGGGCATCGACCAGACCTTCGAGCGTTTTGAGGAACAGCACGGCAGCGCTTCGCAACAGACGATCACATCGCTCCATCGCTGTAAACATGCTGTCGAAGAAGCCTGGAACCGCCGGAAAACGGATCATCCCCAGGATGATGGTCCCGACAAAGATGAGCTTTTTGAGCTGACGCGTCAGCGACTGCTTACAAAACTTCGCAGCACACGCCAGCAACTGCATGGCTATGCCTCCAAACCGCAGTACCAGAACCTTCAGCAAGCCATCCTGAAGAGCGCACAGCTGATTGCTGATTGCCTCAGCCGTATCGAAGCAGCGCAGGAAGAGCGCGACCTATTTCGGATTGAAGGCGAGATTCGGGCTGAAGAACAAAAACTGTTCAGCAGACTGGGAGAAGATCTCTGCGCAGAAGAACGGGAGCGGCTTTTCAACAGGGCGGAAGCCAAAATACGCTCCCATAAGCAGGGCATGAGCCGACAGGTCTATCAGGAAACCGTCAGGCTCGCCTTTTTACAGGAAATCCACGATGCCTATCCCCTTCCGTCATTTCTTTGAAGCGAACGCCAGTGTCGGCCTGCCGTGTCGATCATAATCGCCGCAGGTCAGCACTCACAACAGACAGACGACACAATGCCTAGTGCCCATATTCGAACGATCCCGACAGAGCTCTGCCGGAAACTGCAGTTTTTTTTCACTGACATTGATGATACCATGACTCGTGACGGCCAGCTCCCGTTTCAGTCTCTTCAAGCCCTTTGGGAACTGGCAGGACACGGCATTCAGGTCGTAGCCGTCACAGGCCGTCCTGCTGGCTGGTGCGACTATTTTGCGAGAATGTGGCCGCTTGCAGGCGTCATCGGCGAAAACGGCGCGTTGTATTTTTCCTATGACCGCACACAACGTAAAATGCACAGACGTTTCCTGCTCGGAGAAGCCGAACGCTCGCAAGGGCGTCAGGATCTGGAGCGCATCAAAAGCAGAGTGCTGCAAGAAGTGCCGCGCTGTAAGATCTCTGCGGATCAGGCCTATCGTATTGCAGACCTTGCAATCGACTTTTGTGAAGATGTCGACCCGCTGAGCAAGCCCGAGATCGAACAGATTTGCCGAATCGCCTCCGAAGAGGGAGCCAGCTATAAAGTATCGAGCATCCACGTGAATTGCTGGTACGGAAACTACGATAAAGTCAGTTGTGTAAAACAGTTTCTCCTTGATCTGAGTGGAAAAACCCTCGACCAACTGCAGGAAACGATCGTATTCAGCGGAGACTCTCCCAATGACGAACCCATCTTCAAGGAGTTTAGGCACTCGATTGCGGTGGCCAATATCAGAAATTTTCTGGAGGAGTTACAGCACCCGCCGCGCTATATCACAGAGCATGAGGCGGCTGACGGATTTTGCGAGGCGGTCGACACGATCCTGCAAAAGAGGCAGCAGAGCACTTGAACGTATGGAATCGTACACAAAAAAATGTAAAAAAACAGAAAAGTTCTTGATTTTTACGAGGCCGGCCATAAGATGATAAGCAAGAACTAACACGACCTCAGGTCCAGCCTGTCTGGGCCGTCATACAGGCCGCAAGGCACTGCTGCGAGAGTAAGCCTCACGGCGTAGAGAGAATCTTTACCATACAAAGGAGGAGAATATGAAAACTATCGGCTTAGTGGCACTGCTCGTTGTCAGCTCGATCGGGTGCAGTACGCTTTTCTTTCCGCAGGCGGTGTGCGCCGCAGCAGATCAGGCCCCGATACTGTATTTATTCTGGGGTGACGGCTGCCCGCATTGTGAAGAAGAAAAAGAATTTCTGCTAGAGATCTATCAACAATATCCCAACATTGAAATGCGCTGGTTTGAAGTCTGGGGGCATCCGAAATACGCTCTGCTGGCAGATACGCTCCGCAAGGCAGCCGGCATAGCCACCACCAGCGTCCCGATGACTTTTATTCATGACTGGAGTCTGGTAGGCTTTCGTTCGGCCGAGACCTCAGGTATAGAAATTATCGAGCAGCTCGAAGAGTGCCTGAATACGGGCTGCAAAGATGTTCTCACGACGATCGGGCCACAGCGCATTGCCGAGGAAATTCGCAGAGATATTGCAAAGGGAGAATGCGAAGACTGGGAATATTTTCCGCCCAGGGAGGCGAAATAGCCGCTCACATATGATTCGCTGCATCAGGTGCTCATGCAGCTCCCGGATGAGACCCGTGTCTTTCCCGGACATCATTACGGCACGGCTCCGGAATCGACGATTCGGCGCGAGCGTGAAAGCAACCCTTTTCTGCTTCAAAAGGATTTTACGGCCTTTGTCGAGCTTAAGCGCAACTGGGCAGCTTACAAAAAAGCTCACGGAATTGCCTGAAGCTGGCATAGTATTTGCTTCTGTGAAAGAAGACGGCTGACGGTCTTGACACTCCCGAAGGCTGGGCTGTGTCACTCAAGAGCGATTAGCAGAGCGCAGAACGACAACAACAGAGGAGGATGTCTCATGAAAAAAATCGTTATCTTCTCAGCATTGCTGCTCACAGTTACGGCAGCATCCAGAGCACAGGCGGATACGCTCGAGATGAAGGACGGCCGCTTACTGAACGGACAATATCTCGGCGGAACCCAGCGTTCGATTCGCTTTCAAATCCACTCGCAGGTGAAGGTCTTTCCTGTGCAGGATGTGCTGGCCTTGACCTTTTCATCCCAGCCCGAATCCAGGCAAGGCGCTTCAGGCTTTCCGAGCCAGAGTTCACGGGCTGCCACGCCCACACCGGAAGCGTCTGCACACACAAAGATCAAGCATGAACTTGTGCTCGATCCCGGGGCGAAAATCTCTGTACGCATGCTGGACAGCCTGTCGCTTGACAGCAGCCGCAAAGGCGATGTCTTTCACGGCAGCCTCGACTCTGATGTCCGGGTCAACGGCGTCACCGTGCTTCCCAGGGGGGCGCAGGTCAATGGGCGCGTTGTCAGGTCCGAGCAAAGACGAAATGGCGCGACCCTGGCAATCACGCTCGGTGAAGTCAGGCTGGATGATCAGGTGATTCCGCTGAAAACATCGAACTACATGGTCCAGGAAAAGTCGTCCAATGTCATTGATCTGGACCTGAGCACTCTGAGAATCGTCAAGCGCGTCCGGGATATGCGTATCCCCTATCAAAGTGTTGTCGAGTTTAAGACGCTGCAAGCGATCACATTTTACCAAGATCAGTAAGCTCAACAGACGTCCTGCCCGCTCTGAGAACACAAGTCTACTTACTCAGTCGTGCTGTTCTCGACCTCGGGTCCCGATCGCAGCCTTTTTGCTGATGGACCTGCTGTTGCAAAAAGCAGCCTAAGAGGTATCAGGAGTTCTGAAAAAGCAGAATAGCAATTTCCGACGGAGGATTTCACCATGAAAAATATTCAGCGCGATCTCATTGTCTGTATCGCAACAGTCGTATTCCTGGCAGGCTGCGGCCCGCTGCGGTCAAAAGTCTATCGGATTGATCCTGAAAAGCCGATCGATCTCAGCGGAAGATGGAACGATAGCGACTCGCAAATGGTCTCTGAGGAGATGATCGCAGCCTGCATGAACGACTCCTGGGCTGAAGAATTTACGACAGCTGCCGGGAAACTGCCGGTCGTGCTGGTCGGCTCGATTTATAACAAGACCGACGAGCACATCAGCTCGGATTTGCTGATCAGCGACCTGGAACAAGCCTTCATCGAAAGCCGGCGAGCCAAAGTGATCCAGAGCGGCGCAGCCCTGGATGAAATTCGCGCGATCCGCCAGAGTCAGCTTGCCTTCACTGCTCCGGAGACGCGGCGTTTTCTGCGTGAATATGGCGCAAACTTTATCATGCAGGGCAAGATCAACAAAATCGCGGATATTGATGCCCGCCGCGAACTTCTGTTCTATCAGGTAGAGCTTGAACTGATCGACATCGAAACAGTGGAAAAAGTCTGGATCGGCCGGAAGAAGATCAAAAAATACGTTGAACGGCCCAGATACGGCTTCTGAAGCCCTGAGCCCCCGGATCACGGAAGCAGTCGGACAGTGAGTGGTGCGCTCCTGTCCTGGACTGCAGTCCGTTGCAGCAGACGCATGAAGCCATCACAAGCCCTTTTCTGGATTGTCCTCGCGCTGACGCTTGCCCTGGGCGGCTGTTACGCGCACAATTACTCTGTCAGCATGCGCACTGTTCAGCAGGCAGTGCAGAGCGGCGACCTTGAGCAGGCCAAGCAGTCGATCGAAAAAATCCCGGCACTCAAAAAAACGCGCAATGCGCTCCTCTACGATCTGGAACTGGGCGTCTTAGACCATCTCAACGGCGACTATGCTGAAAGCAACCAGCGCCTGGAGCAGGCCGTGGCCCTGATGGAAGCCCAGGATGCGGTCCGTCTGTCCGGGCTGGCCGCAGAGTGGATCTTCAGCGAAAGATTCCATCCTTACTGGGGCGAAGATTACGAACGGGTTCTGGCGCATTATTATATGGCCCTCAACTATCTGATGATGGAGCGGCTGCCAGAGGCGCTGGTGGAATGCCGCCGCTGTAACACGCTGCTGCAGCGCTTCAATGATCGCTATGAGCAGAAATCCGTCTATAAAAGCGATGCCTTCATGCTCTATCTTTCCGGGCTGATTTACGATGCCATGGGCGAGCTGAACGACGCCTTGATCGACTATCGTCACGCCTTTGAGATTTACAGCAGCGACTATGCCGAATATTACGCCACGCCACTGCCTTTGCAGCTCCCGGAACAATTGCTGCGGACCAGTGCAGGGCTGGGCTTTGCTGAGGAATTTCAGGACTATCAGCAGCAGTTTCCCGAAATCCGCTGGAACACGCAGGAGGAATTCCGCAAGTCTGCGCGGCTGATCGTGATCTGGAACAAGGGCTTCATTCCCGCCAAGGTCCAAAGCGTATTCCGCTGGAGAATCGGTGGAGACGGGCTCAAACAGCCCGGCTGTGTCATCAGATTCGCCTTTCCCGAGCTGCGGCCGCGCGTCGAGCGGCTTGCACAGGCTGTTGTCAGGGTGAATGGACACAACTGGAACTTAGAACTTGCTGAAGAACTGGCAGACATCGCCCGGAAGAATCTTGAAGATCGCCGCCTGCGCAGCATTATGCAGGCCAGCAGCCGCAATATCATCTCATGCACGGCCGAACAGGCTCTGGAGGACGTGCATTGGATCTGGGGCTGGATTTTCGCTGGCGCTGCTGAGCTGAGCCAAGGCGCTGACCTGCGCCACTGGTCGCTGCTGCCGGCTGAAATACAGATCACCCAACTGCTGCTGCCCCCAGGCAAAGCAGATCTTGAACTTTGCTTCAAGGATCACAACGGCCGTCTCGTTCAGCAGGCCCGTTACCACAAACTCGACCTGCAAGCCGGCAAAAGCCGCTTCCTGATCCACCGCACATTTTGATCTGTCCAGCAGAATCCTAGCGCGCATAGTCCTGAGCATGATGTCTGCACAGCCAGAGATAATGCCCTTCAGGGGTAAGCACTTTTTTCAGGCCGCCCCAGTGCTGCTGCGGATCCTTTTCTTCCAAAAGCTGGCGCAAGGCCCGCAGTGCTGCGCCAGCAGCGCGTTCCGGGCTGCGCTCAGCTCTCGGAAGATCGCTCAGGTCAGGGTCTGACTCGCTGCCGAGGTCCGGCAGTGTTTTGACTAAGGCTGTCATCATGCTCACATCCTCTTTCAGGAGCGCTTTATAGTCCGGGGCAGACATGGACATCCATGGTCCAACAAGAGGACTGATAAATTTCAAAACCTGTACCACGTTCCGCAGGTAGGGCCCAAGAGCGTTGATCCATTCAGCGGAGAGCCTGATCTCGTAGCAGCCGCCTTCTTCGGTCGGATGCCAGGACCCGGGCTGCTGGCAGTAGAGCTGCAGCCAGAAGCGTTGGCCCAACACGGTCTTTTGCCAGCCTGAAGAGTTGCAGGGACGCAGCACAAAGACGTTCGGGCATGCCGAATCAATGTCTGACTGCAGCTGCCGAAAGCTGTTGAGAAACTGCCGCTGCGTGAGTTCGCGTAAATTGCGCAGCTCTTCGGACTGCCTGGCATGCTCTTCGGTCATCGTAGCTTCCAGCGTGCTGAGCCGCTTCAACACGGCGTCCTGCGTATTCCAGTCCACGCCAAAAAGCAGACCCGGCACAGACACCATTTCGAATGTTTCCGAACACTGCATCATCGTGACAGGCGGTCTCTGTTCAAGAGCCTTCTGAAGCTGGGCATAGTTGAATTCCTGCTTGCAGGCTTGGCCGTTGTGCCCGGGACAGGGCATAAAACGCTTGATCTCCAGGCCCGGGTAACGCTTCAGGGTCTCCTCGATTCCGTCTTTGAGCAGCGTAAAAAAATTGTGCGGGCTGGGACCGCGCACTGTCAAGCTCAGGCAGCGATCATGGGCAAAAGCGCGCAGCAGGGCCAAATGTTTCGGCTGCTCGCGATCGTCGCCAAAGATCGCGCCGCTGCGCCAGTGCGTGTGCGTTGTGAAACGATGCGTGCGGGCAATGAACCAGGTCGGGATGCCGGCCGGCAGGGTGCTGAGCCGGTAGATCAGAGTCATTTCCGAAAACGGCTCGCAGGATTTGAGGCTGTCCCAGCGCTCTGCGTAGTCAGGCGGGTCCAGAGCAAGGCGTTCGACCACCAGACTGATGTCGCGGTTCTCCAGTGTGCGATAGGACAGATCGAATTTTTCCATCAGGCGCAGAAAATGATCCTGCATTTCCGGGGCAATATCGCTCCAGAGCTGCTGTTCGTGTTCACGGGTAAAAATGCCGTTTTGTGCGCTGACGTCCTCGCTTTCCAGAACCTTGCTGATATATTCCGTCACCCACTGCGGAGCAAGAATCACAAGATTCTGAAGGTCCTCATCGTCGTCAAAATAGAGAATATCTCCCAATTCGTGCAGCCAGCGGGCCAGGACCTTGTACGCGGAGACATGCCGGGCTTTCATCATCTCATAGAGCTGCCTGGGCCGGATGTGCTTTTTGGCACTTGCCCGAATATCCTCTGCGGCCTTGAGCCAGTTGGAGGGCCACTTCTGCCCCATCAGCGGCAAGCGCGCTGCTTCAAGGGCAATCGCCTTGCGAATCTCTTCAATCCCGCAGTGCTTTTTGCTGCTGACACTGTAAAAAGCAACGATCTGAGGATATTTGGCTCGTAATTCATCTTTGGGCAGATCGGCAGGGCGTTGATCAAGATGAGTCGCTGCAATCAAGACCGGCGACTGCGGAGCGCGGGCCTGAATCTGATCGAGCCAGTAATAGATTTTGCCCTGTTCATAGCCATGCCTGGCATTCCAGACCAGCACGAAAAGCGAGCGATCGGTCAGAAAGAACTGATGGGTTGCATGGTAAATCTCCTGTCCGCCAAAATCCCAGCTCTGTAAGTGCATGCTGACAGCGTCGTTCTCAGGATGCGGCACGTTCAGCATGCTGGTCTGAATCCCGTGGGTTGTGTCCAGCCCTTCCACAAAAGGCTCGTGCTTTAAGGCTCGCAGCAGGGATGTTTTCCCAACCCCGCCTTCGCCAACCAGGATCAGCTTGGAACGCCACTGCTGGCTGCTGCCATCCTGCAATTCCTGCAGAAAAGCCAGAATCCCCTGACAGCCCTGCTGAAGAATTTCAGGAGGCGGACAAGCAAGGGGATTTCCAGCAAGGCCCAAGCGCCAAAGCTGATGCAGGCGGCCGAGGTCCAGGGGCAGCCCAGTCAACTGATTCTTACTGAGGTCTAAGTCCAGCAAGGGGCGCAACTGGCCGAGGTCCGGCGGCAGCGCAGTCAACTGATTCTGGCTGAGGTCTAAGAGCTCCAAGGCGCGCAACCGCCCGAACTCAGGGGGCAGCGCAGTCAGCCGATTCCCACCGAGGTATAAGTCCTGCAAAGCACTCAGTTGACCGAACTCTGGCGGCAGCGCAATCAGCTGGTTCTGGCTGAGGTCTAAGTGCTGCAAGGCGCGCAACTGCCCGAACTCCGGCGGCAGCGCAGTCAGCTGATTCCCCCAGAGGCTTAATTTCTTCAAGGCGCGCAGCTGCCCGAGCTCCGGGGGCAGCGCAGTCAGCTGATTCTGTCTGAGGTTTAAATACTGCAAGGCGCGCAGCTGCCCGAGCTCCGGCGGCAGCGCAGTCAACTGATTCTGGATGAGCTCTAAGTGCTGCAAGGCACGCAACTGCCCGAACTCCTGCGGCAGCGCAGTCAGCTGATTCTGGCTGAGTAATAAATACTGCAAGGCGCGCAACTGCCCGAATTCCGGGGGCAGCGCAGTCAGCTGATTCCCCCAGAGGCTTAATTTCTTCAAGGCGCGCAGCTGCCCGAGCTCCGGGGGCAGCGCAGTCAACTGATTCTGTCTGAGATCTAAGACCTGCAAGGCGCTCAGTTGACCGAACTCTGGCGGCAGCGCAGTCAACTGATTCTGTCTGAGATCTAAGACCTGCAAGGCGCTCAGTTGACCGAACTCTGGCGGCAGCGCAGTCAACTGGTTCTCTCTGAGGTCTAAGCGCTCCAAGGTGCTCAGGTTGGCAATCTCCGGCGGCAATTCAGTCAGCTGTTTTCCAGAGAGATCGAGGTAAATCCTGCCATTGGCAGCAGCTTCTTCAATGCGTTGCAGCAGCTCTTTTGCTGTCATCGCGCTTCCTCCGTGTGCAGCGTATGTTTTACATATATATCCATCAGGCGATCTGACGCCGCTTCAAGCATTCCAGGGCCAGAAAGATCGTTGAGATAGAATTGCCGACGCAAATCTCGCCGCTGATGATCAGCTCTGCCAGCTCGTGCAGCGGCCGCAGTTCCACTGCAATATTTTCGTATTGGTCCAGACACTGTCGGCCGGTTGCGGCGGCTGGCGCTGCCAGAAAAAGAAAATCAGTGTTTGTGTCCTTGGTCGGATTATCGTGAATTTTGCCTAAAAGGTGGAATTCCGCGGCCGTATAACCGGTTTCCTCGGCCAGTTCGCGCCTTGCAGCCTCAACCGGGCCTTCGCCAGCTTCGATAAAGCCGCCGGGCAGTTCCAGCAGCAGCTTTTGCACACCGTGTTTATACTGCCGCACCAGCGGCACCCTGTGCTCTTCGGTCACAGCCAGGACCAGCACAACATCCGGACGCACAGACACAAAATAATCATCGAGAATGCGGCCATCAGGCAGTTCCACGCAATCCTGCCGCACTGTGTACCAGCGATGCTCAAAAGCCTTGCGCGAACGCAGAATTTTCCACGGCTTCATGACCTGCTCCTTGTGATTCCGCTTTGTTCCTCAGCCCAGACTCTGCGCAGATGCCTGCAGAATCGGCCTGTCCCGGGCTCAACTCGGGCTGAAAAGTATGAGTGCTCAGTCTAGATACTGCCGCAGAAACTGTCAACGACTTTGATGATGATTTTACGAGCTGCGCGCGCCTTGGGCAAGTGTTCCCCGGAAAATAGCGCTCATTTTCACAGGAGTTCTTGACAAAATTCACGAGCTGTTCATGATCGGAACAGAGTCGCGTCAGCAAAGAGGCATGTCCCTCAGAATTTTTCAGGACCTCAGGAGAATCAGCATGACACAGACGATGAGTATGCAACGAGCCTTGGAACGCGCCCCTGAAACCGGGGACTTTCTTCTGGGCGCCGGTTGCCGCTTCAAGATCCCCGCAGTCTTTCAACGCTGCTTTCCCGGCAAGGTCGCGATCATCATTGCCGACGACAAAACCTTTGCAGCAGCCGGCAGGACTGTGCAGGCAGCCCTGCAGGCATCCGAAGTCGCGAGCGTTGAGCCCTTTGTGTTTCCAGGCGAGCCGACCCTGCACGCAGACTACGAGCATGTCGAACGCCTGCGGGAGGTCTTGAGCGCGTCGCCGGACCTTATCCCTCTGGCTGTTGGATCCGGCACAATTAACGATCTTGTCAAACGAACGGTTTTTGAGCTTGAGCGGCGCTATCTGGTTCTTGCAACCGCTGCATCAGTGGACGGATATTCGTCTTTTGGAGCGCCTATTGTGCAACAAGGCTTTAAAAAAACTATGGACTGTCCAGCGCCGCTGGTGATCGTTGCGGACAGTGAAGTCCTGCGGGATGCGCCGCCAGAGATGAGCGCCGCCGGCTATGCAGACTTAATGAGCAAAATTCCTGCCGGAGCAGACTGGATTCTCGCAGATTTACTGGATCTTGATCCGATTGAGCCAGTGGCCTGGGACATGGTTCAAGCCGGGCTGCGGCGCTGGGTCGGCGCTCCTGAGCAATTGCAGCAGGGCGATGCGCAGGCTTTTGAAGCCTTGTTTGAAGGCTTGACCATGAGCGGTTTTGCCATGCAGGCGATCCGCAAATCACGACCTGCTTCAGGGGCGGATCACCTGCTCAGTCATATCTGGGACATGCAGTATCATCGCGACGCTCAAGGACACAGCGTCTCGCACGGCTTTCAGGTCGCGCTCGGTTCTCTGGCCAGCATCGCGCTCATGGAACGCTTTTTTGCCAAAGACATTCCCAAGCTCGATATCGATGCTGTGTGCAGAAAGCGGCAATCCTGGGACGCGCGCGCAGCTGACATTCTGAAAGCCTTTGGAGAAAATGCGATCAGCCAGCGGGCCATTGAGGAAAGCCGCGCAAAATTTGCGGATCACGAAGAATTACGCGCGCGGCTGACTCGGCTCGTGTCCAAATGGGACGAGATGCGCGCCAGAGTGCAGGCCCAGCTCTTTCCTTATGCGGAGTTCAGAGCCATGCTGGCAGCGGCCGCCTGTCCAGTCACGCCGCAGCAGATTCATCTGAGCCGCGAACGTTTCCGGGAAACGTTCAGGCTTGCCCAAATGATTCGGAACCGCTACACGATTCTCGATCTTGCGTATGAAACGGGCTTGCTGGAAGAATGCGTTGAAGAAATTCTGGCCTCGCCTTGCTATTTATCATAAATCAAAGACGTCTACCCCTCGTCTTCATCGTTGTCGCGCGCGTTCAGCCGTTTCGGCGTTTGGGCGTCTGCGCTGACATTCACACAAAGGACACGAAGTTATGAGACTTACATCGATCGTAAAAGGTCTTCTTTCGATCTTTGGCAAAGCGCTGTTCGCAGTGCTGAGTTTTATTGTGATGCTGCTCTTGCTCAGCCTGTTGGTCACGGCCATCGGGATCGGTATTGGGATGCAGGGCAGCCGCAGCGGTCTGGGGCTCACTGCCGAAAGCGAGCAGCCGGACTACAGTTTTCTCTCCGGCAACCCAGACAGCGAAAACCGTCTGCTCCAGCTGACACTTCAGGGCATCATCCTGGGCAGTCCTCCGGCCAATCTTCCGCAGTCGCCGTTTTTCAGTCCCTGGGTGACGTATGGCTATACTCTGCAGGAGGTTTTGAAAGCAAGCGCTGAAGATGCGTCGATCAAAGGCATCTTTCTGCATATTCAATCCCCAGGAGGGACGATTTACGGAGCGCAGGCGATTTTTGATGGTATTCGGGCTTACCGCGAGATAAGTCAGAAACCAGTGCTGGCCTATATCGAAGGGTTGTCTGCCTCAGGCGCGGTCATGGCGATGGTCGGGGCAGATGCGATTTATGCCGATTACGGCAGCCTCATCGGAAGCATCGGTGTGATCGGGCCGAGCTTCCTGTATTATAATAAAGCGATCGCTTTTGACGGCGGCTTGCTCGGTTCAGGCGTGCACACCGAAGGCGGCATTGAGCAGACCACTGTTTTTGCCGGCAAAGGCAAGGATTTAGGCAATCCTTTCCGGCGCGTCAGTGCAGAGGAACTGCAGCACTGGCAGAACAATCTGGAGAACGAATATCAGGATTTTGTGCAACATGTGGCTGAAAACCGCCATATTGACGCTGCAATGATCCGTGAACAGATGGGGGCCCAGATCTTCGATAACAAAAGCGCTGAAGAGCTCGGCCTGATCGACGGCACGCTGAACCAGCCGGATGCTCTTGCCAAGCTGGCTGAACAGGCCGGCGTTGGCGATGATTATCAATTCGTGCGCTCCCGCTCAGACAAAGGGAATTTCCTGACCCAGCTTCTGCAAGGCTGGTATCATGCACGCGGGCAGACTCAGCAGCAGCGCGACATCCTGCAGCGCAGCATCCGCCAGGACATCTGCGCCCAGACCGCTCATATTTCGCTGGTGTATTACGGCGATACCGGCAGGCTCTGCCGCTGATATTTCACAGGAGACTCAGGAACGCAAGCATTATGCAGACACGTTTAAGCACGAGCATATATAATCCCCACGAGCAGAGCAAGGAAGAATTAATCGAACACTTTGCCGTGCGGCAAAACCTGTTCGAGGAGCTCTCCCAGCGCCTGCAGCAGTCGCCGGACAAGGCTCCGCTTCAGCACTATCTGATCGAAGGGCAGCGGGGAATGGGCAAGACCACGATCTTGCTGCGTCTCTGTTATGAAATCGAGCGCAATGCCGGTCAGCACACTCTGCTGCCGATCGCGCTCAAGGAAGAAGCCTATTATGCTATCCAGCAGCTTGTCCAGCTCTGGGAGAGCATTGCCTGCGAGCTTGCGGGAAAAGATCAGGGCTTTGCCAGGCTTTCCGGGCAAATGGCTGCTGTCTCTCACGAGGACAGCGACTATGAACGCCGCTGTTTTGAGCTCCTTCGAAATGCCTTGCGGCGCCAGGGAAAACGTCTGCTGCTGTTTGTGGACAATCTTGGGGAACTGCTGCGTAATTTTACGCCCGAGGACCAGAAGCGCCTTGGTAATCTGCTGCAAAGAAGCCCCTATCTGATTCTTGTCGGGGCCACAGCCACGGCTCTGCGGGCCTGTGAGGACATCTCCGCCTCTGTCTTGGCGCTCTTCGAAGTCATCCATCTGCAAGGCTTAGGCCCAAAGGAGACCGAGGCTCTGCTCTTGCAGCTGGGACGGGCCAGCAAGCAGGAAGAACGCATCCGGCGCATTGTCTCACAGCAGCCGGGCCGCATCGAAAGTCTTCGGATTCTCACCGGCGGGGTCATCAGAACCATGGTCCTGCTCTTTGAGGTCTTTTGCGATCGGGAAGACGGCAGGACCCTCGATGATCTGGACATGGTCCTGGATCGGCTCACTCCGCTCTATAAAAGCCGTATGGACGATCTGAAGCCGTTGCAGCGCACGGTTGTCAATACGCTGGCCTTGCAATGGGAAGCGATGACGCTCGAAGAGATCGCGCAGAGCGCTCGTTTCGACCTGAACAAGACTGCCAGGGTTTTAGAGGATCTGAAAAATGTATTTATCATTGAAGCCATCGCTTCTGAGGCTGCAGCGCCGTTGTATCGTCTAAAAGAACGTTTTTTCAATATCTGGTACTTAATGCGTCTCAGCCCCGGCAATGCGCCCTCACGGGTGGTCTGGCTGGTTCATTTCCTTGAAAACTGGTATAGCGCCAGCGAACTTCAACAGCACGCCGGACGCCATCTCCAGGCCTTATCTCAGGGCCGCTATCATTCCAGAGCAGCGTACTACCTGACTGAAGCGTTTACGCAATCGGCTCAATTAGACCAGGACACCGAGCACCGCATGATTCACACAGCCAGAACTCTGCTCAAAGAGAATGCTGCTGACCTGGCTGCTGCCCTCTCGCCTTCGGACCGGGACCTGTTTTCCAAAGGCGAAAGGGCCTATCAGCAGGAAGCGTATGAAGACGCGCTGAATGCATTTTCACAGATCAGGCAGAAGACACAGCACCTCAATTTCCGGATCGGCTACGCCTCCAGCCGGATCGGCGATTATTCCAGGGCTGTCAAGGCCTTCAGCATAGCTGCCGAACAGGGACATCCTGATGCGCTGATTTCTCTGGGACAGATCTATCATCATCAGTTTCAAAATGTTGACGAGGCTGAGACCTGTTATCAGCGCGCCATCGAGCATGGACGAACAGACGCCATGCTCTATCTCGGAAACCTCTATCATTACAGCATGCATAAGCCGGAGGCTGCGGAACAACACTATCTCCAGGCAGTCAAAGAAAGCCAGGACCGCTCAAACCTGCTCAAGGCCAGAGGAATTTCTCTCAAAGGCTTGAAGAATTACCTGATAACAGCCATCAAAGGGACAGCAGAAGAGTCTGACTGTTATCAGCGTCAGGATTTTCCGGGGGTTAAGGAAAATTACGTGAAGCTGCTCGCCCAGACTGCCGCCGAAGCTCTGTTTCAGCTCGCGGCGTTATACAGTCGCGACTCGAACAGAGCTGCCGAGGCTGAACGCTATTATCAGAAGGCCGCTGAAAGCGGTCATGCCAAAGCTGCACTGACCCTAGCAGATCTGTACAATTATCGCGATCACGACTATCCGAAAGCAGAGAACGCATACCTCAGGGCGATCCAGCACGGAAACGTGACAGCGATGGTCAAGCTGGCGCTTCTGTATCATGAGGTTCTGAAAAAGGTCGATCGTGCGGAAACATATTATCGCATGGCGGCTGAACGCGGTGAGATGAACGCCATGAACGGTCTGGCCTGGCTATATTTCGAGCAGAAGCGTCAGAAAGAGCAGGCCCTGGCGTTTAGCCGGCATGTCATCGGCCTTGAAAAGAATATCTATACCGCCCACACTGCGGCCTGCATCTTTCTCTGGAATAATCTCATCGAGGATGCGATTCAGACGGCCGGGGAATTCATGTACTCACAGGAAGCCTATCAGGACCTGGAAGAGGACATTTTGTTGTATTTGATGTTATTATGTGCAAAACACGGCGAGCAGCAGCTTGTTGACTATTTCGAGACCCCTGGTCTGAAGCTGCATGAACGTTATCAGCCTTTATACTACGCGCTGCTTTCGCTGCTCGGGGACGTCAACTATCACAAGTGCCCGCCAGAGCTTCATGCGCCCGTGCAGGACATGCTGCGCCGGATAGAACAACTGCGTCAGGACTATAGATAGCTTGTACACAGAAGAGCAGATCTGCTGGGGCCTGACACACAAAGCGCGTCACAAGATACTACGTGATAGCAGGGACAAGACGCAATGGCAGTAAAACTTTTTTTAGCATTTACCCTCATTCCAGCACTGGAAATTTATCTTTTGATTTATCTCGGCGCTGCGATCGGTGCGTGGAATACGCTGCTGGTCATCCTGCTGACCGGGGTTGTCGGAGCCTTTTTAGCCCGGCTGGAAGGCTGGCATACGTTTCTGAAAATTCAGCAGAACCTGCAGCAAGGCCGTATGCCTGCCGAAGAAATGATCGATGCTCTGATTATTCTCGTGGCCGGGATCATGTTACTGACTCCGGGCTTTCTTACTGACAGCGCCGGGCTGCTGCTGCTCATTCCCCGGGTGCGCTTCTTTTTCAAGCGTTGGCTTCGTAAGAAATTCGACCGCTGGAACACAACTGAACACATCGATTTCAGGTTCATGCGCTAAGCCTGAACGCTGCTCTGCTCGGCCGCTGAGATCGATAAAAAAAAGACTCGCTGCAGAGCTTGAGCAGCGTGTTGTCTGTAAAAACACTCCGCCCTCGTCATATAGTCATAGCCATACGGTCTTTGTACCCGACACCAGGCAAGGTGTTCCTGTCTCTTAGCTTACTTGAGCCTGAGAAAGCTCGGCAAGTTTTTCTCTGATCTTTTGTGCAACTTCCTCATTGGCAAGTTCTTTCAAGACGTTAATCCTTCCCTGAACGTGCCCGGGCTGCTTGCCGCTCGTAAAGGCTTCATAAAAGTAGTGCGAAGATTTCTGGACGATCAGGCCGCCTGCTTTAGCCTCTTTCAGTAACTCCGCTTCCTGAGGATACTTGTCTTCGGGAGATTCGACGTTTTCTTTGCTGCGTCGCGGCCTTCGCGTTCTTTTAGTTGTTGCGTTTTTCTCTACACTTTCAGCATCATCATCAGCGTGAAATTCAAACTCGTACTGCAGTTTTTTCAAATCCAGTAATATTTGTCCAAAGGCATCGCTTTGGCCGTCAAAATAGTATTTGCTTTTCAGTTTTTTCGTACGCTCTTTCTTGGACCGAGCCTCATCCAAAAGAACCGACAACTTATTCTCCAATTCACTGATATATTTCTTCAGCATTCTTCTTTCCTCCAGATAAACTTTGTGTTATAGAACTTAGTATCGTAATGTTTTTTTCTCTATCAACATAACAAATGCATTGTTCAGATAGCTTAAAATCACTCTACAGTAACAGTACGCTTTACGACTAGATCAGGAATAATCTTAGAGAGATTCTTGTCAAAGCTTTTTTCTAAAAAATTAAAAAAACAGTTAAATAGATCGCTTTTAAGAAGCAACAACAGATAGTTTTTTCGCAACGTTAGTAAGCTTCTTATTACGCGTTATGATAGAGTATCGCTTTATCAAAGCTTTTTGAATACAATCGTCTGTCTGCGCTAGCCGCAATCTAGCTCGTTGAGTAGCGTTGACTGCTGTCGCGGACGTAGACGTTCAGACAAAACCCTTGACTTTTTCGACCATCAAAGAACTATACTTGCTTAACGCATTGAGCTTTCAAACGCTGATCAAGCTCTTTTTTTTTATCGAAATTCTCTCTAAGGATTCTTATGCAGCATACCCTCTGCTTTTTAGGAACCGGAACATCCAGCGGCGTCCCGATCTTAGGCTGCCGCTGCCCGACCTGCGTGTCTGACGATCCGCGTGACGCGCGTCTTCGTACCAGCGCGTATCTCTGTATGGCCGACGGAAGCCGGATCGTGATCGACGTTGGCCCGGATTTCCGCCAACAGGCCTTGCGGCACCGCATCGAGCACCTTGACGGTATTCTCATTACCCATAGTCATCACGATCATATCGGCGGTCTCGATGAGTTGCGTCAATTGAACTTTTTAATGAAACGAGAAATCGACATCTACGGCAATGCCCTGACACTGAGGGAGATTCAGACACGTTTCAATTATATCTTCAACACTACTCAGGAAGGCGGCGGCAAACCTCGGCTCGCCTTGCATCAAAGCGAGCCCGGGCAGGCTTTTTCATTGAAAGGATGGACGGTTCACCCCCTGGCGGTGATGCACGGAGCACTGCCCATTTCAGGCTTTCAGATCGAAGGCCTGAGCTATATTACCGATGCCAGTTCTCTGCCTGCAGACACGCTGGAACGCATTCGCTACACGCCGCTTCTGGTGGTCAACGCACTGCGCTATGCGCCGCACCCAACGCATTTTCACCTTGATCAGACTCTGGATTTAATCCGGGAGGTCCAGCCGGAACGAGCCTATCTTGTCCACATGACGCACGATATAAAGCATGCCGATGCCCAGAGATTTCTTCCGCCACACGTTGCGTTTGCCTGCGATAATCTTGAACTACAGTTTTAACAGTATCCGTCGCTCTTATCGCGCCCAGCATCGCGAATTGCCCGGGGCCGAAAAAGAGCATCCACAGGCAGGAATGTTAAGCAAGAACAGTGAAGGACTTCTCTAAGAATCGCTGTTTTCGCTTCTTTTTCATACAAGGGCGCGTGGAAATTTTTTCTTGACAATAAAAACAAGAACTGCTATAAATTTTAGAGAACATATAAAAAATTCCCCCTCTTTAAATCCGTCGATCCAGTGGGAGTGAAAAAATTATGAAAGATGATGAGAAGAAAACTCAGCGAAAGGATATACATTTTTCCAATGAAGAAGATCCGGAATCTGAAATCCTTAACGCCTTCGAAAGATTAGAGCGGAATCGTCCCCGGCCTCGATCCAGCCAGGATCGTTCCAGCATGTTTCATGAGAGTATCGATCTGAATTCAGATAATGACGATCTGAGCTTTGGCGATGAAGCTCCAGACGTGGAAAGCAGTTTCAGCTTTGATGACAGTCTGAGGGAGGACCTGGAGCAAGACCTGATCCACGAAGCGAACTTCGATCTGGATGGATCGCTGAAAGACGATCTTGTCAAAGAAATTCAAGCGGCTCCAGGAGAGGATTCTTTTGTTCTCGACCTTGATAAAGAACTTTCAGACAGCGAGCTGGATCTTGACGCTGATGAGGATTTTGACATGTCTTCGGCTCCAACCTTGACGTTCAATTTCGACAAAGATGATCATCCTGATGATGAAAACGATGGCCTGGATCTCGGGAGCTTTTCCAATAATGAAGACGATTTTTCAGAGCTTGATTTAGGGATAGAAGGAGTTGAAATCAGCGAGGATTTTGCTGATTTAGGCCAGGATATCAGCCTTGACGACCATCAGGACCCAGTCAGCGGGGCAGAGCAGATCTCGGGAAAAGCCGTTATCACTGTTGGAGATGACGAAGTCATCGACCTGGGCGACGAAGAGTATCTCACACAAGAGCAGCCTGTGGCTGTCCGCGAGCAACGCCACGCCACTCCGGACGGCGTGACGGTCGAACAAATTCCATCTCCTCCTGATATTGAAGACGACGATGGAGAGCTGATGGCCTCCCTCGAAGATATCGCAATCGATTTGGAACAAGAGAGCAATGACGTTCCCGTTCAAAACGCTGGCGGACCCGTTGTCGCAGAAGAGCTGTCTCCGGAAACTCTCCAAAAGAGGCTTGGTGCACACGACGATGAACTGCCGGGATCTGCAGAAGCTGAATCCGCAGAAGCCTCCTCTCAGGAGAGCATGGATGTCCGGGACTTTTTAGGGTTAGACTTACGATTGAACGACAAAGAGCTTAGAGAATTCGAAGCAAAGATCCGTGAAGCTGAAACCCTTCAAGCCTATCTCAACGGACTCGAAGAGCATCGTGGGGAGGTCAGCGAACGCATCTATGAGAAACTTCAGAAAGAATACGTCGCACGTAAAACAGTGATTTTCAACTCAGAAGCCTTTAGCGCTCTTTTAACTGATGTCCAGGACGATCTTGAGCACATGCTCCACAAACGCGCAGAGATTGTGGAGATGGTCGAGCGTTTAAACGAAGAGCTGGAAGAAATTAAGGTCCGAAATTTGGTCGGGGAGTATGACGAAGCGACGCTGAGCCAGAAACAACGTTCTCAGAATTCGGAAATCGCCTTATGGAGCGAAAAAACAGAAAAAATTAACGCCTTTATCAATCGTTATCAGGCCTCTCTCGATGCTGAGAAATCCCTCAACCCTCTCAGAGACAGCGCTGATGAATCATCTTCTGAAGCAGCGCTGCCAGAAGACGCACAGAGCGGTCTTGCCCCTGAGCCCGGAGCAGCCCAGGAAGGCTTCTGGACTGAAGAGCTTGCTGAAGAAACGGCAGGCAGCCTTTCTGAGCCGACAGCTGAGACGGTCTCAGCTCATGAATATGAGAGCGCACGCGGGCCGTCCCCTGACGATTCTTTTATGACAGGCGGCGAAGAGCTTGACAATCAGTTTTTGATGGATGAAGACCTTGAAGAGGGCGATTTTGCCCTCGGCGATTTGCCTGCATTCGACGATGAAGAAGAGGAGACAATGATTGTCTGCAAGCTCTGTGGGCGTCAGACAGCTGCCGCAGAAAAATTTTGCACTTACTGTGGTGGAAAACTTCAGAAAGCAGCACACGATACCGAACTGTCCTGTAAAAAATGTGGACGCCGGACTCCCGCTGATCAGACATTCTGTATTTACTGCGGCGGAAAAGCTCAATAAATGTTGAGGAATAATTATGGCACTTTTTAACTATGCAAACCGTGAAATTACAGCGAAAATAGTGTATTATGGTCCTGGAGTGTGTGGGAAAACCACCTCGCTTCAATATATTCACGAACGCATTGCTCCAGTTCAGCGAGGGCGGCTTCTTTCACTGGCGACTGAAAAGGATCGGACGATTTTCTTTGACCTGCTTCCATTAAAACTCGGAGAGATCGGCGGCTTTAAGCTTCGGTTTCAGCTCTATACGGTCCCAGGTCAGGTCAAATATAACAAAACCCGCAAATTGGTGCTGCAAGGGGCTGACGCGGTCGTATTCGTCGCCGACTCCCAGATGGGCCGGCGCGAGGCCAACATCCAAAGCTACAAAAACCTTCAGGACAATCTTCAGGAACAGAACCGCTCTCTCGAAGAACTTCCGCTGGTCTATGAATTTAATAAGCGGGACATGAATAACATTCTCTCCATTGAGGATTTAAATGCCGATCTCAACCCGAGAAACCTCCCGTACTTTCCTACCATTGCGACTAAAGGGGTCGGCGTCATGGAAACGCTTGAGGCGATCTCGAAGTTCACGCTTCAGGATTTGGAACAGCGTCTGAAACCAGATGAAAGCGGACAAAGTCTCGATGATGAGGAGGAGGATGAACTTTTACGGATGATGGACGAAGACCCTGATGACTTTATTGATCTGACATCAGGGGGGGGCGAGCTCTCTTTCTCGGAAGATGAACTTGACTCCTTACTTGAATCAAAGCCAATTGGTTATGATGAAGGTGTCGTTATTGAGGAACTTGAAATTAATGACGATGATATTGCGCAGACCGGAACCTTTCAAGAATCGGAATTTTTCAATTTAAAAGAGATTGAAGAACAGGCTCTGCGCGACCTGAATGATTTTGTTGACGGGGCCGATGTCCCTGATGCCGAAGCAGCATTTCCGGATGATGAGACGGCTTTGTCATTTGACATGAACGACGACATCGAAGTCAGTGCTGATCACGCAGAAGTCGGTCGTGATCTGCTTGATTTCTCCCTGAACGAAGAAGAACAGGTATCGAATGACGCGCAGATGTTTTCATTCTCACAGGATGAAGACGGCACAGACAACGACGTGGACCTGAACTTTGAGCTGGAAACTGCAGACGTTTCCGAAGCGTCTGTGTTTGCTGATCTCACCCTGGCAGAAGACGGAGAGAACGTTGCAAAAGGCGACATCCAGACTCTTGATATTGATGATAGTGAATTAGACCTTGCCTTTGGCAATGAAGAAGACCAGGACGATCAGGATGAACTGCAGGCATTCAGTCTGAATGACCTCAATGACGATGAGAACGCCTCTGAGAGCGACGGCCTTGGCGAACACGACGAGTTCGCATCCTTCACGCTCGACAATGAGAATTTTGACCTGTCCGCTTCCAATGAACTTGCTTCCCTGAATTTCGGTGAAAGCGATTTCGATCTGGCCTCCGGCATTGGGGCACTGGATGAACGTGACGGGGATGACGGCTTCAGAATTACCGACAGCGTTCGTTTCGAGATGCAGGTCGGAGAAGATATTTCCACAGTCACGCCCTTTGAACAGCAGTTGGAAGAGTTATCCGAGGAAGGATTTCCGGGAAACGACGTGAGACCTGAGGATGAATTTCAGCCTGAGGTCTCGGAGCATGCTGAGGAGGAGGCATTCCAGAGCATTTCCGATGAATGGATCCGCCTGCTCGTTCTCGCAAAATACTTTTATCACCGAGGTGAGCAGTTCCGCGCCCAGCATACGGTCGGTGACAATATCCTGGCGGTAAGCATGTATTACACTGCTGTCGAAAGCGCGTTAAAAGCCGTTGCGTCAAAATATGAATCCTGCAACCCGAAAATTGCGTCATTTCACATGACCCTCCAGAGTATTGAGGAGGAGACCGGCAAAGAGATCGCCGGCTCAAACTCACTGATCAATAACATTGTAGGACTGAAACATCGCATTCAGCTTGAGACGACATATCCGGATGATGAAGAATGTGAGATCGCTGCGCGTATCAGCGAACGTTTCCTCAGTACGCTGGCAGATGATTTTCTGACAATTGATTTTTCGAAGCTTTCTCCAGTGCTTCCCCGTGAAGCAGGCAGATAAGAAACAACTCTCATCATATCAGGTATGGCAATCTTAGACATTAAAACCTATCCGGATCCGATATTAGCCTGTAAGGCAGCGCCGGTCGAGAATTTCGATAAGACGCTGCGTCGTTTATTAGACGACATGGTTGACACAATGTACGATGCCCCCGGCGTCGGGCTGGCTGCCCCCCAAGTTGGGGCTTCATTGCGGGCAATTGTGGTTGACGTTGGACGGCAAGTGGAAGACAGCAGACTCCTGAAACTCGTGAATCCTGTCATCGTGCATGCTGAAGGAAGATCTGTCTGCGAAGAGGGCTGCCTCAGTGTGCCCGGTTTTACATCTGAAGTCGTACGCCCGGCGAAAATCTGTCTCAAGGCCTTTGACGAGCAGGGACATCCGCTTCGCATTGAGGATGAGACTTTTCTTGCCACAGTGCTTCAACATGAGATCGATCATCTTGACGGTATACTGTTTATTGAGCATATTGGACGCTTAAAACGTGATTTAATTCGCAGGAAACTCAAAAAAAAGGCTCGTCAAAAGAGCAAGCTCGGCTGAACAACACAAACGCCTTATCAACACATTTATCAATAACAGCATGATAGAGTCTTAATACCCTGTAAGGCACAAGGGTCTTCGTGCTCTATCACTTCACCACGTTACAACATTGAGGTAAGACATGAAAACATCTATTACGATCTGTCTGGTACTTGGTCTCTCTTTTCTTGCAGGAGTCGTCACAGCGTCTGCGGAGCAGCAAATCGTATATCGGGAAATTACCGGATTCGGAGGCATGTTGTTCGGGCCGGACGAGAATGATGCGTTGGGAGGGGTTGCGTTGACCTTTAATACGTCTCCCCGCTTGGGTCTTGAGGGGGAAGTCGGCGCAGTTTTTGCCGAAGACACCTTGTTCAATGCCAGTATGAATATTGTCCTGAACTTCGGCACCGGAGTCACAGCAATTGTTCCATACGTTATCGGCGGCGGGGGCATCCTTGCTGACGGCGGAACCGAGATTGCCGTCAATGCAGGGCTGGGAGCAAAAATCTTTCTGGCGTACAACGTCGCCCTTCGTGCCGATTTTCGGGCGTTTTTCACCAGTGAAGACGGCGATGCAGAAGACATGGAACGCATTTATGGCGGAATGACTTTATTTTTCTAGAAGCTTACGGTGCCGCTCTGAGCTGTCAGTCGATTTGAACCTGTCTGACAGCTCTTTTCTTTGTCTCCTCACAGGATTGTTGCTCACGTCGGCGGCAAGCGCGCCCAAAAGTGCTACAACGTTTTTCTGACGTAGAGCAGGACATCGGAAGAACCGGTTGGAGAATAGACCTTTCGATACAGGAAATAGTTCCACCAGTCTTTCACTGTGCCTCCTTCTCCGGGAATCCACCACTCCCTCAGCTTAACGCGAATTTCCTGATAATCATTCTGAAAGAGCTCATGATACGTTTCCCGCTCTTCCCAGTCGATCACGACCAGCGGACGTGTCATGTCCTTCAGCTCTCCGGGATAATACCACCCTTCATAATCGCGTAAATACCAGTGCAGGGGCCAGACCGCATTGCCCTGTACAGCGATCAACGGTCTTTGAGCGTCTTCCGATCCAATACCGAATTGTACATCCTCAACCAGTTTCATTAATTTCAAGACATCAGTCGAAGTCTGCGTATAGACCATGCGTTCAACCGGATTCGCGCGATTATGATAATTCAAGACGATGGTAGTATGCAGTGTGTAAAGACTGAACAGGCCGCCAATGCTGATGGCAGCCAGCTTGAGCATTCTCGGGCGGATTCCCTGCTCCCGCCAGAGTTGTGCTTCAGATAATTCCCGCAGGAAAATCCCCGCCAGGACAGTTATCGGGAGCATGATGTGTAAAAACAGCCAGGGCACTTTTTCTCCGGCATAAGAATAGATTAAAAAGCCGATCGCCGACCAATATGTGAACAAGGCCGTAAATCGCTCTCCCCTGTTAAGAAAATCGATCGTCGCCCACAAGCCGATACAGAGCACATAGCAGGTCAGAATCAGATCACAACGATTTTCCATGTGCGTCGGTCCAAACCAGGACGGCAACGCCTGCCTGCCGTAGAACACAATCAGGATTCCAGAAAACACTGTCGCCCAGATCGACAGGATCAGCCGATTCACGGTCGTGGAAAGCTTATACAAGACTCCTCCCAGTGCAATCAAGACGACCGGCAGTTCATAGAGCACGAAAAAAGGGACATAGTAATGGAACGGACCTTTAATACGTTGAATGCTGTGCTGCTCCCACCAGTAGATCCAGGAATGGGAGAGACCGTCCCATAAACCGGCCCTGTTCGTGAAAACACTCGTATACAACAGAAGATAAATCCAGAAAAAGAGGAAGGCCGCAAAAATCACAGGATACGGCGATGACTGTTTTTCAGGCGCCTGTCTTGCCAAGTAGCGATCTTCCTTCCAGAAATAGATCACCACCCAGATTCCAACGGCAAGTGTCGCCACTACGATCAGCATACGCGCGATCCCAATCAGGCTTCCATCTGTCATGTTCTGCTGAAGAGCATCGAGCCAGGCAGGATGCGGCGCTTTCTCAAAGAGAACAATCGGCGCAATGCACAGCAAGACCACCAGGATGATTGCGAACCAGGCGAGCAGCATTTTCCTCCGAAAAACAGCATCGGCGCTTTTCGACAGCCCTGCCAGAAGATCTTTCAAGAAGATAAAGCTCATAAAAATAAAGGCATGGATATAGGCGTTTTCTTTGACACAAAACATCAGTGCCAGTGCGGCCGAGCCCAGATAGAGATCCCGCTTCCGTCGATGACGATAGTAGAGAAGGCCGAAGATGACCGAAAGATAGGTGAAAAAGGCCATATAGCTGTCATGACGCATAAAGCGGCTGAAGTAAAGATGTGTTGGAGAAAGGGTCAAGAGCAGCGCCAGCAATACGATGCCGACTTTCCCAATCCAGTCTTTGAGAAGCCAGGTACTGGCGATCAGCAAGGTTCCTAAAAACGCCGGCGCAATCCTGAGCGTAAAATCCCCCACGCCAAAGAGAAAAAAAATCAATAACTGGAAATGGAACATGAACGGGCCGTGCATCATCGGATCGTAGTTGTAGCCCTCTCCGTTGAAAAACCGCCAGCAATAGACTCCATACAGACTCTCATCATGATGCAGCGGCATGTTCGCCAAGTCGTAAAATCGCAGGGCAAACGCCACGGCCACGATTCCCCAGAACGCAAGCGTCAGCCAATCAATACGCGCCCGGCTCCGTTCTCGCATCTCCTGTGTGTCAAATTCAGCATGTAATTTTGCAGTCACGGCAACGTCCCCTTTCTTGATTTCATATCGTAAAATATTCCAAAGCTCTTACAGAGTACATGCTATAGTAGTAACGTGTTACATCGATCACTGCTCAGAGAAAATCTGTCAAGGAACTTACGTATCAGCGAAAATTATTCTGGTCCTGCTGAGATCAAAGAAAGACAGAAATCCTCAAAAAGCTGAGAAAAGCCTTGACGCAACGTGAAAGACCTGTATACTTAGCGTAGTTTTCTTCTGCAGATGAACGATTCTGAAAAACCCCTGCTGAGAACAAAATGCTATGAACGAACGATTGTCATCTGAGCCGAACCCTGTGACGACTTTCAGTGATCCCGTCTGCAAAGCGTCTGCTGACTCTTCTCACAGGCAATCATCGCAGGGCCGGAAGATCCCCTTTATCCACATCATTCTTTTTCTCTCGACGGTTTGCACGACAACGATCGCCGGCTTCTTTTTACGAGGGACCTGGGCCACAGCTCTGGCCTTTTCAGGCACGTTATTGACGATTTTACTTTTCCATGAATTCGGCCATTATCTGATGGCCAGAAAACATCACGTCAATGCGTCGCTGCCCTATTTTATTCCCGGAATCCCGATCCTGGTGGGCACGTTTGGCGCAGTGATCAAAATGCGCTCAGCAGTCAGATCAAAGCGTGCGCTCTTCGACATTGGTGTGGCCGGCCCGCTGGCCGGAGTCGCTATTGCCCTGCCTGCGATCATTCTGGGGCTGATGCTGTCTGATTTTATTCCGGTTCCTGAAGAGACGGCTCCCGGCGGCGGACCCGTTTCACTGGGCTCATCGCTGATCTTTTCCGCCTTATCCCGTCTTATTGCCGGGGCAACTCCGCCGGGATACGATCTGCTGCTTCATCCGATAGCCTTTGCCGGTTGGATCGGGATGCTGGTAACAATGCTGAACTTGATGCCGGTCGGCCAACTGGACGGAGGGCATGTGACCTACGCGGTGTTAGGACCTGCACTCCATCGGAAGATTGCGTCATCTGTGCTGCCGATCCTTTTGATATTAGGACTCCTGCCGATCCCGCAGCTCATGTATTACGCCAGATTCGACACAATGCCCCCGGAATGGATGCAGTTCATCGGACGTTTCGGCTGGCCCGGCTGGCTGCTGTGGTTTGCGATTCTCCGCTTCCTGATCGGGACGGCTCATCCTCCAACGTGCGATGAGCATCAAGCGCTGGATCCACGCCGGAAAATTATCGGATGGATTGCTGTAATCATTTTCATTCTCACCTTTACCCCAGCTCCTTTTGGGGTGTTATGATTCCTGGCATATATGGATCGCGGCCAAACAGATCTGGCTGCTGAAGAAATCCCGGCGATGATGCGTCATAGCCCATTGCCGGGATTTCCTGGAACTGTCTTATCTTTTCTCAAAACGGATGCGGGGATCGGCCAGAGCATAAGCCAGGTCGGTAAGTAAATTGGCGAAAACATAGCCAAAGGCGATGAACAGCACACAGCCTTGTACAAGAGGATAATCGCGCTTCTGAATGGCGCTGATCGTCAAGCGCCCGATGCCGGGCCAAGCGAAAATGGTTTCGGTGATTAACGCACCTGAGAGGAGTGCACCGAATTGAATACCAAATACCGTAATCACAGGGAGCAGCGCGTTTCGCAGGCCGTGTTTGAACATAATGAAGCCTTCTCTGAGTCCTTTTGCACGGCTGGTCGTGATGTAGTCTTCATGCAGAATTTCCAGCATACTCGAGCGGGTCATCCGGGTCAGTTTGGCCGCAAGGGCAGTCCCAAGCGTCATCGCAGGCAGAATCAAATGTGCGATCCCACCTCGTCCCGACACCGGCAGCCAGCCTAAATTCACGGAAAACAGAATAATCAGCAAAGGCCCCAGCCAAAAATTCGGCATAGAAATCCCAATCAGCGCGAAAAACATCGAACCGTTGTCGAGAACAGAGTATTGTCTAGACGCAGAAATCACCCCTAAGGGAATCGAAATCAGTAACGCTACGATCAACGAGGAGATCGTTAATTCCAGCGTGGCGGGAACACGTTCCAGGATGCTGGAGACGATCGGCTGACCTGTATGGATCGAAACGCCGAGATCGCCGGTGAACAACCCTTTCAGAAACGAGAGATACTGCTCTCCGAGCGGGTTATTGAGCCCCAGCCCTTCGCGCAATTCCTCCATATTGGCCGAAGCGGCGCTTTCTCCCAGCATGACCTGTACAGGATCACCGGGGATAAAATGGATAAACAGAAATACCAGCGTTACGACGCCGAGCATCACCGGAACCGTCAATAAGAGACGGCGTATAATATAATTCTGCATAAACAGACAACGTCCCTGAGCTAGCTCTTCCCACTTATGAGTGCCAATTGATGATTCTTGATGTAATTAATCGTTTTCTCCAGTTCGATCAACATGTGGATCTTAGTTTTGAGATCACTCTGATAGTGCTTATCCTGCAGATGCTCATAGGGCAGGCGCGGCTTTTTCTCCTCAATAATTCCGAGTTTCCGCAACACTTTTTTATAATGGCGCGGCAGGCTGTCCGGCAGTTCGGTCTCATTCATAATGCCCCAGGCTAAGGTCCAGGCTCTTGGTACGTTAAAGACATCATAGCCGCCACCGCCAAAGGCGATCCATTTTCCCGGAGACAGCTCTTTCAAGCCTTCCACCACCCGGCAGAATCCTCTCGTAGTCACGTCCAGCGACGCCAGCGGATCAGTGCGCAAACTGTCGGCTCCCAGTTGCGTTAGCAGAACATCCGGCTGAAACGCCCTTAGCAGCAAAGGGACGATCTCATAAAATGCGTAATAGAAGACCTCATCGTCGCTGCCTTGTAAGAGAGGAATATTAACTGTGTAGCCTTCGCCCTCTTCCTCACCGATTTCCCGCTCAAAGCCAGTGCCAGGAAAAGCATAAAATCCGCTTTGGTGCAGAGAGATTGTCAACACTCTGTCACTGCGATAAAAAATACTTTGCACGCCATCACCATGATGAGCGTCGATGTCCACATAGGCAACCCGATAGCCTTTGTCCAGCAGATATTGAACTGCAATCGCAATATCATTAAAATAGCAGAAACCAGATGCGCGATTACGAAAGGCATGATGCTGCCCGCCGCCGATATTAAAGGCAACTTCAGCCTCCCCGGACTCAACAAGTTTTGTGGCCTGCAAGCTCGCTCCTACAGAGAGAAGCGACCATGTATAGACTTGTGGAAAGACAGGATTATCCAGCGTATTCAAACCATAAGCCTGCATGTCCCATTCCGGCATATCCGGATTATAATGTTCGACAGCTTCGATGTAATCGATCGAATGGACGCTGAGCAAATCATCGACTGCACAGGGTTTCGGCTTAACAACACGTTCTTGAGAAGATTTGAAGAGCCCGTAAGACTTTGCCAGCTCATAGGTCAGTTTAAAGCGCAAGGGTTGCAGAGGGTGCGAAGAGTCATAGGCAAATTTCTCAAACTCGTTTGAATATATGAATACATTTTTCATCGTGTATATGCTCTGCATTCCGATTTGGACTGAGGCGAGACACACTGAAAGTCTCCGTGTCTCAAGAGCTGTGCCAAGTCGTGTTCGTTCTCCGGAAGCTCTTCAAAAACGTTATAGTATTTACCGATCTGACCTCTATGATGCCCGTCGGAATTACTCATCACCTTGAAATTAAATTGCTCTGCAAGCGAGAGAATACGTTTTTGGCAATGCGGCACAATATGATTGGAATATGCCTCAAGCGCATGCGGTGGATAATTGCGATAATCGATTTCAATATTCGGAGTAAAACGATAGGGATGGTTGAGCGCCATAAATCCCTGGCCTTCCTGCACCAGATCGTATAAATCCGGATAATGCCAGGCATATTCTTCCAGGCGTCTATCGTCAATGCCGTAGACCAGTATATGCTCGCCACCGATCACCGAGACCTCGATTCCGCTGAAAATTCTGAACGGCGCGTACATCTGGTTCAAGTCTTGCAGCAGGTCCTTTGGCCAGAGTATATCGTGATCAGCAAAACCAACAGCATCGAGGCCCGCCTGGATTGCGGCCTGAATCTGTTCTTCCGCACTCAAACTCGCGCACGCGGAACGCTCGCATGTATGCACATGAAGGTCGATTTTAATCTGTGCCATATTGTGTTCCCAGTCCTCTCGTAAAATGACCTGCGCTCTCGCCCCAGACGCGTTGTCTGGAAAAAATTTTCGTCAACGAACTGCGCGCCACTTTCATGTTTGTCAATTCAGCCCTTAGCGCTCACCTTCGGATCGTGCCGCAACAGATCGGAATACATGCCGCGTTCCGCTTGTGAAGCTTCGATCACTTTTGCGCCGACGTATTTTTCGTAAAACCGCGTCGGACCGGCCCAGCCGATCACTGCATAGGCATAGCCCTGATGGCGCATATCGTGTAATGCAGTCAGCAGCAGGCTTTTCCCAATCCCCCTGCTACGGTACTCTTCTGCGACGCCCATCGGGCCAAAAATTCCTTTGGCCGTCACATCGTACACAGAAAAGCCACGTATTTTCCCTGCGTTGCTGGCAATGAAGCAGGAAACAGGCTGCCGGGAGAACGCGATCTCGCACTCAGCGGCCCACACAGAGGAAAAATGTCCCCGCAGCCACTCCAGGAGAGCTTGTTTGTCGGGCCCCATAATGCGTCGAATTCGGATCCCGCCGATGTCAAGAGGCGGCGCTGCAGGCAGCTCGTACAGTTTAACCAGCATATCCATACGTCGTTCCTCCATGAACGACAGTGTATTGCGTAATCAACATGTTCAAATCTTCTCTCTGATCACCTTTGCGAGGATATTTATGGCACGATCGATTTCCGTTTCACTGCTCATCGTAAAATTCAAACGCCTGCTTTCGCGACCTTCTTAAACGGATAATGTTCACGCCCATTGTCTGCGTTCTGCCAGCCAGCAGATTGCTCAAATCCATACTTGTCCTCCTTCTGCAACGATACGTCCTGAAAGCTGATACCTGGTGGGGGCTGTTTCCCATCAGGAAGAGCCTTCATGAGTCCCCTGAGCTTCTTCAGCCGCACCCTCTGAAGGATCACGATCAGATACGCGAGGAGTTTCCTCTGAAAGATTGTGATAAGCCAGACTCTCGTCCACGATCTTCCAGGCCTGCTGCATAGCGTCATCAGCCTGCTCCAGTTTTGGGATGTATTTCGCAAATTTGACCATATCAGATTCCGGGAGAAAGCTGCTGATGCGAGCTGCGATCGGCTCTGGAATGTCTTGCTGCCGGATGTCGTGCAGAATTTCCTCTGTCGTGCGTTCTAACACGTGAAAACGATATTCCGCCCCCAAAAACTTTCTCACAGAGTCCGAGAGCAAAAAGTAATATTGCTTAAACTCCCCTTTGGCCGGAAGGTTCATTGCCTGAAGTTCGGTCAGTTCCCGATGGGCGATTTCTCCGGGCGGCAGCGGCGCTGGGACATAGTCTTCCTCGCTTCTACGCGCTTGACGATATTTTACGAAGAAAAAGACGAACAGCCCCCCGATCAGCACAGCCACTGCGACAATTGCCGGTCCTGTGAAAAAACGGTAATCTGTTGCAATCTCCTGATTCGCAGAACTGGGATTCAACACGAAAATCTTCGTTTCTTCAACTCGCTGCTCAATGTCTTCGCCGCTCGCTGTCCGGTAGCTGACCGTAAACGACGGGATGACATATTCTCCGGCCTGCACTGCTTGTGTGCTGGGGTGGTAGCGATAGTGTTCGATGGTCCCGCCGTCGACCTGTTGGGATGCAATCTCTTGTGACTGATCCAGGGTAAACAGCAGGGGCTCCGGCGCTGGTGTCGGAGTGTTCCCTGGATCTTCACTCTCAGCCTTTTTCAGCGCTTGTTGTTCCAGCAGTTCGAAAGGCTTCAGCTTCGGCACAGCGGCTTTCAGTTCTTGGGGCATGGCCGAAATCATCACGGGCTTGCGTTTAATCACTTCCAGACTCAGTTCGAGCGCTTCACCGAGCATCAAAGGGCTGTTGGTCAGCACCCGAAGTTCGAGTACCGCAGACACCGAGAGCTGAACCGGATCGGCAACAGCTGCTGTCGAATTCACACGAGGCCCGCTGTAATTTATCGAGACCGGACTGAACTGAAATTGTCCGGGCGTCGAAGCTTTCAAGCGATATTCATACTGCTCGATGATCCGGCCTTCAAACTCTTGTGCATCGCGCTCACGGCGTTCGAGAATCGTCACGTTCTGTTCATCAAAATGCTCTTCAGGGTCTACGCGAAGCCCCTTACGATAATCAAACTTCAGAGAATACTGAAACGAATCTCCCACCACAGGCGTTGTCGTAGAAAACCGCGATTCCAGAATCGTCACATTCTGGTCTGCTGGCGGACTTTCTGCAGAGGCTCCCTGAGCCTGGGCCGCCAACAACAAGACTCCTATTGCAACAGATTCAATGATGCGTTTCACTGAAAACATTTCTCGATTCATAGCTCGTTATATGATGCGTCAACTACGCGCAAAAGCACACTGTGTACACTCCTCATCACAGTCTGTATCAGACGTCTTAACGTTCACGGTCAATGCTGCGCGTTGACATTTCTGTGCGCAGACAAATATTGGTCTTTCTTCGACAATTTCAGCACAGCAGTCATATTTAATATCGTTTCGCGCGTCGCCGAAAAAATGCTATCAGCGTCTGCATATAAGGCCGATCCGTGCGTAGCTCGATGCGGTCTAATTTCATCGAACGAAACAGACGGTCACGCTTGGCTGCTTCCCGGCGCGCAATGGCTTTATAAGCGTCTCTGACTTTCGGATCGAAACTGTCCACCAGCAGGCGCTCGCCGCTTTCGGCGTCCTCCAAGTCCAGCAAGCCGACCGACGGAAGCTCTTCTTCGCGCGGATCAGTGATGCTAATCGGGATCACATCGTGCTTACGGCTGGTCACTCGCAGGGCTTGCTCATAGCTATCGTCCATAAAATCCGACACCAGAAAGATGACAGCCTTGCGTGTGATGACTTTGTTGAGATAGTCCAGGGCTGACTGGATATTCGTGCCTGCACGCTGCGGTTTGAAATAGAGCAGCTCCCGAATGACCCGCAAGACGTGGTTGCGCCCTTTTTTAGCAGGAATATATTTCTCAACATCGTCTGTAAACGTAATTAAACCGACCTTATCGTTATTCCGAATAGCGGAAAACGCTAGCACCGCGCAGAGCTCGACAGCCAGCTCCCCCTTCATCTGATCGACCGTGCCAAAGCTGCCGGAGGCACTGGCATCAACCAGAAAAATGACGGTCAACTCACGTTCTTCAACATGAAGCTTGACATAGGGATGTCCCATGCGGGCGGTGACGTTCCAGTCGATCAGCCGAATATCGTCGCCCGGCTGATACTCGCGCACTTCGGAGAACTCCATACCGCGTCCCTTAAAGACACTGTGATATTCCCCGGCCAGCGAATCACTGACCAGCCGGTTAGTGTAAAATTCGATTTCTCGGACTTTCTTGAGGATTTCTTTCGGGATCATAGGCTTATTTATGGGCTTCTACTCTCACAAAATACTGTTCCTGTCCTTGTTCAGGAGAGCATTTTAGGTATAGTCCAGGCTATACTGGGAAAACGCGCAGAGCATTACGGCACTTCGATCGTGTCGAAAATTTGCCGAATAATATCTTCCGCTGTCCGTTCTTCGGCTTCAGCTTCGTAACTGAGAATGACACGATGCCGTAAGATATCGAGTCCTACAGCTTTGACGTCTTCCGGAGTCACATAGCCGCGCCGGCGGAGAAACGCATGGGCCCGCGCCGCTTTATGCAGATAGATCGACGCGCGCGGTGAGGCACCGTATTCGATCATGTCTTCCAGCTCTGGTAAAGCGAAGTTCTGCGGTTCGCGAGTGCTGAAAACAATGTCGATGATATACTCTTTAATCTTCTCATCAATATAGACCTGATCCACCACGGAACGGGCTTTGAGAATATCGTCCGGCGTGATGATTTGTCTGGGGCTTACCCCTGTGCTGCCGGCCATACGTTCTGTAATCTGTAATTCTTCCTGACGGGTCGGATAGCTGATAGTAATTTTCAGCATGAAACGATCGACTTGCGCTTCCGGCAGCGGATAGGTTCCTTCCTGTTCGATCGGATTTTGGGTCGCGAGCACTAAAAAAGGCTCTTCCAGGGGATAGCTTGTATCGCCGATCGTCACCTGACGTTCCTGCATCGCTTCTAAAAGGCCACTCTGCACTTTCGCCGGTGCGCGGTTGATTTCATCTGCCAGGACGATATTGGTAAAAATGGGGCCTTTTTTTGGCACAAAGGTCCCGTCTTTCTGATGATACACCATCGTGCCGATCAGATCGGCAGGCAGAAGATCCGGGGTAAACTGAATACGCTGAAATTGCGTATGAATACATTCGGAAAGCGTTTTTACCGTCAAGGTTTTCGCCAGACCGGGGACACCTTCCAGCAGAATGTGACCGTTCGACAGTAAGCCGATCAAGAGGCGATCCACCATATACTCCTGCCCGACAATCACTTTGGCGATTTCAGCTTTCAGAGTGTCGACAAAAGCACTCTCCGCCTGAACCATTTCATTGATGACTCGGATATCCTGATACATATGTACTACGCTCCTCCTCATTCTGAAATATCATTGTACGCATGCCAGAGAATCACGGCCTGCGCGAAGATTCTTGAAAAGGTGAAAATTTTCAGGATATTCCTTTCAACTGGGGGGCCTGTTGTCAATAAAAGAATGCCGGGAAAAATGAGATCGGAGAGCTGCACCAGGAGCAGATCAGGACAGTCGACCGTTAGATCGTCGATCGTGAGAAGGCAGACAGCACAGCTGGTCCAGCCCTCAAAGATCCTACCGATTCAGGCGCTACGTTCTGGACAAGACGGTTTTCGCGCCCAGGTAACGGCTCTTGAAATAGGGCTCATCCAGGCTGCTGATACTGACGCCGTGCCTGGGGGACGCATGAATGAATTTATTGTTACCGATATAAATCCCGACATGCGAAGGCCCGGGTTTATAGGTCTCGAAAAAAACAAGATCGCCCTGAATAAGACGATTCTTCCGGACCTTTTTTCCGAGTTTCGTACGGTATTGCAGCCAGGACACTCGCGGCAGTTCGATACCATTGAGTTTATAGACAAAATACGTCAGACCTGAACAATCGAAACCGCGCGGCGTAGTACCACCCCAGATATAGGTTTTCCCCAGAAACTGTTCTGCCGTGCTGATAATATCCTGGCGCTGTCCAGGGGCTTCCTGATGGACAGAGATCATGGGCAACGGCTTCTTCGAAAGCTCCTGCCTTCCTTGAGAGGCAGGGCGATCAGGAACGTTCTTTGTCTGAATCAACGGCTGTTCCCGCAACGCATTAGGATTGTTCCTGGGTTTGACCGCCAATTTAGCGATACGGCCAATATCATTGGTCGGCAGACGGACAAGGTACCATTGCGCTGCTTCCCCGAGAAAAGGCAGTTCAGTGCCCATAGCAAGAGGCAGAGTCTGACTGGGCCAGACAAACACATCACTGTGCTTCCGGCGTATGACAATCGTCGTGATTTTACGCTCTTTCAAATAAAGAGCGTCGGCATCAAGAGGAGTGACAAAGGTTTTCGGTATCCAGCCGGCAAGTTCGGGATATGGGCCGACCTTCACGTAATACCACCACTCTGTCTCACGTTCAAGGCGGACGACATCACCGTATATGCACTGACTAAGACGTTTGGAAGTCATATCCGGCTCCACATAGACATCAGCCAGGGTATGGCGCACTGCGCCAAAACGGAATGATGTCGAGCCTTGGTCCAAAGAATGTTCGGAATGGAGTGACCGAGGGGGCCTTGAGCAGCTCTGACAAAGCAGAGAGCAGGCTGCGAGAAGCCCCAAAATGCCTCTGAACAAGAGGCGCTGCCGAGATTGATCTTTATGTTTCATGATGTTTCGTCGCGGTGTCGTGTTACATAGCGTTGTCGATAGCGTATATATTTTATCATAGAGTATGCCTCATAAAAGCGGCGCTGTCAATAAATAAAAGTTTCAGACAATCTCCGAGCATGTTTCATCCAGTAAGAACTCAAGAGCACGCTCTCCAGACTCGAACTGCTCTACGTAGGCATCATAAGCTACTTTACATTGTTTCTCTCGAGCTCTTGTGAAGGACATTCAGATGAACAGATCACTTTGTGAATTTTGTTCTGTTTCGCTATCCATCACCCAAAGAAATTCAAATTTTTTATTGACTTTTGGACCGGTTCGGCAAATGCTGGAGTCTAATGAAGAGAAGATCATCTTGGAAAGCTATGCTCTATAAATTCACGGCTTTCGCGTTATACTAACTTCGTGAAAAAAGGAGAGATGCAATGGCCAGGCCTAAGGTCTACGTGACTCGTCAAATTCCACAAGAAGGCATTGAGGTATTACAAGCCTCCTGTGATGTAGAAATCAATCCTGACGACCGTCCGCTTACGCGCCAAGAGTTACTGGAAAACGTCAGAGGGCGTGATGCAGTACTTTGCTTGTTGACGGATAGAATTGATGCTGAAGTCTATGAGGCTGCCGCCGGCATAAAAGGCGTTGCAAATTACGCAGTGGGTTACGACAATATTGATGTCCCGGAAGCCACAAAACGCGGCATCCCAGTGTCCAATACGCCGGGTGTACTCACTGATGCCACAGCTGAGATGGCCTGGGCGCTGCTGTTTGCAGCAGGGCGTCGAATGGTCGAGTCCGATGCTGTGATGCGTTCGGGACAATGGAAAGGCTGGGGCCCGATGCAATTCATTGGCGGCGATGTCACGGGCGCGACATTAGGAATTGTCGGGGCAGGACGGATTGGAACGGCGATGGCTCTGAAATCCAGAGGATTCAGGATGAAAGTGCTTTATAGCGATGCGTTCTGCAACGAAACGCTGGAAAAGGAATTAGGAGCCAGAAAGGTCGGGCTTGAGGAATTGCTGCAAGCGTCTGATTTTGTCAGTATCCACGTCCCCTTAATGCCAGAAACCCGTCATCTCTTTGGCAAAAAAGAGTTCCAACTCATGAAAAAGACGGCTTACCTGATTAATACGGCGCGCGGGCCAATCGTGAATGAAACAGAACTGGTTCAGGCTCTACAAACTGGAGAAATCGCCGGAGCTGGTTTGGACGTGTATGAAAAGGAACCACTCATGGTGGAAGGTCTTGCAGAATTGGACAATGTCGTCCTCACTCCGCATACGGCGTCTGCCACCAAATCCTCTCGTGGAGGCATGGCGCGCATCGCTGCAGAAAATATCCTGGCAATGCTGAAAGGGGAGAAAGCTCCCAGCTGTATCAATCCTGATGTGTACACGCAGTAATTTCGTTACGGCATGGCGTCTTCCAAGCGTATTGATCCTGGAAGACGCCATGCATCGATAGTACAATGCCGGGCTTGATTTTTCACTGAGCTTTGACTCTCAGTCTCAGGCCCTGATGAAGCTTTCTGTAAGTTGTGGCTGCCAAGCTCCTTCCTCCATATTCCGTTTTATCTGCCACAAAGGAATTTTTTCATGCAAACAGGAGATGTTTCAGAGACAGAATACTTCGCAGCTGTAACATTAAACAGTGACAAACATGACGATGAATGCCGTACAGACATATACCCGCCGAGACATCTTGCGCATGGGCTTGGCCGCGGGCGGTCTCCTGGCGTTAGGAGGCTGCTCGTCTTCCTCTCCCACCGGGCCATCCGGAGGCGGCAGTACAGACTTTTTGGCTTTTAACGTCCATCCTTACAATGGACTGTACACTCTTCAGCTGAAGGCCTTGCAGGCGATTGGCGCGACCTGGATCAGAACGACCCTGGGGCTTCCGAATGACATCGCCGGAGCGTATGCTGCGCCCCCGGGTATCAACGTGCTGGGTCTCATCGGAGATTATACCCACACCAGCATCGATCAGCGTGATTGGCCTGATATGCTACGGACAGTGATTCAGCGTTATCCGGGCATCCGCTATTTCCAAATTTTAAATGAGCCGGAAATTTTTTATGATATGTCAAACACCGAGTATGTCCGGAATTATTTGAAAGTCGCTCACGACCTGATCCGCCGGGAATTTCCGCATGTCAACATTGTGTCCGCTGCGCCGATCGGACAATACAGCGGTCTCGTGGATTTCGCGCAAATGTCGCTAGCCGGAGCAGATGACTACTGTGACTATCGCGGCGTACATATCTATTTTGAGGAAGATATCGTCTATTCCTGGTCCGAGTTCCGCCTGGCCACCGAGAATCCGATCATGATCACGGAAACCGGCAGTTCGAACCCCTCAAAGCATCTGAGGTGGTGGCGGAACGCGATCCCTGAGATGAAACGCAAGCTCAACACGGATTTCGTGTTTTATTATACCCTGCTTGAGCAGCCGGCCTATACGGGCTATGAGATCATTCAGGCAGAGCTCAACGCTGCCGGAGAGATCGTGCCGGCGTCTGGCTCAGAGCTGTATGAGTACCTGAAAAATTCTTAAGAAGGCATTCTGTTGCGCATACAGATAACGATGAGCTGGCAGCATTGCAATACATGCGTGGTTCTTCTTATACAGTATCATACTATTGAAACATATTTTTTCCAGAACCACCGTCCAGTCTGGGCGGAGATCGATTTAGACTGCGTCGCGCATAATCTTCGCGAATTTCAACGGATTCTGCCCCCAAGCACCCTGATCATGGCAGTGCTTAAAGCCGACGCGTACGGGCACGGGGCCGTAGAGATCGCCCAGACCGCTCTGGAGAGCGGCGCCTCGTGGCTGGCGATTGCACTGCCTGAAGAGGGAGTGCTGTTACGCCGACAGGGCATTGCCGCGCCGATCTTGCTGCTGGGCAGCTCGCCACCGGGCACGGAAGCGGCCATTATCGCGAACGATCTTTGCCCGAATATTTTCACGATCGAATCAGCGCAGCGCTTTGCGGAATGTGCGACATCTCACGGCAAGACGCTGCCCTTTCATCTGAAAATCGACACCGGCATGGGACGCATTGGTGTCCGTCCCGAACAGCTTCAAGCATTTCTGGATGCTGTCAAAGCCCTTCCACAGCTTGAGTTGCAAGGCGTATTCAGCCACTTTTCCAAAGCAGATGAACGCGATAGATCGTATTCTCAGAAGCAGTGCGACCGCTTTCAGGACTGCCTCACGATGATTCATGAGGCCGGCTTTCGACCGCAATATCGCTATCTTTGCAATAGCGCCGCTGCGATGGACCCGCCGAACACCACGCATGTCGATATGGTGCGCATCGGGATTGGCATGTATGGACTCTATCCTTCTCATGACGTCGACCGTACAATTGTACGCCTCAAAACTGTACTGCAGTGGAAAGCACGCATCACGCATCTGAAAGAGCTGCCTTCTGGCGAAGCTGTCAGCTACGGCGGGAAGTTTATCACCCAGCGCCGGACCACAGTCGCCACGCTGCCGTTGGGCTATGCAGACGGCTTTCGGCGAGGCCTGTGGGCCAGACAGTGGCAGGTTCTGGTGCGTGGCCAACGCGCCCCGCTTATCGGACGCATCTGCATGGATATGTGCATGATCGACGTCACGGATATTGACGGCGTTGAAATCAATGACGAGGTTGTCCTGCTGGGGCAGCAGGGAGATGAGATGATTCACACAGATATGATGGCAGCGGCCCTGGAAACGATCAACTACGAAATCACCTGTCTCATCGGAAAACGTGTCCCGCGAGTATATATAAAGCAGGGCAGAGTCATCTCAGTCAAGAGTCTTTTGGGCACGAGATAGAACTTAGATAATTTTTCTCTTTTTTCGTCTCGCGTGTCATTCACGTGCTTCACTTGCGATCCCGGGAACAGAACTTTTCGCTTTTAATTCTTGACTTTCCTTTTACTTCTGTTGATGAGTGTTTTACAAAACATTTTTGTTACATATCGTCGCATGTCTATTTGAAACAGCATCAAAGAATCAGCGTTTTATTTTAGAGAGGAGAGCGTTTTATGTCAGGACATTCAAAATGGCATTCTATCCGTCATAAAAAGGCCAAAGTGGATGCCCAGCGAGGAAAAATTTTTACTCGTTTGATTAAAGAATTAACGGTGGCGGCCAGAATGGGCGGCGGCGATCCGGAAGCCAATGCGCGCCTGCGCACTGCGATGGCGACTGCAAAGGCCGCAAATATGCCGGCGGACAACATCGATCGCGCCATCAAAAAAGGCACCGGCGAACTCCCCGGCGTCACGTATGAAGAAATCACCTATGAAGGCTATGGCCCGGCTGGCGTGGCGATTATGATCGATACGATGACGGATAACAAAAACCGGACGGTCGCAGAAATCCGCCACATAATGGGCAAACACGGCGGTAATCTCGGCGCCAATGGCTGTGTGGCCTGGATGTTCAACACGAAAGGGATTATCACAATCGAGGCTGACGCTGTGGATGAAGACGAACTCATGGAAATTGCTCTCGAAGCCGGAGCAGAAGACTTCAGCATCGAAGATGGCACATATCAGATCACGACAGATTTGACGGCCTTCGAAGACGTCCGCAGCGCGATTGAAGGCAAAGACATTGACATGTCAAGTGCTGAAATCAGCAGGATTCCCGAAAATACCGTAGAGCTCAGTGAAAAAGATGCACCAAAAGTCCTGAAACTCATGGATGCTCTGGAAAACCAGGACGACGTCCAGAATATCTACGCGAACTTCGATATATCGGAAGACATTCTGGAGCAATTGGAACAGTAAATGCGGGTATGCGGTATCGATCCCGGCTCGCTGAAAAGTGGTTTCGGTATTATTGACAGACACGAGGCGACACTGATCGCGATTGCGTACGGAGTCATCCGAACAGATCCAAAGACCCCGCTTGCCCAACGCCTTCTGACAATCAGTACGCGTCTGCAAGAGCTGATTCAGACTTATCAGCCGGACGAATTTGCCGTTGAAGATGTTTTTGTCGCCAAAAATGCGAAATCTTCTTTAACGCTCGGTCAAGCCAGAGGCGCGGTTCTTCTGACTGCTGCTCAGGCCGGGCTGAACGTTGCTGAATACACGCCTCTGGAAGTCAAACAATCAGTCGTCGGTTATGGCCGGGCCGACAAAAGCCAGGTTCAGCAGATGGTAAAAGTCTTGCTCAGCTTGCAGGAAATTCCTCAGCCTGATGATGCTGCCGATGCTTTGGCTGTCGCGATTTGCCATCATCACTCAATGAAAATGTGCACCCAGCTAAAGGGCGTTTGACACACAGATATTATGATCGCACGCTTACGCGGACAACTTGCAGTGAAAAATCCCGATCGAATCGTTCTTGACGTTTCCGGCGTTGGATACGAAATTTTTATTCCGATCTCGACCTTTTACGAGCTTCCGGAATCTGGCGATCTCCTGGCGCTGCACATTTTCACTGCCACGCGGGAGAATGCGATCGAATTGTACGGTTTTCTGACGATGCAAGAAAAGGAGCTGTTCAAGCTCTTGCTGAGCGTCTCGAAGGTCGGCCCGAAACTCTCGCTGGCCATTCTCTCCGGCATTTCACCCGATGAGCTGACTATGGCGATCGCGACTGGCGATGTTCTCAAATTAAACTCAATTCCAGGGATCGGAAAAAAGACGGCTGAGCGGATGATTCTGGAGTTAAGAGAGAAAGTGCCGACAGCTCAGGCTGCTGATCAGGATTTGTCCAGTCTGGCGGGCGGACTGCTGGATGATGCCCTGTCTGCATTACTCAATCTGGGCTACAAACGGGCCCACTCCGAAAAAGCTGTTAAGCGGGCCATCAACGAAGCCGGTCGCGACGGCGCGCTGGAAGAAATCATCCGTCTGTCCTTGAAATATGTCTCGGCGTAAGGCGCATGATGTGCCCGCTGTTGTGCGTTACGAGCAAAGCGGAGTAGCCATTTGTGGAAGCTGATAATCGTTTAGTCAATCCAGAGACCACCCCCGGGGATTTCGACGCTGAACAAAGCTTGCGTCCTCAACGGATCGAGGATTATATCGGTCAGCACAAGGTCAAAGAGAACCTGAAAATTTTTATTCAGGCCGCTAAAGAGCGTGGTGAAGCACTGGATCACGCGCTGTTTTACGGTCCCCCGGGACTCGGAAAAACTACACTGGCTCATATTATTGCTCACGAACTGAACGTCAACATTAAAACGACTTCAGGGCCGGTGATCGAGCATGCCGGAGAATTGTCGGGGATCCTGACCAATCTTGCCGACAAAGACGTGTTCTTTGTCGATGAAATCCATCGTATGAACCGAGTGGTCGAAGAGAACCTCTATCCGGCAATGGAAGATTTTCAGTTGGATCTGATCGTTGGACAAGGGCCGAGTGCACGTTCGATCAAATTGAATGTGCCCCAGTTCACCATGGTTGGTGCGACGACCCGTGTCGGACTGCTGACATCGCCTTTACGCGATCGTTTTGGGATTATTCAGCGTCTGGAGTTTTATCGGCCGGAAGATCTGCAAAAAATCGTGCTCCGCTCGGCAAAAATTTTGGACATCGAGATTGAACTGCAAGGCGCTTTTGAAATCGCGCGCCGCTCGCGGGGCACACCCCGCATTGCCAATCGCCTCTTGCGGCGAATCCGCGATTATGCGCAGGTTAAGGCGGATAACGTCATCACCCTTGATGTCGCCAAGGTGGGACTGCAAATGCTGGAAGTCGATGAACGCGGACTCGATTATATGGATCGCAGCCTCTTACTGGCGATTATCGAAAAATTCGATGGAGGGCCGGTCGGTCTGGATACGCTGGCAGCCGCCATCAGCGAAGAAAAAGACACCATTGAAGATGTGTATGAGCCGTTTCTGATCCAATGCGGGTATCTGGAACGGACTCCGCGAGGACGAAAAGCGACCAATTCAGCCTATCAGCATTTTGGCATACCAGCAGGGCAGCATCGAGGAAAATCCGTAGAGCAGGTTCAGCGGAATTTGTGGTAACACATACGAGAGCATTCCCAATTTTAAGACCGCCTGACAGCGCTGCTCAGTACCTGTCAGGCCCGGCAGGCAAGCAGAAGGAGGAGAGTATGAACGAAACAATTGCTATGATACTGGCGGGGGGACAAGGCAGTCGCTTAACGATCTTCTCAAGTTCACGGGCGAAACCGGCAGTCCCTTTTGGCGGCATTTACCGTATTATCGATTTCTCGTTAAGTAACGCGGCTCAGGCCGGGATCAACGTCGTCGGCGTGTTGACGCAATATCGGCCGAGTTCCTTGATGGACCACTTAAAAACCGGAGCCCCCTGGGATTTAATCGGGCGCAAGCACGAAATCAAAGTGCTTCCACCCTACACAGGAACCAGCAGATCAGACTGGTATAAAGGCACGGCAGATGCCATTTATCAGAACCTGTGGTATATCAAACGCTACACACCGAAAAATGTGCTGATTTTATCGGGCGATCATATTTATAACATGGATTACTGGAAGATGATCGAATACCACAATCGAAAAGGCGCTGCGCTCACCATCGCCACGATGCAAGTTGATATTGAGGAAGCCCATCGCTTCGGTATCATGACCATCAATCAAGAAAATCGAATCATCCGTTTTCAGGAAAAACCGGCAGAGCCTGAAAGTACGCTGGCCTCAATGGGGGTCTACGTCTTCGACGCTGAGACGTTGATCGCCAGGCTGGAGGCTGACGCCAAGGATCCCGACAGTAAGCATGATTTCGGTGGAAATATCATTCCGGCGATGATCACCGAACAGAATGTCTATAACTACGTGTTTGACGGGTACTGGAAAGACGTCGGAACGATCCAGTCCTATCTGGACGCTAATATGGACATGCTGAGACCTGATTCCGGGCTTGATATCGCCACCTGGGAAACCAGGACGAATCTTGAGGAGCGCCATGTCGCGGACCGACCGCCGACAAAATTCCTGCGCGATGCCAAAGTGTCGAATTCGGTCGTTTCCCGAGGCGGCATCATCGACGGAACAGTCGAACAGTGCGTTCTCTCTCCCGGCGTGATTGTCAAAAAAGGTGCTGTGCTAAAAAATGCTGTAATCATGCACGACTGTATCATCGGAGAGGGCGCTGTGATCGAGAATGTCGTCAGTGATAAAGACGTTGTGTTCGGCAAAGGCTGCAAAGTGGGGGTGAGCGGCGAAAACACCGCGAACGAAAAGTATCCCGGATATCTTCACACCGGTATTTCGATTTTCGGTAAAGGTGCCATGGTGCCCGAGAATGTCACGATCGAACACAACTGCATCATCTGTCCGGACGTGAGCGCAGAAGACTACCCCGGCAGTATCGTCACGAGCGGTAAAATCGTCGGGAAGCTCGACGTGTAAAGGCAGCAACGCCGCAGTTGATCTGTTGAGGGCTCATCAAGAAGAACTGCCCGAACAGGCCGTCACGCAATTTTTCAGCAGCATGTGTAGCCGCAGGAAAAGCCGTGAAGCGGAGTTCCCCCTCCGCTTCACATGGGTCACAAGCGGTGAATTTTTACAACGCGATAGTGTTAGCTCCTGGAGGAATCTTCAGGAAACGAGCTGCGCCACAGCGTCTTTCAGCATCTTGAAACGTTCCAGAATCGGAAGGTGCTGGGTACAGGCAGCTTCACACTGTCTGCATTCGGTACAACGCTCAAGTTCGGAAATATCGGTTCCCCAGTGATTTTTTAAACGATTCAGGATATTGTCACCGCCTTTAAGCAATAAGTGATTACAGGTCTCCATCAACATCCAGACCGGAATATCTTCGGGGCAGCCTTTGCAATACATGCAGGAAGTACAAAGATCGTTAAACTCTCCCTGAACACGTCGTCTCATGTGTTCGAATTCTTCCGGACGGTAAGGTCTGTAATTTTCCAGCGCAGCAACCGCGCTATCGACATCAGCGCTGTTTCTGAATCCAAGCAGCGACACACTAATCTCCTGCTGTGCAAGCAGAAAATGCAGTGCTGCTTCCAATATGGACTGCCTCTCATGAACCTTGATAAAATTGAAGGCTTCCTCATTGGAGACAATGGTTCCACCGCCCAGAGGATTCATGACGACGACCCCCATACCGCGTTCTGCAGCCGCATTCACACCATCCTGCCGATACGGGAAATTAATCGCTGAGTAGCCCAGCGTGACTCCTTCAAAATATCCTTCTTCAATCACCTTGCGAATATCAGCTCCTGGCAGATGCGTTGAAAAGACAGCGTGGCGAATCAAGCCTTCTTCTTTCGCCTTCAGAATCTCCTGCACTGCGCCGCCTGATTTTCGAAGCGCCCAATCTTCAGTGCTTAGGACGTACCAGCAGTTGTAAAAATCGATCACATCGACATTCAGACGCATTAAGGACTTCTCCAAATCACGGCGCAGCTCAGCTCCGGTCTTTTTATTGGATTTTGTCGAAATCCAAAAGGGGCGGCCGAGTTTTTTCATCTCCAGAATTGCCTTGCCCATGATAATCTCGGACTGTTCATGACAATAGCTCGGTGCGGTGTCAAAATACGTGATCCCCTTGTCAAATGCATGTAAGACTGTTGCGACCGATTTCTCATGATCGTTCGGATCCTCAAAACGCATTCCGCCAAAACCGAGCGCTGAAACCTCTGTTCCGGAATTTCCATAGTTTCTATACTGCATTTTCTCCTCCCATTCTCATTTCACTGTTGGAGCCATTTTCAACGGGTTTATTCTTCCTGGAGAGGCAGGAAAAGACAAGTTAAAAAATCAGCCGCTTTCACCTTGACGCGCAAGCCTGCAAGAGAAAAGATGGTTTAACAGCAATTGCAACTCAGCGGCAGGATGAACGTGTGCAGGCCGCAGGAAGATCATAGCTCGAGAGGAGAGAGATGATGTATGTCGGCAGAATTGTCGCAGCAGGAAAAAACAAGTTCGGGAGATTAACGGCTATGTACCGTGTTTCCTCACGGTCGTTCCCGAATCGGCAATCGAAGCAGATCGGTGAGGCAATCGCAATTGTGCCGAAAGAGGGTTTTGAACGAGATGGTTATGACAATCCTTATATTTCATATAATTGCCTGCGGCTGACGGGATCATACGCTGTTGCGGCGAACGGAAGTCATAGCGATCCGATCGCGGAAAAACTCGGCAGCGGCATGAGTGTCCGCGATGCCGTGATTACAGTGTTACACGCGATGGATTACGAACATGATACGTATAATACGCCGCGTATTACGGCCGTTATCGATACCAGAGCGCGGTGCGCAACGCTGGGGATCATTCGTCATGACGCCATTATTGTGAAATCCTTTCCGCTCAAGGCTGGTCAGGCTGTTTACGTGGCCACGTACGAGCATAATGAACCGTCGGACACATTCGCTGACAACGATTTTCATATTGATTCCGCTGAAGAGGCGTGCAATTACATTCTCGGGCAAGGTGTGTTTGCCGATCTGGAGCGCCCGGTTTCCGCCGCCTGCGCACTTGAAACAGCGGACGGCTTTTCCATTGCGTATCAGGACATGGAACGTTCTGTATAAGAGCCTGGAGACACTGAGTGGAATATGTATAGAACAGGATTACTCTTGCTGTTAAAGGAGTATCAGCGGCGCTATCCTGAAGAATCGAGCGTTATTGAAGCTCTGCAGAATTTTGTCCAGGAGCACCCAAGCTGCTTTGAGCGCTCTCTGAAGATCGGCCATCTCACCGGTTCTGCCTGGCTGGTCAATCAAGCCGGCACGCATACGCTGCTCACACATCATAAAAAACTCAACAAATGGATCCAGCCCGGAGGCCATGTTGATGGCAATCCGAATGTGTTAGAGGCCGCTCTTCGGGAAGCGGAAGAGGAATCCGGAATCGTGGGCCTTCTCCCGGTTTCCGAAGACATTTTCGACATTGATATCCATGCGATTCCTCCACATAACGGCGAAGCCGAACACTCGCATTATGACATCCGCTTTGCAGTTCACACAACAGATTCGGAAGCGTTTCAGCTAAGCGACGAATCACACGATCTGGCCTGGGTGGATCTTCAGAAGGTGCAGCAATTCAGCCAGGAAGAATCAATGCTGCGCATGGTGAGGAAATGGCTCAAGCGCATCGCGGACAAAGAAATGCCTTGACAGCAGAGAAGTTCCGGCAAATTTGGACATGATAGAGATCCACTTCATCAGAGCAATCCACGTGTAACAGCGTGATTCAAGAATAAAAGCCACTGCACGGTCACGGTTCTGAGTGCCGTAGTCCTGAGTGATAAGGCTGGATGAGAATGAAGAACTATGCACATCGGAGATCGAATCGAACTAACGCTTGAGACTCTTGCCTTAGGCGGGGAAGCCATCGCCCGCATCGACAAAGGCCTGGTGGTATTTGTCCGGGGCGGTATCCCTGGGGATCGGGGCATTGTGGAAATCGTTAAACGCAAACGGAAATTTGCCACCGGAACACTCGTGGAACTTTTAGAGCCGTCCCCCATACGCATCGAAGCGCGCTGTGAAAACTTCGGACGCTGCGGCGGCTGTAAATGGCAGTACCTGAACTACGAGGATCAATTGAGATTCAAACAGCAGCAGGTCATCGAAGCCTTCCGGCATATCGGACAGCTTCGGGAAATCGACGTCAACGATATTATCGGCATGGAATTTCCCTGGTATTATCGCAACAAGATGGAGTTTTCCTTTGGACAGGATGAAGAAGACGGATTGATTCTCGGACAGCACTATGCCGGACGCTGGGACAAAAAGATCGATATACGGAATTGCTACCTGCAATCGAAGGACAGCGTTGACATTTTTGCGCTCTGCCGCGATTTTGCTCGAAGACAGCAGCTCACAGTGTTCTCATCAGACACGGAAGAAGGGTTGCTGCGCCACCTGATCGTCAGAGAAGGAAAACATACCGGTGACATCATGGTGCATATCGTGACCTCCGGAGAGTATTTCCCCCAGCTGGATCGTTTTGTCCGCTACCTGACAGCTGGCATGCCGAGAATCAAGAGTATTGTTCATACGATTAACCGCCGCAAAGGGCAGAGCAGCCAAGGCCAGGAAGAAATCTTACTCTACGGCGAAGCAACGATTCGGGAAAATATCAACGGACTCTCTTTTAACATTTCCGCTCAGAGTTTCTTTCAGACAAACAGCCGGCAAACGGAGATTCTGTATCAGACGATCCAACGTATGGCCGAGGTGCCGCAAGGCGGCACTGTCGTGGATCTCTACTGCGGAACCGGTTCAATCGCTCTGCACGTTGCGTCACAGGCTGGAATGGTGTATGGAATCGAATTAGTGGAAGATTCCATTTTGAACGCCCGAAAAAATGCCGAACTGAACAACATCGAAAATGTCGAATTTCATTGCGGAGAAGTGCAGAACGTGATGCCGACGCTCGGTTTCGAGCAGCCTAACGTGATGGTAGCAGATCCGCCTCGAGCAGGCTTATCAAAAAAAGTCGTGGGACATATACTCAAAGCCGATCCCCGTCAAATCATTTACGTCTCGTGCAATCCGGCCACGCTCGCGCGCGATGTGGCGATGATTCTCAACGGCGGTTACACGATCCGTGAAATCCAGCCGATCGATATGTTTCCACACACATACCACATTGAAACAGTGGTCAATTTAATGAAATAACTCGTAGAAAAGCCTTGCAAGCAAGGCAAAACAGCTCCGATGCTTTCAGCTTGACACGCTTGTTCTGCTCTGCAGCTTGTCCTTATTCAGCAACCCATCGACACTTAGATGCTTTTAGCACGTTCATTGGAGGAAGTATATGGAACCCCGTAGTCTCAATTTTTTACACACACTTCTTGCGACTCCCAGTCCATCGGGTGATGAAGCGGCCGCAGGCAGACTCTGGCGTCAAGAGGCTGAAGGCTTTGCCGATGAAGTCCGCCCTGATGTGCGGGGCAACTCTTTCGCTGTTCTGAACGGCGGCGCCCCGCGTGTTCTGCTGGCAGGCCATATTGATGAGATCGGCGTGATGGTCAGCTATATCGATGACAATGGTTTTCTCTCATTCTCCGGTATCGGAGGATGGGATGCGCAGGTTCTGGTCGGGCAGCGTGTCCGTCTGCTCGGAAAACAAGGCGTCGTCACCGGCGTGATCGGAAAAAAACCAATCCATCTGCTCGAAGCAGGTGAACGAAAAAAAGGGGTTGAGATCAGAAATCTCTGGATCGACCTTGGTGTAAAAGACCGTCAAGAGGCCGAAGCACTCGTGCGCATTGGTACAAGCGGTATCATCGACAGCGATGTCGTGGCCCTGCCGAATAAGCGGCTTGTGGCCCGGGGACATGACGATCGAATCGGGGCGTTTACCGTGCTCGAAACCTTACGCCTCTTATCACACAATCGTCCGGAAGCGACAACCGCCGCTGTAGCCACCTGTCAGGAGGAAATCACGATGGCGGGCGCTAAAACCAGTGCGTTCAGCTTCGATCCGCAAGTCGCGATTGCCGTGGACGTGACCTTCACCACTGATCATCCGAATTCAGACAAAACGCAGAACGGCGACGTTCAACTTGGCGGCGGCCCGGTGCTCTCACGTGGTTCGGCAAATAGTCCGGTACTCTTCGATATGTTGGTGAAAATTGCGGAAGCGGAGAACATACCTTATGCCGTTCAAATTGCTCCGAGGCGCACCGGAACCGACGCAGACCAACTTCACAGCAGTCGCGGCGGTGTGGCAGCAGCAGTGGTCTCGATTCCCTGCCGCTATCTGCACAGCCCGAATGAGATGATCGATCTCAACGATGTGGAGAACTCTGTCAAATTGATCGCTGCTTTTGTACGCTCCCTGTCAGCCAGCACTGATCTGATTCCACGCTGAACGCTCGAACCATACGCGCGGAAGCAGGGACGTAATTTTTTTGCGTTCCCTGCTTTGCAGCGGCTTCTCCGTGTGCCTGAACTTAGACGTCAGCAGCTTCTCCGTGCTCTCGTTTTCGGAATTTTCCTGCTTGTCCTGAGCCGTTTCATTGAATGGCAGCGCCTCAAAGAGGCATTCCCGCAGATTCAACCGGAAGTCCTTTTGCTCGCAATGCTCTCCTACTGCCTCACGATCGCTATCCGCTCATATCGCTTACAGCTCATCCTGAATGGTCGCACACAACGGATCAGCATGAAAGATGCCTCTGCGATCACCCTGATCGGCTTTGCCCTGAATCTCTTCATCCCTGCCACGCTTGGCGACATTGCTCGATCATACTATGGCTACAAAATTTACGGCATCAGAGAAGAAATGTTTTCAAGCTCACTGCTGGATAAAATCTTCGCGCTCTGCTCATTATTTCTGATCGGAACGCTTTCAGGCTTCATCATGGGCTCTGCCGGCTTAGCCGTGACTTCTCTGTTCTGCGCCATATTCAGCGGAATTCCTCTGCTGTTTCCCACTCTGCTGCCCTGGAGCATGGTCAATACGCTTTTAGCCTGGCTCAATATCTCGCTGGACCAGGAAAAATTTCTGGAGACCTTTCAGCTCTCAACATGTCGAAAAGTCGTGGTCATGGGGCTGTCATTCGCGGTCTGGCTCTCGGCCAGTCTCTTTTTCTATTTAGTCTCTCGGGCCTTCCCGGTCAAAGTCAGTTTAGCGTATATCATTCTGATGATGCCGACGATGACCATCGCCCGGCTTTTTCCTTTCACGATAAACGCTGTGGGTCCCCCAGAGGTCGCCACGACCTATTTTTTTCACATGATTGGCATCGATTCCACCATGGCGATCGCCGTTTCACTGTCAGCAAACCTGCTATCTTCGGTTGTTCCCGGAATCTTGGGTTGTTTATTCATCATCTTTGCCCGCAGAAAGGCCTGAAACGATCAGGTCCGACGGGCAGCTCAAGTTTAAAGGTCTGAAATAACAGCTGCTCCCTGCAGTATTGAAACGGAGGATTGGCGGGAAGGCTTCTCTCGGCCTCAGACAGTCCAGAGGGCACAGAGTTGAAGGATTGTCTCTGCGGCTTTTTGCAGGGCAATTTCAGGAATCCATTCTTTTTTGGAATGAAAAAGCATGCCACCAGTAAAAATATTCGGACAAGGCATGCCTTTGAAACACAGACAAGCGCCGTCAGTACCACCGCGAATTGCCTGCCGGATGAGCGGAAGGCCCGTCATCCTGATCGCCTCTTCGGCTTTGTGTATGACATCGGGATAATTTTGCAGGATTTCCCGCATATTTCGATATTGATCTTTCAGTTCGAGCTCGATCTTCAGCCCGGGGTATCGTAATTCGAACGTCTGAATGAGCTGCTTAAGCAAGTCAATTCGCCGGAGGTTGTTTGTTCGGTCGAAATCTCTCAGAATAAAGGAAAGCCCAGCCTGATTCTCTTCTCCCTCCATTTTCGTAAGATGGAAAAACCCTTCACGCTTCTCAGTGTGCTCGGGACTGTCATATTCCGGCAGAGACGCGGTAAAGCGGGCAGCAACAGCGGCGGCATTGATCATGCGATCCTTGGCCTGCCCCGGATGCACGTTGATCCCCTTGAAGATCAAATCAGCCTGAACAGCGTCGAAACACTCATCTTCCAACTCTCCCATTTCACCGCCGTCAACAGTGTAACCATATTGTCCGAGTTTTTTCAGATCGATCCGATCACTGCCTTCGCCGATTTCTTCGTCAGGAGTAAAGACAATGCGTAATTCCGGATGGGGCAAGTCGTGAAAATGCTGCAAGGCTGCCAGCGCAGCCATAATTTCAGCGACTCCGGCCTTATCATCGGCTCCCAGCAGCGTGTCTCCGGACGCCGTGATAATGTTCTGTCCCATGTAATTTTTGAGCTCCGGAGAATCATCGGGAGAGAGCGTTAAGTCCGCTGCATTGGGAAAATAAAGGGGTCCACCCTCATACTCTTCATGAATCAACGGCTCGACCCCTTGTCCAGACTCAGAGGGCGATGTATCGATATGGGAACAAAACGTGATCGAGGGCGCAGTGACGCCTTGTGATGCCGGCAACCTTGCGTACACATAGCAAGAGTCATCCAGCAGGACCTGGTCCACGCTGAGTTCTTCAAGTTCTTGTTGCAGAAGCCTGGCCAGATTCCATTGGCCCGCTGACGAAGGATGACGTCCGGAATTCTCATCGGATGTCGTCTCGATCCGTACGTAGCGCAAAAAACGTTCCCTGGCTTCATTCAGCAAAAATGCTCGTATCTCCGACGTTAACATGAGAGCGTATTCCCTCAGTATCGTCCCTCTGCGTTCACTGCCACGCAGTTTTCCGATGCCTGTTCTTTACAGAAAACTCTGCAAGGCTTGTTCGAAATCATCATGAATTTCGAAGACCCGATCCAGACGCAGCAGAGTGAAGATTTCTTTCGGCTGACCGATCAGCCTGGAAATTTTGACCTCACCTTTGTTCGAACGCACGCGTTTGAACAAGGCGACAAACGCCCCGATTCCGGAACTATCTATTTGTTCCAGATCGTAGAGATCGAACAACACCTTATGCTGACTGGAAGACAGCACAGCATCAAGCTCGGTCTTCATTGTGGACACAGTCCCAATATCGAGGCTGCCTGCCAGGGTAAACACGATAACACCATCACGAAGATCTTTCGAATATTCAAAACGATTATTCACCATTGCGTCATTAACCTTTTCAGAAAAAACGCTTGAGAACACGAAAACTGTTACTGAACTGTTCGCGATTCTCAAGCCGTGTTCATGTGCTTCACAGGTCCAGCACCTTACAATACGCACTACGGATAGCGAGGCGGAATGATCTGGACTTCTCAGGAGAGTTATTATCTACCCCTTCCATATATTTCCGTTCGTGTCAAGAGTAAAAATCCTCAGAACGTACAACATGATGGAAGGTCCTTCATTTCCCCCATGCTCTCCACTATACGACGATCCGTTTTGGAAGCATAGTGCTGATTCTCGCAGTAATAGCGGCATGTTCGGCTTCAAGCCCGGGCTTGCCCAGCAAGGCAAACATATTGCTCTTGTAGGCTTCGACGCCAGGCTGATCAAAAGGATTCACCTGCAGCAGATATCCACTGACCGCTACCGCAATTTCATAAAAGTAGAGCAATTGTCCCAGGTAATACGGCGTCAATTCCGGCAGTTCGATGGTCATACTCGGTACGCCACCATCCCGATGAGCGAGGGCTGTGCCTTGACAGGCTGAAAAATTGATCGCATCCAGGTTTTTGCCTTCGAGGTAGTTCAGGCCATCAAGATTCCCGTCATCGTGCGGCACACACAGTTCATGATGGTTCTTCCCGACGATCAGAAAACTCTCAAAAAGGCTTCGTTCGCCATCCTGGATCAGTTGTCCCATCGAATGTAAATCCGTTGTAAAATCCGCACTGGCCGGGAAAAGACCTTTACCGTCTTTTCCTTCGCTTTCGCCGAATAACTGCTTCCACCATTCAGAGATATAGTGCAGCGCTGGCTCGAAATTGACGAGGACTTCAATCTTTTTTCCCTGGCGATACAGCAGGGTCCGCATGGCAGCGTAGGCCAAAGCCGGATTGCTCCTCAGATTCTCTTCCTCTTTCAGCATCATCGCCATGCTCCTGAAACCGTTGACAAAGTCCTGAATATCAAGTCCGGCACATGCGATCGGCAGCAAACCGACCGGAGTCAATACGGAAAAACGTCCTCCAACATCATCGGGGATCACATAACTTTTATAGCCTTCATCATCTGCCAATTGTTTCAAGGCTCCCCTGCTTTTATCAGTAATCGCGACAATTCGCGTCCGAGCGCCGCGTTTACCATACTTTTTCTCAAGCGCATCTTTTAAAATGCGAAACGCGAGACCAGGTTCAGTGGTCGTTCCGGATTTGGAGATGACCACAACACTGAAATCTTTCCCGTCCAGCAGAGCCAGTAAATCCTTCATATACCATGAGCTGATATTCTGGCCGGCAAACAGCAGCGGAACGCTTCCGTCGACACGATCGCCGAAAGGACCTTTAAGTGCCTCGATAACAGCTTTTGCGCCAAGGTAGGACCCTCCGATCCCAACAGAGATGATGCGATCGCTCTTTGCCCGCAGTCCATCTGCACATTCCTGAATGTCCTGCACAAGCGTCTCCTTGATCTGATGAGGCAGATCAACCCAACCGAGAAAATCATTCCCGGGTCCGCTTTTCTGCAGAACAGCCTGAAAGGCCTGAGTGACTTCAGCCTGGATATCAGTCAGCGCCTCTTCAGACAACAGCTCAGCAAGATGTGTATAATCCAAGACAATCGATTTCATGAATTCTCTCCTTTCTCCATATCAGCGTCATTCTGCACATAGGGAGTTGCGTTACATAATGAACGAAGACCTTTTGATCGTGAGCACAGAATCTTTCAGCATTCAGCGCTGTCCTTCCCTTCGATATTGCACACCGGTTGATCCGAAACCGCCTTCACCTCGACTCGTCTCGTCTAATTGCTCGACTTCGACCACTTCGACACGCATGACAGGACAAATCACCATCTGAGCGATCTTCGTCTGCCGGCCCACGTGAAACGGCTCGCGTCCGTGATTGATCAGAATCACCTGCACTTCGCCTCGATAACCGCTGTCAATGGTTCCGGGGGCATTTGCCAGACTGACGGCATATTTGAGTGCCAGACCGCTTTTTGGGCGAACTTGTGCTTCATAGCCTTCGGGTACGGCGATTTTCAGTCCAGTTCGTGCTAAGGCCGTGTCTCCGGCTTCGATCGTCATCTCGTCAATGCAATACAGATCCATTCCCGCATCCCCGGGATGAGCGTAGTGCGGCAGAACCGCATCGTTATGGACTTTCGTAATTTGTACAATCATAAAGCAAGAAGTTCTTTTAAGGCCCGCGATTAAGTTAATGCTGACATGTTGCGCATGAATGAGAGGAACAGGATCCACAAGAGGAAGCTGACGATGAGACAACCTTCTCTCCGCTTTTCATACCAAACGTTGAAAATTTTTTTTGAACCTCCCAGGCCTGGCAGGATGGACATGCAACAGGCTCGGAACGCTTGAACACGAGCTTTTCAAAATCACACCCGCACTCTGTACAATGATATTCATAAATTGGCATAGCGTATTTCCTCAGACAGTTATAATAACGTGGAACGTGAACACTCTTTCGACTGTTGGATAAGCTGTACTATGCTTTCAACGTCGGGCTCTGAGGGAAGATCATGCAGTAATGACACAAAGCTGCCCATATTTATGGCCTCCAGATCTTCAATCGAAAGATTCGGAACACGCACAACTGTCTTTAAAATCAGGCGATTCGCTTTTGCAATCTGCTCAAGACGCGTCGCGATCTCTGAGTGGGCCTGCGCAATAAACTCCGCAACAATTTCAGCATTGATCTCGTAAAGCTTATCCGCACACAAAGAAACTTTTGCCTCAATGTCGTCAAAGTCCGTCGTCTGTTCAACCTGCACCTGATCGAGAGTCCCGAGTTCTAAAATTGTCTCATCCGACGTGTCGAGAACACTGTCAATGCCGACAGCTTCCGGCATCACAGTAAAAACCGGAACTTCCTCACACTGAGCCTGAATGACCTTTTTTACACCGGGCGGCGTCAATGCATTCGCCAGCAACACCATCAGCACGTCTTTGGAGTTGCGAAAGTGCTCGCTAAGCAATTGAAGAATTTTGGGCGGGGTATTCGGACTTTCAGCCAGTAAAACCGCGACGTTCTCAGGGAGATGCTGCAAAATAAACTGCCGCGTCGGGTCGTCGGCCGATGGATTATGTAAGATTGTCAGAAGCACCTTGAAATTTGTATCGAAGAGCCGGGCAAGATAATCCAGAATCTTCGGACTGGCATTGACGTCACGTCCTACGAGAAGCACATTGTCCTCAGGGAGAGCATCGTAGACCTCCCGGACGAATTCGCGGGATTGTTCGTCGTCTTTGGAACGAATGTGTAAAAACGCCTCAATCGTCACTCCTAAATTCGCCTCGATATCGTTCAGCAATTTCGAGACTTTCATCTTGATCCGGAACTCCGCTGACTGGGCAGAAGTATTCATCTTCGCTCCGTCAGCCTTTGAAAGCTGATTCACGATCTGAAGAACTTCGGGTATCGTATCTGCCTGCTGGAGAAGCGTCGTCAGCGTTCCCTCCGCTAAGTGCTCTAAAATATAATGCTTTGTCGTTTTGGAAGACGATGGATTCTGGAGAAGCGTCAAAAGCACCTCGTCGTTTGTGTCAAATAAATGACACAGATAATCCAAAAATTCCGGGTTAATGGCGGAGTCGCTCGCCACCTGAATGAGTTCATGCTCTGGGAGAATGCTCAAGATGCCGCGCACTAGCTCACGAAATTCCAGGTCGTCCCCTGTTGCCAGCTGCGTAAAAACTTTTGGCGTGATCCCAAAATTTGCCGCAATGTCATGTAAGGGATTTGAGTTTCTCATGAACCGATTTTTACTCCCGTCAGTAAGGCTGAGGGATGGAAACGACTAGAGTCGGATATAGATATAGCCTTGATTGTATAGAAACACCACCAGGAGCAAGAGGAGAATCACCGTAAACAGCATCTTCAACACGAAACGCCCGGAGGTTCTGGAACGTATCTTCTCTCGCGTCTGGTTCTCGCGCCTGGTCTGCGAAGCGTGCTGGATGTATTCAAAATTGCTCAGCACAAGCTCTTCATCGACATCGATCATACGAGCATATGAACGCAGGAACCCCTTTGTAAAGGCTTTTGCCGGAAGTTCGCTGAAATCGTCCTGCTCGATCGCTTCCAGAAAACGGATATGCACTTTGCTTTGTGCTGAAATTTCTTCAAGAGTGATGCCTCGCAATTCCCGTTCTTTACGTAAGGATTCGCCAAATTTCATCAGCAAGAAACTCCACTTCGTGTGATTACCGTCGATCATCGACAGAACACAACGCGCTTTCAGAATCAGATATTATATTACTCGTGGTGAGATTCCTGTCAATAAAATTTGTTGCTTTTCCCTATGATTCTCATGAAAATGTCTTGACCAGGCACGCAAATTTAAAATATTGACGTATGGTATCTCATCACAAGGTGTTATGATTTAGATTCAGTATACAAAATTTGGGCGTTTCAGCAGTCAGACAGTTTCACATAACATTGCCTGAAGACTGTCCAAAAGACATCCTATGAAGATATCGGAAGACCAAGTCCGCCACGTAGCTCAACTCGCCTGTGTAGAATTGGAAGACGTCCAGCTCCACGAGATCTCCGAGAGTTTAAGCACAATTTTACTCTACATGGATACGCTCAACGAAATCGACACCAGCGGCGTTTCGCCAAGCTCCCACATCGGAAAGCTGGAAACGGTTTTCCGGGAAGACGAGGTCAAAGCGTCTCTTGCGCAGGATGAGGCCCTGCGTAATGCTCCTGACCGTGCCGGAGCGTTTTACCGGGTTCCCAAAATTCTTGAATAATACGCAGATGAGGAAAAAATTCATGGATTTATATACCTGTACCATACGAGAGTTACATGATAAATTACGCAGCGGCGAAGTCAGCTCACGCGAAATTACCGAGTCTGTGCTGGCGCGCATCGATGAGGTCGAACCGGTCCTGCATGCCTATATCCGCGTACTGAAAGATGACGCGCTGGCGCAAGCTGACAATGTTGACGAGCAGCTCAGAAAAGGCGACATCGAACTCAACTATCTCACCGGAATCCCGATTGCCATAAAAGATGTGTTCTGCACAAAAGGCGTGGCCACGACCTGCGGATCAAAAATGTTGGAGCATTTTATACCGCCCTACGATGCGACCGTGATTCGCAAGCTCAAAACCCAGCACGCGATCATCATCGGCAAGACGAATATGGATGAGTTTGCGATGGGGAGTTCGACTGAACATTCAGCTTATGGTGTGACCCGTAACCCGTGGGATATCAGCCGGGTTCCCGGTGGATCGAGCGGTGGGTCTGCGGCGGCAATCGCTGCCGGAGAAGCGATCGCTGCCCTGGGCACCGATACTGGCGGTTCGATACGGCAGCCAGCGGCCTTTTGCAGCGTGACCGGCCTTAAACCAACGTACGGCAGAGTCTCCCGCTATGGACTGGTCGCCTATGCCTCGTCTCTGGATCAAGCCGGCCCGCTCACCAAGGACGTGTTTGACGCCGCTGTGATGCTCCAGGCGATCAGTGGGCACGATCCTCAGGATTCCACGTCAATCGATATGCCTGTTCCTGATTATACTGCCGCGCTCGTCCCTGACGTTCACGGGATGACAATCGGGATCCCGCACGAATTTTTTGCCGAAGGGATTGCTCCGGAAATCGAACACGCGGTACGCAACGCACTGACAGTCTATGAGCGGCTCGGCGCCACATGCCGCGAAGTCTCTTTGCCACACACCGATGCCGGAGTCGCCACCTATTACATCATCGCTCCCTCGGAAGCAAGTTCGAACCTGGCCCGCTATGACGGTGTGAAATACGGCTACCGCGCAACAGAGTATGTCGATCTGAAAGATATGTACGGTAAAACTCGGGCACAAGGCTTCGGCTCGGAAGTCATCCGGAGAATCATGCTAGGAACTTATACCCTCAGTTCCGGATATTATGACGCCTATTATCTGAAAGCCCAAAAAGTGCGCACTCTGGTTCGACAGGATTACGAACATGTCTTCAAAGACGTTGACGTGCTGGCGACCCCGATTAGTCCGACACCACCATTTACAATCGGAGAAATGGCTGACGATCCTCTCACGATGTACCTGGGTGACATCTATACGATCCCCGTCAACCTGACCGGTGTGACAGGGATCTCGATTCCCTGCGGTTTCACGGGAGACGGTTTGCCGATCGGCCTTCAGCTCATTGGCGGGCATTTTGAAGAGGCAAAACTCCTGCGCACGGCTTACGCCTTTCAGGAACATACAGACTTTCATAAACAACAAGCTCAGGTGACGCGCTAAGCTGTGATCCATCTTCACGCATGACGCGTCATACAACGACATGGCAGCATACGAAGTAGTGATTGGCCTGGAAGTGCACAGCCAATTAATGACCCAGTCGAAAATTTTCTGCTCCTGCAGCACGAAATTCGGCGCCGCACCGAACAGCAACACCTGCCCGATCTGCGAAGGTCTGCCCGGAGTGCTTCCGGTCCTCAATAAACAGGTCGTGGCCTTCGCCATCCGCAGCGGCCTGGCGACCAATTGTTCGATTACACAGCAAAGTGTTCTGGCTCGGAAAAATTATTTTTATCCTGACCTGCCCAAAGCCTACCAAATCTCGCAATACGAATTGCCGATCGCTGAACACGGCTGGATCGATATCAGGGTGCATGACACGGTTAAACGCATTGGTATCACGCGTATCCACATGGAAGAAGACGCCGGTAAACTCCTGCATGAACTTCCTGAAGAACCAGCCGGCAAGTATAGTTTTGTCGATTTTAACCGCTGCGGTGTGCCGTTGTTGGAAATTGTGAGTGAACCGGATATGCGCAGCCCTGAAGAAGCGCGGGAGTATCTGGTGAAATTGAAAACCACCCTCGAATACCTTGAAGTCTCCGACTGCAATATGGAAGAAGGCAGCCTGCGCTGTGATGCCAACATTTCGCTGCGGCCAGTGGGCACGAGTGAATTCGGCACAAAGGTTGAGATCAAAAACATGAATTCATTCCGCAATGTTCAACGAGCGCTGGAGTATGAGATCGACCGTCAGACTCTGCTGCTGGAGTCCGGCGAAAAAATCGAGCAGGAAACCCGGCTCTGGAATGCGGATCAGGGAATGACATTCTCGATGCGCAGCAAAGAAGAGGCCCACGACTACCGCTATTTTCCCGATCCGGATTTACTGCCTGTGATCGTGTCTGACGAGTGGATCGCCGAGACGCGCAACGAGCTGCCTGAACTCGCTGACGACAAAAAACAGCGTTTCATTGAAGACTACAAGCTTCCGGAGTACGACGCCGACGTCCTGACCTCCTCCAAACATCTGGCTCACTATTTCGAAGAATGCGTCAGCATTTTTCCGCAGGCCAAAATGGTCGGCAACTGGGTGATGGGCGATATTCTGCGAGAATTACGACAACGGAACCTGGAGATCCGCGACTGTCCGGTGACGCCGGCGCATCTTGCCGAGATGCTGGCCTTGATCGAGAAAAAGACGATCAGCGGAAAAATTGCCAAAACCGTCTTTGAAGACATGTTCACCACCGGGAAACGGGCCGCAGAAATCGTGAAAGAACGGGGTCTGGTCCAGATCAGCAACGAGGGACAGCTCGAGGAAATCATCCTCAAGGTCATGGCCGATCACCCCGGCCCGGTCGCGCAGTATTGCGACGGAAACGCCAAGACTCTCGGCTTTCTTGTCGGGCAAGTGATGAAAGCCACACAAGGCAGAGCCAACCCGCAGCTTGCCAACAGCATGCTCAAGAAAACGCTGGAAGAGCGGCGCCAGGCTTGACAGTCACAAAAAACAATGAAAACAGCAGCCCGCCACGATCTGTTTCAACAGCTGCAGCTGGCTCTGGCGCATCAGCAAGATGGAAATATCCCACTGGCTCTTGCGTATTGGGAAAATCTGCTCAAACTTCTTCCCAGGGAAATCCAAATCCATAACGAAATTCTCGACGAATTCCTTCGTCTGAGCGAGCATGAAGCCTTGCCCCCCAAGGTTCGAACTCAGGCACAACGCTCGTTTACGCGCCTTTATCACAGCTATCACCTGGCCTTAAACGATGATGAAAAGAGAGTCGCGCAGACCTTGTATCGCGCACTCTGCCAGCAATGCGGCGGAAATCCGCTGCTCGCCGTGCAGTACTGGCCTTCCCTGCAAGAACACATTCCCGAAGATGCTTTAATCGTCACCCTGGTGATGCAAGATTTCCGGCGACAAGCCGATCTCTATCTTGAGAGCCGGCAGACGGAACAAAGTATTCGGCTGTACAAGAGCCTCTTACGAGTCTTTCCCAATTTTCTTGAGGGCTATCTCAATCTCAGCATTATCATCTATCGGAACGGCCTGACAGAGCACGCACTTCCGATCATCCAGCGTATTCCTCAACAGTTCCGGCATGAGTTTATCGTCATCCGTTATACTGATCTCTATCAAACGATCTCAGAACTCTCGAAGTTCTTCGCGCAAGTCCCGTATTCCGCCATTGAAGAGATCATCAACGATCTTCGCATGGAAAATACTTTTTATCCTTTACTGAACGGGACATATTTCGAGGAATTCGTCAATGACATCATTCTCAGAGAAAAACGCTTCTTCGAAAGACGCCGTAAAGCCCAGGAAGAAAAAGCGCTGGCCCAGACCTATAAACGACTGGCCTCAGAAGGTATTGCCCTGGGAGAACGGGTGAGCATGGCTAAACAGGCCGACAGCGAAAGTCTCTACGATTTTCTCTACGATAATCATATCCGCATCGCCGAAGTCTTGCTCGACAATCCCAATATCACAGCAGATGATGTCCTGGTGATGGCTCAAGTCTCCCACATATCGGATATTCTGCGTGACATCTCGCAGCATCGCAAATGGGGCGTCCTGCGCAGCATTCAAATGGCGATTCTCCTGAACCCGCAGACACTGCCGAACGATGCGCTCCCGCTGCTTCAACGCCTCAGTTTCAAAGATCTGGCAGCCCTGTCTCATAAAAAGACCATTGCCGCCGAGATTCGTATCCAGGCCAAACAGCGCATCCAGGAAATTTTCCATTCGCTGTCTTTCCAGGAAAAAATCGCCTTGCTTGACGCCACATCCGGTGAAGTGTTTAAACTGCTTGATACGGTCCGCTTTAACCTGCCCTCATTTCTGATCAATACGATCGGAACCTTTCAGGACAGAAGTGATATTCTCAGCAATATCTGCCGCTGGAAGCTGACACCACCTGAAATTCTTACATTTATCGCGAACACCACGCCTTTCCGCTCCAGTATGCCCATGAAGTTTGCCCTGCTTTCAAACCCCAGAACTCCACAACGCGTGACGGACGTGCTCCTGCGCTCGATCTCCGAACGGGATCTCCGCTGTTTTCTGTCGAACGACTACCTGCCCAAACACGTTAAAGACTCGATTGCAACGATGTTTCCGCATCTTTTTTCCTGAATCGCCGAAAAGACAATGACCTCTCCCGGAGCCATGGGATTGACTCAGCACACTGTGCTGACGCCCATAGCTTGCTGAACTTCTCTGAGCAAGCAGCCTTGCGAAGCCGAAAAATGTCTTGCCTATTTTGCCGGATCAACAGAAAAGAGTCCTGACAGTATCTGCCTGATCCAATTTATTATTTCATTAATCCTGTACTCATCGCTCACAATGACTTCACGTTCATACTTGTGAGTTCTACGTGGAAATATTTTCTGACTCAAAAAAATACTTGACACATTTTTGTCGATATTAATGTTATTCTAAATCTGGATAGCATGGGTGTCTGACTTCAGACAAGAAAATATGGAGTGATGTTCCTAAACATCTGTAACTACAAATTCATCGTGCAAGGCTTTCTGGAACGATGCTCTTGCGATATATCTCAGTGTCTATTTTGTCCTGTTTGCTGCGTTATGCGTAGAAAGAGATTCACGGCGAATGTACATCGGTCTGAAGAACATACGACCCACGTTTGACACGTAAACTTGACAAAAAAAGCTGATGAGAGGAACATAAGAACGATATGGCGCGAAACACGACTGCAAAAGGGAAGATTGTCCGCCGCTTCGGGGTCAATATTTTTGGAAATTCGAAATACGATCGCTTGCTGGAAAGGCGCCCGACCCCACCCGGAGATCACGGCGCGAAACGCTCGAAAGAAACTGAGTATGGAAACCACCTGCGGGAAAAACAAAAATTACGTTTTGCCTATGGCATGAGCGAAACTCAATTTAAAAATACTTTCATGAAAGCTAAAAAGATGAAAGGCGTGACCGGAGAGAATCTGCTCGTGCTGCTCGAACGGCGACTCGACAATGTCGTGTATCGTCTCGGCATGGCCTCCAGCCGTTCACAAGCCCGCCAAATCGTCATTCACGGGCATATTACGGTTAATGGACGTAAAGTGACAAGTCCCTCGTATCGCGTCAAGCCATCAGCAGTCATCAGCCCTAAAACATCCTCAAAAAGCCAAAAACTGCTCAAAACCTTTTTGGCCGAAAACAAACATCGCGCTGTGCCGGAATGGCTTTCATTTTCACAGGAAAATCTGAGCGGTCAGGTGCAGCGTTTCCCAGTCCGTCAAGAACTCCCTGATTTTGCGGACGAACAACTCATCGTCGAGTTTTATTCCCGCTAATCCTCCACATACAAACCCTGCGAAGCCTCAAATACTTTGCAGGGTTTTTTTGTGATGTTTATCCTTCAGAATTTCCCCTCATGTATCATACGCGAGCAGTGATTCGCCGATGCTGTTTCTCAACGTGTTCCCGCTGTAGAAATCTCTGATTGATGTGAAGTGAGAGTCCGCTTCTGTTCCGTCAGCAGAGCGTGTTATTTCACGATGATGCCTTTTCCGCCTTTTTCAGCATTCAGGTACACCGCAAAGACGACCAATGTGCCAAACACAATCTGCTGCCAAAAAGCATCGACTGCGATTACATTGAGTCCGTTTTGGATCACCAGAACCAGCACGACGCCAAGCAGTGTTTTTAACACACTGCCTCTGCCTCCGGTCAGCGCTGTGCCTCCCAGCACAACGGCTGCCATTGCAACCAGAACCAGTTGATCGCCGATCGTCGGCAGACTGCTTTTCAGAATCAGGGCGAAGAAGACCCCACTCAAGGCGCTCCCCAGTCCGGAGAGCATAAACGCCAGAACTTTTGTGTTCAGCACGTCAAGTCCAATCATTCTGGCAGCTCTTTCATTGGCTCCCACCGCAAAGACGGATTTGCCGAACACGGTTTGGCGTTGGATGATATAGTACACGCCCAACACTGCCAGGCCGATTGCAAACACGATCGGAATCACAGCAAAGGAATATTTGACCCATCTGAGCGACGGCCATAATTCAAGCGGAATACCTTGAGGTGCACCTTTCGAGATCAAGAGCGCCGCGCATTTCCAGAGACTCATCGTGCTCAAGGTCACGATAAAAGAGGGGATTTTCAGTCTGGTAAAGATCAGGCCGTTCAATGCTCCGGCCAAGAGACCGTACAAGAGCACCAGCGGAATAATCCCGTTGCCCAGCCAGGCAAACCACGTCCCTGTCATGACGCAAGCGCACGAGCAGATCGCACCGACCGACAAATCAACCGACCCGATAAGCAGTACAAACGTCACTCCGATCGACATCACTAAAATCGGCGCCACATCAGACAAAATATTCTTAATGTTGGCGCCACTGATAAAATTCGGATTAATCGAAGCAAACACGGTGACCAGCACGATAATTGAAGCGGCGCTTAGATAATTGATGCTTTTTGTGAAATCGATCCTGCGCATTGTGCACACCTCAGCTTACATCATAAATTGAACGATATCGACCTGCGAGGGTTTATGGTCCGCAGGGCATTCAAAGTCCTTGAGAACCAGGCCGTCCTTCATGACCAGTAATTTACTGCTCAGACCGATACACTCATCCAGTGTATCACCGAGCAGAATCACAGCGATCCCCTGCTCTGATAAATCACGAATGATATGATAAATGTCTTCTTTGGCGCCGACATCCACCCCTCTGGTCGGGTGATTTAAAATCAGAATATCCGTTGCGCTGAAAATCGCCCTGGCAAAGACGACTTTCTGGGCATTGCCGCCGCTTAAATATTCGACATGTTCCTGAATGCCGGAGCATTTTATCTCCAGCCTGTCCACCCATTCCCGGGCGAGCGCGCGTTGTTTTTTCTGAGAGACAAAGCCCTTGCAGCGCAGGTCTTTCAAATTCGACAGGCTGATATTTTCGACAAGACTGAGAATACCCACGACTCCTTCATCTCTCCGCTCTTTGGGCACAGACAAGATTCCGGCGCGTAAAGCATCGGCTGGTGATGAGAAATGTACAGGACGACCGTGTAAGAGCAGCTCTCCGCTATCATAGTTCTCATCGCCGCAGATCGCAGCGCAGAGATTTTCTTTGCCAGACCCAACCACGCCGGCAATCCCGAGCACTTCACCTTTATGCAGTGTAAAATCGACATCTTTAAATGCTCCACGCTGTCCTAAGCGCCTGGCTTCCAGGACGACCTCGCAGCCCGGGATCGTCTGCCGGTGAATTTTAAAGTATTCTCCGCTTGTGGCACGGCCGACCATTTTTTCATACAAGAGCTGTTCCGTGGCCTCCTGTCTCTTGACAATGCCTGCATTTTCACCATCTTTAAAGATATAAATCCGGTCGCAGATACGCAGCACTTCGTCAAGGCGATGCGACACAAAAATCACTGCATTTCCAGTGCGTTTCATGCTTTCAATTTCAGCAAAGAGCTGCTGAATTTCAGCATCGTTTAAGACTGACGTCGGTTCATCAAGCAGGACCACGGCTCCACCGCCCGACTTTCCTCCGACCATATTGAACACTTTTGCAATTTCCACCATTTGGCTTTGGGAATAGGTCAGAGACATCACTTTTTTTTCAGGAGCAATGTGTTCGATGCCGACAGCCGCTAACGCTGTCCGGGCGTCCCGGTTCATGGTGCGCCAATCGATAAAACCAAACTTTTTGTAGGCAGCTTCCCGTCCCAAAAAAATATTTTGACTGACCGTCAAATTTTTGATGAGTGATTGCTCCTGAAACACCATCCCGATGCCCTTCATATTGGCCTGGATCGGGTTATGGCAGACATACGCTTTCTGACGCATCTGCATCGTGCCCGCGGTAGCTTGTTCAACGCCGGCAATGATTCGGAGCAGAGTCGACTTTCCGGCACCGTTTTCGCCGATGAGTCCGACAACTTCTCCCCTGTAAATGTCCATGTCAATATTTTCAAGGGCAGTTGTCCCACTATATTGTTTCCCAAGCGCACGTACCTGAAATAAAATGTCTTTATCCATGACTGCTTTCGTTCGTCCTATTTAATAATGAATTTTTTGCCTCTGGCAACCGTCAGCGCGACCGCAAGGATGATAATAATCCCCTGGATCGCGGATTGAATATAGGGATTGACGCCCAGCAGAATCAGGCTGCTCTGAATGACAGTCACAATAAACACGCCTACCAGCGATTGTAAAACCCCGCCCTTTCCGCCGGACAAGGAGGTTCCTCCAACAACCACCGCCGTAATGGTATAAAAAAGAAAACCATATCCGATAATCACTTCGCCTCGTTTCAGGCGAACTGCGCCAAAAATACCTGCAATGCTGGCGCAAAACGCACACCAGGTAAACACAATAATTTTGATGCGGTCGACAGGAATGCCTGTTGAGCGTACAATACTTTCATTCTCGCCGATTGCAAAGACATGCCTACCAAATGCGGTATATTCCTGGATCAAATACCCGGCCAGACATACTAAAAGGGCAAAACAGGTAAGATAGGGAATTCCAAGCAGAGTTCCTTGTGAAAGATCGACAAACATCGGATCGAGTACTGAAGCCGGACGCCCTCGATAACTCAGAATACCGGCGCCCGTGATGATACTTGCCACGCCAAAGGTCACCATAAATGAAGGGATACGCAATTTCACGTGGAGCAGTCCTGTGATCGTCCCAACCAGGGTGCCGGCGAGCACTGAAAGTAGGATGCCCCACACGCCCAGGTCGTACGGAGTTTTGTTATTGAGAACTAATAAGGTCACGATCGATCCGGTAAAGCCCATAACGCCTTCAACAGAGAGATCGATGCTGCCAAGCACAATCACAAATGTCAAACCTACGGCGAGGACAAGCGGCGAAGCAATCTGATTGAAAATGTTGATCGCATTGCTCACCGTAAAAAAACCTTCAATAAATATCGACATGAGGACAGTCATGAGTACCAGTATCCCCAGGGGAGCCAAATCGATAATTCTGGCTTTTCTACGTTCCTCATGAATTTTTGCGGAGAACTCTTCGGCGACGCTGACGTGCTTCCCTTCATGTGTTCCCATGCTGCTCTCTTTCCCCTCTCTCCTTGTATAAAACCTGAATACACACACAAATGGGAACTATTATTTTTCAATAGTTCCCATTCAGACAAACGATACAGACCTATTTCTTCAGGGTAAACGGGCCGGCAATCGGATAGTCGAGATTATTGAAATCGTAGGTCGGCAGTCCTGACATAAACTCTTTTTTATACTCTTCCAAATTATTCTTATCGACAAATTCCGCTTTTGTCATGAATAAGCGTTTTTCAACCGGCAGCTTAGCCGGATCGATTTTGCCGGTATAGGCTGCATACGCATACGCCGTCATGTAACCGCCTTGCAGATAGCCGTTATTCGCAACCGTGCAGACCATATCGCCGTCCTCAATCGCTTTAATCGCTTCAGAGACACCGTCCACACCGCAGGTTTTCACGATACCGTTAAGTTTTTTCGCTTTTAAGGCCTGAATCGCGCCAAGAGCCATGCCGTCATTCGCGCACCAGATTCCATCAATATCCGGATATTTGGCAAGCCACGTCTCTGTAATTGTCAACGCCTTCTGCGGGCTCCAGTCCGCAACCTGAGTATCGAGCAGTTCAATACCCGGGTTTTCTTCAAGCGCCTTTTCCAGACCGGCATATCGTTCTACGGCAGAATCATTGCCCAGCATCCCCTGGAGCGCGAGAATTTTACCCTTTCCGGGGGTGTTAAAGGTCTGGAACATTGCATTCGCAATCTGGTATCCTTGTGCAAAGCCATCCACAGTCGAGTGGGCGACATAATATTTATATTTCGTTGGATCGAGACCTTTTGCCAGGTGCCACACACTGACCCAATACACCTGAGCTTCTTCACACACCTCTGCAATTGCAGCGGTATTCGGGGCATTACTGGGGTCAACGTATAAAATGACATCTTTCCCTTTAGCCGCGATCAAGGCTTTAATCCCATTTAACTGTTTCGCATCGTCGCCATCGCAGGTCAACACCTGGACTTCGGCACTTCCTTCAGGCAGAGACGCCGCAAACAGTTTGCCTCCTTCAGCTTCCTGATTCCAATATTCGTTGTCAGTACCATGGATAGCCATTCCGATAGTCACTTTTTTGGGAGACGCCTGCCCTTGAGCGGACAGCCCGAAGAGGGCAATAGCCAAACTTACTATTAATGCAGTTTTTTTCATTGGACCTTCTCCTTAGTCAAATAGGGTAGTGATATGCCTCTTTTCGAAGACATTCCACTACTCAAAAAGTGTTAAAGCCATATCCCTGTTTCATGATCGCACAACGGCGATACTACGGTATGGACAGCATCATAACTATTTGTCAATAAATATTCTCTACAATAAGTTAATTTCACAGCTTCACAGCACTGTCGAACAGTTATTGGGCCTGCAGCACGACTAATCGAATAGCCAGGGATGACTGCGATGATTTTGGCGAAAACGGGAAAATCAGAAAAAATATCTTGCAATTCTCTTCCTTTGTGCCAAGCTGTGTTTCTCGAATGTACAGCATGAAATCTATCATGTGTACGACATAAAAAAACGTCGCGTTATGAACCGAGACTATGGATGCGTCATGTGCAGCCTGTAGTCACTTTTTTATGAGAGAGTACCGCTTATGAAACGCTGCGCGATCTTATCGTTCGTCATCTTCAGCTTAATCTTCGCCGGATGCCCTGCCAGCAATTATCAAAAAGGGCTGACTCTGATCGAAGAGGGGCAAATCGATCCAGCTATCCAAGAATTATTGACTGCCCTGGAAAAAGATCCCCTGAACGGTGATATTTATTATCAATTAGGTCTCCTCTATCTCCAAAAAGAAGAGTATCGCCGGGCTATGGAGTTTTTTCAGCAAGTTATCGATCGTTTTCCAGCCCATCCGCATATCGACGGAGCCTACTATCATCTGGGCTTCTGCCGTTTTCAATTTCGAGAATATGCCTCAGCGATCAAAAATTTTTCATGGCTCTTGATTTCCTTTCCCGACAGCCAATATCGTGAAGATGCGCAATTTTACCGGGCCGAAAGTGCTCGTTATGCCGAAGATTTCGGTAAAGCGACAGGTTTTTACACCGAATTGCTGCATCATTTCCCAGCCGGCAAATACAGGTCTCGCGCACTGTTTCGCCTTGCGGAAAGCTGCTTTACACTCGGAAACTATGATGAAAGCAGTAAAAACTACCGCCAGTTCCTGGATCAGACTAAGCGTATGAAGCTGGATGCGCAAGGACAACGTTTCCAGGAACAGGCACTCTTTCATCTCGCCCAAAGCCTTATTGCGCAGAACGAACCCGGCAGGGCCGTTGAATATCTTCAGGACCTGCAACGCGCTTTTCCCGTAAGCCCGAAAAAAGCTGAATACACATACACACTGGGCAAGGTCTATGTCCAGCTGGGAAGGGACCAGGCCGCTCTCGATCAATTTCAGATGCTTGCAGCAGCGTCTGCTGAATCAGAGTTCGCCGATGATGCGCTTTTTCATCAGGCAAGCCTGCATTACAGACGTAAAGAGTTCGGACGATCGGCTCAACTCTATGCCCAGCTTATCGAGAACTTCCCGGAAAGTCCGAATCAATTCCAGGCAGCTCTTATGGGGGCTAATTGTTTATTCAGGCAGCAACAGTATGACCAGGCAGCTCACGCTTACGAACGCGTGCTGGAATACCAGGCTCCAGCCCTCGTGCTTCCCCAAGAACTCGGTCGCCCGAATGAGCAGCCGATCGCGGCGCTGAAGCGATCAGCACTCTTGTCGGCAGCAGTCGCCAATTATCATGCAGGAAACTATCAACAAGCGTGGACAATCCTCAACAGCATTCCTGAAACGGAACGTACAGAAGAAGAAGTCCTCTGGACCGCGGAACTCGCCTATCGCCTCAATCTGTTCGACAGTGCGAAAAATGCTTTCCAACAGCTTAGCCGGCACTCACATGAGAGCCGGCTTCTTCAACACGCTTACCTGGGAATGTTAAAGGTCCTGTACGGACAGGAACAGTGGCAGGCTGCGCTGCAATATTTAGAGAATATTCCACCGGAATTACTGACCCCGGAGGCTTTTTTGATCGCCGGAGACTGTGCGCTCAATCTAAAAGATTTCGCCCGTGCCATAGAGTTCTATCAAACGATCCGCAAGCGTAATTCGAGGCATCCTATGGCGCGTGATGTACTCTATTATGTTGGAACTGCGGCCTACAAACTCGAAAAATTCGAAGAAGCCCGCCGCGCGTTTTCCGAATTGTACAGGCTGTATCCGGGCCATAGATATGCAGCGAATGCGCAATATCTTCTGGCATGGACCTATTTTCGCGAAGACGACTACACACAAGCCATCCAAGAGTTCAAAGACTTGATGCAACGTTTCCCTCAAAGCCCGCTGCTTCCGCAGGCCAGACTGAAGATCGCCGACAGCTATTTCAATAAAGGCATATACGATCTGGCGCTCAAAGAATATACGCAGATCGTGCAGCAATACCAGGACCAGCCTGAGATTCTGGGAGAAGCGCAGTATGGCATGGCGCTTGTGTATAAAGTCACTCAGCGTTACGAAGAATATCTGGCGACCACCAGGGAATTTATCGAAAAAAATCCCGACAGCCCTCTGAGCATCACCGCTCAATATCAAATCGCTGAGCAGTTTTATCAACAAGAGGAGTTTGACCAGGCGATTCACGCCTATCAATGGATTCTCGATCGTTCTCCAGACAGTGAATACGCCGACAACGCCCTTTATCGCATCGCTCAGTCCTATCTCCAGCAGGAAAATCTCGTCCTGGCATTGAGCGCCTTTCGTAATGTCGTCAATCTGCACCCGAACAGCCCTTTTCGACCAGACGCCCACTATGAACTTGCCAACATCCATTTCACCCAACTCGACTTTAAGACCGCCGCCCGGGAATACCGGCAATTTGTTCAGGACTATCCAGCCGACAGCAATGTGCCCCAGGCAATGTATCGCCAAGGGCTGAGTTTATTGCGGATCGACCGTCCGGAAGAGGCAGCGAAAATTTTTGAGCAGCTTATCCAGCGTTTCCCGACAAATCCTCAGGCTGAACAAGCCGGTTTTCAGCTTGGTGACACGCTGGCCAAAGAAAAAAGCTGCCAGGATGCCGAGCAGGCTTTTTCCGCTGTATTGAACGGAAACGATGGGGCTCGTGCGGCTCAGGCCCGCTTAAAACTGGCGGAATGCTACGAACGCAGCTCCGACTTTGATACAGCCGTTTCGGAGTATCTAAAAATCATCTATCTCTATCCACGACAGACAGCGGAAGTCGATCTGGCGACGTTTGCCTCGGCAACGATCTACGAAAAACAGGGAAAATTGGATGAGGCTCGCAACCTGTATAAAAAAATCGTGGAAAGCTCAACGAATGCGGACATGATTCAGCAGGCGAAACAACAGTTACAGGCATTACCCTAACAACGGCAAAGAAATGTCAAAGCAGGACGTTGACTGCACAAGTTCTGCTTGACTTTTCTGAGAACCATTATGATGAAAAATATTTCTCAACACGTTCTTCTGATCGCAATCTCTCTATGCAGCATCTATGCGCTGAGGACGATTCCTCTCGCGGCTCAGGAGACAAGTGAATCACTCCAACTTCCGGAAGTCGTGATTACCGGCACAGATCAGTCGAAAATTCAGCGAGACATTCCTGGAATTCCCGCCTCGCAAACGACAGTGTCTTTTATCGATTCTGCAAAGCGCGATGACTCCGACAAGCTGGTCGCTGAAGGAAAATTGCTTGCCTTTGTTCATCCTGAAAAAGCGGAAAAAGCCTATATTGAGGCGCTCAAGCACGATCCAGGGAATTGCGAGGCTTATCTCCGTCTGGCCGACGTCTTGCGCACGCAAGGCAGGGAAGAAACAGCAGCCCGTGTGTATGAACAGGCTGTGAACATCTCGACAAACACAGACGACACACTCGAAGCCCACTACCAGCTGGGGATTTTGTATGAAAGTCGTTTAAACGACGTGGCACAAGCCATCACGCATTACCGCGCGTATCTCGATGCAGGAGGCGACGATACGCGAGTGGCAGTCTGGCTGAAAACGCTGGAACGGAGAGAGCAGCAGCCCTCGGAACAGATGACTGCTCCCTGATTATATTTCATCAGGAGTCGCAATCTCTGTTACCGCAGCTATGGTGATTTTTGATGGCTGGCGCAGTCAGGTGTGTTCAACGATTTACACGTCAGGTGACATTCAGCAGGATTTGAATCGTATTACTTGACTCCCCGTTTCCATTTTGCACCCAGACTTCTACCAACAACTCGCCAGGTTTGACCAGAGGCGATAAGTCAAAGGAGATGAGCATCGTCCCTGAGGCGGCGGCGGCATTCGAGATTGTTGAGGTATAGGTGCCTTCGGAATAGGTGATATATGCGACTCCGTCTTGCATGGTCCGCGACATATCGATATAATCAATCCTCACAACGATCGTTGTCGAGCCTGGCCTGACTTCCTGCTCATTTTCAACGAGATACCCAGTTAATTGGGGTGGATTAGAAGGCCCGGTCGGACCGCCTCCGCCGCCGCAGCTGGAAAGTACCAGTGCTGTCAGCGCCAGCAGTAATATGTATATTGTCTGAGTGTTTCTCATATATCATCCTTTTTCTCTGTCGATATATCCTTGACACAACGAAATCCGATAAAGTTGTTTCGATTTTCAGCCGGCGCATAGAATCTGGTGAAACAGGCCGCTCTCTCAGCTGAATGGATCCAGGACGCGCCGCGCAGCACGATAAAATCGCCGGCAAAGTCTGCCTGCTCATACTCACTCCAGGGATACGCCCGATAGCGATCTGCCGTCCACTCAAGCACGTTTCCGACCATATCACAGACACCAAAGGGACTTCTCCCTTCAGGATAGCACCCCACAGGCGTCAAACGGCTGTTCCCGGATTCTGCCGTATTACATTTCGCCGGATCAAATTTCTCCCCCCAGGGAAAACGTCGACCTTCAGCTCCGCGCGCGGCTTTTTCCCATTCAGCCTCAGTCGGCAGGCGTTTCCCGATCCAGACGGCATAGGCTTTTGCCTCGTCCCAACTTACATTCACGACAGGGAAATCCGCCATGTCCTGAGGGTAATCGTGTGAGGGCTGAAAGACTTTGTATTGAGCGTTTGTCACTTCATAAGTATCAATAAAATAGGCATTGAGCTGCCGCCGACACGCAGGCCTTGCGTCTTCCGGGCCGTGCTCATCTCCCAGAAGACATTCCCCCGGGGCAATATAGCGCATACCAGCATACGGATCCTCCGCGCGGAATTCCGCGCGCAGTACAGAGTGTTTTTGGGCTGGGGTGACGAATTCGAGAGCGTTCAGCGCTTTAGACGAGAGCACTCGTAGCGAGGGATGCACATCACGGCTCAGGCGCAGCAGAGCCGGAAGCATATCTGCCGTTCCGATCTTTCCCAAAGCATGCGCAGCTTTCCAATGCACGATCCATTCCTCATCTTCCAACGCATCAAGCAAGGCCAGAATCGAGCGTTCATCCCCAATTTGCCGCAACGCGCTGATCGCCGCGCTTCTCACCTGCCAGTTGGAATCCCACAGTGCCTGAGTCAGTGCACTTACGGCTTTATCAGACTGGAGTTTTCCGAGCAGTTCAGCCGCAGCTTGTCGCACCTGCCAGACCTCATCCTGCAAGCAAGCCATGACATTATTCACACTCCGCCTGACAAGAATTTCCCCAAGCACGTGCAACGTACGTACACGAATATGCCAATTCTCGTCATTCAAGGCCGACAATAAGCTTTTAACAGCCTTGTCAGAGTGCAAGCGGCCGAGTGAGTCAACGGCTTGCAACCTCACTTGCCAGACATCATCTTCAATGCCTTTCAGCATCTCTTTCAACACGGTATTGGAGCCGATTTGCCCCAGGATATCAAGAGCGGTTCGACGCACCTGCCAGATATCATCCTTTAACAATACGATGATATGCTGAATCACTCCCTGAGACGGGGTTGCGCCCAATTCGATCAGTGCAGCCTGTCGTACAGTCCAATCCTTATCCTTCAGCGCATGAGTCAGCTCTGCTACAGATCGTTTCAACGTGAGCGCGGGAGACTTGGCGGGTTTCTGCTTCTCCCGTGTGCGAAGCAAAGGAGTCGGATCTGGAGATGATGTCTCGACATCCCTGTCTGAAGCCTTTTGCATACGGCGATGATGTTCTCGAACGGCAACATGCGCGCCAAATTGTTCGAGGAAGAGTTGCAGTTTTTGCGATGCGTTCCCGGAAATATTTGACGCGATCAGACAGGGGCAGTTCTTGAGGATCTCGGGAGGAGAAACGCAAAGCCCGCGTACTCGCTGAAGCGCTCGTTCAAGTTTTTCTTTGTGGGGCCCAATCGAAAGCAATTCTACGTTAAAACGCGGTGATTGTTGCGTATCCAAAGTTATGCTGCACTCCTGTCTTCCGCCGGACAACAGCCTGCCGGCGCGCTCCCAAACCATTCTTTATCGCGACACGAAAACGTGTATGAGCGTATGACAGTGCCTGTCAAGAAAAAAGCGCCTCATCACCCTCTCTTGCAGAGACTTGGCGCGTTAACGTAAGGGATTCTGATGGGAACACGTGTTCCACGACCAGGCTGACTGTCACAGCTGATCGACGCCTTGCGTTTCCGTGTGGCCAAATTTATAGATGATGTGCAAGCCCAGGCCGCTCTTCGATGTTCTCGTAACGTATGTTATTTTACGCATTCCCGGTGCTTCGTCAGGAACAATATTTCTCTCTCCAGAAAAATTATTGTTGACAGTATTCCCCATCCGGGAATAGGCTTTGTGATATATCGTAATTGTACTCTCTGTTGACGGCAAAGATGATAGAGGCTTTACGTAAAGAATACGTTAGTTGCCCGTAGCTGCTGTCATTTCTATACGTTTTTGGAACACTGTTGTTTTGCATTCCTGGCCCAGCCGTTTTGCAAAAACGCAGTGCAGGATGTTTAATTAAACATGGAAGTTCCCAGGCTTTGTCTGGGGGGCGCCACACTCTCAAACCGCTTTTCTCTGCTCTTACAGCGTGAATAAGCCTGCTGCCCCCCACATCAGACAGAAACTATTGAGATGTGTTGTGGGGGGTGCAGGTGCCTGCTTTCCCGGATTGCCGACGAGATCAGATTACGCTGCATTTCTCCCGAAGTATCACTATGGTGGAAACAGTGTTACTCTCGGATATCGTTGTACTCATCGAAGAAAAACGTTTCGATAAATTAAAAGCAACGATTGTCAAATATTTTCCTCAAGATATTGCAGAACTCATTGAAGAGCTGCATAACGGGCACAAGGGCATTGTCTTTCGCTTACTGCCCAAAAATCTTGCTATTGATGTGTTCGAACATCTCGCACATCCGGAACAGGAAAAGCTTCTTTTCTCATTTTCCGATGCACGGATCAAAGAAACGCTGGAGGAAATGTCGCCGGATGCGCGAACCGATCTGCTGGAAGAACTGCCGGCCAAAGTCGTCAAAAAATTGATCACGCTCCTCTCGCCGGAAGAGCGGAAGCTCATCAACCGCCTCCTCAATTACCCGGAAGACTCTGTCGGACGTCTGTTGACTCCGGACTTTGTTGATTTACGCATGGGAATGACAGCGAGGAAAGCCATTAAACGCATCCGACGGGTCGGTCTGGACAAAGAAACAGTCTTTTATCTGTACGTCATCGACGAAAAACGTACGTTGATGGGAGTCGTGTCTCTGAAAGCTCTGGTGCTGGCTGATCCAGGAACCTTGGTCAAAGACGTGATGTTCGAAGATTTCGTTGCTGTCTCTGCCCGCACAGATCAGGAGGAAGCCGCAAACCTGGCTCAAAGATACGATCTGCTGGCTCTGCCGGTTCTTGACGATGAACGTCGTCTGCTGGGAATTATCACTTTTGATGATTTGATGGACGTGTTTGAAGAAGAAGTGACCGAGGACTTTCACAAAATGGCTGCGATTACGCCGGCTGAAGAAGAATATTTTCACACTGGCATATTCCGCTCGATGTCGCGTCGGGTCATCTGGCTGATCCTCCTCTTGTTCACCGGAGGCATTTCCAGTAGTATTCTCAAAATGTATTCCGGCACGATCGAAATGATCGTCTCTCTGACATTTTTTATTCCCATGCTGCTCGGAACCTGCGGAAATTCCGGAACTCAATCTGCAACATTAGTCATTCGCGGGCTTGCTACTGGAGAAATTGAATCACAGGATTTCCTCAAAGTCGTCAAGCGGGAGGTTATTGTCGGTCTTCTTTTAGGGGGCATACTCGGGGTCTTTGGATTTCTGAGAGTCTTTCTGTCGCAACGAGATTTCTGGCTCAGCGTCTCGACCGGCATGACTTTTCTCTGCGCTCTAGTCGCCGCAACCTTATCCGGATCGTCGCTGCCGCTGATTCTGAAACAGTTGAAACTCGATCCCGCCGTGCTCGCCGGGCCGTCCATCACGACGATCATGGATGTTGTCGGGCTGATCATCTATTTTGAGATGGCGCGTCATTTTATCCTGCCCCATTTATAATATCGAAGACAATGGCGTTATCGACAGGAATTTTATTGATTATATTCAGATGCCCAAGAGGCTGCGGAAACGCTGTCGCAGAACTGAAAAGCAGACAGACTCGCCCTCCTGAGCCCAGGGGCGGATTTTTACTCACAATGGCAGAACAGGAAGAACAAAGGAGTGACAGACTATGCCTGTTTTACAGCTTGGAATCCCGAAAGGTAGTTTGCAAAACACTACGATCGACATGTTTAAAAAGGCCGGGTATAAAATCACTGTAAGCTCACGCTCATACTACCCGATCATCGATGACCCGGAGATCGAATGTTTGTTGATTCGCGCACAGGAAATGGCGCGCTATGTTGAAGAAAACATACTGGATGTCGGCCTGACCGGTCACGACTGGATCGAGGAAAATGGCGCTGATGTCGTCGAAGTCGCGGAACTGGTCTACGGAAAAACCGGACGGGCTCCCTTACGCTGGGTTGTCGCCGTTCCTGAGTTTTCCGACATCAAAGACGTCAAAGATCTACAGGGCAAACGGATTGCTACTGAAGCCGTGAATATGACCAGGCGCTATCTTGCAAAACACGGCGTCGAGGCCAACGTCGAATTCAGTTGGGGCGCGACTGAAGTGAAACCGCCTCGGCTGGCTGACGCGATTGTAGAGATCACGGAAACCGGTTCGTCCCTCAGAGCCAATCACCTGACAATCATCGACACCGTCTGTAGCAGCACAACTCGCTTGATCGCCAATACACATGCCTGGACAGATACGTTCAAACGCGCCAAAATCGACCGGATTGCCATGTTGCTCAAGTCAGTGCTGGCCGCTGAAAATCTCGTCGGCCTCATGATGAATGTCAGACGAAATGATGTCGACAAGGTCGTAACACTTCTGCCGGCCCTGCAAAATCCGACAATATCTCCGCTGTTAAACAGCGACTGGGTCGCCCTGAATACGGTCGTTGAGGAAAAAATCGTGCGGGAAATCATCCCGGAACTTCTGCAAGCCGGCGCACAAGGCATCATTGAATACGCTCTCAATAAAGTTGTACAATGAGCTGTTACAGATTCTTTGCTGAGAACCCCTCATCATGACAACGAGGATACAAAAAAACAGCTATCATGTTGTCACGATCGACAGTCTTTCGGACAAAGCGCAGGGCTGGGGCCGCATTGACGGTTTTCCCGTAGTGATTGACGGTGCGCTGGCCGGTGAAACGCTTGAGATTAAGCTGATCAAAGTGACAACGCACTTTGCGGTCGGAAAATTGCTTCAGGTCCTCAAGCCCTCAAGCGAGAGGATCCGCGCTTTTTGCCCGGTGTTCGGACGATGCGGCGGCTGCACGTTGCAGCACATGCGCTACGAATCGCAACTGGCCTTCAAAAGCGCACGTCTCGACCAACTTTTCAGAGAGACCGGTCTCACTGACACGATTGTTCATCCGATCCTGGGGATGAACGCGCCCGTTCATTATCGTAACAAGGCTCTCTATCCGGTCGGCATGAAACAGGGTGTCCCGCAACTGGGATTTTACGCGAGCTATTCCCATGAGATCATCGAACATGACGCATGTCGTATTCATCTGCCGATCGTGGATCAGATTAGGGCTTTTCTACGGGAATTCCTCCAGAAACATCGCGTCAGCATTTATGACGAACGCTGTCATCACGGTTTGTTGCGCCATGTGTTGATCAGAGTAAGCCGATACAGTGGAGACGTGATGATGGTCTTAGTCATCAACGGCAGCACATTTCCCGCCCTGACGCCGCTCGTGAAGCAAATCAGTGTCGATTTTCCTGAAATCAAAAGCCTGGTGCTGAATGAAAATACGCAACAGGGTAATGTGATTTCAGGACAAATCAACAAGGTCGTATATGGGAGTGAGAGCATTCGGGACCGACTCGGGAACTATGACTTCGACATCTCGGCATCCAGCTTCTATCAAGTCAATTCACTTCAGACTGAAACCCTCTGCAACACGGTGCTGAGCTTTGCGGGCTTGACAGGCAGCGAACTGCTTTTCGATCTCTATTGCGGTGTCGGAAGCATTGCCATATTTCTGGCGCAGCATGCCCGGAAAGTCTATGGTGTGGAAATTCATCGAGAAGCTGTTCAGCATGCCTGCCGCAATGTCGTCCTGAACAGCTCGGACAATGTGACGATATTACAAGGCGAAGCCGGCAAGACCCTGGAGAATCTGGCAGCGCAGGGCGTACACGCGGATGTCATCGTGATCGATCCTCCGCGTAAAGGTTGCAGCGAATCGCTCCTCAAATGTATCGCGGCAATGCAGACGAAACGCATTATTTACGTCTCATGCAACCCGTCAACGCTTGTGCGGGATCTTGCATTTCTCGCTCAAAAAAATTTCCGCGTTGCTGAAGTGCAAGCAGTAGATATGTTTCCGCACACATTACACATCGAGTGCATCGCCCGTATTGAACGAATCTGACACCCCCAGTGTCGTGTCTTTTTCCTGCTCTTTCTGCCCATCTTCAGCCTTCCCCCGAGCCTGAAGAACTTCAGCGCTTCAGGCAGAAACGGCCTATCAACGCTCTTTCTGATCCTGCCCAGCGATGAAAGCAAATTCAGGAAAAAAAGCATTGACACTCTTTCAGTCGCACGGTAAAGGCCGTCTGGAAGAAAGGGATGGGATTCACACAGAACCTGACCCTGCAAGACAAGGGAGCAGAAGCATGATGTAGTTCATGAGACTCCTGGAAGACGTTGAGCCCAATTTGGCCGTCAAATGCAGCTGCGCCGAACTAGATGTTTTTAAAAATGCCCGATACGAGTGGTCAGTGTCCAGACCTGGCAGTGACGCTCTTCTGACAAGCGGATAGTATTGTATGATCAAATAAGGGAGGACAGAACGACATGAAAAAACAAGATTTCACACGGCAGATTGAGGTCAATGGCAAGTCTTACACGATGTTTGACATTATGAAGCTTGAAGAAAAAGGCCTGGCAGACATCACACGTTTACCGTTTTCGATTAAAATTCTGGTGGAAAACCTGCTTCGCAAGATGGACGGCTACGTGGTGAAAGAAGAGGATGTTCTGAATATCGCGCGCTGGCAGAAAACATACGATACGCCGGTAGAAATTCCTTACCATCCGGCGCGGGTGTTGATGCAGGATTTTACCGGCGTGCCGGTGGTCGTAGATCTGGCTGCCATGCGGGAAGCTGTAAAGGCATTGGGCGGCGACCCCCGCAAAATCAATCCGCTGGTCCCCTCAGAGTTGGTGATCGATCACTCGGTTCAGGTCGATTATTTCGGCACGACTGATTCTTTACGCAAAAACGTTGAAAAAGAATACGAACGCAACAGTGAACGCTATAAGCTCCTGAAATGGGCACAGGCCAGTTTTGACAATTTCAAGGTTGTGCCTCCGAACTCCGGTATCTGTCACCAGATCAATCTGGAACATCTGGGCCGTGTGGTCATGACGGAAGAAATCGAGGGACGTACATTCGCCTTTCCGGATACGGTTGTCGGGACTGACTCCCATACCACGACGATCAACGGCATCGGGGTCATGGGCTGGGGCGTCGGCGGTATCGAAGCCGAAGCCAATATGCTCGGTCAGCCGTATTACATGCCGATTCCGGAAGTCATTGGCGTGAACGTTGTTGGGAAACTGCAAGCCGGCGTTACCGCGACCGATATGGTCTTGACGGTCACTGAAATGCTCAGAAAACACGGTGTGGTAGAAAAATTCATCGAATACTTCGGCCCTGGCGTGAAAACTCTTCCGGTTCCAGAACGCTCGATTATTTCCAACATGACGCCGGAATACGGCGCAACGCTGGACTTTTTTCCGGTAGACGAAATGACGCTTGATTACCTGCGTCTGACCGGCCGCGGAGAGCGCGCTGCCGTGGTTGAAGCCTATACCAGAGCGATCGGTCTGTTCAATACCGGAGAAGTCAGGTCTGAGTATACTGAGATCCTGGAACTCGATCTGTCGCTTGTCGAGCCCTGCGTGTCCGGCCCGAAACGTCCGCACGACAAAATTGTCGTCAGTGATTTGAAATCTAAAATGCAGGAAATCGTCGGTCAGGATACTGAAGCGCTTTCGCAGAAACATAGTATCAGGCTGTATGACCATGACGTAAAAATCGGCCATGCCAGCGTAGTCATTGCGGCAATTACATCTTGCACCAACACATCGAATCCGGCTCTTTTGATTGGGAGTGGGCTGTTGGCCAAAAAGGCGGTGGAACGCGGCTTGAAAGTGCCGGCTTACGTCAAAACCTCTCTTGCGCCCGGTTCGAAAGTCGTCACCGATTATCTCGAGCAAGCCGGAGTCATCCCCTATTTACACGCCATTGGCTTCCATCTCGCGGCTTACGGCTGCACAAGCTGTATCGGGAACAGCGGGCCTTTACACCCTGCCGTCGAAAAGGCGATTACGGAATACGACCTCAATGTGGCCTCTGTCCTGTCAGGCAACCGGAACTTCGAGGCCCGTGTTCACCAGATGGTGAAATCGAATTTTCTGATGTCGCCAATGCTGGTTGTCGCGTATGCCCTGGCAGGGCGAGTGGATATCGATCTCAGTTCTGAGCCTCTGGCTCTTGACCCCAATGGCGAGCCAGTGTACTTGCAAGAGATCTGGCCGGCAAGCGACGAAATCACCGAGCTGGCGCAGAAAAGCGTTCGCTGCGAACAGTTTGAAGCCGGATATGCCAACATTTTTGACGGCGATCAGTTCTGGCATGAGCTGCAATCTACGGGAAGCACGACCTTTGACTGGGATCAGAACTCCAGCTATATTCAGAACCCGCCTTTCTTCCAGGGCTTTGAACTGAATCCTCAGAAACCGGGCGATATCAATGGAGCGCGAGTCTTGGCCGTTCTGGGAGATTCGATCACCACGGATCACATTTCTCCGGCCGGCGCAATCAAAGCCGATTATCCGGCAGGCCGCTATCTGCAGTCCAAAGGGATCGTTCCGAAGGCATTCAACTCCTACGGCTCGCGTCGCGGAAACCATGAAGTCATGATGCGCGGCACTTTTGGGAATATTCGAGTCAAGAATGCGCTGGCAGGGCTGAAAGAAGGCAGCTTTACCAGGAAATTCCCGGAAGGGCAGGACATGTATATCTACGATGCTGCAATGGCATACATGCAGGAAAAAACAGCGTTGATCGTGCTCGGCGGCAGGGAGTATGGCTCAGGCTCGTCGCGTGACTGGGCGGCTAAGGGCACAAAGCTGCTTGGAGTGAAAGCTGTAATCGCTGAATCCTATGAACGTATCCACCGCAGCAATTTGGTGGGGATGGGCGTCTTACCGCTCGTCTATAAAAAAGGAGAAAACGCTGCGAGTCTTGGCTTAGATGGCACAGAAGTCTACTGCATTACAGGCATCAACGGCATAACGCCGCGCAAAGTGCTTCATGCAAGTGCTCAAAAAGCGGACGGCTCGAAAGTTCACTTCGACGTCATTGCCCGGCTCGACACCGATATTGATGTCGCGTACTACGAACATGGCGGTATCTTGCAGTATGTACTTCGAAAGTTGATGGCCTAGATTGAGAGGAGAACGCCCCCTCTTTATCGTACAGGGCGTTCTCCTCCGCGCTGTCCGTCTAAAATGGAATATCGTCATCCAGCGGCTCTTCTTTGACGATCGGCGCCCCGGTATGAGTCGGACCCGCCTGAACATTTCCGGAGCTTCGGCTCGAAGCAGTGGATGTCGGTCCTTCGATCATCTCTGCCGGATGCGGCGGATAATTCGCGCCTCTGCCGGCATCACCACGGCTGCCGAGCAAAATCATATCTCGAACGATAATTTCCGTGGTATAACGTTTATTGCCATCTCGATCATCCCAGGAGCGTGTTTGCAAACGCCCCTCAATATACACTTGCCCCCCTTTGGATAAATATTCCCCGGCAATCTCCGCCAGTCTGCCCCAGGCAACGACGCGGTGCCATTCGGTATTTTCCTTCCATTCATTCGTGCTTTGATCCTGGTAGCGATGATCTGTGGCAACGTTCAGTGTTGCCACAGCCTGCCCACTGGCCGTATAGCGTAACTCAGGGTCCCTTCCCAGGCGTCCAATAATTTGTACTTTGTTTAACGATCTGCTAGCCATGCGTTGCTCCTTGTTATGCGTTTCCTGTAGTGCCTGTATGCGAATATCAATGTATATAGCCGGGAGACCCGAACGGCGTCAAGGACATTTTCAAAGAAAATGCCCAAAATATTGCGATCGGACTTGAGATCGCACTCGGCAACACATGAAACTGGCCACCCAATTGAGAGAATGCCTGAAGAGCTAAGGATAAACTTCAATCCGCTCGCATATCAAGGCGATAGAGACCCTGACAAGAACATGGAGAAGACGCTGATCTTTATCAATGAAGAGACATTGGATGCGTCCGAAACCATATCGAGAACTGCCGCCGGCCTTAAAACAGAAAAGGCGTTTCGAACTTTTCGTTCGAAACGCCTGAAAATGCCGGAGGTCGGACTCGAACCGACATGGACCAAAGCCCGCGGGATTTTGAGTCCCGTGCGTCTACCAGTTTCACCACTCCGGCCTTGACATGAAGCTAGATAACTAATGACAGAAAATATTGTCAAGAAGAAAATCAAGATTTTTTCCGCGTGAACGGGAAGCCAATAGTACCTGTGAAAAAAAGAAAACATTTTTATTGTCTTGATTCCCCCTGCCTGCTTACAGTGACGTATATTTTCCCCTAACGACAGGAAACCTTACTACTGGATGCGGATAACTTATGAGCGAATGGATACGAGTCTTTGCCCCGGCGACTGTCGCAAATGTCGGTCCGGGGTTTGATATTCTTGGGCTTGCGATCAGCCGGCCTGGAGATGTTGTCGAAGTGCGTAAAAGCGAAAAGCAGGGAGTGCGGATCAGTGGAATCCATTTCACGCGCAAGCATGATATTGGAAAACTGCCTGTCAGTGCCGACAAAAATACAGCTGGCGTGGCTGCCACGCAGGTGTTGCAGACTCTTCAGCAACGCGGGCTTGTTGATCACGATGCCGGCGTGGAATTAAAACTGCGTAAAAACATGCCTCTGGGAAGCGGACTTGGCAGTAGTGGGGCCAGCGCTGTCGCAGCGGCCTGGGCAGTAAACGTATTATTCGGGAGTGCCTTGCGCCGTGACGATCCGGATCTCATTCTGGCGTGTATCAAGGCAGAAGCGACACTGAGCGGCTTTCATGCAGATAATGTCGCCCCAGCTATGCTGGGCGGATTTGTGCTGATCCGAAGCTACGATCCCCTGGATATTGTGCCCCTGGAAGCTCCGGAGAAAGTGATTTGTGTGATTGTGAATCCACGCTACAAGCTGTCAACCCGCAGAGCCAGAGCGGCGCTGCCAAAACAGGTCGCCTTCAACAAGGTCGTGATTCCCCACTACGCCAATGTTGCAGGAGTGATCGCCGGTATTTTGAAGAAGGATCTTGAGTTATTGGGACGAGCGATCGATGATAAAATCGTCGAGCCTGCCAGAGCCCATCTTATTCCCGGTTTTTATGACGTCAAACGAACTGCGCTGGAAAGCGGGGCCTTGGGCTGCTCGATCAGTGGTGCCGGCCCCTCGATGTTTGCGATTACTGATGATATTGCCAAAGGCCATGAAATCGGTGAGGCCATGTCAAAAACATTTTCGGCACACGGGCTTACGCACAGTAACGTCTACGTCTCCCGCATCAACCGCGAGGGCGTGAAACAAATCGATTAGAGGTGAAAATATGGAAAGCACTCTTCAGTATTATTCAACCAACCTGCAGACAAGAGCTGTGAATTTCTGCGAAGCGCTCCTCACGGGGATGGCCCCGGACAGGGGTCTTTTTATGCCAGAGGACATCCCGCAGCTCTCCTGTGAGGAACTCGATGCCTTTTCTCAAATGGAATATGATGAAGTCGCCTATGCCGTGATCCGTAAATTTCTGCATAGCGACATTCCCGACCACGACTTACGAACGATTGTCAAGGACGCCTATAACTACCCCGTTCCTCTTGAACAGGTCTACGACAAAAAATATGTGATGCGCCTCGATCGGGGACCGACAGCGTCTTTTAAAGACTTCGCGGCCCGCCTGATGGGCAGGCTGATGCAATATTTTTTGAGCCAGGACGATCGCAGGCTGCTGATTTTGACCGCAACATCAGGAGATACCGGCAGCGCTATTGCGAACGCATTTTACGGTCTCGATAAGATCAAGGTTGTCATTCTTTTCCCAGAAAAAGAAGTGACCGATCGGCAGCGCAAACAGATGACCACTCTCCAGAAGAACCTGCAGACAATCGCGCTGGACGGGAAGTTCGATGATTGCCAGGCTCTGGTCAAACAGGCTTTTGCCGATGCTGATTTGGACGATCTGCATCTGTCTTCGGCAAATTCCATCAATATCGGGCGCTTACTGCCGCAAATGATCTATTACATCTACGCCTTTGCGAAACTCAGCAGTGGCCGCACTGACGATCAGATCATTTTCTCAGTGCCTTCAGGGAATTTCGGCGATCTCATGGGGGGCTTAATGGCCAGGCGAATGGGTTTGCCGGTAAAAAAATTCGTTGTGGCGACCAATGCAAACGATGAGTTTCCAAACTTTGTCAGCACAGGCAAATATCACAGCATCTCGCCTTCCCGCAATTGCCTCTCCAGTGCGATGAATGTCGGCCACCCTAGCAATCTGGCCCGATTGATCGCTTTGTACGGAGGTCAAATGGACGAAACCGGCACGATCATAAGCTCAGCGGATTTAGACAGCATCCGTAAGGATATCTATGCTATCAGCATTAACGATGAAGAGACAAAAGCTGCGATCGAGCACGCGTACAATACGCACAGGCTGGTCCTGGAGCCGCATGGGGCCGTAGGCTGGAGCGGCCTGATGCACTATCTGAAGGATGAGCCTGGTGACGACAGCCCGGAACAAGTGTGTGTGTGCCTTGAAACCGCGCATCCGGCAAAGTTTCCACAAGTCATTCAGGACGTACTCTCGCTTGACCCGAAACTGCCGCCGAGCCTCGAAGGTCTTGAAGATCAAGAAGAGACTTTCATCACCATGAAGCACGACTACGACGCCTTTAAACGCTTTTTACAGGAAAATTATTGACGATCTGGACTACGCACACGAAGAGACGCTCAGAATGTGGAAGAAACTGACAGCATGGATGAAGACAGCCTCAAATCAGGAGCCTGCGGAGTGCTGGAGGGACAAGAGTTCATGCAGGCCCTGCGTCACAAGCAGACAAGGGGAGAAAAGTCTATCTCATAAGCGTGAATTTTTCTTGACTATTCTCTGAGCTTCCGTTCAAGAATTTTTTGTCTCAAACATGCTGAAACTTGTACTATGACGTTTTACCCTTATCAAAAATCTTCGGAGGTTAATTATGGCTCACAACATTACTGATGAATGTATCTCCTGCGGCGCATGCGCCGGTGAATGCCCTGTCGAAGCTATCAGCGAAGGCGACGATCAATATGTCATCGATGCGGAAACCTGTACTGATTGCAGCGCGTGCGTTGATGTCTGTCCGGTAGGCGCAATAGAAGCCCCATAAATCTATTGCAGTTATGACACAGGACGGGGAACATACGAGTTAATTGTGGTCAGGCAGTATGTTCCCCTGTTTTCATTCCTCTAAGATTCCTGAGACAAGCTTTCCGATCGTGTTTGCGTCATTCTGCCCGTTTTTCACACCCAATGTGGCAAAAAATTTCTTGACCTGAGTTCCTCAAGTTAAAAAATGGTTCGAATTTTTAGAAAATTCGCTTGACATCCTATGTCATCTTTCTGCTAGGATGAAGCTAACGTTCCATTGTCGGGAATGCGTTAATCACATATACTTTTCTATCTGTCTGGAAGAGAATGCAGGCTTCTGTCGTTTAGTGTTTTAAGCTCATAACAACAACCAGAGTATCCCTTGTCAGCCTGCATACAACAATGAGTCACTCCTTGCTCCGTTGGCTGAAAAATCGAAGTTTGAAGGCAAAACTCTGCTTTCTGACCGTACTTCTGCTGGTCGTGATGATGCTGTCCGTCGGCTCTATCGTCCTCGAGCAGCAACGACGTTCGCTCATGCTTCAGATGGAGGAAACTGGGCGCTTTCTGGTAAAAAATCTTGCAAAGAACGTCGTCGGCCCCTTACTTGAGGGCGACAGTCTGAATCTGAATAATTTGATCAATTCCCTTGAAGCGAGAGATTCTCTCGAAGGCAATCCTGCACGATTTTCCAGGCGTGAGTATGCTGAATTTCTGCGACAAAACCTCCTGGAAGATAAAATTTCTGCACTCAAGCCCTTTATCAAGACCCAGGGAAACATGGTCTATCTTCATGTCGACCGATTGTCGGCCGACGCTGAGCCTTTGCGGAAGATCGGTCGTGCGCTGCTTCAGGATGTGCTGAGCATCACCGCTGAGCTGGAAACACAGGAGCAATATGATGCCTTTTTCACACAATACCCCTTGAGCCGAACTGTGGTCGAATCCTTGAGCACCTTAACGGAGTTGGAGCCGATCAAACGCGTTGATGCTATTCCACAGAAACAGCGGGAAGAATTGATTACACTCATTGCGGAAAAAATTTATCAGGAAATTCTTACTCATGTCAAAAACCAACTGATTGGCTATGCAATCATCGTTGATAAGGACAACCTGGTTCAAGCCCATCCTTATATCGAACGTCTCGGAGAGCCCTTTTCCTGGCCGGAGAGCACGGAAGTCATAAAAAAAGGCGACGAAATCAACATACATCGCGTGTTTTTCAGAGGAGAGTCCCACTTCGACTTTAGTGCTCCGATTCTTGTGCGCGATAAACATATCGGGTCTGCACATATCGGGTCCGTGCATATTGGCTTGCGGGAAGACAATGTATTAAAAGAGATCCAGTCCGCCCGACTGAAAATTTTGTCCCTGAGCCTTGTTGCCGTGCTTCTGGGATCGCTTGCCTCATATTTTCTCGCGAGTGTGTTCGTCAAACCGATCAAGGGGCTGGTAAAAGATGCCGAAATACTGGGAGCAGGTGATTTGGAGCATCAGATTCAAGCCGGCCGGTGCGATGAGGTCGGGACGCTGGCCACGACGCTGAACACGACACGTATCAAACTCAGAGATGCTCAAAAGCGTTTAGTGGCAAGTGAGCGCCTGGCGCGGGAGCTGGAGATTGCCAGCGAGATTCAGATGACCCTGTTGCCGAAAGAAACCCCGCAGCTCGAACATGTTGAAATCGGAGCCTTGTATCGCGCCGCAGCGCAAGTAGGCGGTGATTTATACGATTTTTTCTGGGTGAGTAACGATGAGTTGGGCATTGTGGTGGCTGATGTCTCGGGCAAAGGGGTTCCGGGGTCGCTTGTCATGACCATGGCAAAAGCGGTGATTCGAGCCAAAGCCGTGAAACCGGACATGCCGAATCATACGTTGCCGGTCGATGCTAATGGAGATCCGGTTTCAGTGATTTGTAATGTCAACCAGATGATTCATCATGATATCAAGAAAGGAATGTTTATCACCGCGAATTACAGTGTGCTGAATGTCAAAAACCTGCAGTTCAAATTCGTCAGTGCTGGTCATAACGATACGCTGGTGTATAATTCGTATACCCGGGAACTGCACGAATATAACCCAAAAGGCATTGCATTAGGGCTGGACCAGGGTTCGTTATTCGATAAAATCCTGCAGTCTCATGAATTGAATCTCCAAGCCGGGGATTTCCTGATTCAATATACTGACGGAATCAGCGAGGCCATGAACGAAAAGCAGGAAGAATTTGGCAACGATCGTTTGAAAGAGATCATTCGGAAATATGCCCATCAAAACGTCAATGATTTTCTTCAGTCGCTGGATCGGGAAATTCGGTCTTTTACCAAAAGTTTTGCACAAAGTGATGATATTACAGCAGTGGTCCTTAAAGTGAAATAACAGAGACGTTCTCACGCCCAATACGGGTAGAGAACGTAACGTATTGCAGGAGCAGGATAGAGATGAGAAAAATTAATATTACGCTTGATTCACTGACCAAATATAATATTACGAAAGTGGTGGTCGAGGGCTTTTTGGATGCCCACACGGCTCCGGATATGGAGAAAGTCGTTAAAGAGCTGCTCCAACAACAACAGTATCGGATTATTGTCGATTTTAGCGCGCTTTTGTATATCAGCAGCGCCGGACTTGGGGTGTTTATGAGTGTGATCGGCGATGTAAAAAGCAACGATGGAGATATTGTTCTCATGAAGATGCCCCCGAAAATCTATAAGGTCTTCGATCTCCTGGGCTTCACGGAAATCTTTCCAATTGTTGATGACGAAGAGGCTGCGATAAGCAGATTTAAACATATTTAGCGACAAGGCCTCTCGACACTTTCATGGGCAGGGCCCCGCTGGCCCCGCCCGATATGAGTAAGAAGATGACGACCATTATACTGAAAACGCCTGGAGAAATGCATTACTTGCATAAAATTCGCAATTTTATCACTGGAGTTGCCGAAGAATCCGGCATTAGCAAGCTAGATCTTGATAAGATCGAACTCGCGGCAGACGAGGCCTGCGCAAATATTATCGAGCATGGTTACAGGGCCGATGATCCGGATAAAAATTTGACCATTCGGATGGACTTTGACTCGGAAAGGATTATTCTGACGATTAGCGATCAAGGGAAATACTTCGATCCCCGCACGAAAAAGCAGATAGACCTGAAAGAGCTGATTGCCATGAAACGGGATGGCGGGCTGGGGATCAGTTTAATTCAGCAGACAATGGATGAAATTGACTACCGAGCCACGCCCGAAGGCCAAAATGAATTGATCTTGACGAAGTATCTTCGGAACTCATCACATTAGAAAAGGAAGACCTTAATTATGCATAGGAACCGCACTCTTTTGATACACGACATCGTCTTCTACAGCCTTCTTATATTGTTAAACTCTTTCTTTGCGGGCTGCTCCTTACTCCCGATCGATATTCCAACAGGCCAGCAGCCAGGCGGAGAAGAACAATCGCTCGACATGAGCACTTTGTTTCATAAGGCGGAGCTGCTCTACGAATCCAACCGTTTCGAAGAGGCTATTCGGATTTGGGAACAAATCTCCCCTGACAGCCCTCACTACCTCGACGCTCAACTTGGTATCAGGAATGCCCGCTTGCAGCTCGATAAAATCGCTCAAGAAGAAACCGACAATTCCCCTGTCTATGATGATGAACTGGACAGCTACATCGCGCGCGCCGAACGCCTTGAATATGAAGGAAATATCCGTGAGGCCCTGAAGCTCTACGAGCAAGCTCGCTTACGTGCCCCTGAAAACATCCTGCTTCATCATAAAATTGAAGAGTTGCACGAAATTCTCGACGATGCCTTTGAGCGCCACCGCGCTCTGGGGGAGTTATATATGTCCAGAGGAGAATATGCGAAAGCCCGTGCCGAATGGGAAGGCTTACTCGAACTCGATGCATCGAATGCTCTCGCCCGGCAACGCCTGGAAGACCTCAAGGTTCTGACTGCGACAAGCGATAGCATTTTTGTTCAGCGTGGGCGCTCTCTCATGCGCAAAGGTCTGCTGAACCAGGCCAGAGCCGAGTTCCAGAACGCCTTAAAAATGAACGCCGGCAATGAGAACACCCGTACTTTGCTGCGACATCTCGATTCGACCCCGTTTACCGAATATACGGTCAAATCCGGTGATACACTCTCATCCATTGCCTTCAATTATACCAGCAATGTCGCCGATTATTCCATTCTGAAGGATTTTAACCAGATTAACGATGATACGCAGCTGCAAATTGGACAAACTCTGAAGATTCCACATATTCTGGGCTTCCATCAGGCACTGGCTCCGGATGAAGCAGATGTTCTCACTGAGTTGATGGAACGCGAAGCGCAAACAAAGCCGGACGCCCGGGAGTTGACGCCTGAATTGAGGCAGGATGACGCCGATCACACAGTGCAGCAACTCTTTGAAAAAGGCATGAAAGCATATCATGACAAAAACTTTCGGGAAGCGCTTCGCTTGTTTAACCAAGTGTACTCACTTGATCAAAATAAAGTCGAAGCCTATAATTATTTTTTGCAATCGCTGATCCAGTTGCAGGGGAAAAGAGCGAACGTGGGAAAACCTGTCGTAGCGAAAAATCAGGGAAGGCAGCCGCCAGAATCTGGCAGATCCTCACTTTCAGAAGCTGAAAAACTGCGTGCTTCGGCGACAGCCCAATACAAGGCCGGGAATATCAAGGAAGCCATCCGACTGCTCGAAAAAGCTGAACTTGCAGAGCCGAATAACCGTAAGATCGTCCAGGAACTTGAGACCGCCCGGACTGCCTTAAAAGAACTCATTACGACTCACCTCAATGAAGGCATCAAACTGTTCAACGAGGACTCGCTGGAAGAAGCAATTCAAGAGTGGGACAAAGTGCATGAACTCGATCCCGGCAACAAGCAGGCTATCAAATATCGCGAAAAAGCCGAAAAGCGTCTCAATGCCTTGAAGAACACTCAATAAGGCTGATACACGCCAAAGCCCTGCCTGACTGAGCACACTGAGAGCTCTTATCGTTACGCGTCCTCAAGATTCTTTTTGTGAACAGATGACGCTGGAGGCCTGAAAGAGCTGTTTGGGGCCGCTTCACGCTCTCTGCTCTCCTCATCAAGTGTCTGTCGAACTTCATGGGCTGTTCTTCTGAATTCGGCAAGGCCCCGCCCAAGAGTTCTCGCCAGTTCCGGCAGTTTTTCCGGCCCGACCACCAGTAAGGCGATGACAAAGATCACAAGCAGTTCCGGCATTCCAATTCCAAACATGGATTTTCACCTCACTTTTCTGCACACAATCCTCTCACAATGCTGAACGCCACCCCGTTGCACTGCGAAAATTCTCTCGAGTTTCAGAATGAGTTTCCTGCTGGCAGCCTAGGATGATTCTTTCTTTGGTGTCAATAGTTTGTTCACATTTTTTTTGGGCTTGACAGATCAAGAACTCCGGCCTACTTTTAGGAGTGGAAGTGATTTGCAGAGCCTAATAAAATCAGACTTATATCCGACTTGCCCTATTCATTAGAAGGATAGCGCTTTTCAGGATCCAGGGAGGAAGTATGCGATGATTTCAGGAAAAAGTTTTGCGTTTACAGGTGAAATGTCAACAATGTCCCGTAAACACGCTCAAGAGGAAGTCCTGAGCAAAGGCGGATCGATCCCAAGCAGTGTGACACGCGATCTGGATTATCTGGTCGTGGGAAATCTGGACTCTCCACTGATTAAGGTACATGGAAAACGAGGGAAAAAATTTCTCAAAGCTGAAGAGCTGAACGAGCGCGAACAGACCATCCAAATTATTACCGAGGGACAATTTATTGATATGCTGCAATCAGAGGTGCTGAAAAAAGTAGATGCGTGATTTTCCTGAAGAGATTCATTGATGAATACATGCCAAAAGCGTTCTTTCCAGGAGGGGGAACGCTTTTGGCCTTTGCAGACCACAGTCATCCCAGCGGATCAGAGCCGTTGCCCTCCAGAGCATTCCACAAATGCAGCGTATAAAAAAGCGGGACATGATCTTGAATTCCCCTGGGAATAAAATAAAATTCACCGGAGGACAGATTATTCAGCGTCTGCCTGATATTTCGCAATTCAGCCTGAATGCCGTTACGATACCTGTCCAGTACTTTGGGCGCATGGTGCATCTTGCCGTGACGGTCGAGAAAGCACAGTTCGCCAACATGAAAGTAGAACCCCGGCAGAGGAAGCTCAGTGACAATATCGTTATTATAGACGATCCGGTACGCCGCAATCTGAAAATGTTCCCGAAATCGTTTATCCCCAACTCGAGGTGAACCAAAAGTATACAGCCCCTGGACCTTCTTGTAACGTTCGGCCGCAAGTGTGGCTAAAGCCGCTCCCAGACTGTGACCCGTCATCCAGAGTCTTCGGGAAGGGCAGTGAACCTGCTTGAGACATTCGGAAAGTTCTGGCCAGACTTCGTCGAGCGCCCGCTGAAATCCCTGATGCACTTTCATCCCCCGACCAGTATCGACCGGCAGGACATTGAGGTCTGTTTTGACATCCATCCAGATGTTGCGGATGTCCCTTGAACCCGGACGCAGACGACTTTCAGTTCCCCGAAAGGCCAAGATCGCAAGCTGCGTATTCGCAATGAGAAAACAATCCGTACTGTCTCCGCTGAAAGACCACAGCTCCGGAAAACCGGCGCGCGCGAAACGGGGACGCGCAAAGGCTTCATCAGCATACGACAAGCTTGCAATTTCTGCCAGCCACCAGGCATTCACTACATCGAAGCTTTCTGCATACGGATTGAAAGGATAGCGCTCACACTCATAAAAATAATTATAGTCGTAATAAGGCGGCGCGATATTCTGCCAAGAGATCTTGGGTAGGTCTCGTTTCATAATCTGGCATCATGAGAAATATGTCTTGTCATTCCGGCTCCGCACGTCCGCTAAGTGTGGCATCCGGATTTCCAGATTCCATCGAGCTCAGTTCGCCGATAAAACTTCCCACCAGCACTTTGCTCTTTACTTTCACGGGAATTCGTCGTTTATCGGCAGTGATCCAGACAAAGAGCTTCGCGTCATCACTTTCTTTAAAGACGCCTCCGATGCCCTGGGTGGACGGCTGCAATTTATAGGTTTCGTAGCGTGTGCCGTCAATAGTCAGTGTTTCTTTTTTCATGACCTTCACGATCCCGGTCACTGTTTTTCTGCCGTCGGTAACAGGTCGTTCTATGTTCATGCCTTCCTGGAAATCCGCAAGCCTGGTAAAATACAACGCAGACAACGGATCGAAGGTTCCAGGAGGGATGTCGATCCAGGGATATTCCCTTCCTTTATCAACTCGTGTCTGCCTCGTCTTCGCGGCATTCCAGTCAAACTCGACTAAAACATTGCGTTTGTATCGACCTTCCCGTTGTTTCTTTTTATAGCGCAGGGAACGGCTCATGTCTAAGCTTGTAAATCCCTCGATCTTATCACGCACTTTATAAAAAACATCCACAAAGGAATTTGTCCTGGCCGTCATGACAAAATGATACGCAAGTTCACCGTTCACGCGGCTGGCCGGCTTCACTTCAAGGCTGGCTTTTCCTGCAGGAATACTGCCCCATTTCAGAATAAAATTCAATTTTTCACCCGGAGAAAAGGGCAGAACCACGTCCTTATAAGAACTCTGCTCTTGAATATCTTCACGAACAACTCCGTTTAAGGCGCTCCGGCTCTCTGTGCTACACGTTACTATTCCGATCGCAACTGCTGCGAAAAACACAATCACTTTCTTCCATATCTGCTGCGTCGCTGCCATATCATATTTTACCACCATCATGAACCTTCTCTTTTCTGTACTCAGTTCTTGCCCTGTGCTGCAGGAAGCGTTGTCTCCTGCAATCTCACAAAAAGAATGCTTTGCTGCTCATGAAAAGCTTACAAAGAATACGAAAAAAGATCAAGTATTTTCTGGAAGGATTTCTTCTCACAGGAATTTTCTTGCAAAAGTCGAAGACCTCGGAATAATCGGTTCCAGGACAGGCTATCCTGGATCCCTGGACACTCCAGGAGGAAAAGCTCAACATCGACACACTGAATCCAGAAGGCAGATACATGTATCAACGAATCGTCATAAAATTAGGCACAAGCGTTCTCACCGGTGGGAGTCCGCATTTCGATCGTGCGCACATGCTTGAACTGGTTCGGCAGTGTGCCGCGTTACAGCGTCAGGGAAAAGATGTGATCATCTGCAGCTCCGGAGCCATGGCTGCCGGACGGGAACGTCTGAATTTTCCACAGCTTCCCAACACTATCAGTAACAGACAGATGCTGGCGGCAGTTGGACAAAGCCACCTCATGCTGCTCTGGGAGAATCTCTTTGACATTTACAATATCCATGTCGGACAACTGTTGCTGACACGAGCGGATGTGGAAGATCGCCGGCGCTATTTAAATGCCCGCGATGCCTTGCGGGCCTTGTCGGAACATCGAATCATTCCGATTATCAACGAAAACGACGCAGTCGCCACGACAGAGATTAAGGTTGGAGATAACGACAATCTCTCAGCTCTGGTCGCCTTGCTCGCCGAAGCGGATTTACTGCTCTTGCTAACGGATCAGGAGGGGTTGTTTACAGCCGACCCGCGCACAGAACCGAACGCCCGCCTGCTTTCGACGGTTGAGAGCATTGATGAAAAGCTCTATCAACTTGCCGGGAAGAGCGTGAGCGGCTTGGGAGTCGGAGGAATGATCACCAAAATCCAGGCTGCCGATACGGCCCGGAGGGGCGGTGTGGAGGTGGTGATTGCCAGGGGCTGGACACGAAACGTGATCCGCAAAGTCGTTGCGGGGGACAAAATCGGGACGCGGTTTCTTGCGCAGGATACGCCGCTGGACAATCGAAAACGCTGGATTTTTGCCGGACCGAATCCGGCCGGCCGCATTCGCGTCGATGATGGAGCGTCTCACGCACTGTGCCGTAAACACAGCAGCCTGCTGCCTTCCGGGATCACAGCAATTGAAGGCCGTTTCACCCGAGGTGATACCGTATCGCTGCTCGACGCCCGCGGCAGCGAGATCGCGCGTGGCATTTCACGCTACAACAGCCAGGACCTCGACAGGATCAAAGGCTGTCAGTCAGAACAAATCGCTGAACGGCTCGGTTACATGAGCAGTGCGACGGTCGTTCACCGTAACGATTTAATTTTAGTCTAGAGAGGGAAAGATGAGAGACTTAGTACAGATGGGACAGGCGGCCAAAGCTGCCGGACGAAAATTAGCCGCTCTGACGAGCGAACGCAAAAATGCCGCCCTGCTGGCGATATCCGACGAATTAACTGCGCAGTCTGCCGGAATTTTAGAGGAAAACGCCAAAGACCTTGAGCAAGGTCGGGCCAGGGGGCTGAGCGAGGCCCTGCTCGACCGCTTGCTCTTAACAGAAGAGCGACTGGCCTCATTGGCAGCAGATATCCGAAGCGTGGCGGCGCTCCCCGATCCGGTCGGCACGGAACTTGAGAACCGAGTTCTGCCGAACGGTATTCGCCTGAGCAAACGCCGGATTCCGATTGGTGTTATCGGCGTGATTTACGAAGCCCGGCCCAATGTCACGATCGATATTGCGAGTCTGTGCGTGAAGACAGGCAACGCCATTATTTTACGGGGCGGCAGCGAAACTCTGCAGAGCAACATTGCCCTTGTAAACGTCATTCAAGCTGCCCTGGAACAGCAGAACCTCCCGAAGACAGCGGTACAATACCTCGACAATCCTGACCGCGCACTGGTCACTGAACTGCTGCGGCTTGATACAGCTATCGATATGATCGTGCCGCGCGGCGGAGCCGGACTGCACGCGCTCTGCAAGAAGCAGAGCACGATTCCGGTGATTAGCGGTGGAATGGGCATTTGTCATATTTACGTCGATCAGAGCGCTGATCTCACACGAGCTGTAGACATCGTCGAGAACGCTAAAGTCCAGCGTCCCAGCGTCTGCAATGCCCTTGATACGCTGCTCGTGAATCACGCCGCAGCACAGGAATTTCTGCCGAAAGTGGCTGAGCGTCTGGCCCGCAGCAAGGTCGAGCTGCGAGCCGACCAGCGAGCCTTTGAAATCCTTCAGCAAAGCGGCTGTGGAACTATGACGGTGCATGCCGGACCAAAAGATTTCGAGCAGGAATGGTTGTCACTCATCCTGGGGATTAAGATCGTCGATTCCCTGGAAGAAGCCATCGATCACATCCAGGAGCACAGCATGGAGCACAGCGACTGTATTCTGACAAATGACATCGCCCATGCCACTCGATTTGTCAATGAAGTCACGTCCTCTGCAGTCTTTGTAAACGCCAGCACCCGTTTTAACGACGGCGGTCAGTTCGGTCTTGGGGCCGAAGTCGCTATCAGCACACAAAAACTCCATGCCCGAGGGCCGATGGGACTAGAGGCACTGACGACGTATAAATGGATCGGCATTGGTCATGGTCATATTCGCCTGTGAACGTCCTTGTCATGGAAGACCTGCTTGAAGAGCGGCAGCTTCAGAGTGTTCCGTAACAGACAACATGAAACAATCAATGAGTTTCCACGGAAATGCTCTCAGGGCTTGAGGCAGTATCATCGTCACGAACAAGGGCATCGGAAGACCGTGTGCGGGGGAACGCATGAGAACAATCCCTTTACTAATTATCGCCGGACCGACGGCTATCGGAAAGACGCGTGTGGCGATTGAAGTCGCAGAATCGCTGAACGGAGAAATTGTTGGGGCCGATTCGATGCAGATTTACCGGTATATGGACATCGGAACAGCCAAGCCAAGTCCTGCCGAACGCAGTCGTATTCCCCATCATCTGCTGGATGTTCGCGATCCTGACCAGGAATTTTCCGTAGCGGAGTATGTTACTGAAGCAACAGCCGCGATCCGATCTATCTACGCACGAGGAAGATTACCTGTGCTGGTCGGAGGAAGCGGTCTGTATATTGAAAAATTGCTGTACGGAATTTTCAAAGGACCGGGCCGGGATGAAAATTTCCGGCAGGAAATGCAGGCCCTGGCCGCGCGATCCGGACCGCAGGCAATTTATGAAAGGCTTCAGCACTGTGATCCTGATACGGCAAAACGTGTGCATCCGAACGATTTAGTCAGAACGATCAGAGCGTTGGAAGTCTTTCAGCTCAGCGGTCTGCCGATCTCAGTTCATCAGAGAGAAGCCACCACGCCGATTTCCAGGTATGAGGCAATGTTTTGTGTTCTATACGCTGAACGTGAAGCCGTATATCACCGCATCAATACCCGCGTCGAGCTGATGGCTGCAGGAGGTCTTGTGGACGAGGTCCGCAGTTTATACGCACGAGGCTACGATCGCAAATTACGTTCGATGCAATCGCTGGGTTACAAGGAAATCGGGAATTTCCTGGCCGGAGAATGCGATCTGCCGTCTGCGCTTGAGCTGATGAAGCGCAACACCAGACGTTATGCCAAACGTCAATTACTGTGGTTTCGTAAGTATGAGCATGCGCGATGGATTGAACGACGACCAGTGGAAGATGTGGAAAAGGACCGTTCTTCTCCCTCACGATCAATTCTCACGGCATGGGCGTCCTATACAAGCGGATCGTCAGCATGCGTTGACTCGGAGTCCTCTGGGCGCTCTTCCTGATCCTCGTCTTCCGACGGGACCTGTACGCCGATCGATCGCAAAAATTTTTTGTCCGTTTCGCTGAATCTGAAGCCCTTCATCAAGGGCGACGGAGTCTCAGCGCGTTCGTTGCGGCGTTGAATCATGATCCCCGAGAACACAGTCAGAAGGATATCGTAGCCTTTCTCCCTCGCAGTCTCAAAAATTTCATTCAACTTCTCAGAACCCTGCAATAACTCCTGGAGAATGCCAGCGATCGCCATCGCAAATTGTTGCTTCTGTTCCTCATCTCTCATACGTGTGTTTCCTTCTTTTCAAACAGCCCCCTGATGGGCTGCAACATGCTTTTCTCAAGCTGTCTTTTGTTATTCATCCTGATACAGACGGATTTTTTTATGCAGATAGGTGCGTTCGATACCGAGCGTCTGCGCTGTTTTGGTGATATTCCCCTGATGCGCCTTCAGGCAGGCCAGGATATAGCGCTTTTCAAAAGCGCTTCTGGCTTCCTTCAGAGGACTCCAGGGGGGAGCGAAGGATAGGCCCTGAGGCTGAGGCCGCCGACGTCCTCCATCGAGAATACTCCCAGGGATATGCTCGGGCCGAATAGTACTTCCGGCGACCATGATCACTAAGCGCTCGATCACATTTTTCAACTCCCGAATATTGCCGGGCCAGACATAATTCATCAATATCTCGACAGCGTCAGGTGTAATACTTTTGAGTCGTCGTCCATTTTCCAAAGAAAAATCTTCGAGGAAATGTGCGATCAGCAGTGGAATATCCTCACGGCGTTCGCGCAGAGGTGGGACGTAAAAAGGGATCACATTCAAACGGTAATAGAGGTCTTCCCGAAAATTGCCCTTATCGATCTCCTCGTCCAGATTTTTATTCGAGGCCGCAAAGACACGAAAATCCGCTTCCAGGACTTCAGAACTGCCGACCCGCTCGAATTGCTGCTCCTGGAGCACCCGCAGGACTTTGGCCTGAGTTGTCAGACTCATATCCCCGATTTCATCAAGAAATAATGTGCCTTCATGCGCCAGCTCGAATTTTCCCACTTTTTTTGCCGTTGCCCCAGTAAACGCGCCTTTTTCATGGCCGAAGAGCTCACTTTCAATCAATTCCTGAGGAATCGCCGCACAATTGATCTCGACAAAAGGATTTTTGGCCCGCAGGCTTTGGCGATGCAATGCGCGCGCAATGAGTTCTTTGCCGGTCCCATTTTCGCCGTAAATCAGTACGCGGCCGTTTGTTGGAGCCGCAGTGTCGATCCGCTCGCGGATTTTCTGCATCGCCCGGCTTTGACCAATCATCTCATACTTGCGCTCAAAACGTTGACGCAGAACCAGATTTTCCTGGAGCAGGCGCCGTTGATCTAAGGCCCGCTCGACCATGATAAGGGTTTTTTCGAGCGACAAGGGTTTCTCTAAAAAATCATAGGCACCGAGCTTTGCAGCTTTGACAGCACTTTCAATATTCCCGTGCCCTGAGATGACGATTACTGGCATGTCAGGATGGGTGTTTTTGACCTTTTCCAGGACCTGAAGCCCGTCCATGCCTGGCATCCACAGGTCCAGCAGCATCAAATCCGGAAGCTGTCGCTCGATCTCCTGTAAAGCGCTTTGTCCGTCCTGTGCGGCTCTGACTTTATACCCCTCGTCTTCAAAAATCCCGGTCAGCGACGAGCAGATACGTTTCTCGTTGTCAACAATAAGCAATTCTGCTGTTTTCATGATACGTTTGTTGTCTTTCGAAAAGGCAGAGTCGGGAGTTCGATACGAAAAACCGTCCCGTGAGGATGCCTGTCTTCCAGGCGAATCCGACCATCATGCTCACCGATGATTTTATGGACAATCGCCAGGCCCAAACCGCGGCCGCTGCCTTTTGTCGAAAAATACGGAATAAATAAACGTTCTTTAAGCGCTTCGGGAATGCCGGGGCCGGAATCAGCAATTGTAATGATCACGACTTTCCGACGGGCATCATAACAAGTCTGGAAGACGATTTCACCGTGCTCCCCCATCGCTTGAATCGCATTATCGATCACATTCACAAAGACCTGCTTCAACTGACGCGGGTCGGCCGGGATACGAGAGATGTCCTGTGACAACCGGGTGCGGAATACGATATGTGTATAATACACTGCGTACGAAGACACGGTTTTTTTCAGCAGCTTGTGCAGATCGACCAGTGTTTTGTTCACCGCTGGCATTCTTGCAAAGCGAGAGAATTCATCAACAAGGTGTCGCAAGCCGTCAACTTCGTCAATAATCGTTTTCGTACATTCTTCAAAAATTTCGTCATATCTGGGAGATTTTTTCTCAGCTTGCCGTCGCAGGCGTTGGGCTGAAAGCTGTAAGGGCGTCAGCGGATTCTTGATTTCATGAGCCAGGCGGCGGGCCACTTCCCGCCAGGCAGCTATACGTTGAGCATTCAGTAATTGTGTCAGGTCGTCAAATACGATTAACGTCCCGATCCGTCTGTCCTGCTCGTCAGACATTGTCGTCACGCTCACCAGCAGCGACAGAGTCTTGCCGTCGATGTCCACTTCTATCTGCTCCTCATAATTTTCCCCCTGCCGCTCGTTCGTTGAACGCAGTATCGAGATGACGCGCTTCATGCCGGGCTTCTCAAAAAACACACGGTAATGCTCATGCAGGACAGTCTCTTGCGGGATATGCAGAATGCGCGAAGCAGCCCGGTTAAAGGTCGTAATTTCTCCGTCAGGGCTTAAGGACACGACACCGGTGATGATATTTTCCAAGACCATTTCGATATAGCGTCTGCGCTCTGTCAGGGTCTCGGTCATTGTTTTCAAGGTGCTGGTCATCTGGTTAAACGAGTCAACCAGAATACCGACTTCATCATTCGCTTCAACTTCAACCTTGTATTCAAGGTCGCCTTTTGCGATCGACTCTGTGCCAAGCGCGAGCTGTTGGATCGGGATCGTCATCCCTTTTGCCAGATGCATACCAAACCAGATCGCCGAAAAAAAGACGAGGAGCGTAATCAGAAGAAAGGTCAGGAGATATGTTCCCAGAATCGGCATCTTATGGATTTTAATCTGTTTATACTGTTCGAAGCTTCTGCGAATGCTTTTCATCTTCGATGCCAGATTTCCATCGACAAAATAATCGACCAGCAACACGCCGATGGTCCGCTCGGAATCCGGATCCGAATGAATCGGAACGATTGATTTGATTAAATCTCCTTCGGCAAGAGAATCCTGAAGAGAGCGTGCTTTTCCAGTTTGGCCGACGTCAAGAATCCCACTGAGCGCAATATGAAAATCCCCGATCGGGACATTCGGATTGATGGCGTAGGCCAGACGATCGCCACCGAGCGTATAGATCTCGATCGCTCCCAAATTAAACTCCTGCTGCTTTTCGCTGAGAAAATGCTGCAAACTGTCCTCTTCCTGTAACAAGCGCCTGTCAGTCAGTACTTCGCTGATCTGCTCGGCAAAGTACAGGGAGTTGTTGATTGAGTTGCGGTAAAACGTCTGAGCGACTTCCAAAGCTTCGCGCAGAGAATGCTCGATCTGTTCATTAAACCATCCCTCAATGCTTTGGGTCAGGAGATTGCCGGCAATGACGAAAAGCAGGACAGAAGGGATCAGGGTCAAGACAATGAACGATGCGATCAATTTTGTCTGGAATTTCGATCCGAGGATGTTATTTTTCCGTTCGAGATACAGCTTCGCCAGATTCCTCACGACCACCACGATCAGGACGATAAGCAGAATAATATTGAGGTTGGCCAGACTGAATACCAGAAGATTGTTGATCACCGGCACCGGTTTGTTCAACTGCTGGATCAGCAGCTCGATCGCGGTCAAAGACGCGAGGAACACCAGAATGAGTCCGCCGATTCGGCGTGTGCGGCGTATTTTATATTCAGAGCTGTGGATCGTCATGCAATGTACTCACAAATTTCAGGGACGCTCTCCGCAGAAAAATTCAAAATTTGTCCTGTGCAGAGGACTGTCAAGAAATAAGTCTTCGACGAAAAGACGCTCCTGTTCACAGAGAGCAGAATCTGTGACAACGAGGGACAGGAAAAGGAATTCTTCAGGCAATGTGTAAAATTATATTGACAGCAATGCAGTGATTTGCGATCCTACATAAGGTGAAATGTACACATTGCCCTATTCAGCAGCTTTTCTCTCATGCATGGATGAGAAAGCTCGCTGAGCTGGGCGAGAAGACGCCCGTGTGTGTACTATGGAACTTTTAAGAGAGAGTTGTTGTCTAATGACTCGATAAGCGCGAAAAAGAAGACGATTCGACAAAAAAAAACGCAGAGCCGACACTCAGATGAAGATCTTGTTGCAGCCTCCCAACGAGGTGAGACACAAGCGTTTGAGTTACTGATACTTCGGTATCAACGTCAGATTTTTAACCTGATCTATCAAATGACTCATAATGCTGAAGTTGTCGAGGATCTGGGACAAGATATTTTTCTTGCAGCGTTTAAAGCGATCAAAGGGTTCCAGTCAAAATCTTCATTTTTTACCTGGCTCTATCGGATCGCGATCAATCATTGTAAAAATTATCTTGTGTCCTCGAACAGAGCGCAAGATTTTGAGCTGCGCTATCAGGCAGAGCAAGACAAACACTCAGGAGCGGATGATTACGAGAGGGACCCGGCAAACCGCTTATTAGCGAAAGAGTTTGCTGAGGAGATGGAAAAGGCTTTTGCACAACTTCCGCCGGAGCAGAGAATTGTCTTAACGCTCTGTGAATTTCAAGGGCTTTCTTATCAGGAAATCTCTGAGATAGTGGATTGTCCGATTGGGACGGTCCGCTCTCGTCTTTCACGAGCGAGAGCAGCGTTAGAAAAGGCTCTTGGTACTTATCTGTGAGCCCCGGGTAAATACTTTATTTGGCTGGGAACTCGACAGAATTATAATCGATTATGAACTGTGACGCCTATCGCATTCTCATTAGTGCTTATATCGATGGAGAGTTATCAGACAGTGACGCGCAGCATTTAAAAGCACACCTTACAAGCTGCACACCCTGTTTCCTTTGCTTACAGGAACAGGAGAAGATGCAGGCCGCCATAAAACGTTATACTTTTATGCAGGAAGTCCCGGGCGTTCCAGAGACGTTTTCTGCAAAAATCATAGCACAGCTCGAAAACGAGCTTCAACAACTTCCGTCCCTCTCTTATACTGAACGCCTTGCCGCTCGATGTCGCGCTGATGTACGTAAGTTTGTCGATGCCTGGATCGACAGTTTGAAGCTCCGCCCTTTTACATGGACCGTATCAGCAGGTTTCTTTTTTCTTTCTTTTTCTGCGTTGCTGATGAATGAGTTCTATCTGCAGCCATCAGGATCCTATCTTGCAGAGCCGCAAACGCCCGCTTTCGAGATGGCTTCACGTAAAGAAAGCTTTAGCAAAACAGTCAAGCAGTTTGAAGAGACGGCATTGGCCGGAGCAGACCGTGAGTTCGACGGCTCCGACTTCATCGTTATTGCAGAATTGGATAACGAATCCGCCCCTCTCCCAACTCTCCAAAATCGCGATCCAATGCAAGATTACGTCTATTCACACGTAGTTGAGGCTTATCAAGATCGTTTGAGTGAGGATGCAATGCTGATCGGTTATGTTCAGAAGGCGCACTTTCTTCAGTAGCCTCGATCTCTTCCCGACTGCACTCAGCATGAAGCTGCAGTACACAAGCTCAATGAAATATCGTGTATTACACAATACTCTCCGTTATCTCCCCATCAGAAGACGCCAGTTTGTATTTCTTTTTGCTCTCACAGGCTTTTGGGTGGGGACGGCAGGTGCTGAAAAACATCTGGTCTTTGACGACATTATCCGCATCTTGGATTACTCGGAGAAACAATTCAGCTATTTAGGCGCGAAGTTCGTCATTGATTACAGTCCGAGTCGACGCTCAACCACTTTTGTGAAAGTCACGCACAGTTCAGGATTGCGCAAAAAAGAGGTCGCTTCCTTAACACCTGGGGAATCATCGCAAGTGATTCTTGATGATGGAAAATTTCTCTGGCACTACATTCCTTCTCAAGGTTCTGTGGTAAAAAAGAAGCATCGGATGACCCTGGGCAGGATTTCGAAACGTATCGCCAGCCAGGGCGAGTTGATTCAACACAATTATAATATCCACATTAAACAGATTCCTCACAAGTCCAGCGGACTCAGCGACACACAAATTCCATCGGTCAGCGGCGATGTGATGGTTGCCTTTGAGCCCAAAGCGCATGACCGCCCTTCATGGAAAATTTGGCTTGAACGTGAGCATGGGCTGATCGTCAGAACTGAGGTCTACGATACCAAAGGGAACCTGGCGCTTTTATCGGCGTTCTCTGAACTTACATTTCAACCGAAACTCTCGAAAAAATCGTTTATTATGAAAGTGCCCAAGGGAACAACCGTCCGGAAGTCAGTGGAAAAATACTTTCATACAGTTGAAGAAGCCCAGGAAGAAACCGGGTTTCCAATCGTGGAACCGGAATATATTTCTCAGGGCTTTAAACTGGCTTCAGTGATCCAGTCACCTTCGAAACGCGGTGAAAAAGTACAGTTGTCATACCTTGACGGCATTAGCTCGATCTCGATTTTTGAAGAGAAACATGCAGACGCGACGAATGAGAACGCTTCTGACGACAGCAAAGAAGTCAGCATCAGCCAAAGCATAAAAGGCACGTTTCACGATCACGGCCTGCTCAAAATTCTGCGTTGGAGACTTGGACAAGATTTCTCTATCACTCTCGTCGGAGAGGTCGCAGACAGCGAATTGCTGAAAATCGCTGCGTCGCTTAGTGTGAGTAGCTCCCCATGAAACCTAGCCTTTATGACCACTTCACTCAATACACATCACGATCTATTCTCTTCATAGCCGGATGTCTTTTTGCCCTCAGCGCTAGTGATTCCTGTCTGGCACAATGCGTCCAGGGCATCCCTCTCTCCTTTGCTGATATTGCCGAATCGATTCAACCTTCGGTCGTCAACATCAGCAGTTCGAAGACTGTCGGCAGCGTCATCACAAGAGCTGAAGACGAACAGACAGAAAGCCCATTCTACGAAAAAAATTCTGCGAACTGTTTTCAATACCGCCACCTCGGGTCGGGCCTGCTTATTGATGCGGAAGGCTATATCATCACGAACCACCATGTTATCGAAAGCGCTGACGACATTCGCGTCAAGCTGACAGACAGCCGGACATTTCAGGCCGACATCATCGGTCACGATATCAAAACAGATATTGCCCTGATTAAAATTCACAGCGATCAACGAGACTTTCCGCTTGCTGTATTAGGAGATTCCGATGCAATACGCGTTGGAGAATGGGTGATTGCTGTGGGAAATCCTTACGGCTTATCCCACACCGTGACAGCCGGTATTATCAGTGCTAAGAGCCGTGTCATCGACGGACCGTATGACGATTTCATCCAGACCGATGCCTCGATCAACCCTGGCAACAGTGGAGGCCCTTTGATCAACATTCAGGGTCAGGTGATTGGCATTAATACCGCGGTTTTCAGCAATGCCCCGGGAAACGGTTTTGCACAGGGCATCGGTTTTGCCATTCCGATCAATCTTGTGCGCCGGGTCATCAGCGATTTACGGCATTACGGTAAAGTCAAACGAGGCTGGATCGGGGTTGTCATTCAAGAGGTCACAGAGGAACTGGCAGCATCTTTCAATCTCCCGGACACAAGAGGCGCAATGGTCACTGACATCATTCCGGACGGGCCAGCCGATATCGCCGGACTCTTTCATGGAGACGTTATCCTGCAATTTAACGAAAGCGGCATCCAGCATTCAATCGATCTTCCGCGTATTGCGGCCGACAACCCTCCGGGTACGGAATGCGTCTTACGTGTGAATCGAGATGGCGAAGAACTCGCCGTCACGATCGTGCTCGGCGAATTCCCTGACAGCCGGGAAGCTCTCACTCCTCCTGAAGAAAATTAATGCAATCGCGTGAGAATCCTCTTGTTACATGGAGGGGCGTCCGCAGCGGAAGCATGATTCTCATCTGCCGATTGTCGTCATACGGCCGATCTCCCAACTCGAGAATGCAACGCAAGTATTCCTGTCAACATCAGTTGCGAGCACTCTGCATCGTTTACACAGCGCGAAGAACGTGCTTTGCGATCTCTTCGAGCGGCAAAACCTTGTCAATCCCTCCGCGCTTAATCGCCTCATTCGGCATACCAAACACGACGGATGTGGCTTCATCTTGTGCGATATTCACCATCGCGCCGGCCTCTTTCATCTCCAACATGCCGCGGGAGCCGTCATCACCCATCCCGGTCATGATCACGCCCACAGCATTTCGCCCGGCGTAACGGGCAGCGGAGCGGAAGAGCACATCCACCGAGGGACGATGGCGGCAAACCAGGGGACCATCGGTCACATTAACATAATAGCGGATACCGTTGCGGCGAATCAGGGTATGCCGGTTGCCTGGAGCGATCAATGCTCTGCCCGGAATCACAGCATCAGTATCTTCCGCTTCTTTCACCGTCATTGTACATAAATCGTCTAAACGTTTCGCAAAGGCTCTGGTAAAGTTCTCCGGCATGTGCTGTACGATGACAATACCCGGCGCATTCCTGGGCATCGCTTCCAAAAAGACACGCAGGGCTTCCGTTCCCCCGGTTGATGCCCCCACGACAACGACTTTTTCAGCAGTCTGAAGTACCCTATGCAGCTTCGAGGGCCTTGCCAGGACAGCATCAGCAGTCAGCTTTGGCTCAACATTACGGGACGTTATAATTTTTTTGGGACGGGCGACTGCCGCAGCCTTCACAATATCGCAGATTCGAACACTGTACTCCTCCAGGAATTCCGGGGTAGCTTTTTTCGGTTTCTGGATCACCTCGACAGCTCCATATTCTATGGCTGTCAATGTGCTTTCAGAAGCTTTTTTGCTCAACGCAGAGCAGATGACTACCGGAATCGGCTGCCGAGTCATCATTTTCCGCAGAAATGTCAGTCCGTCCATACCGGGCATTTCGATGTCCAGAGTCATGACATCAGGCATCTCTCGTTCGATCATCCTTTCTGCAAGAAAAGGGTCCGGAGCCGTCGCCACGACCTTGATATCAGGATCAGCTGATAGAATCTTTTTGAGCATCTGGCGCATTAATGCGGAATCATCAACGATAAGTACTTTAACAGGTTTTTTCTGCATACGTCCACTAAAATTAGTGCTACACCCACGTCCCATCCATCCAGCACCGACGTGACAGATTCTTTCGTATTCAGTTGCATCATCTGAATGTTCACCGCCGTCCGAAAACAGCTGAGCAAAGTCATCCGGTCGTTTTCCACCAACGCCAGATTCCGAGCACCAGCAGGAAAAGCGAGACTGTCTGACTCCAAAACAACATCAAACCCGGCCGGGCAACAATCCATTCTAAAAAATTCGGCATCAGGTTTTGACTATTTCCTTCCCAGCCGCTTCTCAACGTCCCGACATCGCCGTGATATAACATGGCGATTGTGCCATTTCCAAGTGTCAGATGTATCAGCGATCCCCATACCTTGTCGAGCAGCAAGCCTTCTCCGTTACGAAGCGCATGCTCCTGGCCGCCCAAGTCCGTGAGAAACAGCTGTCCGTCCAAAATTGTGGATATCTGGCGGACGAAGGTATCCGTAATTCCAATAAACTCGTCAACACGTGTCAATATCAGATCCTGTATCGGGAGAAGAAGAGCCAGTCGCACCTGTCCCTCCTTCGCTAATGTGACATCAAAGGTGAACTGCCTGCTCGCTGGTGTTAACACAATCAAGCTGGGAATCGAAAAATCGTACTGAACGGCAGGTCCGTCGGATGGCGCAATCAAGATCGTTCCTCTGGCATTTACCTGGACTGTAAGCTCGGAATTCTGCGCAAGCTCCAGGCAGATACGATACTGATCCGGGCGTCCGGCATTACTGATTTTGACGACAGTGTCTGCCGGCAGAACAAGAGTGGTCAGCGTCAACGTACTCTGAGCAGGATCAAGCGTCGAAAGCCGTACGGCCAGGCCTCCACCTTGAGACTTCGGATTGGCTATTGTCTGAGCTGCCCGGCCGGGAGAACGAGGAATATAAATTTCCTCTAATTCAGAAATGCCCAATGCACTCAGAACCAACGCGTCAGCCAGAATCGCCTGCTTTGACAGGGTAAATTCTAATTCACTGGCGTTCAGGTTCAGCTCGATCTCCGTCGAAGGAATCCTCAGCACAAGTAAGAGGCTGATGCACAGCGAGACCGCCGCGAGAACGGCAATTGTCGGCCAACGCTTCGGCTTCATTTTCGGAACAGTGGACTCCTGAATCTCTACAACGCGTTCCAGCCGTTCCAGGCGTTCCAGGCGTTCCAACCCCTCTTCAGTGAACACATCCGGGTTCTGATACGCTTCATGCCCTAATTTTTGTGCTTCACTATGCAAATATTTACGTAATTTTTGAGCGCTCATAAGACTTCTGGGGAGCGAAAATCATGCAATGATGGTGTGTCCACTCTCTCTTCCAGACTCCAAGCTTCACCCTTTATGATAGAACCAGTATTCAACATTTACCACTCCACCTTTGACAAATACCGCCCCAATCTGTAAATAATAGATCCCCGGAACTGACGGCTTGGGAATCTCAAAATGGATGCCCCGGTTTTCAGGATAATACCCGTATCCGAGCGCCTTACCGTCCAGAATAAAGGCTTTTGGAGAACCGTCGGCATCAAGCGTGGCGACACTGACATAGACTTCACTCAGCTCCTGTGTCGGCCAAATCACAAGTTGGTAGGCTGGCGACGAAGTCTCAGTCGACGGATTTTGGCTGATTCGCAAGGGGAGATAAACATCCTTCACCATACCGTTGCTGAGCTTATAGGATGCCCAGCCCAAGACCCCAAGATTATTCCGTGAGATCGAAAGCTGCCGAAGAATAGTGAGCGGCCACACATAGCGCGATTCGTCCGCCTGACGTTTCGTATCCATACGATAATAGAGTCCGGCCTGCAGCGACTGAGCCTGCAAAAAGACGTCTCTCGGCTGCGGAACACTCCAATCCACCATAAGCTTCTGCCCGGAATCAAGATCGAAGTCGTCAAAGCGTTCCACAAACGACACCACTCGCAGAGTGCCGGTAAGCATCCGAAACCGGGAATTAGAGGCATACAGCCCTTCACAGGAATCACCTCTGAACTGATAGCTTAACGCATTCGGCGAACTGCCTGTCAACCGTGGATCGCAGGGACTACTTTCCCCCGCTGTGACTGATAAAGCTGTCATTGCGAAAAGAAGGTAAAGAAGAAACATCACAGTCCGGACAACGCGAAAAATCGATTGATGATCATACATAATCTGTTACCTCATCAGCAAAAAGACGTATTTAAAGAAACTTTCTTTTTGTCGTAATTATATCCACTATACAATAAATATATCTTACAGATAAGCGCAAGGAAAAAAACAAGATCGGCGTTCAGAGAGCTTTCGATCATTCAGCAAAGCCTGTAAGATACGTTTTCATTTTTGTCAACTTTTGTCAACTTTTGCCAACAGGAGATATGACCTCGCAACGCGGAAAATTTCTGGAAAGAAAAATGGTGGATGTTATTATGTTGACAAATTTGTCCCGGTATGTAACCTTTTGAATTGTTTTCCTTAGGTTCATTAACGGCACAGTGAATCATCCAGCTCAGTGAGGAGAGCTTATGCCAAAATCGATCTTAATCGTCGACGATTCTGCGATCATTCGAAATTCATTAGGCTTTCTACTTGAGACGGAAGGCTTCGAGGTACAGACAGCCGCCAACGGAGTCGAAGCTCTTGAGAAAGTGCAAAGCGAACAATTTGACACGATTATTGCGGATATCAACATGCCGAAAATGCATGGCTATGATTTGATTAAAGAAATCCGAAAACGCAGCAATTATCAAGATGTGCCGATTATCATCCTCACGACAGAAGAGGAAGCGGCCAACAAGAAAAAAGGCTTTGAAGCAGGGGCCAATCTCTTTCTGATTAAACCAACTGAGCCGAAAAAAATGGTAAAGTACGTAAAATTGTTCCTCAATTAATACTGGCATGGACAAGCACATTCATACACTCATACAGCAGTCTCAATCTCCTGACCCGGATATCCGCAGGCAGAGTCTTATCACCCTCGGAAAACGCCGACCGTGCAGAGCGCGTCAAGAGGTCATCGAGACCTTAATCGCTTCGTTGGATGACAAACATCTGTCGGTCAGGGAAGCCGCTGAACAAGGTCTGCTTGCGTTGAAAGATCGCGATGTTGCGGAGGCACTCATCCAATGTCTATCGACGGACTCGCCGACCGCAACGCTCAACTATGCCGTCGAAATTCTGGGTCAAATCGGTAATGCTGCCATCGATCAAATCCTGCAGCTTCTGGAAAGCAGAAATCATAACATTCGGAAGTTCGGCTGCGACATTTTGGGACAATTGAAATATCGTGAGAGCGTCTACAAGTTGATCGAGCACTTGAACGATCCCCATGTCAACGTTGCGATCGCGGCCGGTGAAGCGTTGGGAAACATCCGGCATCCTGAAGCGGTTCCCTATTTGATCCATGCGCTGCATCATCAGGATACCTGGATGCGCTGCATTGCCGCCGAAGCCCTTGGCAAGATCGGCGATCCGCGCGCTGTCGATCCTTTTATTTCCATGCCTGCCGACGAAGATCCAATCGTCCTCTATACGGTCATCAAGGCGATGGGGAATTTTCGTGAACAACACGTGCTTCCCTATATTCTTTCTGCGTTGCAGAGTAGCCCGATGTTTGCGCCTTCTGCCGTCCAGGCGATCGAACATCTTGCGCGGCATCTCGGGGAGAACGTCTACAAAGAGGTTCGCCATACAGGCCTCGGCGAGCATTTTCTGCGTCTTCTCTCAAGCGACAATCACGATGTTCTGCAAAGCGCCGTTATTCTTGCAGGGCAAACCCAGCTTCAAGACGCTGTTCATCCATTGGGACAACTTCTCAATCACAAGAGTGAAGACATCGTCAATGACGCAATCAATGCGCTTGCACATATCGGTGAAGCAGCACTTGAAGAAATCCACAGTCTTTTCGAACAAAACTTCGGGCAATGCAGATCAGGGACGCTGGAACAAGAACCTGGAGAAACGCTTTTCCCTTCTGCAAACATCCCGATTATCCGGGTTCTCGGCCAGATCGCATCACCACAATCCATCGTGTTCCTGATTCGCGCGCTGGATGAAGGCTTTGCCGACGACATTCGGGTCGAAGCCGTTGCAGCTCTGGCGCAGACGTTAAGCCGCATCCCGGATTTAGCATGCCGTCTGGAGGAACGCGACGGCCTGTTCGGGTCTGCGCTGAATACGCTCATCGCGGGACTGTCCGATTCAAGCCTTGCTCTCAGAATATGTACTGTAAACGCGCTGGGAGACATCGGCCTGCCTCAGGCGTATGCCCCACTGCTGGAGCTGCTGAAAGATCCTTCACTGACCATTTCCGATGCCGCATCACAGGCGCTGACCAAAATTCGCGGCATCGACATTGAGGACAAAATCGAATCGGTCCGCTTTCTCATTAAAGGTGCTGACCACCACACACTGCCCGATACCGTGACAGCGTCAATCCTGCGCACAATATATCGCATGGCAGGAGAAACTGAAGCCGATTTTCTGCTCTCGTACCTTGATCACCCATCAGACCTTGTTACCGTTGCCGTACTCGAAGCCTGTCTGAATTTCTCCTGCTCACTTCCAGCGTTCACCCGGCTTGTCGAGAACATTCGTCCGTTTCTGTCTGCCGACGATGTCCAGGTGAGAATCGCTGCCCTGCATGCTTTGCGACATTGGGGAATAGAAGAGCTGAACTGCGGGCGATCTGCCGAAGATATTACCGCACAGATTTTCGACGATATCATGGCGCGACTTCACGATCCCCATCCCAGGGTGCAAGGTGAAGCATGTCGGCAGATTTCTCTCCTGTGCCCTCATCTGCCCCTTGAACAGCCTCTTCGCAAGACACTGCTTACGGTCTTACTCTCGCTGATCCAGACTGAGGAAATCATGGTACAAATCGCTGCAGCCGAGGCTGTCGCCGTACTGCAACCGTATATCCCGGACACACACCATGCTGTTCCAGTGCTGCAAAGGCTTTTGACACAGGCCGATGATATGCAGCTGCGAAACGCTTTGCAAAAAACACTGGCTGTGTTATAATACATTATGACGCTGCAACAACAACAGGATTTTGAAATCATACGCGATCTCATCTGGGAGAAAAGCGGCATCTATTTCGAAAACACGAAACGCCAGTATTGTTTACGGCGCCTGCAAAACCGCATGATCCTGCGAGGTTGTCGAGGCTTGAAAGAGTATTATCATATTTTACAATATGAATCGTCCGGCGCTGAACTCTCAGAACTCCTTAACCTGCTGACAACGACTGAAACCTACTTTTTTCGTAACACTCCGCAGCTGCGTTCTTTTCAGGAAGAAATTCTCCCCGACATTCTCCGGCGAAAGCAGCAGAACGGCGAAGCTCACCTGCATTTTTGGAGCGCCGGATGCTCTTCGGGCGAAGAAGCATATACGATTGCGATGCTTCTGCTGGAAACGCTTCCGGAAAATCATGCGTGGAAGATCAGTATTGCTGGAACCGACATTAACACAGACGTATTGATAAAAGCGAGGGAAGCAGTATATTCCGGACGCGCTCTGCGTGATACGCCGGAGACCTATATCCACAAATACTTTCAGAAGGAAGGGGACCTCTACCGTCTCAGCGACCGTGTAAAAAATATGGTACGATTTCGCAAAGGCAATCTGATCCAATCGGACGATGCCTCATTATTACAAAGCCTTGACTGTATTTTTTGTCGAAATGTGCTGATTTATTTCAATCTTGAATCATGCCGCCAAGTGATAGAAATTTTCTACAACAACCTGGCGCGTCACGGATATTTGCTCTTAGGCCACTCTGAATCGCTGTATCGGATCACAGCGATTTTTGCACTTAAAAAGTTACAGCATTCTTTGGTGTACTACAAAGAATAACGGCGTAAACGCTGTAGATGAACCGTCGGGAGAAGACCGTCTTGTACCAACGTTCACGACCGTCAGGTTTTTGGCTATGCACACACATAATGATTATTTTTCGATGCATACGACAGAGACAAGCCACGATGCTTCTGAAGAAATCCAATTAGTGAGCTTTTTCCTTGGAGAAGATGAGTTTGGGGCGGATATCCTCATGGTCCAGGAAATCATCAGAATACAGCCAATCACGCGCGTCCCCAATGCACCTCATTTTGTCGAAGGCGTCATTAATCTTCGTGGGAAGGTTATCCCAATCGTTGACTTGCGAAAGCGCTTAAACGTCAGCGGGACGGCAGAGGATCCACGTAAAGTTCGCGTCATCGTTGTCGATGTCGAGGGCAAAATTACCGGTTTTATTGTCGACTCAGTCTCTCAGGTCCTTCGCATCCCCCAGAGCACTATCGACCCCGCTCCTTCCATCGTCAGCGTAGATATCGATTCAGAATATATTGTCGGGGTCAGCAAGTTGACTGATAGACTCTTAATACTGCTTAATTTTAACAAAATCTTATCAAAAAAGGAAACACGGGAACTACAGGAGGTTCAGCTCTAACATTCCGGGCCGAACGTACATGGTGCAGCCTCAGAATTAAAAAACTGAACAATTTCCCATAATTATGACATATTGGTTGAACATAAAAAATTTTACAGTGCGCAGCTTGCTTGTAGTCGGCAGTATTATTCTTCTGGTAAGCGGCCTCCAGCTGTTCTACGTCCAACATGTCTTGCGCGAAACGGAATTCCTGTTCAGCTCCCTCCCGATGAAGCTTTATATCGGGCTGTGCCTGATCGACACGCTTTTACTGCTCGGCTTGTGGGTCGGTATCCTGAAATTGTATCATGTTTCAATCACCCGCCCATCCAAAGAGCTTGCCCCTGTTATCCGTGACATGCAGACAGATCATCTTGACCTGGTATCATATCTCAAGGACACCGGCTGTTCTGACATTCATCTCCTGGCACAGGCCTCCGAGCACATGCTGCAACGGGTCAAGAGTCTCATTTCCCAAGTTCATGAAATCGGACAGCATATCCTCAAGACCTCGAGAAGTATCTTCGCCACATCCAAGAAACAGTCACAGCACTTTGCATATCAAGCCGGGTCTTCCGGCGACTTAACTTCAGCCATACAAGAATTGATCCTCACGACAGAGCTCATCAGTGATGGAGTGAGCGCTGTGGTCAAACTTGCCGGGCAGACTCTGCAATTTACAGAGCAAGGACAGCAGTCGGTCCAGGCCGTTGTCAAAAGCATGGAGGATATCCATCATTCATCGCAAGTCAGCTCGAATAAAATCATGGCGCTGAGTAAGCAATCCGGTCACATCAACGAAGTGGTCAAAACTATCGATCGTATGATCGAAGATACAAAGTTGATCGCCTTTAATGCGACCATAGAAGCTGCGCGAGCAAAGGACCAGGGCAGAGGATTCAGCGTGGTATCGCTTGAAATCAAACGTCTGGCCGAAGGCGTCTTTGAATCCACTGAAGCGATAAAGGAGCTGATTCAGGACATTCTTGAAACGTCACATGCCCTTGTGATGGCGCATGAGGAGGAGATGAAAACCGTCCATCGCGGCACCTTGCTTGTCGAAAAGGCCGGAACGTCTTTAGAACACATTTTTGAGATGCTTCGCTCCACAACTGATTCCGCTCAACACATTGTCACGGCCGCTCAACAGCAGCAAAGCGCAAATACGATGGTGTTGCAATCTGTCGAACAGGCCAGACAATCAATGAACCGCTTTTCCCTGGAATCACAGCAGCTCGCCCGCGCAAGTGCGGAACTGAATATTCTGGCTGAGGGACTGGGGCAACTCCTCTCAGGATATACTCCTCAGAACAGCCCGGGAGAATGAAAGGAGCATGTCGGAAGAAGAGTTTATTCGTGAATTTATCGCTGAAGTCGAGGAACATTTATCCACCCTGGAACCAAATCTTCTCCGTCTGGAACGCGCCCCGGACAATCAAGAAATCATCAATGACATCTTTGTCGCTGCTCACAGCATTAAGGGCACGGCTTCCTATGTCGGTTTAACCCATATCAGCAATTTTACACACAGCCTGGAACACCTGCTGGATCGCCTTCGTAAAGGCAGTCTCAGCAGCTCACCAGCCCTGATCGACAACCTGCTGCAAGGGGTCGATATGTTGAAAGAATTCGTACGCTGCGCCGCACTCGGGCAGCCGGCTCCCGATTCCCAGGAAATAACTCAGCGTCTTTTGCAGTGGGGAGCTGAGAGCTCTGTCGTTTACGAATATGAGCAGTCTGAAACGCCTGAACCTGACGCTCAGGATGATGATTTCGCAGCGCAGCTTGAACACCTGGAGTCTGAAGATACAGAAATTTTTGTAGACATCGCCGGACAACAATTCGAGATTATTCGGCAGGCTCTGGAAAAAATTCGATATGAGCTGCTCTCAGCACCATCTGAAAGTCCTCCCACTGCACTTACAAGGCTTATCAAAGCTTTTCGAACGATGAAATCATCAGCGCCGCTCCTCAATCTCGACGACATACAGCAGCTGTTCGAACGGCACGATCATCGCTTCAGCAAGCTGGAAGCTCCATCTCACATCCTTACGGAAGAAGACCTGCACGACATCACTGGCATGATTCAGGAGCAGGAAGCGACTGTTCGGCGTATTTCACACCACAGCTCCGGGACAGCCTCAACTTTCCCTCAGTCATCGGCAAGGACGTCGCAAAACTTCATGCCAAGTCTTGAGAGCAGACAGGGCCAGACGCTCCGGGTAGACGCCAGACGGGTCGACCAGCTTCTTAATCTGGCTGGTGAACTCACGATCAACCGCGCTCGTCTCGAACAGCTCAGTACACAGATCAAAGACCTGTATGAGGCCCTGCGATCAGGCAAGTCGTCACTCGGTCCGACGTCCGCGTTTGATCCCACACTGACACTCCGCACGGTCAAAAAATTGAAAGAGTACTCCAGCGAAATCACGCAGGATATCGGACGAATCAGCAATCAAATGCAAGAAAGCACGATGCGTATCCGCATGGTGCCGATCGGCCAGGTACTGAATCGCTTTCCAAGAATGGTACGCGATCTTTCCAGACAGGCCCAAAAAGAGATTGCTGTCAGGATTCATGGCGCTGAGACAGAGCTGGACAAAAGTGTGATCGAACTGATTGGCGAGCCATTGATTCACGTGATCCGCAACGCGATCGATCATGGTATCGAAAGGCCTGAAGAGCGTGAGCGTCAGGGAAAAACGCGACAAGGTCTCATCGAGATCTCTGCATATTATGAGGGAAATCAGGTACTCGTCGAAATTGCAGATGACGGTCGGGGGCTTGACAAAAAACTCATTACGGAAAAAGCCGTCGAGCAGCAGCTCATCAGCCAGCAGGAGGCCAACAGCTTGCATGACAAAGAGCTCAGCTCTTTGATTTTTCACAGCGGTTTCAGCACGGTTGAGACGGTCAGTAGTCTTTCCGGCCGGGGTGTCGGCCTCCACGTTGTCAAACGCTATCTGGAAAAAATCAACGGGACCGTCGAAGTGGAGTCTTTCTGGGCCAAAGGCTGCCGCTTTATACTTCGCCTTCCTCTGACTCTGGCAATTATTCCGGCTTTAATGGTTCAAGTAAGCACAGAAATTTTTGCCGTTCCTCTTATTTCAGTAGAAGAGGCGCTCCGCATCCTTCCGAGTGAAATTCACACGGTTGAATCTCACAGAGTCATTGATCTGCGGGGGAAAATGCTGCCTGTTTTCGATCTGGCCGAATTCTTTGGAGCAACACTGTTTGAGGATTATGAACGCCTGTATGCGACACACGCTGAATGTGACCTGCTAGAGTACGAGGAAGAAAAAACGCTCTACGCGCTTATTCTCAATGACGGATTCTGTACGATTGCTGTGCTCGTTGATCGCTTTCTGGGCGAGAACAATATTGTCGTTAAACCCTTGAATGACAGCCTGCTGAATGTTAAAGGGATCTCCGGAGCATCAATCAGAGGCGACGGCCGGATTTCACTGGTCATCGATCCCGTATCGCTCTGCAGCCTGGCCACCAGAGATCTGCAACACCGTCATCGTGCCCGTCCTAAGACCGAACAATGAGGTCAAAACGGACACGTCGATACGGGCACGGAACGCGTTCCTATTTGATATTCCCCCAGATTCGCACCTGAATCAGAGGAAGAGACTCCAGTGTTGTCTTAATATTCAACCAGCCCGACAGTAATCCTTTGGGCGTATCTGGCAGCAGTTCGGCCTGCAACAGCACTTCACCATCCGGAGGAATCGTCATTGAGGAGAGTGACACATTGATAGATGGCAGCGAAGAATCGATTCCGAGCAGCTCCACCGAATTTCCCGAATAATTCTTCAGTATGACGGAAGCATATTTCGCGTTTTCTCCACGAAAGCGGAGGACCCTGTTTGGCACAACATCGACATCCACCAGCACATTCGTATGAACCGTCAATGAAAACGCAGCATGTTGCGGATCGTTGCTTTCTACCTTTATGACCTGTCGGTTACTGCGCCTCCGGGCTCTGGTTCGGATGGTGACAGCGACTCTGATTTCACCACCAGGAGGGACTTCGTTGCCGTCCGGCAACTTCACGTTACAACCTCAGCCGCCTTTAGCCTTAAGGATACTCAACATGCTGTCACCGTGATTTTTAAAGACAAAATAGTGCGTCAGGGTCTGATTTGGCTCTACATCGCCAAAATCAAAATGAAGACCATCGACGACTTCGAGCCGGGGACTCGCCTCCACGATCTCTAAACTCCCAAGAAGGAGAAAGAGGGCAACGAAAATACTTGATCTTTTCATAGAATTATAGTACCTCTGGACTATGCACGGCGTCTCCCGGTCCCGGGCGCGAACACAAATCCAGGAGACGAAGTTTCAGAACATTCACGATGAGTGAACAATGGGCGCATCATCAGCCCTACTAATATTTGGCATGGTCAGAAAAAGTCAATACATTGTCGAAAAAAACCCTGGGACAGATAAAAAAGTCGCCATAGAATCCTTAGGAAACAGCCTACGAGCAGTTATTACGATCAACAGCGACATGCAAAATCACAAGATCGTGACAGCCAGCCCAACAGGAGCCTTCAGTGAACATGGTCACTCGAAAAACTATCGTATATTTGAGTCTTTGTTGTCTTCTCATCATACTCGGCCTCATTCTTGTCAACGCGTTCAGGAAAGGTGAATACATTCCTCTTTCCGTCACACGCTCCACAGCGCCATTTCCAGACAAGGCATCAGAACGTCTCAGTCACAGCCTCCAGAACATCTTCGAGCAGTCCGCTCTGATACACGCTTATCGCAAAACGTCTGTAACGCCTCCTGACAACGGAGAAGAGCGTCCCGGCAAGCGGCGGCAGGAATACCACGCTCGTTTAGAGCGAAAAGCAGAGCTTCCACGTGTTATCGAGCGTATTTCAACGGAAATCGAATCACACGGCGGTAAGATCTTTCAAACCTACGTCGATTCCCACAAACAGCAGGCTGTGATCGTCATCGGTGTGGAGTCTGCCATTACCCACCAACTTGTCTTGACCTGGAAGCCACCTGTTACAACGCCGACACCCCCAACGACCCCATCTGAGCCTCCAGCGAGATTTCGGGCTGCGATCATCATCGATGATTTGGGAAGTAATCTCTCCTTTATCAACAGTCTGCTGGACTTAAACGCAGATTTGACCTACTCCATTCTCCCCCATCTTCAGAAGTCAACGGAAATTGCCACCATGCTCCATGAGCGTCAAAAGGAAATTTTGCTGCATCTCCCGATGGAGCCCCAGGACTATCCAGCCATCTCACCTGGAAAAGGGGCGCTGTTCAGCCGGATGACCCGCGATCAAATTCAACGCACAATTGAATGGGATTTGCAAAGCGTGCCGTTTGCTTCAGGTGTCAATAATCACATGGGGTCGAAGCTCACATCAAACTGGGGCGCAATGAAAGCCGTATTAGAATATCTCCACGCGCACAAGCTTTTTTTTGTGGACAGCCGGACTTCCGGATCGACTATCGCCTACACACTTGCACAGCAGATCGGTTTGCAAAGTGCGCAACGCCAGGTGTTTCTCGACGTTGTTCCTGAAACGCAGGCCGTGAAAGCACAGCTGCAAAAACTTGCTTTACTCGCAGAACAAGGTAAGCCTGCTATTGCCATCGGTCATCCGAAATCCGCAACCCTGAAGGCTTTGCAAAACATGCTACCGGAATTCAGAGCTCGTCATATCCAGATCGTAAGAATCTCAGAGTTTACTCATTAAGCTGCATGCAATAATGGAATCATGCTGCGCATAACGCCTGCCGGGACTCCACTTAGCAGAAGGCATTCTGGATATGGTCGAGCGTGTGAGTCCCATTTGACAGGTTGAGCGTAATGCCGATGACATCGAATCGGAATTGCGTATTCACCAGATTACGCTGGGCAATGTAAAACAGTGCTGTACGTTTCACGTGCTGCTGTTTACGGGGCGTGACTGAGTTATAGGCCGGCCCACAGGCCGTGGAGCTTTTCGTCCTCACTTCCAGAAATACAACCATATTCCGATCTCCGGCGATCAAATCAATCTCCCCCAGCTTACAACGAAAATTCCGTTCAAGCACAGTATAGCCCTGCCGCAGAATATACTCATAGGCCAACTGTTCCCCTTTTTTGCCGATCTTCACGCGTTCTTGCGACATATACACCTCTCTCCATTCAGAAATTCTGAACGCCCTTATTCCGCTGTTCCCTCATGAAAACTGCTAAGTTCCCAAAACGTCAGGAATTCTTCAGATCCATGACATCGTGAATGAAATACCTGCATAAGAAAATCTCTTACAACCGATTTTTGCTCTTTGCGTCTGAATACTCATAGCATTTCCTCCAGTTGCCATCAGCAGCAGCTGATCCAAAAAAAATCGCTGATTGTTCGCTGCCAAAGAGGTGATAAGAATTTTCACTTGACTTCTTCGGCGGCTATTATGATGGTATATAAACCTTTGTTAATTTATGCTGTCATAGCGTGTAACAGACACCATTTTCGGAACGTCCGAAAGAGCCTTGTCTCCAGGGAGGTACCATGATGACTGTAGGAAAAATGCTTGAGGAATCAGCCCAACGCTTTCCCCGTAAATGCGCCATTAAATTTCAAAAGCGCAAGATTTCATATCGCGAGCTCCATGAATTAAGCCACAGGGCTGCTCACGGCCTTCTGGCCCTGGGACTCTCGAAAGGCGATCGGGTCGGGATTTTCAGCGATAATTGCCCGGAGTACATTATCAGCTATTTTGCCGCCTTAGCGTTCGGCGGCGTTGCTGTCCCCATCAACAGCTTCCTGACTGGGAATGAAGTCAAATACATTGTTGATAACTGCAGCATTAAAGTGCTTGTCACCTCAAAAAGATTTCTCCGCACGCTCCAGCCTGTTCTGCAACAGATGGAGTCACTCAAACGTGTCATCGTGATCGACGGCCCGGACCAGAGCGAACACATGGCCTTTGCAACATTACTGCAATCCAGCAGAACAGAGCCTCCTTGCCACGACCTTTCCTCCGATGATCTGGCGGTCTTTATCTACACGTCCGGTACGACCGGCCATCCCAAAGGCGCAATGCTTTCGCACGGCAACTTAGTGAGCAATACCGAAGACTCACTTGAGGTCTTTAATGTGGTTCCAAAAGATAAATTCCTCTTATTCTTACCGATGTTTCACTCGTTCACCTTTACGACCTGCGTTTTGCTGCCGATTTTGTCAGGATCAACAATTGTCCTGATCGGTTCGGTGAAATCGATGGATGCGATCAGGAAAGCAATTATTTTCGATCGTGTAACAGTTTTTGTTGGCGTGCCTGCCGTATACAATGTATTGGCGAACAAGGATTTACCCAAAATTCTACGTTACATCAATGCGATTCGGGCGTTCGTGTCCGGCTCGGCACCTCTGCCGGGTCCGGTGATCGGCAAAATCGAAAAAAAATTCAGAAGCGCCTTGTGCGAGGGATACGGCCTGTCAGAAGCCTCTCCGGTCGTGGCCGTCAATCCCTTATTCGGCACTCGGAAGCCAGGTACTGTCGGTCTGCCTTTGCGACGCGTTCAGGTGAAAATCGTCGATGCCAACCACAACGAACTACCAGTCGGAGAAGTCGGTGAACTGGCTGTAAAAGGGCCAAACGTCATGCAAGGCTATTATAATATGCCTGAAGAAACTGCAAAGACCATTGTCGATGGCTGGCTGCTGACCGGGGATGTTGCAAAGCTGGATGAAGAGGGCTATATTTCCATTGTAGACCGCAAAAAAGAAATGCTGCTGGTACGCGGAGTCAACGTCTATCCCCGCGAGATCGAAGCTGTACTGTATCAGCATCCGAACATCGTCGAATGTGCTGTCATTGGGGTGCCTGACGAGACAAAAGGTGAGGTCCCGAAAGCGTTTATCGTTGTTCGTGACGGAGAAGCGCTTTCAGAAAAAGATGTACGTGCCCACTGCAAGAGACATCTGGCAGGATACAAACTCCCCAGGTTTATTGAATTTAGACCGTCGCTTCCGAAGAACGCCACTCAGAAAATTATGAAGCGTAATCTTCGCTGAACAGACGGGTGGAATAATGGATCTTAGAAATCCCAAGATGACTGTTGCAACACTGATCGAGCAGGCAGTGGCGGAACATGGACGTCGAAAATGTCTGACCTACGAGAAAACCACATACAGCTACAGGCAGCTCGGTTGGAAAATTGAGCAGACGGCAAAGGGTCTTCATCAACTCGGTGTTGAAAAAGGTCATCGCATCGGCTTATTTCTTGCGAACTGCCCAGAGTATATTTTTGCGTATTTCGGGAATCTCAAACTCGGAGGGGTGAATGTTCCGATCAATACCTTTCTTTCGAGCAGTGAAGTGCAATTTATTCTGGACGACTGTGAAATCTCGGTCGTCATTACCGATAATACTCTGTATAAAGTTCTTGAGCCGATCCTTCCAGACCTGCGCCATCTGCAACATGTGATCATTGTCGGCGATGACGTTCCGGGAACAATCGCATTCAACAGCTTCGAACAATCCTCGTTTGAGCCTGCCGACTGGATTCCGCCATCCCATGAAGATGTGGCGGTTATTCACTATACCTCTGGCACGACAGGCAGACCCAAAGGGGCGATGTTAAGCCATAAAAACTTGCTGGCAGCCATCGATTCGAATACCGACATCATTAAAATTTCTCACCGCGACAAAATTATCGTCTTTCTCCCGATGTTCCACGTATTTACCTTTGTCGTCTGCATTCTTGCAACATTCAGCCGGGGAACACAGATCATTCTCCTTGGCTCAATTCGTCCGTTTAAACGAATCGGCAAGGCGATCATGCGCTATCGCATCAGCGTCCTTGTTGGGGTTCCCCAGGTCTTTAACGCATTGGCCAACCTCGATGTGCCTTGGTTTTTCCGCTTTATCAACCCCATACGAGTCTGCGTATCCGGCGGAGCACCATTATCGGTCGAGGTGCTTGAAAAATTCAAACAGAAATTTGGTATTCCTCTCCTGGAAGGTTATGGCTTGTCCGAAACCACTGGAGGGATTTGCGTCAATCCGCTGAAAGGGCCACAGAAAGCTCTCTCCATTGGCCCCCCAATCAAAGGCGTCGAAGTCAAAATCCTCGACGAAGACGATATCGAACTCGGAGTCGATAATGTTGGTGAACTGCTGGTCAAGGCCGACAACGTCATGCTCGGTTATTATAATCAGCCCGAAGAAACCGCACAGGCCTTGCAGGATGGCTGGTTACGCACTGGAGACATGGCAAAACGCGACAAGGATGGCTATCTGTACATTGTTGATCGCAAAAAGGATATGCTGATTGTGCGCGGGATGAATGTTTACCCGAGAGAAGTCGAAGAAATTCTCAATACCCATCCGAAAGTCGAGGAATGCGTTGTGATCGGCGTACCGGACAAGCAACGCGGCGAAGTACCGAAAGCGATCATCACCCTGAAAGAAAACACCCCGGCCACGGAAAAAGAGTTCCGAAAATTCTGCCACGAAAAAATCGCAATGTATAAAAACCCCAAATATTTTGAATTTCGGAAGACACTCCCCAAAACAGCTACGGGAAAAGTTCGCAAAGACATTCTCAAGCGGGAAGAATTCGAAAAACAGCAGCAGGCGACAGAAGAAAAAATTTTTATCTAGCTGGCAAAAGCCGGCGATAGGACTTGAACCTACGACCTGCTGATTACGAATCAGCTGCTCTACCACTGAGCTACGCCGGCACGTGCAGCCGTTTCACGCTCGTCAGTGATACGACTGTGAGGAATGCGGAAGATGAGAAATGCCGAGGCGCAGAATTGAACTGCGGACACGAGGATTTTCAGTCCTCTGCTCTACCGACTGAGCTACCTCGGCATATCTGCTGTGTTCTGATGGTCGTTATCATATTACGCAGCGCATTTTTGTCAAGAGTTTTTTACGTTTCCCGAAAATTTCCATCAGATCGACTGGCTCTCAAAGATCAAGATTCCCCGTAACACGTCAACTCCTCGCTGCAACTGTACATCTTTTTGGAGAAGCATCTCAACTTCTTTAGCAGCAACGCTTTCTTCAGATTCTGGTTCTTCGCTCTCTTCATCGACAGTCTCCTCCTCCTCGTCCAGCATGCTTTCCGTCTGCTCTTCATTCTCAGCAGAGACACTCTGATCCCCAGCCTCTTCTGCTGCTGCCTCCTCTTCCGGATTTGGAGCGCCTGCGACCTGGTCCGCAGGCACGATAATATCAGGAGTAATTCCTTTCTCATGGATTGTACGCCCACTTGGAGTATAGTATCTCGCTGTTGTTAAACGCAAGCCAGAATTATCACTCAGCGGAATCACACTCTGCACCGAACCTTTTCCATAGGTTTGTGTCCCGACGATGATCGCGCGTGAATGATCCTGCAACGCGCCGGACACAATTTCAGACGCACTTGCACTTCCGTGATTCACCAGCACGACCATCGGATAATTCGGATGTGTAAATTCCTGGTGCGCCACAAAACGCATGTCCTGATTCTTCTTGCGGCCTTCGGTATACACGATCAACTTTCCTTTTTCAAGGAATTTATCAGACACTTCCACTGCAGCATTCAACAAGCCCCCCGGATTACTTCGCAAATCCAAAATCAGCGCTTCAACATGCTGCTCTTCCAGGTCCCGTAATGCCTCCTCAATCTCATCTGCGCTGTCATCCTGAAACTGACGTAAACGAATATAGCCGATATGATCGCTTAACATCCGGTGGCTGGAGCTGTCCAACTCGATAATACCCCGCGTGATCGTAAATTCTTTTGGCTTTTCAAAGCCCTCGCGCAGAATCGAAATAGTGATCTGGGTCCCTTTTGGCCCCCGTAACAACTTAACTGCTTCAATGAGTGTCATATCCCTGGTGGGAAGCTCTTCAATCTTGACGATCCGATCGCCGGCCAGGACCCCGGCACGAAACGCAGGAGTATCATCGATCGGAGCAATCACTGTCAACTGCTCGTCTTTAATCCCAATCTGAATTCCCAGCCCCCCGAAATTGCCGCGAGTTTCCACCTGCATTTCCTGATACACATCAGGCGGCATGAAAGAGCTGTGGGGATCGAGCGTTTTCAGCATACCGTTGATGCCGCCGTAAATAACATCCTGAATATCGGCGTCTTCGACATAATTGGTCTGAATCAGATAGAGGACTTCGCTGAAAATTTTCAGTTTTTCATAGGTCTCAGTCTGTGTGGCAAGGACTTTATCGGCAATGCCGGCCCCCATGACGAGCGCCGCAAACAGTGCAAAAATAAGAAAAATAATGTGCTGACTTCGTAAGTGTTTCTGCATCTCGGTTCCTCCAGTTCAATCCTCACGACAAGGTCAGACTGACTGATTACTTGTAAAGATTGGCAATAATTAATTTCCTGTTCAAAGGATCTATAAGAGCGTGTACATTTTTGTCAAGAGATCCCTCCCTGCTTTTCCAGAAGAATAGCGCCCCTAGCGATGAGGGCTTATCAGGAGAAGCACAAACAAAAAAATTCCCAGGGCATCGTGCTGCCAGGTCTGCCTGGAGTGGGTCCAAAAAAACACAGAGCGCAGCGCCCGAAGGTGGCGTGGGGCCTTGATTGAACCATAGCCCTGTCTGGCATGTTCCGGATCTTCAAGATTTCGATTCATGCACCACACATCCCATCCACGGTGAAATGTCGCCAGGTTCGCAAAGACTGCAATACAGAGCATCCCAAAATACAGGCGATCGAAAAGACAGGCGATCGCAAAAACGATGATTCGCTCAGGACGTTCCATATAGCCTGCATTGAATTTTCCAGGCAGCAGTGATTCGGCGCGGGCACGGACATAACTTGTCATAATTCCCCCCATTGCAGCCAGGGACGACACGATGACAAAAAGTACATCGCCTTTCACGGCAAAGTAAACGAGTGTGCCGCTAAACAGACACATATCTGAATAACGATCAGTGACGGAATCCAGAAACGCTCCAAAGCGAGTCTCCTGTCCTGACATTCTGGCAACTGCGCCATCAAGGGTGTCGAAAATATTGGCCAGAAGGATCACCGCTCCTGCAGTGATATGCATCCAATTGATTCCCGTGACGTCACGCACGCCCAAAGCTAGCAGCACGGCCCCCAGAACGTTGATGACCACCCCGGCGAGCGTCAAGATATTCGGCGAGAAACCTTTTTCAATCAGAAAACGCGCACACGCATCACGTCCCCGGCTCCCCAGCTTTCCGAGAGTCTTACCAATGATATCTTTGTTCATGATTTTCCTTCAGTCAAGAGGAGGATAAACACTGCTGCAGTTATGTGTGAAATCCATCGCATGCACACAGCCCACATAAGCCAGAAAAACGCAAAACCGCGACTTGTCAAGTTTTTTTACTTTCCTGAAAAGCAAAGTCGTTTAAAATCCTTTTTTTCTTGACAAAAGGGGAACGTTGATACATATTTTTTATACGTTGTCTTCACAGCAACGGCATTCAAAAAAAATACTGCCCGCAGGGTTTCGAGAAACAGTATCACAGGGAACAGTACGTTAAGGAGATCGAGTATGTCGATAGAAACAAGGGAAGTGAGAAATACTGGGGGGACTCGCAGTATTGCCTCCAGAGGAGGGTTCTACGGGTCAAAAGCGTATATTGAGAACCGGGATTCCGCCCCAGGGGCTGTTGTCAAAGTCGAATTTTACAAAGACATTGACGGCATTGCAACCGGCTATGAATATCTGGACGTCAATCAATATATCCAGATTCCTGATTTTGATATGATTGCCTGCAGCGTCGGCTATCGAGACAGACCTCCGGTTCAGGCTGTCATCTGGAATGATTCGACAAATGCCGAACTGTGGATTTTTAAAGAATTCGCCGGAGCACGACATTATATCGATTTTCTCCCGCCGATTCCAGGCGACGGACATGGAGCGTTTTCCTACCGATTTCAGATTTGTGCCGGCGAAGAATTCCGCTTTCTTGCTGTCGCTCCATTGCGCCAGTAAGCCAAGACAGAAAACTGGCGCGCAGACAAGATTTGATATTACTCTATATTCTCAGGAAGGTGGTGGGGCAGAGTGGCAGACGTAACATTAAAAGATCAGCTAAAAACGATTATTTCAAAAGCAACCGGAGGATCTGTCGCGGCCGATCAAATCGGTGATGACGTACCCTTAATGGATCTCGGAGTTGATTCTATGGCTGGACTGGAAGTTGTCATGGAGCTGGAAACACAGTTCGGGGTGTCGATCACTGACATGGAAGCCGGCAAAGAAGCCTTTACCTCAATCAACTCTCTCGCCAAATTTGTCGAAGAGAACCAGAGCTGACTCCATAATAAACAGGCCGGACAGAATCTGTTCGGCCGCTCTTTTTCTGCGTTGTCTGGCTCGTCGTACATACAGGGTGAGTGCAACATTTGTACGCTGAACGGCCTGCTGAAGAACAACATTCCGGATAAGACCTTCTCGTAGTCAGGCGGGAGATGTTTTCGCTCACCTCAATGTCTTGGACAGACACAGCTCTTTGTGAAACAAGCCAGACAAGGTGAAACAGTCATGTGTTTCACCTTGCGCAGCTCAGGCAAGAGACACACTTAGTTCTTCTGAGATTTTTTCTGAGTCTTCTCTCCGCTTTGTTTAGCGTCTTCTTTTGATTTCTTTGCTGCGTTCTTCTCTGAGGATTTCTTCTCTGTTGCTTTCTTCTTTGTGCCTTTCCTGGCCGCCTTCACGTCGACAAGCGCCTTAATTTTCTCAAGCTTCTTCTCGCCAATACCTTTCACATCTATGAGAGCTTCCACGCTTTCATACGGTCGTCCGTCAATAATTGCCTGCGCCAGCTTTGGTCCGATTCCCGGGAGGTCCATCAGCTCTTCAAGGGATGCCGAATTGAGATCAATCAGAGCCTCGCTTGTCCTCTTCGTGCTCTCCTTTTTCGTGTCAGCAGCCGTTTTTTCCTTTGCATCAGCTTTTTCCCCTTCTGCAGCCGTAAGCAAAGAAGATGCGAACACAAGCGCCAGCATGAGCGTCAATGAGACCAATAGTTTCCTTGCCATACTGTCCCCCTCCTTATTGCTGAGATGAACACATCGTGAGCGATACGCCATCAGACAGTGAATATCGCACAGAATACATAAATTTAAAATTTTACTGTCAATGTTTCCATCAGTCAAGAAAAAAATTCACTCATTCTGATATTTTTTATTGCGATCCCTTCAAAAAACCTCCTCCTGAAGAATCGAAAGCCGCTGGGAAACAGTTTGATATCCCCATTTGAGACTTCACTTCACGATGAAACGATTTTTTTGTTGACATTTTTGTCATGAGGCAAGTCATAGTGTTATTTTCACAATTTATCTTTTTGATTTTATGGATGAATACAAGATGGACAGAATGGAGGCATTCGATGCAACCCGGCAGTCATCCATGTTCTTTGATCTCAATATTCAGACAATGGCGAAAACTGTTGCTCACCTGCTTCGTCCCTTATCTGCTGGCGTTCTCTCCAGAACTTATCAACGACATCGATATTGTGTCAATTCGTGAGATACATATTGCTCAAAAAGATGGGGAGCCTCTGCTGGATACGACGATCGTGATTCGTAACAGTGGAACGAATACAATTAAATTTACAAATTGTACGTTCGAGTTGGCAGTGGCAGCAGAGCATTCCGAAGAGCTATTTCTTGGAACAGCTCAGACCGAAGAAATACTTTTACAGGGCAGGGAAGCAAAATCCGTTGATTTTGTCGATTCCGACGTGCGTCTTGCCATCCGGCCGGGAACCGCTTTGCCCACCTTGGCCCAAACGCTCGTCTCGACGCCTGCAATTAACCGATTGATGACCCAGGCCTCCCCACAACTTCAATTACATCTCCGTGGAAGATTCGATGTCGGTTTGAAGGCCGAACGGGCATGGGGCTATCAACAGGGAGTGAGAATCGATTGGCTTGTGACGCCTGAAATACACAACACAGTACTTGCTTCGGCCATCAAAACCATGCTTTCCGGCACCGTATCAACTACTGCAGCACCCGCTGACAGAAAGATATCGCAGATTCACGGGCTTCATGAAAAAACCGTCCCCCCATCGTCTGCTTCACAAAATTCGTATATTGTCTTGTTTGGCTCCAATCAATCGAACATGGATCAAGACGCGAAAGTCAACTTAGCAGCATGGTGGAAAGGACATCAAGAGAATTCGGGCCAAAAGGCGTTGTACCTAGAGGGACACGGGGATTTAAGTGGGACTGACAGGGGGAATCAGAACATGTCTCTGAAACGCGTACGTGCCGTATATGATTATCTTTTTTACGATCTTGGAGTCACGGCACACCATGTCGTCATGACAGGTTTTGGGAAAACCCGCCCGCTCACCACTGATAGCAGCCCGGAAGCGCAAGCTGCCAACCGAAGAGTCGAAATCTTTATCAGGCCCATAGAACCATAGAACATTGACGCACGAAGAACATATAAGGAGAGCCAGGTGTCACCACTGCTTTGGAAAAAGGGCTGTGTTGCAGTAGTATGCTGTAGTGCGATGGTTATTATGGGCTTCTCTTTCTCAGTGATCAATGGTTTGGATCTGCGGTCTGTTCGGGATATACGCGTTTATGAGGAACAAGGATATGTAATGCTTGAAGCGTTGGTGACAATTCGCAATAGCAGCGGAAAGACGGTTCATATCAAAAATGCTCGTTTCACGCTGGTCGTTATGCCCGATGAGCACAGTAGCCATCCTCTCGGAGAACTCCCTGTCGAAGAGGCGTTAATCCCATACGCACCTGAAGGCGATGCAGCACATGATGATGTTGTCATACCGATTCTTATGAAGCTCGGCTCAAACCGATCTGCGCTCCGCGCACTCGCAGAGGCCTTGCAACACACATTGTCGCACAACGATCGCCAGCGCCTCTCATTAGGGCTAAAAGGTGCTCTCGATCTTGGCATACAGGACAGAGGCAGCTGGGTCTATGAAGAACGTTTTACTCTTGACTGGACGCTCTCTCCGGAGCTCGAAACCGCCCATCTTAACGATGTGCTCCAATCTGTGATCAACCCACCATCCCAAACTTCTCGTGTCGCCCTGACAGCATCTCCGACTGAAATGCCGACTCCGCAACCTGTTCCAGTCCCGCCAACGCCTACAGTGAATTCAACGGTAATGCCGAAAATCGAAATCGAAGCAGAAAGAGGGCTCGATGGCGTCTGCCTGAGAGAGGTATGCAATGAATGCAATATTCCGTGCAACGTCTGCCAAAAGCTGCTTCAAAGTACAGAGCATAAGAGCTATCCCGACGAAGACACTCTTCGCCGAGCTCTCTCGGCTTCTTTTAGTACCGACATGCCGGCGCTGAAAAAAAATGCTATGACATGCCTCACAGAAGAATGTCAAATCCGAAAATTGGTCGTCTATTTCCGCTTTGATGAAAGCCTTATCGAGAACTTGGAAGAGTATCCCCACCAGTTAGAGAAAGTGGCGACGTGGGCAAATCAACACACAGTAATTAAAGAGCCTTTGATACTGTATATTAACGGCTATGCTGATATTCGAGGGACAGCAGTCTATAACCTTCAACTCTCGATAAAACGTGCTGAATCGGTCTATCGTTACTTGACCCAACATTTCCCTGTTCAATGGAATAGAGACGAGTGCGTGGTTCAAGGATTCGGAGAACAATTTTTAGTTTCACAGGGAAGCGACGAACTGTCTCATCAACAGAACCGGCGGGTCGAATTATATCTCGCTCGCCGGTCAACACGACCGAAATAAAGAACGATGGGAAAGGAGGGATGGCCTTTATGAAGGGTGTATAAGTCTGTTTTGACAGCAGGGACCTCGCGTAGAATAGAAACAGCTTTATCAATATGTCAATTGGAGAGGAGAAAATATCATGAAAAAGTCGATCCTTTTTGTCTGTGCCGTTACGTTGTCGCTGGCGGGAATCGTATCAGCAGGATACGCAGATACGGTTGAGCTGATCGATCATCTCAGTATTGAAAAAATTGTCAGTGTTGAGGTACGCCCGCTCTTTATCATCACTAAGCAGAGCTTTATCGGACTTCGAGGAGAAAAGGTGCCGGAAAATATTCTTTCAAGCCCGAATCTGCAAGCATTGACAGATCAGAAGTTTGATGGCCGTGAGGTCTTTGTCGCTGCGTTGGAGCAGGCGCTTGGCACAGCCGTGTTACACCAGAAGGTGCAAAACAATTCGATAAAAACCTTATTACTGCGCCACGCCAAACAGCATCCGTCATCGCGCAGCTCGTATTATTTGGATGTCGTTGTCGATATTCTGAATAACAACGACATTGATCTCAAATTGACCGAATGCACCTTCGATTTTTTCATTCACGATGAAGAGGCGATCGGTGAGATGACTAAAATTGGAACCGATGAATTTCAGAAAGGGAAAGAAATTTACCTGACTGCCAACCCGACAAGCGAAGCGGGAAAGGTTGCGCACGTGAAATTCGAAGTCGCAATGGGGACCGATAAGAATGCGGTCTTCGATACAGTAGCACATCTGCTCAACTTTATAGGAAATCCGAAAGATGGGGACTATCTCTTCATTAATGGGCGCTTTAACCTCGGCATGAAGTCGAAAAAAGGCTGGACCTATGGCGAAGCAATCCGTGTCGACTGGATGTTCTGCCCAACCATGCAGCAACAGCTTCCGCTTAGCGAGTGTTTTGTGAAATAGCGCTCCAGCTCGCGATCAGGAGGTCGGGATTTCCAAGGGGGATTCCGGCCTCAAGCAGCTTTTTTGCATTCCGTTCTATGGACAATGGATAAACACGACACAAACAGGCTACACATCAAACAGGTTGATGTCGAGAAAATTCCTCTGAGCCCTAATAAAGTTCTGTACCACATTAGTGACCGGTTTCTTATCAACGATCTTGATGATGAGGGGAAGGAGATTTGGAAAGAGGTTCAGCCTGGAGAAAACGTCTATTTAGGCCAGGAGCACTTGGTCTTTCCTCCCCAGATATTTTTTGGGAACGAACGCATTACTCTCAGTGCATACGATGTCTATTGGGCTAAAACCTTTCGTAAGGGATTCTTTTCAGCGGAGAAGAGGGTCTTTTGCAATCAGATCCCTTTTCGAGCCGAGCCCGGCACACTGACGGGAATCATGGGGCCCTCTGGTGCCGGAAAAACCGTTCTGCTGAACCTGTTAAGCGGCTATATATGTTCTCCTCGTAATTATGGGCAGGTCTTTATTAATGGGAGTTACGACGTGCATAAAGAGCGCCGAATTCTGGGTCGGACGATCGGATATGTTCCGCAAGACGATACGCTGATTCCTCAACTCACTGTCCAGCAATCGCTAGATTACTGTTTTCAGCTGCGCTATTCCGGCGTACCGAACAATTTACAGCAGCATATCATTGAAGACGCCTGTCAAAAGGCGGGATTCTCCAGAGAAAGCCTGCCAGATTTACTCGCAGCAAAAATCGGATCGCCTGACGAAAAAACTCTGAGCGGCGGAGAGCGCAAGCGCGTGAATATCGCCCATGAGTTGATTCGCCACCCCTTGCTGCTGTTTCTGGATGAACCCACATCCGGGCTTTCGTCAGTCGATGCCGACACGGTAACCCAGTCCTTAAAAGAGTTATGCACACGGACCAATATTACGATTATTCTCACAATCCATCAGCCGAGCCGCGAATCATTTGATTTACTCGATCGTCTGCTGATCGTGAACCAGGGAGGCAATCTTGCGTATCTGGGCGATCCGCAAGACGCTGTGGCATATTTTGCGGGGCACGCTGGCATGACCTATCAGGCCCGACAGAACCCTGCTGAATTTATTTTACGCGCTCTGAACAGGTGGACAGCCTCATTAGCCGCCTCAAACAGCGTCACTGCACTGTCTCCTGAAAAAAGTATTACAGAGGCGTATTATCGCCAACCCGGATATTTTTCATTCAACTTGACAGAATCGCTACTGGAAACTCTTCGGGATCAGGGAATGGCGTCTGAGGCCTTAGAACGGCTTGCTCCGCTGAAAAACCGGCGATTTCTCTGGAGATCGGAGTATCGCAAAACCCTGAAAACGGCTTTAGGGCAGGGGTATGATGTGGAACAACGCGAGGTCCTCCGTCAGGTCGTTCAGAAAGGACATCCTGTCCGTTTGTCTGATATCCATCAAGAACGACTGCGTGATATTCCAAACCTGAGTACGTCATTCTTTCAGCAATTCCGAGTCTTGTTCCGCCGGAATCGGTCCGTGACTCATGCCGAGATCAAGACCCGGCTTTTTCAATCCTTTCAGCCCATCGCAATCGCTCTGCTAATGCTGCTCGCATTTTCCTGGTATTCACAGGATTATTACAGCGAAGACATTTTTGCCAGGGTCGGCTGCTATTTCACCCAGAAGGTCAAGCAAGGCCAACAAATTCGGACCTGGAAAGATTTGCCTATTGCGAAAGCGCAGGCATACTCTCAACCACATCTGATGAGCGAGGGAGCGGCCAACCGTCGAGCGGCTATCTTTTTCTTACTTGTCGCTGCCTGCATCTGGCTCGGCATCATCAATTCGTGTCAAGAAATTGTCGCTGAACGTACCGTCGTCAAACGGGAAGCCAAAAGTATTGTACGCATTTTTCCCTATCTCGTCGCAAAAATCATCTTTTTGGGATACATTTGTCTGAAACAGAGCCTGCTCTTATTGGCGATCATCTTTTTACCCAACATGCTTCTGACTACTGAGCGCTGGCGGCCGCTTTTCTCTGAAGGCTTCCGGAACCTTCTGCTAAAATTTCAGCTTTTCCCCAAAGCCAACTTCTTCTACGGAGCGGCCATTCTTGCGATTCTGTTTATCACCACCTGTGTGGCGTCATGGATGGGCTTAGGCATCTCGGCATTTGCACCGACTCCAAAAACCGCATTAACGATGGTTCCACTGTTGATTATCCCCCAATTATTGTTGGGAGGGCTTATCCGCCCGATCAAAGATATTGGGCGTCCGGAGAGCATCATGCTGACGCCGCAGGCCTTTTCGGAATTACGCCGGCACGTGCCGGATACAATTCTGGACCAGCTTCAGGACTTCAAAAACCGTCCTTTTGCCAGAGAGCATGATTTTGTAGTCGGAATCCGTAGTCGAATCGGCGATAACGCCATGGCAGACTATCGAGACATGCTGGTTGAACAGGCCCGCGTAACGACTCGCTGGGATCGAGCGCTCTTTTACGCCGGCGGCCTTCATCATCTGATGCTGCAAAAATGGGCTTTTAAAGCGCTCTTGCTTTATGACTCTCTCGGGAGGCTGCGCGTCCTGAAAAAAATTGTAGATTTCGACCGTTACCGGGAATATGAATATATTCAGTTTGAGGAACAGAGGCTCGTGGAAATGTTTTTCCCCGTGTCATTAGATAGCGCATATTATACGGCGCAGGAATATCAGAATTTCCTTGCAGACTTTCCGGATGCAACAACAATGCTTCAGGACATTATCCACTTCGACAGGGTCGGAAACGTGTCTCTTCAGCTCTCAGATTTATCTGAAAGGGAACGCCAGGCTCTTCCTCGAGGCTCAGAAGACAATATCCTGGCGCACCGCGCACCGAAGCGCCAGATTTATGCTCTATTAACGCATACGTTTATCATCATAGTTGTGCTCTACGGATTTTTTGTGCTTGTCCCGACCTATTGGTGGCTGCGAAAAAGCTTACTGACCTAAGGTCAACGAAAGAGGAAAACGATGACAATACTCCCGGAGCCGGTTCGGTTTACGTCACAGGAATATGAACGTTTTTTAGACAATTATCCTCATGTCGAACGGGCGTTATCTGATCCCTTTATCAGCGAAGAAGGAGAAACGATCCCTTTAATCAAACATGTCAACGAGGGAGTATTGATCTATCTCGATCTCCTTTCCTGCGAGCAGGAGAAAGAACTTGGCGCTGCCGCTTTACGCGAACTCAACAAACGTCTTTTATCAGAAAGAAACTATCACCCCAAAATACACATTGCAATACTCGGAATCACGCTTGCTACGATGATCGCCATCGGATGGAGACTGTTTTTTCTCCAAGATGTACGGGAACCTCCCTTGGCGACACCCACAGCAATTCCGACGCCGGTTCACACGTCGGCTCCGCCGCGCCCTGTGCCAACGCTGCGTCCAACTTTTAGCCCGATACCGACAGCAAAACCGATTCCGACCTTTACTCCAAAGCCGAGATCGACTCCGACGGTGAAGGCGACACCCAAACCTCTTTACATCAGTGGAGTGTATGTACAAGACGCCAACAAAAATTTTGTTCCTGAACTTGACGGGAAATACTTGGTCAAACCTCTCGAAGTCCTGACACTTGAAGTACAACTGGAACATTCTGAGCATCGAGAGTTCTCGATAGAATATACACCAATGTACGGCACACTGCAAGCCCCGTCACGCTATATTGCACCCAATAAGCCCGGTGAGTTCGATTTGATCGTCGTGAAGGTCAGTGATGCTGAAAGCGGACTCCTGCTCGCTCAGGAGAGCGTCAAAATCAAGATTATCGATTCTTATTAATAACGTTCGTATCTACGAGCGCGCGTTGTCGGAAGCCAAAATCCAGAAATTGTACCATAAAAATAAGCCGTTAACTAAGGAGGTAAACATGAGAAAAACGTTGTGCCGGCATGGATTGCTGGTATTATTGCTTTGGGGAGGGCCTGCGTTTATCGGCGCAGCTTTCGCTGAGTTGAGCGTCACGCTTGAAATCGACCCCAATATAAGGGTTCTTGAGCTGAATACGTCATTTGCTGAAATGCTGGTGACAGCGCGACCCAGTGATCCGAATGTCAGCTACGACTGGACGCTGGACGGACCAGGGGAATTGAAGTTTCCCGGTGACGATGAGAATAGTGCTGGGGCGATGTATCGCCCGCCATCGTCGATACAGGGACAGGCCGCCCAGATCGCTCTCGCGGTTGAAATCACGAATGATGCCGGTAAGACTGCGAAAGCTGAGATCACTTTAACGCTGACTCCGCCTGTTGCGCCGACGCCGACGCCGACGCCGACGCCAACACCAACGCCTGTGCCGATCGAAATTCGTGGTCTCCTCTTGAGAGACGAGCAGGAAACGATTATGCATCCTGCTTATGAGAGCAGCGCCGGCGAAATTCTGACCATCGAAGTCGATCTGCTCAGCCCGAACAATCGGACGGTTTCCCTCGACTGTTGGGCCATTCGAGGAACAACCAACGTGTTGCAGAATCGTATCAAATATGTGACGCCGAATCTGCCGGGACGAAAAGATATGTTGACCGTCAAAGCAGTTGATGAGGCGACTGGGAAAGCTATTATTCAAAGGGTGATCAAGATTTATATCAGAGACTAAATACAATTAAGGAACAGGAGGATGATCATGAAAAAATATCTGATAACTATGGTAGTGATCGTGGCGTGTATCATGGGAGCTTCTTCTGCCGTATGGGCTTCGGCCATGGCGGAATTAATCGAGCATATCGGAGTCGCAAAAATTGTGAGTATGGAGATCAGGCCTCTCTATCGCGTGACTGAGGAAACGCTGGCCTGGCTTAAAGCGGAGAACGTTCCAGAACAAATTTGTCTAAATCCTCAGTTGCTGAGTCTCAAAGATCAGACATACGATGGACGCGACGCGTTTCTGAGTGCTTTAGAACGTGCCCTGGACAGTGCTGATCTTGACCAGGAGATCGAAGGTGACACGGTTAGAATCTTGCTCCTGCGCTATGCCAGACAGCGTCCCTCCGAGAGGCATTCCGGTATTCTGGATGTCGCGATCGATATCAGCAACAGCAACGACCGCGACATCAAATTAACCGAATCGCTTTTCGACTTCTCATTGCGCGATGAAGAAGCGATGGGTGGAATGATTCAACTGGGAAAAGACGTTGTCTATCGCAATACAGACATTGATCTGCCAGCGAACCCTGAGCATGATCCGGAAAAGGTTACGCGGGTCGTCTTTTCTATTGAATTGCAGGATGAGAGGAAGTCCTCATTCGATCCCCTTGTACACCTGCTGAACTTCAGCGGCAATCCCGCGCAGGACGATTACTTGTTTGTCAATGCGCGCTTTACTCTGGGTATGAAGTCGAGTAAAGGCTGGACCTATGGTGAAGCCATTCGCGTGGAGTGGATGTTCTGTCCGGACATGCAGAATCAATTACCGTTACAAGAATGCTTTATCGAGCTTCCTCCTCCGGCACCTGATTTTCCGGGAACGGTTTCCAGCCCGCTTTCGATCGCCTGTGACAATCTGGTTAAGGCCGGAAGAAACATCATTAAAAAACGCACGGATTATTATATCGCAGATCTCGGGGAAACGGCCGGAACCTTTCACCTTGATTTTGAGACCTATACTGAACCGGACCAGATCCTCGTTGAGTACGAAGGAAAAGTGTTGTATGATACCGGCTGCGTCGGGGCTTCCGGCTCTGAAACGATCGCGTATTCCGGTACAACGTCATCAATGAAAGTTAGTGTCACTTCTCGTTGCCGCCGCGTCGGTCCATCGGTTACTGATTGGGATTTCAAACTGAGCTGCCCGGAATAGACCTCTACCTGTAACGGATTGGAGGAATCGGTTCTGTTCCATTCTCCTCTTCGTTACAGACAGACAATATTCGGCTGGATTCAAGAACGTATGCAACATATTTTTCGAAAGAGAATAGTTTTCTGCTGGTGGCTGAGCATGGCGGTCGTCATGACTGCTTGGTCCATCAGGGCAGAGCCGATAGCCCTGAAACTGGTATGCGATCCTGATGTTCGTGAGATCGCCGCCGGGCAGTTTCCTGATGGAATTTTGATCGAAGCGCAGACCAATATGCATGATCTCAGTTATCGCTGGACGTATACAGGCCCTGGAACGTTACAAGGGAACCCTGCGGATTCGTATATCCTGTACCGCCCGGAAGCTGTGCAGCACAAACAGAGCGAACAGGCAGTCATCACGCTGACAGTAAGCGATGGCAGCGGGACCGTGAAGACCCAGCACGTCAGCTTCAAACTTCTGCCCGCAGCTTCGCCCGCGCCGAGTACGCTCGCGACAACCCGCACAACTCTCCCGGCAGCAGCTCCTGAACCGACCACTGAAAAACTCACCATCCTCAGCGATCCTCCAATTGAGACGATTTATATGCTCGGAGAAAAGAAAAATGCGGAAATTATCTTGATGGCTCAGACTTCAAAAAACAATGCCGAATTCGAGTGGACTCTGAATGGACCGGGTGCTTTAGAGGGAGATACGAGCAGTTCAATCGTGCTGTATATTTTGCCTGAAAGCCTCCCACAACGGTTTGATCAGGCTGAAATCCGTGTGACAGTACAAAACGCTTCAGGGGAAAACGCGATCGCCAACATGATAATCAAGCTTATGGCTCCAGACGATACAGTTCCAGCGCTTTCGCCTGAAGTTCTTGAGTTTCGCACACAGTTCGACTTCGTTCCTGTATCTGCCGGAACGCATGACATCTCGAAATATTTGCAGCAGTATCTTCGATTTCTTGTCAGAAAGCATGTCGTCATCCAACATGATTTTTTCATCCAGGCCCATGAAGTGACCGTTGGGCAATTCCGGGAATACGTGAGAAGTCTGAGTTGGGAAGAAAAGAAGCGGATCGGAACGCGTTGGGAACGGGGTCGGACCGAAAAGCTCTACGATGACGACCGTCCGGTAGAGAATGTGAGCTGGCAGGATGCAGCCGCTTATGCAAGATGGGCCAGCGAAAAAACTCAATGGACTTTAGGGCTGCCGACGATCGAACAATGGGCTGCGGCTTGCGTGACATATCCTGGATTTGCGCCAGTGCTTTCTCCGTCCGACGGTCAGCCTCTGTCGACAATCCGCCATAAGGTCGACCATTTGCTTGGAAACCTCCGGGAATGGTCTGTTACGTCCTGTGAAGATGGAGGATATTTTTTACTTGGAGAGAATTATATGAGCGATCGTAACGACCCGGCTTCAATCGGCCGGAAACAATGTGCTTCGGGAAGCTGGAATGGAATCGGTTTTCGATTGATACGAGAGACCCGATAACTCTCATAATATTGAGAGAATCCAGGCCTGTACTACGTTGATTATAGTGCAACCTTTTAATGGGAGAAAAAATGAAATTTGCTCGTAGAGGAACCCTGTGTGTTATCGCGCTTTTTCTATGCATTATGCTGCCGCATATCGCGTTTACCGAAATTTCTCGGCCGTCTCACAAAGACATGATGAGATATCCTCTGCACTGGGAATGTTTGCATAAAGAAGATCGTACTGATTTAAGCAGGGGCACAGAATATCAATTAGGTGCGTTTCTGCATTATGGAAGTGACACGAGCCTTCGGCTGCAGTACTGGGACGATTGGGGATCAAATGCGGGACAATTTAGCGTCAGTGTGGGCATCACGATTATTCCATATATCCAGAAGATCGGACACAATGAAGGATACTTTTTCGTCCCTGACATTCAAGCCAAACCCAAGAAGAGCAAAGGGTATTTTTTAGCGTGTTCCCCACTTGACACCAGGAACGTTCTGAATCATCCCGAATGGTATCCAAGCGTTCTCCTGACACCCAAAAAAGAACAAGAAGCAACTACCGCCTTACAAGCTCAACTCAAAACCTTTCTCCAACGGCTTCCCACGTTTGACTTTTATCGAGCATCTCAAAAGCCGCTTGCGGTTCGCCTCTCTTATTATGATGGGCTTGTGCATTACGGCGGAGGAAAAAAGCTCCATACATTAAAAGACATTCTGAAGGTCTTTTTTAGGGAGAAAAAAACGGCGCTATTTCTCGATGGGTGGAAACAAGGAGAGATCTATCTTGCGGTGTTTGAAAAAAAAAACAAGAACATGTTATTTAATTTTACGTATCACCCCAAAGACATCCCAGTAAGCGGAAGCCCCTTACAGACTTCAATCCTGGCTCAACTTCCTTTACCTCGCACACAAATCTTTTTTCCGACGCCGATCGCCATACCCAGAGCTCTTGTGACTGCTACAGAGACACCGATCTCCACACCCAGCCCTATAGCGATTGCCACAGCAACACCGACCGCCACGCCCAGCCCTACAGCGACTGCCACAGCAACACCGACCGCGACACCCAGCCCTATAGCGATTGCCACAGCAACACCGACCGCGACACCCAGCCCTATAGCGATTGCCACAGCAACACCGACCGCGACACCCAGCCCTACAGCGACTGCCACAGCAACACCGACCACGACACCCAGCCCTACAGCGACTGCCACAGCAACACCGACCACGACACCCAGCCCTATAGCGACTGCCACAGCAACACCGACCGCCACGCCCAGCCCTACAGCGACAGCAACACCGACACCGCTTCCGCCAAAATTTCCAGCAGTTGTTGATCCGGGGAACGTGCCGTATGATTCAAGCTCAAAATTTGTGCTGTTCTTTAACCGGGAAGCCTGTGAGCGTTCCTCTCTGACAGAAGCAGACCTTAATTTCTATCTTTACACGGCAGCCATGATGAACGACATACAAGCTCCGGAAAATGTGTACGCCCTGGTTGCAAAAGGCGATAAACGCTTGACCGCCTGCGTGCCCGGACAAAAAGACGGTGAACGTATTGTCTTCCAAATGCATTCGAATGTCGTTGCGGGAAAACGACTGGTGATGGTGGTGGAAAATTCTCAGGGCTTGAGCGCCGCTGGAGGGAAACATATCAAACGGGGAATCATGCGTTGGCTGCAAGAGCTGAAAGAACTCGAGCGCTCTCTTCCTCTGAGCCTCTTTGTCGTGCGCGGTGGAAACGACGTGCAGGAATTTCTGCGAGGGGAGGATTTGTCACGACTGCCGTTTGAGAGTCAAAATGATGCGTTACCTTCATTGGTCGGATTGGTCAGCGAATATCTCAATTTCATCGGTCAGGGCTTTCAGCCTCTCCATAATCTTGCCCACATCGGTCAGAAAACGATGCAAGACGGTGTAAAAAAAGTGTTATATTTGACGGATAGTTACGGTATTCCTGACACAATTGACGATTCACAGGTCGGGACCCTGTTAGGATGGAAACTCGACGGAGTCGAGGTGACTGTGCTCACCAACGGTGATTGTGCAAAGTGGGACTATAAACATCTTGTCAACTGCGAACAATTACCTCAGATATTAACTGAAACGTTTATGAAAAATCGTTTGAAAAACTGGCTGAACTGAAACACACGAGAAGACTGCAGGGATGATTTTAAGACGGATGAAAAAATCGGGGAAGATTGAACAGTGAAAGTTTGCTTCATCTCTCTTACGTCTATCTTTATCGTTCCAGAAGGAGGAACATTTGATGAATAGACAACACGTGTTGAGGATATTGGGGATGTGTCTCTGGGTGATCGGAAGCTTTTCCATGCAGGGTTGGGCGCAGTCGGAAAAATTAAAGGCGCAATCCGGCAGTTGTCAGGGCTTTGAATTTCCGCTGGCCCCGGACGGAGGCATCGATTGGCCGCATACGGTCAAAGTACTCAAACACGATACGCCCGTCTATGCCGATGCCCTGTCGCTGACTCCATTGGACGGGCTTTTTCTGAGTTTCAATAAAAGCCTGGAAGTTCTGGAGTCTCAGGGCAGCAGATTGCAAGTGCGTACTCTGGGTAGTCTCGATCCCCTCGGCTGGGTGGAAAGTTCGACGCTCTTATGTGCGCTCCGCCCCCAGAGCAGTTTTTCTTCGGGCTTGGAGCAAAAACTCTATATTAAAACAGCAACGGAAATCCGGAAGGAGAAACCGACAACTGTTCAAGCATATCCCTCTCCCAACTTACAGGGCCCTGAAGAAGCTTCCCGCGAACTTTCCCGATTCACTGGGTATTTTGTCTTTGACTATAATTCAGAATATAAAAGCTATTTACTGGGTGAGTCCTATCAGCTCGATCAAACGAGTTCGCTGGTAGGCTGGGTAAGCGAAGAAAACGGCTTTCTGTGGGACACGGCTTACGGTTTACGGCCGGCAGAGGACCTGATCTTTCCTGAAAGCCACGAGCTGGCCGGTCAGGAAAGAACGATCTGCGCGTATCAAACGATCGAAGACGCGCTGGAAAATCGTCGCTGCCTGCCGATTCTGGGTGGCAACCGCTGGTACCGCTACGAAGATCGTATCCCGCTACTCGATCGTGTGATTCAGAACCGGAGAGCTTTCTATAAAGTCGTGCTTCCGATGGCCGGTATGGGTGTCAAATATGAAGAACGTGACGGAAAGATTCGTATCATTGAACCCGGAAAATTTTCGGAGAACCCAGGCATCAATTCAGTGCTGTCAATGAAACGCATCGATGTGCTGTTTTTAATTGATGGAACCAAAAGTATGATGCCCTATATCGAAGCGGTGAGAGGATCAAAAAAAGAAGGACGAAAAGGAGTCATCCAGGACATTATTGACAGTTTACAGCAAGACGATGCCTTTCAGGAGGCGCAATTTCGCTTTGCCTTTCGTATCTATCGGGACCGGTACGCCGGTGAAAAAAATCTCGGTGAGGGTTTGCCCCTTTCTACAGTATGCGAATTGACAAATGAAGCTAAAGCTGAGAACATACGGAGCTTCGAACAGAAGATCGATACAATCGCCGTCACGACCAGTGAACAGGACGATTACGCTGAAAACCTCTTTGGCGGTATCAGGCAGGCAGTGCGGGATTTAGCCCCTTGCCCCAACAACACAAAGCTTCTGTTCGTTATCGGTGATTGCGGCTATGATGCCAGTATGCAGAAACAGCCTTTGAGTACAGAAGATTTGCTGACTCGTTTGAAAGGAGATGATGAGTTCAAGAGCATCGTTCCGTTCTTTATCCAGACGCCCAGCAGCCGCGATGCCATGCGGCAGCCTGAGAAATACGATCAGGCCTACCGCCTTTTCCACGAACAAGGTGAACGGATTTTGCGTGAAATTTTGGGACCCAGCCGACTCAGCGAAATTGGAAATTATCTCATGAGTACGACTGACGCCGAGTTGAACTCGAAAATTATCACCGGTATTAAACAATTCAGCAACACTCAAGCCATCAACGAACTGGTACTGGACTTGCGTGGAGGAACCCCCTTGAAAGATGCCATTCAGCGCTTGCAAGGCAGTCAGGAATTTAAAAATATTCCCGGACTCTTCTGGGATTTGGTGAAACAAGGCAGTTGTAAAAAATTGGGAGAGCAATGTGAAGAACGCATTTATGATACCATTCAAACAGCATATATTCCGATCTCGGACGACGTGGTTGAAGATATTTGGCTGAAGAGCAACGATCTGGAAAAATGGAAAGACTTATTACGGGATTTTGAGAACTTGAGTAATCTGAGTGGTACGGAGTTACGCGAAACCTTTGTGTATGCCCTCAGAGATTCTGTGGAAAAAGTGATCCGCAAACCTTTGTACAAAGATACCGGTCAATCGTTGAAAGAGTTCCTGAAGCGTAAAGGGGGCCTGCCGGTGCGGGAGAACTCCCCATTGTTCAGCTACAGCATCGACGACCTGCGCGATCCGGACACCGTGCCGGACTGTGAGATCATCCGTCTGGCTGCGTGGGTCAACAGCGTCAAGCAAATGTTGAGCATTGTGCTTCGAGGCAAAGATCGTCCCAAATTCATTGAACGCGAATTTCCGGGCCAATGCCCAAGCGGCGAGGCGATCCCGTTCATCGACGGCGACATCGACTTTGTGCCTTTGGGAGAGTCTGACATGCGTTATGATCACAGCTTCCAGAAAGCGCACGTGTACTGGGTGCCCAAAGAATTTTTACCTTAAAAAGTCAGAGAAAAGCACCGACAGTTCTGATAACGATAGACGTAACGTAACTCTTTATGAGGGAACTACTTCAAAAAATTTGCAGGGTATGCTTAGTGCTTGCAGGCTTGTTAAACGTCTGCTCTGTCCAAGCACCAGCCGGGCCGGGGAGTTGCGAGCAGTTCGAATTCCCTTTTACCCGTGATGGAGAGCTGGACTGGCCGCATAGGGTCAAGGTACTTCGGCAGGACAGCCTTGTGTATGCGGACGAAGATGTTGATACACCGTTGAAGGACGTTTCGCTAGATTTTAACTCCAGCTTAAAGGTCGTTACGGCTCGTGATAAACGGCTGTTCGTCCGCAGGCCGGATTCCAATGATGCGCTGGGGTGGATCGAACGCAGCGACCTCTTATGTAGCGTGACGCCCTTGATCTCGGAATCGGGGCTCGAACAAAAGTTTTACGCCTTCACCAAGGCTGACGAACTTGGGAATCCCCCGCAGACAGGACACGTGTACACCGTTCCTGAAACGAACAGTATCGATGGAGACATCGCCGCTCTTGACCGTCTCAAAACTTTTTATGGATATACAGTCTTTGATCGCGACACAGACGCTGGAACCTACCTTTTAGCCGAAGTTCAGCAGATCGATGAGGTCTCGAATTTACTCGGCTGGTTCCCCGCAAAAGACGGTGTCCTCTGGGATTCCGCTTATGGGCTTCGTCCAGCATCTGAACGCACGATCTGCGCTTATCTGAGTCTTGAAGATGCCCGGCAGCAAAGGCACTGCCAGCCGATCCAGGGTGGCGCCCGATGGTATCGTTTCCAGGAGCGTCTCCCCCTTCTCGATCGGGTTGAAGACAATGGGAAGCCTTTGTATCGTGTACTGCTCTCCTTTTATCAGATCGTCATGCCGTTCGAACGCCTCTATCAGCATGTGAGCGTAGGCTATATTCCCGTGTCCGACGAGATTGCGGAAGATGTCTACCTGACCAGCTCAGAGATGGAGAAATGGAAAGACCTTTTGCAGCTCTTTGATGCGCTTGAGACGGTGAGCAGAACTGAATTACGCACGGCCTTTGTCAATGGATTCACGAACTCCATCGAAAGAATTTTTCGGAAAGCGCTGTACGGCAATACCCATGTCCCTTTGTCCGAATTCTTGCAGCAAGCCTGCGGTTTGGTGGTTCGCCAGGATTCTCCATTATTTTGCTACAGTATCGACAATTTGTCCGATCCGTTGGTGGTCCCGGATTGTGAACTCACTCGTCTGCGACTTTGGGGGAAAGCCCATGCTGACATGCTTGAGATCGTATCCTACGGCACTAAACGGCCTGAATATGAATACGAAAAATTGTCCGAGACCTGCCCCTCCGCCGATCATATTCCAATCGTGAGTGGGGAAATCGAAGCACATCCCCTGGGGGACGCTGACATGCGTTACGATCATCGTTTTCAAGGATCTCATATCTACTGGGTTCCAAAGGAATTTTTGCCCTGATTATGCTCCGATGTACTGTTGAGAATATTAGCCTTGAACGCAACCACGACTTTAAATTGTGTATCCCGAGCCTTGAAGTCTGCACAAAAGGGCACAATGCCATAACCAAACTACCCCTTATGGGAAAAAGCGGAGCTGGCAAAAGTACGTTACTCAACCTGATGGCAGCGGTTGAATGGCCGGATACGGGAGGGATTTCCTGGGAGTTTCCAGATCGGGACGCGCCGATCACCTGGTCTAAAAATGGTCCTTCCCCGGCACAAGTGCGCTTGCTGCGCCGAAGATATTTCGGATTTGCCTTTCAGGACAGTACCTTACTGACACACATGAGCGTGCGGGAGAACTTGTCCTATCCGCTAATTTTAAACGGCTTGCCGCCGTGCCAGGCTTATGAAGCCGCCTGGAATGCACTGGATCGGGTGCTGCTTGATGATGAGCGTTCCTATAAAAACGAACTGTTCAGACAGTTTCCGTCGAAACTTTCAGGGGGGCAACGCCAGCGCACAGCGCTGGTGCAGGCCATGATTCACAACCCCTGTGTGCTCTTTGCCGATGAACCTACCGGCAGTCTGGATCGCGCAACGCGCAAGCAAGTGATGCAATCCCTCTATAATTGGGTCGATGACCAACGTTACTGCGGAAAACGCCTGCTGCTCTGGGTGACGCATCATGAAAACGATCCCTGCGATGCCGGTGCTCAATGGATTCTCAAGGTGGATTCCGGAAGTCATACCCTGCTTCCATTCAATTGTCACGAAACGCAGTAATGTACTCACAGCGTATGAAAAACGTTTGGGATAAAAATATTCGCGCCTGTCTGGTCCTGGCCTGGAAAGAATTTTGCTTGCCTTTCCACTACCGAAAATCCGGATGTCCGGGTGGACGGGATTTTGTGTGGCTCAGTACCTTTATGGCGCTGATTCTGACTCTGATGTTTCTGCTGCTGGGAAGCCGCGAGGGTATGTTGAATCGTTTTGTCGACGTCTTTCTGGGAAACGTCAAGGACTATGGCGTCCCGATTTCCGTGACGAATAACTTGTTAAGCGCAGGAGGGATAAATGCGATCGACAGCTCAGTGCTTCAGGCTGTCAATGAGCTGCCGCATATCACGATCTTTCCCTACCGGCCACTTGAAGCTGCCTTACATCCACTCATCAAACTGGCTGACGACAAGATATGGCAGAACAGGCAGGAGAACGGGAGCAAAATTGGACCAGACTTCGATGGTCGGGCCGTCTATCCCGAGGATCCGCTCTGGGGCGAGACAGGCGATCTGCATACGTTTCCTTTAGAAATAATCGCCAGCCGCTCTGCTTTTCGGAAATATTTCGACTTCGAAGCCTATCGGGAGAGTTTACAGCAAGAACTGCCGGAGCAATTATTTCAGGAACTCCCTGTTCACGTTGATTTTGCAGCGAAAAGCCCTTTCAAACAGATCTGGCTGAAAGTCACTCTGGGCCTGGAAGAGGAGCTATACCCGTTTCGAGTCCGCTGGGTGACGCGCTTTCCAGTGGTCGATCGTCTTGCCTATCTGTTTCCTTTGAGTACCTATCAGGTCTTAAAGGCGGCCCATGACTTCCCTGAATTGCGATATTTTCCAGAGGCGCAAGGACCAGTGAACATGCGAATTCAAGAAATTTCGATTGAAAAAAATCAGGAGAGTACAAAAAATGGCAAAGACATAGCACTCCGCGAATTTGCTGAAAAGACTGGGGGAACACTGAGGAACTATCGAGGAGATTTTTTGATCTCCTTCAATAGACCGTTAGCAGCTTTTCGGCTGGATGCATACGCGCAGCAATATGGAATAAGCTACTGGCCCATGGATACGATTCCATCGGATCCGATCGCATTTCAGCAAGGCATTCTCAGCCTGCCCTGTAAACGGGTGCCGCCTGAAACGCTTCAGGAATTGGATGAGGCGTGTAATGCTGAGAGTGTGCATGCTCTTCAACTGGATGTCACCTCCGGGGGACAGGGATTTCATCGGGCACAGGTCTATGTTGCCGACCGGACTTTTCTTGCTGCTGCGGTTGAACGGCTTCTGCAAATCAAGCAGCAGGCCCTCTCGATTCATCCCTCATATCAGGACGCCTTAAATCGTTTCAGCTTTTTAAGTAAAGTGCTGAACGTGATAGAGAAACCCTTCACCTGGTTTGTTGGAGTATTTTTACTATCATTCATGGCTATCCAATTGGCCACGTTGATCGGCCATCACCGCCATCGTTACGGTCTGTTACTGGTCAAGGGGATGGAGTGGTGGCAGATTTACTGTATGCTCTTGACACAGCTTGCCATGGCCTTGGGGCTGGGGCTGATCGCCGCCTTAGGGATTATTACTGCGGCGCGACGCTTTTTGCAGGCGGCGATTGTCGTAGTTGCGGAAGAGTACGCCGAAACAGTCAGTCTTGCAGACGTCGATCTGCTGCCGCTGACATGGGGAGATTATCTGCCGGCGACCGCTCTTGTCCTGCTTCTCGCCTGGGGACTAGCTACACTGATGTTATACATGATGCCGTTGCGGCAGCGTACTCATCCGGCAATGCTTTTGCACTAGTTCAAAGGCTGAACGAGGATAGATGAACGTCTCATGGGCGAGCGACGTGTCGTTGTCATGAAATTGAATCAAATGAGCGCCTTGCCGCTCTTGATCTTGAGAGTTACTTAATTAAGGAGTTCTTATGATGACAAAATCAGGACAGACTGGATTATACGCCTCCATCTTGATGATTCTTATGACTATCTGCCTTTCACAACACGTCTGTGCTCAGCCTTCCGTTGTGCTGATTGCGAAGCCCAAAACGCACACAATTACTCTTGGCGAACGCCCGGAGAAGATCGTGCTCAAGGCCCGTACCAGCGGCGAAGTTGAGTTTCTGTGGGAACTGGACGGACCTGGATCATTTGAGGGTGATGCAACGACGCGGGAACTCGTGTATCTTCCGCCGTCGTCTATAACGGCCGACAGCACGGAAGTCACAATCTCAGTAACGGTCAACACTACACGAGGCGAATCCGCCAGCGATCGCATAACGTTCGAGCTTCGTGAACCTGTCGAGAGTCCTTTCCCCACGGCGACGCCGGTTTCGGAAACGGTTCCCCCTTCCGAGTCCCTCGAATCATCCCCAAAGGCCGGCAATCTCTATGTGCTTATTCTGGGGGCAGAAGAGTATCAGGATGAACGTATTCAGCCGATTCAGTTTGCTCATCAGGACGCAGAGGCTTTGTACGAAGCCTTCATAGACCCGGATATCGTCGGAGTTCCGGAAGAGCGGGTGAAGATGGTTTTCGGGCCTGACTTCATTGATAGAAATATTAAACGAACGTTGGGAAAATGGCTGTCGGATCGTGTGACGGACGAGGACCTGCTTCTGATCTATTATACCGGATATCAGGCGCAAGAGAACGCAGAGTACTACTGGCTGACCTTCGATGCAGAGCTTGATGACCTTTTCAGCACAGCGGTCAGTGAGGAAGAATTCACAGAAATGCTCGAGCGTTTGGCACCGAAAGCTGCGATCTTTTTAGTTGACGCTGCGCCTTTTGCTGCAGAAACCTCTGAGGAAGACGAAGCAGCGTCGGAGGAGATTAGCCTCTCAGCGTTTCAGGTGTTTTCAGAAGCACGACGGCTACTCATCCAGGCGTCTGACGGCATGCGCTTCTCCCAGCGTCTGACAAAACAGCAGCACGGAGAATTCGGCTATCTGCTCCTGCAAGCTTTTCAGGGCAATGCTGCTTCATCCATCAACGGCCAGCTCACGTTTGCCGAACTGTGGACCTATCTTAAAAAACAGACAGAGAACAACGAAGAGAGCTTGCAGCCTGTACTCCGGGGGAAGCGCGATCTCGACATCGTGCTGATGGCTGCGAGAGCAGAAAACATCGCGTCAGACAATTCTGATGAAACAGCTTCCATCGAAATTTCAAGAGACGACACCGGAAAAGAACGGATTATTGAAATTTACCGCCACGGCGACATTTCAGCGGCACAATTCAAAAAAGCCCTTGATATTCTTCAATCAGGAGAAACAGATCAAATCCTCGATGATTTTTTACAGGGAACAATTTCGCTTGAAATATTTTCGGAAATTTTTTAGGCACATTTACCACATTCTATACATTATTCTTAACAGTATTCGGAGTGTATCAAGATGACAGCCTTACAAAACAGCAGAAACATACGTTGGAAAATTTTTGTCGGGATGGCAAGCCTTTCTCTCTTATTCAGTTCGACAGGATGGGCGGAGAAGATAGTCTGGCATGACTACAAATACCCATTAAAGGAGACGATTCGCGTGTTTCAGCATGAAGAATATGCCATCGAAAGCGTTGATGTTCAGGTCTCTCTTCCCTCACAATTTTTGCGCCATCATAAGGAGATCGAACTTCTCGTGTATCTGAGAAGTCGAACCGTTACGTCTAAAGGCAAAACCGGATTTCACGATTTCTCCCCGCTGATCCGGGTGAATAATGCATTCATAAAGCGTTATAAAATTCCCGTCAAGAAGACACCCAGCCGGCAGCACCAGGTCGTACGCATTGCACGCAAGGATTTAAAGCCTGGGGGCAACACACTGCAATTCACCTTCAAATGGCATCACAGTGGCTGGTCCTGTTCTGGAAAGGGTTGTGGATATGAAATTACCAAGATGGTTTTTAAAGATGCTCCAAAACCGACTCCCACTCCCACTCCGACCAGAACGCCCACGCCGCGTCCCCGTAAAAAGACAACGGTTCTGAGGCCGACTGCGACGCCCACGCCTTCTCCAGTTATCAGTCTGTTGGAACAGGCCGATAGATACGTTGAGAAAAAGTGGTTTCTAACGCCCAAGGAGACAAATGCCTTTGATACGTATAAGCGAGTTCTTCGTATATCGCCCTCTAATATGCATGCCAGAAAGAAACTCTATGAAATGATGAAAGGCTACAAAAGCTGGGGAGATAATAATTACAAAGAGGGCGCGCATGAAAAAGCAAAATCCTATTACGAGCGCTACATGACTATTGCACGATATGTGAAGGATGAGCTTCGTTCCCAGTTCTCCGGACAGATCGAACAGGATTTTACAATGGTGTCGGACCGTCTGGAACTGATTGAAAATCCACCGACGCCGACACCAAGCCCGGAGCCGCTTAGTGACGATCTGCCAGTCATTGAAATCTCAACGGAACTGCCTGAAAAATGTGAGTCAGAAGAGCTGACCTTGCAGGGAAGTGTCAAGGACGATCTGGGAGTAACGGGTATCTACTTCTTCCTTAATAGCGAAGCACATGAAGAGCTCACCTTCCCGGAGGACGAATCGCTCGTGGAACAACCCTTTGAAACGACCTTTTCGTTAAGCCCCGGCGATAACACCATCAGCATTGAAGCTCGCGATACCAGTGGGCAGCGTATGACCTGGGACACGCGTCTCACGAGACAACTCCCACCTGAAACACCGCCTGTTGCGCCGACGCCACAGCTTCCCCTTCTCGACGAATATCCTGACATTATCTTTCTTCCGGAACTTCCCTCTGAAACACAAGAGCCGTACATACATGTCGAGGGCCATGTGAAGGACGACCGAGGAATTCAGGATTTTAAAATCAGCATCCGCCGTCCGGATTCAACTTGGTTTGAGGTACTGAGAAATGTAACTTTTGACGGAACGAACTTTTCAGCAGATATTCGTCTGGAAATCGGCGAGACAACGCTCATGCTCGTGGCCGCAGACACACTCGGGCAATTGACGAAAAAAGAAGTGATGATTCAGAGAAGATCGGAAACTAAAGCGCCAGATCAGGACGACGGGAACTCGGCTTCTGAATTTGGAGAACACGCGCCTGAAAACACAGCGCCAGCCGTCAAGCGTGTTGTCATTCTTGTGGCTGCCGAAGAGTATCTCGATGCTGCAATACCGCCCTATCAATGCGCTGAGAACGATGTACACAAAGTCTACGAGTTCTTCACTGATCCTGAACGCGGCGGGCTTCCGCAAGAACAGGTCATACTGTTGACAGGAACTGACGTCACCGAGCGAACACTGAAAAAGACTTTCGGAGAATGGCTCAGGCAGCAGGCAAAAGCCGGGGATATCAGCCTGCTGGTCTATTTCATCGGCTATGGGGGCTGCGAACACGATCGACGCTATTGGCTCAGTCATGACACAACTCTTGATGATATTTTCAGTACTTCACTGGATTTACGAAAAATCAACACATTACTTTCACGGATTCCGACGCAATTCGTAACAATTTTTCTCGATACGGTGTTCCTGGGCGGAGAACAGTCCGGCGCAGCGGAGCCTTTGTGGAAAATTCTATCAGGAGAAGGGCGGGCCATTGCAGCCGCTTCACACGGAAAGACCCCGCATATCTGCGATGATGAACAGTCGGGCAGCTCCTTCACATCATCATTTCTCCAGGGACTCGCAGGAGAAGCAGACCTCAACAGCGACGGAAAGATTTATAGCCCGGAATTATGGGAATTTATGAGTCGGAGCCTGACGAATGCAGCCGACGGTGCAGAAAGGCTCCATCCAGTGCTTGTGGGAGAACTGCCTCACGAATTGCTCGTGACGCTGCCGTTGCCAGAGGAAAAGCTGTCAGCATCCGGCGAAAAAAAGCGCCCGGATGCCAAAGATGCCATTATCGACATCTACCGCAACGGCCATATTTCGGCCGATCAGTTCAAACGAGCGCTGCAGATCTTAAAAAACGGCGAAACAGATCGACTCCTTGAAGACTATCTTGACGGAAAGATTCCACTTGATATCTTTAAGGACACTTTTTAATATGCACCGAATGAAGACAACAAGAGCTCAAACATTGAACATAACGTGCTTCTGCCTTTTGACCGCACTTGTCTGCAATGTGAATTCTGTGCATGCGCAAGATATTTTGCTGGAGATTGAGGTGGAACCAAACCTCCGAACGCTGCGACTCGACGGAAAGATGCAAGACATTTCTCTGGTCGCTCAGAGCACTCGACAAGATCTCGCGTTTAAATGGACATTGCAGGGGCCGGGTAACCTTTTAGGGGATGATGAAAGTCCCGGAATTTTTTATCTGCCACCGAAAACACTCGATGCCGGGATGCCGTCGCAAGCCAGCGTTGTCTTGAACGTCCATGACGATCGAGGCAGCCAGGCCAGCAAAAAAATTATTTTCCAGTTGCTCAATGCTCCAGAACCGTTATCACCTTCCGAAGCGGAAGAGCCTCCCCCCACGCCTGACAGATTATCCCCTTCTCACTCCACTCCGCTGGTATTTCATATCAGCTGTCGGTATCATCCGTCTCATGAAAAAACATTTCGTCCCATAAACGAGGGAAGCGTTCTCCACTCCGGCGATCATTATCGCATTGTCTTTACCCCGCAACAAGACGCATACGTCTATATTTACCAGATCGACGACAGCGGACTGGTCTTTCAACTTTTTCCGATGGATCGTTTTAGGGGAAGGCCAGTGAATAATTTCAATCCGGTACAAGCCGGGAGGGACTATTATGCGCCGGGCAAAGAAATGTCTTTTGTACTGGATGAACTGACTGGAACCGAACGCATATATTTTCTTGCATCCCGCAAACAAAACCGTTTTTTAGAAGAACGTTACGAGCAACTGCAAAAGGAGCCACCATCGCAACAGGAGGCCCTGTTTCATGAGCTTCTGCGACAGGTGATGGACCAGCACGGCATCGAATATACGAAACCCCACGATTTTGACGCCATACAGGATAGTCTGGAGAGTTTATGTCAAGGTTGTGTGTACACGTTATCGTTCGAGCATAGATAAAAGCTGAGTATATGTCGAATTTCACAGGTAGACAGCATGTTTTTTACGCAAAGGAGGGACACTCTCATGACAAAATCAATAGCTGGTCTGGCAGGATGTCTGTTTACAGCCTTCTGCGTTCCAGGACTGCTTTTTGCCCAAGGTGGTGTCAAGGATACTGATTTTTACAGTAAAAGCTGGGCAGTCGTGATCGGAATTAATGATTATCAAAACCATCAGTATAATCTGGAATATGCGGTCAACGACGCGGAAGCCATGGCGCTGCGCTTCGAACACATGGGTTTTGAAGAGGTCATCCCTGTCATCGATGCAGACGCGACCCGGGAAAATATTCTGCAATTACTGACAGTAGAATTGCCTCAAAAAATCGAGGAAAACGACCGACTGGTGATTTTTTATGCCGGACACGGGGCAAGCGGTCAACTTATGAATCCGGACGAGTGGATCAGCGGACAGGACCGGGTGGGCTTTCTGGTGCCCCATGACGCGGTCTTTGACTTCAAGAGTCTCGACGACAACGCGATCGCGATTGAGAATTATCAGAGCTTTCTGGAAGAGACGCATTTTATCTCACTCGAAGATTTACGGAACGTGTCGGATTCGATTCGCGCCAAACAGATCCTCTACATTCTTGACGGCTGCTACTCCGGCTTTCTGGATCCTGCGGCCTATAAATTCCGGTCAGCTCGACGGACGGCGTTTGTCGGGGAATCGAGCGCGACAGCTCATGGAACGCAGCGGGGCTTAGAGATAAATCCTCCAAGGCCCGCTGACAATGAGTCGCAACGAGGCATGAAGCTTTCAGTCGACGATTCCGGGCCGCTCCACGAAGAAAAAAAATTGGCCTCCCGGCCGACGGTTCAGATCCTGACGGCCGGAAGTTCCGGAGAGCCGGTTGTAGAAAAAGGCGGACACGGCATTTTCACGTTCTATCTTTTACGGTCATTGGACGGCTTTATTGACGATAACGCCAATTGCGTTGTGCGAGTCAGCGAGATGGCCTATTATCTCAGAGAAGTCGTGCCAAAAGCGTCAAGAGGTCAGCAAACGCCTTTATTCGGACGTATCAGCGGCGAAGGGGATATGATTTTCGTGCCGTCAATCTGTAATCCTCTGGAGGAGAAAGATCTCGCAGCTCCGACAGCAGATTCAGACTGGCAGAAGGCCGAAGCCTACAAGGCCAAAACACAAGGAGGCTATAAAGAGCCAACGCACATCGTAGTGGATCACGCCCGTCATCTCTATGTCTTAGACAGCAAACGGCAAAAAATTTTTCAATTCGACAGCGCGGGAAATTTCTTGTCTGACGATTTCAGCTTTGTGCAAGACGGCAGGCAATGGATCCCGCATTCAATGGCTGTCAGAGCAAATGACGATCTCTGGGTATTTTACAAAGCCCCAGGCAAGCAGAAAGAGCCTGGGAAGATTCTTGTGTTTCAGCCCACTGGAGAGACTGGGGACAATTGGGCTGGAGCACTGGCGATCGATTCCTGCGATTTTGGCGAAAAGCCGTTTCCCTCCCAGGCCTTGATCGCCCTGGATTGGGAAGATAATCTCTTGCTGCTCGATCAGGAACAGGAGACTCACATGAAATGCGACAGTGACGGAATGTTGGTCCTGCAAAAAGGCCCGGAAGGCGACTATGCCCGTTTTAAAGGGGCTCAGGGAATGACGGTCGATAATTTCGGCTACCTTTACATCGCCAATACCGAAGGACACGGTATACAAAAATTTTTCGACGGACAATGGATCAAAACCCGCTGGCCGCAATTGAAAGGAAATGATAAGCTGTACTTCAAACGTCCGCACGGGCTTGCAGTAGATCAGCAGCTCTTTGTGTATGTCGCAGATACTGAAAATCACCGCATTAAAAAATACACCAATAAAGGTGAAAAGCTTTTAAGCTGCTGGGGGAAAAAGAATGCTGCAAAGGGTAGCAAGTATGGTCAGTTCAAGAAGCCAAAGGATGTGGCTGTCAGTCCTGACGGGCGCTATGTGTATGTGGCGGATACAGGCAACAAACGCGTTCAACGTTTTATTAATCAATGAGAATGCCGGGAATTGAGAGCTTGCAGAAAAAACAAGAGAGCTTGCAAGCCCCATTCTCATGCCTGACAATGGAGGAAAGATCATGATCAATCGTCAAGTAATGAAGTCTGTCGCTTGTGTCGTGTTTGTAAGTTATGTATCAGTCTTTAACGCTGAGTGCATACAGGCAGCGGAGTTAAAGCTGCTGCCTGAACATTGGCTGTTGACTGCCCAGGCCGGGGACACAACAGCCGTCATCGACAGTGTGGCCGGCAAAGAAGCGCAGCAAGCCGTGTATTCCAGTAAAATCCAGCGTCTTGAGGCCAACATCAACCGCAAGCGGGGCACCAGAAACACGTTGATGACAGTGACGGTCTCATCCGGTCTCATTGGAGTCGGTGTTGCACTCGGGGCTTCATCGATTTATGATGAAGTAAACAATATCGAGACAAGCAATCCAAAAATCCAGAGTGATATTGATTCTGCCCTGAAAGCCCTCGACCTTGCTCAGGGTGTCGGCTGGGGAATCGCTGGACTGGGAGCGATCAGCCTGCTCGGATATGCGCTGTATTCAAGCTCGATAAGCGGCGATCAACAGAAGGTTGACATGCTCTACAGTCAGAAAATCGAACTGAATACGCGGCGCGGCGAATTTTCGGAATACCTGCCGGAGTATCTACAGGAAAACGAGGTTGCGAAAAAAATCTGGAATGATATTGCTGACAGCAAAAAAAGTGCTGGCCGTTCACGCAGTTGGGCTGGGACCTTCTCGCGTCTGAGCATCGGGTCAATTCTTTCCGGAGGGTTTCTGTTTGGACTGTCCTCACTGACCAATGAAGTGGTCAAGCAGATCGAAGTCAGCGAGGGGACGAGCGAGGCCGAAACCAGGGAGAACGCCCTGGACGCCGCCGACAGACTCCAGACTGCTGGAATCGTCTTATTCGGGACCGGAGCTGTGTGCGGCCTGTCCTCGTATTTCTTCCGGCGTCAGGCAAAGAAAAAAGAACAGAACATCGAGAGTCTGGAAGAGCAAATCCTGCAAGTGGCCGGACGCTTGGATATTCAGCCCAAACAGGATGGTTTCATGCTCTCTTATTCGTATCGCTTTAAATAGTTGACTGCACTGTTCCAGCAGTATCAGGGCATGAGATATACTCAGCACCGCCAGAATGTATGAAAACACACAGGAGTGCTGAGTATCTCTTGCGACAGTAATGTTTCCGAGCTCTCGTGCACTGCCGGAACGCAGACCCCTGTCTTCACATACAGCGTTCTGTCTTTAAAAGCCTGGACTTGCCCCATCCTGTAACAAAATGCTTGACAAAGCCGCCTCTTCCGACTGAGCTGAGTGTCAGCCAAAATTTGTCACGCAGTACTCATCAAAACCCAGCTTGCAGGAGACGCGGCAGATTTGTTGCGCTTTCTGCAAAATGCACTGAGCAGATCACAGCTGCCCTGCTGCGGCGAAACGTGCCGTGATTCTGCCGAACATGTTATGCCGCACAGTGGGCATTGTTTCCTTGAACACACAGATCAAAGACACGCTTATTGAGCTTTTTTCAGACTGGGCTGGAGAAGACGCGCGAGACATCGCTGCGCTGCCGCCTTCCGGGTCCTACCGCGAGTATTACCGCATCCGCAGCGATCGCCTTTCTGCGCTGGGAGTGTTTAATCCCGATCGCAAAGAGAATGTGGCTTTTCTGGATTTTTCGAGACATTTTCTTCAGAAAGGACTGCCGGTTCCAGCGATTTATGCCGATGCCCCTGAACGGAATATGTATCTCATCCAGGATCTCGGCGATAGCACCCTGTTTTCCTATCTGACACAACAACGCCTGAATGGAGATTTTCCGGACGAGCTGACCGCAACGTATAAACGAGTGCTGAGCGAACTGCCCAAATTTCAGGTGCTGGCAGGACAAGATCTGAATTACGATGTCTGCTATCCGCGTCGAAAATTCGACAAGCAGTCAATGCTCTGGGATTTGAATTATTTTAAATATTATTTTCTCAAGCTTGCCAGGATCCCTTTTGATGAACAGGACCTGGAAGACGACTTTCAGACTTTGACCGAGTATTTGCTGCGCACTGACTGCGATTATTTCATGTATCGTGATTTCCAATCGCGCAACATCATGCTGTATCAAGACAGGCCCTATTTTATCGATTATCAGGGGGGACGACGTGGTGCGCTGCAATATGATGTCGCCTCCCTGCTCTTTGATGCCAAAGCAGATATCCCTCATCCTCTGAGACAGGAATTACTCACGCATTATGTCCAGGCCCTGAGTGCGCTCATTGCGCTCAACGAGCAGGAATTTTTCGACTATTATTACGGGTACGTCTGCATCCGTATTATGCAGGCCATGGGGGCATACGGCTTTCGAGGGTTTTATGAAAAAAAGCTCCACTTTCTGCAAAGTGTCCCGTACGCACTCAACAACCTGAGATGGCTGCTGAATACGATCGAACTTCCCATCAGGGTTCCGGCGCTGCTTGATGTCTTTTATAGACTTGTGGATTCGGAAGAATGGCGTAATTTTGATGACATGTCCCCGCGCTTAACGGTCCGAATCAACAGTTTCTCGTATCGGCGCGGCATTCCGGTAGACGAAAGCGGTCATGGCGGCGGCTTTGTCTTCGACTGCCGTTCGCTCCCCAATCCCGGACATAACGAACGATATCGACAGCTTGACGGGAGCGCGCCGGAGGAAATCGAATTTTTCGAACACCACACAGATGTGGAAGACTTTCTGCAGAATATCTACGCGCTGATACAGCGCAGCGTGGAAAATTTTCAGCAGCGTAATTTTCAGACAATGATGGTCAGCTTTGGCGGAACCGGCGGTCAGCATCGTTCCGTGTACTGCGCTGAACGTCTGGCCGGGCACCTGCGAAGCCGCTATAGACTCACACTCACGATCCGGCACCTCGAGCTGGAGATGAAATAACCTGTATGCGCTGAAGACAGACAACTGCCTGCCACCCTGAACACATTCAAGAGCATGTTTACAGAAAACTCCTGACTATCGCGTCTTAACAGGAGAGAAAAAATTTTCTGAAAATACTTGACAAAAAAGGATGACAAGCGCCGTTATGAAAGTGCTTTCATGAAATATATTCAACATATATTTTAACGAAACCTCACGTGCTTCTGCTGCCCTCGCAAGCAGGATGCGAACACCTCGGAAACGGCTGTAATCACATAAGACATAGCGAAAAAAGGGAGGTGATGCCGGGTCAAGACGTCTCGACGGAACGCTTCCGTTGTCCTAATGTTGCATAGAGAAACACCTATTGTCACAATCACCTGAATACGAAGGAGCATGTCCAATGAACATATTTAAACGTCTCGTCATAGTAAGCCTCATCTTGATCGTGAGCGCTGGAATATGCAGTGCAGAAAAAACTGTCATCACATTCGCGCAGGGGCAGCCAAATGCGGTTGAAGCCGAGATCATGCAACAACTGTTTGATGAATTCATGGCAGAAAATCCCGACATTGAAGTGAAAGTCCTGGCCGGACCGCAATCAGCAACCGATCTGCTGGGCCTCTATCTTCAATTCTTCGAAGCAGAAAGCAGCGAAGTCGACGTCTTGCAAATCGATGTGATTTGGCCTGGCGATCTGGCCAATAATCTCTTGGATCTCTATCAATTCGACGGGGTGAAAGAGCTTGTCGAGTCTCATTTTCCAGCCATCGTCGAGAATAATACGGTGGATGGGAAATTGATGGGAATTCCCTATTTTACCGATGCCGGTCTGCTCTACTATCGTACTGATCTGCTCGAAAAATACGGTTATGACGGCCCGCCGGCCACCTGGGACGAACTGGAAAAAATGGCGAAAACCATTCAGGACGGCGAACGCGCGGACAATCCGGATTTCTGGGGTTTTGTCTGGCAGGGTAAAGCCTATGAAGGCTTGACCTGTGACGCCCTGGAATGGGTTAAATCAAGCGGTGGTGGTGCAATTGTCGAGCCTGACGGCAACATCTCGATCAATAATGAAGAAGCTGTTGGGGCTCTTGCACGTGCTGCCGCCTGGATCGGCGAAATTTCCCCTCCTGGCATCACCGGCTTCATGGAAGAAGATGCCCGCCGTGCATGGCAGGCCGGCAACGCCGCCTT